>Ga0180437_10000167_pt1 | contig 139274 bp, 115 predicted proteins | sample SS_ome_4_FD_132410 | JGI IMG/M metagenome (GOLD analysis project Ga0180437, IMG submission 132410) | Hypersaline lake sediment archaeal communities from the Salton Sea, California, USA - SS_3_D_1 metaG | ecosystem: Environmental > Aquatic > Non-marine Saline and Alkaline > Hypersaline >...
CAGGGGCACGGGGTGCCAGGGGCACGGGGTGCCAGGGGCGGCTTGTCCGCCCCTGCGACCTCGGGCAGCGGCAGGCATGCGGCCGCTAACACCCGTGCGAGACCGCATGAATGCGGTCACTACGAACCTCTCGAACGGGCTCTGACCCCTTCCTCACTCCGGGATCGTCTCGCCGCGGATCAGGTCCTCGAAGGTCTGCCGGCGGCGGACGAGTTGCGGGCGGCCGTCGCTCAGCAGCACCTCGGCGGCCAGCGGCTTCGAGTTGTAGTTCGAGCCCATCACGAAACCGTAGGCACCCGCGCACTCGATCACCAGCAGCTCGCCCACCCGGGCCTCGGGCAGGCGCCGGGTGACGACGAAGCCGCCCGCCGTCTGGGTGAAGACGTCGCCCGACTCGCACAGGGGCCCACCCACGATCACTTCCCGCTCGGGCCGGTCCGCCGCGCCATCGGCCGGGACGATCGACATGGGGTGATACGCCCCGTAGAGGATGGGCCGGGCCAGGTTGTTGAACCCGGCGTCGACCACGTAGAAGGTGTTTTCGCCCTGACGCTTGACCGCCCGAATCTCGGCAATCAGGTAGCCGCTTTCAGCCACCAGGTAGCGGCCCGGCTCGATCTCCAGGGTCACCGGGTGGCCGAACCGCTCTTCGAGCCGTTTTCGCGCCGCGTCCCAGAGCCGGAAGTAGGCGTCGATATCGACGTACTCGTCGCCGGGCCGGTAGACGACCGGCAGCCCGCCGCCGGCGGAGATCGAGCTCACGGCGTCGCCCACCTCCTCCGCCGCTTTCTCCATGGCCGCGCAGACCCCCGAGAGGTGCTCCAGGTCGGTTCCCGAGCCGATGTGCATGTGCAGGCCGGTCACGCGGAGCCGGCCGCGCTCGGCGCGCTTCAGACACTCGGCGATCTGCTCGTGCCAGATGCCGTGTTTTGACTGGGGCCCGCCGGTGTTGGTCTTTTGGCTATGGCCGTGTCCGAAGCCGGGGTTGATCCGCAACGTGATTTCGCGTCCCGGGGCCCGGGCCCCGAGCTGGTCGATCATGTCCGGCGAGCCGCAGTTGACGTGAACGTTCCGCTCGACGCACAGATCGAGCGACTCGCGATCGAAGACGTCGGCGGTGTAGACGACCGGCGGGGGCGTACCCTCGAGCGAATAGCCGGCGGCCAGGGCCCGGCGGATCTCGAAGGCGCTCACGGTGTCGACCAGCGCCCCGTGGCGGCGCAAGAGGTCCAGGACGGCCAGGTTCGAGCATGCCTTCGGCGCGTAGCGCACGTGGTCGAACGCGGCGAGGTCCCCGAGCCGGTCGAGAATCACCCGGGCGTCGTAGACGAACGTGGGCGTGCCGAACTCCCGGGCCAGCTCGGCAACGGGAACGCCGGCGATCTCGGTTCGCGTGGTGGGATGGGGGGGCGGGATGGGCATTCGGGGTCCATTACGGTGTCGCACGTTGCCGGAGAAACGCCGGCGCGAGATGCTACGCTGCCACGAAACGATTCCGCCTACAGGTCGTTCGGGTCGATCGAGGTGCCGTCCTTGCGGTTGCCGAGCTTGGCGTGGATCGAGCCCTCGATCGTGTAGTTGATCCGGTGGACCGAGCCGTCGCACATGGCCATGTGGAAGCCGATCGGGTGGGCGCTGCCGAAGGCCACCTCGCAGCCGGAGACGCCGGGCCGGTCCTGCCGGGGGTGGTGCGAGCGCTCGTCGCGGGTCCAGCGGATCACGTCGAAGTCGTAGCCTAGGTCCCAGCCCTGGTCGTTGGCGCATTCGGAGCCGTCGTAGTAGCGGTCGGAGTCGAGGGACCGCTCGCCGAGCAGGTAGGTCGAGCTCAGCCCGTCGGTGACGTGTGCAGGCTGGACTTCACTGCACAGATGGACCACGCCGCTGGCGTCGTCCCAGCTCCCGTTTTCTCGATTCCAATCGTCGATGGACAAGCCGTCGCCCGCGGCCAGGGACCCGGGGCCCTTCCAGAAGGTGCTCCCCGACATGTCCCCGCCACAGGCCGCGTAGTCGCTGCGTCCGATGGGTGAGGGCCGGGTGCAATTGTAGTAGGGGCTTCCGTGGGGATAGGGGTAGCCGACCGCGCGGCGGCGCGTCGGGCAGTGGAAGATTTCCACGGGGGTCTCCAGTCGCTCGCTGATGGCGTCGCGCTTCGCGTTGCCCGTCAGACCCGCGCCCAGATCGTGCAGCGGTATCTGGCCTAGGTAGGGCAGGATGTTGTAATGCCACCCGCCGGGCTGGCGCCTGGTGAAGCCGCGTTCGGGCTCGCCGGCCCAGCCCCAGCCCCAGCCGCCCGTGGGGAAGTGCCCGTGCAACGACTGGTGGTGGATGCAGGCGTCGGCCATCTGCTTGAGGTGATTGGAGCAGACGGTCCGCCGGCCCGCCTCTCGGGCGTTCTGCACGGCCGGCAGCAACAGCGCGATCAAGATGCCGATGATCGTGACCACGACCAAGAGTTCGACGAGCGTAAAACCGCGGCGATCGGATCGATTCATGACGTGAACCCCCGAACAACGCTGGCAACCGGGACGCCCACGGACCCCCGCGGCGGCGGCCCCGCTCCCCGCCGACGGTGAACCGGCAGACCGCCTCCCCGGGCAAGTCTCCCACGCCCCTGATTCTAGCCATTTTCTCGCGGCAGGGCTAGTGCGCGCCAAGAAAGTGCGAAAAAGGGCCCCGGCATATTCTGTGCGAAGCACCCTGCGGGCCGTTCCGGCAAAATATACCTGGTCCCTTTTTCGCCCTGACGGAACCTTAGAACGGGCTCTCGCCGCCGCCGCCGATTCCACCCGGGCGGGCTCCCCCGCCGCCCATGGCCGCTTGAGCGGCGATGGCCGGGATCACGGCCAGGATGCCCTGCTCGATCTCGATTCGCATCCGCTCGCCGTTCTCGACCGGCTCGGAGACGATCGTGATATGGTCCTTCCCGGCGTGCTGCGAGAGCATCTGCGCGATCATATCGCCCATCATTTTGGCCGGCTCGCCGTCGGGAGCGGTATCGGCGATGAACTGGGCGATCGGCGTGGCCGCGAGCGAGAGCTTCATCGGGGGCACCTGCTTGTTCGGCTCGGCCTGCGACTTGTCGATCACCTGCTTCAAGAGCCCGGCCGCGTCGCGCCCGAACGCCACGTAGGCGCTCTGGTCGTTTATCCCCAGCACGATCTCGAGGGTCTCGCCGAAGAACCGCTTGGAGTCCTCGTCGGGCGGCGGGACGTTGAGCTTGTGGAAGCGGACGTTCTTGTACGTCTCGGCGTCGAGCTGGATCCCGCCCGCGGCGTTGGGATCGTCCTTCTGGATCTCGCCGGCCAATCGTTTGACCACGCTCTCGAGCTTGTCGCCCTCGACGATCGCGCCGCCCGCCGCGACCGTGAAAGCGTCGGACTTGAGCATCACGACCGCGCCGCCGTCGGCCAGCCGTTTCTCGAGCGTGGCCTTGGCCACGTCGAGCATGTCGTTCAACAGCCCCGTGGCCAGATCGAGCTCCTCCTGCGAAAGCCCCTGGTTCTCAAGCTCGGCGGTGGCCACGTTGCGGACCTGCGTGATCGAGGCGGTGGCCTGGGCCACGTCGGAGTCGCCGAGCTTCGTGGCGATGTTCAGCGTGGCGGCCGCGCCGGGCAAGTCGAACCCGGCGAAGTTCGTCCCCCCAATGGTCATCGCGGCCAGCTCCTGGGCCGTCTTGCTGCCGGGCACGGCCGTAAGCTCGACGTCCAGATAGACGGTACTCCCTTCGCGGTTGATGTTCAGCCCCACCAGAAACGTATCGAGCTCCTCGACCAGGGTGGCGAATTGCTCGATTACCTGCCTGGCCATCCCGCTGCGAATGGCGAACTGGTCGGCATCTTCGCCGGGCATGGGCCGCATGCCCATCTGGGCGCCCATGCGGAGCTGGGCCACGAACATCTTGCGCAAGGGCTCCGGCACGTTCTGCACGTGGGCCTTGATCGCCACGTCGTAGTTGCTGGTTAGCTGCCCGAGCTGTTGCGTCGGGTCGGCGGGAACGTCGGCCAGCGTGTCTTTCTCGTTGCTGACAAACGCCCAGCCGTTCGACTCCTTGACGAACACCGGCTGGCCCGGCGTGCTGAGCTCGAGCACGCCGTCGCCCGCATCTTCGGATTCGACGCCCGGCAGAAGCCCCAACACCGCCTGCAGGTCGGTGACCGGCACGAAGGCGTAGAAGGGGAAACCCATGGCCCCGTCGCTCTGCACGACCGCGCCCCAGGGCTTGCTCTTGTCGATGCCAACGAGACCTTGCCCCCCGGTCTTCGCCTGGATGAGCCCCTCGAGCATCTTGTCCAGGTCGGGCTGACCGCCGAGCTGGCCCAGGAAATTGACGTCGGCAACGATCTCGTCGTAGCCGCTAAACGAGACGGTCACCAGGGGCTTCAGCGCCCCGCCCGCGCCCGGCTGGGCCCAACCGGCCGTGGCCGCGACGAGCACCAGCGCCATTGCCAGGGCCGAAAGAAGGAACTTTCTCACGTTTGTTCTCCCTCGTCGATTCGAGACTTCTTGCGGGTGTGTCCCGGCCGGGATTCGCTACCCCGGCTAGGGTCGGGGAAACGGTTTCCCCTGACAAAACGTCGATTTTAGACGCCCGGCCGGGACGGCAACAGGGCCTGCGGGCGGGCAGGAACACCTTCGGGGGTGTTGGTTGCGCTATCCGGGGGATACCTCCGGGGTCTCAACGCGGGGCTCGCCGTCGGCCGCCTCCCGTTCCAACAAATGGACGGGTGAGGGGGTGACCCGGTCCGCCGCGTTCGGGCCCCCCTCACCCGTTCCCGATTGCCTCGTCCCCAGCGCGCCGACCTCCGGCGCGAGGCTCCGTACGACGGCCTTCCAAGGCCGTCGCTGCCAGTCGAAACCTCCGACGGCCTTGGAAGGCCGTCGTACTTGGAAAACGGCCGGCCGGCCCGATCGCGGGGGGGTTACGAAGGGCCGGCCGGCCCGGCGAAACGGGGTCCCTGTTGCGTGTCTGCCTCCCTCGTTCGTAGTGACCGCATTCATGCGGTCCTCGTCGTTTGTAGACCGCATTCATACGGTCCTGCTCGCATTCACGCCCTCCCGACCCGATGAATCGGGTCACTACGAACACGCCCGGCCAACCGGGTTACTTCCGTTTGGCCGCCAGCTTGCCCAGGGCCGTGAGGATGTCGCTCTCGGCCTCGAGCCGGTACTTCACGCCCCGCAGGATCGGTTGGGCCACGAGGTTGACGCGATCCTTGCCCGGGCTCTCGCCGAGCAGCTCGGCGAGCTTCGCGGCGCCGGGGCGGTCCTTGGGCTGGCCGTACTCGGCGATGAACTCGGCCAAGAGGTCGACGGCCAGCGAGAGCCGGACCGGCGGGACCTTCTGCGACGCCTCCTTGGCCGACGTCGTGATCGCCCGTTTGAGCGTCCCCAGGGCGTCACGCCCTGCGGCCACGTAGGCCGACTTCTCGCCGATGCCGATCACCACCTCGAGGCTCTCCCCGACCAGCGAGACGACCTTCTCGCGATCCTCGGCGTCCGGGGGGACGGGGATCGAGACCGTGTGGAAGCGGACCCCCTCGCAACGGTCGGCGTCGAGCTTGACCAGCTCCTTGACTCTGGGGTTTTGCGCCTCGGCGATCCGGGCGACCTGCTTGGTGATCCGATCGAGGTCGGCCCCGTCGGCGATGTACGTGCCGGCGGCCAGCGTGGCAGCGCGGGTCTTCAGCACCAGGGCCATGCCGCCGTCGACCCGGCCGCTGCGGGCCGTGTCAGCCACGAGGTCGAACACCTCGCCGGCAAGCTCTCGGGCCACGCGGATCTCCTCGGCCGACTTGTCCTCTTTCTCGATGTCGCGCATGGCCTGCTTGCGCACGGCCTCGATCACCGTGACCAGCAGCTCGGACTTTTGCGAAGGCATCTGGCCCGACCAGTGGCCGGACAGCGTGGCGTCGGGCAGCATGAACCCGGCGAAACCGCTGGTGGTTTCCTTAAGCCGGGCCGCGGCCTTGGCCACTTCGGTCCCCTCGGCGCCGGTGATCGAAAGCTCGATCGCGGCCTGCTGCGCGTCGTGATCCAGCGACACGCCCAGCGTGACCTCATCGACCTCCTCGACCAGCGAGACGACCGTCGAGAGCAGCTCTTCGGTGACCTGCTTGCGCAGGGCGTGCTGCTCCTCGGACTCGCCGGGGCGCCGCCGCATGTCCCGCTCGGCGTCCCGTTTGATCTTGTCGATCAGCTCCCGGCGGTGCTTCTCGGGCACGTTGGCCGCGTGCAGACGCGCGGCCAGATCGTACTCGCGGCCCACGTCGGCCAGGACCTTGCCCGGGTCGGCGGGCACCACGTCGAGCACGGGCCGCTCTTCGCTCACGACGGCCCAGCCCGACTGTTCCTTGACGAAGATCGGCCTGCGCCGGGTGGCTACCCGGTAGACCCCCTCGCCGGCCTCGTCGACCTTGGCGCCCACGGCCTTGGCCGTTTCCAGCAGCTTTTGGAAATCGCTCACCGGCAGGCAGACGTAGCCGCCGATCCGCTCGCCGTCCGTGACGGCCACCACGCCCAGCGGCCGGGCCGTGTCAAGGCCCTGAAGCCCCCGGCCCTGGGTGGCCAGATTCAGGACGACCTCCATGGCGGTGGCGAGCTGCGGGTTGCCCACGAGATTGCCGACGAAGGCCACGTCGGCCTTCAGCTCGTCGACGCTGGCGATGGAGAGTACCGCCACGGGCTGGGGGTCTAGTACCGGCAGATCGACGGGGGTTCGGGCGGTGTTCGGGGCGGCCATCAGACCCATCGATCCCAACAGCCCAACCACCGCCAACAGAGACAGAATCACTTTGCCATTTCGTTTTCGCACGATGCACCCTCCCAAGAATTGAGGAGACAGGAGTTCACGGCCCGCTCGAAAAGCACGGCCGCGTGGGGGGCCGCCCCCCAAACCGCAGTAGCAACGATCTATGCAAAGCCCGGCAGCAGCGGCGGTTGCGGCCTGTGGCTGGACAGACTCGTGGGCCGGCTCGGGGGACAACCCGGGGACTGTCCCAATTTTCGCGCAGCGAGAATGGGACTGTCCCCTTGCCCCGACCCGGCCCGGAACGCTGATTCAGGCGGTTATTCGCCGGGCGGGGGCGGATATTGGAAGATGAGGGCGGTTTTCTTGGCCGAAGCCGGCACTTCAGCGGTCTGGTGTACGACGGCCTTCCAAGGCCGTCGCCGTCGCATCGAAGCCCTCGACGGCCTTGGAAGGCCGTCGTACAGGCCGTCTTGCCGCGTGGCCGGGGAGTTAACCCCGGCCCACGCCCGGCGCATACCGCCACCGCCCAAGAAACCCGAGAAAAACGCCGGTCCAAGGTGGGAGGGCTCCGCCGCCCGACCGGCCGGGCGGCTGGGGTGCTTGCGGCCGGGCTACCGCTCACGGTAGGTGATCCGGCCCTTGGTGAGGTCGTAGGGCGAGAGCTCGACGCGGACCTTGTCGCCGGGCACGATGCGGATGAAGTGCTTGCGCATCTTCCCGGCCACGTGGCAGATGATCTTGTGCCCGCTCTCGAGCTGGACGCGGAACCGGGTGTTGGCCAACGCCTCGGTCACCACGCCTTCGACTTCAATGGCTTCTTCTTTCTTGGGCATGTTCGATGGACGTCCCCTGACTACGCGGTCCCCGGGCCCTCGTACGTGTCGTTCTCCGGGCCCATGATACCACGTTCGCCGCGGGTTTCCAACCCGGCGCGGGTCTTGCCCCTGCCGATCCTGTGGCCTATGCTTGGACCGCCATGTCCACCCCCGAACCTTCCCCCACCCCTGCCGAGCCCGCCGCCCCCAAGCGGCAGCTCACCCTGTTCGACTCGACCTGCATCATCGTGGGGATCATCATTGGGGCGGGGATCTACCGCAGCGGCCCGGCCATCGCCGGTTTCATGCCCGAGGCGGGGCAGCTCCTGGAGTTGCGGGTGCCCGGCTTCGGCCTCTTGGCCACCTTGTGGCTCTCGCCCACCGCCTGCCTGATCGCCCTGTGGTTCGCGGGCGGGCTGCTCGCCCTGATCGGGGCCCTCTGCTACGCCGAACTGGTCACCGCCTATCCCAAGTCGGGCGGCGACTACGTGTTCCTCACCCGCGCTTACGGCCGGTCGGCCGGCTTCATTTTCGCCTGGGCCGAGCTCTGGGTCATCCGGCCCGGCTCGATCGGCGGCATTGCCTACGTCTTCGCCGAATACGCCAACGAGATCTGGCCGCTGGCCACCGGCGAGCGGGCCTACCTTGCCGTGATGGGCTACGCCGCCGCCGCCGTGGCCGTCTTGACGTTGGTCAACATCATCGGCGTGCGCGAGGGCAAGTGGACCCAGAACGCGCTGACGACCGTGAAGGTGCTCGGCCTGGTGCTGATCGTGGTCGCCGCCTTCGCGTTCGGCTCGCCGGGGTCGGGCCCGGCCGCCGCCCCAACCTCCTCGGGCTCGGGCAACTTCCGGCTGGCCCTGATCTTCATCCTCTGGACCTACGGCGGCTGGAACGAAATGAGCTACGTCGGGGCCGAGGTCCGCAACCCGCGCCGCAACATCCTCCGCGCGCTGGTCCTGGGCACGCTGGCCGTCACGGCGATCTACCTGCTCGTGAACCTGGCGTTCGTCTACGCCCTGTCGTTCGAGGGCTTCCGCGGCTCGCCGGCCGCTGCGGCCGACGTGCTGCGATTGGGCATCGGAGATTGGGGGGCGCGGCTCGTAAGCCTGCTGATCTGCATCTCCGCCCTGGGAGCGATCAACGGCCAAGTCTTCACCGGCGCCCGGATCTACTACGCCATGGGTCGAGACCACAAGCTCTACGCCCGATTGGGGCGTTGGCACCCACGCATGGGCACCCCGGTCGCCTCGCTCATCCTGCAGACGGTGATTACGCTCGGGCTGGTTGCGGCCTTCGGGATGCTCCGTTCGGGCTTCGAGAGCATGGTCGAATTCACGGCCGCCATCTACTGGACGTTCGCGCTGCTGGTGGGCCTGTCGCTCTTCGTGCTCCGCCACCGCGACCGGCAGATGGAGCGACCCTACCGCGTCCCCCTCTACCCGCTGCCGCCGATCCTGTTCTGCGCAAGCTGCCTGTTCATGCTCTACTCGAGCCTCTCCTACGCCTTCGCGGCGGCCAAGTACGAGCCGGTGTGGGCCGTGGCCCTGGTGGCCATCGGCGTGGTGGCGGCCTTCTTCAATCCGCCGCGTGAAGAGGCGGGCCACGACGAAGCCGGTTGACCGTTTGCCGCACGTGACGAGACTCTCACTGAGGAGGTCACTTACCATGCGAAACCGTCCTTCTCTGGCTGCGGCGATTGCCGTGCTCTGTGCAAACGCCGCCCTCCAAGCGGCCGACGAGGTGCCGCGCGAGGTGCTGCTCCGCGCGGCCCACGTGACCCCCACGCCGCAGCAGGTGGCGTGGCAGGAGCTGGAGTTCACGTGCTTCGTCCACTTCGGCGTCAACACCTTCACCGGCCGGGAATGGGGGGATGGGAAAGAAGACCCCAGAATCTTCAACCCGACCGACTTCGACGCCGACCAGTGGGCCCGGGTGTGTGAGGAAACGGGCATGAAGCTGTTGATCCTCACCTGCAAGCACCACGACGGCTTCTGCCTGTGGCCGAGCAAGTACACCGAGCACTGCGTGAAGAGCTCGCCGTGGAAGGGGGGCAAGGGGGACGTCGTCAAGGAGGCGGCCGACGCCTGCCGGCGGCGGGGGATCAAGTTCGGCGTGTACCTCTCGCCCTGGGACCGCAACGCCCCGAGCTACGGCTCCGACGCCTACAACGAACTGTACAAGAACCAGCTCCGGGAGCTGCTCACGAACTACGGCCCGATCACCGAAGTCTGGTGGGACGGGGCGTGCGGCGAGGGGCCCAACGGGCGACGCCAGGTCTACGACTGGGAGGGCTACATCAAAGTGGTCCGCGAGCTTCAGCCAAAGGCCGTCATCTTCGGCCAGGGGCCCGACGTCCGCTGGGTGGGCAACGAGAACGGGCTCGCCCGGGAAAGCGAGTGGAGCGTGCTGCCTTGGGGCGTGGGCGACCGGCGCGGCAAGGACCTGGGCCACCGTAAGTACCTCCTCGGCGCCGAGCGGCTCATGTGGTACCCGGCCGAGTGCGACGTCTCGATCCGCCCCGGCTGGTTCTATCACGCGGAGCAGGACGGCAGGGTCAAGTCGCTCGGGCACCTGTTGGACATCTACTACCGCTCGGTGGGCCGCAACTCGAACTTGCTGCTGAACATCCCGCCCGATAGGCGGGGGCGGTTCCATGAAAACGACGTCGCCCGGCTCAAAGAGCTTCGGGCGGTGCTCGACGAGACGTTCGCCGAGAACCTGGCCACGGGCGGGAAGGTCACCGCGTCGAGCACCGCCGACGGGCGTGCCCCCGCGGCCATCACCGACGGCGACCCGGCCACCTGGTGGAGCCCCGCCGAGGGCGTCTACGCGGCGTCGTTCGAGGTGGATCTCGGCAAGCCGTTCACCTTTGACCGGGCCATGCTCCGGGAGATGATCGCCCAAGGCCAGCGGGTCGAACGGTTCACGCTCGAAGCGGCCGATGGCGATGCCTACAAGACGGTCGCCGAAGCCACCACGATCGGCTACAAGCGCCTGCTCCGCTTTCCCGCGGTCACGACCGATCGGGTCCGAGTGACCATCCAAGAGAGCCGGGCCGAGCCGACGATCCGCGAGTTCGGGCTGTTTAGGGCCTCGCCGCGCGAGAGCAAGTGAGAAGGACCCGCCGGGCGAGCACGCAGAGCGAACCGGCGAGCAGGCTGGACGCCCACGCCGCGGCCGCGTAGGCACGGTACGAGGGGCCGATTTCCTCGAAGAACTCCACCCATTGGGCAAGCGTCTCCAGCTCGTTCAACCGTGGTGGCCCGCCCTGCACCAAGACCAGCCCAAACAACCACCCGGTCGTGTACAGCAGCAGCCCCGTCGGGAACAACGCCCCGATACAGAATGCCCGGAGGTAACCGCGGCCGTACACCACGCCGGCGGTCAGAACGGCGGGAACGGCCGCCGCGAGAAAGAGCATCACCGGGACCGCCGCGACCGAGGGCACCCCCACGATCAACGCCAGGGCCACGGCCACCACCAGTGTGAGCAGCATCAGCGCCGAGAGCGTGAACTGGACGGGCTCGGCCCGCCGTTCGGCCGCGTCGGGTTCGTTTGGCGAGGGTGTCATGGGAGCGGGCCGTAGCGACAAGCGGCCGTTCTGACGCACAGACATCCTACGCCATCCCGCAGTGGCCCACAACCGCAGGACGCGGCAGCACGCGCTCGGCGTGCGGCTGCGGACAGCCACCCGACGGCGCGAAAAGAACGGGGTGCCCGGCATGGCGCCGCGATGCGGAAGACGCATCCCGGGCCGCGCCAGGCACCCCGGCGTGGGGCATTCAGGTCCCGAAGTTGTGTTTACCAGGGCCAACCCAGCCGGATCCAGGTCCAGCCGTCCACGGTGCCTTGTTCGAGGTCGACGGTGTCGTCGGGGTTGAGGCTGGTGACGATCAGGCTGCCGGCGATGTGGCCCTCGTGCGTGAACGAGTTGTCGCCTGCGCCGAGCCCGGCGAGCACGGTGCCGCCGATCTCCGAGCCGGCGGCCGTGGCCACCGTGTCGTTGCCGGTGCCGCCGGCGTAGATCACGACGGAGCCCACGGAGCCGGAAAGCGTGAGGCTGTTGTCGCCGTTCCCCATCAGGGCCGAAACCAAGCCGCCGACGCTGCCGCCGATGGCCACGGTGTCGGCGTCCCTGCCCCCGACGACGCGCAGACTCCAGCCCACGGCCCCGTCGACGGTTACCAGGTTGGTGCCGTGGCCGAGCCCGAAGTTGGCGTCGCGGCCCACGCTGGCGGTGTCGGCGATGGTCGCGGTGTCGGTGCCGGGCCCTCCGATCACGGTGAGGTACTGCTCAACGGTCCCTTCCAGCGCGAAAGTGTTCTCTCCCGCCCCCAGACCGATGAACAGATCGCGGTGCACGCTGGCAGTGGCGCCGATGCCGACCGTGTCGGCGCCGTCGGCGCCCAGGACCGTAACGTAGCCACCGAATTGGCCGTCGAACTGGGCCACGTTGTCACCGCGTCCGAGGATCGCCAGCGCGAGAGCGTCGACCGCCGCCGTGTCGGCGATGTGGAGGTTGTCTGCCTGGGGCCCGCCGAAGTACCGCAGGAGCCCTTCCACCGTGCCGTTCTGCACGGTCATGGCGTTCTCCCCCACGCCCAGGTTGGCGAAGATGTAATCGACTGACTCGCCTCCCAGGTCGACGGTCACGTCGTCGGCCGTAACCGGGTCGCCGGAGTCAGGGGGGGGTTCGCTGAGCAGGACCTGAACGCCGCCGGTCACCCCCTCGACGGTAATCGCGGGGCTCCCCTGCTCGACCACCTCGAAGGTCTCCGGCCCGGTCGCGTTGATGGCGACGGGCAGCGTGGCATCGCCGGTGACCACCAGGTTTCCCGCAACTTGGGCGGCGTCGATCGACAAACACAAACGCCGCTCGAGCGACTCGAACCGCTGTAATCTGAGCCTACGCATTCTGTTCCTCCCATTCTGAAGAAGTGGGGTGGTGAAGAGCTAAACTATCCCCCCCAAACGCACCGCCAGGCTGCTCTCCTCCCGGGCACGCTCAACTTGTTGTACACCGCAGGGGGTGGGTCGGTTACACCGAGACACCCTACCACTTCGCCGTCGGCGCCGCGTTCTTAGTGGCCGATCCCGGTTTCTGCCGCGATTCTACGAGAATTCCGAGGAAACCGGTCGGTCTTGCACGAGAGAAGCCCGGCGCGGCGCAGCCGCTGAAGACGGTGCCGGGGGCAACGCCCAGTCCCACTTGGCAATATGGGCGATTCAGGAGAATTGCGGCGGTCTTGACGAGCGGGCTTTGCCTGCGCCGTGGCCCGGTGATAACATGGACTGTTGGCGCCTCTGCACGGGCCGTGTGTCCGAGCCTCTTGCGTCGAAGGGCCGAATCATGCGCAGCTCCCAACTGGTGCTTTCGGCAGTTCTCCTCACGTCAACCGAGTTCGGTCGCGCCCTGGCCGACGACGCCGAGGAGATCCGCAAGCTGGTCCCCTTTGCGTCGTCCATGAAGCTGGCCGACCTCGACCGGCTCGCCATGTCGCCTACGAGCCCGAAAGAGTCCGACGTCGAGGACAAGTCGCTGACGCTGATGTTCCTTACGTTCCCGATGACCACCGACGAGAAGTCCCGCGAACAGTTCCGCTTTTTGACCGACGCGATGCCGAAGCCTACGGACCTGGTCAAGGAGCTGACCCGCCACGTAGTGGGCAAGGGCAGATTCCGCGTCGCGCTGGGGCCGGTCACGTTCGTCCAGGCCGACCGGATCACGGATTTCACCTGCAAGATCGGTGGCGAAAGGGCCACCGGCACGGTGTCGTTCGAGGTCCCCAAGCTCTATAAGGGTAAGGCCGACTACGTGGCTCGGCGAACCGACGGCAAGTGGCAGATCGGCGAGTTCATGATGCCCGGCCGCGGCGTCCACATCGTCCGCGGCGAGGACGGCAAGTGGGGGCGGAAGACGCAGGGCGATTCGGGAAAGTAGGGTCTCCTTCGCAGGCGCGGGCGGCTCGCCTGCGGTCGTCAAACTCCGGGACAGGCAAGCTGCCCGTCCCCACGGCAGGAGGCTTGTTGGCGCCCCTGCGCCCTCCGCCTACAATGCCCGCGGTGCAGGCAGCCGCTGGTCGGGCCCCCGGACTTCTTCCCGGACGACCCCATGATCCGCGTCGAACAGCTCAGCAAGACCTACGGCCAGACCGAGGCGCTCCGCTCGATCAGCTTCGAGGTCCCGCCGGGGCAGGTCTGCGGCTATCTGGGTCCCAACGGGGCGGGAAAAACCACCACCGTGCGGATACTGACCGGCGTGCTCCGCCCCACGGCCGGCCGGGCCCAAGTGGCCGGCTTCGACGTGGCCGAAGACCCCATCGAGGTGAAGCGCCGCATCGGCTACGTGCCCGAGACCGGCACCGTCTACTCGACCTTAAGCGTAAACGAGTACCTGGCCTTGGTCGGAGCCCTGCACCGGATGCCGCCCGAGGAGGTCGCCCGGCGCTCGGGGCGGCTGTTGCGATCGTTCGGCATCGACGAGGCGGCCGACCGCCGCCTCGACACGCTCAGCAAGGGTATGCGCCAGAAGGTCGTGATCTCGGCCGCCCTGCTGCACGACCCCGAGGTGCTGCTTCTCGATGAGCCCCTTTCCGGGCTCGACGCCAACGCCGCCGTGGTGATCAAGGACATCGTGCGAGGCATGGCCGAGCAGGGCAAGGCCGTGCTCTATTGCTCGCACATCCTCGACGTGGTCGAGCGGCTTTGCGACCGGGTGGTGATACTCAACCGCGGCGAGATCGTGGCCGACGGGCCCACGGCCGAGCTGATTTCGGGCCGGCCAAGCGGCACGCTCGAAGCGGTCTTCCGCGAGCTCACGCACGGCGACGACCTGGGCGAAACGGCCCGGGCGGTGATCGACGCGGTCCACGAAGACGCGGTCCACGAAGGCGCCGGGCAGGGCGGGAAGCCGGTACCCGGCGATGCCGCCGGCGACCCTTCAGACACCGCTGCCGCCACGTCGCCGAACCCCGCGCCCGCGTCCCCCCCAAACGCCCCTTCCGCCCGCAAACGACGCAAGCGACGCCGACGATGACGGCCGAAAGCCCCGAGGCACCGACTGCCCGCCGCTCTACGCTCGACGGCCTGCTCCGCCGCGTGGGCGTCGCCCCGGGCCCGTTCCGCGCCCTGGCCTATGCCTTTGCGGTGATGGACTTCCGCAATCAGCAGTTCGCCGGGGTCTCGCGGGCGAAGCCGGCCGACGCGTTCACGCCGCTGTTCTGGGTGATGGGGCAGAACCTACTTACCTGCGGCGTGCTCTCGGTGGTTCTGTTCGCCCGGGTCGACACGTATTTCTTCGTGCTCGTGTCGCTGGCCACCTCGATGCTGGTCACCGCCACCTCGCTGATCGTCGAGTACGACGAGGCAGTGCTCGACCCGCAAGACCTGGAGGTGATCGGGCACCTGCCCGTCCCGGTGCGGACCTACTCGGCGGCCCGGGTGGGCAACTTGATGATCTACCTGCTATTGGTCATCGCGTCGATGAACGTCTTCCCGGCGATCGCCGCGCTGGGCCACCGCGACACCACCTGGCTCTACCTTCCCACTTACGTGGCGGCGACGCTGGTGGCCAACTTGCTGGTGGCCGGGCTGGTGGTCCTCGTGTACACCTGGTTTCTCGGCGGTCGCCCGGGGACCGCGGCCCGGGAGGTCCTGGCCTGGACCCAGGTGGTGCTGATCCTCGTGTTCGTCTACGGGGGCCAGGCGATCTTTCGCGATTCGGCCAACCGGCTGGAGATGGCGGCGTACCACGTTCCCTGGTGGGTGGTTTACACGCCCCCCGGCTGGCTGGCGCACTTCGTCGAGCGCACGTCGGCCGGGGTCCTGGGCGCGCCGTGGTGGATCCTCGGGGCCACGGCGGCGGGCACGCTGGCCGTGTGGGCGGCCGCAATCTGGCGCCTCTCCGTGGCCTACGCCCGGATGCAGCCCGGCACCACGGCCTGGCGGCGCACCGTGCTTAAGCCGCTGCCCGCGCCGGGGGAGTTGGCCGGGCCGGTCGTGTGCGCGTTGACCCGATCGGGGGAGGAGCGAACCACCTTCTGGCTATGCTGGACCATGCTCCGGCGCGACGCGGCCCTGAGGATGCGGGTCTGGCCCATGCTGGGCACGGTAATCGCCGTCTTGTGCCTCGGGCTTTTCAGTGGGCAGTTGGGTGACCCCCTGACCGAGCGGGGGCCCGCGGCCGTGATGTCGCTGGCCTGCATTTATCTCTTGGCCCTGCCCATGCCCACGATTGTGCACAACCTCCAGTTCAGCCGCGACCACGCGGCGGCTTGGGTCCTGGCGTCGGCGCCTCTGTCGGACGGGGCGGCGCTGGCCGAGGGGCTGCGCCGGGCGGTTACCTATCGCGTGCTTTTGCCGATGTTGCTTGTGCTCGGGGTGGTATTCGTGTTTCAATGGGGCGGCGTTCTGAGTGTGGCGCTGCACGTGGGCGTCGGCTGGCTGGTCGTGGTGGCCGGGGGTTACGCCGGGACGCTGGGAGCGCTGAAGCGTTTGCCCTTCTCGGCCCCGGTGGCGCGGGGTGAGTCGTTCGGACCCATCGCCCCGCTCTCAGCCGCGGTCAGCGCCGGGGCCCTGCTGTTGGCGGCGGTGCATTACCAGGTGGCCACCTCGCCGGGTGCGCTGGCGGGCTACCTGGCCGGGCTCGTGGTGGTGGTGCTGATCTTGCGAAAACTGGCACGCAGGGCTGTGGCGCGGCGCTTTGCCGCGGGAATCGCCTATGCCCATGAATAAGGCCGAGCTGCGAACGCTCAAGGTGCAACTGGCGCTGGTCGTCGGCATGTTCCTCGTCTGCGCGGCCGGGGCCGGTTTCATGGCCACGCAGCGGGCCTTCTTCGAGGGGTACATGAAAGAGGAGTACGCCGAAATCTCCGCCGACCTGCTCCCCTTGGCCGAGGCCGCGGCTGGGGGAAGGCTCGCCCCCGAAGACCTGGCGGAGCTGCCGGAGCCGAAGCGTCTGGCCCTGTACGACCATTGGATGCGCCAGGCCGAGCCCCCAAAACGCACGCCCGCGGCCCTGGTCGCCGCCGGTCCCGCGCTCTACCTGGCCCGGGCCGAGCGCACGCTGGTCTGCGGCAACGCGGAGCAGCGCCGCCGGGCTTTGAAGTTCCTCGAGCTGGCCGATTCGGCCGAGGCGGTGCCGATCCTGCGCAAGGCCCGGCGTTGGGCCGAGCGACGAAAGCTGGCGAAGTTTGACGAGGAAATTGAGGCAACCTTGAAGCGAATTGAATCTCGGTAGTACCTCTACCGAATGCCGAAACGCTTTGTACGACGGCCTTCCAAGGCCGTCGAGGGCTTGCGGACGATGGCGACGGCCTTGGAAGGCCGTCGTACTTTGGAAGGCTGAAATGCGGCAAATCTTGAAAGGTCCACAATCCGATTCCCATTCCCCTACCAACAAGGAGAATCGCCGTGAGCGACGACGATGGCAGCGGCGCCATGGGGTGGATTATTTTCATTTTGATTTTTGGCGTCGGAAGCCTAATCCTTTATTGGACGACGGGGTGGGTCTTAATTCCCATCCCCAGGCGGTAGTCGATTCGTGAACAGCCGCTTCCTGGCTCCCAACGACGGCGAGCCGACCGGAGCGGCCCCGGTCGGCTCTCGGCGGCGGGGGCGCCGAGCCCGATGGCTGGCGTCCGCGCGCCGGGGGGCGTACGCCGTGGCCGGCGTGGCCGATCCGCTCTGCCGCGGGTGGCGGTGGCTGCCGGCGGCCGTGGCGATCGGCGCGGGGCCGTTTCTGGTCTGCTACTTATCGGGCGTGCCCGGCCACCAGTTGGCCTCGGCCGTGGCGCTCGCGCTGTTGTGTGCGGCCTGCGCGCGGCGGGACGCTTGGCTTACAGGGGTGGCGGCCGTCGCCCTGGCGTTCGTCGTCCATAACGTGGTGGTGATTGCCGTGTCCCGGGCCGATCCGGCGGGCACGGTGGCGCTGTTGCCCGACGCCGCCGAATACTGGCAGAAGCAGATCACCTGGATCCGCACGGGCTGCGACCCGGAGTACGAGCTGGCCGCCTGGGTCCCGGCCCACGCCCAGTTATTCGTGGCGGTGATCCTGTTTTCGTTCACCTCGTGGGGCGCGATCCCGTTCTTTCAGGGGTTCTACGAGGTCGACCTGATGAACTACTACAACGCCCGGCTGATCCTCGAGAGCGCCAACCAGCCGCTGGCGGCCGCGACCGGCTGGCACGTCTGGTCGCTGATGCGGGGCGTGGGCTACCTGTTCATCACGTTCGAGGCGATCTCGCTCTCGCTGGCCTGGATTTCGGGCAAGCGGGTCTCGCCCCGGAAGACGCGGCGGCTCCGCTGGACGCTGGGGCTCTCGTTCGTGCTGGCCGACGGGCTGTTGAAGCTCGCCCTGCTCGAGCCGGTGCGCGAGCAGCTCTTTTGGAACCTGAAATAACGAAAAAGGGGACATCACTGATTATTGCTTGCCTATATTGCCATAATCAGTGATGTCCCCTTTTTCATGTCCCACAACCTTCATGCCCACAGGAGCCTTTCCCATGAGCCCCCGAGACGCGGTTTACTACGTCGGGCTGTTCGCCGGCATCATCGTGGGAGTGCTGATCATGCGGGGCTTGGGCTTCCCCACTATCGCCCAGTTGATCGTGGGCATCGTCGTGGGCGTGGGCTTCGGCTTCCTGGCCGAAAAGATCTACAGCGGGGGGCGGCCGGAATAGCCGCGTCAGCCTCGACGTTGGCTAGAGCCCGTGGGACGCATTGCCCAATCCGTCCGATTTTGCGTCCGCCCGCGGCCTCTGTTAGTGTGGACAGCGGGTATGAGAGATCGAGATTCAAGGAGATTGCGATGTGCGCCCGCCGGACGTTCGAGGGATTGGGGCTGCTGCTGCTGCTGTTGGTGTTGTCGCTCGCGGGGAGCAGCCCGGGGGCCGAGCTGGTTTGGCTCGAAGCCGAGCACTTCGCCGAGCACGGCGGCTGGACCGCCGACACCCAGTTCATCGACCAGATGGGCTCGCCCTACCTGCTGGCCGCCGGGCTGGGCAACCCGGTCGAGGACGCCCGAACCTCCGTCGAGCTGCCGGCGCCGGGCAAATACCGGCTCTGGGTCCGGGCCAAGGACTGGCTGCCGGAGCACCATCCCGGCCCGTTTCAGGTCGTGTTGGGGGAGCGCCCCGTCGACGCCACGTTCGGCACCAGCGGCCGGGCCGGCTGGCAATGGGAGGACGGCGGAGTACACCAGCTCGGCGGCTCCGTCGAAGTTCGGCTGCACGACCTGTCGGGCTACTACGGCCGCTGCGACGCCATCGTGCTGGCGCCCGAGCTGGATTGGGTCCCGCCGCCGGGGAAGGACGCCATTGCCGAGCTTCGGCAAAGGCACGACGGCGTCAGCCCGACGGTCGAGGATATGCCCGAGCACGACGTGGTCGTGGTGGGCGGCGGGCTGGCCGGCTGCACGGCGGCGGTGGCGGCGGCCCGCAGCGGGGCCTCGGTCGCGTTGATCCAGAACCGGCCCGTGCTCGGGGGCAACGCCAGCCCCGAGATCCTCGTGCCGCCGGTCGGCGTCTGGCCGCACGGCTCGGAAAGGCCCGGGCCGCTCGATCCCCGTGAGACCGGGCTGGTCGAGGAGTACCGCACCGAGGGCAACCAACGGACCGCCGAGGGGAAGCTCTACGCCAAGCGGCTGGCGCGGTTCGTCGCCACGCAGCCGAACCTGGACCTGTTCCTCAATACCCATGCCACGGGCGTGGAGATGGCCGAGGACGAAGGCGAGCCCTTCCCGCCGCAGTTGCCCGTCGAGATGCGCCAGATCAAGGACGTCCTGGCCGTGGACGTCCGCTCCGGCCGGCGGATGCGGTTTCCCGGCCGGGTGTTCATCGACTGCACGGGCGACGGGGTCATCGGCGTGTGGGCCGGGGCCGAGTACCGGCACGGCAAGGAGCCCAAGTCGATGTACGACGAGCCCTGGGCGCCCGACGAGCCGAGCACGAACACCATGGGCAACTCGATCAAGTACTACAGCTTCGACACGGGCGAGGCGCAGGCGTTCACCGCCCCGCCGTGGGCCTACAAGTTCCCCACCTGCGAGAGCATCGGGCCGATGCGCCATCCCCGGCTCGGTGAGAACATCGAATGGCAGTGGATGATCGAGCTGGGCGGGCTGCGCGATACCTACGCCGACGCCGAGGAGATCCGCGACGACCTGCTGCGACTGGCCTACGGCCTGTTCGAGCACGTGAAGAACCACTGCCCGAAGCTCGCCGAGAGGGCCGCCGGGCACAAGCTGCTCTGGGTCGGCCACGTGGCCGGCAAGCGGGAAAGCCGCCGCTTGATCGGCGAATACGTGCTCACCCAGAATGATATCCTCGAACCGAAGCTCTTCCCCGACCGCGTGGCCTACGGCGGGTGGAGCGTCGACGACCATTACTCGGGCGGCTTCTTTCACAAGGGGCCCCCGGGCCGGCACCACGACAGCAGGAAGTATGAAGTCCGCGGCCGCCGCTTCTCGATCCCCTTCCGCTGCCTCTACTCGCGGAACGTCGGCAACCTGATGATGGCGGGCCGCAACATCTCGGCCAGCCACTTGGGGATGTCGAATACCCGGGTGATGCTCACCTGCGCGGTCATGGGTCACGCCGTGGGCACGGCGGCGGGGATTTGCGTCGACGCGGACGCCTCGCCGCGGGACGTGTGCTACCGGCACCTCGAACGGCTCCAGCAGCAGCTTCTCAAGGAGGGGGCCTATATCATCGGGCTGAAGGCCGACGACCCCCGCGACCTGGCCCCGAAGGCCGCCGTCACCGCTTCGAGCGAGTTCCTCCGCGGACCGGAGACGGGCACCAGCGAGAGCCGTGAGCTGATGGCCGCGGCCAACGTGATCAACGGTTTTGCCCGGGCCGAGCTTGGGGCCACGAACGCCTGGGCCCCGACCCCGGACGACCCCAGTCCGTGGATCGAGCTGGCCTGGCCCGAGCCGGTCGCCTTCAACGTGGTCCACGTCACGTTCCAGACCAAGGACGTTTCCGACCAACGACGCGGCCCGAAGCTGGCCCCCAGCCGGTTCGCCGTCGAGGCGTGGCAGGACGGCGCCTGGCAACAGCTCGCCGAGGTCGACGACAACCGCCACCGCCGCCACGTGCTGGGCCTCGAGCGGACCACCAAGCCGAAGCTCCGCGTGGTGCTCGGCGAGCCGGCCGGGATTTGCGAGATCCGGGTCTACGACGAGCCGCCTCGGGTGGTGGAGAACGCCCGGCGGGCCCACTGGGCCATGCGCGAGCCCGACCGCGGCCCCTGGTTCCCCTGGGACGAGGCCGACTGGGGGCAGCGGTACGGCGGCATCGTGATCGACGCCTGGGACGCCGAGCAGACGGGCCGCTGGACCCACTCGACCTACACCGGCCCGTTCGTCGGCGACGGCTACCTCCACGACGGCGACGAGGCGAAGGGCAAGAAGTCCCTCCGTTTGACCCTCACCCCGCCCAAACCGGGCCGGTACGAGGTCCGGCTCGGCTACGTCCCCTACACCAACCGCGCCACGAACACCCCGGTCACCATCCGCCACGCCGACGGGGAGACGCACCTCACGATCGACCAGCGCGAGAAGCCCCCCATCCAGGGCCTATTCCGCCCGCTCGGCACGTTCCGGCTCGACGAGCGATCGAGCCTCACGGTGAGCAACGCGGACACGGACGGATACGTGGTGGTCGACGCGGTGCAGCTTGTGGCGGAGGGGGAGTAGCCCAAGCGTCAACGCGGTCCCGGATGCAGCGTCAGCAGTTGCGACTCGTCGCCGAGCTTCTCTCGGAAAGTGCGACCGCAGTCTCTCGCACCCGCTTCAGACCGAGGGATACCACGGGACGAACCACAACGCGAAACCCAGCCACACGAGCACGGCGGCCCCGAACACGACGGCAATCAGCATCGCGCCCCAAACCGTGGTGAAGCGAGCGATCGGCAGCCGCGGCGGTCCGCTGGGAAAGGGACGCACGCCGTGGCGCCAGCGCGCCAGGAGCACTTGTGCCGCGGCGATGAGCAGGGCTGCCGGCAAGTAGGCCGGAGTGCACTGAATCATTTCCTCCGGGAACGATAGTCTCCGCCAGGGACTCCACGAGGGACTCCACGACGCATACTGCTGAATCCAATCGGCTATCGGGACCAGCACCAGCAGGAGGAGAACTGCCGATCGTTCGTGGTAGTACCGGGTGGGATTCCGGCGCCAATCCGGCCGGTCCACGGAAGGGGGCCGGGCTTCGGGCGGCACAATCCGGCACGCAGCGGCCGTTGCCAGCACACCGAGCGTGAGCAGGGCCGTGATCCAGCAGTAGGCGGATTCACCCGGTTGGTCGTCAAGCCACCAGGGAGAAAGGTAACGCAAGCCGGGGCCGCGGAGCCAGAACGCCCATCCGACCGTGCCGGCCAGGGCCGCCAGCAGCGGAATCCCCCACAGCCATCGGCGAGCCGCGCCGCGGTCCCAGTCTTTGCCAAGTTGCCGGATCAACGCGAAACTCGCCACGACGATTCCGCTGGCCAGCAGGGTCCAGAACAGGAATCGCTCCGTGCGTGCCATCGGAAGCGCGGCGGCACTTGCATAGGACCAAGGGGGCCGAAGGGTCGATTCGATTCCCATCAGTGAAGTCTGTGTCAGGCAATGAAGCAACCCGCAATCTGTCCAGATCAGCAGGCACCAGACGGCCCCCCCGATACCCCCCAACGCGCCAATGAGCCATGAGCACTTCAGTGCCCGGCCGGCCCGGGCCGTGCAGGGAAGACTGAGAACGAGGCATACGAGAACTATGTAGGGCAAAGCGTCGCGGAGTCCTTCGCCTGTGTAGAAGTATAGGTACCGGTTCGGCGCCGGCAGCGAAGTGAAGTCGTGCTGCAGGAGGATCTCGAAAATGCAGCAGCCGCTGAGCAGGCAGGCGGCCACGGCTCGCCAGAGAATCGCGAACCAGCAGCCGAATCGCTCGTCGGCGCGAAGACCCTTTCGGCGTCCATAAGTTGCCCAGAGGTCCCGAACCTGGTTGAGCACCCCCATGACGACCCACACCACCGCAGTCGCCAGGAGGCCGTCGGCGATGCGGCCACGGGGGGCCACGGCAACCGACAGGCCCACGGCGGCGCTGAACAGGAGCAGCAGCATTCCGCGGATACCGAACTGGAAACGGCCGGGTTGCGACATTGGAATCAACGGGGGCCGGGGCGAACGCATTCGATCGGGCGTGGGCGCGGGTCCGCCATCGTAGGCACCGACCCCGCCCACATTGTGTGATTCGGCCGTGTGCTCCGATATTGTGTAGAGCCGGTGCTACTGGCAATCTGGCGAAATTGGGAAGTCGGCGTAAAGCAGCGGCCCCTCGCGAGAGGGGTTCAATTGTATGGTGCAGGCCCGCACTGCTCCGGCGCTTCCCCCCGACCGGAGGGGCGAAAGCGAGCCCCGGATTTTTCCTCTTGGCCCGTTGACCCCCTGGCCGAGAATTGGTAATCTTGTGGGTTCCCCGCCTTTTGGGGCGGCTTGATCCTTGACAAGCGGAATCGGCAGCAGCGGGAGGACCGACCGTGGCCGGTCAGACGAACGAGATTATCCGCATCCGGATGGAGGCCTACGACCACGCCATCCTGGACCAGAGCGCGGTGGAGATCGTGGAGACGGCCAAGCGGACCGGATCGATCGTACACGGGCCGATTCCGCTGCCTACCCGAATCGAGCGCTACACGGTCTTGTCCAGCCCCCACGTGGACAAGAAGGCCCGCCAGCAGTTCGAGATCCGCACGCACAAGCGGCTGATCGACATCATGCAGGCCACGGCCAAGACGATCGAGGCGCTGAACAAGCTGAGCCTGCCGGCGGGGGTCGATATCAAGATCAAGGCCACCGCCCGGCAGCACTAGAACTAGAGGACCATGCAGAGAAAAAGGGGACGGGGCCAATTTGTGCGAAGCACCCTCCGGGCCGTTCCGGGAAATTAGCCCCGTCCCCTCTTTCCCCGAAACCGAGAATTCTACACCTGGCGTTTGGCAACCCAGACCGTTGGGTGGATCTCATATGAATGGAAGCTAACGGGTAAAGCCCGCCCCAAAGAGCGGGTGTTCCCGTCGGCGACGTCAGTCGAGGCAAGTGCGATGAACGTTGGACTACTCGGCCGCAAGGTCGGGATGACGCAACTCTACGACGAGACGGGCAAGGTCATCCCGGTCACGGTGATCCAAGCGGGTCCCTGCCACGTGCTCCAGCTCAGGAGCGTGGATCGGGACGGGTACGAGGCGGTTCAACTGGGCTATTTGGACAAGCCCCGCCGACTTGCCCGCCGCAGCGAACGCGGCCACGTCGCCAGGCTGGAGAGCAAACGCCAGAAGCGCCGCGCGGCGGCCGGGGTGGCCGCCCTTCAGCGGGCCGGCTGTGAGCCCAAGCGGTTCGTGCGCGAGCTGCGCGGTCCGATCGAGGGCTACGAAGTCGGCCAAGAGCTCACCGTGGACGTCTTCTCCGACGTCGCGGCGGTCGACGTGACCGGCACCAGCAAGGGCCGGGGCACCGCCGGGGTGATGAAGCGGCACAACTTCCGCGGCCAGCGGGCCAGCCACGGCGTGAAAAAGGTCCACCGCCACGCCGGCGGCACGGGCTGCAGCGCCGACCCGAGCCGGCTTCCCAAGGGAAAGAAGATGGCCGGCCAGTACGGCAATGCCCGCTCGACGGTCCGCAACCTCAAGGTGGTGAAGATCGACGTCGACCACCACCTGCTGGTCGTCCGCGGGGCCGTGCCCGGCCCGAACGGCGGGTTCGTGATGGTTTGCCAGACCAATAAGGTGAGGTAGAGGAGAGGGATTAGGGGGTAGGCACTAGGGTTCAGTGTGATAGCCGCGGGCGGCAGCCCGCGGAGGGTAGACCGACAACTAAGCGTGTTTCGCGGCGGGGCTTGCCCCGCGTGTTTTGGGAACGATAACCGTCATGGCCAACTTGCCGATATACGATCGAACGGGAGCGGAGGTCGGCAGCTACGAGATCGACCCTGCGCAACTGGCGCCGCGCATCAGCAAGCAACTGCTGCACGACGCGGTGGTCATGTATCAGACCAACCGGCGCCAGGGGTCGGCCAAGACCAAGAGCCGCGCGGAGGTGGTGGGCAACCGGTCGAAGATGTACCGGCAGAAGGGGACCGGCCGGGCGAGGGCCGGCTCGCGCCAGAGCGGCATCCGCCGCGGCGGCGGCCACATCTTCGCCAAGCGGCCCCGCGACTGGCACTACCGCCTGCCGAAGAAGGCCGTGCGCCTGGCCACGCGCATGGCCGTGGCCTCGAAGATCGCCGACGACGAGGTCACGCTGATCGACGAGCTTAAGTTCGAGCAGCCGAAGACCCGGGAGATGACCGCGATCCTCGAGGCCCTGAAGATCGACGGGCAGACGCTGCTGGTGGCCGTCGACGGCTACGACCCGAACGTGTACCTAAGCGTGCGAAACCTGGCGGGCGTCTCGGTGCTGCCGGTGGCGGAGCTCAACGCCTTAAACGTGCTGGCGCCTCGCCGGCTGCTGATGACCACGGCTGCGCTGGACGCCTTCCGGGAGAAGGTGGCCGGTGCGAAGTCGCAAGCGGCTGGCGAGGAAGAGACGCAAGCGGCCGTCGAGGGGAACGCGGACGCGTTAGACGAGTCGAAGGAGTAAGGGCCGATGGCACGCGACGTGACCAAGACCAACCTGAAGCTCGAGTCGCACCAGATCGTGCTCCGCCCGCTGGTGACCGAGAAGGGTATGCACAAAGCATCGCGTTACAACCAGTACGCCTTCGAGGTCAATCGGATGGCGGGCAAGGACGACATCCGCCGGGCGGTCGAGGAGCTTTTCGACGTGAAGGTGGTGCGCGTGAACGTCCAGAACCGCAAGGGCAAGCCGCGCCGCACCCGCTTCCGCTGGGGACATACCAAGGACTGGAAGAAGGCTATCGTCACGTTGGATCCGGAACACAGGATCGATTTCTTCTAATGGGTATTCGCCGATACAAACCGACCACGCCGGGACGTCGCGGGGCGACGGTCAGCGACTTTGCGGAGCTGACGCCGGGGGCCAAGCCGCCGAAGCGTCTGCTGAAGCCCAAGCGCCGCAAGGGCGGCCGAAACAACCAGGGCAAGATCACCGTGCGCCATCGGGGCGGCGGCCACAAGCGCCAGTACCGCGTGATCGACTTCAAGCGGGACAAGGACGGCGTGCCCGCCGTGGTCCACTCGATCCAATACGACCCGAACCGCTCGGCAAGGATCGCGCTTTTGCACTACGTCGACGGCGAGAAGCGTTTCATCCTCGCCCCGGACGGGCTGAAAGAGGGGGACCGGGTGGAGAGCGGGCCCGAGGTGGCCCCCGCGCCGGGTAACTGCCTGCCACTCTCGAAAGTCCCGCCGGGTACGAGCATCCACAACGTCGAGGTCCGGCCGGGCCGTGGCGGGGCGCTCTGCCGGGCGGCGGGGGTCAGCGCCACCCTGGCCGCCCGAGACGCCGGCTGGGCCCAGATCAACCTGCCCAGCGGCGAGATCCGCCGCGTGCCGGCCGCGTGCCGGGCCACGATCGGCACGGTCAGCAACGCCGACCACATGGGGATCGTGCTGGGCAAGGCGGGCAGGAAGCGGTGGCTGGGGCGCAGGCCCCACGTGCGCGGCACGGCCATGAATCCCATCGACCACCCCCACGGCGGCGGCGAGGGCCGCACCAAGGGCGGGCGCCACCCCGTGACCCCCACCGGCAAGCCGACCAAAGGCGGCTCGACCCGAAAGAAACACAAGGCGTCGAACAAGGCGATCGTTCGGCGCCGGCGGTCGAAACGCTACGGACAGCTCAAGACGCCGAAGTAGCCGAACAGAAAGACCACCGCCCGCAAGGCCAGGACTGAGCGCAAGCCATGAGCCGATCGCTGAAGAAAGGCCCCTTCGTCGAGCCGAAGCTGTTCGCGAAGGTGGAGAAGCAGAACCGGGAGGGGACAAAGGAGCCGATCCGGACCTGGGCCCGGGCCTGTACCATCGTGCCGGAGTTCGTGGGCCACACGTTCATGGTGCACAACGGCAAGAGCCACCTGAAGGTGTTCGTGACCGAGGAGATGGTCGGTCACAAGCTCGGGGAGTTTGCCCCGACGCGGACGTTCCGCGGTCACGGCGGGAAGGGGAAACGGTAATGGCATACGAGGCGTCGCATCGATTCGCGCGGATCAGTGCCCGCAAGGTCCGCCCGCTGGCCGACATGATCCGCGGCAAGTTCGCCGACGAGGCGCTGGACATACTGAAGTTCCAGCCGCAGCGCGGGGCGCGGCTGATCGAAAAGGTGCTCCGAAGCGCCCTGGCCAACGCGGAGGACCGCCGGGCGCCGAACCTGAAGACGTTGATGATCGTCGACGCGCGGGTCGACGAGGGGCCGATGTTCCGCCGGCTGCGGCCCCGGGCCCGCGGCATGGCCGGCATCATCAAGAAGCGGTTCTCGCACATCCACGTGGCCTTGGAGTAGTGGCATGGGTCAGAAAGTCAATCCGACCGGGTACCGCACCGGCGTGATGACCGGCTGGAAGAGCCGCTGGTACGCTTCGAAGCAGGAGTTCGCCGACTTGCTGGTCGAGGACAAGCGGATCCGCGACTTCATCAAGTACCGCAAGGACAAGTTCGGCAAGCCGCTCTATCCGGCGGTGGCCAAGATCGAGATCGAGCGGACCCGCGACGAAGTAAAGGTGATCCTCCACTCGGCACGGCCCGGCGTGCTGATCGGGCGCAAAGGAGAGCGCGTCGAGGAGCTGCAGAAGGAGCTCCAGGACCGCACCGGGCGGCGAATCAACATCAAGATCGAGGAAATCAACCGGCCGGAGGTGGTCGCCCAGCTCGTGGCCGAGGACATCGCCGAGCAGCTCGCCAAACGGGCCGGCTTTCGGCGCACGATGAAGCGGGCCATGGAGCAGACCATGGAGGCCGGGGCCAAGGGGATCAAGATCCAATTGGCCGGCCGCCTAGGCGGCGCGGAAATGGCCCGGCGGGAAAAACAAATCTCCGGGAGCATCCCCCTGAGCACCCTGCAGGCCAAGATCGACTACGGGTTCACCGAAGCCAAGATCGCCCAGGGCCATATCGGGGTTCAGGTGTGGATCAACCAGGGTATGTATAGCGAGGACCAGGCCGATGGCGCTGATGCCGCGACGAGTAAAACATCGAAAAAGCCAAAGAAGACGCATAAAAGGTGAAGCCACTCGGGGCAACCGGGTCGTCTTCGGCGACTACGGCCTTCAGGCGGTGCAGGGGGGCTGGATCTCGGCGGCCACCATCGAGGCCGGCCGGATCGCGGCCCAACAGTACCTCCGCACCGAGGGACGCCTCTACATCCGCGTCTTCCCACACAAGTCGATCACCTCCATACCCCTGGAAACCCGCATGGGCAAGGGGAAAGGCGAGCCGGACTACTGGGCCGCGGTGGTCCGGCCCGGCACAGTACTTTACGAAATCGGCGGCACTAGCGAACAGGCCGCCCGGTTGTGCTTCACGCGCTTGGCCCACAAGATGCCGGTCAAGGTGCGGTTCGTGCGCCGGCGGGCGATGTAGTCGGTAAGCAAGAGAGATAGGCGGCAGCCATGGCCAAGGTGGCAGAACTACGCGAGATGAGCGACGAGCAGTTGGAAGTGGTGCTCAAGGAGACCACCGACAACTTCTTCCGGCTGAGGCTCCAGGCCCAGACCGAGCGGCTCGACGCCCCCAGTGAGCTGAAGAAGAGCCGGCGTTTGATCGCGCGGGTCAGGACTATCCAGAACGAGCGGCGCCGGGCGGCCGCCCAAGCGCAGGAGCCCAGCGATGCCTAAACGAGTCGTCACGGGCGTAGTGACCAGCGACAAGGCGGCGAAGACCCGCCGCGTCGAGGTTTCCCGGCTGGTCAAGCATCCCAAGTACGGCAAGTACATCCGCCGACGTACCGTGTGCTACGCGCACGACGAGAACAACGAGTCGAAGCTCGGCGACACGGTGGAGATCGTCGAGTCGCGGCCCCGTTCGCACCTGAAGCGATGGGAGCTGGTCCGCGTGGTGGAGAAGAGCCGGGCGATCGACCTGGTGGCGATGCGGGCGGCTTCCCGGCTGGAGGCGGCCGACCAAGAGGAGTCTGAGCAGTAGGGACGTGAACGATGATCCAGATGCAAACCCGCCTCGCCGTGGCCGACAACACCGGGGCCAAAGAGCTGATGTGCATCAAGGTCCTCGGCGGGACCCACCGGCGGTTCGCCGGATTGGGCGACATCGTGGTCTGTAGCATCAAGAGCGTCATCCCGGGCAGCGACTACAAGAAGGGGACCGTGGTCCGGGCCGTGATCGTCCGCTGCCGCCAGCCCACCCGACGCGGCGACGGCAGCTACGTCCGCTTCGACAGCAACGCCGCCGTGCTGATCGACAACGAAAAGAACCCCCGGGGGACCCGCATCTTCGGTGCGGTGGCCCGGGAGCTGCGGGAACGGAACTTCATGAAAATCGTCAGCCTCGCCGGCGAGGTGGTCTGATGTGGATTCGCGAAGGCGACATGGTGGAAGTGCTCACCGGCGACGAGCGCGGTACCCGAGGTAAGGTGCTCAAGGTCGACCGGCCGAAGGGCAAGCTGACCGTCGAGGGGGTCAATCGGGTGTACAAGCACGTGCGCCGCAGCCAGAAGAACCCTCAGGGCGGCCGGCTGTCGATGGAAATGCCGGTCTCGCAGTCCAACGTGGCGCTGGTCTGCGAAAGCTGCCAGGCGGCCACACGGATCGGCGTGCGCTACCTCGACGACGGCAGCAAGGAGCGATACTGCCGGAAGTGCGGGGCGGGCAACGGCCAGGTCGCGCCGCCCCGGGATCTGTACGCCAAGAAATAAGTCAGCCAGCAGGTCGTCAACTAAGAGCCATGGCCAAGAAAGAGCAAAAGCCGGACAAGGGCGCGAAGGCCCCGAAGAAGAAGGGCGAGAGGGGCAAGGCCCCTGCCGAGCCCGAGGGCCCGCCCCCCACGCCCCGGCTCCAGGAACGATACGAAAAAGAGATCCTCCCCGCGCTGGCTGACAGCCTGAAGCGCCCCAACCGCCTCTCGCTGCCGCGCCTGAGGAAGATCGTGGTCAACATGGGCGTCGGCAGCGCGATCGGCGAGAAGAAGCACCTCGAGGAGGCGGTCGACGCCTTGAAGCTCCTCTCGGGGCAGCAGCCCGTGGTGACCCGCGGACGAAAGTCGGTCGCCGGCTTCCGGCTGCGCGAGGGGATGGCGATCGGCTGCATGGTGACGCTTCGCGGGCGGCGGATGTACGAGTTCCTGGACCGATTGATATCGCTGGCGTTGCCGCGGGTGCGGGACTTCCGGGGCTTAAGCCCCAGGGCGTTCGACGGCCACGGCAACTACAGCCTGGGACTTTCCGAGCAGTTGGTCTTCCCGGAGCTCAACCCGGACAAATACTCCCGCACCCAGGGGATGAATATCACGATCGTAACCACGACCGACAAGGACGACGAGGCCCGCGAGCTGCTCCGTGGATTCGGGCTGCCGATGCGGGCGGCGTGACGCCGACTCTCGTCGCCTCGTGCAAAGAGAAGACGCGACCAAAGGACTCGACCTGATGGCCAGTAAATCGAAGATCGCCAAGGCCCTGAGGAAGCCGAAGTACAGCACGCGGCTGGAACGGCGGTGTCGGCTGTGCGGCCGGCCGCGGGCGGTGTTTCGCAAGTTCGGCATCTGCCGGATCTGTTTCCGGAACCTGGCGGACGAAGGACTGATTCCCGGCGTCAAGAAGGCGAGCTGGTAATAAGGGTACCCGACATCATGATGACAGACCCCATCGCGGATATGTTGACCCGCATCCGCAATGCGGTGCGCATCGAGCGACCCCACGTCGACCTCCCCCTGTCGAAGGTCAAGCGCGGCTTGGCCGAAGTCCTCAAACGCGAGGGATACGTTTGGGACTGGGAGGAGATCGCGGGCCGGCCGGCGAACCTGCTGAGGATCCACCTGAAGTACGGTCCCAACGGGGAGCGGGTGATCCGCAAGATTCGCCGCGTGAGCAGGCCCGGCCGCCGTGTCTATAGCAAGGCCGCCGAGATGCGGCCGGTGCTGGGCGGACTGGGGATCTCGGTCGTCAGCACCAGCCGTGGCGTGATCAGCGACCGCGAAGCCCGACAGCGCAAGCTCGGCGGCGAGGTGCTCTGCGAGATTTGGTGAGTCCCGCTGCGCCGCAACCCCACACAGCTTACGAAGGTTACAAAGGACATCGCCATGTCCCGGATCGGTAAAAAACCCGTCACTCTGCCCGAGAAGGTCAAAGTCCAGATCGACGGCCGCCGGGTCAGCGTGGAAGGGCCCCTGGGCAAGCTCGACTGGGAGCACCACCCCGACGTGAGCGTGACCCACAACGAGCAGGCACGCCAGGTCCGCGTCGAGCGCAAGGACGACCAGCGCCAGAGCCGCGCGCTGCACGGCCTGACCCGGGCCCTGATCCAGAACATGGTCACCGGCGTGACCGAAGGGTACGAAAAGCGGCTGGAAATCCACGGCGTCGGCTACTTAGCGGCGCTGGCCGGCAACGTGCTCCAGCTCCGCGTGGGCTACGCCAACGAGCTGCAGGTGCCGATTCCCGAGGGGCTCAACGTGACCGTGCCCGACCAGCAGCACATCGTGGTCCGCGGAATCGACAAGCAGAAGGTGGGCGAGTTTGCCGCCGAGGTTCGCGCGCTGAGGAAACCCGAGCCCTACAAAGGAAAAGGCATCCGCTACTACGGCGAGCAGATCCGCCGCAAGCAGGGCAAGGCGATGGTCAAGTAACGTTTAGCGGGCGGGCTTGCCCGCCGTTTGGCGGCAGCCGGCACGGCGGCCCATTCGGAATCAAACCATGAAACACGAGAAACGCATCGGACGGCAGCGGAAACGAAGGCGGTTCCGCGTGCGCAACCGGATCAAGCACGATTCGGTGCGGCCGCGGCTCTGCGTGTTCCGCAGCCACAAACATATATACGCCCAGATCGTCGACGACGAGGCGCACCGCACGCTGGTCTCGGCCAGCACGGCGCAGGCGCCGCTTAGGGGTGAGCTGAAATACGGCGGCAACAAGGAGGCGGCCGCCGCCGTGGGCAAGACGATCGCCGCGCGGGCCCTCGAGGCCGGCATTAAAGAGGTCGCCTTGGACCGCCGCGAATACAAGTACCACGGGCGCCTGGCCGCCCTGGCCGACGCCGCCCGGGAGGCGGGCCTGGTGTTTTAGTCAGGAGACAGGAGTCAGGGATCGGGAGTCAGAAGACGACGGCGACGACCTCGACCCCTAATCCCTCACCCCTAATCCCTCACCCCTAATCCCTCACCCCTCAACCGACATGGCAACCGAAACAACCCAAGGGGAACTGATCGACAAGGTGGTCAAGATCCGCCGGTGTGCGGCGGTGGTCAAAGGCGGCCGGCGGTTCAGCTTCACGGCCCTGGTGGTCGTCGGCGACGGCCAGGGTCGGGTCGGCTGGGGCTACGGCAAGGCCAACGAGGTGCCCCCCGCCGTCGAGAAGGCCGTCAAGGACGGCAGCCGGAGCATGGTCCCGGTGGCCCTGGCGGGCAGTTCGATCCCCCACGAGGTCCAGGGCCGCTTCGGGGCGGCCCGGGTCGTGCTCGTGCCCGCCGCGCCGGGCACCGGCGTGATCGCCGGCGCGGCGGTCCGCGCCGTCTGCGAGGCCGCCGGCATCAAAGACATCCTGACCAAGAGCTTCGGAACCAACAACCCGACCAACGTGGTCAAGGCCACGATCCAAGCACTCGAATCGCTCCGCTCGCGCGGCGAGGTGGAACGCCTACGGGGAGTCTCGCTGAAATGAATCTCGACGACGTCCATCGCGGAATCAAGCGGCGCAAGCGGCGCAAACGGGTGGGGCGCGGCACCGGCTCGGGGCACGGCAAGACCTGCGGCCGCGGCCACAAGGGCCAGGGCTCCCGCTCCGGATTCTCCATGCACCCGACCTTCGAAGGCGGACAAATGCCGCTGGTCCGCCGGATCCCCAAGCGGGGTTTCCACAACCGCTGGGCTGACCAGGTGGCCATCGTGAATCTGGCCGATCTCGAAGCACGGTTCGACGACGGCGACGAAGTCAATCCCGAGTCGCTGCGAGCGAAGAACCTGGCCAAGGGCCGCTACGACCTGCTGAAGATCCTCGGCAACGGCCAGTTGACCAAGAAGCTCAAGGTCTCGGCCCACCGATTCAGCCGTCAGGCCAAGGAGAAGATCGAGCAGGCCGGCGGCGAGGCCATCGAGCTGCCCGGCAAGAAGCCGGTGCCGAAAAACAAACAGAAGCAACGGGCCGCGGCAGGCTAGTCAACAGGGACGGACCAAGCCATGTGGGAAAAGATCCGCGTCATCTTCACGATCCCGGAGCTGCGTACCAAGATCTTCTTGACGCTGGGGCTGCTGGCCATCTACCGGATCGGCTGGCAGATCCCCCTGCCGATCGTGGATACCTCCAAGAGCCTCTTCGGCGGTGAAGGGGCGGGAGGGATGCAGGGGCTCATGGAGCAGGTGGCCGTGTTCAGCGCCAGCCAGCTCAGCCAAGCCACGATCTTCGGCCTGGGTATCATGCCCTATATCTCCGCCTCGATTATCTTCCAGCTCTTGGGCAGCGTCTATCCGCCCCTGGAGAAGCTCCAAAAGGAGGGTGAGAGCGGGCGGAAGAAGATCAACGAATACACCCGCTACGCCACCGTGGTGCTCTGCATCTTCCAGAGTTGGTTCTACATCAAGGTCATGGCGGCGGGCGGGCTGGTGCACAGTGACTTCCTCATCGGCGGATCGCTCCCCTTCAGTTGGCAGTTCATCTGCGTGCTCACGATGACCGCCGGCACCACGTTCCTCATGTGGCTGGGGGAACAGATCGACGAGTACGGCATCGGCAACGGCATCAGCCTGTTGATCATGGCGGGCATCCTCGCCCGAATGCCCGGCGCCGGGTGGGACTTGATCAAGCCGCTGGTCGATCAGGGCGGCATCCAGCTCGGCGCGGGTCGCGGCCAGGTCGGCGTCGAGACCCTGCTCGTGTTGGGCGTGCTCTTCGTGGGCGTGGTCGCCGGCGTCGTCTTCATCTACCAGGGCCAGCGGCGGATCCCCATCCAAAGTGCCAAGCACGTGCGCGGACGCCGCGTCTACGGCGGCACCCGGCAGTACTTGCCGCTTAGGGTCAACCAGGCGGGCGTGATGCCGATCATCTTCGCCAGCAGCCTGCTCTTGTTCCCCTCGGCCATCTTCGGCTGGCTGGAGCAGAACTACGACGTCGAGCTCTGGCGGACCCTGAACGACTCGTTCCAGCGCGGTGCGGGCTTCATTTACAACATCCTGTACGTCGCTCTGATCTACTTCTTCTGCTACTTCTGGACCGCGATTACCTTCAACCCCAAGGACATGTCGGAGAACCTGAAGAACTACGGCACCTTCATCCCCGGCTACCGGCCGGGTAAACGGACCTCCGATTACATCGAAAAGGTGATGGTGCGGATCACCTACGTGGGCGCCGGGTTCCTTGCCCTGGTGGCCATCATCCCGACCATCATCGCCGCCTGGATGGGAATCAACTACACGATCGCCAGCTTCTACGGGGGCACCGCCCTGCTGATCGCGGTCAGCGTCGCCTTCGACCTAGTGCAGAAGATCGACAGCCACCTGGTGATGCGCAACTACAAAGGGCTGCTGGAGAAGGGATGAGCATGCGAATCGTATTCATCGGACCCCCGGGGGCCGGCAAGGGCACGCAGGCCGAGCGGCTGGTCGAGAAATACCAAATCGCCCACCTCTCGACCGGCGACATGCTCCGCGCGGCTCGCGACGCGAAGACCGACGTCGGGCGCGAAGCCGATAAGTACATGTCGGCCGGCGAGTTGGTGCCCGACGAGATCATCATCCGCATCATCCGCGAGCGACTCGCCGAGCCCGACTGCAAAGCGGGGTACCTGCTCGACGGCTTTCCCCGCACCATCGCCCAGGCCGAGGCCCTGGACGACATGCTCGCAGCCGAGGGCACTCCGCTCGACGCCGTGCTCGAGCTCGACGTGCCCGAGGACGAATTGTTCAACCGGCTTGCCGGCCGTGGCCGGGCCGACGATACCCCGGAAGTGATCCGCCAGCGACTCGTGGCCTACCGCGAACAGACCCAGCCGCTCTTGGACTACTACGCCTCCAAGGGACTGCTCCGGAGCATCGACGGGCTGGGGACGATCGAGGAAATCTTCGGGCGGGCCACCGCGGTGCTGGATGAGTACGCCTAGGGCTTCGTCAGTCACGGCAGGGGGTGTCGGTGGCGTGGAGATCCTTCGTTCGGCCCGAGAACTGAACGCCATGCGGAAGGCGGGCCTGCTGGTCTGGGAAGCCCACCAGTTGGCGGCGTCGATAGTCCGGCCGGGCGTGACCACCCAGCAGATCGACCAGGTCGTCGATCAGTTCTACGTCAAGCACGGCGTCGTGCCGCTGTTCAAGGGCGTACCGGGCAAAGTCCCCTTTCCGTCGGTCTGCTGCATCTCGGTCAACGAGGAGGTGGTCCACGGCATTCCCGGCCCTCGCAAGCTGGTCGAGGGGGACATCGTCAGCATCGACACCGGCTGCAAGCTGAAAGGTTGGTGCGGCGACGCGGCGGCGACCCACCCGGTGGGCCGCGTCGGCCCCGACGTGCAGCGGCTCCTGGACGTCACCCGCAACGTGCTCCAGCTTGCCATCGACCTGATGGGCCGCAAAACCCGATGGCACCAGGTGGCCAAGGAAATGGAGCGGTACGTGAAGGACCACCGCTTCACGGTGGTCGAGGCGTTCGTGGGCCACGGCATCGGGCGCGAGATGCACGAGGACCCCCAGGTGCCCAATTTCGTGGGCCGGCAGTTCCGCCGCAGCGGCGACTTCACGTTGGCGCCGGGCCTGGTGATCGCCATCGAGCCGATGGTCAACATGGGAACGAAGAAGGTCAAGACCCGCCCGGACCACTGGACCCAGGTCACCGCCGACGGCAAGCCGAGCGCCCACTTCGAGCACACGGTGGCGATGACCGAGTCGGGCCCCTGGGTGCTGACGGAAGGACCCAATGGAGAGGGGTGGTAGACCCCATCATATAGTGTTCTCGCGGCGAAAGGACTTGTGGATGAAGTCTGGGTAATCTGGGACGACAGGGGTGGTTGGGTGGGGGGCAACTCCAACCGGCCCCGCCCCACTCTGCACAAACCGGGCCGAAACCGGGAATTTTTCCGCAGGGGGCTTGAGGCGGCACCCGGACGGCCGCTATACTGAAGAACTTCGTGTCTTGAGAGCGAGAGAACCGGGGGCCGCCGCCGGGCAATACCCTCCAGGAGCGGTTTTTTCACGGGGGCGGCCCTTCGTCGATGGGGTCTTGCGCCATGAAAGTCCGTGCCAGCGTCAAACGCATTTGCGAGAACTGCAAGATCGTCCGCCGCAAGGGGGTCATCTACGTCGTTTGCACCAACCCGCGCCACAAGCAGCGCCAGGGGTGAACCACGGCGCCGCCGGCCGCGTCGGCCCCCGCCACCCATCCGGCGGACGGGCCCCCGCCGAACCGCCGCGGCCGGGTCCGAACACCGCGAGGCGAATCGCGAACCATACCTTTCGGGGAGTGAGAAACCATGCCGCGTTTGCTGGGTGTGGATATACCGAACGAGCGGCCCACCGTGGTGGCGCTGACGTACTTGTACGGCGTGGGCCGGAAGACGGCCCGCGACCTGTGCCACGCCGCGGGGATTGATCCCGCGGTCCGCGCCCGCGAGCTCCGCGAGGACGAGCTGGCCCGGCTGGCCGCGATCCTGGACAAGGACTACGTGGTCGAGGGTCAGCTTCGCAGGCAGACCAACCAGAACATCGTTCGGCTTCGGGACATCGGCTGCTACCGCGGGCTGCGACATCGCCGCGGTCTGCCGGTCCGCGGCCAGCGTACGCGAACCAACGCCCGAACCCGCAAAGGCCCCAAGAAGACCGTGGCCGGCAAGAAGGGCGTGAAGGACCTGCGGTAGCGAGCAATACAGGAGCTGAAAACCGGTGGCGAAGACCAAACGACGCAAGACCCGCCGCAACGTGACCGTGGGCATCGCCTACATCAAGGCCACGTTCAACAATACGACGGTGACGATCACCGACACCAAAGGGGATACGCTCTGCTGGGCCAGTGCGGGCACGAGCGGCTTCAAGGGGAGCCGCAAGAGCACGCCCTTCGCAGGCCAATTGGCTGCCCAGCAGGCGGCCGAGAAGGCGTCGAAGTTCGGGGTGAAGGAGGTCGACGTGAAGGTGAAGGGGCCCGGCAGCGGCCGCGAGAGCGCCATCACGGCGCTTCAGTCGGCGGGGCTGAAGATCAAGTCGATCGAGGACGTAACCCCGTTGCCCCACAACGGCTGCCGGCCGAAGAAGCGTCGCCGCGTTTAGGTGAACTTGCACGATTTGCGACAAGAGACCCGTTTAGCCCCGGGCGTCCACGCCGGGGCGCTGTCGCCAAACTTTGGATAGGGACAAGCATGGCTCGTGAGACGGGACCCGTCTGCCGGATGTGCCGCCGGGAAGGGATGAAGCTGTTTCTCAAGGGCACCCGCTGCGATACGCCCAAGTGCGCGTTCGAGCGCCGGGAGACGCCGCCGGGGATGAACAATTTCCGCCGCGGCAAGCTGACCGATTACGGCATCCATCTGCGCGAAAAGCAGAAGGTCAAGCACTACTACGGCGTTCTGGAGCGGCAGTTCCGCAAGTACTTCAAGACGGCGGAGCGGGCCCGGGGAAACACGGGCGAAATGCTCATGAGCCTCCTGGAACGCCGCCTGGACAACGTGGTGCACCGGCTGGGATTCGGGCTTTCCCGGGCCCAGGCCCGGCAGCTCGTGCGCCACGGACACGTGCAGGTCAACGGCCGCCGGGTCGACGTGCCCAGCTACCAGGTGCGCGTGGGCGACGAGATCCAGATCAAGGAGCGGGCCAAGAGCACGCAGTTGGCCCAGTCGGCCCTGGAGCAGACCGGGCGCGACGTGCCGGAGTTCTTAAGCCGCGAGGAGGGCACGCCGCTTCGCGGGCGCGTGCTCCGGCTCCCCGAGGCCGACGAGGTATCGATCCCCGTACAAACCCAGTTGATCGTGGAGCTCTGCTCCAAGTAGACGAAGAAGGGACCTGGTTTGTTTATTGCGAAGCACCCTTCGGGCCGTTCCGGAAAAACAAACCAGGTCCCTTTTTCGTTGCCTAGTCATTCGATCGGAGGCGTCGCATGCGAATTCGATGGCGCGGACTCGAGCTGCCCAGTCAGGTCGCTCCGGAGCGGGAAACCCTCACGGCCACGTACGGCAAATTCGTGGCCGAGCCGTTCGAGCGGGGGTTTGGCGTCACGATCGGCAACAGCCTTCGCCGCATCCTCTTAAGCAGCCTGGAAGGCAGCGCGGTCACGCAGATCAAGCTGCACGGGGCGCAGCACGAGTTCACCACGGTGCCGGGCGTGGTCGAAGACGTTACGGACATCGTCCTGAACGTCAAGTCGCTGGTCGTCAAGAACCACAGCGACCAGACCCGCGTGGTCCGCATCGAGAAGAACACCGCCGGCGTGATCACCGGGGCCGACATCCAGACCGACGAACAGGTCGAGGTGATCAACAAGGAGCACGTAGTCGCCACGCTTACCGACAACGTCCATTTCCTGCTGGAAATGGTCATCGAGAACGGGCGGGGCTACGTGCCGGCCAGCGAGCAGACCACCCAGGTCCAGGAAATCGGGATTATCCCCGTCGACGCCGCCTTCAGCCCCGTGGTCCGCGTCCGCTACGAGGTCGAAGAAACCCGCGTCGGTCAGAAGACCAACTACGACAAGCTGACCATGGAGATCTGGACCAACGGCTCGGTCACCGCGGAGATGGCCCTGGTCGAGGCGGCCAAGATCCTCCGCAAACACCTAAACCCGTTCGTCCAGTACAACGAGCTGGGCCCCCTGGTGCACAGCGAAGCGCGGCCCTTGGGCGGATCGAGCCTGGACATGGCCACCGAGGCCAAGCTCTCGATGAGCCTCGCCGAGCTGGACCTCTCGGTCCGGGCGACCAACTGCCTGGAGTCCGAGGAAATCCACACCGTCCGCGACCTGGTCACCAAGAGCGAGGAGGAGCTGCTCGAAGTGCGCAACTTCGGCGAGACCACGCTCAGCGAAGTGCGGGAGAAGCTGGGCGATATCGGGCTGAAGCTGGGTATGCGCCTGCCGCAGACCCCGGCCAGCCCCATCTAAGTGGACGTCAAGACAGAAACGTCAGCCATGCGACACCGACGAAAAGGTAGAACGCTGGGGCGCAACCCCAAGCATCAGCGGGCCCTGCTGAGGAACCTGGCCAGCGCGCTGTTCCTCACCGAGCGGGACGAATCGCTCTTCGACACCACCGACCCCACGCTGCCGAAGCCGCCGAAGGTCAAGGGGCGGATCATTACCACCCTGGCCAAGGCCAAGGAGGTGCAGCCGCTCGTGGAGCGCTGCATCTCGATCGCCCGCCGTGCCCTGCCCCACCAGGACGCCGCCGACCGGCTCGAGCCCGACGCCGAACGCGGCAGCCAGGAGTGGCACACCTGGCGCGAAAGCCCCGAGTGGCAGGAGTGGAACCAGACCGTGGCCCCGGTCGTGGCCGCCCGGCGCAGGGCCCTGCGCCTGCTGGGTAGCAAAGAGGCCGTCCAGATCCTCTTCGAGGACATCGCTCCCCGCTTCGAGGACCGTTCGGGCGGCTATACCCGGGTCATGCGACTAGCCAATCCCCGGCTGGGCGACGCGGGGACCCGGGCCATACTGGAGTTCGTGGGCGTCCGCGACCGCGTGCGCCGTGAGAGCATCCGGCCCAGCTTTGACGAGGACCTCGCGGAAGACGAACAGACCGCCGCCGAGGAGGAAACCTTCGCCGACGAGGAGTTGCCCGAGGCCGAGGACCAAGCCGAGCCCGCCGATGAGGTTCCGTCCGACGAGACTCCGTCCGATGAAGAGGAGCCGGCCGAGGAGGAGAAAAAAGAGTAGCCCCTTCCGCCCGTATTCGCTATGCTTAGCCGGCGGCCAACGGCCGCCGGTTTCCTTTGCGCCAGACCCGAGAATGGACGTTTCGCAATCCCAGGAGGGGATCTCCGATGAGCCCGGCCCGGCGTGAGAGCCCTGCGCGGCGTGCCCGTCCGCCCGCCCCCGGCTTCGACTTCACCGGCCACGTGCGCCGGGTGTGCGAGGACATGACGGCCCGGGTCGAAGCGCTGCGGCACATCGACATGAGCCGCGTGGCGGTGAGCTTCTCACAGACCCGCAACGCCGTCCAGCACGGGATGTTCGCGGCGCTGACGCCGTTGCGTTTCGCCGGCGGGAAGCGCGAGACGGTCCGGCGCGGGCGCCGCTGGACGGTGCAACGGGTCCACTCGGCCGACGGGCGCGAGATGCTCTACGTGCTGAGCTTCTACCTGCCGCGGTTCCTCGACCTGCCGTTCCGGGAGAAGCTCACCACGGTGGTCCACGAGCTGTGGCACATCAGCCCGCACTTCAACGGCGACCTGCGCCGCTTTGCCGGGCGGTGCTTCGCCCACGGCAGCTCGCAGAAGTGCTACGACGCCCGGGTCGAGCAGCTCGTCAGCCGCTGGCTGGCCGCCGGCCCGCCGGAGTCGGTCTACGCCTTCCTGCGCCACGACTTCCGCGAGCTGCGCCTCCGCCACGGCCGCGTCTTCGGCACCCGCGTCCCGGCACCGAAGCTGATCCCGGTGCCGTAGTCGGCGGGACATCTTGCGCGCGGATAGAGCCTCCGGCATCTTGAAGGGGTCTCTTCGTTGTAGGAGGCGACTCCAGTCGCCGATCCGCGCGGACCGCAATTCAGTCGGCGTCTGGAGACGCCTCCTACACCGGGTCTTCCGGTGGTTGACGTCCGCGGACACGCTCGATGAGGTCAATGCCTGTAGAGGCCCGATTCATCGGGTCGGAGCAATGTGAATGACGCAACGACCGCATGAATGCGGTCACTACGAACGGGGGCAGATGGCCCGGGACGGCGCTACGCCGCTCGGGCCAGAGGCACTTCTTCGGCCGGCGGTTTGTCGGCCACCGAGAGGAGGCTCAGTCCGAAGCCGAAGCTCAGGCGGTTCTCGACCTGCCGGAACCAGGCGTGCAACAGGCGCACCAGCAGCCGGCCCGGGAGCGAGTGCTTCCGGTCGGTCCTCAGCCGGGTGTTCAGCTCGCGGCGGAGGATCCGCTCCGAGAACCAGTAGGGCAAAAAGCCCAGGGCGTTCCAATAGCGGGCGATGCGGACCCGGAACCCGCTCCGGCCGAGCTTTTCGACCAGCTCCGGCCGGGTGTAGCGCCGGAAGTGCCCGTTGTTGACGTCCCGCTTCCCGTACAGCGCGGGACAGGCCGGCACCACTACGACCAGCCGGCCGCGCTCTTCGAGCACGTCGAAGATCCGCCGCAACTGGGCGTCGTCGTCCTCGATGTGCTCGAGCACGTCGACGATGGTCACCGTGTCGAAGCGGCGCCCGAATTGGTGTAGCTCGGAGCCCGTCTCCTCGAGGATCGTCAGGCCGGGGTGCCGGGCCGTGGCCAGGCTCCTCAGCGCCCCGTTCGGCTCGATGCCGAATGCCCGCTTGCCGTTCTGCTGCAAGAGGCCGAGCAGGGCCCCGTTGCCACAGCCGACGTCGAGCACGTTCTCTCCGACGACCCGGGCGGCGATCCAGCGGTGGAGATTGAAGTCGCGGAAGTCGTTGCGCTGGCTGCCCAGCCCCTCGTACAGGTCGGCGAGGTACTGCTCGGGATGGCTCGTCGGGCGGTCCATGGCGGCACGGCGTGGGCGAGGTTCGTTCGGAGCAGGCGTTGCCAGGGGTCAGGTCTTGACTTGTAACTTTTCGGGCATCATGCCGGCTGGCGCTTACGCGAGAGAGAACGCCCGAAAAGTTACAAGTCAAGACCTGACCCCAATGGCGCCCCCTCCTGTGGTGGGCGGGGAGTCTACCGGGCCCGATGAGGCCTGTCAATTCGAGTTGTCCGAAGTACGACGGCCTTCCAGGGCCGTCGAGGGCTTGGTTGTCACAGCGACGGCCTTCCAAGACCGTCGAATACTTGGCTATAGCGGCGACGGCCTTGGAAGGCCGTCGTACGGCGGAGTTTCCCCGTGTGGTTGAAATGATGCCTCGCGCCGAATCCCGCATTGACATTCCCCCCGGGCGGCCGGTAATCTTGCCGCCCCTAAACCCGGCGCCAATTCCCCAGTTCTCCCTTCTTTCCCGTCATGCCACTCGCCCCGGGCCGAGTCGGGCTCCTGACCGCGACCGCCGTGCTGGCCGTGCCGCTGGCCGTCGGGTGTCACAGCGCGCCGAAGGTGGTCGGGCGATCGCCGCTCAAGACGCCGCAAATGTCGCCCGACAGCGTGGTGCTCGAGGTGTTTCGCGTCCGCTTCCCGTTCGGCGACCCCGAGGCCAACGTCGATCTGTGGCAGGAGGTCGACGAGCAGCACGTGCCGACCGACGTGCGGCGGCGCCTGGCCCGGAACGGGTTTCGCGTGGGCCTGCTCGGCGGCCAGGTGCCGATCCCACTCTCGCGCCTGCTCGAACTGAAGGAGAAACCGGCCCCGACCGGCCAGGGGACCGAGGTCCGCGTGGCGCAGCTCAAAGACCGGCCGACGATCGAGCGGGCCCATATCACGGTCCGCTCCGGGGCCCGGGCCGAAGTGGTCGCCTCGGGCGAGTACGAGAAGCTGCCCGCCCTGGTCGTAAGCGAGTCGGGCGAGCTGGGCGGACAGATGTACGAGCACGCCCAGGGCGTGCTGGCCATCAGGGCGTCCCCGTTGCCCGACGGCCGGGTCCGGCTCGAGATCACGCCCGAGGTCCACCACGACGCCCCGCGCCCCCGCTGGGTGGGCAAGCAGGGGATGTGGCGGATCGAAACGGGGCGTCCCCGCCGGGCCTTCGACGAGCTGACGCTGGAGGCCACGCTGTCGCCCGGCTCGATGCTGGTCGTAAGCAGCCTGCCCAACCGCCCGGGTAGCCTGGGCCACTACTTCCTGACCGAGGACCAGCAGCAGCTCACCCAGAAGCTGATCCTCGTGCGCCTCTGCCAGACGCAGCACGACGAGGTCTGCGCACCGGAGGAGGCGCTGGATCTGGACGGCCTTGGCCCGGGGTGGGCCGACGGGGCGCCGCAATAGCCGGCAGCAAACCTGCTGCCGGGGGCCCGGCGGCTGTTACCCGCCGACCCACGGTCCGTCAAATCGGAAGTGACGGGTGCCAGGGGCGGCTTGCCCGCCCCTGATGTCGCAAGGGCGGGCAAGCCGCCCATGGCACCCAACCTGTCAAACCTGCATTGACGGACCGCTATTCTCGCGCCACGCCCTACGCCCCCACCTGCACCGACTCGCGCACGCTTTCGAGCTGCCCGGCCGAGCCGAGCTTGGTGTTTTTGTGGGTGATGTACTTGGCGTACTCGGGCATGAACTTCTTGCCCGGCGTGCGGGGGTCGAAGTCCTCGGGCTTGTCGCGGAACGACTCGCGGTAGATCGCGCACCAGACCAGGCGCCCGTCGGTGTCGATGTTCACCTTGCAGACGCCCATCTTGGCGGCCGGGAGGTACTGGTCCTCGGACACGCCGCTGGAGTCCTTCATGGCCCCGCCGGCCGCGTTGATCCGCTGGACCCACTCCTTGGGCACGCTGCTCGAACCGTGCATGACCAGGGGGAAGCCCTCGGGCACGGCCCGCTGAATCTCCCCGAGCCGGTCCATGCGGAGCCCCTGCGAGCCAGTGAACTTGTAGGCCCCGTGCGAGGTGCCAATGGCCACGGCCAGCGAGTCGCACTCGGTTTGCTCGATGAACGTGGCCGCCTCGTCGGGCTCGGTCAGGCAGACGCTGCCCACGATGTCCTCCTCGACCCCGCCAAGCTGGCCCAACTCGGCCTCGACCACAACGCCCTTGGCATGGGCCCGCTCGACGACCCGGCGGGTGATCTCGACGTTCTCGTCAAAGGGGTGATGCGAGGCGTCGATCATCACCGAGCTGTAGAAGCCGCTCTGAATGCAGTCGTAGCAAGCCTCTTCCGTGCCGTGGTCGAGGTGTACTGCGAAGATCACCTCGGGAAAGATCTCGTCGGCCGTGCGGATCATGGTTTCGAGGAACCGCTTGTCGGTGTAGCCCCGGGCCCCGCGGGAGATTTGGAGGATGAACGGGGCGGCCGTGGCCGGGTCGACCGGGTCGTCGTTCGAGGCGACCTTGCCCAGGTTGCCGCGGAACAGGCCCACGGTCTGCTCCAGGTTGTTGATGTTGTAGGCCCCCACGGCGTAGTTGCCGTAGGCGTGACGGAACAGCTCCTTGGTCGTGACGATCATCTTGGCTCGAACTCCTCCCGCCCGACGTGGCCGGGCAGACTTTGCGTTACCCCGGGGAAAACCTCTGACCAATACCGTAATCGGGCAATTGTAGGCCATTTTGGCGGGCCGGACCAGGGCGGGGGGCCCGCGAAATCCCCTCTTTTGGCGGGTTTAGCGGGGCGGGGGCGCGAGACGAGCGGGGCCAATCTCCGCGTTGCCCCACGCCGCCGTGCCCGGTACAATGCCTGCCCCAGAAATCCTTTGCTCCCCCGATGGTGGGTGGTTGATGAACCGCAGAGGGGGCCGGAAGCGTAGAAAGTCGTGAGCCGGTGCTGCGCCGGAACGCCCCGGCGTGGGCGCCGGAACGCCCCGGCGTGGGCGCCGGAACGCCCCGGCGTGGGCGCCTAAGCAACGGATTCTTGGCCGCTGACTCCTGACCCCTGAACCCTGCTCCGATGACTCTCGACGAGCGTTGCCAAAAGATCGAGCTGATCGTCTCCGACGTCGACGGCGTGATGACCGACGGCGCGTTAGTGATCGATAACCAGGGGATCGAGACCAAGCGGTTCCACATCCGCGACGGCCAGGGGGTGCGCCTCTGGCAGAAGGCCGGCGGACGGTTTGGGGTGATCACGCTTCGCAGCTCGCAAGTGGTGAAGCTCCGGGCGGAGGAGCTGGGGATCGAGATCATCCGCCAAGGGGTTCGCGACAAGCGCGAAACCCTCAAGGAGATCCTCGGCGAGATGGGGCTTTCACCCGAGCAGGCGTGCTACCTCGGCGATGACCTGCCGGACCTGCCCGCGGTGCGGTACGTGGGGCTGGGCGTGGCGGTGGCCGACGCCTGCGAGGAGCTTCGCCGGGCCGCCCATTACGTCACCAGCCGGCCCGGCGGCGCCGGCGCGGTGCGCGAGACCGTCGAGCTGATCCTCAAGGCCCAGCGGCGCTGGGAGGAAGTGATTCAGAGCTACTTGTAGGCGTGCCGACAAGCTGACGCGCCTGCGGCGAGCTTCAATTCGTAACGGCGGGGGCGGCTTGGAGCCGCTACGCCCCGCGGGCTGCCGCCCGCGGCTACGATGTCTTCGATCCCCCATCGGTAATTCCTAATCCCTAATCCCTACCACCTAATCCCTAATCCCTACTACCTAATCCCTGGTCCCTCATGCCCCGTCTGTTCCGCATCGGCGGCAGCTTCGCCATCGTGCTGGTGGTCTACTGGGCCTACGCGCTCTTGGCAGTGCCGCTGATCGAGCCGCCGGCCGATCCGAAGCCGGAAGGAGACCTTAGCGACTGGAACCCGCCGTCGATCGAGCGCCCCGAGGCCCGGGTCCGCGAGCTGGTGGGTCTTTTCCCCGAGGGCGCCTGGGAGCTGAAAAACCCCAAGATTCTGGAAAGCGAGCGGTTGAAGCTCTTGATGCAGAGCTACCGCAACCTGGGGGACGGCCGGGTAGAGATCACCCCTTGCACGCTGATCTTCCTGCCCGAGGAGCCGGCCGACGACCCGGCCGAGCGCCACCGCCGGGCCGTGGTCCTCGAAGCCCGTCGGGGGGCCGTGCTGCGGTTCGCCGAGCCGATCGATCCGCTGCGGGGCAAGATCGGCCGGCCGATCGGGGGCGAACTGATCGGGCCGATCACCATCCGCAGCCAGGGCAAAGACCCGGGGACGGAGGACGATCTGCTCGTGGTTACCCGTGACGTCGAGCTGACCCAGCGCCACATCTGGACGCCCCACCCCGTCGATTTCCAGTGGGGGCGCAGCCACGGGCGCGGGCGGCGCCTGCACATCGAGCTCTTGGAGGAAAAGCGCTCCACGGACATCGATCGTGAGGGACCCAACATCGCCGGCGTGAAGCTCTTCGAGCTTCGCGAGATCGAGCGGATCCACATCGAGCTGGGCAAGCGGGACCGGGCGTCGGCGTCGGCGCCTTCCGATGCGTCTGCGGGCAAGACCCCCGTGGCGAGCCTGGCCGGGCAGCCGGTCGAGCTGAGCTGCCGGGGGCCGTTTCGGTTCGACGTGCCCGGCAAGACCGCCACGTTCAAGGACCGTGTCGACGTGTGGCGCGTGCAGCCCAACGGGCCCAGCGACCAGCTCAGTTGCGAGCTCTTGACGCTCTACTTCGTCGACCGCGAGGAGGCCGAGGAAGCGGAACAGGCCGCCGCGCGCGGAGCCGCACCCGGCGCCGAGCGAGTGACCGACGACGGGGGCGAAGAACGAACCGTGGCGCTGAAAGACCGGCTGGCCGGCTCGCTGGCTCTGCGTCTGGCCCGGATCGAGGCCCGGGGCGATCCGGTGATCGCCTCGATTCCCAGCGAGCGGGCCGCCGCTCGGGGACAGCGCCTGGTGTACGATCTGCTCGAGGACCGGGTCGTGCTCCAGGGGACCGACGAGGTGATGCTCAAACAGGCCGAGAACGAAATCCACGCCCGGAGCCTCGACTACCTCGCGTCGCCGGACGGCCGGCTGGGCGAGGTCTACGCCGAGGGGCCCGGTTGGCTTCGGGCCCACATCGAGCGCCGCCCGGAAGACCGCCTGGAAGCCCGCTGGAACAAGGTCCTCCAGGTCCGCCCGCAGCACGACAAGCACGTGATTTCACTCCACGGCGGCGCGGCACTGCGCTCGCCCGGCGTCGGCCAGCTCGACGCGGAGGAGATCCGGTTCACCTTACGCGAAGCGCCCAGCCGGGCAGCGGGCCGGCGCGTGGAACTCGAACCCGACGAAATGTCGGCCCGCGGAAACGTCCACGTCAGCTCCGAGCGCCTGAGCTGCGTGGTCGACGAGCTAACGGTGGCGTTTGAGCAGACGGAGCCGCCGGGCGCCGATCGCGCCCGGATGTATCCCGATACCGGCGCGCGATTCCCGCCGGCGGTCGGGCGTCCGCCGCACGGTGCAGTCCCGCCGTCGCAGCCCCGGGCGTACGTGCAGCACACGGCGTATCGCCAGCCGCCGCGCGAGCGGCACTTCGAGGTCCTTGGGCGCGTGCTGGTGGCCAAGGTGCGGTTGGGCGAGGGCGAGCGGCTCGCCCTTTCCGAGCTGACGATCCGCGACGGCGTGCAACTCACCGAGACCCAAACCGCACGGCCCGACGAGGAGCCGCTCTCGCTGGCCGGCGATTTCGTCGAGGTCCTCGGCGCCGACACGCCGCAGGCCGAGGCGACCGTCACCGGCCGGCCGGCCGAGTTGCACGGGCCCGGCCTGGCGCTGGTCGGGCCGAACATCAAATTGAACCGCGGCACGAACCGCCTGGGGATCGACGGGGCGGGCCGGATGGACGTCCGCCTGGAGCGGGACCTGGAAGGCCGGCCGCTGGAAAGCCAGGCCAACCTGCAAATCCACTTCGGCCGGTCGATGGATTTCGACGGGCAGATGGCCGAGTTCAATGAGGCGGTCCGCGTCACCGCCCCCGGCGCGCAGCTCGAAACCCGGACGCTGAAGGTGCAGTTCCGCCGGCCGATCCGCTTCGGCGACGAGCAGCCCGGCGGCCGGCCCGAGATCGAGCAGGTCGTCTGCTCGGACAGGGTAGTGATGCACAACCGCACCCTCGACGGGCCGCAACAGACCTCGCAGCAGCAGATCGAAACCGCCGACCTCTCGATCCACGTGCCAAGCGGCGACCTAAACGCCAGCGGGCCGGGCCGGGTCCTGAGCGTCCGGCGCGGCCTGTCCAACCCGTTCTTGGCCAGCCGGCCGAACGGCGCCGCGGGCGCCGCGACCGCGGACAACACGCCGCCCGGCGATCGCCTGAGCGGGCTCCACGTGAAGTTCCAGGGCTCGGCGGCCGGGAACCTGCGACGCCACGACCTGACGTTCCACGACCGCGTGCAGACCGCGTTCGCCCCGGTCGACGCCTGGGACGCCGTGCTCGACGTGGACGATCCCGACGCCCTGCCGCCCGGCGGGGTCTCGCTGAAGTGCGACCGGCTGGGCGTCCACGAGATGCCCGCCCCGCTTAGCGGACAACGGGCCGTTGAGCTGGAGGCGGCCGGCAACGTGCTGGTCGAAGGGCGCACCGACGACGGCCTCTACGCGGCCCGGGCACTGCGAATGACCTACGACGAAGCCAAAGGGCTGCTGGTGCTCGAGGGGGACGGCCACACGGCCGCCGAGCTGTTTCGGCAACAGCGCGTCGGCGGACCCCAGTCGCGGATTCCCGCCCGGCGGATCCTCTACTGGCCGGCCACGAATCGCTTCACCCTGAACGACCCCCAAGCCGTGGAAATCAACGGGCTGCCGTCGGGGGCGTTTGGGGGGCCGTGAGTCACAGGGAGTGGATCAGGTTTGCCGGTGAGAGATTGTGGAGTGATGGAGTAGTGGAGTGTTGGGTTCGAGTCTCCGCTTGGCGCATGAGCGCTTGCCGCGCGCATGCTTAGCCGCCGCGCCCTCGCGGCGGCCACGCCGGCGCGCTTAAGAGCGTTGCACGCCGTTAGGTTGCGGCAGTAGGCCGCGCTGCGACGCATCGCCGCGATGCGAGTCGGCAACACTCCATTACTCCATCACTCCCACACTCCACCACTCCCGCACTTCTCCCGCCAGACCATGCGACACCACTTCCTCATCGCCACCGCCCTCTTCCTCGCCCTCTGGCTGGGGCTGATGTTCTTCGGGCGAAGTGCGCTGTTGAAAGACCCGGGGTGTTTTTGGCACGTGGCCGTGGGGCAGCGCATGCTCGATAGCGGCGAGCTGGTGCGCGAGGACCCGTTCAGCTTCACGCGCGAAGGACAACCCTGGGTGGCGCACCAGTGGCTTGCCGAGTGCGGGATGGCCGCCGTACACGCCGCCGGCGGGCTGGACGGGCTCCTGCTGGTGACCGCCGTGGTGCTGGCCGCCACCTTCGCCGGCGTGGGCCGGCGGCTTGTTTACGCCGGGTTCCATCCGCTGGGAATCGCAGCGCTCTTGGCCCTGGTGCTGGCCGCCAGCTCGCCGCAGTTCCACGCCCGGCCGCTAGTGCTCTCGATCGCGCTTCTGGCCCTACTGTTCGCGATGCTCTTGGACGTGGAGTCGGGCCGGGCACGGCTCCGGCGCCTGGCGTGGCTGGTGCCGCTGTTCGCGCTTTGGGCCAACCTGCACGGCGGCGTGCTGGCCGGCATCGGCACGCTCGGACTGGCGGTCGCCGGATGGTCCGCGGCATGGCTCTTGGGCAGGCCGTCGCCCGTGCAAAATGGCCGGCAGGTGCTTGCGCTTGTTGGGCTGGTGGGCGCGTGCTGCCTGGCGACGCTGCTGAACCCCTACGGGCTCGATCTGCCGCGGGCATGGATTGCCACGCTGTCGATCCCGCTGCCGGGCCTGATCGAAGAGCACGGCCCGCTCGACCCGGCCGACCCGACGGCCTGGGCAGCCTTCGCCCTGGGGGTCGGCTACGTGGTGGCCCTATTCGCGGTGCTGCCGCGGTGGCCGAGGGCCACGTGGCTCTTGCCGCTGGTGTGGCTGGTGCTGGCCGTGATGCGGGTGCGCAACGCGCCGCTGTTCGCGGTCACCGCGGCCCTGACCCTGGCCGACGTGCTGCCGGCGAGCCGTTTCGCCGAGCGGCTCAAACGGGGCGCTTGGCTGCTCCCCCACGCCGGAGAAGCGGACGCGCCCGGGCCGGCGGCTTGCCGCAGTTGCCCGTGGTACGGTGCGATCGCCCCAGTGCTGGTTCTGGCCGTTGGGCTATCCATTCAGGCGTCGGGGCTCTCGGTGCCCGTGATCGGTCGCAACTGGGCCCGGCTCGACCCGGCCGTCTGGCCCGTCGAGCTGCTGCCGGAGCTGAAACGGATCGAGCGCGACAACCCGGTGGGCACGGCGATCTTCAACGAGCTGGACTTCGGCGGCTTCTTGATCTACCACACGCCGGGCCTGCGGGTATTCACCGACGACCGCTGCGCGCTCTACGGCGAGGAGTTTCTTCGCGCCTACGACCGCGCCCGGCGTGAGGACCCGACCCAGCTCGACCGCTGGCAAGCCGAGTACGGCTTCCGCCACGCCCTAGTCTCCACCGGCGGCCCCTTCGACCGCCACTTGGCCGCGTCCGGCTCCTGGACGATAATCGGCCGCACGGCCCCGGCGACGCTGCACGAATGGAACGACTCGGCAGCGCGCTGAATGGACCCGGGCTTGGGGCCGCCCGCAAAGGAGTCGGTCCCGTGTCCCCGCTTCGGTTGGTCATCCTGGTACGGCGGTTCTGGCCGCAGGTGGGCTCGGCGGCCCGGGCGGCGGGGTTGTTGGGGCCGGGGTTGGCCGAGCGGGGATGCCGGGTGACGGTGCTTACGGCCCGGTGGTGGCCGCGGGGGCCGGCGGAGATCGTCTACGGCGGGACGCAGGTCATACGCCTCGGGCCGCCGCCCAAGGGGAGCTGGGGCACCTGGCGCTACATGCGGGCGATCCGCCGCTGGCTTACCGAGCACCAGGGCCAGTACGACCTCGTGTACGTGTTCGGGCTCAAGCACGAGGCTTATGCCGCGTTGCGGGCGGTGGGCGATCGGGTGCCGGTCGTGCTCCGGCCCGAGCAGTCGGGGCCCCGGGGCGATTGCTTCTGGCAGCTCGAGGCCTCGGGCGGACGGCGGATCAAGAGGGAGTGCATGAAGGCGGCGGCGTTGGTCGGGGCCACGCCGCTTCAGGAGGCGGAGCTCAAGGCGGCCGGCTACCCGAGGCCGCGGATCCACTACGTGCCCTTGGGCGTGCCCATCCCGTCGGCCCGCGCCCCGGGCAGCAAGGCCGACGCCCGCGAGGTCCTGGCCAAGGCCCAGAAGGCGTTGGAGCTTCCCCGTTGGGCCCCGCTGATTCTGTACGTGGGCCGGTTGGCGCGGGGCCGTGGGCTGGAGCCGCTGTTGGACGCCTTCAGTGGCATGGCCGCCCGACGCACGAACGCCCGGCTGTGGCTCGTCGGCGCCGGCCCGATGGAGCGAACGCTTCACCGGCGGGCCGAGTCGCTGGGCATCGGCGCCCGCGTGGTGACGCCCGGCGTATTCGACGAGATCGACGGGCCGCTGGGCGCGGCCGACCTGTTCGTGCAGCCGGCGCCCGAGGACGGCACGCCGCTGGCGCTGGTCGAGGCGATGGCGGCCGGGCTGCCGATCGTGGCCACCGACGTGCCCGGCCACCGGGCGCTGCTTGCGCACGAGGAGACCGCCCTGCTGGTGCCGCCGGCCGACGCACCGGCCCTGGGCGCGGCCATCGGGCGGCTGCTCCGCGAAACGGGGCTGGGCCCGCGCTTGGGCGCGGCCGCCCGCCGGCACGCCGAGGCCGAGTTCTCCCTTGCCAACAGCGTCGGGCAGCACCTAACATTGTTCGAGCAGGTGAGCCGTCGCGGGTTGTAGACGCGAGGCCCCGCGGGCTGCCGCCCGCGGCTACGAATCCCTAATCCGCCACACCGCCGCACCGCCATACGGCCCCACGACCGAAAGCGAATCGTGAAACCACGTCTGTTGCACCTCATCCCCTCCCTGGACCGCGCGGGCGCGGAGAAGCAGATGGGCCTGCTCGTGCGCGGGCTGGCGCGCGAGGGGTTCGACGTACACGTCTGCGCACTTTCGCGCGGCGGGCCGCTCGAGGCCGAGCTGTCCGGGGCGGGCATCGACGTGACGGTGATCGGCAAACGCTGGCGCCTCGACCCGTGGACGCTGCTGCGCCTGAAGCGTCACGTGGCCCGGCTCCGTCCCGACTTGATCCACGCCTGGATGTTCGCGGCCAACGCCTACGGCTACGCGGCGGCGAAGCGTTGCGGCGTGCGGCGGTTCGTGGCGAGCCAGCGGTGCGTGGACCCCTGGAAGACCGGCTTGCAGCTTGCCGTGGACCGCTACGTGGGGCGCCGGGCCGACTGCACGGTGGCCAACAGCCCGGGCGTGCGCGACTTCTACGTGCGCCGCGGCGTGCCCGCGGAGAAGATCCGCGTGATCGAAAACGGGGTGGAGCCGCCGCCACCCAGCGGAACCACGCGCGAAGAGCTGCTTGCGGAGCTGGGGTTGCCGAAGGATTGCCGCCTGTTGGCGGTGATCGGCCGGCTCTGGCCGCAGAAGCGCGTCAAGGACGCGATCTGGGCGGCCGATCTGTTGAAGGTGATCCGCGACGACGTACACCTGCTGGTGATCGGCGACGGCCCGCACCGCGACCGGCTCCGCCGGTTCCGCGACCAGGTGGTGATCCGCGACAAGGTCCACCTGCTGGGCCACCGCGAGGACGTGCCGCGGATCGTGCTGCACCTGGACGTGCTCTGGTCCGCCAGCGCGTACGAGGGCCAGTCGAACGCGATCCTCGAGGCGATGGCCGCCGGCGTCCCGGTCGTGGCCACCGACGTGCCGGGCACGCGCGACCTGGTGCTTTCCGGCCAGACGGGCTACCTGGTCCCCGTGGGCGACCGCGCCGCATTGGCCCGGGCCACACAGCGCCTGCTCGAGAACCCGTCCCTGGCCGCCCGGCTCGGCACAGCCGCCCGCCGCCGCGCGGTGGAACACTTCAGCGTCGACAAGATGGTCCGGCGGCACGTCGAGTTGTATGGGGAGTTGTTGGGGAGCTGAAAGCAGCATACGGGGTCTTCGGAAAGGGGAGCCTGGGCAATGAACACGACTAAAACTCAGTCGGAAAACCCGTGTCCGCTTTGTAACCAGGAAGCGGAAGTCAGGAGCATCCTGGAGCGAGACATCAAGCAGGTTCGATGCGAGCGCTGCGGCAGATTCGACATCACCGACGAGCTACAGCAAATCTTGCCTCGTTTGGAAAGCCGGCACTTGATTGCCGGTGTCACGCGGGAGATGTCCGAACGCCGATCAGACCCATTGATTCTCCAGAGGGCCAATATTGAACAATTGCGAAAGCTCGCGCCAGCTAACAAGGATGTTTCAGACAAGTCGCGGCGTCTTCTCTTGGCCCTAGCGAGAAGAACGAGGGTTCCTGGCAAAGTGGAGCGAGTCGCGCTTACAAGAGACTATCCCCTGGCGTATGCGCAGGACTCTGACGAGCTGAGATACTATCTGCGCCACCTTGCAGAGTTGAAACTGGCGAGAATAACCGAGGCCGCAGGGGTTGTATGGGATTTTGTGCTCACGCCCAAAGGCTGGGACGAGGTAAGTAGGGCTGAAGTGCCCAATCTTCAGTCCGAGAGGTGCTTCGTGGCCATGTGGTTCGACCGGCAGATGGATTCGGCCTACCACTCTGGAATCCAGCCCGCGCTAGAAGATGATTGCGGCTACACCGCGATTCGTGTGGATGAGCAAGAGTACGTGGGAAAAGTCGACGATCGGATCATCGCAGAGATTCGCGAAAGCCGCTTTGTTGTGGCGGACGTGACGGGGCAGCGGCAGGGTGTGTATTATGAAGCCGGCTATGCGCAGGGAATGGGGCTGCCGATTATTTGGACGTGCCGGGAAGATGAGATTGGTGATGTGCATTTTGACACTCGACAGCAGAACCACATTGTCTGGAGCGATCCGGCAGACCTGCGGGAGCGGCTGAAGAACCGGATTCGGGCAGTCATAGGGCGTGGTCCACGCAGGACGGGATGTTGAAGGCCCGTTTACGGGCCTTTCCGCCGAAGGCGGTAGTAGGCCCGGCGTTTACGCCGGGTTGGGTGAGGTGGCGACGCAACGTCGTTCGCAGTTTCCACAGCGCCGGGGAGGCCCGTTTACGGGGCTTCTCGGTGTGGTAGGGCTTTAGCCTGTTTTTCCCGAGGGGGCCGTGGCTGAAGCCGGACAGCGAGAAGCCCCATGAATGGGGCTCCGATAGACGACAGAAGAGCAACGAGGGAGGATGATAGGTTGCTCCTCCGTCGACCCGGCGTAAACGCCGGGCCTAATACCGCCTTCGGCGGGAAGGACCCTAAAGGGTCCTCGGGTGATCCACAGAATGCCGCCACTCGGAATCGAGGAGATGGCCATGAGCAGGAACTACTACAGCGAAATCAACCTGCACCTAACGTGGCACACGAAAGAGAGCTTGCCGCTACTGACGCCCAGGGTCGAGCCGCTGGCGCATCGGGCAGTGAGGCAGCGGATCATCAACACGGAAGGCGCTTTCGTACATGAAATCGGCGGGACGGAGACCCACCTGCACGTGGTCGTCTCGATTCCGCCTACGCTGCTGATCAGCGAGTTTGTGGGCCAGCTCAAGGGCGGCTCGTCACACGACGTGAACCAGAAACTCGGGCTGCGAGACAAGACACTTCAATGGCAAACCGGGTACGGTGTGGTGAGCTTTGGGACCGGAGATCTGAACTGGGTGAGGACGTACGTACGGAACCAGCGAGAACACCACTCGCAGGGGAAGGTATACGATCGGCTCGAGCGGATCACGGCGATCGAAGACTGAGCAAGGCCCATTGCTCTGCGAAAGAATACGCCATGTGCGGCATCACCGGCGCAGTCTGGTGCGATCCGAAGCTGGCCGTCGAGCGGGACGTGCTCGGGCGGATGGTCGGGGTGCTGCGCCATCGGGGGCCGGACGAGGAGGGGGAGCACCTGGCGGGGTTCCGCACGCGCCCCGGGCGCGAGGCCACGCCGGGCGTGGCCCTGGGACACCGGCGCCTGGCGATCATCGACTTAGCCGGCGGGCGCCAGCCGATCTCCAACGAGGACGGCTCGGTGTGGGTCGTCTTCAACGGCGAGATCTACAACTTCCCGCAGCTCAGGCGCCGGCTGGAGGGCTCTGGCCACCGGCTGCGCACCCAAAGCGACACCGAGGTGCTCGTCCACCTCTACGAGGACGAAGGGCCGGGGATGCTCGACCACCTGGTGGGCATGTTCGCCTTCGCGGTGTGGGACGCCCGGCGAGGGCAGCTCCTGCTGGCCCGCGATCGGCTAGGGCAGAAACCCCTGGTGTACCGCCACGAGCGGGGCCGGCTGCTGTTTGCCAGCGAGCTGAAGAGCCTGCTCGAGGTGCCGGGCGTGCCCCGGGAGGTCGACCCCGGGGCGATCGACGAGTACCTGACCTACCAGTACGTGCCCCACCCGGGCACGATCTTCCGCGGCTATAGCAAGCTGCCGCCGGGCCACTACGCGGTCTATCGCGAGGGCCGGCTGGAGGTCCGCCCCTACTGGCAGCCAGACTTCAACGCCGAGGAGGACCGCCCGGCCGGGGAATACGCCGAGGAGCTTCGCCGGCGGCTTACCGAATCGGTCGAGCTGCGCTTAAAGAGCGAGGTGCCGCTGGGGGCGTTCCTCTCGGGCGGAGTCGATTCGACGATCGTCGTGGGGCTGATGCAGCGGCTCTCGGGCGAGCCGGTGCGGACGTTTTCCATCGGCTTTCCCGTGCCGGAGTACGACGAGACCCAATACGCCCGGGCGGCGGCCGAGCGATTCGGCACGCTGCACGAGGAGTTTCGCGTCGAGCCCGACGCGGTGGCGATCCTCCCGAAGCTGGTCTGGCACTTCGACGAGCCGTTTGCCGACAGCTCGGCCGTGCCCACCTGGTACGTATCCGAGCTGACGCGGGGGCACGTCACCGTGGCCTTGACCGGCGACGGCGGCGACGAGCTTTTCGCCGGGTACGAGCGGTACCGGGCCGTGTCGCTTTCGGGGCTCTTCGACCGGATGCCGCGGTGGCTGCGCGGCGCGCTGGCCGGGCCGTACTGGCAGAAGGTCCCCTCGAGCGCCCGGCAGAAATCGACGCTCAGGCGTTGGAAACGCTTCGCCGAGGTCCTGGGGCAGGAACCCCAGCGCCGCTACCTCGACTGGATTTCGATCTTCAACGAGACGCGGCGGGGCGAGCTGTATGCCGACGATTTCGTGGCGTCGCTCCCGGAGCGGGACCCCTTCGAGTTCCTGGCGGCCGGGTTCGCCCGGGCGGGGCGGCGCGACCCCCTGACCGCGACCAGCGTGGCCGACCTGGTCACCTACCTGCCCTGCGATCTGATGACCAAGGTGGACGTCGCGTCGATGGCCCACGGGCTGGAGTGCCGGCAGCCCTTCCTGGACCATCGCGTGGTGGAGCTGGCCGTGCGCATGCCCGGGCGGTTGAAGTTTCGCTGGGGGCGGGGGAAGCGGGTGCTGAAGGAGGCGTTTGCCGACTTGTTGCCCCGGGCGATCCGGCGGCGGCGCAAAATGGGCTTCGGCGTGCCCTTGGATCACTGGTTCCGGGACGAGCTAAAGGGTTTCGCACGGGGAATCCTGCTCGACCGCCGCACGCTCGAGCGGGGATACTTCCGGCCCGAAGGGGTCGAACGCCTGCTCGACGACCATCAGTCGGGCCGCTTCGACCATAGCGCAAGGCTCTGGGCGCTACTTGTGTTGGAGCTCTGGCAGCGGGAGTGGTACGACTAGCTCCCCGAACGGGCCAACCGCCGCGGGGCGCCTGTCAAGATGCGTCGTATACGCAATGTCCGCAGCCGGGGGAACTTGGCGATGTTTTTGCTGCGCCTACCCCTCTTTCGCCGACACCCCAAATCCTTACAATCTTAGAAGTGCGATCTTTGGTCGTAGCACGCCATCTTCCAGGGAGGGGGTCTTCATGAAGGACGTGGTCGCCGTCATCCTCGCCGGAGGCAAAGGGTCGCGGCTCGACCCGCTGACGCGCGATCGCGCGAAGCCCGCGGTCCCGTTCGGGGGCGCCTACCGGATCATCGACTTCACGCTGTCGAACTGTCTAAACAGCGGCGTGCGGAAGATGCTCGTGCTCACGCAGTACAAGGCGATGAGCCTGGACCGGCACATCAACCACGGCTGGCAGGGCTATTTGTGCCGGGAGCTGGGGGAGTTCATCGACGTGGTCCCCCCGCAGCAGCGGATCGACGAGCACTGGTACCAGGGCACGGCCGACGCCATCTACCAGAACATCTACACGATCGAAAAGGAGCGGCCCAAGCACGTGGTGGTCCTGGCCGGCGATCACATCTACAAGATGGATTACATGAGCCTGGTCGCCGCCCACGAGGAGAAGCGGGCCGACCTGACGATCTCGGTGCTCCGTGTGCCGCGGGAGCAGGCGGGGCACTTCGGGGTGATGCAGGTCGACGGTCATTTTCGCGTCAGGGGCTTCCAGGAGAAGCCCGCCGATCCCGAGCCGATCCCGGACGACCCGGCCTACGCCCTGGCCTCGATGGGCATCTACGTGTTCAGCGCCCGGTTCCTGTTCGAGCAGCTCTGCCAGGACGCCACCCGGCGCGACAGCCAGCACGACTTCGGCCGGGACGTGATTCCGGCGATTATCAGGAGCCATCGGGTCTTCGCGGTGCCGTTTCGCGACGAGAACCGCAAGGAGGACTTTTACTGGCGCGACGTGGGCACGCTGGACGCCTACTACGAGGCCAACATGGACCTGGTGGCGGTCGACCCGCAACTGAACATGTACGACGAGCACTGGCCTGTTCGCACCTATCACCCCAACCTGCCGCCGCCGAAGTTCGTATTCGCCGAAAAGGCTCCCGGCGGGCGTCGCGGCGAGGCCGTGGACAGCATCGTCTGCCTGGGAACGATCGTCTCGGGTGGCCAGGTCGAGCGGTCGATCCTCGGGCCCGGCGTGCGGGTCAACAGCTACGCGAGGGTCGAGGACTCGATCCTCTTCGGCAACGTCGACGTGGGACGGCACGCGCGCATTCGCCGGGCGATCATCGACAAGGGGGTTCACATCCCGGCCGACATCGAGATCGGCTTCGACCCCGAGCTCGACCGCCGCCGCGGCTTCATCGTGACCGAGAAGGGCGTCACCGTGATGGCGCAGACCGACAGCGTGGAGCGCCACCTGGTTCGGGAACGGAAGGAGAACGTGGCCTGATGGTTCGTCAGCCCTACGACAAGGCAAACCGTCCGCCCAACTTCTTGAATACCAAGAGCGTCGCCATTGCGAACAGCACCATGACCAGGGCGATAGCCAGGCTGGCCTGGAGCTCGCCGACCTGGAACTCCAGGTAGATTGACGTGGGCAGGACCTCGGTGTAGTGCCGCGTGGTGCCGCAGAAGATCAGGATCGGCCCGAATTCCCCGATCGCCCGCGCCCAGGTCATCACCGCCCCGGCGAGGATGCCGTGCCGAGCCATCGGCAGCGTGACGAGGAAGAACGCTTGGCGCCGCGACGCGCCCAGCGTGCGGGCGACGGCCTCGACCCGCGGGTCGATCTGGTCGAACGTCGCCTTGATCGTGCGGATGCCAAAGGCCGCCGCCACGACGAACTGGGCCAGCACCACGCCTTCGGGGGCAAACACCAACCCGTCGGCGGTCAATTGAAAGGGACGCTCGGTGAACGGACTCTGCAGCAGGAGCAGCAGCTCGTTGAGACCGTGTTGAAAATGGATCACGCCGGCGTTGATCCATCGTCCCGGCACGGTATTGAAGAAGATCAACAGGGCGACGCCGACCACCAGCGGCGGGAGCACGATGGGCACATCGAGCACGGTGTCGACGAACGTGTGGCCCCAGAAGCGGCGGCGCGAGAGCAGGTAGCCCAACGGCACGCCGATCACCATGGTCAGCAGCACGGTCGCGACGCTGCTCTTGAAGCTCAACATGGCGGCGTCCAGGACGGTATCGGTGAACACGGCCCCGGCGAACTTCGCCCACTTCGTCTCAAACGCCGTCGCCGCAAACAGCAGGATCACCAGCAGCAGGTAGAGCCCCCCGAGCCCGACCAGCCAGCCCATGAACCACTGGCGCGCTCCCCAGACCGCCAGCACAAAGGCGAGATAGACGGCCAGCGCCAGCACCATGAACGCGGAGAAGTTGTCGAGGCGTCCCGACCACCGCATCGCCCCAGCCGCGACGGCCAGCGCCACGAGCACGACCCCCAGCGAGCGCACCCAGACGCCGTTCGGCTGCGGCCGGGCCCACTGCACGGCAAACAGCAGCCCGGCACAGCTCGCGAAGCCCGCCATCAGCGCCCCGAATGCCCCGCCCCGGACTGCCAACGCCGCGCCCAGTCCGACGCCGAGCAGCAGTCCTAGGACCAGCGTCAGCAGAAACGCGGGCAAGGCGCGCGGCGGCACCGGCCCCGACGCGTCAGAGCCGCGCGTCGGCGGTCGCGCTGCGTCGCGCCCTGCCGGACCGTGTCGTGGGTCGCTCGATGACGAATCCATATCGGCGTTGGGCACCTCGCTTACGGCTTGGCCTCCGCCTCCGGCCGGCTCACGGTGTAACCCTCGGCCGTGAACGCCTGCCGGGCGAGCTCGCTTTGGGTGGAAAGCTTGAGGAACGCGTCGGCCAGGTCGCGGTTTCTGGCGTCCTTGATCCGGCAGATGACGAAGGGGACGTCTTCGGCCTGGGGAATGGGGATGACCTCGAACGCCCCGGCGAAGTCGCCCTGGTGCGTCGTCGCGTCCCAGATGATGGCCGCGTCGGCATGGCCGAGCATCACGGCGTTGCCCAGTTCCTGGACGGTCGAGCCGCCGACGCGCGAGTTGCGTCGTACGGCCATCAGGTTGGCCTTCTCCAGCAGGGCGTCGGTCGCCACGCCGACCGCGGTCGCGCGGCTGTCGCCCAGGGCCACAGCCAGGCCCGGGCGGGCCAGGTCGGCCAGCGACCCGATCGACTTGGGGTTGGATTTGGGCACGGCGATCACCGGCCGAAAGCTCGCCAGCGTCTCGATGCGGTCGACCAGTCCCTGCTGGCGGGCCTTCTCGCCGTAGAGCGCGTCGCCGGACACGAACACGTCGGGGCGATACTCGGGCGCCTTGGCCGTGACCAGCCGGCCGAGCAGCTTGCCGGCGCCGTCGTACTCCATGCGCGTCTCGACACCCGGATGCTGCTTTTCGAAAGCGTCCTTGATCCGCTCCATCGGCGGGCGGATGCCGGCCGCGCAGTAGACCCTCAGCACCAGCGGGGCCGTGGGATTGGTCTCGCCGGAGCCTTGATCTGGACGCGCTTGCGAGCCTCGCTCGGCGCATCCGCCCGGCAGGGCTGCGGCCAGCAGCCCCGCGGCTACCAGGCCGATCGTCGAGATGGGCCTGGCGCGCTGGGCTCTTCGGCAGCGTCGCGGGGCGCGACGCAGGCCGCGGCGATGCTCATGGCGGATCATGGCTTGGCTCCGGTCGGCGTCTCGGAGGCCGGGTTGAAGCCCGCCTTCTTCCAGAGCTCCTGGCCGGCCGGCGAGAGGATGAAGTTGACGAAGTCCTGCGTTTGGTCGGGCGCCTTGGCCGACTTGAGCACGACCAGTCCGACGGGTACCACCCCGTTATGGTAGACCACCTCGGGCGTCTCGGGGTCGTGGTACTCCGCCGGCATGTACTGGTCCTCGATGCGCACGGTGCGCAGGCCCATGCTGCGGGCGACCGCGTCCCAGGCGGTGCCGATGTCGCGCGGGCCGGCCTTGTCGGTCCCGGCCACCGTGGCGCAAACCGTCCCGCTGGAGCGATTCTGGTAGGGATGGCGGCTCATCACCGACTCCTGGATGCCGGCGGCCTTCAGCGCGGCCTGCACCAGTGCCCCGCTGACGGCCGCGTTGGCATCGGTCATGGCGACGGCCAGGTCGGGATTGTCCAGGTCCTTGAGGCCCTTGACGTTGGCGGTTTTCGGGTCGTCCTTGCGCGTCACGATGGCCGGACGCATGTTGGCCGACACGTGGACCTTGACGCCGATTCCCTCCTGCATCATTTGCGTCAGGTAGGGCTCGTGCAGGACGAGGGCCTCGCCGCCGCCCCACTCGCGGATGCGGGCCAGGGCGTCGCCGCTGTCGCCGAAGTCGAGCACCAGCTCGGTGGTCGGGTGCTCCTTCTTGTAGGCCTCCATGCAGGCCTCCATCGGCACGCGCATCGAGCCCCCGACATAGATGCGGAGCAGCCGCTTCTCGGCCGGCTTGCCTGTTTCGGGGTTGATCTCGCGACGCTCGCCACGGCATCCAACCAGTGCCACGCCTGCCACGAGCAGGACGGCGAACGAGATTCGAGCAAAAAGACTCCAACGCATGAAATACCTCCTATCGAGCAGAAATGAAGATCGATACCTGTCATCCGGACGACGCCCAACTCGGACCAGCGGCCCGCGCCGCTTCCAGTCCGTCGGCCTCCAGCACGTGCAGCCGTTTCGGGTCGAAGGCCACCGCGACCTCTTGTCCGGCCCGGTAGGGCGGCGGCTCATCGCTCAGGCGGGGCACGGCGGCGGCGATCGTCTCGCTCGCGGTGACCGCCACACGCACCGTCATCTCCAACCCGCCCGTGTCGTGAATGCTGACGACGGTTCCCGGCAGCTTGACGTCGCCATCGCCGGCCTGCCCGCCCGGGACGATCCGAACGTCGTACGCGCGAAGCAACACGGCCACCCGGCCGGCCACCGGCGCCGCGATCGGGAAGGTGTGCCCGGCCAGCGTCAGCCGGGCACTGCCGTCGGCCGACTGCTCCGCTTCGCCGTGCAGCACGCTTCCCGCGCGGACGAAGTGGGCCACGAACTCGTTGCGCGGGCGGCGGAACACGTCTTCGACCGGGCCGGCCTGGGCCAGGCGCCCGCCGTTCATCACCCCCACGACGTCGGCCACCGAGCGGGTCTCCTCGAAGTTGTGGCTGACGTGGATCGTCGTGGTGCCCAGGGCGTCGTGCAGCGTGCGCAGCTCCAGGCAGATGCGCTCGCGGGTCGACTCGTCCAGGGCGCTGACCGGTTCGTCCAACAGCAGCACGCGCGGGCGAAGGACCATCGCCCTGGCCAGCGCCACGCGCTGACGCTCCCCGCCGCTGAGCGCCTCGCACGATCGGGCCAACAGGTGCGTGATGCCCAGGCGCTCGGCCGACTCGCGGACCACCTGCTCGCGACGGGCGCGCGGCATCCGCCGCACCTTCAGCCCGAAGGCGATATTGTCGGCCACGCGCATGCTCGTGAACAGGGCGTAGTCCTGGGGCACGTAGCCGACGCCGCGGCAAGCCGGGTCCACGTCGCTCACGGGCTGTCCGTCGAGCAGAATTCGACCTCCCGAGAGCCGTCGCAGCCCGCAGATCAGCTCGATGATCGAGGTCTTGCCCGATCCGGGCGGGCCGAGCAGTACGCAGTATTGCCCAGGCTCGATGTGCAAATCGATGTCCCGCAACTCGAAGTCGCCAAAGCGGGCACGGACGTCTTGGAGCTCGATCATCGTCGCTATCCAACGGTCATGCCCGGCGACCGACCTTCCCTTCGACGTTTCCCTCGGAATGCCTCATGCAAGCCGATATTTCCAATTTGCAGCAAGCCGGGAGCCGATCCAGGCTCGCTTGGCCATTCATTCTAGCAGCGTGCGCCCCCCCGTGTCTAGCGCGCAGGCGGATCTTTCGTGCTTGACTGCCATCTTCTTTTGCATGAAAACCACGCGTGCCGGGCGGCGGAAGGAAACCGCCCGGGCGCACCCGCAACCGGGAGGACCGCCGGTTGTCATATCCGGCCGGGGGAGGTACGTTTCATAAGCGAAATGGGACAGCCGCCATGAGCGTCGACGCCAAAGACCGCAAGAACCTCCTGGCCGTCAATTCGAGCCTGGGGGCCAACGTGCTGTTGGCCGGACTGAAGACCGGCGTGGGGATCGTCGGCCACAGCCCGGCGCTGTTGGCCGACGGGATCAACTCCACCTCGGACGTGGCGTACATGCTCTTCGTGCGGGTCCTGGTCGGGGTGGCCCGGAAACCGCCCGACCGCGAGCACCCTTACGGCCATCGCCACCTCGACACGATCGCCGCGGTCGTGGTCGGGGCGTTCGTGATCACCACGGGCGTGGCCGTGTTCATGTACGCGGTCAATCGGGTTTACGAGCTGTACAGCGGCCGGGACGAGTTCCACGGGGCCCTGGCCGTGGCGTTCTGGGTGGCGCTGGTCAGCCTGGCCGTCAAGATCGGGCTGTTGGTCTTCACCGGCCGGGTCGCCCGGCAGACCGAGAGCATCGCGGTCCTGGCCCTGGCCCGCGACCACCGCAACGACGTCTTCTCCATCTCCATGGTCACGCTGGGAATCCTCGTGGGGCGAACCGGCTATGCCTGGGTCGATCCCCTGGCCGCGGCGGTCGTGGCGCTAATCATCCTCTACACGGGCGTGACCATCCTGCGGGAGTCGTCGGCCGACTTGATGAACTTCCGGCCCGACGACCGTGTGGTCCGGCGGATCCGCCGCCTGCTCGAGGACGTGCCGGGCGTCGACGAGGTCGAAGAGGTCCGCGTCCACTGCCTCGGGCCGTACCTGCTGGTCAACGCCACGCTGGGCATCGACGGCTCGCTCAGCGTGGCCGAAGGGGACGGGATCGCCAGCCGCGCCGAGAGGGCACTTTGGGACGAAGTGGACTTCCTGCGCCAGGTCTCGATCCACTACCACCCCCGCCGCGCGCCAGGGGCACGGACGCAAGACGATCTCTAAGCGGCCGTCCGAAGAGTTCGTAGTGACCGCATCCATGCGGTCCCCAGCCAGCCAAGGGCGTTTTCACAGCAGGACCCGATGAATCGGGTCACCACAAACACTTTCCGAACAGCTTCTTGGAGGCCCTGTGCCCGAGAATCAGGCAGCGGATGCGGAACACGAGTCGGCCGCAGCGCTTCTTGCAGCAACGCCCCTTGCGCCAACGCTCGCCGGCCGGCGAAGGGCGGACGCCCGCGGCCTCTTGATCGACCCCCTCTTCTCGAGCTGCTCGGGCCGAAGCGGCCGCCGCGCGGAGTCGCTTGGCCTCGCGCAGGTCGGCGATTGCCTGCGGGAGACGCTGGGCCAAGGCGTGGGCCACCGCCCGATCGACGAGGGCGTCGGCGTCGGCCGGGTCGCGGGCCAGCGCCTCGTCGGCCTTGGCGATCCGGCGGGCATTGTCCTCGGCGCTGGGGAAGGTGGCGATGCGGTCGGGCCGGGCTTCGCCGAAATCGGGCTCCAGGCGCAGCACCTCCTCGAAGTCGGCGATCGCCTCGTCGATCCGCCGCAGCTCGGCGCGGGCGATGCCCCGGTTGTTGTGGGCCAGCACGTAGCCCGGCTCGAGCTCGATCGCCTTCGTACACTCGGCCGCGGCCTTTTCGTGCTCGCCGCGGAGGTTGTAGACCACCGCCCGGTTGTTGTACGGGAAGGCGAACTTCGGATCGAGCTTGGTGGCCTGGTGGTAGTCGGCCAGGGCCTTCTTCATTTGGCGGAGACCCAGGTGCGCGATTCCGCGATTGTTCCAGGCCCAGACGTATTGGGGATCGAGCCGGAGCGCCTCGTTCAGGTCGGCCATGGCCTTGAGGAACTCGCCCTGGTTCAGATAGTCGTTGCCCCGCACGTTGTACGCCGCGGCGGAATGGAGCTTGGGGAGATTGGGCGGGATCACGCGGGGGATGGGCACCGGTTCATTGCCCGCCCAAAGCGGCGTCGCGCCCATGCCGACCAGTCCCCACGCGATCACCACGACGGCGAGCGGCCCCCGCCCGGAGTTGTCGAGACGGTCCATGGCAATTCCCCCTCTGTCGATACGGCCGGATGCCCTTTTTCTTGCGTCCAAGTTCAGTTTACCCCGGTCGGCCCGGCGGAACAACGATTCGTCGCTGGTGGGGGTACCGCGGCGACGCGAAGTGCGGTAGGCTCCTCCTACAGAGGAGAACCCAACCGACCGGAATTGCGCATGTCGCCGACCAAGGAAAGCTCGGAGGTACTCCAGGGCAAGCGCCTGGCCTTTGCCGGCAAGCTGGCCAGCATGGCCAAGCGCGACGCGGCCCAGCTCGCCCGGCGCCATGGGGCCGTGGTGGTGGAAAAGCCCGACGCCTCGACCGACGTGATCGTGGTGGGCGAGGAGGAGCTGGTCGTGCCGGGCGCCGAGGGTCTCGAACAGTGGCTCGACGGGCCCACGCGCGAGGCCGTCGAACACGGCACGTGCCGCGTGATCACCGAGACGGAGCTTTGGCAGCAGCTCGGGCTGGTCGACGGCCAGCAGGACATCCAGCGGCTCTACACGCCCGCCATGTTGGCCGAGCTGTTGGGCGTGCCGGTGGCGGTGATTCGCCGGTGGCACCGGCGGGGGCTGATCGTCCCGGTCCGCGAGGTGCGGCGCCTGCCCTACTTCGACTTCCAGGAGGTGGCCACGGCGCGGCGTCTGGCCGAGCTCTTGGCTGCGGGCGTCTCGCCCGCACAAATCGAGAAGAAACTGGCCGCGTTGGCCCGGTACCTGCCCGGCGTGCAGCGCCCGCTGGCCCAGCTCTCGGTGATCGTGCAGGGAAAGCAGATCCTGTTGCGCCAAGGGGACGGGCTGATCGAGCCGGGCGGGCAACTGCGGTTCGACTTCGACGCGAAGGCGAGCTCGCCGGCCGAGGCGCCGCCCGGCGAACCCCCGCCCAGCCAACCGGACGAACCCGCTGCGGAACGCGAAACGGTGGTTGCGCTCCGCGCGCCGGTTCTCGGCTCGCTGGCCGGCTCGCCCGAGCAGCTCTATCAGTTGGCAATCGAGTTGGAGGAGGAAGGGCGTCTCGGCGAGGCGGCCGAGATGTATCGGGCCACGCTGGCCGCCGCCGGACCGACGCCGGAGATCTGCTTCCAGCTTGCCGAGCTGCTCTATCGGCTTGGGGAGCCTTCCGCCGCCCGGGAACGCTACTACATGGCCATCGAGTTGGACGAAGATTATGTCGAGGCCCGGGCCAACCTGGGTTGCGTGCTGGCCGAGACGGGCCAATTGGAGCTGGCCACGGCGGCGTTTGAAGGGGCGTTGGCCTACCACCACGACTACGCCGACGCCCACTACCACCTGGCCCGAACGCTCGACGAATTGGGACGCCGTGACGAGGCGGAAGAGCACTGGCGCACGTTCCTGGCACTCTCGCCCGATAGTCCCTGGGCCGACGAGGCCCGGCGTCGGCTGGAGCCGTCTTCCTCGTGAGGCGACGTTTGGAAAAAGGGGACGGGGCCAATTCGCCTTCAACGGCCCGAAGGGTGCTTCGCACGTATTAGCCCCGTCCCCCCTTTTCGGCTCTTCCGGTTCTAGGTGTACGACGGCCTTCCAAGGCCGTCGCAGAGCGGACATTTCGACGGCCTTGGAAGGCCGTTGTACGAGAAACGCCGCGTTTCGTACACAGAAACGGAAGAGCCCCTTTTTCCCGGGGCCCCGCGGCCGTATATCCTTCCCAGTCCGCGCAGACTACAAAGGGCCGCGAACGGCTTGTTTTTCAGCCCGATTGAGGTATTCTGGGGAGTATGTAGCTCCGACGCTCCGCGGCGGAGCAGAAGCGGCTACCACGCCGGGCGGCGGATGGCACCTGGTTCCCAAGCTCCAGCTTGGGAACCAGGAATATCTCGGGAGGCGGCAGATCCCGTCGGGCACGCGAGAAATCCATGCAGGATGTTCTCTTCGAATATGAAATGCACCCGACGACCTGGGCCTACCTGTCGTCGCTGCTGATCGTGGGGATCTACTTCAAGTTCTATCGCTTCTGGAGCGTGCGCAACCTGGACCTGATCGGGTTGATCTTCTTCGCGCCGGGATTGCTGCTGCTTTCGCACGGCAGGGAACAGTGGGGCTACGTGTGGCTGTTCGGCGTGGGCGGGTTCTTTTTGATCCGCCTGTTGCTGGACGCGGTGATGGTGCGGCGCCCGCTCTTGGAGCCGAATCTCTCGCCGAGCGGATTGACTTTTACGGGCGTGGCCTTGCTGGTCTTTCTGGTGACCAACGTGATGACCGGCCACGTGGTTCGCACGCGGATCGGGCACGCGCGCCCGGCCGAAGCGCCCGTCGTCGAGCAGCCGGCGAATGAAGACACCGTGCCCTCGCCGGACGCGACGGAAGATGCGAACACACCAGGAGCTACGCAGCGACCGTCTGCGCCCGAGCGGCCCGCCGAGGGCAAGCCCGGTTTTCGTCCGGGGGCGGGCTATCCGCCGTTCTACCACTTTGCCGGCCCGCACACCGACCTGTTCGCGCCGCGTGGCGGGCGGGCGGCCTCGCCCGGCGGCGCCACACTGCTCGGGACGGCGGCCACGCGACTGACGGCCGTGGTGGCCCACCTCCTCTTGGCCGTGGGGATCGTGCTGATCGGCTACCGCCACTTCGACAACATCCACACCGGCGTGGCTATGGCCTCGCTGTTCCTGATTTTACCCTATACGTCCCAGATGTCCGACCGGGTGGATCACGTGGTGCCGGCGGCGCTCTTGGTGTGGGCCGTGGCGGCGTATCGCCGGCCCGGCGCGGCGGGGCTGCTCTTCGGCCTGGCCGGGGGACTAATCTACTACCCGCTGTTCCTGCTCCCCTTGTGGTGCAGCTTCTACTGGCGGCGGGGGATCGTCCGCTTTCTGTTGGGCACCGCCCTGGCGCTCGGCGTGCTCGCGGCGATCTTGGTCGTAAGCCCCCCGGCGCTGGGCTCCTACGGCGAGCAGATCCGCCGCATGTTCGGCATCATGAACCCGCTGGAAACCTCGCTGGTCGGTTTCTGGGCCTATCACGAAGAGGCGTTCCGGATTCCCGTGCTGGCCGCGTTCGTGGCCCTGTGCGGAAGCCTGACGCTCTGGCCGCCGGAGAAGAACCTTGGCACGCTGTTGAGCTGCTCGGCCGCGGTGATGCTGGCGGCCCAGTTCTGGATCGCCCAGTGCGGCGGCCTCTACATGGCCTGGTACCTGCCGTTGTTGATCCTGACCAGCTTCCGTCCCAACCTGGAGGACCGCGTGGCTTTGACCGCGGTCAGCGAGCCGTGGTATCCCCGGCTGCGGCGCCGCGCGGCCAGGAAGACGAAACCGGCGCGGAACGCCTAGCAACGGAAAAGAAGAAGGGGACCCGGTATATCTTGTGCGAAGCACCCTTCGGACCGTTGAAGGCAAAACAGACCGGGTCCCCTTTTTCGTTCCTTAGCGCTCGTCGTTCTCCGTGGTCGCGATGCGGTAGTTGTGGATCTTGGCCTCGCTGCAGGCGTCCGTGGCGGCCACGACGTGTCGGAAGGGGCAGCGCCGGTCGACGCGGATCAGCACGGCGGTCCGGCCGGGGTTGTTGAAGTGCGCCGTCTTGAGGACCTCGCGAAGCTCGTCGAGGGTGACGACCTTCCCGGCGACGGAGTACTTGCCCTGGGCGTCGACGTTGATGACGATCTGGACGGGCGGGAGCGCCAGCGGCCGGGCCTCGGAAGGTTCGGGGATCACCAGCTCAATCTCGCGTTCTTCTTCCCTTTGGACCATCGCGAGCAGGTGTTCGGCGCCGAGGCGGTAGAACCGTGCGGCGGCTCGGGCCGGCGTGGTCTTTCCCGCCGGGACGCGGCTGCTGACGAGTCGCTCCAGCTCGGTCATCCGCTGCACGTGGTCCTGGTTGGCGCGGATGAGGACTTCCCGTGGCGGGCCCCCCAGGCCATGGATCGCCGGCTCGAGGAGCTGCACCGTGTTGCCGACGACCATCGGCTGACCGGGCGACGCCGCGGCCACTTCGATGAACATGATCCTGCCCGACCAGCCGGCCAACGTATCCACGTCGCCGAGCCCGATCGACTCCGCCGCCTGCACCGCCGCCCACTGAAGCCGATGGACCTCCCGGGCCGATTTCAACAGCGGCGCGGCAGACGGCGCTTTCGATGGCTGGTCGCCGGAATCGGCCAGTGCGGGCGAGCAGACGAGCGCGAGCAGGGTCGCGGTGAGGGCGAGTAGCGTGGGGCGCTGAGCGGGGGCGGACATGAGAGCATCCTCGTTGAGGTGGTTGGGGTATGCGCCCCAGCGTGGGCGCCGGGGCTAAGCGCTGCTTACTCCAGGGCTAAGCGCTCTTTACTCCAGCTTCCACCCGTCGGGCAGCGTCGTCTCCTTGGGGAGCACAAAGATGCCGTCGCGGATCATGCCGTGGTCGGTTTCTGCGGTGTTTTCCAGGCCGCGGGTGTTGATGATTTGGGCGTCCTGGCCGATGCGGCAGTTCTTGTCGACGATGGCCCCTTCGATGCGGCTGCCCTTGCCCACGGCCAGGGGGATGCGGCCGCGCGCGAGCTCGGCGGCCACTTCGGGGACCGGCTGGTAGTAGTCGTTGCCCATCAGGACCGAGTCTCGCACGACCACGTCGCGGCGGATCATGCACCGCAGCCCGATCACGCTGTTCTCGATCACCGCCCCTTCTTCGATCGTGCAGCCGTCGGCGATCAGACTGTCGCGCACGGTGGCCCCTTCAATGCGCGAAGGGGGGAGGTGGCGAGGGTGGGAATAGATCGGGGCGCTGACCGGCGTGAGCTCGAACCGGGGCCAGGGCCGGGCCAGCTCCAGGTTGGCCTCGTAGAACGAGCGGATCGTCCCGATGTCCTCCCAGTAGCCGTCGAACAGGTGGACCTGCACGTGCCGGCTGCGGATCGCCGCGGGGAAGACCTCGCGGCCGAAATCCTCGTAGGCGGTCTTCTGCAAGACGTCGATGAGCGTCTGGCGGTTGAACAGGTAAATGCCCATGCTGGCCAGACAGTCGCGCCCCTCGCTTTGCAGACCGTGGGCGTCGATCCAGGCCGGGTCCGTGCGGACGTGCTCCAGCTCCTGCTCGGTCTGGGGCTTTTCGAGGAAACCGACGACGCGGCCCGAGTCGTCGAGGCGCATGATCCCCAGGCCCGACGCCTCCTTGCCATGGACCGGCACGGCGGCGATGCTCACGTCGGCCCCCGCCGCTTCGTGCGAGGCGATCATCCGGCGGAAGTCCATCCGGTAGAGCTGGTCGCCGGAGAGGATCAGCACGTAGTCGATGTCGGGCTGCTGCAAGTAGCGGAGGTTCTTGCGCACGGCGTCGGCCGTGCCCTGGTACCAGTCGGTCTCTGAGAGGGTCTGCTGGGCGGCCAGGACCTCGACGAACCCGCCGCTGAAGCCGTCGAAGTTGTAGGTGCCGCGGATGTGGCGGTGGAGGCTTACCGAGTTGAACTGCGTGAGCACGTAGATCCGTTTCAGCCCGCTGTTGATGCAGTTCGACAGGGGAATGTCGATCAGGCGGTACTTGCCGGCCATGGGCACGGCGGGCTTGGAGCGGAGCTTCGTCAGCGGATACAGCCGGGATCCCCGCCCCCCGCCGAGCACCAGGGCCACCACGTTCTTCATACGAGTTTTCCTCCGCGCGACGTTGGCGTACGAGGGCCTTCCGAGGCCGTCGCCGTCGCATCCAAGCCTTCGACGGCCTTGGATGGAAGGCCGTCGTACGGAGCCTCTTGCGATTCGGCTGAACTGTTGAACTGCTCCCGGATTCTAGTAGAAATCGGACGGCTGGGGAATCGGCGGCGTCCCCGGCGCGGCGCGGCGGAGGCATTGACTCAGGGGGCCGCCCCGGGGATGATTAAGCGTTAGGTTGCCCGGAATGGTCACAATAGTGAGCATGATACTAATATAACACTTGCGGGGGATGAGAGATGGCCGCGGAAGAGCCGGACCGGATCGTCAACGTGATGAAGGAAAAGCGGCTTTTCCCGCCGCCGCCGGAATTTGCGGCCAAGGCCCGCATCGGCTCCATGGAGCAGTACGAGAAGCTCTGGAACGAGGCCGCCGAGGACCCGGAGGGCTTCTGGGGCAAGCTGGGCGGCGAGCTGCACTGGTTTAAGCCCTACGGGAAGGTGCTCCAGTGGGAAGAGCCGCTGGCAAGCTGGTTTGTGGGCGGGCAGACCAACGTCTCGTATAACTGTCTTGACGCACACCTCGACACGCCCCGGCAGAACAAGGCGGCGATCGTCTGGGAGGGGGAGCCGGGCGATACGCGCACGCTGACCTACCGCGAGCTGCACCGCGAGGTCTGCCGGTTCGCCAACGCCCTTAAGGGCCTGGGCGTGGGCAAGGGCGACGTGGTGGCCATGTACATGCCCATGGTTCCCGAGCTGGCGGTGGCCATGCTGGCCTGTGCGCGGATCGGGGCCGTACACAGCGTGGTCTTCGCCGGCTTCTCGGCCGAGGCGATCGCCGACCGCAACAACGACGCCTCGGCCAAGGTGCAGATCACGGCCGACGCGGGCTGGCGCCGCGGGAAGCAATTGCCGCTGAAGGCCAACGTGGACGAGGCCCTGGAGAAATCGCCCACGGTCGAGAAGTGCATCGTGCTCCGCCGGATCGGCTGCGAAGTGAATATGCAGGAGGGGCGCGACTTCTGGTGGCACGAGCTGGTCGACGCGGCCTCGCCCGATTGTCCGGCCGAGCCCATGGACAGTGAGGCCCCGCTGTTCATCCTTTACACCAGCGGCTCGACCGGCAAGCCCAAGGGGATCAAACACACCACGGCCGGCTACAACCTCTACGCCAAGAAGACGTTCGAGTGGGTTTTCGACGTGCGCGACGAGGACGTCTTCTGGTGTACGGCCGACATCGGCTGGATCACCGGCCACAGCTACATCGTCTACGGGCCGCTCACGGCCGGGGCCACGTCGCTGATGTACGAGGGGGCCCCCAACTGGCCGCAAGAGGACCGCTTCTGGGAGATCGTCGAGAAGTACGGGGTGACCGTCTTTTACACGGCCCCCACCGCGATCCGGGCGTTTATCAAATGGGGCAACGAGCACGTCGAGAAGCACGACCTATCGAGCCTGCGCCTCTTGGGCACGGTGGGCGAAGGGATCAACCCCGAGGCGTGGATGTGGTACCACGAGAAAATCGGCGGCCGGCGGTGCCCGATCGTCGACACCTGGTGGCAGACCGAGACGGGCGGGATCTTGATGAGCCCCCTGCCCGGCGCCACGCCGACCAAGCCGGGAAGCTGCTGCGAGCCCTTGCCCGGCATCGTCCCCGAAATCGTCGACAAGCGGGGCAATCCGGTCGAGGTGGGCAGCGGCGGCAAGCTGATGATCACTCGGCCCTGGCCCGGCATGTTGCGGGGGATCTGGGGTGACGAGCTTCGCTACAAGGCCCAGTACTGGAGCGACGTGCCCGGCATGTACCTGACTGGCGACAACGCCCGAAAGGACGAGGACGGCTACTACTGGATCATGGGCCGGATCGACGACGTGCTGAACGTGGCCGGGCACCGGCTCTCGACGATCGAGATCGAAAGCGCGTTGGTGAGCCACCCGGCCGTGGCCGAGGCCGCGGCGGTCGGCCGGCCCGACGAGATCAAGGGCGAGGCCGTGGCGGTGTTCGTCACGCTGGTTGACGGAGAGCCGAGCGACGAGCTTCGCAAAGAGCTGAAGCTGCACGTGCGCAAGGAGATCGGCGCGTTGGCCGTGCCCGACGACATCCACTTCACCACCGCGGTGCCCAAGACCCGTAGCGGCAAGATCATGCGGCGGCTTCTGCGCGACATCGCGGCCGGGCGTGAGACCGTCGGCGACACCACCACGCTGGAGGACTACAGCGTGCTGGCGAAGCTGCGGGCGGGCGAGGAGTAGCAGTCGCGGGTTTGTGGGGTAAGCGGAACGGGGCCGGAAGGGTCCCGGCGCTTGACCCCCTCTACAGAGCGACTTACCATTGAGAGGTTGAGCGCTTTCGGTACCGGAGCAGCGGGCGATTGGAGCGTCGGGTCGGCTTGGTGAAAGACCGGGGCAGCAAGGGCGGGGCGGCACCCCCCGCAGAATCCCACCTCTCCCGAGCCCGGCGGAGTCCGGCAACGCCCGATGAAGGCGCCCGGCCTTACCCTGCGGACAAACCCGTCTCCCCTTATCATGGTGGAACCCGTGCGAAACCCCTGCCTGGCCGTTCTGATCGCTTGTTGTCTGTTCGGCACGGCTTCGGCCCAGCCGGGGGGCGGACCCCAGCTTGTGAAGGTCGAACGGGTCGAGCGCCGCGAGCTGGACGTGGGCCAGACGTTCGTCGGCTCGGTCGAGGCGGTTCAGACGAGCACGGTCGGCAGCATGGTCGAGGGGCGGGTCGAGGAGCTGGCCGTCGACGAGGGCGATCGGGTCGAGCGAGGGGCGGACATCGCCCGGCTCCGCGACGTACAGCTCAAGCTGCTCCGCGACGTGGCCAAGCGGCAGTGGGAGCTCAGCCAGCAGACGCTGGAAGAGCTGAAAGTCGTCTTGCCCGAGGATATCAAGCAGGCCCAGGCTCGGGTGTTGGCGGCCGAGGCCTTGAGCCGTTTCGCCGACGCCCGGCTGCGGCGGGCGAGAATACTGTTTCAACGCAACTCGATCAGCGAAGAAGAGCTGCAGGAGAAGGAATCGGCCGCCGCCGCCGCGATTCAGAAGGTGCTGGAGAACAAGGCCGCGTGGCGCGCGCTCAGCGGCTCGCAGGAAGAGAAGCTCGCCGAGGCCCAGCTCGAAGTCCTGGTGCGCAAAGACGAGGCCGACCGTCTGGAGGACGAGTTGGCCCAGCACACCATCGTGGCGCCGTTTCCAGGCTACGTGGTCACCAAGCACACGGAGGTGGGCCAGTGGGTGGCCAAAGGCGGCCCGGTCGTCGAGATGGTCAACCTCGATTGGGTCGACGTGGAGGTGCCGGTGCCGGAGCGCTACTTCTCGCGCGTCGAGCCGGAGATGACCGCGAGGGTGACGCTCTCCGCGATCCCCGGTCGGAGTTGGGAAGAGCCCGTCAGCGCGCGGGTTCCCCAGGCCGACGAGCGCTCGCGGACGTTCCGCGTCAAGGTACGGCTCACGAACGAGGTAGGGCCCGACGGCCAACCGCTGTTGAGGGCGGGCATGTTCGCCCAGGTCACGCTTCCGGTAGGGCCGCGCGAGAAAGCGCTCTTGGTGCCTAAAGACGCGGTCGTGTCCGGGGGGGATTTCCCCGTGCTCTACGCGGTGGACATGCTGCCGCCCGCGGCCGGGCAGCCGGGCAAGCCGGCGGGGCCCGGGGCAGGCGCGGGCGGTCCGCCCGGCGGTCCGCCGGCAGGGCCGCCACCCGACGGCACGGCCCGTTGGGTGCCGGTCGAGCCGGGGGCCGCGTGGGGCCGGCTGATCGAGGTTCGGGTGCGAAACCCCCGGCTGCTCGGCGAGGGGGACCTGGTCGTGGTCGAAGGGAACGAACGGCTCTTCCCCCACTGCCCGGTGGCGATCGTCGACCGCGACCAGCTTGGCGGGGGGGCGCCACCATCGAGGTAACCGCGCGCTCCCAGACAAGTCTGCGGCTTCGAGCCGCAATGCCCCGCGGGCTGCCGCCCGCGGCTATTGACTCCTGACTCCTGACCCCTGACTCCTGACCCCTGACTCCTGCCCCCCGACTCCCGACCGTGCCATGCAGCTCATCGAGGCATTCGTCCGCAACCCGGTCAAGGTGGCAGTGGGAGTGCTCCTGCTGGTGCTGTTTGGTGTGATCGGGCTGGTGCGGATGCCGATGCAGCTCACGCCCGAGGTGCAAATCCCCACGATCACGATCGAGACGCGTTGGCCCGGCGCCGCCCCCCAGGAGGTCGAGCGCGAGATCATCCAGGAGCAGGAGGAGCAGCTCAAGGGGGTCGAGGGGGTGACCAAGATGTCGGCCGAGTGCCAGCACTCGCAGGGCTCGATCACCCTGGAGTTCGTGGTGGGGACCGACATTTCCGAGGCATTGCTGAAGGTCAACACCCGCTTGCAGCAGGTGCCCGAGTATCCCGAGGACGCCGACGAGCCGGTGCTGAGCACCTCGGGCACGCTGCAGAATCCGATCGCCTGGTTCATCCTCCGCCCGCGCGTGGCCTCGGCCGAGAAAATCGCCGAGTTCCAGGCCTCGCACCCCGACCTGGCCGAGGCGCTCGAGCCGGCCCGCCGGGCCCACAACCCGGGCCTCCGCACCCGGCGCCTGTTGAACCTGGTCGAGGAGCGTCCGGAGATGCGGGAGCAGATTGCCGAGCTGCTGCCCGAGGAGATCGACGTCTCGAAGCTGTTCTTGTTCGCCGAGGACTACATCGAGGCGGCGTTCGAGCGGGTGCCCGGCGTGTCGAACTCGAACATCTTCGGCGGGCGCGAGGAGGAGATGCAGGTCGTGGTCGACCCGCAGAAGCTCGCCGCCCGGCAGCTCACGCTCGGCGACGTGCGCAACGCGCTGAGGCGCCGGAACCGCGACGCCACGGCCGGCGACATCTGGGACGGCAAGCGCCGCTACGTGGTCCGCGTGCTGGGACAATTCGATAGTGAGAAGGACGTCGCCGACGTGATCATCGCCCGGCGCGAAGGCCAGCCGGTCTACGTCCGCGACGTGGCCGAGGTCCGCCTGGGTTACAAGAAGCCCACCGCCGTGGTGAAAAACTTCGGCACCGTGGGTCTGGCCATCAACTGCGTAAGGGCAACCGGGGCCAACGTGTTGGACATCATGGAACGGCTCCGCGAGGTCAGGGCCCGGCTCAACCGCGACCTGCTCGAAAGCCGCGGACTCGAGCTGATCCAGGTCTACGACGAAACCGACTACATCTACTCGGCCATCGGGCTGGTGGACCAGAACATCGTGGTGGGCGGGCTGTTGACCGTGGCCGTGCTCCTGCTGTTTCTGCGCAGCGGGCGATCAACCATCGTCATCGGACTGGCCATCCCCACCAGCATCGTCGGCACCTTCTTGATGCTCGAGGTGATGGGCCGGTCGTTGAACGTGATCAGCCTGGCCGGGCTGGCCTTCGCCGTGGGCATGTTGGTCGACAACGCCGTGGTCGTGCTCGAGAACATCTACCGCCACTACCAGCTCGGCGACCCGCCGTTTCGGGCCGCGGTGCGCGGGGCCAAGGAGGTCTGGGGCGCCGTGATCGCCTCGACGCTGACCACGCTGGCCGTGTTCGTGCCCGTGCTGTTCGTCCAGGAGGAGGCGGGCCAGCTCTTTCGCGACATCGCCCTGGCGATCAGCTCGGCCGTGGCCCTCTCGCTGTTGGTTTCGATCACGGTGATCCCCACAGCCGCGGCCCGGATCCTCCGGCGCCAAGCGGGGGAGCCGGAGGACAAGATCGCGCCCCCGGCCGAGATGCTTCGCGAAGAGGCCGCCGAAGAAGGAGAGGAAGAGGAGGAAGGAGAAGAGGGCGAGCCGGAAGAGGCCGCAGCGTCCATCGCACTGGAGGAGTACCGGCCCGACCCGAACCTCTTCCGGCGCTCCAGGGAAGAACCATCGCGCCGTGGCCCGCTGGGCGCCGTGATGGGCGCAGCCGACGCGGTGGGAGGCGCGTTCGTCAACGGCGTGGTGGGGCTCAACGCGCTGATCCAGCGGAGCACGCCCCTGAAGCTGGCGATCGTCCTGAGTTTCGTGGGGGCCGCCGTCCTGCTGAGCTGGGTGTTCCTGCCTAACGTCGAATACCTGCCCACCGGCAACCGCAACCTGGTCTTCGGCCAGATCCTTCCCCCGTCGGGCTACAACGTCGAGCAGCTCCTGGCGCTGGGCAAGGTGCTCGAGGACGAAACCCGGCCCTACTGGGACGTCGACAAGGACGACCCGGCCCTGGCGCAGCTCCCCTTCCCGGCGATCGACGACTTCTTCTTCGTGGCCTCGGGCCGGTTCGTGTTTTTCGGTCTAAGGGCGGTCGATCCGCTGCGGTCCGGCGACCTGGTGCCGCTGACCATGGCCGTGGCCGGGAAGCTGCCGGCCACCTTCGTCTTCGCCCAGCAGGCGAGCATCTTCGGCCGGAACCTGGCGTCGGGCGGGCGCTCGATCGACGTGGAGATCACCGGGTCCGAGATCCCCGAGATCGTCGACTTGGCCAAGCTCGTGATGCTCGGCGGCGAAAAGAACGGAGTCCGCCTTCCGGCAGTCGCCGGCCTTGATCGCCCCGACGCACACCCTGTGATACCCGGCGGCCGGGCATTCCCCAGGCCGAGCCTCGACCTAAGCAGTCCCGAGGTCCACGTCAAACCCCGCTGGGACCAGGCCGCCGACATGGGCCTCTACAAGGACGAGCTGGACTTCACCGTCGACGCCCTGGTCGACGGGGCCTACGCCGGCGACTACTTCAAGGGGTCCGACAAGATCGATCTGACGGTGATCGGGCGCGAGCAGTTCGTCGAGCACACCCAGGACCTGAAGCGCCTGCCCATCGCCACGCCCCAGGGCGACCTGGTCACCCTGGCCGCCGTGGCCGACGAGGACCCCTGGGCCGGGGGGCCCGAACAGATCAACCACCGCGAGCGCCAGCGGGCGATCACCATCCAGGTCACCCCGCCGCTGGAAATGCCCATGGAAGAGGCCATGAACCGCATCGAGCAGCAGATGGTCACCCCGCTGCGCGAGGCCGGCGTGATCGGCGGCGAGTACCAGATCCGCCTGGCCGGCACCGCCGACAAGCTGCGGGCCACCTGGAACGCGCTGAAGTGGAACTTCGTCCTGGCCCTGCTGATCACCTACCTCTTGATGGCCGCGCTGTTCGAGTCGTGGCTCTACCCGTTCGTGATCATCTTGAGCGTGCCGCTGGGGGCGGTGGGGGGGATCCTCGGGCTCCAGCTCTTGAATCTCTACCTGAACCCCGCGTTTCAGCGGGCCCTGGGCATCGGCTACGGCGGCGTGCAGACCCTCGACGTGCTCACGATGCTGGGCTTCGTGATCCTCATCGGCACCGTGGTCAACAACGCCATCCTCATCGTCCACCAGTCGCTCAACCACATGCGCGAGGACCGTATGGAGCCCGACCGGGCGATCCTCGAAAGCGTGCGCACCCGCATCCGCCCGATCTTCATGACCACCTCGACCACCGTGCTGGGGCTTTGCCCCCTGGTGCTTTTCCCGGGTGCCGGCAGCGAGCTCTACCGCGGCCTGGGCGCCGTCGTGCTCGGCGGCCTGGTCGTCTCGACCATGTTCACCCTGGTCCTGGTGCCCACGCTCTTCAGCCTGATGATGGGCGCCAAAGGCCAGATGCTCCGCCTGCTGGGCCGCGAGCCGCAGAAGCCGGAAGACATCGCCGCCCGCGAAGCGGCCGAGGCGGTGGCAGCGGGGTGACCTTTGGAGTGCGGCGATTCATCGCCGCTTTCTTTTCCCTCTGCTTTCGACGACGCGGCTGCCCCTCGAGCCCCACCATGGCTACTTGCACCTGCGCCCGAAGCGCGGTCCAATGGGTCCATTAGCGGGACCTGCCCGGCTTGGCCCACCAACTGGAGCGGCGATCAAGAGCGCAGGTGTTCGGCCCCGCGAGTGATTGACAACCGAAGAGGGCGCCCGATGAGATGCACGCGATTGACGCCTGCTTTGGCGTTGGCGTTGTTTGTCGGCGCAACCGCACCCGCATTCGGCGAGCCAGCGCACGTGACCTTGAAGCCGAAGGCAAAAGTCCGTGTGCATGAAGATGCGATTCGTCACGTCGTCTTCTCGCCCGATGGTAAGTACATCGCCATATGCAGTTACTTCGAAGCCGTCCGGCTGTTGGACTCGGAGAAACTCCAATCCATCGCAAGCTTCCCGGGGGAGCGATTGCGGGCAGTTGCGTTCTCACCCCACGGAAAGTCATTATGCGTAGGCGGTCGGCATTTGACTCTATGGAGTGTCCCCGATGGTGAGCGGCTCTTCCATGTTGAACAGGATCAGTTTCTCAATTCGGTCGCCTTTTCTCCCGACGGAAAACGGATCGTTGCAGGCGGCGTGAGTATCATTGAGACCCAGAACGGGGACTTGCCCGAGGAGTCGGGTGAAATGAGTAGCTGGGACGCCGCCAGTCTGCGGCCAGCCGGCCCCACCAAACGCTTTAGCACTCGGATCCACTGCGTCGCGTTCTCGCCTGACGGCGAAAAGCTCGCAGTTGCTCTCGCAGGCTACCCGGACAAACCCGCCAGGGTGCTCTTGCTGAACCCGAAAACGGCCGAGCAGTTGACGGAAATCGCCGATGTGCGGGGCGACGCAGCCTGGGTAACTTGGTCTCCCGATGGCAAAATGCTCGCGGTCAGTGGCCAGGACGTCCTCCTTTGGAACGTTAAGAAGAACAAGACACACCTTCGGATCGAGACCGGCTTGGAAGCGCCGGCGGGTTGGGACGTGGAGTTCTCTCCTGACGGCAAGACGCTCGCCTGGGCCGGGTCCCAGAGCTATTTCTCGCAAACGTTTTCCTTGGCACTCGTCAGACTCTGGGTCACCGACACCGGTGAGCTTCGTGCCATCGCTCCACACGGCACCATGTGGGCCCTGGGAGTAGACTTCTCCCCTGACGGCAAGACGCTCATTACCGGATCCGGAAACCATGAAGTCGGGGGTTGGGTTCGACTGTACGATCTGAAACAAATGCAAGGAAACGAGCGCCAGTCAACCTGCTACCACTGTTTCCAAGACCTATCGGTTCCGAGTCATCTGCATCACCTCCCGCGGGAATGAAGCGATGAAGTGGTTTTCTCTCACTGTGCTGTGCGCAACCATCTGTTTGTGCAGCTCTGCGTCTCTCGCAGGAGACGTGCAGGACGAGCGCCGGAAGCCCGCACTCCGCGTCGCCGTCGATCCCCGCGTCGAACTCTTAAGCGTCATCTTCCGCCTGGCCGGCAACCCGGAATACAACCGGGCGGCCGTGCCGGGGTATGCCGAGGAGGTGGAAAAACACTTCGGGCCGTATCGGGAACATGAGGTGGTGAAGCTCGGGCGCAAGCTCCGCGCCACGCGGGGCGTTTCGTTCGACGCCGTGATGAGCATGGCCGTACACCTGGCGGATGCCCGGACGCTCGGCGAGCGCGTGCCGTTCGATCCGCACCCGGCCGACCTCGACCGGCGCTGGCGCACCGACGAAGCCCGGGCGTTTCTGGCCGCCGCCCGGGGGTTCGTCAAGGAAACGGGCTTCGCCGGGTTCATCGAAAAGCACCAGGCGCTCTACGAGCTGACCGAGAAGCGGGTGCAGGCGGTCCTCGACGAGCACGCCCACCTGGAATGGTTCGACGCCTTCTTCGGCGCCCGGCCGGGGGCGTCGTTTACGGTGGTGCCGGCGCTCTTGAACGGCCCGAACTGCTACGGGCCGCGCTGCCGCACGGCCGACGGCACCGAGGTGCTCTACTGCGTGCTGGGCGTGTGGGACGTCGACGGCGAGGGCCAGCCGGCCTTCGACCGCGCGATGCTCGACACGGTGGTCCACGAGTTCTGCCACTCGTACTGCAACGCGGTGGTCGACGCCCACGCCGAGGAGCTTCGCCCGGCCGGCGAGGCGATCTTCCCGCAAGTGGCCCCCGCCATGCGCCGCCAGGCTTACGGCAACTGGAAGACCATGATGTACGAGTCGCTGGTCCGGGCCTGCGTGGTCCGGTACAAGATGCGCCACGACGGGGCCCTGGCCGGCTGGACCGAGGTGCAGCGCAACCGTTCGCGGGGCTTCGCCTGGCTCGGCGGCCTGTCGGGGCTGCTGGCCGAGTACGAGAAGCAGCGGGAGAAATACTCCACGCTCGATGATTTCGCCCCCAGGATCGTGGCTTTCTTCAACGAGCAGGCCAAAGAGTACGCCGAAAAGCAGCCGGCGCCCGACGCGGACCGGCCCCGGGTCGTGTCGATCACTCCGGCCAACGGGGCCACCGACGTGGCGCCGGGCCCCGCGGAGATCAAGGTGGTCTTCGACCGCCCGATGCGTGACGGCTCCTGGTCGCTGGTCGGCGGCGGCCCGAACTTCCCCGAGGTCACCGGCAAGCCCTCGTACGACGCCTCGGGCAAGGTGTGGCGCGTGGCCGTGCGCCTGAAGCCCGACTGGACCTACCGCTTCTGGCTCAACTCGGAGCGTTTTAACGGGTTCCAGAGCCGCGAGGGGGTGGCGCTGGAGTCGATGGCGGTGACCTTTCGCACGGGCAAGGGGACTTGATCGAAAAAGGAACGTCGCGATGTCTTTTCCGCCCGACGCCAGCGGCCCCGATCCGGCGGACGACGACGCCTACGGGCTTTCCGAGCCCGAGGAGCGGCCGGCGCCCTCGGTGCCAGACGTGGTCCCGGCCTACGTGCGGGCGAAGCTCGGGCAGCGCGAGCGCCAGGCCCCGCCGCCGCTGCGTCCCCCGCGGCGCCCCATGATCGACGGCACGCTGATCTTCCCTTTCTACCCCTGCGCCCTGGCGGCCTGGACGATCATCACGTGCGGCTTGGTATTTTCAGGCTACTTGCTCCTGGTCCTCTGGGGGCCGGCGGCGCAACTCGGGATGCTGGGGCTGAGGGTCATGGGGCCCCCGGCCTTCGGGGCCACGCTGATGACCCTGGCCTATGCCTTCACCGCCTGCCTGAAGGTGATCGAGGGAACCTCCTACGGGCACGACTCGGTCGAGTGCGAGCCCGACCTGAACTGGAAGGAGTGGTCCTACTCGTTCGCTTACGTGGTCTTCCTGGTCATGCAGGCCGGCGCGGTGGGCATGGTCGTCAAGATCGTGGCCCTCTCCGAGCCGTGGTGGCCCATGGCCGCGGTCACCTGGGCGCTCTTGCCCTGGGCGCTGCTCGGGTCGTTGGCCGCCCAGGGGGCCTGGGTGCCGCTGGCCATCGGCGACGTGGTGCGGAGCTTCCCGGCACTCTGGCGCCAGTGGGCGCTTTTCTACCTACAGACCACCGCCATCGCCCTGGTCTGGGTCGTGCTCACCCTGGGCGGGCTGCGGCTGGCCCCCTGGCTCATGCCCCTTTACTCCGCCCCGCTCCTCGCCGCCGGCCTGTTGATCTACGCCCGGCTCGTGGGGCGGCTGGCGTGGTGTATCGCCGAGCAGTTGAAGAAGGAGTCAGGGGTTAGGAGTTAGGAGCTAGGAGTTAGGAGCTAGTAGCCGCGGGCGGGAGCCCGCGGGGCGTTGCGGCTGCAAGCCGCGCCGGGAGTTGAGAAACCAAACCCTCGAACCGAAAGGATCGAACCGATGACTCGACACGTTTCCGGTTGGTTGACCGCCGTGGGCGCGACCGCCGTGTCCGCGTGATGTGCAAGTGCTCCGAGGACGATTGGGAATCGCTCGAGCCCGCGTTCGACAAGGTGATCGAGAGCCTCGGCCCGGGCAAGGCCGAACGATAAGGGGCTTGCCCGGGCCGTCCCGCGAAACGCTTGCCAACCCCCGCGCCGGCCATTACACTGCCGGGCGGAGTTCTGTCACACACCTTTGTTCCCGAGGGGAGGTGGCCATGATCCGCACGTTACTTGTTTCGCTGTCCGTGTTGCTGTTCGCGTCGGCCCTTGCCGTGGCGGCAGCGCCCGAGGACCTCACGGTCCTGTCCGCCGGCAGTGCCAAGGACATGATGCACAAGTACCTCATGGGCCGGGTCCACGAGGCCCTGGACCGGCGCGAGGCCGAGTACGAGGAGCTTAAGACGCCCGAGCAGCTCGCCGAGTATCAGAAGCGGATGAAGCAGTATTTCCTCGACCAGCTCGGCCCGATGCCCGAGCGCACGCCGCTTAACCCCCAGGTGGTCGGCAAGCTCGAGTACGACGGCTACCGAATCGAGAACGTGATCTTCGAGAGCCGGCCGAAGTTCTTTGTGACGGCCAACCTGTATTTGCCCCAAGCGGACAAGCCGGTGCCCGGGGTGCTGATCCCCTGCGGCCACAGCGGCAACGGGAAGGCTTACGACCTGTACCACCGAGCGGGCATCCTCATGGCCCGCTGCGGCATGGCCGCGCTGTGCTACGACCCGATCGACCAGGGCGAGCGATGCCAGCTTCTCGACGACAAGGGGAAGCCGATCGAACGGGGCACTACGGCCCACTCGATGATCGGCATCGGCAGCACGCTCTTGGGGCGCAACACGGCCAGCTTCCGCGTGTGGGACGGGATGCGGGCGATCGACTATCTGCAGAGCCGGCCCGAGGTCGACCCGGAGCGGATCGGCTGCACCGGCAACTCCGGCGGCGGCACCATGACCAGCTATCTCATGGCCCTGGACGACCGGATCGACTGCGCCGCCCCGAGCTGCTACCTGACCGGGTTCCGACAGCTTCTCGACACGATCGGCCCGCAGGACGGCGAGCAGAACATCTTCGGCCAGGTCGGGTTCGGGCTGGACCACGCCAGCTACGTGACCATCCGCTCCCCGCGCCCGACGCTCCTCTGCACCGCCACGCACGACTTCTTCGCTATCGACGGGACCTGGACCCTGTTTCGCGAGGCCAAGCGGTTTTACACTAGGCTGGGCCACGCCGAGCGGGTCGACCTGATCGAGATGGACGCCAAGCACGGGTTCCACCAGCCCTTGCGCGAAGGGGCCGCCCGCTGGATGCGGCGCTGGCTCTTGGAGATCGACGACGCGGTGACCGAGCCGGAGGCAACCACGGCCGGCGAAGAGGAGCTGCGGTGTACGCCTCGGGGCCAGGTGATGCTGCTCGACGGGGCCCGGAGCACGTGGGACGTCAACCGCCAGGAGGCGGAGGAGCTTGCCGCGAAGCGTCGCGTCTATTGGGAGGAGGAGTTCGATCCGTCGGACGCGGCCGATCTCGCCGCCGCCCGGAAGAGGATCCGCGAGCTGACCGGCATCCGTCCTCTCGTCGAGCTTCCCGAGCCGAAAGTTGAGAAGAAGGGCTCCATCGAGCGGGAGGGCTACCGGATCGACAAGCTGGTCATCGAGCCGGAGCCGGGAATCGCGTTGCCGGCGTTGGCCTTCGTACCCCACAAGCCGGCCGATCGACCTGTGGCGATCCTCTATGTCCACCCGGAAGGGAAATCCGCCAACGCCGCGCCGGGCGGGTCCGTCGAGGAGTCGGTCAAGAACGGCTTCCACGTGCTATCGGTCGACCTCCGCGGGCTGGGCGAAACCGGCGAGCAGAAGCCGGGCGGACGGGGGATCCCTCGCTACGTCGGCTCCAATTGGAAGGATCTCTACACGGCCTACCTCCTGGGCACGTCGTACCTGGCGATGCGGGCCGAGGACATACTGCAATGTGCCCGTGTGGCCGCCGCCCTTGATGCCGGCGACACGCCGCGCACGGTGTGCCTACACAGTCATGGTCTAACGGCTCCCGCTGCGCTGCACGCCGCGGCACTGGAGCCGGACCAGTTCTTCGTCGTCACGGTCTTGGAATCCGTTACTTCGTGGTCCGACGTGGTTCGCAAGCCTCAAGCCGAGAATCAGTTCTGCAACGTCGTCCACGGGGGCTTGCGGTTCTACGATCTGCCGGACCTGCTCCGCCTGAAAAGAGTCCTTGTCGTGCCGGAGGTCGCCGAAGTCAAGCCGCTTTTCAGGCCGGAGTTCCTGCCACCTCCGGAGCAATGAGTGAACCATGGCCAGTGCTTGCAACAAGAGGACCCGGGGCGGCGCGATTCTCGCATTGTGGGTAGCGCTGGCCCCCGGCGCGGTCGGCGCAAAGGAGCCGGCCGCGCTGGTGGAAGTCACCATCGATAGCACCTACGACGGCACCCCGCAGCCGGCCGTGATGTTTTTGCCGGAGAAGACCGACGGGCCCGTGCCGTTGCTCGTGTGCCTGCATAGCTGGAGCGCCAATTACCGGCAACGGGGACAGGTCGAGGCGGCGCGGGCGGAGTGTGTGAAGCGGGGGTGGGCGATGATCCATCCAAACTTCCGCGGCCCGAACCTCCGCCCGGAAGCCTGTGCCTCTCCGGCCGCGAAGCAGGACGTGCTCGACGCGGTCGAGTTCATTCGAAAGAAGATGGACGTCGACCCGCGGCGGATCTACCTGGTGGGCAGCTCCGGCGGCGGGCACATGGCCCTGGTCATGGCGGCCCACGCCCCCGAGCTGTGGGCCGGCGTGTCGGCCTGGGTGCCGATCACCGACCTGGCTGCCTGGCACGCCGAGTCTCGCCGGCGGGGCAATCGCTACGCCGGGATGCTCGAGAGGGTGTGCGGCGGGGCACCGGGTGACTCACCCGAGGTCGACGAGCAGTACCGCATGCGCTCGTCGCTGCCCTTCCTCGCGGCGGCCAAGGGCCTTGCCATCGACATCAACGCCGGCATCCACGACGGCCACACCGGCAGCGTGCCGGTCAGCCACACCCTGCGGGCGTTTGGCGCCCTGGCGGCGGCCAACAGCCAGCCGGAGAAGCAGCTCACCGACGGGCAAATCGCCGCCATGGTGAAGGACCGCCGCGTGCCCGCGGAGTTGGCCGGCGAACGCGTCGACGAGCCGGGGCGAAAACACCCAGTACTGTTCCGTCGCGAAGCCGGCCCGGCCCGGGTGACCATCTTCGACGGCGGCCACGCCGGCGACGTGCCCACGGCGATCCGGTGGCTGGCCGAGCATCGGCGGGCAAGCCCGCCCGCTACACGCGCGAACGAAAACCCTCAGCGCTGAGCCAACGGACTACGGCCCACGAACACACTTTGTCACTCCCAACCGGAACCCGACCCATGAACCCCGAACTTACCCGCCGTGAAATGCTCGCCCGAAGCGGCGTCTGCCTGGGCGCCGGTGCCGCGGGCATCATCGTCGCCGCGCCGGCTTCGGCCCCCGCCGCCGAGCCGCCCGCTGAGAAGGAGCCGTTTTTGTACTGCCTGAACATGGGCACGATCCTCGGCTACAAGCTCTCGATCGTCGAGGAAGTCGACGTGGCCGCCAAGGCCGGTTACGGCGGCGTCGAGGTCTGGACGCGGAACCTCCGCCGCCACGTCGAGGACGGCGGCTCGCTTGCCGACGTGAAGAAACAGATCGACGACCTGGGCTTGAAGCTCGTCTCGGCGATCGGCTTTCCGCGTTGGGCGGTCGACGACGACGCCGAGCGGGCCGAGGGCCTGGAAAGCATGAAGCAGGAGATGGACATGGTCCGGCAGATCGGAGGGCGACACATCGCCGCTCCGCCGGCGGGCATCAACCGCACGCCGGGCGTCGATCTGCGAAAAGTCGCCGAGCGGTATCGTGCGGTGCTCGAATTGGGGCGCGAGATGGGCGTCGTGCCCCAGCTTGAAATCTGGGGCTCGGCCCAGACCCTGGGCACCGTAGCCGAGGCGGCGTTCGTGGCCGTGGCCGCCGACCACGCAGACGCTTGCCTGCTGTTGGACGCCTACCACATGTACCGCGGCGGGTCGGGGTTCACGTGCCTGAAGCTGCTTTGCGGGGCGGCGATGTACGACTTCCACATCAACGACTACCCGGCCGATCCGCCGCGCGAGGAGATCAACGACAGCCACCGCGTTTACCCCGGCGACGGCGTGGCCCCCACCGACGCCATCCTCTGCGACCTCTACGCCACCGGCTTCCGCGGCGCGCTCTCGCTGGAGCTGTTCAACCGCGACTACTGGAAGCAGGACGTGGCCGTGGTCGCTCGCACCGGCTTGGAAAAGATGAAGGCCGCGGTTCGGCGGGCCCTGGGGTGATCCGGCCACAGCCCGAACGCCCGGCCCACGGCTACTTGTGCGACGTGTCGAGCCGGCAAAGCGTGTGCGACAGGCGTCAATACGACGGCCTTGTTCTGGACGGCCACCGCGTTGTTCGACATCAAGCCGGAACGGTGGCGCTGTGGTGGTGCCACGCTGTTCGGTGAAGATCCTGGGCCATAACGCCGAGGGCGACCCGACTGTTGGGCTACGCCGACCGGCCCACGAAGGTGTAGACCCCCCGCCGTGGAACCCCCTCTTCCGAGTGGATTTTGCCGGAATCCAAAGAAATTGGGGGAATCGGTGTCAGGAATCGGCCTGAGCGGGCAAGTAGTGGGAGAGAACTGGGAATCCGTCCGTTCGGGAAGACCCCGAACCGGCACGGGCTTCCGGCCCAGCGGCCCGCCAGATGGCAGAAAGCTGTCGCCACACCGGCTGAACTAACCACAGTGAGGGTTCGTTGGCGAGAAGGCTTGTTTCACAAACTGAGGTGTTCACCCGTTTTTCGGGATTTTGATTTCTGAAATGAGTTTTTGGGAGACGCCGTCCCAAGGTTTTTGTCCAAAAGGAGTTCCGTCGAGAACCCAACGGTTTTCAATACAGCATTGTTCGCCCGGCGACTCCCCTCTGGTTAGGGGGTAGCTTGGGCACAAAACCAGCGAATTTGGGAACTTCTGTGTCTTGCCCAGTCCACCAAGTCGGTCGCCCAATCCGACCCTCGGCCCCGTGATTTCCATCGGAGGTAGCCATGTTTGCTCCACGAACTCTACTGACTTTGCTGGCGGCCACGATCCTGCTGGCTGGCGCACTCCCGGCGAGCGGCACGATCATCACCCTTCAGCCCGGCCCCACCGAGGGCAAGGACACGCGGGTGTTCGACTACACCTACGGCACCACCGACAACGACAACACGAACTTCGGCGCCGACAGCCTGATGTGGGTTGGCTCCAACACTTGGCGCGGCGGCTACCACAACCGCACCTTTCTCACCTTCGACCTCTCGAGCATTCCCGCCACCAACACGGTCTTGAGCGCCAAGCTCGACCTGTACCTTGACTACATGGAGCATCGCAATCTCTCTGACACCGTCTACGTCCGCCGCCTCACGAACGACTGGACCGAAGGGACCGGCGGCATCGTGCCCGACCCGGGAGCTTACGACCCCAACGTGCCGGCGACCTGGAACAATCAACCGCCTGCCGACGCCACGAACTGGGCCAGTCTGACCATCCCCGTTCAGGGCCCCTCGGGGCACGGCAGCGTGGGGAAGTGGTTCTCGTGGGACATCACGGCGCTGGTCGAAGCCTGGACCGACGGCACCTACCCCAACGACGGCCTTATGCTCATCGCTACGCCGACCGGGACCGGCGGGCCGACCTATCGGTTCGCAAGCTCCGACCACGTTACCACGACCTGGAGGCCGACGCTCACCGTCGAGCACGGCGTCTACTATGAGGCCTTTAACATCGGCGATCGTGATGGCAACCAAGATGAGTTCGAGCAGGAAGGCGATCTTCGCAACGACGCCCAGTTTTACGATGACGCGGGTGACTATACGGGTGTAACTGGGATCACCGGTGTGGGCGCTGACGTGGCCTCAGCGGAGCCCTGGATCAACAACGATAGTACGACGGAAGGGTTTCCTCGCGCGCTGACGTCGGACCGCCCCGATCTGGACATCTTCTTCATGCTTTCCCCCGAGCAGGGCAATCTCTCAAGCCGGTTGGATTTCGAGACAAACCTGATCATGCTGGGCACCGGCTCCAGCCATGACCTTGAGTTCCTGCTAAACGGCACCGTATTCGATTCCCTGACCAATGTTACCAGCGCCACGCTCGTCCAGTCGTCCATCGATCCGTCACTGCTCGTGCCCGGCGGCAACGTGTTGTCGATCAGGCGTACTGGGGGCGGGAGTGCCAGCCCTTGGATACAGTTTGACTACCTAACGCTCAGCGGCATCACGTCGACGATCATCCCCGAACCCTCCACCTTCCTAATCTGGTCCCTGCTGGCCGGACTGGGCCTGGGACTGGGGTGGAGGAGGAGGCGAACCAAGTGACCAACCGGGCCTCGTGGTCCGTTTTCGGAGCCGTCGCGCTGCCGGCGGCTCCGTACCAAGACCGAGTTTCTGAAAATCAGCGTTTGGCCTTGTTCGTACGCGCCGTTTTGGCAAATGCTTGAGCACCCGCTGGAAGCCGTTGCGGCGACACCGCTTTCCTAGAGGAGTGGAACTATGAGATGCAACAGGTTTCGGGTGGTATTGGCCGTGTCCGCCGTCCTGGGCGTTGTTATCGCCATCAGTGGATCCTCGCAGGCCGAACCGGTGATCTACGAACCGTTCGACGACAGCGACTCAACCCTCAACGGGAACTCGACGGGGACCGGTCTGACGGGCACTTGGGCGAACTCCTATGACGTTGAAGCAAGTGACATGTCCTGGGGCAGCCTGGCCACCTCCGGCTACCAAGTCAAAATGCCCAACACCTACGGAAGAAACGGCAGAGCCGCCGCCCAGCTTGACGGTAGCCTGAGTGGCGCCGGACTGCTCGATGACGGTGCGACGCTGTGGTTCAGTACCTTGCTGCGCACGAACCAGGCTTTCGGCGCCAACCCTGATTTCGGTTTCGCACTTGGCACCGACTCCGTGTGGGGCAGGAACAACATCCCAATGCTGAACAGTGGCGACGGAATCGGGTTCAAGATCAAGAATGGCCAACTTCGGCCCGCGTATTGGATCGATGGATCGCGGTATGAGGTTGCGGGCCCTGGTCTTACGACCTCTACTGTGTATCTTGTGGTTGGCGAGATCACTTGGGGGGCGGACGGTTCGTCGAACGACACGATCCAGATGTACTTGCCGGATACCGATTTCAACTTGGGATCCGCCCTCGCGTCCCATTCCGGCGTGTTGGACCAGTCGACGTTCGACACGCTCACCTTTGCCGCAAAGACAGACGGGCCTCTGCTGATGGCCGTTGACGAGATTCGTTTCGGCGCGACGTATGATGACGTGATAGGCGCCGCCGGCTCTGACATCATCCCCGAGCCGTCCACCTTCCTGATCTGGGCCCTCGGCCTGCTGGGGCTGGCGTGGTGTGGGAGGAGGCGGCGAAGTTAGCAACGCAAGACGATCCTAGAGAGCCGGCGGAGTTTCAATAGAGCGACCTGAGGACCTGCCCTTCGGCCGGATATGGGATACGGGGAGATAGGTAGAGTGACCGTTTCGGCCAACCATTCAGCACCCGCTGGAGGCCGTGGCGGCAATACTGCTTTAGGGGAGGAGTTACGCCATGAGATGCAACAGGTTTTCAGTGGTATTGGCGATCGCAGCCGTTGCCCTGGTCGCCGTGGCCACCTCGGCCCACGCGGCCACGCTGACCACCAGCACGACGGCGCCGACGGTTGACGGCGCGGATATCGCTATGCTCGATTTGACGGGTGCTGCTGGCCAAGGAAAATTCTGGGCCGGTGAGGGTTTTGCTGCAGGTCAGACTTTCACGACGGGAAGCGCCTCCGGCGGATACCTGCTCAATGCAGCGACGATCAGGTATCACGGAACTTACGATCCAGACCACGTTAATAACCACGGCTACAACGGAACAGACTACGATCCCACGAAAACGTACGGGGTCCGAGTTGTCACGCTGTCGGGCACGGCGATTACCGAGCTTCTTAGCGATTCGGTCGTCCATACCGATTTCTCACGGGCCGGGGACTACCTTACCTTCACGTTGGATTCCCCGTTCGCTTTGTCTCCGGACACGGAGTACGGTTTCGATGTCCGTATGACCGGCTCGACCTCGGGCTGGCAAACTGGCATTCCGACGGTGTCCTACGTCGGTGACAATTATGCGGGGGGCGAGTACTATACCTGTTCTCAGTGGACGGACGGTAATAGATACAATTGGAGTGCCACCGATTTAGCACTCGCCATACCAACGGCAAGCAGAGATTGGGTCTTCCATCTGGACATGGAAGCCGCACCCTCCAGCGTCATCCCCGAGCCCTCGACGCTGCTGATCTGGTCGCTGCTGGCCGGACTGGGGATCGGCATGGGGTGGCGTAGAAGGAAGTAAGTACCAACAAACCACGGATTGGGCAATCCATCCTACCGGAGAAATACTCAACGGAAAGGCAGGCAACCCATGAATTACCGCACAGCCTTGAGCATCCTCTTGACGGCCGCCGTTTGGCACGTGGCGGGCAGCCCGGCTCACGCGGATTTGGTCCTGTTCGACAATTTCGACTCGTCCGGGGCCACCGTCGGCGATGACGCCAACGATCCGACCGATATCCCGTGGACCCCTTCTGGTACGAACCTGTCGATTGGATCGAGTAGCTACAGTGGACCCAGGGCCATGAAGGACGGGCACGGCAGCAATACTTACCGTTACTCCACGGGAGCCATTCCCGCTCTGCAGTCTCTGACCGACCCCGGGGACCGGCTCGTATTGACCGTGCAGTTGCGCACAAACAACGCGAGCGGGTTGAACGGCCAGGACAAGACCGATGGTTATCGACTGGGCCTGTTTGCGCCCGACAACAAGGGCTACTTTTTGAACATCGCGGGCGGCGACGACGCCAGCGACCTTTCCTGGTGGAAGGACACGGGCAGTGACGCCAATCTGGCCGCCGCCTCGGGCAACACGGTGCTGGGGTCTTACGGCACCGGCGCGCCTACTATTGACGACAACAACTACGACAAGTTTCGCATGACGTTTCTGCGAACACAGGACGGCATGAGCCTGGGGGCCGAGTATTTCGACGACCAGAGCACGCCGCCGGTCGCGATCACCGCCGCCGACACTTCCGGCGCCGTCACCAGCTTCGATCGGGTGTTGTCGGGGCTCGGCGACCACCCCATTGACTTCTGGATCGACGATGTGCAGCTCGATTTCAATCCGGACTACGTGACCAACGGCGACTTCGAGCAGGGCGACGCGGGCTTCAACTCGAACTACACGTACCAGGCCACCGGGCCGGGCGGTGGGGAGTACGGCATCGTCGACAACCCGAACGATTGGTTCAGCGCTATGGGTACCTTCGGCGATCACACGACCGGCTCGGGCCTCATGCTTGTGGCCGACGGCGGGCCGGTGACCGACAACATGGTGCTCGAATGGACTGTGCCGGTCGTCGCGGGATTGCCCTACAACTTCGTCGGCTACTTCGCCGAGGCCGGCGGCGGGACCAGCACGTCGCAGCAGCTTCTCGAAGTCCGGCTCGACGGCGTCCCGCTCGCCTCGCTCGACCTGACCGGCCAAAGCCCCGGCGATTGGATCGAGGTCGCCCACCAGTTCGTCGCCCCGACGACGAACCCCCTGGGCAAGCTGACGATCCACGCCCTGCGGACCGGCGGCGGCGGGAACAACTTCGCCATCGACGACGTGAGTTTCAACCTGGTGCCCGAGCCCTCGACGCTCCTGATCTGGTCGCTGCTGGCCGGGCTGGGCATCGGTCTGGGGTGGCGGAGGCGAACCAAGTGACCAACCGGGCCTGGTGGCCCGATTACGAGAACTGAGTCCCAAGAAACCACCGAATTCTCGGACAGCCGGGGAGGCGAGGATCGGGGGTTCGGCGGAGAATACAGAGGCGGAAGGGGAAGGTGGACCCCGATGGTGGATCCGCCTTCCTGAATCCCTTGGGTTGCGGCCGCAGGCCGCAGGAGAGATCAGACAGGAGGCACGAAGCCTCGGCCATCAATGGACGCGGACTGCGTTCTTATCTAGCGCCGGAGGTAGTGCAATGTCTGGGTTCTGCTTGATTCGCCGGTACCGGGTTTTCTTGATCGGCACCTTCGTGTTCGCCGCTCTGACTGCCGGCCAGATGTCGATGGCAACCAGCCCGTACGACAACCCGTACGGCATTCAGTGGAACTTTCAGATCGGAAACTATTCTTATGATTACCCGGCGATGTGTGTCGCGAGTCCCGATGGCAGCGTCTGGTTGACGAACAGGGGCAGGGGTAGGGACTCTGGTCCGCTCCTTACGTGGGGGCAACCGGGAAGTCTTTGGGGCAGTTGGTTCGCCTCCGGGTACGGCAACATCGACCCGTACGGCCAGATACTGCAAGGCAACGACATGCCGGGCGTTCCGGACATAGCAAGTTTCTCAAATGACTACTATCCCAGCGTTAGCATGCGGGGGACCACGGCCTACATCGAGTTGGGCATCCAAGGAAACACCTACTGGGCCAACCAGACGCCCGCCCAAACGGGGTCGACGGGCAACCCGATGGTATTCTCGGTTGACCCGGTCTCATCGCCACAGGGCACGCCGTACGACAACGCAGCGGGCCTGGATAATAAGTACAACGTGCATCTCCTCAGCACCGGGGGCATGGTCCACAAGTCGGTCGCGGCCTCCGACGGCTCCATGTACTTCCTGGGTAATAACCAGGGCGGCGACAAGTTCACACCCGGCGACTATACGGGCATCTCGGGTTCGGGCTATAACCCTTGGGTTGGTAAGGTTGGGGCCGACGGCCTTCCGGTTTCCGGCCCGGCGCAGCAGCCCAATTGCGACGCTGTCAGGTCCTACGGCCGTGGCCTTTCGCGCGACGAGGCCACCGGGAGGGTTTACATGACCGGTTACAGCTACGAGAGGGAAAACACCGGTACCTATTTTGATCCCGACGGGTCCGGCCCCCTCCTCCACACCTACACTGCTACCCCCGTGATGGATAGGGGATGGGGAGTTGTCTGGGACTCCTCGTGGAACGTGCTCCATTCCATGTTCTGGGAATCCGACCACGGCGGCGAGAGGATCTACGACCAGGTTCCGACCGCCGACGGCGGAGTCGTCATGGTCGGCACAACGCAAGGCGATATGCCCGGGCAACCTGTCGGCAAGAACCCGGCGCACGGGACCAATGACGTCTATATCGCCAAGTACGACGCCGCCGGCGCCCTCGTCTGGGACTACCAGTCCGGGACCCTTGCTGCGGATTGGGCGGTCGGCGCCTCGGTCGATCCCGAGGGCAACGTCTACGTCTCGGGTACCCGGTACAACGGTACGGATAACGATCCCATCCTGATGAAGTTCACCTCGGCCGGTACCCTCGTGTGGACGAGCACCATCGACAACAACGGTTCGCAAGATTCGGCGGCGGATAGCTGCAATATCACCAAGGAGAAGATCTATCTCTACAGTACCAACCAGCCGTATAGCTCTTGGGACACTAACCCGGCCAACCAGATCGGAGACCTGTGGACGAACACCACCGGCTACGTACCGTACGGGCAAGATGAAAACCTCCTGCAGAAGCTGAGCCCGGGCGATTTCGACGGCGACGGGTTCACCAACTGGGACGATCTGAATGACATGATCGACGTGCTGGCCCTGGCCGGCGGGTCCCTGCCCGGGGATGACACCTACGACTTCGACGGGGACGGCGATTCCACCTACGACGGGGACCTCAACGACGACACCGTTGCCGACGACGTCGACTACTTCATGAGGAACATCTTCGACAGCGACTACGGCGACTTCAACTGGAACGGCGTGATCGACTACGGCGTTGACCCGAACGACGGTATCCTGACCGACGAAGAGCTGCTTGGCGGTTGGCAGCCGGGCGACACCCCGATACCGCTCACGCTCGGTTGGCGCGGCTTTGCCGGGCCCCTCACGCCGAATCTGATCGATTTCGAGGAGTGGGACTACCTGTTCGACCTCCAGCAGCCGCCGGGGGTCATTCCCGAACCGTCGACCTTCACCGTCTTCGCCCTCGGCGTCTTGGGCCTGGGCCTTATCGGCTTGCGGAGACGGAAGCGCGTGTGAGTTGGACCGCTACACTGCGAGACAGCAACAGCCCCGTCGGTCGGGTCGGCCGGCGGGGCTCTTTGTTGGTCGGTGTCGGAAAGCCGCGGCGGCCCGGCCACGTCATCAAAGGAACATCTGCGACTGGGTAACTCCGGACATTGTCAGAGCAGAGGAGTTCCGATGAGATGGCTGCCGGTGCTCTTGTGGCTGTCGGTCCCTTGGCAGGGGGCTGCGGCGGGAGCTTCGAGCTCTCCACCCCCGAGATGACGGCAACCATCCTAGTGCCCGCGGGTGAACCGGAGTGTGTGCGCCTGGCCGCGGCCGACCTGGCCGGCGGCGTCGAGCGGATCACCGGCCGGCGAGCCGACGTTCCGCGGCGACAGGAAGATGAACCTGTCCGCGGCCGAGGAGCTGACGCGCGAGGTGGCCGAGGCGGTCGCCCGGACGACAGAAGGCGGCCAATCCCGTTAGACGAACATTTTCTGCAATTGCGGATGATCGGCGGCGTGGAGCATTTCGGTGAGATTGAAGCCGGCGCGGTAGAAGCCGCCGCCCATGGGGTGGAAGTGTTTTAGGTGGGCGCGGGCGAAGCGCATCTCGCCCAGCCAGCGGAACCCCAGCACGACGTTTTCCAGGCGTCGGGCCTCGCTTAAGACCACGCCCACGCCGTTGGCCGAAAACTCCTTGGTCACGGCGGTGAACGCCTCGTCAAACCGCATCTCGCCGTCCACCTCGGGGACGACCAGCACGACTACGGTCAGGTTGATGCGGCGGTCGAGGCGCGGGCCTTCGACCAGGGCGTCGAGCTCGGAGCAGTTGTTGTTCAGGAGCTTGATCACGAAGCTCTGAACGCCCATTTGCCGGTTGCGAGCGAAGATCGGCACCTCAAGGTCTCCTCGTGGGGCGTGGCGGATGCACAGTGGGATCGGTCGATGAAGTATAGGTCACGCCCGCCGCGCGTGATCGCGGTGATGACGGAGGTGCCGAATGTGCGGATTGATCGTCGCCACGGAGCTTGTTCATGGCCGCCGAAGCGTTTGTTCATAGCCGCCGGCGGAAACCGGCGGAGAGGGAAGCGGGTGGAAGCGATCGTCGCCGCTGTCATCCCGCCGCGGCTTCCGCCGCGGGCTATCACGACGACGATGCGGCGGACACGACGGCGACGGGTCACACACGAGGGCGATGCGTTGGGGGGACGTCTACTGCCCCAGGCTGAAAATCCAGTAGACGCCGCCGATCAGGGCGGCCACGGCCAGGGCCGTCAAGAACACGCCCCAGAACCCCAGCCAGGTCATGCGCGGGATTTCCAGCCCGAAACGGTCGAGCCACACGCGGCGCGGGGCGGGCTCGACCCCGGGCGGTAGCGTAAACGGCTCGGTCTCCGGCTCGCCCGGCTCCACGGGCGTGCGCAGGCAGGCGTAGAAGCGGTCGAGCTTCTCCTTGGATACCGGACTGGTCACGAGGCTCACTAGAACGGCCGTCGCAAGACCGATGCTCAGATAGAAGATCATCTGCCAGGGCAGCGACAGCTCGGGCAAGTCGAGCTTATCGAACTTCTTCAGCATCGCCATGTCGTCCTTAAGCTGCTGCGACTCGCCGGACTTTGCCTCCTTGAGCTTGCCGATTTCGCCCAAAAGGCTGGTCCGCTGCTGCTCGAAGTCCTCGACACCCACGAGCTGCGCCCAGCGGTCGGGAAGGCCCTCCAGAGCGACGAGCTTCGCCTCGAGCTCGTCGAGCTCTTCCAACTCCTGTTGCAGGTTCTCGCGAGCTTCGTCGACCCGTTTCAACTCGACCTTGACCAGCGGGGCCAGCTCGTCTCTCAGAATGTAGGTAAAGTTCGGCTGTCGGCGGATCTCTCGGCGGAGTTCCTCGGACACCTTGGGCAGGCGGTCCAGCCGCTCGACAAGTTCCTCCGGGATTTTGGGCTCCAACCCGGCGTCCTTCTGAAGGAACCCGGGCAGGCGTTCGGCGTAGCGAGCGTTGAAGTCCCAAAGCGTGTAGTCCACCACGCGGATCTGGCTGGTGAAGAAGAACGCGGCGAACGTAACCAGCGTTCCGATCCACGCGGCGGCCACGGTCGTGCGGCGCCAGAAGAGGCCCATCCAGAAGATCAGGCCCATCATGGCGGAGATCTTCCAGAAGACCTCCAGGCCCTTGACCACGCTTTCCAGGCTGAAGGCAAACACGATGGCCGCGCCCACGATCAGCACGGCCACCACGCGCCCGACGAACATGTAGTGGCGGTCGGTGGCGTGGCGCACGAAGACCCGGCGGTAGATGTTGCCGGTGAACAGGGCGCTGCCGGCCACCATGAAGGCGTCGCAGGAACTCATCAGCCCGGCCAGCATCGAGGCGATGAACAGCCCCACCAGACCCGGCATGATCCCGGGCAGCAGGTCGCGGGCCATCAGCCCGTAGACGTGATCCACGTCCTCGACCTTCTTCTGAAGCAGCATGTAGTAGGCCACGGCGCAGAGCCCCGTGAGCACCCAGGCCACGGTGCAGAAGCGCTTGATGAACATGCCGCAGGTCATGCCGACCCGGGCCTCCATCTCGGTCTTGCCGGCGGCGCAGAGGCCCATCGTGTGCGGCTGGCACCCGTAGCCCACCAGGCCGTTGAGCGAGATCACCACGATGTAGAGGATGCCGATCTCGGCCGAGACGAGGCTGAACATCTCCGGGTTGGCGATCGTGGCCCGCATCCCCTCCATGGGCCCCATGCCGGTCAGCTCGCTTACGGCCGAGAAGGCGAACGGCAGGATCAGGAACGAGAGCACGATCGTGAGGATGCCCTGGATGAAGTCGGTGATGATGGCCGCGCTGAGGCCGCCGGCCACGCCGTAAACGAGGAACATGGCGGTCATGGCCATGGTGGCCCAGAAGGCGCTGACCGTGCCGCCGGTCACGGCCTCGATCATGGCCGAGGAGCCCTTGAGCATCACGCCGATGTTGACGATCAGGTTCATGATGGCCACGGCGGCGTAGAGCACGCCCACGCTGGGGCCGAACCGGGCCTCGAAGAAGTCCGAGGTGGTGATCGCCCGCATCCGCCGGAACATCGGGGCGATGATCCAGTAGAAGGGGGTCGAGAAGGCCCAGAGGAGCTGGTACCATATCCCCGACGCCCCCACGTGGTAGGTCTTCGCGGCCACGCTCACGGCCTGGTCGGAGTGGGTCCCGGTGCCGAAGTTGAAGAACATCATCAGGACCTTGCCGAAGCCCCGGTCGCTGATGAAGAACGTGGCCGCGCTTTTGACCTTGCGCACCGCCCAGGTGCCGATCACCGTGATGCCCACCAGGTAGACGAGGATCACGAGCCAGTCGACGTGCGTAAGACCGAGGAATTGCGAGCCGCCGGGCATGGGACACCACCTTACCAGGGGGCCGGACGGGGGGGAGGGCCGGATTGGCAGCCGTGAACCTAATGGAACCGCCCGGCAGCGTCAAGAAAGCCGCATCTTGACCGCCAGCCCTGCCCTGGCTATCGTCGTTTCGAGCGACGCCGTACCTTGCCGAGAACGGGACACGGAGCAGACCACGATGACGCCGCGAGAGCTGGTCATCCGAACGCTCAACCATCAGCCGGCCGACCGGGTGCCCCGCGACCGGTGGGACGCCCCGGAGCTGCGGGCCGCCCGGCAAGACGACCTGGCCGAGATCGAGCTGCGATTCCCCCGGGACATCGAGCTGGTCGAGGCGCGGGCGAGCGCGGGCAGCCGGGCCCGGGCCAAGTCGGGGCGTGCGGGGCAATACACCGACGCCTGGGGGTGTACCTGGCGCCTGCGCCAGCACGCCGCGGCCGACGAGCTGATCCACTCTCCCCTGGCCGACCCGGCCAAGATCGACGGCTACCAGCCCCCGTCCGACCCGGTCGATCGGTCCAGGGTGACCAGGGCCAACCGGCTCTGCGATGCCTCGACCCGCTTCGTGTTGGCTTGCACCCGGGTACGGCCGTTCGACCGGCTCCTGTGGCTCCGCGGGCGCCAGGCGGCGCTCTCGGACCTGGCCGACGGCACGAAACAGGTCCGCCACCTGCTTCGGATGCTGCGGGACGTCTACTGCCGGGAGCTGGAGCTGTGGGCCACGTCGGAGGTCGATGGCGTGCTGATCCGCGACGACTGGGCCGACGAGGACGGCCTGCTCGTGGACACGAAGGTCTGGCGCGGCCTGCTCCGCCCCCTGTACCGCGATTTCTGCAAGATCCTGCACAAGCGGGACAAGTTCGTGTTCTTCCACTCGACGGGCAAGATCAGCCAGGTGTTCGGCCATCTGGTTCAGCTCGGCATGGACGCGATCCATTCGCCGCTGTTGGCCCCCGACGTCGAGCCCCTGGCCAAGCGCTACCGGGGCAAGACGACCTTCTGGGTGGAGGTCGACCCCCAGCGCGCCGGGCCCCAGAGCAGCCCGGAGGAGGTCCGCGAGGCGGTGCTCCAGCTTCGCCGGGCCCTGGACTACGGATCGGGCGGCGTGATCGCGTTGGGGCGATTCGGCGCCGACGTGCCGCTCGGGAACCTCGCTACCCTGTTCGAGCAGTGGCTCGTGCCGCTGCCGATGCACGCCGTGCAGGGGGGCTGAGCAGCGGTGAGTCAATGATAGTCGTCGTTCGCTCCGCGAACGAACGTGTGGACATCATGCCGTCGTTCGCTCCGCGAACGAACGTGTGGATATCATGCCGTCGTTCGCTCCGCGAACGAACGTCCTTTCGCGGAGCGAAAGGCGACTTTGTGCGACAGTGGTTTTTTACCCGACCCGAGGGGGACCCAATTTCCCCGGACGGCGCCCGAATAACCCCCCGCGTGCCCACCTCGTCCCCGTCACGGTCTTCGGGCCCCCACGCTGCGGCCACTGGCAAAGTCACCCGACCGGGTTACAATGGCAGGCTGTCGGAGAAGTTCGTAGTGACCGCATTCATGCGGTGCCGGGCCGGCGAACGGCCGTCTCTGCGAGCCAAGACCCGATGAATCGGGTCACTACAAACGCTTGCTGGACGGCCTTTTGGAGGCGCCTGGGGCTCGCGTCACCGTGGTGGTGGGTGGTGATAACCCCCACTAGAGACCGATTTCCGTGCGGCACGTCCCGCCGCCGTTTTCCGAGGAGGCCCCTGCCTTGCCCAAGACCCTCGAGCAAATCGACGCCGAAGAGCGGGTTGACCTAAAGGACCCGGCCCTGGCCGCCTTCCTGGCCTGGCTCATCCCGGGCCTGGGGCACCTGTACCAGGGGCGGCTGCCCAAGGCGGCGATCTTCTTCGTCTGCATCATGGGGACGTTTGCCTACGGGGTCTACTTGGGCGGCAGCAGCGGGAAGGTCAACGGCAAGGAGATCGGCTGGGGCCGGTCGGTCTACTTCTCCTGGCGCCAGGGGGACAAGCGCCTGCCCTACATCTGCCAGATCGGCGTGGGCCTGCCGGCCATGCCGGCCCTGATCCAGGCGAAGCGGATGAGTTCGGGCAAGGAGGTCTGGTGGAACGGTTTCATGGCCCCGCCGCGAATGGCCCGCGTCGACCGTCAGGGTCAATCCATCGAGCAGGCCGCGCCGGGCGACCCCAACGCCGACCAGCCCTCGCACCACGAGCTGCACAGCGCGCTGCACCGATACCTCGAGCTGGGCATGGCCTACACCATGATCGCCGGGCTGCTGAACGTCCTGGCGGTCTACGACGCCTGGGGCGGCCCGGTATTCAGCGAAATCCCCAAGAGGAAAGAGGAAGACGAAGACGAAGAGGAGGAGACGCCGGATGTTTAGCAGCCTGTTTGCCGTGTTGGGAATCAACGATCTTTGGTTCACGGTGCCGCTGATCGTGTCGGTCAGCCTGGTCTACGCCGCGACCCGACACGAGGACTTGGGTCCCGTCTTCGCCCACACGCTGCGGATCGCGCTGTGGATCGTGGGATTCATGACGATCATCTTCGCCATCTTGCTGCTGTTGTCCTGGGCGTGAGCCGCGCGGCGAGGGAGCGGCGGGCAGTAGGGAGAAGGGGACGCGATGAGGATTGTAGTCTTGGGCGCCGGCACGGTGGGCACGTCGATCGCCCAGCGCCTTTGCGACGACCGCCACAGCGTGACCGTGGTCGACCAGGACGCCGCGCATGTCCGCCGCGTCAACGACGAGTTGGACGTCCGCGCGGTCACCGGCTCGGCCGCCCAGAGCAGCGTGCTCTTCCAGGCCGGCGTGCTGGGGGCCGACCTGTGCCTGGCCGTGACCGGCTTCGACGAGGTCAACCTGGTCGCCGCCAGCATGGCCAAGGCCATGGGGGCGCGGCGCACGATCGCCCGGGTCTACGGACCCGTCTTCCGCGACGTCTCGACCTTCGACTACCAGCGCCACTTCAACATCGACCGGCTCTTGAGCATGGAGCACCTCTCGGCCATGGAGCTGGCCCGGGAAATCCGCCATCCCGGCGCCGTGGCCGTCGAGACCTTTGCCCGCGGCGAGCTCGAGATGCAGGAGCTGGTGATCACCCAAAAGACCCCGGCCGTGGGCGTGCCGCTTAGGCAGCTCAAGCTGCCCGCCGGCGTGCGCATCGGCTCGATCCTCCGCGACGGCGCGATGAAGATCGCCGGGGCCGAGGACCGCGTTGAACTGGGCGACCGCGTCACGCTGATCGGCACCCGCGACGACATCGACGACGTCAAGGACGCCTTCCAGCGCGAGGCCCCGCCGAAGCAGAACGTGGTCATCGCCGGCGGCGGCGAGACCGGCTACCACCTGGCCCGCGTGCTCGAGGGCCGCCGCTACTCGGTGGTGCTGATGGAACGGGACCGACAGCGCTGCGAGTACCTGGCCGCGGGCTTAAAGCACGCCACGGTCGTCAACGCCGACGCGCAGCGGCGCGCCGCCATGGAAGAGGAGCGGGTCGGAAGCGCCCACGTCTTCGTCGCCTGTACCGGCGACGACGAAGATAGCATCATGGCCTGCGTCGAGGCCCGGGAACTCGGCGCCGGGACGATCATGTGCGTGATCGGCCGGCCCGACTACGCCAACGTGGTGGGCAAGCTGGGCATCGACCACGCTGTCAGCCCGCGCGACGTGACCGCCCGCGAGGTGATGGGCTTCCTGAACACCGGCCCGGTGATCACCCGCGCGCCACTCGAACAGGGGCAGCCGATCGACATCCTGGAGATCGAGGTGATGCCCGGCTCGCCCGCCACCCGCGACGTGCTGGCCGAACTCGCCCTGCCGCCGCAGTGCCTGATCGGGGCCGTGATGCGGGAAAGCTACGTCATGGTCCCCGGCGCGGACGACCGCTTCGCCCCCGGCGATACGGTCGTGGCCCTGGTCGACCGCTCGGCCGTCGAACGGACCGTGGCGATGTTCAGCAGCAACGGCGCGTAAGGGATTAGGGGGTAGGAGGTAGGGGATAGGAGGTAGGCATGAGAGCGAACATAGCCACGGCTCCTCTAACCCCTAATCCCTACCCCCTACCCCCTACCCCCTACCCCCTCCCATCCCGAAACCGACCTGACCGATGAACCTCCCGCTGCTCTCCAAGCTGCTCGGCCTGGTGGCGATGCTCATCGGCGGCTCGATGGCCCTGAGCCTGCCGTGGGCGCTGCCGCTGTTGGGCGGCAACTGGCAGCACGAGCGCCGCGGGTTCTGGGCCCTGGTCTTCTCGATGGTCATCTGCTTCGCCGTGGGGGGGCTGATGCGCTACTTGGGGCGCAAGGCATCCGGGCAGCTCTTCCGCAAAGAGGCCCTGGCCGTCGTGGGCCTGAGCTGGTTGCTCGCTTCCGCGCTGGGAATACTCCCCTACCTGTTCGGTGGCTTGTGTACGGGAGCGGAGCGCGGCGAAGGCGGGGCTGTCCTGAATCGCAACGAGATGGGAATGGTCGACGCCTGGTTCGAGTCGGTTTCCGGCTTCACCGGCACGGGCGCGACGGTGATCACGGACCTGGAAGATCCCGCCCTCGTGCCCCGCGCCATTCTCTTCTGGCGATCGGAGACGCACTTTCTCGGCGGGCTGGGCATCATGGTCCTTTTTGTCGCGATCCTCGGCCAGGGCTCGGCCGGAAAGGCCCTGATGCGCGCCGAGATGCCCGGACCGCCCAAGGAGGTACACGAATCGCGCATGCAGCGCGTTGCCTGGACCTTCGCCGGCATTTACCTCGGGCTGAACGCCGTGCTGACCGTCCTGCTCCTCCTCGAGGGCATGAGCCTGTACGACGCGCTGTGCCATTCCTTCGGGACGATCGCCACCGGAGGCTTCAGCACCTACAACGGCAGCGTCGGCCATTTCGACAGCCCTGTCATCGACATGACCATCGTGGTGTTCATGGCGGTTTCCTGCGTCAACTTCGCGCTGCTTTACTTCGTTCTGATACGCCGCCCCGGCAGGCTTTTCTCCGACGTGGAGTTCCGCGCGTACCTCGGGATCCTCTTGGGCGCTTCGGCGCTGGCGATAGGATTCGGCCTTTACCACGGCGATTTTGACGGCTTCGCACAAGCAGTGCGCTACGGCCTCTTCCAGGTGACGTCGATTCTGACCAACACCGGGTTCGGAACGCATGACTTCAACGAGTGGAACGAATTCGGCCGGGGCCTGCTCTTCTTCCTGATGTTCGTCGGCGGCTGTGCCGGCAGCACGAGCTGCAGCATCAAGGTCATCCGCCATCTGATCCTTGTCCGCACCCTCTCCCTGGAGATCGAGCAGACCTATCGGCCCAGCGTCGTGCGCACCCTGCGCGTCGGCGGAGAGCCCGTCGACGCGGAAATCGTGCGCGACGTGGTGGTCTACTTCGCGATCTTCCTGACGATCGTGGTCCTCGCCTGGCTCCTCCTCCTGGTCTTGGAACCGGATTCGACGTGGCAAGGACCGCAACAGAACCCGCACGAGAAGCTGATGGATTGCGCCAGCGCCGTTGGCGCGACCATCAACGGCGTCGGTCCCGGGCTGGGCACGCTGGGAACCACCCGCAACTACGCCCACTTCCAGCCCGCTACCAAGCTGCTGCTGAGCTTCCTCATGCTCTTGGGGCGCCTCGAAATACTGCCGATCCTCGTGCTCTTTTCCCCCAGGTTCTGGCGGGCGCAATGACCCGCGCGGCGACGCGGTCCTCTGCGCCCACGTGATCGAGCACAAGCTGATCGACGGCGCCGCCTGCGTGGCCGCCATGCTGAACAACATCGGCCCGGGCCTGGGCGTGATCGGCGCCACGAAGAACTACACCAACTTCACCTGGTACACCAAGCTGCTGTTCATCTGGCTGATGATGCTCGGCCGGCTGGAGCTGTTCGTGATCCTGGTCCTCTTCGTGCCGGGGTTCTGGCGCACGCAGTAGGGTGGCTGCTTGCAGCCACGCAGAGTTCGCGATTGACAACACGGATACGCGATTCGACGTGCGTGCAAGCACGCACCCTACTTCGCTATGGAACCGCAGATTGACAGTACGTTCCATGATGGTAGAATGACGGTATGATACGAACACAGATCCAGTTGCCCGACGATCTGTTCGAGCGGGCCAAGAAGGTGTGCGAGGCCCAAGGAGTCTCCCTGACCGAGCTCGCCCGCCGCGGCCTGGAGAACATCATCAGCGCCTATGCCGCGGAGCCGCGCGGCGCGGAACCCTGGAGCCCGCCGAAGCCCTGCCGGTTGGGGTGGAAAGGTCTCAGCGACCGGGAAATCAAGGAGCAGGCGCAGCGCACGGCCACCGAATCCTCGCTTACAGGCGCTCCAGGGGGCTGAGTCGCCGTGCTGTCGATCGACACCAACATCCTGTTCCACGCCTTCAACAGGGACTCGCCCTCGCACAAAGAGGCTCATGCCTGGGTTTCTTCGGTCCAGGGGCTGGACGACGTGGTCGTCTCGGAATTCGTCCTCGCCGAACTGTACGGACTGCTCCGCAACCCCGCGGTGGTGGAGCATCCTCTCTTGCCCGATGACGCCGTGGACGTCATCCAGACGTACCGCACACACCCGCGTTGGCGTTTGATCGGTTTCCCTGCAGAAGGTCGCGCGCTCCACGATGCCCTATGGCAGAAAGCCCGCGCCCCCGGCTTCGCGTTTCGGCGCCTATTCGACGTTCGATCCGCGCTCAGCATGATCGCGCAGGGTGTCACGGAACTTGCCACGGTGAACGTCAAAGACTTCGACGAACTCGGTTTTCAGAGGGTTTGGAACCCGCTGATTTCCAAGTGAAACGCGGAGTTAGCACACCGGGCATCCCTCGTCACTTGCCTAGGTACTGCCCGGCGACGGACGACGCCCGCCCTGCTTGACTATCGCAGCTTGGGACGCCAACGCTCCTTCCCAGGAATGGAGACACCGACCGGGGTCATCGACCCACCGTGTGCTTCATCCCTGCTTTCTCAGGCTAGGCCGACGTGACGAGCAGTTCGGTGCCGCGGGGCTCCGGCCCGGGGAACGGCTCGCCGCACGCGAAGCACGTTTGACGATCTCTGGGCGCCGGCCGGCCGCACGACGGGCACGGCTTGCGCACCGGCCAGACCCGGTGGCAGAGGTAACCCACCAGTCCCGGCAGCCCGAACAAGAACACGAACGCGACCCAAACCCACGTCCACGGCCGTGCGTGCTTGGCCTGATGCCGGTGGCACAGCCACGCCAGGGCCAAGCCGAACAGGTCCAGCGCGAGCAGCGGGGGCCAGTGGTCCCGGAACGTTTGAGCCAAGGCGGCCCGGTAGCTCGGAAACTCGCCCGTGCTGAAGTTGTCCAGGCAGTCCACGACGACGTTGACCGGCGTCGCCACGGCCGGGGCGGGAATTGCCAAGCTCGTCACCGCGACGACCAGCCGGGGCCGCTCCCAAAAGGAAGGATCGCTCGGCGGGATCTCGTGGCGCCGCTCCACTTCGCCCGGCTCATTGAACCAGATGAGCGACTCAGCGCGGGCCGAGCCGCGCCGGTAGGGGGGCAGGACGTGTGCCAAGGCTCGACCCTCACCCAGCTCGTAAAGCTCGAACCGCTCGCCTCGCAGTGCGTCGGGGATCGTGTAGCTTCGCAGTTGGCGCCCCTCGGCGTCGATTACCAGTACCGCGTCGGGGGTGCGCAGCGCCATGGTGTCCCGGCGCGACTCCTTCTCCTCGCCGGAAAAGGCCGGGTCCAGCGCGCCGATCGCCAAAATCTCTTTTCCGCCGAGAATCGTCCGGACCGTGCCGCGGTGCAGGTCAAACTCCAGCAAACGGTCTTCGGAGATCAGTCGCACAATCCAGCCCGATACCCGTCCCGTGGTGACCCGCGCGGCCACGTCGGCCAGACCGACGTGCTCTTCCCAGTGCCAACTGTTGCCGCTGGCCACTCCGTGCGCGCGCATCTCGGCGGCGGCCATGGGAATGAGATCCTCTTGGGGCAGCTCGTCCGGGCGAAATCCCGCGAGGCCAAGAAAACCGACGCGCCGCCTGCTCTTTGCGTCGTAACCCACGAAATAGGCGGTCCCCCGTGGTTGGCCGTCGTGTACCAGATACCAGAGCACGGGCGGGCGGCTTGCGTCGTCGGCGAACGCGCGGATGCGCTGCGGCCAGGGCAGGTATCCCGGCCACGGGAGCGGCCCGTCCGGCCCCGTGAGACTCGTCCCGTTGAGCCAGCGCGGTCGGCGGCCCACGCGGACCACTTCCCCGTCCAGAGTCCCGTACGTGACGTCCATGTAATCTCCGTAGCTGCGCGACACGATCAGCGGCGTTCCGTCGCCCATGACGGATACACCCCAGTAGAGCCGGCTGGCCTGCGCAAACTGGTCTAAACACGCCGTACACCAGAAGACCACGACGGCCCAGACCGTGCCGAATCCCAACGCCAGTATGCCCGCCGCCAGCAGAGGCTGGAGGATCGCAGGTCGTGGTGTCATGGCATCACCTTTCATGGGTAGTCGCGCTGGCGCGCCGCGAAGAGCGTGGCCGCGACCAGCGCCGCGTCGATGATCAGGACCACGGCCAGCGCCACCATAACCGTCCAGGGGACCGACGCCACCAGAATCGCCAGCACGCCCGCGCCGACCAGCGGGAGCAGGCGCGTGCCGTACCACCGGCCCGGCCGGATGCCGCTCAGCACGGCGCCGAAGTAGACGATCGTCACGGCGAGCCAGACCTTCCAGACCTCGGCGGTCATCGACCACTCGAACGGGCCGGGGTGCGTGCCCGGCGTCGCGGCCCAGAACGCATAACCCAGAATCGGCAGCGACGAACAGACCAGACACAGCCCCAAGCCGACCGCCAGCTTCGTGCCGATCAGCCGCAGCCGGCTGGCCGGCCGGTGCAACAGGAACAGATACGTGCCGAATGCCGACTCGCCTACGGATTGCCGAAAGCCCAGGGCCATGGCCAGGCAGAACGCTACGAAACCGAACCCGGCGGTGAACTCCCCGTGCACGAAGGGAATCGGCTCAACCCAGCCGTAATTGTGCCAGGGCGCCAAACCGACGCCCATGGCCGTGAATGTTTGATAGCCGAAGGCCAGCAGGGCCACGCCCGCGATCCAGGTGGTCTCCCGCAGCTCTTTCCACGCCAGGTTACTGAGCATGGTTCTCCTCCCCGGCCAGAATCGGCAGCGACCGCCTCGGCCCGCGCGTGTATTCGATGAAGGCGTCCTCGAGGTTCAGCTCCAACACTTCCATGCTCCGGGGCGAGAGCGACTCGGCCATTCGATGGTGCTCGCCGTTGAAACCGACGATGACCAACTCGCGCCGCGTGCCGACCTGATGGCTGCTTACCAGGCCGCCGCAGTCGGGGAACTCGGGCGGCTCGCTCTCGAACTCCAGCACCACCTTGCGAATCGACTCCTTGAAGTGCTCCGTCGGACAGTCCACCCGCAGCACGCCGTCGACCAGGATCCCGATCCGGTCGGCCACTCGTTCCACGTCCCCCAGGATGTGAGAGCTGAATAAGATGGTTCGTCCTTTTCGCTGGATGATCTGGATCAACGATTCCAGGAAATCGCGGCGCACCACGGTGTCCAGGCCCAACGTCGGATCGTCGAGAATCAACAGCTCCGGCTCCTGCGCCACCGCCAGGGCCAGCGAAACCTGTGCCCGCTGGCCGTTGGAAAGCCTGCGAATCCGGGCGCGCCGCGCCAGCCCGAAGTGCTCGAGAATCTGGTCCAGCAGCCGGTTGTTGAACTCAGGGTAGAACGAGCGGACAAACCGTGCGGCGTCGTCGATGCGCATCCAACGATAGAGCGGGTGGCCTTCGGCCAGATACGCGATCCGCCGTCGGGTATCGGGCCGAAGCGCCGCCGCGTCTTCTCCGAACACTTCGGCCCGGCCGTAGCTGGCGTGGGTCATACCCAGCAGCATCTTGATGATCGTCGACTTGCCGGCCCCGTTGCGGCCCAGCAGCCCGTACACCGACCCTTGCGGGACCCGCAGCTCGACCGAGTCGACCACGCACTTCGGGCCGTAGTACTTGGTCAGTTGGCGCGTGATGATGACGTCGGACATGGCGGCGGCACCTCAACTGCTCGACGGAATCTCGGGCGACTGCCACTGAAACTCTCCGGCCCGATCGGAAACCAGCGAAATGACCTCCTCCGGCGAAAAGCCCAGGTGCACGGCCTCGGTCAAGAACCGATTGCAGAGGTCTTCAAGGCGCTGCCGGCGGACCTTCTTGGTCAATTCCGTTCTGAAAGCGGCGACGAACACACCCAGCCCCGGGCGAGTGTTCAGCACCCCTTCCCGCTCCAGCTCGGTGTACACGCGGGCGATCGTGTTGGGGTTGACCACCAGCTCCCGCGAAAGCTCGCGCACCGAGGGCAGTCGCTGCTGCGGGCGCAGTTTCCCCCGCGCCACCGCCTCGCGGAGCTGGTCGCGAAGCTGCCGGTAGATCGGCAGCCGGCTCGACGGATCGATCTGGAACTGCACGGGAACCTCGTTCTGTAACTGCTGTACTAGTCATTCTAGTACAGTTGATCCGGTTCGTCAAGGGCGTTTTTCGTGCCAGGGCCCGGAAACTCGCCAAGCGGCATCCCCCCGAAGAAGTGTTTCCGCCGCCGCTCCGCCTTGCCCGAGCTACCGGCTTCTGAACCCTTTCACCGGCCGTACCTGACACGATTTTGGGCACCAGTCCGCCTCCGAGGGCACCATTTTAGGCACCGCTGTCTGGCCGTCAGCATCGGTCTCCGAGGACTCCGAGGAGTCAGTCGAGGCTTCATCACCACCCGAAGCCTTCGATGGAGCCGGGAGGGAGTTGACGGCTTCGGATCGCTCACGCACCCCCAGATGGGCGTGCGTATCCATGGTGAGATTGATGGTCGAGTGCCGGGCGAGGTCCCCCGCGCCGGCGCACCGCTGATCCGCCGGGTGGAAATCATCCAGACGCCCCACGCAACCGGCGGTTCCAGGAACTAGGTCACGACTGCGCCGCATTCGTTTAGCCCAGGACGCGGGGAAGGGCACGATCGGAGGACTTTCTGCTCAGAACAGCCTCCCGAGTGGGAACTCGACGTTGCTCAGCTTTGCCCGTCGGCCGAACCGGACTTGTCCTTGCTCCTCGCGTACGATTTCGTCGATCCAGACCATGCTGTCTCCATCTCGCGATAAGAGGCTCACGAGCAGCAGCTCTTTCTTGTCCTCGTCCCGCAAGCTGGATACGCGCATCTCGCCCCACTCGAGCTGCTTCCGGGTATGATCGTCCGGTCCTTGTGGCAGATATGCCCAGGCTTCAGCGATGTGAATCAACCCATACACCGCGCTGCCCGGAAGCTGCTCCCGAAGCCGGGCCGATACGTTCTCGCGGGACATCGGCTCGGCAATCGGCACCGGCTGCATCGTGCCGTCTTCCGCCAGGAGAAACAAGATCTCCACGTGCGTTCCGTCCTCAAGAAACACCTGTCGGGCGTGGTCGTGAAGGAACTCCCACGTCGCCAACAAGGAAGCACGGGGGTCGGCCGGGTTCCATGGCGGGGTCATCATCGTTGCTTCGCTCCGAGTGCTGCTGTTGAAGTTCCCACCGATTTGTGTCCGGAATTCCAAAGCACGTTGGAAACTCGCCCCGCAGAAGTGACGGCAGCCCCGCTACCTGCCGAAGACGATCTTTTCCCCGTCGAAGCGAACGGTCTGCCGGCCGACAGCCACCGTTGCATCCAGGCCGTGTCCCTGCAGGGCGACCTTGGGGGGGTCGCCGCGCCCGACGGTGACCACGCAGAAGTAGTCGTCGCCGCCTTCGGCGAACACGCCCAGGATCGGCCGCTCGAGCTTCTTGCCGGCGCTGCTGCCGGCCCCACCAATCATCGTGGTTTCGCGGACTCCGGCCGTGACGCGAACGTCCTGCGGTGCCATGAACGTGCCGCGAAGCACCGCGCCGTCCTCGTGCCGGACCGTGAACGTGTTGTCGTCGACGGTGGTAAGATCCGGGTTCGTGGGGTCGCCCTTGCGGCGCTTCCGGTCGGCGCTGTCCACTTGCCACGTCCAGACCTTGCGTTTCCCGCCGGTGATCTTGTCGACCACCACGAACAGGCAGGGCGCGCCGCAGCGGCCGCTGTAGTCGACACCTACGGACCTCATGCCGGTGATCCCCGAGTCGGCAAACGAGCTGTCGACGCGAAGGTTGCCGTAGGCCTCGTAGAGCCGCGGCCTGCGGCCCTTGCGATCGGTCGGCGCGGTGGCGTAGATGTCGCTCAAGTCCATGCTCACCACACCCGAGCCGTCGGGGCGGGTCTCGACGTGCGTCAGGCGGCCGAGGGCCCCTTCGTTGATTTCGGGGTTCTCGGGCAACTGCACCACGTTCTCTTCCCACCGCGACCGGTTGCGGTCGGTGGGACCGTAGGCCCAGACGTGCCCCAGCCCGTACAGCCGGAACGTGCCGCCGTTCGGTCCGTTCCAACCGCCGATATGGTGCGCCTTGAGGAACACCTGCGCCAGGAAATCGTCCGTGCTCTGCCAGGCGTTGCGGAAGCCGTAGTAGCCGAAGTCGGGCGCTTGCCAGCTCAGCGGCATCACACCGCCGGGCAGCTTGGGCTCGATGTCGAGCGGGTAGTGCAGAAACGAGTAGATCCAGTCCCATTGCGAGTGGCCGGCGTGGTAGTCGAGCAGCTTGGCGGCCGACTCCGCGTCGTCCACGCCGTCGATGCCGGCGTGCCGGTGCCACGCCCAGAGCACGGCCGGCTTCCACTCGTCGGGCACCACGGGAAACAGGATGCCGAACGTGGCCGGGCTGATCTTGGGTGTGCCGTTGACGTCCTGGGCATACGGCTCGCGCTGGGCCGGGTAGACGTGGGCGAACATCTTGCGGGGCACGTAATGGGTGATGTCGCCGTAGGGGGAACAGTCGCGGCCGAACATGTTGCGGTAGCCGGGGGCGTACATGGCCGCGGCCGCCGTGGCGATGGCCGAATAACCGCCGACCTCGGCCTGGAACCCGCCGGTGCCCACGGCCTCGCGGTAGTGCAGGAACATCATGCGGCGGCCCATCTCGAAAAGCTTGATGTGGTCGATGCTCGCGCCGTCGAGCCGCTCCCACTCGGCGCGGTCGAACTCCCAATCCTTGTGGGCCTGCTCGTAGTCGGCCAGGGCGGCGGGCAGCGCAGCCTTGGCCGCGGCCACGTCCTCGTCGGTGGCGTTGTCGAGCGTGGGGGCGTACGATCCCCATTTCGCGGCGATCGACACGGCGACCGTTGCCGGGTAGAGCCCCTTGTCGAGTTCGAGCAGTTGCCCGTGCTCGACGGGTTGGCCGGCAATCGCCATCCGCGGCTTGCCGGCCCGGCCGAAGGGCAGGTTGACCTTGACGACCTGCGGCTCCCGGCTTTGGAAGACGGTGTGCAAGCAGATGGTCAGAGCGTTTCGATCCTCCATCAGTCTGACCAGATTCACGCCGCCGCGGCCCACCGGCAGCAGCAGATCGGCCGCGAGCGGTTCGAACGACACCTGCTTGCCGGCGATGCGGAACTTCTTGCCCGGTTCGATGGCCGCCGCGCCCAGGCCGCCGATTTCCGCCAAGGGGTCGCCCTGCACGGCAAAGTCCAGGGGCGTGGTCATGAGCCACTTGTCGGGGCAGAAGCCGGCAACCAGCGGCACGACCGGCAGGCCTTCGCCAACCCGGCTGTCGGCGACCGGCGGTATGCGCGTGACGGCGGCGGGCTGTTGCGGTTCGACGGGGGCCGGACCCTTTTCGCCCCACAGGGCCAGGCCGGCAAACGCCGCCCCCGTGTAGATCGGGGCCGACCAGTTGCTGCACACGTGCCAGTTGATGCTACCGCTCATCTGGTCTTGGGCGAAGAAGATCACGCCCGAGGCCCACGACAGGTAACTCTCGACTTTTTTCTTGACGTCGGCGGGCCAGACGTCGTAACAGCAGTCGTAGGCGATGGCGACCTGTTGGGCCCGATCGCCCACGTTGTGGCCGAACTGGTCCGACCCGAGCCCTCCGGCGATGAGCTTTTCGACCAACGGCACGGCCCGCATGGCGAGCTTCTCGTCGCCGGTGATCTGGTACTTCACCCCCAGGCCGACCGGCCCGTCTTCCATCTTGGTCAGGGCGGCCTTGCCCAGCGGGGTCTTGGCCCGGGCTCGCAGCGCCGGCAGTTCGTGCCTGCGGAACAGGATTCGTGGGTGTTCGCCGGGCTGAAGCGGTACGAAGTCCTTGACCGCTTTCTTCTGGGGCGGGCTGAGCGTTGCTTCCGCCTTGCCCTGCACGTCGACGCCGCGGAAGGTCCCCTCGAACGTCCCCTCGAAGCGGTCGTCTGAGATGCGCCGCAGGGCGACTTCATACTTCGCCCGGCCGCCGGGGACCCAGGCGTCGCCGTTGATGAGCATTTCTAACGTCAACTTGATGGAATCGCCGTCCACGGAACCCGCCGCGACGCGGCCGGTGTGATGGGCCACGTTGAAGCTCCGCGCGATGCCCCATACCCGCTGCCACCGGTCACCCGATCGGTTGACGTCGACCAGCAGGGCGGGGTCGGCCGGTCCGGGGGCCTCCTTCTGAAAGACCGCGCCGCGCAAGACGAGATCGATGTGAACGTCGTCCGCCCCGACGGACGGCGAAGCAAACAAGGCGACGAAAAGCGCGGTCAACAAGGCCTCGGTACCGGAGCCTCTCATGGCAATGTCTCCCGGGTTGGCAAAGGTCGATCCTGTGACTACTTCAGGGGCGTGATCTTCGGGTTGCGGAATTCGATGCACCCCGGCGTCAAGTCGGCCGGAGCCGACAGTGCCACGATGATACCGGACGGCGATTCCCCGGGCAAATGCCTCGGCCGATTTCGCCGGGACCCGCACCCGGACCGTTGGCCGCCTGGTCCCTCCCGGAACAACGCGATTCGCAGCGACAGTCCCGGGAGGGATCGACAAACAGCCGGCGTGTTGACATCCGCGCGCCGCGCAGCCATGTTGTACGTCGGTTCCTCGACGCCGGAGGCGATTCCATGAAGCACGTTGTCCGTTGTCTGCCCTGGCTGGTGATCCTGCCGGGGGCGCTCTGCGGCTGGACCGCGGCGGAGGAGATCGCTTGCCCGAACGGCCTGACGGTCGATGCCGGCGACTGGCCCTGGTGGCGCGGTCCCACGCTCGACGGCAAAGCGGTCGGGCCGCAGCCGCCGACGAAGTGGAGCGAGACGCAGAACGTGATCTGGCGGGCGAGCATCCCCGGCCTGGGACACGCTTCGCCCTGCATCTGGGGCGACCGCATCTTCATCGCCACCGCGGAAGGTAAGCCGGGCGAATCGACCACGCGCAAGGGCATCACCGTCGTCCATCCGAGCGGCTCGCAAGAAGTGCAGTCGCTGCTTTGCTTCGACCGGGCCACGGGCAAGCAGCGCTGGCGGACCGACGTGCACCGCGGCGGGTTCACCACGCGCCACGCCAAGAACTCCCACGCCACGGCCACGCCCGCCTGCGACGGCCAACAGGTGTTCGTCGTGTTCGCCAACCACGACAAGGTGTGGCTCACGGCGCTCGATCTCGACGGCAAGATCGCGTGGCAGAAGGAACTGGGCGGCATCGAGGGGCGCTACGGATACGGGGCCTCGCCGCTCTTGTGCAAGTCGCTGGTCATCGTCAATGTCGACCACCCCGGCGGCGGATACATCAAAGCCCTGGACCGGGCAACCGGGCGGCAGGTGTGGCAGGCCGGGCGGGACAAGTGGTACGGCTTCGCCTCGCCGATCGTGGCCCCGCTGGCCGGGCGCGATCAGTTGCTGCAGAGCGGCGTTTACGCGCTGACGAGCTACGAGCCGTCAAGCGGAGGAGTCCTGTGGACCTGTCAGGCCCCGTCGAACACGCTGGCTGCCACGCCGGTTTGCTCTGAGGAGTGCGTGTTCGTTACCGGCGGCGATCCGCAGACCGGCGTTCGCTCAATCCGCGCCGACGGCCGCGGCGACGTGACCGGTTCGCACGTCGCCTGGGCGAACACGGACAAAGTCTATGTGCCTTCGTCGCTGTTGATCGACGGCCGGCTGGTGTGCGTCAAGGACATCGGCGTGGCGGTCTGCTTCGATGCCCGATCGGGCAAGCAACTCTGGGAAGAGCGGCTCGGCGCAGGCGACTTCAGCGCCTCGCCTGTCGCCCTGGAGGACCTCGTGTTCGTGCCCAACGAAGCAGGACGGATGTTCGTCTTCCGGGCCGGACGCAAGTTCGAGCGAGTGGCCGAGAACGACCTGCGGGATGGGGGATTCGCCACGCCGGTGATCGCCGGCGGGCGCCTCTACCTGCGGACGCTCGACCGGCTGTATTGTATTGGGTCCCGATAGAATCCAAACTTCTGCGGAGCCTGGCATGAGAATCCTGTTTACGCTCTTGGCGGCCTGTGCGGTTGTCGTCAACGCAAGTTCCGTCCGGGGGGCCGACTGGCCCATGCAGCGGCACGACGCGGCCCGCACCGGCATCACCGACGCGGCCCTGAAGTTCCCCTTGCAGCTCCGCTGGGTGCTGCACTGGCCCGAGCGCAACGCGGTGTTCGGTCCCGACCGCCGCTCGCGCCTCGACGGATCGTACGACGCGGCCGTGGTCGGCAAGACCATGTTCATCGGCTGCGAGTACAACAGCTCGGTGGTGGCGCTGGACACCGAAACCGCCGCCGAGCGGTGGCGATTCTTTGCCGAGGGCGCCGTGCGGTTCGCGCCGATTGTTGCCGGCGGCAAGGTCTACTTCAGCGCCGACGACGGCCGGCTCTATTGCCTGGGTGCCGATGACGGGAAGCTGCGGTGGCGATTCGATGGCGCCCCCCACCCGCGAAAGTGCATCAACCACGAGCGGATCGCGTCGGCCTGGCCGGTGGCCGGCGGACCGGTGCTCGCCGAGGGGGCGATCTGCTTCTCCTGCGGCGTTTGGCCGCTGGAGGGGGTGTGCCTGTACGGCGTCGATGCCGAAACAGGCAAGCGGCTGTGGTACAAGGACCTGTGGGACGTCGTCTCGAACGGCTACCTTGCGGTGCGGGACGGCGGCCTGGTAGTGCGCGGGATGCGCGACAGGCTCGACCCGAAAACCGGCGAGCCCGTCGGCAAGACCGAGCGGACCGCGTCGAAGCCGTCGATGCACTGGACACACGCCCGCGTGCTCTGGAAGGAGGCCGACCACAGCGACCTGCCCGGCGGCGTCGAGTTGCCCGAGGGCTGGGACCCGTACTGGCCGATCGCCAAGGCGGGTCGCGTGGTGTTCGGCGCCGGCCACCTATGGCAACCGGGTCGGATGGTGGCCGGCACGGGCCACCACTGGCCGGTTTCGCAGCCGGCGACCGACAACGCCCTGGTCGGCATCGAGGAGCCGTCCGGCGGGGGCAGGCCCAAGGTCGTGTTCGTTCACCGATCTGACAGCCGCGTGCTCGACACCGTGTGTGCCGACGGCAAGCTGTTTATGATGAACCAGGGCGGCGAGGTGTTTTGCTTTGGGCCTGCCAGCGCCGATGCGCCCGAGCCGCGGCACGTCCGTCTGCCGGAGCCCCGGTTCACCGGCCAGCGCGACGCCGCTAGCGAGGCCGTCGAGCAGATCCTGGAGCAGACCGGGCAGACCGAAGGCTACTGCTACCTTTGGGGACTCAGCGACGGACGCATGATCGAGGAGCTTCTCCGGCAATCGAACCTGCAACTGCTTGCTCTCGATTCGGACGCCGAGCGGGTCGACGCCCTGCGTCGCCGGCTCGACGCGGTGGGCTTGTATCGGAGCCGGCTGCAACTCTACGTGGGCGAGCCGCTCGAGTACGCCTGCCCGCAGTGGACGGCCAACTTGATCGTCGCCGAGGAATTGCCCGGCAGCGGATACGTGGCGAGCCGCCCATTCGTCGAAGAGGTGTTTCGCTGCCTGCGACCCTACGGCGGCACGGCGTGTTTTGCCCTGGGGGAAGCGGAGCACAAGCGATTTGTTGGTGCGGTCGCCGACGCCAGGTTGCCGGGGGCAAAGGTCACGCGTCAAGCGGATTGGACGCTGTTCGTTCGCGAGGGGCCGTTGCCCGACGGCGCCGACTGGACCCACGAGACCCGCGACGCGGCCAATTCCCTCTGTGCCCCCGATAAGCTGGTCCGCGCTCCCATGTCGGTGCAGTGGTTCGGTGGCCCCGCGGCGGAACACGACATGACCTACACGGCCATGCTGCCGCCGGGCGTGCTGGTGAGCCAGGGTCGCTACCTGATGCAGGCGCCGCAGAAGCTCACGGCGATCGACGTCTACACCGGACGGAAGATGTGGCAGGTTCCGCTGCCGAGGGTCCAGGCGAACCCCACCCGTTACGGCAACAATCCACCGCAGTTGACGGCGCCCGAGGAAGGCGCGATTCCGGCGGTGGAGGTCTCGCGCGGCACCGGCTTGAATTACGTGGCGTCAGCCGACGCCGTCTACGTCGCCGCGGGCGAGCAGTGCCTTGAGATCGACCTGACCACCGGCGAGACGCTCGCCACGTTCGCCGTGCCGATTGCCGACCCGGCGTCCGAAAAGCTCTGCTGGGGGCGGCTGTTCGTGGTCGGCGATCTGCTGGTGGCCACGGCCTTCGACCCGGCCGACGTTCGCGACAGCTTCTCGGCTTGGGGCAACAGCAACGAGAAGAACAAGGACAAGCTGCCCATGCGTTGGCTGCTGGCCGTGGATCGCCGCAGCGGCGAGCTGGCGTGGAAGCAGAAGCCCGTGAGCGGCGTGAGTTCCCGGGCGGTGGTCATCGGCGGCGGCAAGCTGTTCTTCATCGACGCCCTGGCGGCCGACATGTTCGATGCGTTTGCCAAAGCAGGGCGCAAGCCACCCGCCGGGCCGCCCGCGCTCGTTGCGCTCGACGTCAACACCGGGCGGCAACTTTGGAGCCGGCCGATCGACGTCATGCCGACCAAGATCTGCTACTCGCCCGAGCACGACACGCTGATCACGCCCATGCGCCAGCCGATCTTCTGGGAGAAGGGCCGTTGGGTCAATCGGTCACCGGCGGACGACCCCAAACGAAGCAGCGCCGGCGGCGTGATGGTCGGCTGGCGCGGCAAGGACGGCAAGGAGTTGTACCGCGTCAAGGGCGGAAACTACGACGAGCCCATGCTCATCCGCGGCGAGCTGCTCATGTCGCGCGACGGGTATACGTGCAACCTGCTCGACGGTCAGCCGGCCACGCGCGTCTCGCCACTGACCGGCCAGCCGGAAACGTGGACCTGCCCAAAAGGCGGGTGCAACTACATCGTCGGCAGCGAGTACGTGATGACCAGCCGCACGCGATACTATGACTCGCAGCACTTCAGCGGCCAGACCGTCCTGATCGGCATGCGAAGCGGCTGCACGCCGAGCATCATCCCGGCCGACGGCGTGATGTGCCTGCTGAACTACACCGGCTTCGAGTCGACCGATCCGTACCGCACGTGCGTGACGTTCGTTCACAACCCGAGCACCGTGAACTGGAAGGACTACGCGGCCGGATCCGCGCAGGGGCAGCCAAGGGCGCCGCGGCGGATCGCGCTGAACTTCGGCGCACCGGGGGACCACGCCGATCCGGAGGGCGCGGTTTGGTTCCGGCCTCGACCCCCTCGGAAAGGCAGTGTCGCAGAGATCGGGCTGGAAGCCACCATCGAACCCGGCGGAGTCCGCACGTTCGGCGTGCACCCGCTCCGCTTCCTCGGCGCTAGCGACGGCGGCCTGCCGATGATTGCCGCTTCCGGCTTGGAGGGGATCGAGTCGCTCCGCATTCCCGTGGCCGATGAGCCCGGCAGCAAACGCAAGTTCACGGTCCGGATGCACTTCGCGGAAGTCGACGAGGAGGTCAAGCCGGGCCAGCGTGTGTTCAGCGTCAGCGTGCAGGACAAGCCTGTCCTCCGCGATTTCGACGTCGTTCGGGCCGCAGGTGGACCGTTGCGTGCCGTGGCGCGCCAGTTCCGCGGCATCGAGGCGGAAGACGTGCTGCAGTTGACTTTCACGCCCAAGAGCCGCAACGGGCCGGCCATACTGTGCGGCATCGAGATCGTTTCGGAGTAGACTGCCATGAAACTTGCCGCCCTTCTTGCCGTTTGGACGGCGCCGGCCTTCGGTGTGGCAGGGCAGGCCCCCGGGCAGTCGGATGCGGTCGAGGTGCTCGGCGAGGGGTCCTTCTGGAGGTTCCATGCCGGATGGCGGACCCCGGCGACCGTCCTCGACGGCAAGTACGACCTCGGGGGCGGCTACGCGGTGCCTGATCCACCGGGGACGCGGTGGATTCGCGACATGTTCACCGAACCGACTCCCCCGCCGTCCGCCGACTGGACCGAGCCGGAGTTCGACGATGGCTGCTGGCCGCGTCACGCGGGGCCGCCCTTTGGCGGCTACGGATACGGCAGGGCGTCGGAGGTCTATGTCCTGTGCGGGCGCCTGCGTTTCGGGGTCGCCGATCCGGCCCGCACCAAAGGGCTCACGTTGAACCTGACCTACCGCGGCGGCGTAGTCGTGTACCTCAACGGAACTGAAGTAGCGCGAGGGCACATGCCCTCAGGCGACATCGAACCGCTGACGTTGGCCGCCGATTACCCGGCCGACGCCTTCTTCGGCCCGGACGGCGGGCCGCTGCCGCCGGTTTCCGAGAAGCGGGAGCCGGCCGACGACCTGGCGGGGCGCTACGAGAAGCGGTTTCGCAAACTGACCACCGTTTTGCCGACCAAGCTGCTCCGCCGCGGCACCAATGTCCTCGCCCTGGAACTGCACCGCGCGGCGCTGCCTGCCGCGTACATGGCCGACGCCAGCGGCGGCTGGAACCCCAGCGTCGGCAAGCACGCCTGGGGGACCTGCGGCGTCGAAAGCGTCTCGCTGACCGCTCCGGCAGGCAGCCGGGTGGTCGCCAACTCCGGCGAGGTGCCGGATGAGCAGGTCTGGAACTGCGACACGCTGCTGCGGCCCGGCGTCGACGTCCTGTGCGGCGACCCGCTGGAGCCGCTCCGCCCGCTCCGGCTGGCGACCCCGCGGGGCGGCGTGTCGTCGGGGCAGGTCGTCGTGAGTGCAGCGACAGAGCTAACAGGCGTATCAGCCGTGAAAGCCGACTCCGGCGCGATCCTCGGTGCCGGGTCCGTGGAGATACGCTATGCCACGGCCGACGCGGACGTGCCGCAACTGCTGGATCGGCCGCCCGGCGCCGCGCGAATCGTGCCCATCTGGCTCACGGCGCGTGTTTCCCGACACACCGCGCCGGGCGTGTATCACGGCACCCTGACGATCTCGGGGCTCCAGAAGAAGGTCTCGGTACCCATCGTGCTTACCGTCTATGCGTGGACGCTGCCGGAGCTGCGCGACTACGGCACCACGGTCACGTTGCTCCACTGTCCCGAGTCGGTGGCTCGGCAATACGACGTGCCGCTGTGGTCCGATGAACACTTCAGGTTGCTCGAGAAGTCGATGGCCCCGATGGGCTATGGCGGCAACACGCTGTTGAGCGTTTCGGCCCTTGGCGAGGACTGGTTCGGCGATCATCCGCTGATCGTGTTCCGCAAGGACGGGGGCAAGTACGTGCCCGACCTCCGGTTTGCGAAACGATACCTCGAGCTTTACGACAAGCACGCGCCTCCGCCCCGTTACCTCAGCGTGCAGGTCTGGAATTACTCGGTGTCGCAGCGCGGTTTCGGCCGCGACGGCGGCGATAAGAAATGGATCAGCAAGACGATCAAGGTCCGAATGCTCCAAGGCAACCGACTCGTGCCGGCCGAGATGCCGGTCTATACCCGGCCGGGCACCGAGGAGACCTGGGCGGCCGTGGCCGACGGGATGAAACAGATCCTCGCGGACCTGGGCTGGAGCGAGACACGGCTCCTGTGGGGCACCGGCGGCGATAACCTCCCGACCGAAGAGATCGTTGCGTTTTTCAAGGAGATCGCCCCGGACGTCACCTGGCGCGTGGTGACGCACGGCAGCAGCGTCCGCGCGTGGGGCGCGACGCCCGAAGACCGCACGCAGCCCGGCGGCCTGGTCCTGGGCCACGCCAGCCTGGTGCGTCGCAACGTCACCCGGCGGCCGTTGTTCGACGACTGCCCGTTCGAGGTGCTCAAGCGCGACGGCGTGACCTCGGTGGCCACCGATTACCTGACGATGGCCCCCCTGGGCCGGATCGCGGCAGGCTACAGCGGCACGGCCTTTCTGGTTTTTGACTACTGGAAAGTAATCGGCGACGAGGCAGGCCGGCGGCGCACGCCGCTTGGCGCCTACCAGCGCATGGGCAACATCCACGGCAGCGGCGGGGCATTCGTGGCCCCGGGCCCGAACGGCGCCGCCCCGAGCCCGCAACTGGAAGCCTTCCGCGAAGGGCTACAAATCACCGAGGCCATCCTGCACCTGCGGGCCGCCCTGGCCGATCCGAACCGCGGCGCGGCGATCGATCTGCAGTTGGCCGCTGAGGCAAGAGCGGTCATCCAGGTTCTCATGGACGTCATGGAGAGCAATCGCCGGTTCCGTCCCGCCGGCACGGCCGACGTCTGGCCGAACGTCCGGCGGATCTACGAACTAGCGTCCCAGATCGCGCCCCCCGACAGCCCCCCGAAACCCTGACCGAGAGGTTACCGCGATGCGCGTTGTTCCCGCACTGACTTTAGCGGCGATCGTCTCCTCGTGGTTCGGCTTTGCGCAGGCCGCCCCGAAGAACGAAATCAGCGAGCGGGACTGGACGTACGTCGTCGAGATGCCGGTGCCGCCGCGACAAGGGAAGGAGCAGCCGCCGAGGCCCGCCTGCCTGTGGTTGCCGGGGGGCGTTGAGAAGGTCCGCGGCCTGTTCTACCCCGGCGGTGTGATGATCGACAAGAAGCTCGGTACGGACCGGGCAGTCCGGGAAGCATTGACCGAAGAGAAGATGGGAGTGCTGTTCTTCCATCTCGGCTCGGATTTCATCCGAGGCGGGGGCAAGTGTCTCGAAGACGCCCTGACGGAGCTGGCGAAGGTGAGCCGGCATCCGGAGGTCGAGTTCGCCCCGCTGCTCACGGCGGGTCATTCGGCGGCGGGGCTGTTCTGCCGAAACGTCGCTTACTGGAAGCCGCATCGGGTAATCGCCGTCGTGATGATCAAGAGCGGCAACTTCCATCACGCCATCGAGGACTTAAGCCGCAGTCTCCGCGGCGTGCCGCTGGCGCACTTCAGCGGTGAGTTCGAGAAGTACGGCCCCGAGGGGGGCGATCTGGGAGCCGGCCTGCGGTCGCAGTACGCGACCACGGGGCCGGACGGCCAAAGCAAGAATCAAACCCAATGGGTGATGACGCGCATGCAAATGCTCGACCGGCGGCGAAAGCACGAGGACAACATTTGGACGCTCGTCGTCGATCGGGGCGGCGGGCATACTTCGTGGAGCGATGACATGACCGGGTTGCTGGTCCAATACATCCACAGCGTGGCCGCCGCTCGGATACCGAAAGAGGAGCCCGACGGCAAGCACGAGGTCCACTGCCTGCCGCTGACGGCCAAGGACGGTTATCTTTACGACGCCGACATCAAGACCCCAGAGCACGAACCGGGCCCGTACGATGAATACACGGGCGACAAGCGGCTCGCGTTTTGGGCCCCGGACGCAACCACGGCCAAGGCGATCTGGGAGTATCACAACCGGGGTCCCTGGGAGCATCCGGACCCGACGGCCGGCGACCCGATCGACGAGCGATTCTACCCGCCGCCGTTGCTGAAAGACCTGGTCGATGCGCCCCCGCCGGCCGTGTTGACGTGGAAAGGCGGCGACGGGACCTGGGACGCCAAGAGGCGGTCCTGGCTCGACGACGGACTGGCCTCGGCGTGGGACGAAGAGCGACACGCCGTTTTCGAACGCAATAGCGGCACGGTCTCGCTTGCCGCCGACCAGACCTGTCTGGGGCTGACGGTTGGCCCGGGCTGCACGCTGAACCTGGACGGCCACAGCCTGCGAGTCCGCTGGCATGCACAGCTCGACGATCGTGCGCGAGTGCAGGTTTCGCTGGATGCCAACAGCCGCAGAACGGACCGATCCGGCGTGCTCTCGATCGAGGGCAACGCCACGCTGGGTGGCACGCTGCACATCGAAGTCCGGGACGATCTCAAGCCCGGCCCCTATGGGATTTGCAGCGTCAAGGGCGTGCGCAAAGGCGACTTCGCAAAAGCGGTGATTCCCGACGGCTGCACCATGGACTGGCACGGCTCGGTGCTGTGCCTGACCGTCCCCAAGCCGTCGACCTCCCGGTAGACCCAGCGGACTGCATCGCGGTCAAGGCGCAACGGGCTGTGTAGTCAAGAGAGCCCGCAACGGAGAACACCATGAAGACGCCGGTATCCCCCCTGCTCACCGTTCTGTTGTTGGTTCCTTGCGCAGCCGCGGGGGCCCAAAGCTGGACGCTGGTCAACCCGGCGGACGAAGCGTACGTGAACGAACCGGTTCGGCTGAAGATCGATCTGCCCGATTGGGCGACGCCGGGTGAGTTTCGCGTGCTCGGCGACGGCCGGCAGGTGGCATACCAGGTCGAAGAGATCGACGGCCGGCCGTGGGTCTGGGTGGCCGCGACGCTCGAGCCGGGTCAATCGGTTCGGTACGCCGTCGAGAAGGGGACGCCGTCGAAAGCCAAACCGCTTGTAACCGTCCGTCACGAAGGCGACGTCTATCTCATGGACAACGGCGAGTACACCATCAAGGTCCCGGCGGTTGCCAACGGCAGCGACGCACCGGGGCCGATTGCCTCGGTCCGGCTGCCGGGCGGCAAGTGGGTGGGCCGCTCGTTCTGGCAAACCGACCGTAAGCTCAAGCAGCTCGCAGCGACGGTGGTCGGCGACGGGACCATCTTCGGCAAAGTGCGGCTTCGCTACGAGTTCGAAGGGCTCTCGGGCGTTTGGGGCGACACGCCGTGCTTTTCGCAAATCGACGTAACACTCCGTGCGAACCACCGTCACGTGATCGTGGAAGAGTCGCACGAGATGGACGTCGAGGACTTCTGGGAATTCGAGGCAACGGCCGGATGGAACGCCCGGAAGGCCCTGTGCCAAGTCCACAGCGGCGGGGCGGGGCGCCCGATCAACCGCGACATGTGGCCCAAAGATCTCAAGCCGCTGGGATTCGATCTGGAGGCCCTCGAAGCACGCTATCGCGACGCCGATCCGCGGGTCGGCAATACGCTGATGTGGCTGCTGCCCCGTTGGAGCCAGGCGTATGAGGACGGATGGTTCTTCGCCGCTTCCGACGGACGACACTGCGTGGGCGCCATGGTGGCCCGGGCAGGGAAATGGTTCTGGCCGCATGACAACCGGATCGAGATCAGGGCCAAGCCTTCGGCCGACTACGCCGGGCTGCGCTGCCCCACGTGGCGAGGGCGGCGGTACTGGATGCTTGTGGTCAGCGAGTCGGAGAAGCTCGCCGAGCGAGTCGAAGTCATCCCCCCGGACAAACCGGGACAGAAGCCCAGGGAGGCGCTCCACATCCCCGCCGGCGACTACGCCTATCGCTACGCATTCCGCCCTTTGGACAAGATCGTGCACGAGTATATCACCACGTGGCCGGGCAAGGACGAGGGCAAGGTCGCCTATCCACGATCGGTCAATCCGTTGAAGATCAAACGGGGATGGCTGGGCGGATCGCACGGCGGCTTCACGGCCGAGACGCCGCTGCAAAAGCTCGTCGCGTGTCAGGTGATGCTCGACCCGGATATGTACGGGCGGTATCGCCTCTTCTGGTCGCCGGAGAATCCGAACTTCTACACCGACTTTATGCGCGTGCCGCTGGGGATGCTCGGGCAGTTTCGCGGCCACCCGCGTTATCGCGAATTGGAGGCGATGGCCAACGAGGTGCGCAGGGAGGACGACAGCTACAGCGTCACCCAGCCCGGCGGCGCCGGCCAGGAATGCCCCGGATACCACGCCTACGCCCAAGGCATCGGCAGCTTCCACCGCAAGACGTCTCAGCCCCTGGGCGACGGCCGGCGCGGCATGCACCCCGGCGGCGACACCCACCCGCCCTACATCTTCGACAACAAGGTGGGCGGGGCAGGAGACGTGAAGGGTCTGAAGACCGAGGAGTTCCCCGGCTTCGGCGTCGTGTTCCACAACCGGCCCGGCACCGACCGGGAAACTTACCTGGCCTTCAAGTCGGGCCCGAACCGCGGCCACTACCATGGCGACCAGCTCTCGTTTCACTACTGTGCCAACAGCTTCCCGCTGGCCGTCGATCACCACTGTTCCTATTCGCCCCGCGCGGGCCAGGAGCACATGCACAACCGCGTGGCGTTCTCGGCGCCGGGATTGCCTTACGCCAACATGGACGGCTACGAGCGGTTGATCGCGTTTAAGACGTCGGAGGTGGCCGACGCGGCAATCGGGCAGGTCGAGTCGCACCGACTCCGGTACATCAAGCCGTTTCCGCCCGAGGATTGGGACCGCGAGTGGCCGCAAGTGAAGTTGGATCCGCCGCTTGCATACCGTCGGACAATCGTCTTGATGCGCGACGGGCCGGGCGCACAAGACTACTTCGTCATCCGCGACCAATACGCCGGCCCGAAGCTCGCGGCCCACTACTGCCTGCACGTGCTCGGCGAGGGGTGCCAACAGACAGGCAACGCCGTCGATTTCGAGGGCCTGACCCTGTTTGTGGCCCAGCCGGAACGGTTCAAGTTCAGCCGCCATGATTGGGCCCATGCCAACGGCCGGCTGGAAGTGACCAACGGGGCACGGCTGTCGATCGACGGCGCGACCGGCGAGTTCATCACGGTGCTCTACCCACGGCCGGTGAAACGAGTCGATCAAGTGCGGGTCACGCTCCCCGAGGCCGTCTACTTGCCCAAGCTCAACAAGCGGACCGGCGAAACCGAGAAGCAACCACGAGACGTGGTCGTGACGCTCGATTACGACGGCCAGCGGCTGTATCCCCGGGCGGTCGTCGAAGTTCCCGACTTCAACCGAGCCATGCACACCGGTGTGGCGCAGTCGCGGGGATCGGACGTCCAACTGACGCTCAATCTCGGCACCGACCGCCGGGCCGAAGGGGGCGACGGCAACTTCACCCTGCAGCTTAGGCGCCAAGGTACCAAGGTGACCGGCACCTATCGCGGAACGTATCGCTCGGAACAACGCGAGGGCGAAGTGACCGGCGAACTGAAGAAAGGAGTGCTCAGCGGCCAAGGCCACTGGGATCGCACGGTGAGACCGCCGGCAATGAAGGCGATATCCGGCGGCGTGCAGATCGGCGACGACCGCGTCACGTTCGCCGGTGCGATCGACGACGATGACGCCACAACGTACGTTCGCGCCGAGCGCGGAGGGAACCTGCTGCTGGAGCTTTCCGGCGAGGACGTGGACCTCGGTCGCTTCCAAGGGGAGATCGGCCTGTTCGTTCCCGACACGGGTTATCCGTTCGGGAGGATCCCCGACTGGCTGATTCGCCAGCGGGTCCCTCGCCCCACCGCCGAAAAGTAGTGGTGACGCGCCGGTCTTCCGGGCGGGAACAGTTGTTCGCCGCCGTTTCGCCGAGATACAGTGGGGGACCGGAGGCGTTCATTCGCGAGGGACCGAAGTGCTGATTGGTCCGATACTCACGGGGAATTCTTGCGCAGGTCGTAGCAAACGACGCGGCCCTCTTCACTGCGTTCCAGCAGGAAACCGGCGACCACCGGATGTTCCATGTTCACTTCGTAGCCGTTCGTGAATTCGTTCTTGTCGAGCGATCCGGGGAGCTTGGTGATTTGCCCGCCGGAGATCTTCCAGAACATCCAGGGGTGGCGGCCCCCGTGGCGCGGGCCGTGCGCGGCGTCCCAGCGGGAGATGATCTTCTCGCCGATTAAGTACCACAGACCGCCGATCTTGTTGGACTGGTCGCCCTCGTTGGTGTGTTCGGCGACGATGCGGCCGGTGTCCTGACGAACGACCATAAATCGGCCGGGCACGTCTTGGCCCGCTCCGTCGGTGTACAGATAGGCCAGTCCGTCGCGCATCGTGTAGCGGTAGCGGGCTTCCGTGTCCATCCAGCAGGCAATCCCGTTTCTCGGCTCGGGGGGCATCTTCCAGGCGAACGTCGCTTGGGTGGGCGTGATACGGTAAGCGCCGAAGAACCCGTGGATCCGCTCACCGTTCGGGGCCTTGCCGGATTTCGGGTTCACGTTCACCAATACGTGCGTGTCCGACGGCGAGAGGGTGAAGTAACTGCCCCCCAGCCCGTCCACTTTCCAGAGTTCCTTGCCGTCTTGCGGATCGAGCAGGCGCATCTGGCCGGACGTATTGGCCGTGAGGATATAGTTCCGGCCGCCGTGGCGCCAGATGCTCGGGGTGACCAGATGGGACCCGACGCCCTGGGCCTCCCACCGCCTCTCGCCCGTCGCCGCATCGAGCCCGCGAAGCGTGCCGCGGACGAACGTCGGCACGACCAGCGTGTCCCCAGCCACGGTGAGCGACGTGTGCCAGGCCGGGCTTTGCGGGTAGGAGAACTCACGTCGGGCCAGGCCGGCGAGGATCTCCGCGCGCCGCTCGGCCAGGCGCTGGTGAGCTTCGCCGATGTCGGTCTGCCAGAGCTTCTTTCCGGTGTCCGCGTCGTAGGCGAACACTCGCCCGGTGGAGCCCATGGCGAAGACCCGGCCATCACTGAAGACCGGGGCCACCTGGAAGCCCGCCCGCTTGCCGCCGCCCGTCAGTATCCCGCCCGGCTCCGCCGCCAACCAGAGCGTGTGGCCGGTGTGGAAGTCCATCGCCACCACGATGTCCTCGGCGTCGACGCGGACCTTGGCGGGCGTGCCGTCGGGGAAGTCGCACTCGAACCAGGGACCGGTCGGCCGGAACGAAGCGGCGAATACCTTGCCTTCGGCCGCGATCACGCCCGCCCAGTTTCCGGGATGCCGACCGGCGTCCGGGCCCAGGTATTTCCGAACGGTCACGCCGGACTGGAAGCTCTTGTGAAACGGCGTGCCCTGCTTTCCAATCCCCAGGTCGGCGTTCTCGCTGACCCAGGCGATCGTGGCCTTGGAGAGGTCGTCGACCAACGGCACGTCGCTTCGCACCGGCAGGAACGTGCCGTACGGCCCGGCCAGCGACGGCCAGCCGATCCTTACGGCTTCGCCTGCGGAGTAAACGCGTGCCGGGCCGGGATGGGCAACGTCCGCCCGGCGGCCGGTGCCCGCTTGAGGTCTTTGCGGGAAGACAATCTGTCCGTGCAACGGACCCTTCAGCGGTCTTTGCACTCCGTAGCGGCCGGTGAACTCGCCCACTGCCTTTGCGTCTTTGATCGCGGCCTTGATCGTGTATTCGCACTGGACGGCCCTGCCACCCGGCGGAAAGTCCTCCGAGGGACGGACCGTGACGGCAGCCGTGCCCGCCAACTTCTGACCCTCCAGCCGCAACTGTGAGGCGTCCGCGTCGTGGAACTCGTTGTTGCCGCCCCTGGCCATGCCGCCCGTGAAGCGATCGGCTCGTCGCTCCAGGTAGAGCGTCAACGGCCTGTCTCCTTCGATGCCAGCATCCAGGGCGAGCACCAGCACGCCGCCCTCGCCAGGATCACCGAGGCCGTGGACCTCGCCGGTCATGCCGTGCGTGCCCCAGTGGTTGCCGTCCTTGGTGGTGTCGTAAGTGCCCTGAACGAAGTTGCTGCGGACGGGCGCGTCGATGGCGAACGTGAACGTACCGGGTGACGCGTCGCCGGCCAGCACCGTGGCACGGATGTTGCCGATCAGCCGGCCGTCGCGAACCTGTAACGTTCCGCTTTCCAACTCGCCGCGGTTGTCCGGTTTTCTGCCGAAGTCGAACCCCCCGCCGATAATCTTGCCGCCTCGCACAGTTGCCTCAACGTCCGGATTCCGGATGTGGCCGAACTCGGTGTACATGCTCCAGAGGTGCAGCTCGACCTGGAGGTCTTTGCCTTCGGCGCACGGCCAAAGCTTCCCGTCGGCGGCCCCGGTGATTGCGTCGATGGCTCCGGCGATGCCCCGCCGGCCGGCGTAGTCTCCCACGATCTCGTCGCCGGCTATGCGAGCGTTCAGCTCGCAAACGTACTGGAGTGGGCCGACGTCCACGGCCAGGCGGCCGCGCAGCCGGTTCCCGTCGAGGCGAAGCTCGTGGGTTCGGACGAAGCCGGTCTCGTAGCCGACGCTGGCCCAGCCGGTCGAGAGCTTACCGTCGCGTGAGTGTAGATTGATTACGAGAGGCCCGCCGTCCTCGCCGGCTTCGGTCAGCATTAACCGGTACCGGGCGTACTTACCCTGTGGGGCGGGATCCGCGGTGGAATCCGTCGCGCCGCGCAGAGCGGCAGGGCCGGCCAGCAAAGTGACACAGACCGCGACGAAGCTGAGCGACCGATGAACACCTGGTCGGGTTCTCATGATGGGCTCCCATGAAATAAGTCGCGTCAGAGTCTAGGCGAAGGTCGTGGCGTCATCTCACGATCACCAAGGCCGGACGGCTCGCGCTTCGTGTACCATCGGATTTCACGCCAACGGCAAAGAGCACGCGCAGACCCGGCTCGAGCTTCACGTCCTCAAGAACCCACGGCGATTGGGCAGCCTCGCCCAGGACACGATCCCCGTCGTGGAACTCGACGTTGACGTAGTCGCCCGTGACCCTGGCGGAAAAGACGTGAGCCTCTTCCTTCGCGAGGTAGCCTCCGTAACCGAGCCCGCATTCGGGACCGCCCCACTTGCCGTTGCGGTTCTGGTAGGGGAGCTTCGGTCCGGTGATCTCGAGATCGTCACAAGCGGAATGGTACGACCGCCACGACCAGGCCGCGTACTCGTCGGGAAGCCAAACCGGGTACTTCGCGTCACGCAGTTCTCCGGAGGCGGCGGGGGCGATCGGACTGAACGAACCGATCGGATCGAAGTCGCCGACCCAGCCCTGCTCGCGATTCACCGGCTTGAGCCTGACCGGCTGGCCGGGCTTCGGCATTTCGTCCGGCATCCGCAGCGCGATACAACGGTCGAGATAGAACATGAAGAAGTTGAACTTCGAGTAGATGCCGTGTCCGAATCCGTACGTGGTGGCCCGACAGCTCAAGTCCTTCGGCGGGTCGGCGTCCTTGGGATACGTGCGTTTGCCGGTGCGAAGATCGGCTTTCGAGATCTCCCAGGCGAAAGGGAAGGGCACGTTTTGGGTAAGCTCCGGATACTGCCGCAGGCGGTTCGGGAAGGAATCGCTCCAGGCGAGCACGCGGTCGGGCGCGCGCCGGTACAGGTCGGCGCAGAGGTGCGAGCCGTTCTGCCCCAGCCACCCCACGATGGGTACGGTCGATAGCTCGGCGTGCCCCGTTTTCGCTGCCGCGTGGTCGAGGTAGCGCAACAGCAGTCCCATGTCCTGCATTTCGTGTCCCAGCTTGTATCGGCCATTGCGCTTGTCGTTGTGGCCCAGGTCGTATTCGAAGGGCCAGGGCACGGTCACCAGAGCGAAATCCCACAGGTCGGCCAGTTCGCGAGGGTCCCCACTGTGAAAGACAAAACAGGCAAACACCCCTCTGACCGGTTCGTTACCATGGGGCAGGTAGAGGTGGATGCGGTCGTCGATGTCTCGCACCTCGCCCCAAGTGGGCTCGTTGCTGAGATACGAGATCGGCACCCAGCCGGGCGGAAAACCTTCGGCAGCACGGGCGTTCCTGGCCGTCGGGAGCACAAACAGGGCAACGAGCAGACCGAGCATGGGCAGCGTCTCGTTGAACGCCGCGCCAAGGGGGCCCCTAACGGTAAGACACGCGTTTCGTTTCATCGCAGATCGTCCCCTCTCTTGGAGTCGCCGGAAGTACCACGCAGTGACAATATCAACCGCTGCGGACCTTCGCCAACCTCCTCGGTGTTGAGTGTCGAGAATGCGATTGCCGCCGCTATGGATCCGGTCAGCAGACTCAGTGCTATCGCGAGGCCGATTGACGTGACCATTTCCACCTCGGCTACTTGCCCTTTTCAGCCAAAACGAGGTGGCCGTCCACGAGCGTCACCCGCTGCTTGCCGACGATCGCAGCGTCGCCGTTGGCCTTCACGGTCGGCGGTTTATCTGCGGTCGGGAAGTAGAAGGTCAGCGTCGCGCCCCCGACGTTGACCTTCCGGCCGTCGGCCTTGCCGGTGGTGACGAGCATCGTGTCGGCGCCGCTGGCACCCGTGAAATCGACGGCGAAGCAGGTGCCGTCGGAGAGCGTCAGCGAACTGGTATCGCCCATCGGCGAGTGTTGCCAATACTCCGTTTCGCCGTCCGTGATAGAGCCCCAACGAAGTCTCTCGCCCCGGGTTTGCAGCGAGAGCTGCGAATCGGGCTTGGCCCCCATGTAGCCCTGCGTGCGGTTCGACAGCGTGCTGATGACCGTGTCGTCGGCGTCCTGCCAGCGATTGCGCCAGACGTAGAACCCGCACGTCGAGTCGGTGTAGCAGTGCGGCAGCACGCTTTCGACCGGTTTGCCGGCCACGTCGACCGGCCAGTTGACGAACGCACATGCTGCAATGTGGGGGTACCGGGTGACCGTATCGTACGGGCCGCCGCGTGCCGTGTCGGCTTCGAGCAGGAATCGCTCGTAGTACCATTTCATTGCCGCCCGGTCGCTCTGGCTGACGGCGCCCAGCCCGATGCCGAAGTAGCCGCCGCCGCTGAGCCCCTCGCGGGTCCAGACGTTGTGACCATAGGCGCCGCGGATCGGCCAGAAGCTCGGCTGTCCGTCGCGGACCACCGTCTGGTAGATCCACTTGAGCGTCATCATGCGGACGTTCGGCCGCCCCGAGTTGACGAAGTCCTGACCCCGTGCGTTGCGCCAACCCTGAATCGCGGTCAGGTAGGCGATCTGCGAGGCCATCGACCCGGTGCCGTCGCCCTCCTCGAAGAACCCGCCGTCGCCGAACCCCTCGCTCGCATTGCGGATGAGGCTCTTCTCCGCGACTTGGAAGAGCATGTCGACGCGGTCCTGGTCGACGAAATGTTCGCCCGTGACGGCCAACAGGGCCAGCGTGGCCCCGCCAACCTGCATGCCGAAATGATTGCTGGCCGGCGGCATGGTGCCGCGGGTAAGGGCCTCCAGATCGAGGTGTGACTTCGCGTCGCGCTTCTCCTTACCCTCGTCGTACTCGGCGATGGCCCGGCCGAACTTCTCACGGGTGCCCTTGTCCCAGCCGTCGTAGCAGAGGTCGTAACCCACGGCGTACCAGCCGATCACCGGCCCGGCTCGCAACGCCCCGCCGGGATCCCGGAAGCTGTAACGGTCGTCGCGGTCGCGGACGCCCTGGAGCCCCTTCTCGAAGGCTTGCTTTCCGAGATCGGCGTATTTCTTGTCGCCCGTGAGCTGGTAGAGCAGGCCGTAGCCGGCCACGTGCCCGAACGTGTACACGCCCGGTTTGTCCCAAGGCCGATTTTTGCCCAGGCTGGGGTCGTAGGCCTTCTTGGCAGGGCTGAAGACAGTGGTCATCGTGTCGCCGTCGGCGCCGTCGAGCAGCAGTCGCAGACGCTTGAGAATCGCTTTGCCCTCCGGCGTGTCGGCCTTCTTGCGCAGGTCCGGCACGTCGTTCTTGCGGAACAGGATCCGCGGGTGCTCGCCCTTGGCCGGCGGCTTGAACCCCTTCACGTCAACGTACCAGGGCCGGTCGTCGACCTCCATGTGGCGCACGCCGTCTTGAATCGAGCCGTCGAAGCTGCCCTTGATCCGAATATCGTCCTTCCCGTCGATCTTGACCGTAAGATCGTACGTGCCGACGATCACCCGGTTGAGGAATCGACCCTGCATCTGGTAAACGTACTCGCAGGGGACCATGTCCAGCGTCTTGCCGGGCACGGCCACTTCGGCCGTGAAACCGTCACGGTCCGCCGTGACGGTGCTGCTGCCGGGAGCGAACGGCACCATCCCCTCGGGGTTGAACGTGCGGCTCATCGCACCGTGAATGGTCGAGGTCAATTTGCCGTTCTCGATCCCCAGGTCGAGGACCATGCAGCGGCCGACCAGGTCCGGCGGTCCCCCGACCAACGCGCCCTGCATGTTGCACCGCAAGGTGAAAGCGTCGGGCAACTCCGCCCGCATGTGCGGCTTGGCGCTGCCGTCGATCGCGCCCTGTCGGCCGAAACCCTGGGCCTGTTCGTCCTTGGTGTTGATCTCGACCCCCTTGTATTTGCCGGTCATCTTGTCCCCATCGACCCTGGCGTCGACGTCGAACACCACCGTGTAGGACTTCTGGCCCTTGGGAACCCACAGGTCGGGCGTCATGTGCATGGTGACGCGGCCCTTCATCCGCCCGTCGTCGATGGGCGCCTCGGAGAAGTCGCCGCAATACCAGCTTCGGTTGTAGGTCTTCTTGACGTTCCCTTGTTTGTACGGATCGCGAGAGCTGCCGACGGCGACCATCCACTTGCCGCCGACCTCCCTGGCGTATATCAAGAGCGGCGACATCCGACCCTTGTAGGGAAAGAAGCCGTCAAAGCTCAGGGTCCACTCTCGGCCGGGGGCTTCGGCCCCCACGGCCGGCGGTGCCGCGATCGCCATGACGTGTACGAGCAGAAACGTGCAGACCAATCTCGTGCTGAACATGAAGATGTCCTTTCAAACGTGGGGTGTGAGTGGGCGGTTCACGTGGCGGGACAGCAGCAGGGCGAAGGATAGCCGATCAGCTCGGCGACATTGTAACTTCCTCTCATGGTGAATGTCCAATGGACTGAGGGTCACACCCCGTCAACGACGAAGGGGCCCGGCCGGTCGATCTCGGGGATGTACTTGGCCGCCTGGTCGTACTCCTGACAGAAGAAGTGCATCTTCGACCGGACCGACATCTTGGCCAGCATTTTGCCGATCTTCCGCTCGATCGCGTCGTCGGCGCCCAAGGCCCCAGATGCGGCCGCGCGTCAGTTTTGCGGAGCGAGCACGATGTTTTCTCCGTCGAAACGGACCGTTTGTCCGCCGACGGTGGCCGTGGCCTTCAAGCCCGCGCCTTTGGTTTCGGCGGAAGGCGGCTCGCCTTGCCCAGCGATTCCGTGGAGTCCTTGTACGTGTACTTCCCGTCCACCAACAGTGAGCTGTAGACTTCCGGCTTCGTCTCTTTGACCGGTCCGACGATGAACCGGTTGCCGTCGGCGATCAGGTTGATCGCCAACTGCTCGGGCTGGTTCCATCCCTTCTGGTCCTTGCGGACCTGGGCGGCGAGCGAAACCAGGATCGCGCTCGATTCCTTCCAGTGGTTGGGGAAGAAGATGTATCCGCGCGAATCCATCACGGCGCGCGGGAACAGGCCGGTGGGGTCCTGGGAAGTCACGTCGGCCGGGTAGAACAGCAGTGACCAGACGGTCCCGTGCCGGTCGCCGTAGAAGCGGTGTGCCATGTTCTTGGGAGTCAATCGTCCCATGTTCCGGTCGTACCACCAGAGGTAATAGGGCAATTGCTCCGCCGGGCAGAGAAGGAGCAACTGGCTGGCCCAGCCTTCCGTGTAGTCGGCCCCGCCGCTCACACCCCACATCAGGCTGAGGTTCACCTTGTCGCTCACGGTCCGCGTGTACATCAGCATCTTCCAGAAGGCGTGCTTGGCCGCGGCGTCGTAAAGGGTCGGATCGCCGCACTCCCGGGCGGCAAGCGCCGCGCCGAAGGCGAAACGCCCCGGGTATTCGGTGTAGCCCGGTCCTTCCTGGCAGGCCCCGAGGTCGCCGAACGCGCGGTCGAAGTACCGCTTCAGCTCACCGATGAGGAACCGGACCCGCTCGGCCTTCACGTCCTCACCGTTGCTGAGCTGCAAGAGCAGCTCCGCCCCGCGGATCACGCCGACGAAGTTCGACGTGCGGTTCCCGCCCAGATTGCCGTGCGAGATCGAGCCCAGCGAGCGGAGCACGGCGTCGACACGTTTGCGCATGGCCGCGCGCCCGTCGTCGCTCCAGGCCGGATAGGCCCAATCGTAGGCCAGCGCCAGGCAGCGCCCCTCGATCGACTTGCCCAACGTGGCCGAGCCGGTCTTGGTCCACCCGTCCAGGGCCGCGTAGGAGGCGTCGGCGCAGCGCTTCCGGTCAGCTTCGTTGTCGGCTATGGCGCTCAGAAACGCCGCTTCGACCGCCCGATAGCCCGGCACGTAGCCGCCGCTGGCGCCGTACGCCGAGGCGTCATCCGGCTCGTCGACGCGGGCCTTCAGCTCGGCCAGCGCCAACTGATGATGCGAGCCCTTCACCTGCGCCTGAGTCCGGATCCGTTTCACCCTCTCCGGCGTCACGAACAACCGTGGGTGCTCGACCTCGGCCGCGAGCGCCGCGCGCACGGCCATGCAACCCAAACCGACACAGAGCCATGGTCTCATCGTGCCTTCTCCTTTTCGCCCAAGGCAGCAAATGGTTCCTCCGTGCGTCACGGGCCGCCAACGCCGTTTGACTTGATTGTCGCTATTCCTTCCCGGACGTCATGCTGAATCGTTGGATCATTACCTGTCAGGACCGGGCGTTCGGCAAGTTCCAGAGAGGCGTGGCGGCGGGCCGGGACCGGCGCAGCGTGTGAGCAAAAAGCCGGTCGGCTTTCTGCGGTGGTCGCCCCGAATGGCACAGCCCGTTGAACGCAGAAGAGGAGGGGGCTAAACTAGGCCGGCGCACACCGAGTGCGCCACCGAGCTGGACGTCGAGACCGACCTGGGCTATCGGAAGCAGAGCTGGATGAGCGGCCGCTTGCACAACAAGCGAATGATCCGCTACTTCGAAGAAGGACTGCAAGGGCCGACCTGGCCCGCGAGAAGAACGTCGTCACCCAGTTGGGAATCGAGCACAATGCCTCGTGGCATTACATGCGGGCCGTGGAGCTGTATCGGGCGGGGGTGATCGGCAAGGTGCGCGAGGTGCACTGCGGCCAGGTGCGTCCCAGCGAGTTCGTGTTCCCGGATGACCTCAAGCCTCGTCTGCTGGAGGAATCGGGCCGCCCGAAGGACACGCCGCCGGTCCCGGAGGGACTCGATTGGAACCTTTGGCTGGGGCCCGCGCCGTGGCGTCCCTATCATCCGGCGTACTGAACGCTCACCGTAGCGTTCCGACGGAGGGCGGCTAATGCGTTTCAGCATCTTGCTCGTATCAGCCTGCATGCCGACTTCACTCACTGGAAAGAGACTGGATCGATGATGAGGAATGCCGTCGCAGCACTGGGGATATGGACCGCGGCTATGACCGCCGGCCACTCTCACGGCGCGGAGGTCGAATTGGTCAGCGTGCGGACGCCGTGGCGGGCCTTCTTCGTGCCCGGCACGGACCGGTCCGCCGACCGCGAGTCGGTTCTCATGGCGCCGCTGCTCGCGCCGCCGGACGAGTGGATGGAGCGCGACTTCGACGACCGCGCCTGGGCCCGCTACCTGGACGACTTGCCGGACCTGCTCCAGTGGGAATCGAAGGGCCGGAGGAAAGTCATCTCGACGAAGATGTACTTGCGGACGAGCTTCGGGATCGCCGACCCCCGCCGGGTCCGTGGCCTGAAAGTGACGATCGACGGCTCCGGCGGTGTGGTATTCGTCAACGGCCGAGAGCTTGAAAGCGGCTCTTCCGTCGACGTCCCGTCCGACGTCTTGGTCAAGGGCCGCAACGTATTGGCCGTCGAGTTGGAGAGATCGGCGGGTTTCCGTTCGATCCGGCTCGGCAGCACGTCCGGGGACGGGGTCATCGCTTACGACGAGGCGCTCGAGGGAACGCACGTCTGGAGCGCCACCGCGGTCCAGCCCGTTGCCAATTCGGTGCCCGAGAAGGCACCGGTCAACCGTAACTGGTTTCACTCGCTGCTCTGGTCGCGCGGCATGCCGTTGAAGGGAGTGCAAATCGGCAACCCCTTCGATCCGCTCGTGCCCGTCCGAATGGTCGCGCCGCGCGGCGGTGTGTGCAGTGGGCAGGCTGTCTTGTCCGATCTGGAGGGCCTGCACGGCGTCGAGGCGACGATCGCCGACTTGAAGGGTCCGGCGGGTCGGCGGATCCGGGCCGACGCCGTACAGATTCGCTACGCCGTGCAGCGCCCGGGCATCGACTACTGCGACGCGCTGAAGGAGCAGCCGCCGGACGAGGCCAAGACGGTGCCGGTATGGCTCGTGGTGCAGATCGCCAAAGACCAGCCCCCGGGTTGGTACGCTTCGACGTTGTCACTGCGAGCCAACGGCAAGTCGTTCGACGTGCCCGTACACGTGTTGGTCAGCGGTTTCACGATCGCGAATGCCGAGGATCTTGATTGCCCCATCAGCGTGACCCAGTCTCCGGAAACGCTGGCGCTCTGGTACCGAGTCGAGCCCTGGTCGGAGGCCCATTGGCAACTCATGGAAAAGTCGTTCGAGCTGATGGGCCAGGTGAGCAACAAGGTGGTCCATGTTCCGGTGATTCTGGGCACCGCTCGCGTCGGCCGAGGTTTGACCCCCGCCAGAGTGAACCGGGACGAGTGGCGGTTTCCGCTGGTCCGCTGGGTCAAGACCGACCGCGGCCCGCAGCCCGAGTTCAGCCTCCTCGAAAAATACCTGGAGCTCTACTTGACGCACTGCGCCCGGCCGCAGGCGCTGTGTCTCTACGTTTGGGATTCGGCCTATGCAAAGCAGGTCGCCGATTTCTACGAGGGCCGGCGGGTTGCCAGCCGCCCTTTGGAGGCCCAGGCCGATCCGATGGTGCAGCAATGGGACCCCGCTACCGGTGAGACTTCTGAGATACCCGCCCCTCGCTTTGAAGACGAGCGTGCCGAGCAGTTCTGGAAGCCCGTGTTCGACGGCGTGCGGAGCATTGTCAAGCGGCGCGGCTGGTCGGAGCGGACGATCTTGCTGAGTCTCGGAGGTGACCTGCGCCCCTCGCAGGAGGCCGCCGCCCGGCTGCGCCGCTGGGCACCCTACGCGCGATGGAATCTGCTGTCCCATTTCAGTGGCGACCCCGCACCCGGGGATGGTAGACTGATCGCCGGCGGCAACCTGGAGGTCGGATTGAAAGAGTGGCCGTGGATGATCTGCGGACGCGCCCTGCCGGCCCAGGGCTGGGAGCAACAGGTCGAACAGCCGCTTGACTTCCTGGCGATGCCGACCGCCCGCTGGCACCACCAGGAGTTCTCGCCGCCGATCACGTTCCGGACTTTGCCTTTGTTGTGGGGAGCAGTGGGTCACCTGGGGCTGGATTTCTGGATGCCCGGCGCCGAGGGCGGGCCCAGCAACACCTCGTTCTTCGTACACGTCAACGCCTTGACCGCCCCCGGCCCCCGCGGCGCGGTCCCCACCGTGCGGTTTCAGATGCTGCGCGAGGCCGTCCAGGACGTGCATGTGAGACGCGCCTTGATCCGGGCCTACCTCGAGCTGTCCGAGGAGCAGCGACAACCGTACCGCGACTTGCTCGAGGAGTTCACGCTCCGCGTCGCGTTCGGCGCCCATTGTCCCAGCGGCGCCGAGCTCAGCTACGATTGGCCGGAATACGTAGCCCGGTTATATCTTGCGGCCGGCGAGCTTTCGGGCACGAAGACCGAAGCCAACTGGGACAACCCGCCCTGATGAAGCGGAGTCTGGGAGCCTATCCCGAGACTTCCGAAGTCTTCAAGACTTCGGAAGTCTGTGGCTGCCCATCGCGGTTTTGGGGTAGACTCTAAGACTTCAAAGCCTACTTGCGTGTGTTTTCGAACCCGACCGGCCCCATCGAGCATATCAGAGCGCTTCCCGCTTGGTCACCTGCGCAGGTCGTAGCAATACACGCCGTCCGCACCGCGAACGTAGAGCCGCCCGTCAACGTGGGCGTGACACATGGCAGGCACGTACGACGTGGTGGGCGGATGCGGATTGAGCCACGTCTCGCCGAGTTGCCGCAAATCGCTCGGGTCGGCTTTGATCATGTGCAGGTTCATGCTCATGTGGGAGCCGTCGGTCTCGACGAATAGGAGACCCTCTGCCCAAGAGCACGCCCCGGGCAATCTTGGCACGGGCACTTCGGCCTCGGCAACCACTTTTCCCGTAGCAGCTTCCACGCACAACACCGGTCCCCGGTCGCAGGAAAAATAGAGGTAGCCCTCGGCCAGAACTGGCGTCCGCAGGTGATTCAAGGCATAGCGAGCGTCTTCGTGCTTCCAGATCATCGTGGCCCTCTCCGGACTGATCCGCCATGCTCCCAGCAAGCCGCGAACCTCGGGCTTGCGGCCCTCGCGTGGAAACTCAGCGGAACCGGCGCGTGCTACGAGCAAGTCGCCCTCGACCGCCACGTTGACGTTGTTGGGCCCGGCGTCCTCGATTGTCCATGTGACCTTCCCCGAGCGGGGTTCGATGCAACGGATCGTGCCTTCATCGTTGGCCGCGATCACGTAGTCGTTGCCGGCGTGCGTCCAGCGTGTCGGCGTGGCGGTGCCACCCAACGCTCCAGCGACTGTCCAAAGGACGTCTCCCGTCTGGCCGTCGACGCCCAGCAAGTCGCGTTGCACCGGCACAAGCAAGACGCCGCCGGCCGAGATCAGGTTCTTGCCGCCTTGCTTGGCCAGGTAAGGGTGACCGGCAAGGCGTTTCTCTTGCAGTGCTTTCTGCTTGGCCGCTTCCAACGCCTCGGTGGCGCGAGGGGTCGGCGTTTCCCAAACGAGTTCGCCCGTCTTGGCGTCCAGGCAGTAGATCCGCATCATTGTACCCAGCGCATAGATACGCTTGCCGATCGCGCAGGGCGTTAGGCCGGAGTAGCCGGGGCTCTTGCCGGCTTGGATATTGACGCCATTGTCTTCGAACACCTGCTTCCAGACTGTCTTTCCGGTTTCCGCATCGAGACAGAGTACGATGTCGTCGGCGCTGATGCGACGGCTATCTTCGTCGAAGCTGCGTCCACCGGAAACCTCGGGCGCAATGACGCTACCGCTGGGTAGATAGTACGAGAGGTAGACGCGTCGGCCGGTGACGATGACACTACCCCCGCCCCCGCTGGGTTTGCCCTGCTGGTTCCCACCATGGCGGCCTGCAGTGTATTGGCCGGACCGAGCCGCGTGCGCCTTTCCCATGGGCGTAATCTCATCAGACTGCCAAACGAGTTTCGCCTTGTTCAAATCGTTGACCAGTTTGATGCCAGTCGGCGGCGCGACGAACGTCGTCCGAGGCCCGCTCCAGCAGGGCCAGCGGTCGTGGTCTGTCGCTGCGTCGTCCATTGACTTCGCCCCGGCCAATGGCGTGTCTTGGGATCGCGCCGCCGGACCACGGCCAAGGCAAACCGCGGTCATCGCCGCTGCGAACAAGCAGGGCCGAATTGCATTCTCTGTCGCGCTGTGCATTGTGATCCTCCGAACTCAGAATCGTACGACAACCGACGGGCGGGCGAATGGCTCCGGAATTCCCCGGAGGTTGACACCCGCGTTTCCGCCAAGTCTATTTGGGGAAAGGCGGAAAAGCAAACGGCGCGACGCCGATGCGTATCCGCCTCGAAACAAGCTCACTTCAACAAGAAGATGCCCGATGTCGCGCTTGGGAGACATAGCGACTGCAACCGTTTGTCTCTTTGTCCTGACGACCGCCGCGTTGGCCGAGTTGCCTTCCGGCGATCGGGTGCGGCAGGCCACCGGGATCGAAGCTGGACTGACCGTCGTGTTGGGTACCATAGATGGCCGGGTCGAAGCCGAGTTGGCGGGCGGCGGCAAGATGCTGGTCCAGGGCTTGACACTCGACGAAAGTGCTTGCATCGAGGCTCGCCGGCATTCGTTCGCAGAACGGCTTTACGGGGTTGCGTCTGTCGATCAGGTCGTCGCGTTCTGCACGCTTCCCTACTACGACCGGCTCGTGAATCTGCTGGTGGCCGATCTCGACTCGCTCGGCAGTGACGCGCCGTCGATGGATGAAATCATGCGTGTGCTCGGCTACGAGGGGGTCGCGTACCTGAAGCAGCGCGGTAAGTGGACCAAGATCGTCAAGCCGACGCCGAACACCGTGGTCGTCAGGACCCACACCTTCCACGACGCCGGACGCAGCGGCGGATTCGGCCGACAAGAGCTGCGCCGTATCGAGCGACTCGTCGCGGAGCACGCCGATCATCTGTTGGAGGCTTGGAATGAGTTCTTCGGTGGTTAAGACCGACCGGGCACGTGCGACGGACGTCCGCGTGACCGATGAAACGCTCACCGTCGAGCTGAGCGACGGGCGAACCATCTCGGTCCCCTTGGGGTGGTATCCCCGGCTGGCGCACGGCACGCCCGAGGAGCGCGCCAACTGGCGGCCCATCGGCGATGCGGAGGGAATTCACTGGCCCGAGCTGGACGAGGACGTCAGCGTCGAGGGCCTGCTGCTGGGAAAACCCTCGGCCGAGAGCCAGAAATCGCTGGCACGCTGGCTGGAAGAGCGATCGCAACGCCTTCGAGTATCTCACCGCCGCAGTCCAAGCCCACCTCGCCAGCCAGCCGGCCCCCTCATTGCTTCCGGGGGTGTGAACGGTTACCTCGGCGCGATCGACGGCGAGCGTTCCGCTTGCACCGTTTCATCCTTGCTTCTCCTTGATCGCGAGTACGTGTGGTCCGACGGCTGCAGATCGCCGCCAGAAAACCGCGTTGTCCCGCGCCAAGGATTGTCCAGTCGGGAAAAAGGTCAACCCGCATGCGAATCGAATGGAACGCCTGACACCCTGTCGTCAAGGGGTGCGGAAAGTTCCGTCCCGACTCTGCGAGAAGAGGCCCTCTAGATCCCGGGGGAAACGGCCCCATGTTTTGCCTTATCGAGGTTCGCGCCTGCATTTGGCGAAGGCACATTCACACCAGCATGGATATTTCGCGCTCTGCCGGTTGACTGGACATTGCCCGGGACAAGACCGGGGAAAAGAATCGCTCGAAACCAGACCTCGCATCCGCCTCCAGTGCCGTACGCGGCGCCCGCCGTTGCGCTACTGATCCCTACTTCACACTGACCACTCCGGCACGGCGGCGATA
>Ga0180437_10000169_pt1 | contig 138383 bp, 125 predicted proteins | sample SS_ome_4_FD_132410 | JGI IMG/M metagenome (GOLD analysis project Ga0180437, IMG submission 132410) | Hypersaline lake sediment archaeal communities from the Salton Sea, California, USA - SS_3_D_1 metaG | ecosystem: Environmental > Aquatic > Non-marine Saline and Alkaline > Hypersaline >...
CGAGCGAGGACCTGGAGAGCTATTACGAGTTCCCCATGTTCCTGTCGTTCGTGGTGAGGAGCGGCCGGGCCGCTCTCTATCCCGTCTACAAGGGGACGTTCGAGCGCGGTAGCCCGGCCCTGAGTGCCCTCTCCGATGGATCCGACACGTACGCTTACACCGAGTTCCTGATCCAGGTGATCAAGGATTTCCGGCGATGCGTCGACTACCTGGAGACCCGCCCGGACATCGACAGCGGCAAGCTCGCCTACTACGGGATGAGCTGGGGTGCGTACCTGGGCCCGATCATCACGGCGGTGGAGGAACGGCTGAGCGCCAGCGTCCTCGTGGGCGGGGGCCTCACGGGGATCGGCAGACCCGAAGTCAGTGACTTCAACTACGTGACCCGCGTCACGACGCCGACTCTCATGCTGAACGGCCGGTACGACGTCTTCTTCCCACCCGAGACGTCGTCACAGCCTGCATTCGACCTGCTCGGAACCCCGGCGGCGGACAAACAGCTCATCCTCTACGACACCGACCATATCCCGCCGCGTGATGAGTACATCAAGGAGACCCTGGCCTGGCTGGACCGCTATCTCGGGCCGGTGACACGATAAGGCCGCCGGCGTGAGGCCCGAGCTCGGATCGCCCACCCCGCCATCACAGCCCCGTCGGATGATCGATGAACTCCCAATCCAGCCCGTACTTCTCTGACAGGTGGCGGGCGAGGGCCTTGACGCCCAGCGTCTCCGTCGCGTAGTGCCCGGCGTAGAAGACGTTGAGCTCCCACTCCTGCGCATCGAAGTAGCTGTGATGCGGCCCTTCGCCGGTGACGAAGGTGTCGAGCCCGGCGTCGCGCGCCTGCGCGATCATCGACGCGCCACCTCCCGTCACCACGCCGATGCGGCGCGCCGCCTCCGGCCCCCCGGGGATCAGAAAGGGCTCTGCTCCCAGCAGCTTCTCGAGCCGCGCGCTCAGCTCGCCGCGGCTCACCTGCAACTCGCCGCGGAACCCGATGGCGTTACCCTCGTACTCGCCGAAGCGGCCGTCGACGTTCAGTCCGATGCCGCGCGCCAGCTCGATGTTGTTGCCGACCTCGGGATGCGCATCGAGGGGCAGGTGCGCCGAGTAAAGGGCGACATCGGCTGTGTTCAGCCGCCGCACGCGGCGATAGCTGCGATCGGTAAGCGGCGTGACGCCCCTGCCCCAGAAGAGGCCGTGGTGGACGAGCAACAGATCGGCGCTTAGAGCGGCCGCCGCCTCGAACGTCGCCTGACAGGCGTCGGTGCAGGCGGCGATCTTCCGGACCGTCCCGCTGTTCTCGACCTGCAGCCCGTTCCAAGCGTCGGGGTAGTCGGGAACGCTCGCGAGGTCTAGGTAGTCGTCGAGGTAGGCGACGAGGTCGGCGAGCGGGACGGCAGCCACGGTCACTCCCACTCGATCGTCGCCGGCGGTTTCGAGCTCACGTCGTAGCAGACGCGATTGATGCCGGCGACCTCGTTGATGATCCGCGTGGCGATGCGGCCCAACACCTCGTGAGGGAACGGGTACCAGTCGGCGGTCATGCCATCGCGACTGGTGACCGCGCGCAGCGCGATGACGTTCTCATAGGTGCGCCCGTCGCCCATGACACCGACCGAATGCACGGGCAGCAGGACGGCGAACGCCTGCCATATCTCGTCGTAGAGCCCGGCCGCTCGGATCTCCTCCAGGTATATCGCATCCGACTCGCGCAGCACGGCGAGCCGCTCGCGGGTGACATCACCGACGATGCGAACGGCGAGCCCGGGCCCCGGGAACGGATGGCGGCCGACCAGCTCCTCGGGCAGCCCGAGCTCGCGCCCGACCTGGCGCACTTCGTCCTTGAACAGCTCACGTAGCGGCTCGATCAGCTCGAACGGCAGCGTCTCGGGTAGGCCGCCGACATTGTGGTGGGTCTTGATCGTGTCGGACGGCCCGCGCACCGAGAGCGACTCGATGACGTCGGGATAGAGCGTGCCCTGGACGAGGAAGCCGACCTCGGAGCCGATCGAGCGCGCCTCATCCTCGAACGCCTCGATGAAGGTGTGCCCGATGATGCGACGCTTCTCCTCGGGGTCCTCGACGCCCGCCAGCCGGTCGATGAACGTGTCGGACGCATCGACGACCCGCAGCTCGATGCCCAGGTGCTGCCGGAACGTGCGGGCGACCCAGTCGCGCTCGCCTTTGCGCAGTAGTCCGGTATCGACGAAGATGCAGGTCAGCTTGTCGCCGACCGCACGATGGACGAGCGCGGTGGCGACCGACGAGTCGACGCCGCCCGACAGGCCCGAGATGACGTGTCCGCGATCGCCGACCTGGTCGCGGATCCGCTCGACCTGATTCTCGATGAACGAGCCCGCCGTCCAGCTCGGCTCGCAACCACAGACCCGGAACAGGAAGTTCGAGATGATCTCGCCGCCGCGCGCCGTGTGGGCGACTTCGGGATGGAACTGCACGCCGAATATCGGACGGTCCGCCGCGCGGAAGGCCGCCACCGGCACCGTGCCCGTCGCCGCCAGCACCTCGAAGCCCGGCGGCGGCGCCTCGACGCGGTCACCGTGGCTCATCCAGACGGTCGAGCGCTCACCGCGCTCGAACCCGTCGAACAGATCGTTCGGCTCGACGACCTCGAGCTCCGCGCGACCGTACTCCCGGGCCCGCGCGCTCGCGACCCGGCCACCGGCGAGCTGCGCGATCAGCTGCATCCCGTAGCAGATACCGAGCACCGGTACGCCGAGCTCGAGCAACCCGGCGTCCGCCGTCGGCACATCATCGCCGTAGACGCTGGCGGGGCCGCCCGACAGGACCACGCCGCTGGGCCCCCACTCGCGCACCCACTTCGTAGGGTGTGTAGGCGGATGAATCTCACAGTATACCCGCTCTTCCCGGATCCGTCGGGCTATGAGCTGGGTGTACTGGGAGCCGTAGTCCAGGATCAGTATGCGGTCTTTGGGTAGACTGCCGCTTATCATTCCCTCTCTTCGTTCGGTAGAGTGATCAGTAATCGGTAATCAGTGACCAGTGATCAGTGATCAGTGATCGGTGATCGGTGATCGGTGATCGGTAACTGCGACCAGTGCTTGCGCGTCCCCACACCCTGACAACCGATCACTGATTACTGAATACTGACTACTGATCACTGATTACTGATTACCGACCACCGTCTAGTACGCTCGCGCCCAAACCACCTCGCACTCCGCCGCTCCGCCACAGATGCAGGTGTCCGGCACCTCATCGCTGGCGAAGTCCTCATCGGGGATCAGCCGAACGGTGGCCTTGGTATCATCTTTGACCCTCATCTCGCACTGCTCGGCGCCGCAATAACCGGTGTAGATGAATCCGCCGGTACCGGAGATGATTCTCTTGAACTCCTCGTAGTCGGTCACGCCGCGATAGGAGTATTCCTCGCGCCGCTGCAGTGCCGCATCGAGCAGCTCGACCTGCATAGCCTCGAGCAGTTCGGGAATGCGGGCGGCTACTTCGCCGTCGGGAATCGCGATCTTCCTGGCCTTCGGGTCCCGGGAGACGCGCAGCACGGCCATGACCTGCTCTTTCTGAAGATCCTTGGGCCCGATCTCGATGCGGACCGGTACGCCCTTCCCTTCCCACTCGTAGTACTTGGCGCCGGGATTCAACGTGTCGCGGTCGTCGAACTTGACGCGCAGCTTCCCGTCGAGGCGCTTGGCCAGCCGCGCAGCGGCCTCCATGACGCGCGTCTTCTCGTCGTCCGACTTCCAGATCGGCACGATGACCGCCTGGATCGGCGCCAGCTTCGGCGGCAGGACGAGGCCCGTGTCGTCGCTGTGCGTCATGACCAGGCCGCCGACCAGGCGAGTCGACACGCCCCACGACGTGCTCCAGACGTACTCGTGCTCGCCGTCTTCCGTCTGGTACTTGACGTCGAAGGCGCGGGCGAAGTTCTGGCCGAGATTGTGCGATGTGCCCGCCTGCAGCGCCCAGTTGTCCTGCATCAGCGCCTCGCAGGCGTAGGTCCGCTCGGCGCCGGCGAACTTGTCCCACTCCGTCTTGATCCCCGTCACCGGAGGCATGGCCATCCACTCCTCCATGAACTGCCGGTACAGCCCGAGGATCAGCAGAGTCTCGCGCTGCGCGTCGTCCCAGGTGGCGTGCGCGGTATGCCCCTCCTGCCAAAGGAACTCGAGGGTGCGCAGGAACGGCCGGGTCCGCATCTCCCAGCGAACTATGTTCGCCCACTGGTTGATCAACATCGGCAGGTCACGGTAGCTATGGATCCAATCGGCCATGATCGGCCAGATGATCGCCTCGGATGTCGGGCGCACGACGAGCGGCTCTTCCAGCTGCTTACCTCCCCCGTGCGTGACCAGGGCGATCTCCGGCGCGAAGCCCTCGACGTGCTCGGCCTCCTTCTTCAGGAAGCTCTCGGGCAGGAAGAGCGGGAAGTAGGCGTTCTGGTGACCCGTCGCCTTGAACATCCCGTCCAGCGCCTGCTGCATGAGCTCCCAGATCGCGTAGCCGTGCGGGCGGATCACCATGCAGCCGCGCACCGGCGAGTAGCCTGCCAGCTCGGCCCGTTGAACGACTCCGTTGTACCAGGCGGAGAAATCCTCGCTCCGCGGGGTCAGTGCCTTCTCTTCAGCCATCGGCTCTCTCTTGTCCTCTGTCAGGCGGCTCGGTGCCGTCCTCGCCGGCCTGCGGCTCCGAGTCCTCCGCTCTCTCTTTCCCGGACAGCAGCCAGAGTGCGACCGGCACCAGCGCGGCGGCACCGACCCAGCTGATGATCCGTCCATAGCGCCGGCCGAACAGGCGACGCAGGAGGCCCCTGGCGCCGACGAGGGCCGCGCTGCCGGCAACGGCGCCGGCGCTCAACGGGCCGAGCCGTTCCCAGGCGGGCCCGAGAACTCGCTCGACCAGCGCATCGGTCATCGCCTCGAGCGCCGCGCCTTCGTCCGGCGCCGCCGCCTCCCAGCGCTCGCGCACGCTCGGCCTGCGGCCGGCGCGGCGCGCCGCCTGCCACTCGCGCCTAGCCATCATTCAGCTCCACGGCCAATCTCGAGCCCAGCTCATCGAATGGAATGACCTGCTCGTCGCCCGTCGACATGTCGCGCACGCGTGCCGCCGTCGCCTCGATCTCTCGAGGCCCGATGATCACCGCACGGCGGGCGCCCAGTTGGTCTGCGTTCTTCAATTGGTTGCCGAGCCGGCGGTCGCGGAACTCGAAGATCGCCGACAGGCCGGCCGACCTGATGGCTCGAGCGGCGCGCAGCGCCTGGCGCCGGCCGTCAGCACCGAGCCAGGCGACGTAGCAATCGAGCGCGCGACCGGGCTCGGGTAGCAACCCGTGTTCTCGCAGCAACTCGGTGAGCACGACGTCGCCCATCCCGAACCCGAGTGCCGGCATGTCAACGCCGGCGATCAGCCCCAGGAGGTCGTCGTAGCGGCCGCCGCCGCAGATCGCCCGTAGCTGCCGACCGGCGTCCCACAACTCGAACACGATGCCGGTGTAGTAGGCGAGCCCGCGAACCACTGACAGATCGACATCGACGAACTCGATGACACCGAGATCCTCGAGGTGCTCCAGATAGGTCGACAGCTCGGCAACGCACTCGGCGACGCTCGGGACGTCACCGAAACGGGCTTCGAGCTCATCGATACCCCGCAGCTGCGTGGCGTCGAACACCCCGGCGATCGTTTGTCGACCAAGTCCGTGCTCCGCAAGCTTGGCCTCGAGCCGCGCGCGCGATTCGCGATCCAGCTTGTCGACGACCTGATAGACCGACTCGAGCTTCGCCTCCGGCACCCCGAGGTGCAGGAAGATCGCCGCCAGCACGCGTCGGTCCGAGACCCGTGCCCTGACCTGCGTCGAGTCGAGGCCGGTCGCCCGCATGATGTCGATCGCGGCGGCGAGCAGCTCGGCGTCGGCCAGAACGTCGTCTTCGCCGAGGATGTCCAGGTTGAGCTGGAAGTGCTCCCGCAGGCGACCGCGCTGTTTGCGCTCGTAGCGGAAGAGCTGCGGCATCGAGAACCAGCGGACCGGCTTGCGCAGTGACCGTGCCCGGGACCCGACCATGCGCGCCAGGGTCGGCGTCATCTCCGGCCGCAGCGCGACCCTGCGCCCACCCTTGTCCTCGAACTCGTATAGTTGCTGGACGATTTCCTCGCCCGACTTGCGCGTATAGAGTTCCAGCGCCTCGAGCGGCGGCCCGTCGTACTGCGCGAACCCGTAGCGCCGTGCGACGTCCTGCCAGACGCCGAACAGATAGGAGCGTACGGCCATCTCCTCGGGATAGAAATCCCTAAACCCCGGCAATCCTTTGAGTTTCACCATCGCGAATCTATCCGACCTCGTCAGTAGCGAGCAAGGAGACAGGCATGTCCAACTCGCGCATCGCGTCGCCTACCGTATGATTCGACCCGGTCACGACGATCGTCGACGCCAGCTGCGACGCCTGCTCGAGCGCTGCCGCGAAATCCTCGATCACCTCCACCGAATAACTCGATATCGTCGCCGCTACCGCCGCGGCGTTCCAACGCCTGTCGGGCGGCGAACTGGGCGCGACCGTGAAGATCGAGACGTCGGCCAGTGCCAACAGAGGCGGCAGCATCTCGGGCCACGGCTTGTCGCCCAAGATCGCGACCACCAGCGCCAAGGGCCCCCTCAGATCGAGACTCGTCAGCGCCTGCGCCAGCGATTCCACGCCGACAACGTTGTGCGCGACGTCGAGCACCCAGGTCCGGTCGCCGCGCTGCTCGATCTGCAGCCTGCCGGGCCAGCGGACGTCGGCAATGCCCCGCTGCACTGCCGCCGGTGCCGGCCGCGACGACGGCGGCAGATTCTGAACCGTGAGCGCGGCGAGCCCGACGTTCCACGCCTGATGGTAGCCGACCAAGGGGCAGCGCAGAGCGATCGCCTCTCTAGAGTCGGGTCCCACGTACTCCAACTCGGTACGGTCGCGGTGGATCCTGATACGGCGCACACCGGCGTCGTAGCCGATCTGAAAGAGTGGTGTTCCCACCCGCTCTGCGGTCTCCCGGATGATCTTGCCCGCCTCGGGCTCCAGCCGACCCAAGACCAGCGGCACGCCGGGCTTGGCGATCCCTGCCTTCTCACCGGCGATCGCCGATAGGGTGTTGCCCAGGTACTCGGAATGGTCCCAGGCAACATTGGTGATCGCCGCCACCTCGGGCAGCAGCACGTTCGTCGCGTCCAGCCGCCCGCCCAGTCCGACCTCTGCGACCACGAAATCGACGCCGGCCTCCGCGAAGCAGAGGAAAGCCAGCGCCGTGGCCGTCTCGAAGAACGTGGCACCCTCCGTCACGAACGGACGCAGTCGACTCGCACAGGCGCCGAGCAACTCGTCGTCGACGGGCCGCCCATCCACCTGTATGCGCTCCGCGAAATCGACGAGGTGCGGAGAGGTGTACAGGCCAACGCGCCGCCCGGCCGCGTTCAAGATGCTGGCCACCATCGCCGCCACCGAACCCTTGCCGTTCGTCCCACCGACGTGCACGGACCGGTACGCCATATGCGGCCGGCCCACGCTGTGAAGCATGGTGCGGGTCCGTCGCAGACCCCAGCGGATCTGCCCGGTAGGCTGGAGCCCGAGCATCTCCGAGAGGTCAGGGTTCATCATGGCGTGTCCCTGGGTACATGGCGCCTAATTATAAGGGGCACGTGGACGGTGGGTAGGGCGGATGCTCGGTAGCCAGTGGTCGGTAGTCAGTAGCCGGTGGGGTGCGGGTTATAGATCGCTCTCTACCGGCTACCGGCCACCGGCCACCGGCCACCGGTAACTAGCCCACCATATGCTGGAGAAGTCTCGAAACGGTGGGCTTCAGCTCCGGCCTCGGCACCACGATGTCCACCATACCATGCTCGAGCAGGAACTCGGCGCGCTGGAACCCGTCGGGCAACTCCTGGCCGATGGTCTGCTCGATGACGCGCGGGCCGGCGAAGCCGACCAGCGCACCGGGCTCGGCGATGATCACGTCGCCGAGCATGGCGAAGGAGGCGGTCACACCACCGGTGGTGGGATGGGTCAGGATCGAGATGTAGGGCAGCCGCGACTTGTGCATCCGCCCCAAGGCACTCGATGTCTTTGCCATCTGCATCAGCGACAGCACGCCTTCCATCATACGAGCGCCGCCCGACGCCGAGACAATGATCAGCGGGTTCTTACCCTCCAGGGCACGTTCCGCGACTCGGGCGATCTTCTCACCGACGACCGAGCCCATCGAGCCGCCAATGAATCCGAAATCCATGACCCCGAACTGGACAGGCAATCCCTCGACGCGGCCGCGGCCCGTTAGAACCGCTTCCTTGGTTCCGCCCTTCTTGACCGCACGCTCGTAGCGCTCCGCGTACGGCGTCGGCCCGATGAACCTCAACGGGTCAACCGACCGCAGCTCGGAATCGTACTCCTCTTCCAACGCGTCATCGAGCAGCAGTCGGGCATAATCGGCGGGGCCGATGCGGAAGTGGTAGCCGCACTTGCCGCAGACACCGGCGGTCTCGTTCAGCTTCTCGCGGTAGATGATCTCACCGCAGCCGTCGCACTTCTTCCAGACGTCCGCCGGTAGTTCCCGCTTCCGGCCGACCAGCCGCTTCTTTTCCTTTCTAAACCAAGCCATCCGTTGGGGCTCCGTCCTCTTGAGGGCGTAGGGATTGTAAGTTCTCACACCTCCGCTCGCCCCGCAATGCCCCGCCATCGCCGCCCGACGACTCGGCAGAGAGTCCGGCCGCCTGCTCGGGCACCAGGCAGGCTACGCTCCGGTCCTCGTATCGACCGCCACGCGCTGAACGATCGCCAGCATCACGAAGGACGTCAGCAGGAAGCTTCCCCCGTAGCTCAAGAAGGGGAGCGGCAGGCCGGTGATCGGGAGCAGTCCGACGGTCATCCCGACGTTGGCCACGAGATGTGCGAACCAGAGCGCGACGATGCCGAATACGACCGTCGACGCGAATGTGTCCTCGGAGCGTTCGGCGATCAGCAGCATGCGCCGCAGCAGGATGGCGAAGCAGAGCAAGACGAGAGAGACGCCGATAAAGCCGAACTCCTCTCCCAGCACAGCGGCGATGAAGTCGGTGTGCTGTTCGGGCAGGAAAGCGAGTCGCTTCTGCGTGCCCAAGGTGAATCCCTTGCCCAGCCAACCACCCGAACCGATAGCGACCTGGGACTGGATCAGGTGCCAGCCGGCGCCCTGTGGGTCGGCTTCCGGCTGCATGAACGCCAGTATGCGGGTCTTCTGGTACTCGGCGAGGCTCCGCCAGGCAGGCCGCACGAGCACACCCATCGCGACGTTGGCGAAGATCACGGCGAGCGACTCGGTCAGGTAGGCGCGAGTCCAGTAGAGGAAGGCGACCAGCAATAGGAACCAGACGCCCCACAGGGGCGTCGAGAAGGCGAGCGCGAGACTGACCAGCGGGCTCATGAACAGTGCGAGCTTAGAGAACGGGAGCCCCGACCAGAACAGCGCGGCGATGAGGATCGCGATGAACACCGAGGCGGTTCCCAGATCGGGCTCGGCCATGATCAGGGCGAACGGCACGAGAACGACGACCAGATAGGGCCAGAGATCCCAAAGCGTCTCGGGCGGCCGCTCGCGGCCGGCAATCAGTTTGGCAAGCAGGAGGATCGTGGCGAGCTTGGCGAACTCGGACGGCTGGAACCCGACGGCGCCGAAGCGAATCCAGCTACGCGGCCCGTCACCGCCGCCCACGATGAGCACGGCGATCAGCAGCAGTACGGCGACACCGTAGGCGATCGGCGCGACCCACTCGAGCCAGCGCACGGCGACGCGCAGAGTCAGGGCGAACGCGATCAACGAGACGGCGAGCCAGATCGCCTGCTTGCGCCAGATACCGGTCACCGACGATGGGACGTCGAGCTCGCCGGCCGAGAAGATCATCGCTACCCCGAACACAGCCAATCCGATGACCAGAGCGAGGACGGCGCCGTCCCCGATCGCGAGTGCCTCTCGCTCTCTCATCCGCCTATCACCTCGGTGACCTCAGGGACCTCAACGCGTTCTCTGAGATAGAAATCGATCAGCCGCGACACGATGGGCGCCGCAGCCGATGAGCCGTGGCCGCCGGCCTCGACCAGCGCCGTAGCCACGATCAGCGGATCCTCGGCCGGCGCGAACCCGATGAACCAGGCGTGATCTTCGCCGTGCGGGTTCTGTGCCGTCCCCGTCTTTCCCGCCAGCGTCCAGTCACGCAGGCGCGAGCCACGCGCCGTACCCGTCGGCTCGTTCAGCACCGCGACGAGGGCGCTGTCCAAGACCGCCAGTTGCTCGGGGCTCAGCGGGAAGGACCCGGCGGGTTCGGGCAACGACCCCGTCCGCGCGACCCTGGGTGTCGGGAGCGCGCCACCGTTGGCGAGTGCGGCGAAGATCTGCGTCATCTTCAAGGGGCTCTGAGCGTTCTCGCCTTGCCCGATCGCCAGATTGAGTACGACCGCGTTCGTCCACCCGTTAGGTCCGTAGCGCTCGTCGTACCATGCCGTTGAGTCGGGGAAGCTGCCCGTGATGTCAGATGGCAGATCGATTCCCGTCGGCTGGCCGATCCCGAATTCGCGGGCGCCGGCCAGCACGCCCGGCAGGCCGATCTTGAGGCCCAGCTGATAGAAGTAGACGTCGCAGCTTTGACGGATCGCGCCGTGCAGGTCGAGCGAGCCGTGGCCCACCGGCGTCCAGTCGCGGAAGACCCGGTTGCCATACCTGAGCGCGCCCCTGCACGGTATCTGCATCTTGGTATCGACCGCCGCGTGACCCTCCTCTAACGCGATCCCGGCCATGACCAGCTTGAAGGTCGAGCCCGGCGCGTAGGCGGCGGTCACCGCGCGATTGAACAGCGGCCGACCGGGGTCCGTGTTGAGGGCTCGCCAGGCGGCGGGCTCGAAGCCACCGACGAACAGGTTCGGGTCGTAGCTCGGCGAACTGTACATGGCCAGCACCGCTCCGGTACTCGGCTCCATGGCGACGACCGCTCCCGCCATAGTGTCGGGGAACAGCTCGGCCACACGTTGCTGCAGCGCAAGGTCGATGTTGAGATACAGATCGCGACCGGGTACGGGCTCGACCGTCGGGCGGCCCCTGAAATCGCCCACCACGCGACCCAAGGCGTTCACCTCCACGTAGCGCACGCCGGGAGTGCCGGCGAGCAGCCTATCGTAGACGCGCTCCACGCCGGTCTGTCCGACGATGCGCCCCGGCTCGTAGTCCTCGAACTGGGGGAGTCTGAGGTCGGCGTCGCTGATCTCCGCCACGTAGCCGACGACATGAGCGAGTAGCGAGTCGTGTGGATAGAGCCGTTTGGGCGCCGTCTCTATCACGATGCCGCCGGGCAGGTGGGCACGCCGTTCTTCGATGGCGGAGACCTCGGCGAAGCTGGCGTTGCGCTCCGCGGTCACCGGCTGGTTGGGGTGCCGACGATAGCTGTCGACCAGCCGCTCGAGCTGTTCGCCGGACAGCTCGAGTATCGGCGCCAATTCGTCGAGCACGGCGCGCAGCGAATCGATGGAGAGCGGCAGTACGGCTATCGAGTAGCCCGGCACGTTCTCGGCGATGACCTCGCCGTTGCGATCGTAGATCGTACCGCGCGCCGCGGGGATCGGCAGCTGACGGATACGATTGCCCTCCGATTGCAGTGCATACGTGGAGTGCTTGAGTATCTGGACCCTGAAGAACTGGATGGCCAGGCCGAAGATCACCAGCAGGACCAGCCAGCGCGCGACGCGGCCACGCCCCCGATGATGCACCTGGTGCGAGCGAGCGATGGTCCTCATCGGCCTCTCACGAGCGGCAAGACCACGTACCCGACGACACCCGTGGCGAGCGCGTCGAGCGGCGCCCGCACGAAGATGTAGGACAACGCGTCGCCGCCGGCGCCGACGATCAGGAAGATCGCCGTCTCGTAGACCCACGTCCCCGCCAGCAGGTAGGTGCCCATGAATAGCGGCTCCTCACCCACGAATGTGTCCCGAGTCAGCGACCCCAGGTAGCCCACCAGAACGAGCAGCAGCGTGGCCAAACCGAAGTGGCTGACGGCCATGGCATCCTCGAGCAGCCCGAGGATGAAGCCGATCGCGGCGGCCGCACCCGGACGCAGTTGGCGAGCCGAGATGAGAACCGCGCAGAGCAACAGGTTCGGACCGGCGAACCACGACTGGAAGACCGGCGTCAGCGCGAAGTGCAGGAACGTCAAGGCCAGCACGGCGCCCAGCAGCCCGAACCGCCACCCCGTTCGTCCAGCCACGATCAGCGCCCGTCGCCCGTCATGGGCCGTTCCCAGAGGTCTGTCACATCCACCGTGTCGGCACGCTCGACCAGCACCATGACCTCGCGCACGGCATCCGGGTGAACCGCCGGCTCCACCAGGTAGCTCTTCGCCCAGCCGGCCTCTTCGGCCGTCTGGCGCGCGACCCTGCCGATCGGAATGCCACGCGGGAAGATTCCGCCCAGCCCGGAGGTCACCAGCTCGGTACCGGCGGGAAGGTCAGCCTGAAACGGCGCGCCCTCGAGCAACATGGCCAGAGGCGTGCCGCCGAGCGGTCTGATGATTCCGAAGACGCTACCGTCGGCGGTCATCGCACTAACGCGGAAGTCCGGGTGTGTCCAGAAGTCGCCGCTCGACTGGCCAGGGAAGGCGGATCTGACGATACCCACCAGCCCGCCGGCCGCCACTACGGGCGCTTCGCCCGAGACACCCGCAGCGGAGCCCGCATCCAGGACGAACGAGCGCTTCACAACCTCGCCGGTCCGACCCCGCGGCGTCAGGTTCGCCGGCCGGAAGCGGTCTCGCCCGCGCTCGGCCAGCTCAAGCAGGGCCCGCAGCCGCAAGTTCTCCTCTTCGACGCCCTGCAACGCCAGCAGCCGAGCAGTCAGAGAGTCGCGCTCCGCCACCAGTCGCTCGATGCTGGCGCGCGCCGTCCCGGCAGCCGACAGCCAATCCTGGAGACTGATGACGGGTGCCAGGACCGTCGAGCGCACCGCCGTGGACAGGGTCAGCTGGCGCTGGTGCGGCAGGGTCATGAGCACGACCGCGGCGAGCAACAGGAACAGCAGGGACAGGAGATCCCGGCGAGCGGGCCGCTTCACTCCTGACTCCGGAGTACCGCCCAATTGACTCAGGTGGACAGCACCCCTCTGTATCTGGGAAGGTCGTCGAGGATGCGTCCGCCGCCACGGACTACGCACGTCAGTGGCTCCTCGTCCACGTGGATCGGTAAGTTCGTTTCTTCTTGCAGAAGTCGATCCAGGCCGCGGATCAGCGAACCGCCGCCGGTCATGACGATCCCGCGATCGACTATGTCGCTGGCCAGCTCGGGCGGCGTGATCTCCAGCGCGCGACGGACCGCTTCGACCACCTGCTGGATCGGTTCTTGGATGTGTTCCCTGACTTCCTCGGAATGGATCCGCACGGTCTTCGGGATGCCGGAGACGAGATCGCGGCCCTTTACATCCATCTCTCGCTCGTCACCCACCGGGGCGGCAGAGCCGATCTGGATCTTTATCGCCTCGGCCGTCGGCTCGCCAACCAGCAGATTGTAGTTCTTGCGCAAGAAGGTGACGATCGCCGCATCGATCTCGTCACCCCCGACCCGGATCGAGGTATCCGAGACGATGCCTCCCAGCGCGATCACGGCGATCTCGGTCGTTCCGCCACCGATGTCGATCACCATGTTACCGGTCGGCGTCTCGACCGGCAGACCCACACCTATCGCGGCGGCCATCGGCTCCGCCACCATATAGACTTCTTTGGCACCGGCCGCCTGGGCGCCCGCCCGCACGGCCCGGCGTTCCAGTTCGGTGATCCCCGACGGGACACCGATCACCACACGCGGCTTCAGGCGAAACACACGCTTCGCCGTCACCATCCTCAGGAAGTGCCTGAGCATGAGCTCGCTGACGTCGACGTCAGCGATTACACCGTCCTTCAGCGGACGGACCGCCTCGATCCCGCCGGGCGTCCGGCCGAGCATCCCCTTCGCCTCCAGCCCGACGCCCAGCACTTTGCCGTTCGACTTGTCGAGGGCCACCACCGAAGGCTCGTTCAGGACGATCCCCTCGCCCCTCACGTAGATCAGCGTGTTGGCCGTGCCCAGGTCGACAGCTATGTCGTTGACTGGAAGCAGCCTGCCAGAATCGAACCAGCCAAAGCCCATGAGATCAGCTCATCCTCCCGGCGGTGGGCGGGAGCGCACCGCTTTCCAGACCCTCACACCCCCCAGGTTGGGCGGACAGGGTAGCCCAATCCACAATACTAGATAGAGGGGGCGGGCGGGCGCAATGGAGCAGGGATTCCGGGATTCCGGAGAATTCGGGAATCGCAGTTCAGGAATCGCGATTCGGGAAGCGGAGTCGGAATCCGAGGAATCCGTGGAACCTGTGGAATCGGGGATTCGACGCTCGGCTCTCCCGGCCCGCAGTCCCCGATTGCCGGATGCCACGGACTCCTCGGACTCGCGTTCACGAATCCCCGGTTCGCCGAATCCCGAACCCCCCGAATCCCGAGCTCCCGAATCCCCGTACTCCGTTACCCGAGGATCTCCTCGATCGGCGTATAGTCGAGGCCGAAGGCCTCCGCCACGCCGGCGCAGGTTATCTTCGAGCCGATCGTGTTCAGTCCCAGCGCCAGGGCGTGATCGTCACGGCAGGCCTTCTCCCAGCCGTGGTCCGCGAGTCTGAGCGCGTAGGAGAAAGTCGCGTTGGTCAGCGCGAGCGTCGAGGTGCGCGGCACGGCGCCCGGCATGTTCGCGACGCAGTAGTGAATGACCCCCTCGACCACGTAGACCGGGTCCTCGTGGGTCGTGGGCTTCACGGTCTCGAAGCAACCGCCCTGGTCGACGGCGACATCGACGATCACCGCCCCGTCCTTCATGAGTTTCAGGTCCTCTTTCGACACCAGGTGTGGTGCCTTAGCGCCGGGCAGCAGCACCGCCCCGACGACGAGATCGGAGCGCCTTATCGCATCCAGGATATTGTGGCGGTTCGAGTATTCGCCCACGACGTTCTTGGGCATCACGTCGTCCAGATAGCGCAGCCGCTCGAGGCTGATGTCGAGAACGGTGACGCGGGCACCGAGCCCGGCCGCCATCCAGGCGGCCTGGGTGCCGACGACTCCGCCACCGAGAATCGCGACCTCGGCAGGATGCACGCCGGGCACTCCGCCCAGCAGGATGCCGAGGCCACCGAACGTCTTCTCCAGGTACTTCGCGCCCTCCTGGATCGCCATGCGGCCGGCGACCTCACTCATCGGCGTGAGTAGGGGCAGCTCGCCGGTCTCCAGCTGGACCGTCTCGTAGGCGATGGTTACGGCGCCGGTCTCGAGCATCGCCTTGGTCAGCCGCTCGTCCGCCGCATAATGGAAGTAGGTGAAAATCACGTGATCCTGCTTGACCCGGGCGTACTCCTCGGGGATCGGCTCCTTCACCTTCACGATCATCTGCGACTCCGCCCATACCCCGTCGGCGCTGTCGATGATGGCCGCGCCGGCGTCCTTGTACGCCGCGTCATCGAAGCCACTGCCGACCCCGGCGTCGCGCTGCACAAGGACCTTGTGGCCGTGGGCCACGAGCGTCTCCACACCGGCGGGCACCATCGCAACTCGGTTCTCCGCCGTTTTGACCTCCTTCGGTACTCCGACGATCATCTCTCTAGCCTCGCTCTCTAAGGGCCAGAACCACTAATCGCACAAGACGGACTATCTACCCGCGCTGGCCGCCCCACGGCTAGGGGCCCAGGCGGATCACTGTCTGTTGATCAGGAGCATAGTACTTCCAGCACAGCTCGGCCACCTCCTCCTCGCCGACCCGGTCGATCCGGGCGCAAATCTCGTCCAGGCTCTGGTACGGTTCGTCGTAGAGTGCCACACCGGCGAGACGCTGCAGCCGCGCCGAGCTGGACTCCAGCGACAGCACGACCTGCCCCTTCGTCTGGTTCTTGACCGCCTGCAGCTCCTCGCTGGCAAGGCCGGAGCCGGACAGCAGATCCAGCTCGGAACGGACCTCCTCGACCGCCCGGCCGGCGGTGTCGGGCCGGGTCGCCACATAGACTCCGGCCAGGCCGCCTCGGGCATAGAACGACTGGAACGTGTAGACCGTGTACGCCAGCCCCAGCTCCTCTCGGACACGCTGAAACAGCCGGCTGCTCATTCCACCGCCGAGGGCGGTGGAGACGAGGACCGCGGCGTAGCGGCGCGGATCGCCACGTGGGAAGGTCGGCGCGCCCAAGCAGATGTGGGCCTGCACGGTATCGCGCTCGATCTGTCTCTCCCGCGGCACACTCGGCGGCGGCTCGGGCACGTCGGCCACCGCCGCGGGCCCCTGAGCCTGGGGGAAGTGGCGCGTCACCAACTCGAGCAGCGCCTCGTGCTCGAGGTTCCCGGCAGCGGCGACCACGCAGGCGCTCGGCCGGTAGGCCGTCCTCCAGAGGCGCTGGAGGTCATCACGCGTTATCGCGCCGACGGTTTCCGCCGTCCCCAGAACCGGGTTGCCGTAAGGGTGCGTGCCCCAGGCGGACCGCGCGTGCAGATCGAAGACCAACTCCTCCGGCGTGTCCTCGACCCCGGCGATCTCATCGAGGATCACCCGGCGCTCGATCTCGAGATCCTCCTCCCGCAGCAGCGGCCGAAAGACCAAGTCCGCAAGTACATCGACGGCGATCGGCAGATCCTCGTCGAGCACCTTGGCATAGCAGGCCGTGTGCTCGCGTGAGGTATAGGCGTCGAGCGCGCCACCGATCCCCTCGATCTCCAGCGCGATCTGGCGAGCCGTCCGACCCTCGGTCCCCTTGAAGACCATGTGCTCCAATAGGTGAGCCGAGCCCATCTGCTCCGCCGAATCGTGGCTGGCGCCCCACCGAACCCAGATGCCCACCGCCGCCGACCGCACGGTGGAGATCCGCTCGGTCAGAACGATCGGCCCTCCCTGCACCCGAGTCTGAAGGACGGTCTCATCGAGCTGGATCGTCTCGTAAGCGCCGGCGTCTGTCATGGACACACCGTCATACCTGACGTCGAACGTCGAGTATCGTCCGCCGTGCGATGCTCAGATCCGGTGTTCGAGGTGCGGGGTTCAGCAGCGCTCTCGAGTTTGGATGTACGACGCGCGATCTACGGCGTCCCCCGGAACGAAGTAAAGGCCCGCCCCGTCTACACCGGGACAGGCCGTATACGGAGAAGACGGGCTCGGCCTCACGAGCGCTCGGCCGTCTCCGGTTCCGTCTCCGGCGACATCGCCGCCCGGCGTGAGAGGCGCATGCGGCCGCGGTCGTCGATCGAGATCAATTTGACCTTCACCTTGTCACCGCGCTTCACGACATCCTCGGTCTTCTCGACCCGGCCCTCCTCGAGCTCCGATATGTGACAGAGTGCCTCGACGCCGGGGAGGATCTCGATGAAGGCACCGAACGATGTCGTGTTCTTCACGACTCCGTCATAGATGCGGCCGATCTCGGGCTCTTGAACGATCCCCTCGATGATCTCACGCGCCCTCTCGCCGGCTTCGCCCGATACCGATGAGATCGTGATCAGCCCGCTGTCCTCGATGTTGACCTCGGCGCCGGTCTCCTCCTCGATCCCACGGATCGTCTTACCCTTCGGCCCTATCACCTCGCCGATCTTCTCCGGATTCACTTGCAGCGTGATAATGCGCGGCGCGGTAGGAGACAGATCGGAGCGCGGCTCGGCAAGCGTCTTGTCCATGATGTCGAGGATGTGGGTGCGGGCTGTACGCGCACGCTCCATCGCCTCGCGCAGCAACCCCGTGGACATGCCTTCGATCTTGATGTCCATCTGGACCGAGGTGATCCCCGCGCGGGTCCCGGCAACCTTGAAGTCCATGTCGCCGAGGTGGTCCTCGATGCCCATGATGTCGGTCAGGATCTCGAACCGGTCACCTTCCTTTATCATGCCCATCGCTACACCGGCGCAGGCGGCACGCACCGGGACACCCGCATGCATCAGGGCGAGTGAGCCGCCGCACACCGTGGCCATGGATGAGGAGCCGTTGGATTCGAGGATGTCACTCACGATGCGTATCGTGTAAGGGAAGTCCTCGTAGGCCGGCAGCAGCGGCTGCAGGGCACGCTCCGCCAGAGCGCCGTGGCCGATCTCGCGCCGCGAGGTGCCGCGGAATTGCCGGACTTCGCCGACCGAAAAAGGTGGGAAGTTGTAGTGGAGCATAAAGGACTTCGATGTCTCCTGCATGACATCGATCGTGTCGATCCGCTGCTCGTCTCGGCTGGTCCCGAGGGTCACGACCGACAACGACTGCGTGCTGCCGCGCGTGAAGAGTGCCGAGCCGTGCGTACGTGGCAGCAGTCCGACCTCGCAGGAGATCGGGCGTACTTGGTCGGGCGCGCGGCCGTCGACCCGCTCCCGCTTCTCGAGGATCTGAGCGCGCAGGGTCTCGTACTCGATCTGGTCTACGACCCTGTTCACCTGGTCCTCGTAGTCCTCTATCTCCTCGAAATCAGCGCTACCTTCGTCGATGATGTCTTTGCGCAGAGCCAGAAGGGCTTCGTTACGCTCTTCCTTGTTGGGAAGGTTGAGTGCTTCATCGACGCGCTCCGACGCGAGGCCCTGGACACGAGAGACGAGATCCTCGCTCAGCGCGGGAGACGCCCATTCCATTTTCGGCTTCGCCAGTGGCTCGATGAGCTCCCTCTGAATCGCCACCAACTCGCGAATCCCCTGATGCGCGAACTCGAGCGCGTCGACGAGCTCGTCTTCCGAGATCTCGAGCGCACCGCCCTCGACCATCACGATGGAGTCTTCCGAGCCGGCGACGACCACATCGACGTCGGAGAACTCGAGCTGCTGGAACGTGGGATTGAGAACCCACTCACCCTCCAGCCGGCCGACCCGCACCGCGGCAATAGGATACGGGAAGGGCACGCTCGACAAGTTGAGGGCTGCCGATGCGCCGAGCAGGCCTAATACGTCGGCGTCATTCTCCTGGTCCGCCGACAGGATGGAGATGACGACCTGCGTCTCGTGGTTGAAGCCCTTGGGAAATAGCGGCCGGATCGCTCGGTCGATCTGCCGGGCCGAGAGAACCTCCTTCTCGCCGGGCCGGCCCTCACGCTTGAAGAAACCGCCTGGAATCTTTCCCGCTGCGTAGCTCTTCTCGCGGTACTCTACGGTCAAGGGGAAGAACGGCAATTTCGTCGGCTTGTCCTCGGCGACGACCGTAGCGAGAATCGTCGTTTCGCCGAATTGCACGAGGACGGCGCCGTCCGCCTGTCGGGCCATGCGGCCAGTCTCGATCACGAGAGTCCGGCCGGCGAATGTGCGTTCGATCAATGTTGCCATCGTTTCCTTTGTTTCCTTGCTGCAAAGAGGTAGTTGAATAGGAAACGCCCCCGAGGGTCATCGGGGGCTTCTCCGTCTATCCACGCAGGCCCAGATCACTGACCAGCTGTCTGTAGGCCTCGGGGCTAGTTCGGTTGAGATATCGAAGCAGCCGGCGCCGTTTGCCGACCCACTTGAGGAGGCCGTGCCGGCTGTGGTGATCCTTGGGGTGAAGCCGCAGATGCTCCGTGAGATCGGTGATCCTGCGGGTGAGCAGAGCGATCTGCACCTGCGTGGAACCCCGATCGGCAGGACTCTGCCGGTACTTCTCAATGAGCGCCTCGCGCTCTTCCTTGGTCATTACCATGCTGTAGCGACTTTCCGGCTAGAACAGCCCGGCCGCAGCCGGTTTCCAGTGTCGAAATAGACCGTCAAAGTTATTCCGAGCCCCCGTCCATGTAAAGGCGGCCCTGGCGGAAGAAATCCACCGCCGCCTCCCGATCCAGCTTCAGCTGCTCGACCAGCTGGGAGGCCGAGCCGAACGGCTGCACGTCGCGCAGCCGGGCCAGGAAGGCGACCTGCACCAACTCGCCGTAGAGGTCACCGTCGAAGTCGAGCAGGTGCAGCTCGATCGACGGCGGCGACCCGCGGAAGGTCGGCCGCGGGCCCAGGTGCAAGAGCCCCGGTCCGTGGTGCGACCGGGAGGCCGCACTCACGGCGTAGATGCCGTCGCGCGGTAGAAGCTTGTCGCCGTGGCCGACGGCTACGTTGGCGGTGGCGAAGCCGAGCGTCCGGCCCCGCCCCTCACCGTGCACGACAACCCCGGTCAGCGAGTAGGGACGACCGAGCCCCCTGGCGGCGAGTTCGACGTCTCCCGCCTGCAGGGCCTTACGGATGCGGCTGGACGAAATGGTCTCGTCGTTCATCAGCGCCGGTCCCAGAACCTCGACGTCGAAGCCGAAGCGCGCTCCGACCTCACGCACCGTTTCGGTGTCGCCGCTGCGGTCTCGGCCGAAGCCGTGGTCATAGCCGACGACCAGTCGCTTCAGGCGGAAGCGCGCCAACAGCACATCGCGAACGAACTCCTCCGGCAGATAGAGGGAGAGCGATCGTGTGAAGCTCAGGAAGACGGCGTAGTCGATACCCGAGAGGGAGAGGATCTCCTTCTTCTCGTTGGGCGTAGTGAGCAGGCGCGGCGCGATCTCGGGGCGAACGATCTTCAGCGGGTGAGGGTCAAACGTGACCAGCACGCTGTGCAGGTCGTCCTGGCTGGCGACCTGGCAGAGACGCTGCAGCACGGCCCAGTGCCCGCGATGCACACCGTCGAACGTGCCGACGGTGATCGCGGCACCCCGTGCATGCGGCGGCAGCCCGTGATTCGCAGCCATGTGCTCCAACTATCTGATTCCCCTTCAGCTCAGCCGGTTGGCGCTCCGAACACCTTTCTCGGCCATATGAGGTTATCACGCTGCTCCGCGATCGCGACCAGGGAGCCATTCGCGAACACGGCGGCAGGGCCCGCGAGCCGCTCGCCACGCCAGCTGGCGGGCCGGCCGTGACACAGAGCTGCAGCCGTCTCGAGCTCGAGATCCAATCGCTCGAGGCCTACGACCGCCTCTTCGGGTGAACGGAGTCGGGCGCGCACCTCCATTCCCGGTGTCTCGCGGTCCAACTGGACGGCGTCGTCGACGCTGAACTCCCCTATCCGTAGTCTGCGCAACTCGGCCAGGTGTCCACCGACGCCCAGCGCCTCCCCGACGTCACGAGCGATCGCACGTATGTAGGTGCCGCCGGAGCACGCGACCTCGACGCAGACGTCGGGCAAAGACAGGTCGCGAAGCTCGATGCTGTGAACCGTGACCCGCTGCGGCTCGAGGTTCACCTCTTCACCGGCGCGCGCCGCATCGTAGGCGCGCCGGCCCGAGAGCTTCTTGGCCGAGAACGCCGGTGGGAGCTGCTCGATCTCGCCGACCTGGGCGTCGAGCACGCGCCGTATCGAGGCCGCGTCGAGTCCGCGCCACTCGTGGCTCCGTTTGATTACCCTTCCAGTCCGATCGTCGCTGTCGGTGCGCTCGCCCAAGCGAATCACTCCGCGGTAGACCTTGGGCAACGGGATCAGGTATTCGGCCAGGCGGGTCACCCAACTGACACAGAACAAGAGCAGGCCACTGGCGAACGGGTCGAGCGTTCCGGTATGACCGACGCGCCGCACCCCGGTGGCCCGGCGCACGAGATCGGCCATGTCGTGCGATGTGGGGCCTTCCGGTTTGTCCACCAGGAGCAGGCCAGCCGCTTCAGCCCCCATCCTCGTCCTCTGGCGGCTCATCCGGAAGATCGAGCTCGGCCAGCAACTCGTGGATACGAGCGGCGCGCTCCTGGGTCCGGTCGATCTCGAAATGCAGCTCGGGTGCCCGGCGGATCCTCAGCCCGCGCCCGATCCGCGAGCGGATGAACCCGGCGGCGCTCGCCAGGCCGGCGATCGCTTCCGCTTTGCGTTCCTCGTCGCCGGGTACCTGAACGTAGACGGTGGCTTCCTTCAGGTCGGGTGTGACCTCGACGTCGCTGACCGTGACGCTGCCGACGCGAGCGTCTTTCACCTCGCGCGTGAGCAGGCGCGAGATCTCTTCCTTCAGCAGCGGACCCAGTCTCTGGGTACGCGAGTACTCTCTCTTCATCGGCTCGGCAAAGAACGACCTGCGGTCAACTCGACCATCCGGATGGGCAGCCGGTCTCAGTAGTAGTAGGTAGCGCTGTCGATGATGCGAACCCGGGGCTCCGACGCGACGACCGCGTCGACACGGCTCAATACTTCGCTCGCCCGCCGCCGATCGGTCGACACGGTAGCGGCGCAGAGTTCCGCTCTCTGCCACCGGTCTTGATGGTCGGTCTCCGCCACCGCGACGTTGTGACGACCGCGCAGCCGATCCTTGAGGCTCCGCAGAATCGCCCGCTTCTGCTTAAGCGAGGAACACCCCTCGAGGTGTAACTCCCAAGCTATCACGCCCGTGATCACCGCAATTCGAGGATCTGGCCGCGCGCGTCACGCACGGCACTTCCCGGCTACCTCTTCGCGCCCGAATCGGCTTCGCCCGCCACGCCGGCCTGCGCCACGCCGCTGTCCAGCTTGCGCGCTATCTGCTCGACGCGGAACGCCTCGATAATGTCGCCGACCTTCACATCGTTGTAGTTCTCGACTGCAATACCGCACTCGTAGCCCGCCTTGACCTCTTTGACGTCGTCCTTGAACCTCTTCAAGCTGGCGAGCCTGCCCTCGTAGATGACGACATGCTCGCGCAGCACGCGGATACGAGCGTTGCGATCGATGACGCCCTCGCTGACGTAACAGCCGGCGACCGTTCCGACCTTGGGCACCTTGAACAACTGCCGTACCTCCGCCGCGCCGACGATGACCTCCTTCTCCTCCGGGGCGAGCATTCCCTCGAGCGCCGCCCTCACCTCCTCGGCGGCCTCGTAGATGACACGGTAGGAGCGGATATCGACGCCCTCGCGCTCCGCCAGCTCCCGGGCACCGCGGTCCGGTCGGACGTGGAAACCTATGATGATCGCGTCGCTGGTCTGGGCCAGCAGCACGTCGCTCTCGTTCACAGCGCCGACGCCGCGGTGGATGACGCTCACCTCGACCTCGTCGGTGGAGAGGCGTTCGAGCTCGTCCGACAGCGCCTGCACGGAACCGTCGGTGTCGCCTTTGATGATCAGCGGCAGCTGAGTCCGCTCGCCGGCCTGCACGGCCTCGAAGACGTCCTCGAGGCGGCCGACCCGGCTGCGGCGCCGGAAATCCCGCTCGCGCTCTATCTGCTGTCGCTTGCCGGTGATCTCACGGGCCCGGTCGTATTCGAGAACGATCAAGCTGTCGCCGGCCTGCGGTACGCCCTCGAAGCCGAGCACGCGGGTCGGCATGCCGGGTCCGGCGGACTCGATGTTGTGGCCGCGCTCATCGAGCAGCGCCCGGACGCGGCCGGCGTGGACCCCGCAGACGAAGCCGTCACCGATGCCGAGCGTCCCCTCGGCGACTAGAATGGTGGCCACCGGCCCCATGCCCTTGTCGAGCTCCGCTTCGATGACGGTGCCACGGGCGGCGAGCCCGGGGTCGGCACTGAGCTCGAGCATCTCGGACTGCAGCAGGACCTTCTCGAGCAGGTCATCGATCCCCCGGCCTGTCTTGGCGGAGATCTCGGCGCTCAGCACTTCGCCGCCGAAGTCCTCGATCACGACTTCGTGCTCGAGTAGCTCCCGCTTGACCTTGGTCGGATCCGCCGTAGGCAGATCGATCTTGTTGACGGCGACGATGATCGGCTTGCCGGCGTTCTTGGCGTGACTGATCGCCTCCCTCGTCTGAGGCATGACGCCGTCGTCGGCGGCGACGACCAGGATGACGATGTCGGTGACGTCCGCACCGCGGGCGCGCATTGCGGTGAACGCCGCGTGACCGGGTGTGTCGAGGAACGTTATGCTGCGGTCTTCGTCCACATCGACATGGTAGGCACCGACGTGCTGGGTTATGCCGCCGGCCTCGCCGGCGATCACGTTGGTCTTGCGGATGTGATCGAGGAGCAACGTCTTGCCGTGGTCGACGTGACCCATCACGGTGACGACAGGCGGCCGCGGCGCCAGGCGCTCGGGATCGGGGAGCTGTACCTCACCGATGACGTCGGCGTCGTACTCGTCCTCGCGAACCGCCGTGAAGCCGAGTTCCTCGGTAATCAGCTCGATCTGATCGTAGTCGAGCCGCTGGTTGATGGTGACCATCATCCCGAGATTCTTGAAGGCCGAGGTGATGATCTCGTTGGGGGCGACGCCCATGAGGTCCGCCAGCTCGGCAACGGTCAGGAACTCGGGCACCCGCACCGTGCTGCTCTCCTCCTCGGCGCGCTGGGCCGCCTCGGCCGCTTCCCGCTCGAGCTTCTCGGAGACATCACGACGACGACGACGCGTAGGCGCTGCGCCCTCCATCTTGGCCAGCGTGCGCCGGACGTTCTGGGCCACCGCGACCTGATCGACCCGTGGCTGCTTCTTCTTCTTGCGGCCGCGCCGGCGGCGCCGGCCGTCGAGCGTGTAGCCTTCCGCCTGGATGCGGACGACGCCGGCCGGCGTCTTGGGCGCCTCCGGCGGCTCGCGGAACACCGGTGTCCGCGGTGGCGGAGGCGGCTCCGCCGGCTCGGCCGCCGCTTCCGCCGCCACCTCGACGGCCTCCTCATCGGCGGGTGCCGCTACTTCCGGTTCAGCCTCCTCGACCGGGGGCGCTGCTTCCGCGGCAGCCGGCTCCACCTGTTGCTCGGGCGCTGCGACCTCGGGCTCACCAGGCCATACGGGCGCCTCAGCGGCCTCGGCCGCGACTTCGATCGCCGGCTCTTGAGGCTCTGCCGGCTCCTCGACCTCGAGCTCCGCTTCCGTCGCCGCGGGCAGCTCCTCGGCCGCCACTTCCGCCGGCTCGGGCTTCTCGACCACGCGACGACGACGACGACGACGGCCGGCGGTATCCGACCTGCCGCCCTGCTTGTCCGGCCGCCGCTTGTCCCGCTCCAGGCGCGTGCGTGCGCGGGCGACCTGTCCCTCATCCAACGCGGACATGTGGCTGCGGACAGGGATGTCCATCTCCCTGAGCACGTGGATCAGGCTTTCGCTCTTGATCTCGAATTCCTTCGCCAGCTCGTAGACCCGCATCTTCGCCACGGGCAAATCCCTCCTGTCCCCTAACCTTCTACTGCGTCTGCCACTCTAGCACGCGCTACCCTCTGACCGCCTCAGACTCGCTCGTCTGGCTCACGCTCCGCCACCGTCTCGACGTCCGCCTCGGCCGCCGGCGCGACCTCATCGACCGTCGCGGCGCCCTCTTCGTCGGGCAGCTCCGGCTCCGCGGCCGGCTCGCCGTTGCCAGTCGCGGCGCCGGCCGCCTCCTCGCTCTCTGCAGCCTCCGACTCGAGCGAATCGGACGTAGCGGCGTCGACCTCTTCGACCTCCCCCTCTTCCCCTTCCAAGTCGCGGAACGGGCCGCCCGTCGCCACCGGCTTCGCGTCCGTCGGGATCTGCCCCGACAGCTGGACGGGCTCCTCGACGATGGTGAGCTCCTCGATAAGCTTCTCGAGCAGCTCGGCATCCTCGGGGCCTACGCCGGTTATCCTCAGGAAGTCATCGCGTTCCAGGTCGATGATGTTGAGGAACGTCTCATGGCCGGCCGCCTGCAGCGCTGCCAGGACTGCCGGTGGAATGTCGAGCTCGGCGAGCGGGAAGTCGGCGGCCCGTTCGTCCTCTTCGCCGCCGCCGAACAGAGCGACCTGAGCACCACGCTCCATCCACTCGCGACTCGAGTAGAGATCGATCTGCCAGCCGATGAGCTGGGACGCGAGCCGAACGTTCTGACCGTTTCGCCCGATGGCGAGCGATAGTTGGTCCTCGTCGACGATGGCCGTGATGACCTTCTGCTCGCCCTCCGAGATGACTTTGGCCACCTTAGCCGGAGCGAGCGCGCGCTTTGCATAGATCTCCGGATCCGGATGCCAGGGCACGATGTCGATCCGTTCGCCGCTCATCTCCGAGACGACGGCTTGGACGCGCGAGCCTTTGAGCCCGACACAGGCGCCGACCGGATCGATCGAGTCGTCGTTCGAGACGACGGCGATCTTCGTTCGGCCGCCCGCTTCACGAGCGATGTCGATGATCTTGACGACGCCCTGGTAGATCTCCGGCACCTCCAGCTTGAAGAGCGCAGCCACGAAGCCGGGATCGGCACGCGAGAGTATCAGGCGCGGGCCCTTAGGCGTCTCTTCCAGCTTCTTCAGGACAGCCCGGATCGGCTCGCCCTGGCGGAAACGCTCGCGCGGGTTCTGCTCACGCCACGGTATGATCGCCTCGGCCTCGCGCAGCACGTTGAGCATCACCACCAACTTGCCCCGCTCGATCGCCTGCACTTCGCCGGACAACAGCTCACCGATCTTGTCGGCGAACTCCTCGCGTATGCGGTTGCGCTCGCCCTCGCGGACGCGCTGTATGATCCGCTGTTTCGCGGCCAGCACCGCCGTACGTCCGAACTCGGAGAATTCCACAGGGATCTCGAGCAGGTCGCCGATCTGGAAGTCGGGGTCGTCCCAGCGCGCTTCCTCGACACTTACCTCACGGGAGGGATCGATGACTTCGGCGACCACTTCCTTGAGGACTATGATGTCGATCTTGCCCTTCTCTTCATCGATGATGATCTCGGCCTGCACGTTGGGGCCGTATCGCTTCGCCAGAGCCGCATGGATCCCGTCTTTGATCAAATCGTGCAGCTCCTCGCGCGACAGCGACTTGTGCGCCGTCATCACCCGAAAGGCTTCTAGTACTTGTCCGGCGTTCGCCATCCGTTCGATACTCCCTTGCTATCTGCCACGCCCCGACACTATCGAGAACTCCAACCACTCGCTTCAATCACCACTCGAGCGCCGCCGCCGGCCCTCTCCAAGCTGCCCCGCCTCGCCCCAGCGAAATACCAGGTTCGCCTTGAGGACCGTTGAGCGGAGGACCTCCACCTCACTGCCTTCGCCCAACCGCAGACGCAACCGCTCGCCCGCCCCGGAGCCCTCGACGCCCAGCAGCACCCCCTGCAACCGCCGGCTGCCCCGGGCCAGCGGCTCACGGCCGCGCAAGGTGATCTCCTGCCCCACGGCGCGCTCGAAGTCGCGCCGCTTGCGCAGCGGTCGCTCGACACCCGGCGAGGAGACCTCCAGCACGTAGCTGGAGAGGAGCCCCGCACGGGCCTCCAGCACACCCTCGAGCTGACGGCTGACGCGTGCACAGTCGTCCACGCTGACACCGTGACCCGGCTGGGAGCCCTGCCGGTCGATACGGAGGCGCAGAATCGGGCGACCTCGGCGCCCGGCCGTCTCCAACTCGACCAACTCGAACCCCAGCCCCTCGAGGGCGATCTCGACCGCTCGCTCGAGCTCCTCATCGATCGGGCCGACACTCTGCCCCATACCGTCTTCAGTCCGTGGCCGGGTGCAGGCCCGGCAATAAAAAAGTGGGGTAGGTACTGCATCCCCACTGCTCAAGTGACCTTGCGGCCGTAGCTTAGCGCCTCATCCCACCAGCGGCCGTAATATAGACGGGGTTTTGCGGGAAATCAACTACCGGTCCACCCCAGGAAGGCGCACATCCGCCGACCCCGATCCCCGCCCCGGTAGGAGAAGAAAGACCCGGAATCGCAACGCGTACAGGCCGCTGAGGCCGTCACCCGCTCGCCCTTGACCCCGGCGGCCACGAGCTGGCGGGCTATGTGGGCGCGCAGATCGACATGCCGCGTCTCGTCGGAGCCGCCCAGGGCCGCCGTGACTTCGGGCCCGACTTCGTAACATGACCCACATATTGCCGGCCCCAGGTGGACAGACAACGATCCCGCCTCCGCACCCAGCCGGCGCATCGCCGCGAGGGTCGAGGCGACGACGCCCGCCGCGGTACCACGCCAGCCGGCGTGCGCCAGCCCCAGCAGCTTTCGCCCGGGGTCGACGATGAAAACGGGGACGCAGTCCGCCACCGTCACCGTCAAGAGAACGGCCGCCCGGGCGGTGACGATGGCGTCGGCGTGGCCGAGGAGGGCGACATCCGCGTGGCTGCAATCGTCATAGGTGATGACGTCGGCGCCGTGTACCTGGCGACAGCGAGCGACATGTCGGATACCTGGGAAGCTTTGGAGCAGCGGCCAACCGTCTGAGGTCGTGCCCGGTCGGTGGCTGTGGGGCAGCCGGGCGGTGCCAAAATCGAGGCCGGCGGCGCGTCCGGTGATCCCCTGAACCAGGCCCGGGAAGCGGATCGCCCACTCGGCCTGCTTGAAGATGCGCAGGGGGCCCAGACGGGTCTCGAGCTCCCGGGCCGGGGTCACTCGACGCGCTCGATCGAGGCACCGAGCGTCCGCAGCCGCTCGTCGATGCGCTCGTAGCCGCGCTCGATCTGACCGATGTTGTAGATCCTGCTCCGGCCCTGAGCGCCGAGTGCGGCGATCAGGATGGCCATGCCGGCGCGGATGTCGGGGCTCTCCACGGTCGAACCCCGCAGCGTTGTGGGTCCGACGACCACTGCACGGTGTGGGTCGCAGATCACGATCCGGGCGCCCATCGCCGTCAGCTTGTCGGCGAAGAACATCCTCGATTCATACATTTTCTCGTGGATCAAGACCGTGCCGCGACATTGCGTGGCGAGGACGAGGGCGATGCTGATCAAGTCGGCCGGGAACAGCGGCCAGGGCCCGTCATCGATCTTCGGGATCTGCTGACCGATGTCCATCCGGACCTCCAACGACTGGTCCGCCGGCACACGCAGCGTCCGCCCCTCGAGCTCGCACAGCACACCCAGCCGCTCAAACATGATTCGCATGCTCGACAAGTGACCGGGCTCGACATCGCCTATGGTCAGCTCGCTGCGCGTCACTGCCGCGAGGCCGACAAACGAGCCCACCTCGATGTGATCGGGGCTTACCTCGGCGCTCGCACCACCCAGCCGCTCGACCCCTTCGATACGCAGCTCGCTCGTACCGATCCCCGTTATGCGGGCGCCCATGGCGTTCAGCAACCTGCAGAGATCCTGCACGTGCGGCTCCGCAGCCGCGTTGCGCAGCACCGTCGTCCCCTTGGCCAGAGCCGCCGCCATGACCGCGTTCTCGGTGCCGGTCACACTGGGCTCGTCCAGGAATATCTCGGCGCCGCGAAGCCTGCCGCGAAGCATGAACTCGTCACCCAGCTCGACCTCGGCACCGAGCTTCTGCAGCGTGTCGAAATGCGTGTCGAGGCGCCGCCGGCCAATCACGTCGCCGCCCGGCGGTGGCAGCCGCAGCTGGCCGCTGCGGGCGAGCATCGGCCCGGCCAACAGGATGGACGCACGGATCCGCGCGGCAAGCTCAGGCTCGAGCGCCGCCGAGCGGACCTCCGCCGCCTGCAGCGTCAGCGCGCCGCGGCCCGTCCACTCGAAGCCGACACCCAGCGCGCCAAGCAGCTCGAGCATCGTGTGGACATCGCGTATGTCCGGCAGGTTGGTCAGCCGAACCGGCTCGTCGGTGAGCAGCACGGCCGCCAACATCGGCAGCGCCGCGTTCTTGTTGCCCGCCGGCCTCACGTGACCGCGGAGCCCTCGACCGCCTTCGACAATGAAACTGCTCATCGACGCCCAAGTTAGGCCGAGACGCCAACAGCCGTCAATCGCAGCTTGACACCGTCGACCGGGCGTGGCTATGTGAAGGGCGGCGGGCCCGCAAACGGTGAACGGACATGAAGCTGCACAATCTGTTGAGACCCGACCTGGTCATGCTCGATCTGCAGAGCGACGGTGTCGAGGACACTCTGCGAGACATGGTGCACAACCTGGCCGAGCAGGGCCTGGTCAAAGACGAGCGTCCGGTGCTCGACGCATTGCTCAAGCGCGAGGCGGACCAATCAACCGGGATCGGTGGCGGTGTGGCGATCCCGCACGCGGTCTATCCCGAGCTCGGCTCGACCGTCATCGAGCTGGGCTTCTCGCGGCGCGGGATAGACTTCCTCGCACTCGACGAGAGACCGGTCCACACCGTGTTCCTCCTGCTGTCGCCGCCGGCAAACAGCGGGACGCACATCAAGCTGCTGGCGCGGATCGCGCGCCTGATGCGGCAGCCGGACATCCTGGGCGAGCTACTCGGCGCCGGCAGTGCCGAGGAGGTAATCGAGAGGATCCGGTTGTTCGATGAGCAGCACCCCTAGTCAAGGGGAAGGTGACCAGCTCGATGCAACTACTCGTGGCCGTGATCAACCAGCCGGAAGCGCTCGACGACATCCTGTCGGGCTTTCTCGAGCTCGGTGTTACGGGCGCCACGATCATCAACAGCGAGGGGATGGCTCGCGTTCTCACCCACGATGTCCCGCTGTTCGCCGGCATCCAGACACTGATCTCGCGATCGCGCGCACAGAACTACACGATCTTCAGCGTGATTGACGAGCAAGAGAAGGTAGATGCCGCGTTCGCACTCATTCAGGACGTCTGTGGCAACCTGGACGAGCCGGGTACGGGGATCATGTTCACCGTCCCGGTGAGTCGTGTGGTCGGTGTCGCGCCGGAGCTCGGAGAAGAAGCGGACCTGTGAATCCGATCGTGGTTGTGCTGATCCTGGCGCTGATCGGTCTGCTGGGCGCCCAGCTGACCTTCGCCAGACGCGACCCGCCGTTGGGCCCGCGTATCTCGATCGCGATCGGACTACCGTTCCTGTTCGTCGGATTCGCACTCGGCCCCCACTTGCTGGGCCTGCTCTCGCACGAGATCGTCGATCAACTCAACCCGCTGCTCGCGCTCGGGTTGGGCTGGATCGGCGTGCTGTTCGGCCTGCAACTCGACCGCGACCACCTGCGCCAGTTTCCACCCCGCTACCTGGCGCTCGCCTGGCTGCAGGCGGTCGTGGCATTCGGCATCGTCTTCCTCACCGGCTATCTGATCGTCGACGCCTGGTTACCGCTGCGTCTTGAGGTCGTCGTACTGGTTGTGGCGGCGACGGCCTGCGTGTCGACGCCCGCCGCCATCGCGCTGATATCCAACGCCTACAAGACGCGGGGACGGGTGGCGCGGCTCCTCTTCTATGTCGCCAGCCTCGATGCGGCGGTGGGGATCGCCGCTCTGGGACTAACACACTCAGCCCATCACAGCGGCGTACTGGGCAGCAGCGGCGGCGCACAGTCGCTGTTCGAGTGGTTCGCCTTCTCGGTTCTGTTGGGCCTGTTCTTCGGCATACTCTTTCTGTCGTTGACACGGGTCCGACCTCGCACCCAGGAGTTGCTGCTCCTACTGATCGGCCTGGTCCTGTTCGCGGCAGGCACGGCGTTCTATCTATCCCTCTCACCCCTGTTCATCTGCATGATCGCGGGCGTAGTGATCGGCAACCTGTCACCGATGCGCCGCAGGGCCTACGCGGCTCTGTCGGAGTGGGAGAAGCCGATCTACATCATCCTCCTGGTACTGGCGGGCGCGCTGCTCGAGTTCGCGTCGTGGTGGATCGCGCCGCTGGTCGCCGCGTACGTCGGCCTGCGAATACTCGCCAAATGGCTGGGCGGCCTGCTGGCCTCGCGGCTGCGGCCCCGAGACGTCAACCTGCCCGGCACCTTCGGGCTCGCGCTCACGCCGCAGGGGGGGATCTCGCTGGCCATGGCTATTTCCTTCGTCCTTATCTACAATCCAACAGGACCCGAGCTGTCGACCGCGATCAGCATCTTCTTCGCTACCCTGGTGATCGCCGTGGGTATCACCGATCTGATCGGGCCGTACCTGGTTCGGGCGGTGCTGGAGCGAGCCGGCGAGCTTGACCGTCGGCTGGCGAGCGCCGGTGCTGCAGGCGTCGATTAGCGCAGGAGGGGTGACGTGGAGGATTGGCTGGCGACAACGATTCGCATCGTCGGAGTCGTAGCGGTGCTGGTCCTGGGCATTGGGATGATCGTTCTTGCCTGGGCGATCAACAAGATAACTCGCCGCCTGCGCAGCGTGGACAGGGCGCTGGGTGAGATCGGGCGCGATGCCAGGCCGGTGCTCGACCGGGCGCGAGCCGTCGGCGAGAACCTGAACTTCATCGTCATGTCGGTCCGCAAAGAGGTCGATCGAGTGAGCGATACGATATCCGTCGCCAACGATCGGCTCGAGGATGCACTGGAGGCGGCGGAGGAGCGGGTCCAGGAACTGGGCGCACTGATCGACGTCGTGCAAGGCGAGGTCGAAGATACGCTGCTGACCGCGACATCGGCGCTGCGCGGGATTCGCACCGGCGCGCGGATGCTGCGCCGCAGTGGTCGGAACGATGACGCGGCCGCCGAGGTAGAAGACGAGGAGGAGTGACCGGAATGGCCGGTGAGGCGGAGACCGGGCAGTACGACCGTCAGACGAGCAGCTCAGGCGAACCTGCCAAGTACCTTCTAGCCCTCACCATCGGCGCCCTGGTCGGTGCCGGGCTGGCCGCGACGTGGATCCCAGAGCGCCCGCGGCACAAGCTGCCGGCGATAGCGGCGAAGCGCTATCGCCGTGTCAGACGTGCCGGTTCGGCGGCGCTCGAAGAGATACGGGAGGCGGGCCGCGAGTTGAGTGGCGAGTTTCGAGAGGAGCTCGGTGCCGCCCTCGAGGCCGCCCGAGAGGAGTTCGCAGACATGGCCCGTCAGCAGCTCGAGCAGCTACGGAAGGCTCTGCGCCGGGAGCGTAGGGTGCGGGAGGTCTGAACTCCCGTATGGGCTGGCTGAAGATACTGGGCCTTGCAGGCCTGGCGATCCTGCTCCTGCCCGAGCCCGCTTGGGCTTGGGGTCCCGGCATGCACATCCTGGTCGGCACCGAACTGCTCGGCGCGCTGGCGTTGTTTCCGACGGCGATCGCCGAGATTCTGCGCTGGTATCCCCTCGACTTCCTCTACGGCTCCATCGCTGCCGACATAACGTTCGGCAAGAAATACGCGCCCGTCGGACGCAACTGCCACCACTGGCACGTGGGCGAGGAGCTGTTCGAGTCGGCAGATACCGATGCGGAGCGCGCCTGCGCGCTCGGCTATCTGACGCATCTGGCTGGTGACACGATCGCCCACAACTACTTCCTGCCCCGCAAACTGCTCACCTCGGCCAACACCCAGGCGATCGGCCATTCGTATTGGGAACACCGGCTGGACATCCACCTGGGTCAGGCCTACCTGCGAGCGGCGTTCCATCTGGTGAGGGACTTCGATCACTCCCACAACGACCGGCTGCTGGACCGCGTGCTCGACCGTGCCGTGTTCAGCTTCCAGACTAATCGCTTGATATTCAAGGGAATGATCAGGCTCGCCGACTATAACGGCTGGCGCGCGATGTTCGATCGCGTAATCGATTACTCTCGCTGGGACGTCGAAGACTGGGAGGTCGGAACCTGGCTGCGCTATACCTTCGACTTCGCGGCGGACTACCTGATCAAGCGGAAAGAGTCAGCCGCCGCTTTTCTCGATCCCACCGGTGAGCGCGCGCTGAGCAATGCGAAGATGTTGAACCGCATCCACGGCGGCAAGAAGACGAGCCGGCAGCCGCAGCTCGCCGACCTGGCGGACGAGTGGTTCGCGATGCCCGAAGAGTCACCCGGCTGGTGGGAGCGGCGACTGGCCGCGGAAGGGATGTGGATCGACCTCGTTCACCTGAAAGCGATCTTGATGAGGCCGAAGCAGAGTAACCTTGTCAGGCGGGCGAAGGACCGAGTCAGGAAGGTCAAGAACCGGGTGTATCTGGAGGGCTAGCTCTACCCAACCGCTCGAGCAGCGCCTGCCGTGCCCGACCCGGGTCCGCCTTGCCCTGGGATTTCCGCATAACCTGACCGATAAAGAAGGCGAGCAGCTTTTGCTCGCCGGCTCGATAGCGCTCGGCCTCCGCCGGGTTCTCGGCGAGCGCCTCCCCGACCCACAGCTCGAGCTCATCGCCGCTCGCCAGACGCAGGCCCTCCTCTTCCATCAGCCGCCCGGCCGACCTTCCCGTCTCGACCATCCGGCGAAACACCTGCCTGCCCAGGCTGTGTGACAATCTTCCGCCCGCCACCAGGCCGATGATCTCGGCGAGGCCTTCCGGATCGACGTTGAGCTGCTCGACGGGTCGGCCCGATTCGTTGGCGACCGCCAGCACCTCGACCATCACCCAGTTCGATGCTTCCTTCGGATCCGGCACCGAGCGCGCGACGGCTTCGAATAGATCGGCCAGGGCGCGGGACGAGCTGAGCAGCTCGGCGTCGTAGCGCGGCAGTCCGTAGTCGTCGATGAACCTCTGTTCCTTCTGCCAGGGCATCTCTGGCAGGCTCCCGCCGATGCGCTGGACCACATCCTCGGTGATCTCGAGCCGTGGCAGGTCGGGCTCCGGGAAGTACCGGTAGTCGTGGACTTCTTCCTTTCCGCGCATCGGTCGCGCTTCGCCGCGTGCCGGGTCCCAGAGCATCGTCTCGGGTTCGACCTGTTCTCCGGACCGCACGAGGGTCAGGTGCCGGGCCGCCTCGTAGGCCAGCGCCCTCTCGAGTTGGCTGAACGAGTTCATGTTCTTGACTTCCGTCTTCGTCATGAGCTCGCCGCTGCCGGCCGGACGCACCGAGACGTTCGCATCGACGCGCAGGCTACCCTCCTCCATGTTGCAGTCGCTGACCTCGAGATACTCGAGCACGCGCTTGAGCCGCCCCAAGAACGCTCGCGCAGCGGCCGGCGACCGGAGGTCCGGCTCGCATACGATCTCGACCAGCGGGACTCCTGCCCGATTGAGATCGACCGCCGTCTTGCCGGCGAAGCGATCGTGAAGCGACTTGCCGGAGTCTTCTTCGACGTGCAGCCTACGAATGCGAACGCGGCCCGCGCCGCCGCCCTCTTCTGGAAAGTCCAGCCAGCCGTCGCTGGCGAGCGGCCGATCGTACTGGCTGATCTGATAACCCTTGGGGAGATCGGGATAGAAGTAGTTCTTCCGCGCGAAGAAGCTGCTCCGGTGCACGGTACAGTTGAGCGCCAGCGCCGCACGTACGGCCAGCTCGATCGCCCGCCGATTGACGACCGGGAGCGCGCCGGGCAGGCCGAGGCAGACGGGACAGACGTGGGTGTTGGGCGGTGCACCGAACTCGACGCGGCAGCCGCAGAACATCTTGCTACACGTCTTGAGCTGGATGTGGATCTCGAGCCCGATGATCGTCTCGTGCGACGACGCACCCGACGCTATCATCTATATCCTCCCGACCCGGCGGCCTGGCCGACCGCGCGCTCCAACGCCCGGGCCGCCCTCAGCAAGTTGCCCTCGTCGAACTGACGCGCCAGCATCTGGCCACCGACCGGTAGGCCGTCCACGCGGCCGACGGGGACAGAGATGGCGGGCAGGCCCGCCAAGTTGGCCGTAACGGTGAACACGTCCGAGAGGTACATCGACACCGGGTCATCGTTCCGTTCGCCGAGGCGAAAAGCCACCGTAGGGGCGGTCGGCGTGAAGATTACATCTACGCCAGCGGCGAAGGCTCGCTCGAAGTCTCGCGCGATCAGGCCACGTACTCGCTGCCCGGTGCCGTAGTACGCCTCGTAGTAGCCGGCCGACAGGCCGTAGGTGCCGAGCACTATACGCCGCTTGACCTCACGACCGAAGCCCGCCCCACGCGTCTCACGGTAGACCGCGATCGTGCTCGCCGCGCCCGCCGCACGCAACCCGTAGCGCACCCCGTCGTAGCGCGCCAGGTTGCTGGACGCCTCGGCGTTCGCCACCAAGTAATAAGCAGGGACCGCGTAGCCCGTGTGCGGGAGAGAGATCTCGCGGATCTCCGCGCCCTCCCGCTCCAGGCGCTCCACCGCCGCGCGACAGACAGCGGCGACCCCCGGATCGAGATCGTCCGGGAAATACTCCCGCGGCACTCCCACCACGAGGCCGTCGGGTCCCGCGGCCAGCGCGGTTTGGAACGCCGGCACGGGAAGATCGCTGGAGGTCGAGTCGAAGCGGTCGACACCGGCGATGACACCGAGCAAGGCCGCGACGTCGTCGACGCTGCGGGCCAGCGGGCCTATCTGATCCAGGCTCGACGCGAAGGCGACCAGCCCGTAGCGGCTCACTCGGCCGTAGGTCGGCTTCAGCCCGACGACGCCGCAAAACGCAGCAGGCTGCCGTACCGAGCCGCCCGTGTCGGAGCCGAGGGCCAACGGCACGAGACCGGCCGCCACCGCCGCCGCCGACCCACCCGAACTGCCGCCCGGGACTCGCTCGCGGTCCAGGGGATTCCGCGTCGGGCCGAACCCACTGTTCTCCGTCGACGAGCCCATGGCAAACTCGTCGAGGTTGGTCTTGCCGACGATCAGGGCGCCCGCCTCCCTCAACCTCCGTACTACTGTCGCCTCGTAGGGTGCGACATAGCCGTCCAGGATCCTCGAGCCGCAGCTCGTGGGCAGCGTTGCGGTACAGATGTTGTCCTTGACTGCGATGGGGATCCCGGCCAACGGGCCGACCTCATCGCCCTTGTCGAGCGCACGATCGAGGTCGGCCGCGCCTCTCAACAGTTCTTCGCCCGCCACCGACAGGAAGGCATGCAGCGGCGGCTCGGACGCGTCCGAGCCCGCGATGGCTTGCAGAACGGATCGCAGAAGCTCGTCAACCCGGAGACGTCGCGATCGCAGCGCCTCGTGAAGCTCGCGGATGCTCGGTCTCGCCGGTCCTCGCACCGACACTTGCCTCGCGCCTTACGTCTCGTCGTCGGCGGCGTCTCGAGCGTCGAGCGCCGGCAAGCGTGGCAAGACGAAGTAGCCCTCTCTCCAGTCCGGCGCCATCTGCGCCGGCGACCGCTGGAGACGATCGTGCTCGACCCGATCGTCGCGGGCCGGCGCCGGCCGCTCCAGTGCGCCGGCCGGGATTGCCCCTTCGACATCGACATCGCGGATCGCCTCGAAGAACGCGAGGATCGACCGGCAGTCGCGGGTCAGAGCATCGAGCTCATCGTCATCCAGCTCGAGTCGGGCGAGCGCCGCAACCTCCTCGACCTCGGTACGCTTGATCGTCATCTCGCTCTCTCCATCACCAACATTCGATATCCACCGATCACATGTCTAGCCGGACTCATCGAGCGACAGATTCGCATACCGCACAACCACCTTCTTCCGGCCAACGGACTCGAAGTCTATCACCGCCTTCAGTTCCATACCGCAGCCGTCGAGCGCCGCCACGGTACCGGCGCCGAACCGCGGGTGCTTTACACGAACACCCTCGGCAAGCTCCGGCAGCTCATGTACCTCCTGCGAGACCGAGTAGTCGTATGTCAGATCACCCGGCATGGCCTCACGCTCCAGACGCCAGGGCCGCTCCCACCAGCCGCCCGACCCGCGGCGGCTCGATACCCGGTCGACGTAGCGGCCCGTCTCACGCACTTCGAGCAGCTCCTCCGGTACAGGGTAGAGGAAACTGGAGGGGCTCGAGACCATCCAGTCGCCGGCCCGGCGGCGGCGCCTCGCGTGGGTCAGGTAGAGCTTGCTCTGCGCCCGCGTGATCCCGACGTAGAAGAGCCGCCGCTCTTCCTCGAGCTCTTCCACGCTGTCGTAGGAGCGGGCGAGCGGGAAGAGGCCCTCCTCCAGCCCGGAGATCAAGACCACGGGGAACTCGAGGCCTTTGGCGTTGTGCAACGTCATCAAGGTGACGGCATCCGCTTCGGGATCGAGGTTGTCGACGTCGGCCACCAGCGACACCTTCTGAAGGAAGAGATCGAGCTCGGTGACCGGACCGACCTCCTGCAGATCCTCCGCCTTCAAGGCCGACGCGGCATCGAACTCCGACGCCGCCGCAACCAGCTCTTCCACGTTCCGGGCCCGGTCGATCCCCTCATAACCCTCCTCGCGCAGATGCTCGAGCAGACGCAGCTCGACGACCAGGTCGCCGAGCAGTTCATGCACGCGCAGCCGGCTCGCCAGGGCACTGTAGCGGTCGATCAGCTGTGCGAAGGACGCGAGCGCCGCGGCGCGCGTCGCGTGGATGCCGGGGACGGAGCGTGCTGCGCGCGCCATCTCCAAAAAGCCGGCATTCGTCTCGCGGGCCGCGGTAAGCAGCGCCGTGAGCGTCACATCTCCGATCCCGCGGCGCGGGTAGTTCACGACGCGCAGGAACGAGGCGGTGTCCCTGGGATTGGAGATCAGCCGCAGGTAGGCGAGGACGTCCTTGATCTCGCGGCGCTCGTAGAAGCGGACACCGCCGATGATCCTGTAGGGCAGGTCGGCGTTCCGGAAGGCCTCCTCCAGGGCGCGGCTCTGCGCGTTCGTCCTGTAGAGCACGACGAAGCTTCGATGGTCGAGGCCCGAGTCATCGCGGACATGTGCTGCTATCTCTCCCGCTATCCACTCCGCCTCGTCGATCTCGTCCGCCGTCCTGACGAGCGTGATCGACTCACCGGCCTCGTTCTCGGTGTATAGGTTCTTGCCCTTGCGGTTGATGTTCTCGGCGATGACTCGGTTGGCCGCCCGTAGAATTGTCCGGGTTGAGCGATAGTTGCGCTCGAGGCGGATGGTGTGGGCGGCAGGAAAGTCACGCTCGAACTCCAGGATGTTGCGGATATCCGCGCCACGCCAGCCGTAGATCGACTGGTCGTCGTCACCGACGACACACAGGTTGCCGTGCTCCCTAGCGAGCAGCTCGATCAGGCGATACTGCGCATGGTTGGTATCCTGGTACTCATCGACGAGGATGAACCTGAAGCGCCGCTGGAAGCGCGCGAGCACGTCGGGGAAAGACTCGAACAGCTCGACGGGCTTGACCAACAGGTCATCGAAATCGAAGGCGTTCCCTGCCAGCAGCCGGGCCTGGTACACGGGATAGATATCGGCCACCATTCGGGTGAACGGATCGGACACCGTCTCCCCGTACGCCTCCGGTGTGACCAGATAGTTCTTGGCGCCCGAGATCGCGCCCTGCACGGCCTGCGGCTTCCAGCGCTTGGGAGCGTTGCGGTCTTCCATGACGCGCTTGATCTCGCGCTGACTATCGTCGGCGTCGAGAATGGTGAAGCCGGGACCGAAGCCGAGGCGCGCGGCGTGGCGTCGCAGGATTCTCGCACCGATCGAATGGAAAGTGCCTATCCACATCCCCGACGGCTCGGTGCCGAGCAGCCGCTGGACGCGACCCCGCATCTCCTGCGCCGCCTTGTTAGTGAAGGTGACGGCCATGATCAAGCTGGGGTCGACTCCGTGCTGCTCGATGAGATGCGCGATACGACAGGTGAGGACTCGGGTCTTGCCGGAGCCGGCGCCGGCGAGCACGAGTAGCGGGCCCTCGACATGCTCGACCGCCTGTCGTTGCTCCGGATTCAGCGAAACGAAATACGTCCCCTGCCTCACGACACCCGCCGCACGCCTCAGGTCGTCCGGTCCGAGCGCACGACGGGCAGCGTGACCACGAACTCGGCGCCCTGCCGACGTTTGCCGAGCACGATCGAGCCGCCGTGCGTCTCCTCAACGATACGTCGAGTCAAGGTCAGGCCGACGCCCCAGCCACTCTTCTTGCTCGACACGCCGGGCTCGAAGATGTGCTTGCGCAGCTCGGGCGGCACACCGGGCCCGTCGTCGACGAAGCGGATCGCGATGCAGCGGCCGTCGTCGGCCGGTACGGCGCTCACCTCGATCTTACCCCCGCGGCCGGCCAGCACATCGACCGCGTTCTTGATCAGGTTCTCGAACGCCCACTCGAGCAGCACCGGGTTCCCGGCCACCGGCTGCACCTGGGGGGCGATCTGCACGGTGAGCTCGATGGAGCGATCGAGGCGCGGGAGCCGAGCCGCGAAGTAACCTTCGAGCCGTTGCAGCACTTCGCCGACGTCAACCGTGGCCATCCGGGGACGTCGCCCGATCAGCTCGAAGCGCTGAGCCACCTTGTTGAGCCGCTCGACATCGACCTCGACCTCCTGCGCGATCCGATCCTCCGAGGCCACAACGGCACGCTCGTCGGCCGGCATCCTGAGGATCTCGACCCAGCCGCTCAGCGAGCTCAACGGCGTGCTCAGCTGGTGCGCCGATTCCCGCGCCATGGTGGCCCAGACGCGCTCCTGTTCCGCGCGCACTGTCGAGCGGAAGATCCAGATCGCAGTTAGCACAATGACGATGAGCGTGGCCGCCTGGATCCACGGCACCCAGCGCAGCCGTTCAACGACCGCCGGCATCCCGAAGTGGATCACGCCGATCCCCTCCTCGATCAGCGGATCGTTCCGCTCATCGAGCAGCGCGGTATACTCGAGCACGCGCTGCGCGCTGCTGGGATCGCTGGGGTCGTGCACGAACGGCAGATTGCGCGCAGCATGTATCTGACCGTCCTCGGCGATCACCACGACCGGGACCCCGAGCGACTCGATCTCCTCGAGCATGTCGAACAGGACCACGAAGCTCTCCCGATCGGGGTCGCTCACGCCCTCCAACACACGCGCGTACATGCTTGACAGCGCCCTGGCGTCGGCGTTGACCGCGTTCACCAGCTGGCGCGTGTAGATCAGGTACCAGGCTAGAACGGCCCCGAAAAGCAAAGAGAGTAGCGCGGCCCACAACCGAGCTTTCACACCGGCTCGATTCGCGTGCCGCCCAGATACGGGTGCAGCACTTCAGGAAGTTCCACGCTACCGTCCTCGCTCTGGAAGTTCTCGAGGATAGCGATCACCGTGCGTGGAAGTGCGAGGCCCGACCCGTTGAGTGTATGCACGAACTCCGGCTTCGCGCCGCGCTCGCGCCGGAAGCGGATCCCCGCGCGCCGCGCCTGGTAGTCGGTGCAATTCGAGCACGACGAGACCTCGAGCCAGCGCTCGACGCCAGGCGACCAGACCTCGAGATCATAGGTCATCGAACTCGACTGCGCCATGTCACCGGCCGCCAGCAGGACGACTCTGTACGGAAGGCCGAGTAGCTGCAGCATCCTCTCGGCATGGCCGGTCAGGCTCTCCAGGGCGGTCTCCGAGTCCTCGGGTCGCTCGAAGCGGACGAGCTCGACCTTGTCGAACTGGTGGATGCGCAACACGCCGCGGGTGTCGCGGCCCGCCGCGCCGGCCTCGCGCCGGAAGCACGCGGTGTAGGCCACGTAGTGGCGTGGCAGATCCTCTGGACCCAAGACCTCACCCCCGTGAAGGTTGGTGAGTGGAACTTCTGCAGTGGGTATCAACCAGAGATCATCGCCAGCGATCTGATACGCATCGTCGGCCAGCTTCGGCAGCTGGCCGGTCCCGCGCATCGTCTCGCTCCGCACCAGATAGGGCGGTTGGATTTCGACGTAGCCATGGTTCTCGCGGTGCACGTCGATCATCAGGTTGATGAGCGCACGCTGCAGGGCGGCGCCGGCACCCATGTACACGGGGAAGCCGGTGCCGGACAGTTTCGCGCCGCGCTCCAGATCGAGGATGCCGAGTGCGGCGCCGAGATCCCAATGCGGCTTCCGCCAGGCGGCCGGCTCGACCGGCTGGCCCCAGGCGCGGATCTGGCGATTGGCCGACTCGTCGCCGGCGGGTACGGGCGGCAGCGGTGTGTTGGGAATCTCGAGCAGCAGTTCTTCGATCCTGGCCTCGCCGTTGCCGAGTTGCGCGTCGTATTCGCCGATGCTGGCGGCGACGTCGCGCATCTCTGCGATGAGCGACGAGGCGTCTTCGCCCGCTTTCTTCCGCTCGGCGATCATCCTGGAGGCCTCGTTGCGGCGAGCCTTGAGTTCTTCAACTGATTGGATCGTGCGGCGCCGCTCCTCGTCCAGCTGGAGAACCTCATCGACATAACGCGCCAGTTGGGGGTCGGCGCGCTTGGCGAGCGCATCCTTCACCGTGTCGGTCTCGAAGCGGATCCGCTTGAGGTCGAGCATACTCGGTTCGACCGGCTAGTTGCTGCCCGGTGTGACTCTGGTGTTGTCGCAGTTGGGGTTCCAGAGCACACGGAACCACACGCGTGCCGGATCGCCCGTGATCGAGTCCACGGCCAGCTTCGCGAAGACGTGGCAGGGCAACGAGAGCCCGGGGTCGGTCCGACTGCGGATGCCGTAAGTGGTGCCCGCCGTCGCGGGCACGGGCTGCTCGAGCTCATAGGACCCCTGGTCCGGCGGCAACACCTCGATGTCCTCGAAGTCCACCTGCATGATCCTGATGCCGGTTGACGGCTCGATACCGTCGAAGAAGCCGCGCGGCAACCAGGCGGGCTCGCCATCGACGACGGCGAAGGCGACATCCCAGTCCGGGGTCTCGTTCACGCGCGTGACGCTCGGGCGGCCGAACCCACGGCCGGCCACGAGGTTGAGGGCGTTGGCGCCGGTAAGCGGGCCGTCCACGAAATCGACGAGGTCCTCCTCCAAAGGGGTGAGCGGACGCGGATAGTCGGTAATCAACTCATCGCCGCAGGCGACGAGCGCCAACGCTAGCGTCAGGACCAGCGCGACGCGGCTGCGTAATAGCTCGAAGTTCACCATGTTGATGGGCCAACCTTACGCGCGGGGAGGTTGACTGTCAAGCTGCGAAGCCTAGACTGTGCTTGACTTTGTAGGCCCCGGCAGGTACAATGGCCGCACTCCCCCGTACCCACCAGACCGTAGGTACTGGATGCCAACGCTCAAAGATCTTCTCGGTCGTCTGTCGAACCGCTCTGAGGTGGAGGCGGTATTCGCCGTCGGGCAGGACGGGCTACTGATCGACCGGATCGGGTCCGCGGACAGTGATGCGGACGCCGTCGCCGCTATGGCGCCGAACCTGCTACAGAGCGCGCGCGAGCTGGGCTCCGCCGCAGACCACAACGGGTTGGTCACCGCAGTGGTGGAGTACGCCGACGGAGTGGCGATCGTCACCGACGTACCCCCCGAGTTGATTCTCGTGACCTTCGTCAAGGGGGGTGTCCCGTTCGGCGGCCTCTTGTACGAACTGCGACACAACCGCGAGCAGATCGCGAAGCTGGTCTGACGGCCGCCCCGACGCTCAACCCATTGCCACAGGTTACGGCGTGAGCGAGAACGCCGGCTTCGAACGTTGGGTCGTCCTGCTGGCAGGCGGTGTTGGATCGCGATTCTGGCCCGCCAGCACGCCGCAGCGGCCCAAACAGTTCCTACCGCTCGCCAGCAGCCGCCCGTTGATCGTCGAGACCATGGAGCGCGCCCGGGCGCTGACGGACACGGCGCGCGTGCTGGTCGTGGCCGGCGGACATCTACGGCCGCACCTGGAGGATCAGCTCCCCGACCTCGCGGCTGACCAGCTGCTGCTCGAGCCACAGGCCAAAGGCACGGCGCCGGCGTTGGCGTGGGCGGCCAGCGAGATCATCGCCCGCGCCGACGAGCCAGAGCGGGTCGTGATGGTGTCACTCCACTCCGACCATGTGGTCCGCCCGCTCGATGATTTCATCTCGACTCTCGACCTCGCCGTCGACACCGCGGGCGACACCGGCCGGCTGATCACTGTCGGCATTCGACCTACACGGCCGGAGACCGGGTACGGCTACATCGAGGTCGGCGACCCGCTGAGACCCGGGGTTTTCGAGGTACGACGGTTCGTCGAGAAGCCCCAACCCGACGAGGCGACGGGCTACCTGGCACAGGGCGGCTTCCTCTGGAATTCGGGCATGTTCGTCTGGCAGCCGCAGCTGCTGCTCGCCGAGCTCGACGCTCACACACCCGAGCTGGCCAAGCATCTCGAGCGGTTGAGCGCCGGCGAGGTGGCGGAGTTCTTCGCGCACGTGCCGACGCTGACCATCGACTACGGTCTCATGGAGCGCAGCCCGAACATCGCTGTCGTCGAAGCCCGGTTCGAGTGGGATGACGTCGGTGCCTGGGCGGCGTTGCTGCGCGTGCGCGAACGAAGCGCGCAAGGCAACCTCTTGATCGGCGACGCCCACGCGGTTCAATGTCAGGACACAATAATCTGGGCGGAGGACGGCCCGGTGGTCGCCTACGGCGCCGCCGATCTGGTCATCGTACGTGCCTCGGGGATCACCTTCGTCGCGCCGCGCGAGCGGGCGCTCGAACTCAAGCAGCTGCTGGTCGAGCTGCCCCACAAACTCCGATCAGGCAGCGACTGAGCCATGGCGCGCCCCCGACTCATCCTGTTCGACGACCTGCGAGCCCAGAGCTGGGAGCCGTTCGCCCTCACGCGACCGGCGGGCGAGTTGTTGTTCGGCGCCGAGAAGCTGGCGGAACGCGCGGCGCGCGTCCTCGACCTCGAGGTGGCGGGATACCTGACGTCAGAGCACCTGCTCGAGTTCAGCGAGCCGGGGGCGCCGGATGTCCTGGAGCTCGACCGACTCCCCGCGGAGGGAACACTGTTCTGGTGCTCGCGGGCGGTTCCCGAGCGGGTTGCCGAGGTCGCGCCGCCGGAGCGCCCGGCGGTCTACCTGATCGACGATCAGCCGGTGGGTGTTTACCTGCCGGCAGGGCAGCGACCGGATCCGCGTTTCCTCGGCGAGTTGGCCCTCGATTCCGCGCCGCCGACGCGCGTCGCCGTCCAGGGCCGTGTGCTGGAGTGGGTGTGGGACTTGTTGGCCGGTTGTTCGGAACAGGTAGCCCACGACCTGACGGGAGCCGCGCCCGCAGCGTCCGACCTGCCGAACGGTGTGTATCGCGAGGGCGGGCACGCGGTGCTGCTGGGCGCGAATGTCCGCATCGAGCCCGGGACGTTCCTCGACACTCGTGAGGGACCGATCCGCTTCGGCGCTGGCGTCGAGGTCCGCACCGGCACGCGGCTCGCCGGCCCCGCAGCGGTGGGCGCGCGCTCGCGCCTGCTCGGCGGCTCGTTCGAGCGAATCGTCGCCGGACCCTTCTCCTACTTGCAGGGCGAGATGGCCGACTGCACGATTCTGGGTTACACGAACAAGGCTCACCAGGGCTTCTTGGGGCACGCCTATGTCGGCAAGTGGGTCAACCTGGGTGCCCTGACGACTAACAGCGATCTGAAGAACAACTACCGTCCCGTTCGCGTCTGGACGCCCGCCGGCGTGCAGGACACCGGCAACATCAAAGTCGGTTGTTTCTTGGGCGATCACGTGAAGACCGGGATCGGGCTGCTGCTGGGCACTGGCACCGTCGTGGGTGCCGGCACTAATCTATACGGCAGCGTCATGCCGCCCCGCTACGTGGAGCCGTTCAGCTGGGGGGAAGGCGCCGAGCTGGGCGAGTATCGCCTGGCCGAGTTCCTGGACACGGCGGAACGATCGATGGCCAGGCGCAGGGTTGAACTGGGCGAGCGCGGGCGGCGATATCTGGAGAGCTGCTGGCGCAAAGGGCGGGGTGGATGACCTTCCGGGCGCACGTTTTGGGCAGCGGCAGTCGCGGCAATTCAATACTACTCGAGACCCCCGAAACACGCATCATCGTCGACGCCGTCTTCAGCGGGCGACAAATAGAGCGGCGCCTCGCCGCCAACGACGTCGCGCCCGACAGCATCGCGGCACTGTTCATCACACACGAGCACCGGGATCACACGCAGGGGATGGGCGTGATCGCTCGCCGCTGGAAGGTGCCCGTATACATCGCCCGGGCCACGGCGACGTCCTGCTCCACCCTGCTCGGCGGCGACGAGGACCTCCGCTTCTATCGTGCCGGCCGAGCGGTCGACCTGGGTGACTTGCGGGTCGAGCCGTTCCTGACCTGCCACGATGCCATCGATCCCGTGGCGGTGACGGTGAAGCAACGGTCCAGCGGTCTGAAGGTCGGCATCGCGACAGACCTGGGCTCGCCGACGGTCTCGGTGCGTCATGCCCTCAAGAACTGCGATCTGCTCATCCTCGAGGCCAACCACGACGAGCTGATGCTCCGCAGCGGCCCTTATCCCTGGTCGCTGAAGAGCCGCATCGCCGGACGGCACGGCCATCTTTCGAACCGGGCGGCGGCGGCGCTCGGCAGCGAACTGCACCACCCCGCGCTGGCCGGTGTGGTCCTGGCACACCTCAGCCAGGAATGCAACGAGCCCGAACTCGCCGCCCAGGTCATCGGCGAAGCGCTGGAGAGGAAGGGCTACACCGCGCCGCTACACGTGGCAGCCCAGGACGAACCGCTGCCGGGTCTCGACGTCACCGAGTTGGCTGCCGCCGTCCGCTCGCCGCAGCTGGGACTATGGGACTCGGGGATTCCTAGAGGGGATCTCGGGAATCGCTAGTTGCCAACCGCTCGCAGGACGTCGCTGGTGATAGCCCAGACCATGATCGCCAGGATGAGCAAGAACCCGACCTGGCTCAGCCGGGCGCGCGTCTGCAGCGACAGGGCACGTCCACGTATCGCCTCGACGGCCAGGAAGACGAGGTGCCCTCCGTCGAGTATCGGTATCGGTAGCAGATTGAGCACCGCCAGGTTCACGCTCAGGAAGGCCATAAAGGCGATCAGGTAGCCGACGCCGGCGCGCGCCGCCTGCCCCGAGAGCTGTCCGATCAGAATCGGGCCGCCGATGTCGCGTGCCGACTCCGCACCCGTTATGAGCCGTCCAACGAATCGCAGGATGAGCCAGGTCAACTCGAAAGTCCGCTGCGTGCCCTTAACGAGCGACCCCCCGACCCCCAAGGCCCGGCCGGCGCTTATCGTATCGCGGTAGACACCGATCTGACCGTGGATTAGAGAGTCACCGCTGACCGAGTCGACAACCGTAACCACCCGCTCGATCCGACTCAAGAGCTCCAGCTCCTGGTCATCCCGCAGGACGCCCAGCCTTACCTGCTCGCCCGGCCGCTGGCTCACGTAGCTCGCGAACTCGGACCACATATCGACTTCCTGGCCGTCCACCGCGGTGATCAGGTCGCCAGCCTGCAGGCCGGCCTCCTCGGCCGGGCTGCCCTCCACCACCGAGCCGATCAGCGGTACCCACGACTGATAGTATGCGATTCCGGAGTAGGCGAAGACGGCGAATAGGAAGTTCATGATCACGCCGGCCGAGATGACCACCGATCGTACGCCAACCGACTTCGACTCGAACCGCCGCTCGGGAGGGACCTCGAGATCGGATTTGCCGCCCTCCAGCGCCTCGAGCGCCTCGTCCTCACCCATGCCCGCCATCTTCACGTAGCCGCCGAGCGGGAGTGCCGAGAGCACGTACTCCGTCTCGCCCAGCTTGACCCCCCACACCCTGGGTCCGAGCCCGATCGAGAAGCGTGGAACCGCGATCCCGGCAAGCTTGGCCGTGATGAAGTGGCCCAGCTCGTGGATCACGATCAGGACGCCTAGAACGATGATAAATGCCAGGATCGAGTTCATTCAGGCCAACCGCGGTGCTCTGTTTGCGATCTCATCGACTCTGGCGCGCGCCGTCTCCCGCGCCCACCCGTCAACGCGCCGCACAACTTCCAGGTCCGTCACGCCTTCCACCGCATGCGCGTCGAGTACCCCCCGAATCACCTCAGGGATCCCTGTGTAGCGGAGCCGTCTTTCCAGGAAAGCGGCGACCGCCTCCTCGCTGGCGGCGTTGAACACGGCCGGCGCCGTGCCGCCACGCAGCGCCGCCTCGCGCCCCAGCTCGAAGGCAGGAAACCGACCCTCCGGCACCGCTTCGAAGTCGAGCGAGCCGATCTCGGCCAGATCGAGTGATGGCCCGTCGACTGCGACCCGCTCCGGGTAGCCGAGCGCGTACAGCACCGGGGTCGCCATCGTCGGGTATCCCAGCTGGGCGAGCACGGATCCGTCACGAAACTCGACCAGCGAGTGAACGATCGACTGAGGATGAATCACCACCGCCACCTGTTCGTACTCGAGCCCGAACAGGAAGTGGGCCTCGACGACCTCGAGCGCCTTGTTCACCAAAGTCGCCGAGTCGATGGTGATCTTCGCACCCATGCTCCACGTCGGGTGACGGAGCGCCTCATCCGGCGTCACCTCCGTCAGATCCAACGGATCACGGTCCCGAAAAGGTCCACCGGACGCCGTCAGGACGATACGTCGCACGCTCTCCCGGGCAGCGCCCTCGAGGCACTGGAAGACCGCGCAGTGCTCGCTGTCCACCGGTATCAGCTCGCCGCCCCCCCGCTCCAGCGCCCGCATGACCAGCGGCCCACCGACCACCAGCGACTCCTTGTTCGCCAGCGCCAGACGTTTGCCGCCCTCCAACGCCAGCAGCGACGGCTCGAGGCCCGCCGCGCCGACCAGTCCGTTGACCACGATCTCGACATCGGGGTGCGCTGCCACCCCCAGAACCGCGTCCCAACCCGCGGCCAGTCTGGTGCTCGACGGACCGCCGCCCGGCAGCGGTCCGTCGGCGAGCACCGCCAGCTCCGGCCGGTAGCGGTAGACCTGCTCGAGTAGCGCATCGGCGCTCCGATTCGCGGTCAGCGCGACGACACGGTAGCGGTCCGGGAAGGCGCCGATGACCTCCAGCGTCGTCCTGCCGATCGAGCCGGTCGAGCCCAGCACCGCGACGGTTCGCACGCTCATCAGATCCCTACGATCGCGATGTACGCGTAGGCGAACGGAAAAACGAAGAACAACGAATCGAGCCGGTCGAGTACGCCGCCGTGTCCCGGCAACAGGCCGGAGCTGTCCTTGACGCCACACTCACGCTTGAACCGCGACTCGACGAGATCACCAGCCTGCCCCACGACGGCGAGAACCGCTCCCAGGCCCAGTAGCTCGGCGAGACTCATCGTCCACGGCACGACCGACCCTGTGAGCGCAACGTACAGCGGCGCACCGCCCGCCGTCGCGATGAAGCCGGCGATCGCCCCCTCCCATGTCTTCTTCGGGCTTATCGCCGGCGCCATCTTGTGCCGCCCCACCGCACTGCCCACAGAATAGGCGGCGGTATCGCCCAGCCAGGTGATCGCAACCGGTAGCATCATGACAGCGGCGCCCGCAAGGCCGGGGGCCGCTCCACCCTCCGCCCTCAACAAGAGCGCGAAGGCGAGCGTCATCCCGCTGTAGAGCGCGCCGAAAATGGTAGTCATCGCCATCGCACCGGGCCGCGCAGTCGCTCTCGTGGCTATCACCAGAGCCGTCACCACGAAGAGCGTCAGCAGGGCGGCCGACACGACGTAAGCTTGAAGAGAAAGCGTGGCGGCGAACAGGACATAGAGCGCCGCCAGCACCGCCGCCACCGGCGGCGCCGCCGGCACGCCGCTCTCCCGGTGCATCAGGGCAAACTCCCAGGCCGCGGCCAACGCCAGCAGCGCCACGAAGCCCGCCAGCCAGTAGCCGCCCAAGAAGACGAGCCCGACGGCGAGTGGTATGCCGATGACCGCGACGCCGATGCGCTTCACGAGCTCGCCGCCTGACCGGGCCATCACGTCACCCTGCCGAACCTGCGTTCCCGTCCCTGGTAGTCGAGGATCGCTTCGAATAGATGCTCGCGAGTGAAGTCCGGCCAGAGCACCGGCGTCGTGTACAGCTCGGCGTAGGCGAGCTGCCACAACAGGAAGTTCGAGATCCGATACTCACCCGAGGTCCGAATCATCAGATCGGGATCGGGCCAGCGAGCCGTGTAGAGCTCCGCAGCGAACGCCGCCTCGTCGATCGATGCCGGCTCCAGCTCGCCCGCGGCGACCCGCTCGGCAAGCCGGCGCGCCGCATGCACGATCTCACCGCGGCTCCCGTAGCTGATCGCCAGCACGAGTTGCAGCCGCTCGCCGCCGCGCGTCCGCTCGACGATCATATCGATCGCCTTGCGCTCCGCCACCTCGAAGCGGTCGATGTCGCCCACGACATGGACCTCGACGCCGTTGTCGACCAGCTCCTGCACCTGCGAACTAGCGTAGCTCTTCAGCAGCGACATCAGGAAGACGACCTCGCGCTTCGGTCGCTGCCAGTTCTCCTGTGAAAAGGCGTACAGCGTAACCACCTCGATCCCCGCCTCGATCGCGCCCTCCACCACATCACGCACCGACTTCATCCCCGCGCGGTGGCCCTCGTGACGGGGTAGGCCCCGCTCGTTCGCCCAGCGGCCGTTGCCATCCATGATGATGGCGACGTGCCTCGGCACTTCGCGCTGGCTCTGTCTTATTCGCTGGAGAAGCTCAGAAGGCATTGACCCTTACTGCGTCGGCGGTGGTCGGCTCCGCGGATAGGAGCGACACCCGGCTAGACCTCGAGTACCTCAGCCTCTTTGGCTTTCAGAAGGGTTTCGATCTTCTCGCCGTACTCGTCCGTCAACTTCTGCACCTCGTCGAGCAGGCGATGACCTTCATCCTCTGGTATCTCGCCGTCTTTCATCTTGGCTTTCACTTCATCTTTAGCCGCGCGGCGAGCGGCACGTAGTGAGACGCGGCCTTCTTCGGCCATCTTGTGCAGAACCTTGACGAGCTCCTGGCGGCGCTCCTCGTTGAGGGGTGGGATGGGTACGTGGATGACGGTCCCGTCGTTGGAGGGGTTCAGTCCCAGATCCGAGCTCTGTATGGCCTTCTCGATCACGCCCATCAGGCTCTTGTCCCAGGGCTGTACAACCAGGAGGCGCGGTTCCGGCGCGCTGATCGTCGCCAACTGCTCGAGCGGCATGCGCGTTTCGTAGGCCTCGACCCGCACGTGCTCGAGGAGCGCCGGCGACGCCTTGCCGGTCCTGACAGACGCGAACTCCCGTCTCACCGCATCGAGGGACTTCTCCATCCGACCCCGGGTCTCCTTCAGCGACGTCATGAGCTAGCCTCCCCGGATATGAGCGTGCCCACCGGTTCGCCGCGCGCCGCCGCCAGTACGGCGCCCGGCCGCTCGATGTTGAGTACGACCACAGGCAGGTTGTTGTCCTTGCAGAGCGAGATGGCCGTGGCGTCCATCACGCCGAGCTCTCGGGTCATGACCTCCAGGAACGATATCTCCGGTATCAGCTCGGCGCTCGGGTCGGTCATCGGGTCAGCCGAGTAGACACCCTCGACCTTGGTGGCCTTGACGATCAGCTCGGCTTCCATCTCGATCGCCCGCAGCACCGCAGCCGTATCGGTCGAAAAGTACGGATTGCCGGTGCCGCCTGCAAAGAGTACAACCCGCCCCTTCTCGAGATGGCGAAGCGCGCGCCGACGGATGTAAGGCTCGGCCAGCTCCTCCATTCGGATCGCGGTCAGCACGCGGTTCTCAACACCCTTCTTCTCCAGCATGTCCTGAACGGCCAGAGCGTTGATCACCGTGGCCAGCATGCCCATGTAGTCGGCGGACACCCGGTCCATCCCACCCTCCGCCGCCGCCGCGCCCCGCACGATGTTGCCGCCGCCGACGACCAGCCCGAGGGCGACGCCGGCCTCCTTGACAGCACTTATCTCCTCGGTCAGGCGATCGATCGCCGGCAGCGATATGCCGAACCCCTCACTGCCCGCCAGCGATTCGCCCGACAGCTTCAGCAGAACTCGCTGATAACGCAGTCTGCGTCGTGGCGCCACCTATTCGCCAACCTTGAAGCGTGCGAACTGGCCGACGGCGATCTTTTCGCCCAGCTGGGCCTGCGTATCCGAGATCCGGTCCGCTACGGTGACCTCGGGGTTCTTGACGTACTTCTGCTCCAGCAGTGTGCGTTCCTCGAAGAACTTGCGCAGCTTGCCCTCCACGATCTTGTCGGCGACGTGCTCGGGTTTACCCTGCTCCACCACCTGGGCGCGGTAGATGGAGCGCTCGCGCTCGACGATCTCCTGCGGGACATCCTCGCGCGCCACTGCGATCGGGTCGGCCGCTGCGATGTGCATCGCCAGGTCGCGTGCCAATCCCTGGAACTGTTCGGTTCGCGCGACGAAGTCGGTCTCGCAGTTCAGCTCTACGAGCACGCCGACCTTGTGCGAGTGGTGTATGTACGAAGCCACAACACCCTCGCGGGCTTGCTTGCCAACACGCTTCTCCGCAGCGGCCGCTCCCTTCTTGCGCAGCCACTCGACGGCGGTATCCATATCGCCGCCCGTCTCCTGAAGCGCACGCTTGCAGTCCATCATTCCGGCGCCGGTGCGCTCTCTCAGTTGCTTTACGTCTGCCGCCTTTATCTCACTCATCTTCGCTTCGTTCGGGGTTCGTCGATCTAAAAAAGCGGGCCACCGAAGTGGCCCCGCCAGCGGTTATCCTTCGCCCGTCTCGTCACCGGTGGCTTCCTCCGAGTCCGCCGCTCCTTCCCCCTCGTCTTCACTCGCCGGGCCTCCAGGCTCGCCGGGCTCGGCGTCACCGGGTGGGCGGTGAGCGGCGATGACCTCGGGCCGCGGCCGTCTCCGCTTGCGCGAGCGCCGGCCGCCGCCCTCGCGCTCGCTCACGGCGCCCACAGCCGCATCGCTCGAGTAGGTGAAGACCTCCTCCTCCTCCTCGGCTGCGGCCCTCCGCAACTCTTCGGGCACCTCCGCCATGGCGGCCTCGACGGTATCGGCGATCTCCTTGGTGATCAGGGAGACCGAGCGGATCGCGTCATCGTTGCCGGCGATCGGCACGGTCAGCAGGTCGGGATCGGCGTTCGTGTCCGCGATCGCGATGACCGGGATATTCAACTTGTTCGCTTCCGCTATGGCGATCGCCTCGCGGCGGGCGTCCACGACGAACAGGCAGCCGGGCACCCGGGACATGTCCTTGATACCGGAGAGATAGCGGTCGAGCTTCTCACGTTCTCGATCCAGCAGCAGACGCTCTTTCTTGGTGTAGAACTCGAACGCGCCTTCCTCGGCGCCGCGCTCCAGCTCCTTCAGCCGCCGGATGTTCTTCTTAATCGTCTGGTAGTTGGTGAGCATGCCACCCAGCCAACGCACCGTCACGTAGAAGGCGCCGCAGCGCTCCGCCTCGGCACGGACGGTATCACTGAGCTGCGGCTTCGTGCAGACGAAGAGGACCGAGTCGCCGCGGTGGACGACTTCGCGGATCAGTGCCTTGGCACGCTCGAGCTCGCGGAGCGTCTTTCTGAGATCGATGATGTAGATGCCGCCGCGTTCGGCGAATATGTAGCGGCGCATCTTCGGGTTCCAACGACGGGTCTGGTGACCGAAATGGACCCCTGCTTGTAGAAGGTCTTCGAGTCCTACCGCCATAGTCCAGTTACCAGTAGTCGGTGATCAGTGATCAGTGGCTCCCGGTCGCCTCACGACGCGTCCGCGGACCACTACCTCCGGCGTTAGCGCTTGCTGAACTGGAAGCGCTTCCGGGCCTTCGGCTGACCGTACTTCTTGCGCTCCACGCGGCGCGGGTCGCGGGTGAGCAGCCCTTCGCGGCGCAGGCTCGTGCGGCGGTCCTCGTCCTCGACCAGCAGGGCGCGGGCGACTCCGAGTTGGATGGCGCCCGCCTGGCCGGTCAGGCCGCCGCCACGCACGCTGGCCGTGACGTCATACTCGCCGACCGTATCGGTGGCCTGGAACGGTTTCTCGATGATCGTCTGATAGGCGCTGCGCGGGAAGTAGTCGGCGATCGAGCGGCCGTTGATCCGCCACTCGCCCTTGCCGCGACTGAGGTAGACGCGAGCGACCGATGTCTTCCTGCGACCTACCGCGTGGACTCGCCCGTCTTCCAGCTTTCTTCCGACCATGCTCCGACCCGTAGCGCTGCGTTAACTTTTGATCTTCAATGGCTGAGTCTCGAGACCCTGGTGCGGGTGCTCGGGCCCCGCATAGACGCGGAGCTTCTTGAGCATCTGGCGTCCCAGGGTCGTCTTCGGCAGCATACCCTGCACGGCGCGCCTGATCACCCACTCCGGACGCCGCTCTTGCATCCGCTTGAACGGTATGAACTTAGCACCGCCGACGAAGCCGCTGTGGCGGAAGTAGCGCTTCTGCTCCGCCTTCTTGCCGGTCAGGCGGACGCGCCTGGCATTGACGATGATGACGCCGTCGCCGCAGTCGACGTGCGGGGTATAGAGCGCTTTGTGCTTGCCCCGAAGAACCTTAGCGACCTCGGCGGCCAGGCGGCCCAGCACGACGCCGTCGGCGTCCACAAAGTACCAGCGCCGGGTGAGCTCCTCGGGCTTCGCCACCGGGGTCTTCATCGATTTGGTCAGCAGTCCTGCCATGGTGCCGTCAGATTAGCACCGGTTCCGCGCCGGTGCGGATTTCCGTAGCGGGGTTCACCGCTTTTGGGTACAGCGTGGTAGGATATCCGAGGAATCCAGCTATGTCAAGCAAGTTGGGGGTATGTCGGCAAGTCTAACCGAGGAAGCTCTCGAGCGAGCGGGCCCTCGAGACGTGACGGAGACGGGCTAGCGCCCGCTCCTTGATCTGACGGACGCGCTCGCGGGTGACGCCCAGCTGCTGCCCGATCTCCTCCAGGGTCATGGCCTCTTCGCCGTCGAGCCCGTAGTAGAGGCGCAGGATCTTGGCCTCTCGGGGCTTGAGGGTCGAGAGGGCGGCCTCGACGTTGATCTTCAGCGCCTTCTCGAACGCCTCCTGCTCGGGCCCGGGTCGGATCTCGTCGGGCAGGTAGTCGAGGAGCTTGTTATCCTCACCGGGCACCAGGGGGGCATCGAGCGAGAGGTGGGCCATGGCGATGGACATTGTCTTGTACAGCTCATCGGCATCGACCTCGAGTCCCTCAGCCAGCTCGCCGACCGTCGGCTCGCGGCCCAGCTCTTGGACGAGAGCGCTGGAGCGCTTGCCGATCCGGTGCAGCTCACCGGCGCGGTTGAGCGGCACGCGCACGATCCGCGATTGTTCCGCCAGCGCCTGCAGGATCGCCTGGCGGATCCACCAGACGGCGTAGCTGATGAATTTGACGCCGCGCGTCTCGTCGAACTTCTCTGCGGCCCGTATCAGTCCCAGGTTGCCCTCGTTGATCAGATCGGCGAGCGCGACGCCCTGGTTCTGGTACTTCTTCGCGATGGAAACGACGAAGCGGAGATTCGAGTTGACCAGCTTCTCCAGGGCATCCCGGTCGCCGCGCCGGATCTTGCGGGCCAGGACGCCCTCCTCATCCCGGCCGATGAGCGGGTAGGCGCTGATCTCCCTGAGATACTGGTCCAGGGAGCCGGGAGGCGTGGCGGCGCGGTGGGTGGGCTCGAACGCCGGGAGGAATCGCGCCCGCTCGTCGCGCTGGTCCTCGACGTTGCCGCCGCCAGGTGTGTGCTGCTGCCCTTCTCGACTCAATCGCACAACTCCGCCCCTCGATCGGGATTCCCGGTCACCTTAGACTAACGCAGGGCGACCTATCGAACCAGGTCACCCACGCGGCTCCATCTCACTTCGGTCAGCCACGGCAGCGGCCGCAGCTTACTGCGATCGAATGAGTAGTAGATGAACAAAGGCCGCCCTTTGATCAGATCTCGATCGACGAAGCCCCAGTAACGAGAGTCCTGCGAGTTGTCGCGATTGTCGCCCATGACGAAGTACTTACCAACGGGCACGAGGATGGGGCCCCAGTCGTCGCGAGTCGGGCGATAAGTGCTGGCGTCCACCTCGGGCGCCAGGTACTCCCTCTGCCACTCGAACTGATGATCGTAGTAGTCGTTGCCTGGCTGGGTATGCTGTACGTAGTCCTCCTCGACTCGCTCACCGTTCACGTACAGCTCGCCGCCACGCATGGCGACCCTGTCGCCCGGCAGACCGACAACACGCTTTACGTAGTTCTTCGATCGGTCGAGCGGGTACTCGAAAACCACTATGTCGCCCCGCTCGGGGTTCTCGATCGCCGGCAGGCGGACACCGGTTAACGGCACCTGGGCGCCGTAGACCGCCTTGTTGACCAGGAGGAAGTCGCCGACCAACAGTGTGTCCTCCATCGACCCGGTCGGAATCTTGAACGCCTCGACGGCGAACGTTCTAATGATGAGGAACAGGAGTATCGCGACGGAGATCGACTTGACCCATTCCCAGAGCCAGCGACCTGTGCCTTCGTCTGCCCGGCGCCGCTTCGCGCTCTGCGGCTGCTGTTCCGGCGAATCCTGCCTCTTCCTTGCCTGTGCTCTCTTCTTGGCCATCATGCGGGATTTCCCATGGAACGCCCCGGCCCCTGGGCAAGCGACCGTGACCTTCTTACTCTCCTACCTCCCAAAGCCGTCTCAAGATCCACCGCGCCCACCGCTGTCGTGATGCGCGGCGCTAATCGAAACCTATCTCGATCCCCTCCGGTTTCGCTAGCTCTCTACTCGACTCACTCGCCGACTGCTGAACTTAGCATAGGCCCGGCGCGGCACCAAGTGGCCTAACGGCCCCTACCCAGTGAACTTCTCAAGTAGACATAATGTTCGCGCACACCGACGTCGGTCACGAACCGCGGCAGCTCGAAGGCCACGGCGTTCGCCGGCAGGTCGCCGCCCGAGCCGCCCTTGAGCTGTAGCATCAGCTGATCGCGCATCGCGCCGGGCAGCGGCAGCGCCCCCACCTGTATATCGTCGACGAAGTAGATGCCGGCACCGGGCCGCAGGCCGTCCAGCCGCCCGCTGAACGAGACGGCGGCCGTGTCACCGAGAAACGCGACCCAGGGCCCCATCCTCTCGATCCCCTCCACCTCCTGCAGCGCCACACGCCCCGCCAATACCAGCTTCTCCTCTTCGATCGCCGCCGTGACGTCGCTGATGTACGACGGGAAGAACCCCCTCAGTCCGTACTCTATCCAGGCGTTTAGCTCATCGGCGTCGAGCACAGCCTCGTCGAGCTCGCCCTGTCCCAGCGCCACGATCTTGTCATCCACGCGCCGCGCCAGCTCGGGCGCGCTCGACGCGGCCGCCTCCGTCGGGGCATCGCTGCGACCGACGACGGCGGACACGTAGGACGCTATCTCGTCCCGAGCGAGCCAGCCGGCCACGAGTCCCGCGATGAGCAGCGTTCCACACCCGATCAGCTTGAGACAGCTTCGCATCTTCCCTCTACGCGCGGCGAGACAGTCAGGATTCGAAGTTCGCGCTGTGAACGACGTCGTAGATGGCTCCCGTCGGCATCAGTCTGCTGCTCATGACGTCGAGCGAGCGAATCTGGAAGGCATCGCGGTACTCGATGCGCTGCGCGAGATCGGCCAGTCCCCTGAATTCGTTGGGCGACACATGCTTACGGGCCCGGCCCAGCGTAAGGTGCGGCCGGAACGGTCGCTGCTCACGCGGGAAGCCGAGTCCCGCCAGCGCCTCTTCCAGCGACGCCTGGAGCGATTCCAGCGTCGGCTCGAGCTCGACGCCGACCCAGACGACCTGCGGTCGGCGAAGCGAGGGGAAGGCGCCGAACCCCCCGACGCCCATAACGAACGGCGGAACGCCGGCGGCGGCGCCGTCAACTGCGCTGCACACCTCTCGCACCCGCTCCTCCGGCAGTTCACCCAAGAACTTCAGGGTGAGGTGTACGTTTTCGGGCGGAACCCAGCGGATGGGAAAGCCGGCGTCACGCAGGTCGGCGGCCGCATCGGCGAGGCGCCCCTGCTCGGCTGCGGACGGGACCAGCGCGACGAACGTACGCATCTAGTAGAGCCCCAGGGCGACGTAGTGGAAGCCGGCTGTCTGACAGCTCTGCACCACCGCGTCACGGTCGCGGACCAGAAGCGCGGCGAACGAGTCGCCGTCGCCGACCAGCACCGCGACCTCACCGCCGGTGCCGCCGTCCTCCACCCGCGCACCGATCCCCAGCTCGAGCAGACACCGTTCCGCCTCAGCGGCGCGAGCGCGGTCCCCGGCGCGGTTGACCCACGGACCGTCGCCCGGCCCTTCGTTGAGCGCGCCGCGCCGATAGCCACCCAGATCGAGGCAACCGCGCGCGAACCCTGCATCGCGCAGCGCCTCGCTGACCCGACCGCGCAGCTCCGGCCCGACGAGCCCGGCCAGGGCGGCGGGGTCGACCTCGAGTCGCGCCAACTCACCGTGCTGCCGCACCCTGAGATCGCGCCAGGCCCCCAGCGACCGCAGCCGCGACTCCGCCTCCTCGATCCGGCGCAGGCGGCCCGGCGTGACGGGCGTACCGTAGCTGATACGACTGGCCAGACACGGCGAGGCCGGCATGTCCCAGGTGGGCAGGCCGGCGCGCCGCGAGAGGGCGCGGATCTCGTCCTTCCGCAGACCCACCTCCTGCAGCGGTGAACGGACTCCCAACTCGCGCGCCGCGATCAGACCGGGCCGGTGCTCATCCAGGTCATCGGCGTTGGACCCGTCGAGCACCACGGCACAACCGTGCTCGCGGGCCAGCGCCAGCAGGCGGCCGTAGAGGTCGGCCTTGCAGAAGTAGCAGCGGTCACGGGGGTTGGCTACGTAACTCGGGTCGTCCAGCTCATGCGTATCGATCTCGACGCGCGGTAGGCCGATGGACTCGGCGACCGACTCCGCGACCTCGTGTTGCACCGCCGGATAGCTGGGCGACCGGCCGGTGACGGCGAGCACCTGCTGCGGACCCAAGGTGTCGAGCGCCGCCTTCGCCAGGTAGGCAGAGTCGACGCCACCGCTGTAGGCGACCAGTACGGAGCCGCACTCGCGCAGCAGCGCCTGCAGCGCCCGCTCTTTCTGTTGGAGGATGTTACTCGTTGGATCCATGCGTCACCCGTCGGCCAGCTTGTCGTTCGCGAATACTCAGGACAGAGGCTGGTGATTGTCAAGCTGACGGGCGCGAATCCACCGCGCGATCCAGCCCACGATACTGGATCGCCTCCGCCACGTGCGCCGCCCGGACGACCTCGCTCGCCTCCAAGTCGGCTATCGTGCGGGCGATCTTGAGCACCCGGTGAAACGAGCGCGCCGAGAGGCTGAACCGGCCCATCGCCGCCCGCAACAGCGACATCGCCGTCTCATCGGCCCGGCAGAGCGAGCGAACGTCCCGGGCCGCCATCTGGCCGTTCGCGAACACGCCGTCGCGCTTCGCGAAGCGCTCCTCCTGAATGCGGCGCGCGCGCTCGACGCGCTGCAGTACGTCGTCCGAGCTGTCCCCGTCACCGTCGGCCAGCAGGTCGGGGCACGAGACCGGCGGCACCTCGATGTGCAGGTCGATCCGGTCGAGCAGCGGGCCGGACACCCGGGCGCGGTAGCGGCGAACGATCGCCGGTGTGCAGCGGCAGGCCCGGCGCTTGTCGCCCAGGAAGCCGCAGGCGCAGGGGTTCATCGCGGCGGCGAGGACGAAACGTGCCGGAAAGGTGAGTGATCGCGCGGCCCGGCCGATGGTCACCCGCCCGTCCTCCAGCGGCTGGCGGAGCACCTCGAGCACGTTGCGGCGGAACTCGGTGAGCTCGTCGAGGAAGAGGACGCCATGGTGGGCGAGTGATGCTTCGCCCGGGCGCGGGACGGCGCCGCCGCCGATCAGGCCGGCGTCGCTGATCGTGTGGTGCGGCGCGCGAAACGGGCGCCGACAGACGAGCGCCTGATCGGGCGCCAGCTGGCCGGCGACCGAGTGGACTCGTGTGACCTCGATCGCCTCGGCCAGGCTGAGGCGCGGCAGGATGCCGGGTAGCCTGCGGGCCAGCATCGTCTTGCCGCCGCCGGGTGGCCCGACCAACAGGACGTTGTGGCCGCCGGCGGCGGCGATCTCGAGGGCGCGCTTCGCATGCTCCTGGCCGCGCACGTCGGCCAGGTCGAGGGCCGAGCCCGGCCGCCGATCCAGCGACGCGGCCGCATCGAAGCGCATCGACGGAAGCTCCGAGCTCCCGCTCAGAAAGCCGACCACGTCGCCCAGCGATCCAGCGCCCCGCACATCGAGCCCCTCGATCACCGAGGCCTCCGAGAGATTGGCCGCCGGGACGATGAAGCCGGCCCGACCCGCCCGCAGCACCGCCTGAGCCATCGAGAGGGCGCCGCGTATCGGTCGCAGGGCACCGTCGAGCCCCAGCTCGCCGGCCAGCGCGTAGCGGTCGAGCGAGTCCGGGGACAGCTGCCCGGTGGCCGCCAGCAGACCGCAGGCGATGGGCAGGTCGAAGTGGCTTCCCTGCTTCTTGACGTCGGCCGGCGCCAGATTGACGGTGATCTTTCTGGGCGGGATCTCGAAGCCCGAGTTCTGAAGCGCGGAGAGGACCCGCTCCTTCCCCTCCTTGACCGCGCTCTGCGCGAGCCCCACCGTCGCGATCGCCGGTAGGCCGGCCGCCGCATCGACCTCGACCACCACGATGTACGCGTCGATGCCCAGTATCGCAGCACTACGGACGAACGCCAGCACCCGACCTCCCGATACCGCTCCCCAGCTCGCAAACTCGCCTTCCCGGGCCCACTGTGTCGCGGCGCGATCAACGGAACATCAACGCGCAAGCCTTGACGCGGCCTCACGCCGGTCGCAACGTGCCGGCGACGTCTGCGCCACCCGTCAATACCCTACCCCGGAGGCCGCGTGGCCGAGTCGCGTAAGGCAGGTGAGCCGCTGCTGCTCGAGGATATGTCGTGGCCGGAGGTCGCCGAGTACCTGGAGCGAGATCAGCGGCTCATCATCCCGATCGGGACCTGCGAGCAGCACGGCAGGCACCTCCCGCTCGGGACCGATACCCTGCTCGCCGAGCGACTGGCGCACGACCTGTCGGTAGAATTCGGGATACTCGTCGCCCCGACCTTCGCTTACGGTGTGAACGTCGATACGGAGCAGGCCTATGCCGGTACCGCCTCCCTGCGACGCAAGACTCTGCACCGGGCCTTGAACGACCTACTGGCCGCGTGGGAGGGGCACGGCTTCGAGGAATTCATCTTGATCACGGCCCACTTCCACGACCCGCACCTCGATGCGGTGACTACCGTCGTGACGGAGCACGCCCGGGTTCGGGTCGTCGACCTGCAGAGCGTGCGAGTCGGGCAGTTCCTCGACCTGCAGCGGCAGCACGAGCATGCCGGCGAGGTGGAAACCTCGGTGATGATGTACCTCTTCCCCGAGCTGGTGCGCAGAGACGAGATCCACGACTACCCGCTCGACGCGAAGGAGGTACGGCGTTACCTTCGTGGCCGGATGCCGAAGCCACCACCGGGGTGCGAGGGTGCGATCGGTCATCCATCCGCTGCCACCGCCAAGAAAGGTGAAGAGATCTACGAGCATGTCCTCGAGAAGGTCAAGGCACGGCTGTTTCTCGAGCCCGAGGATTAAACGCGCCGGCCTCGCCTGCGCCGTCCCGCTCGCCCTGACGCTCCTGTCGGGTGTCGCCGGGCGTCCGGCCCCGGCCGGCCGACCCGACTTCGTCGACAGCGGCACCTTCACCCTCTATCTGGACGGTGCGCGGATCGGCGAGGAGCGGTTCATCATCCGCCGCGAGCGGGCGGGATCCGCCGGCTCCGTCTACCGGGCCGGTGCCGAGCAGAACCTGAAGCTCGACGGCACTACGGCTCGCGCCGCCGTGGCGCTCGAGGTGTTGGGGCCGGGCACGCGCCCGCTGCGTTACGAGGCCGAGATCAACGGTTCCGAGGCGACAACGATCGTCGGCACGCTGTCTCGCGACAGGATCCGGCTCGAGGTGCGATCGCCGCGCGGCGATGAGATGAAGGAGTTCCTGGTGCCGGGCGATGTGGCGGTGCTCGACAAGTACGTTGCGCACCACTACTACTTCGCGACCAGATTATTGAGGGAAAAGGGGTCGGTCGAAGCGAGCATTATCGTGCCGCGCGACCGAAACCAGGAGGCGGTCCGGATCGTAGATCAAGGCATGGAGTCGGTGACCATCGGCTCCGCCGAGCTCGATCTGCGTCACGTCACAATCGTATCACAGAGCGGTGCAACTCACCACGTGTGGTTGGACGGCGAGAAAGTCATGAAGGTCGATGTCCCCGAGCACGGGTTCCTTGCCGTCCGTTCCGACAGCGGCGACTCGATCAACTGAATAGGGGGATCAATGAACTTCCAACCCCAGCCCGCTGAGTCGGCTGGTGTCGAGGCGACACCGAACCTGATCACGCGCGTCATCATGGCGTTCACGGCCCCGACCAACCTGGGTGCGGCCCTACGCCGGGCGTCGCCCTGGTTCTGGACGTTGGCCATTGTGGCGATCATCGGCGCCGTCATCTTCGTGCTGCTTCCCGCAGACGTGCTGCAGGCCTCGCTGGAGGCGCAGGCACGTGCGCGGCCCGAGGGCCAGGAGGCGCCCGACCCGGAGACGATGCTGATGATCACCCGGTTCGGCGGGGCGGCGTCGGCGCTGGTGTTCACCTTCATCGCGGCACTCGTCACCGCCGGTGCTCTGTACCTGGCGTTCAACGTCGTTCATGGCCAGGACGCGACCTACAAGCAGCACCTGAGCGCTGCCGCCCACGTGTGGTGGATCAGCCTGTTGGGCTTTGCGGTCGTCGTGCCGATCTGGATTTCCACGCAGGACATGCAGACGAAGCTCGGCCTCGGCCTCCTCCTTCAGGACGCGCCCGAGACGTTCGTGGGGTACCTCCTCAACAACATCACCCTCTTCGGGCTGTGGATGGGAGCGGCGCTCGGTGCGGTGGAGTCCGGGCTCTCCGGGGGCCGCTTGACGGTGGGCAAGGGGATCGGCACGGTCCTCGCGCTCTATCTGATCTGGGTGGTGTTCCAGGCGGCGCTGTCCACCCTGTTCGGCGGGTTCGGCGCGTAACAAAGTCCAGCCGCGCGGCTGTCCGGGGCATGCCCCCGACAGCCGCCTCTCCGCCCGCGGGACCTTCCTCCGATCCCGGGGTCCAGCCCCGGCCCGCGTTCGGCCGGGCCGCGGGGTGGAATCCGCGAAACTCTTGACTGAACGGCCTCGTACGAGTAAGCAAAGGCGCTGCACTCGCCGGAGAGCACCGGGCACGGCCGCCCAGGCCGGGCCGGGACGGCGACGTGTGGCGGATGCGCGTTGCCGGGTTAGGAATTCGCATCGGTCAGCTGCAGCAAGCTGTTAACTGTATTCGAAGAGCCCTAGCTAACCCAAGCGTGGAGTTGGTCATGAAGTGGACAGCGGTCCCGAGCGCGCTTCTCGCGTGCCTCCTGGTAGGCGTAACGGGCCTCAACGCCCAGCAGGTCGTCCGCATGACGCTGGCCGAGGCGATCGAGCTGGCCAGGCAGAACAACCCGACCTTCCAGCAGACGCTCAACGACGTAGCGCCGGCACGCTGGAACGTGAGGGCGGCGAATGCCAACCTGTTCCTGCCCGACGCCAGTCTGTCGTTCTCCACCTCCTGGCAGGATGCCGGTCAGGAGCGATATGGCGGCTTCACCAGCGCCCAGCCCGCGATCTTGATCTCCAACTACTATTTCCGCCTCTCCTACGCGCTCAACGGCAGCACGCTGTTCGCGCCGGGTCAGCGGCGAGCCGAGCGCACAGCGGTGGAGCGTCGGATCGACGACGCCGAGCTCCAGCTGCGCAACTCGGTGACCAGCTTCTACATCGAGGTCCTGAGGCTGCAGGAACAGGCCGTGCAGGCGGAGCGCGAGCTGCGACGCTCGGAGGAGCATCTGCGGCTGGCCGAAGCGCGCGAGGAAGTGGGCGCCGGTACGCGGCTTGAGACGATGCAGGCCGATGTGGCCCGCGGTCAGGCCGAGGTCGCCCTACTCCAGGCCCAAAACACGGCCCGGGTCGCCAAGCTCCGGCTGATCCAGGCGCTGGGAGTCCAGATGCCCGCCGACCAGATCGAGCTGGTGAGCGAGTTCGAGGTCTTCGCGCCCATCCTGGATTTGGAGACTTGGGTCGCCGAGGCGATGGCTGCCCACCCAACCCTGATCGCGGCTCGCGCCGACCGAGAGGCGGCCAACTCGAGCGTGAAGGTGGCGAAGGCTGCGTACTTCCCCACCCTCTCGCTGCAAGCCGGCTGGAGCGGCTTCACCCGTGAGGAGACGGATCCGACCTCCTCGATCGCCAGCTCGGTGAGAGGCGCCCGGACCAATGCGGCGGCAACGGTCGAGCTCTGCAACACGTTCGCCGAGCTCTACGACGCATCCATGGGGTCGATACCACCCGAGTTCAATAGCTGCTCGGACTTCGCCTTCACCGAGCAGGACTCGATCGACATCGCGACCTCGATCAGACGGCAGAACGACGTCTTCCCATTCGATTTCCAGAACTCGCCGGTCTCCGTGGGCGTCTCCTTCTCACTGCCCATCTTCAGCGGCTTCGACCGGCAGGTCCAGGTCGAATCGGCGATCGCGCGGCGCAACGACATGGATTACCAGGTCCGCGGCCTCGAGCTGCAGATACGGGCCGATGTCACCGAGGCCGTCCACAACATGGAGACCGCCTATCAGACGGTGCTGCTCCAGGAGGAGAACACGGCGATGGCGCGCGAGGAGATGCGCCTGGCGCAAGAGCGCTATCAGCTGGGTGCCGGCACGTTCCTCGAGCTGCTCGACTCGCAGACGCTGACCGCCCAGGCCGAGGTCGACCAGATCGATGCGGTGTTCAGCTTCTATCAATCTCTGACCCAGCTCGAGGCGGCGGTCGGTCGCCCGCTCGACCTGCGGGGAATCGAATAAACTGCGAGCGCAAAGGGTAATACTCTACGAGGTAGTCCTACGGGAGCTGACTTAGTGAACAGAAAGAAAGTACTCATCGCGAGTTTCGGCGCATTGATACTGTTGGTATTCATCGCGCTCGCTATGCGACAGGGCCGCCGCGGAGGGACCGAGGTCCGTACGGAGGAAGTGCAGCGGCGCGACCTGGTGTCGGTCGTGACGGCCAGCGGCCGGATCCGCCCCTATCGAAGAGTCGAGATCCAGGCCGACGTCTCCGGCCGAATCGTCGATCTGCGCATCATCGAAGGTGAATGGGTCACCGAGGGAGACACGCTGCTGATCATCGACCAGTCCACCTACCTGGCGGCGGAGCAGCGCGCGCAGGCGGCGCTCGCTTCCAGCCAGGCGACGGTGGCACAGGCGCGAGCCAACCGCGATCAGGCCCAGCGGGTGCTCGAACGTACACGGCGGATCTACGAACAGAGCCCGGAGCTGATATCGGACCAGCAGCTCGAGGACGCCGAGACGAGCTACGAGGTACAGGAAGCGCTCTACCAGGCGGCCGAGCACTCGGTCGAACAGGCCCGCGCCAACCTGCGCGAGGCGCGCGACCGACTGGCCAAGACAGTCATCACCGCGCCGCTCACCGGCCGTGTAACACGGCTGAACGTCGAACAGGGCGAGACGGCGATCATTGGCACGATGAACAATCCGGGTACCGTGCTGGCGACCGTAGCCGATCTGTCGGAGATGGAGGCGGTGGTCGAGGTCGACGAGACCGACGTCCCGCAGATCGCGCTGGGCGACAGCGCGAACATCGAGATCGACGCCTTCCCGGATGAGATGTTCACCGGCTTCGTCACCGAGATCGGCCATAGCTCGATACAGGGCGGCGCACTCGGCTTCAGCGGCACGACCTCCGATCAGTCGGTCGATTTCGAGGTCGTGATCCGCATCGAAGACCCGCCCGAGGCTCTGCGCACCGACCTCTCTTGCACCGCGGACATCGTAGCAGAGGCGCGCGACAGCGTGCTCAGCATCCCGATCATCGCTCTCACACTTCGTACACCCGAGCCACAGGACCGGGAGACCTCGAGCGACACGGGTAGCGAGGAGATCGAGCTGGTCGAGGAAGAGGAGCCCCAGGAGCTGGAGGGCGTCTTCGTGGTGAACGAGGACAATACGGTCAGCTTCCGACCGGTGACCGTCGGCATCGCCGGGCGCGAGCACTTCGAGGTCCTCGACGGACTCGAGGAAGGCGAGCTGATCGTGGCCGGTAGCTACCAGGCCATACGCATGCTCCGGGAAGGCGACCTCGTGAGGCCCAGCAACAACAGTGGAAACAACTAGACAGGGGAGTGACGATAGATGATGATGCCTCCGGACAACAACACCGTAATCCTGACGCGCGACCTCAAGAAGGATTACGAGCTCGGCGCCGAGACGGTCCACGCACTGCGCGGCGTCGACATGAAGATCGATAAGAACGAGTTCGTCGCCATCATGGGGCCTTCCGGCTCCGGCAAGTCGACTTTGCTCAACCTGATCGGCTGCCTCGACACCCCGAGCTCCGGCCACTACTGGTTGGGTGGCGAAGAGGTCTCGCAGCTCGACGACAACGACCTCGCCAGGATCCGTAACCGCCAGATCGGCTTCGTCTTCCAGACGTTCAACCTGCTGCCGCGGACGACGGCGCTGCACAACGTCGAGCTGCCGTTGATCTACGCCGGCCTGCCGGCGAAGCTGCGGCACGAGCGGGCGAAAGGGGCGCTGGAAGCCGTGGGGCTCGCCGACCGCATTACCCACCATCCGAACGAGCTGTCGGGCGGTGAGCGGCAGCGGGTCGCCATGGCCCGGGCCCTGGTCAACCAGCCGTCGCTGCTGCTGGCGGACGAGCCGACGGGCAACCTTGACTCGGCGACGTCGAGGGAGATCATGGAGATCCTGGTCAGCCTGCACGATCGCGGCGAAACGATCCTGCTGGTCACACACGAGCGGGACATCGCCGCGTACTCGGACCGGCTGATCACGCTACGGGATGGTGTGATCGAGACCGACCAGCGGCACACGATAGGAGAGCCTGTAGCTTGAAGATCCTCGATGCGGTTCTGCTGGCGTTGAGGACGGTATGGGCCCAAAAGCTCAAGTCCTTTTTCACGCTCCTCGGCGTGATCGTCGGCGTCACGTTCCTGATCTCGGTGTTCGCCGTGGTCGAGGGAATGAACCGCTACGTGCAGGACGACTTCGCCGGCTCGATCTTCGGGATCAACACGATAACCATCGAGCGGGTGTGGTCGGGACGCGGCGGCCGCCAGGATGCCGAGACACGGCGCCGGCAGTCGCGCAATCCGGACATCACTACTACGGATGCCGCGGCGCTGCGGGAAGAGATACCCGACATATGGTACATGTCGTACAGCACCGAGCGGTTCATGCCCGAGGTCCGCAGCGGGCAGAACAAGCGTAAGAACGTGCGACTGATCGGTGTGACTGACGAGTACTTGGCGCTGCAGGGTTGGGAGGTCGTGGACGGCCGTGGCCTGACGCGTATCGACGACGTGCGGGCGATACGTGTCGCGGTGATCGGGGACGCGATCGCCGAGAAGTTGTTCCCGGACGAGTCGCCGATCGGTAGAGACATCCGGCTGGGGCCGTTCCGCTACCGGGTCGTCGGCGTGCTGGAGCTGCAGGGCGGCTTGATCGGCATCATCCGTGACGCGGCCGTGGTCGTACCGTGGGGTGCGTTTCAGGCCGACTTCTCGCGTCGCCGGAACGTGGTTCGGGGCATCCAGGTCAAGTTCAGGACGGAAGAAGCGATGGCGGCGGGCGAGGCGGTGGCCGAGGAGACGCTGCGGGCGCGGCACCGGCTGCGGCCCGGCCAGGAGAACGACTTCGACATCGAGACCGCCAGCGAGGTGCTGGACGCCTGGAATACGATCAAGAACGTCCTGTTGGCCGCAGGGCCCGGCCTCGTGGCGGTGGCGCTCGTCGTCGGTGGCATCGTGATCATGAACATCATGCTGATGTCGGTGTTGGAACGCACACGCGAGATCGGCATCCGCAAGGCGTTGGGTGCCCGGCGCATCGACATAACACGCCAGTTCCTGGCCGAGTCGGCGACGCTCTCCACCGTCGGCGCCGCGATCGGCGTGGCCATCGGTACGGCGCTGGCCAAGCTGGTCGACATCGCCTTCCCGCTGCCCGCCTCGGTACCGGTCTACGCGATCGTCATGGGCGTCGCGCTGGGGCTGATGGTCGGGATCGTATTCGGCGTCTACCCGGCGCTACGCGCTTCGCGGCTCGACCCGATCGTCGCACTACGGTATGAATGAGCGAGGCTAGCCATGAGGACGAGGGCACTCCAGGAGGGAGTCACGATCGCGCTGCAGGCGCTCAGGCAGAGCAAGGTGCGCACCGGTCTGACGATTCTGGGGGTCGGGATCGGCGTCCTCGTGGTGGTGGCGATGGCCGCGGTGATCCAGGGCGTCAACCACAGTTTTGACGTGCTCGTCGAGGCCTCCGGCGCCAATACTTTCTACATCACCCGATCCTATGGCGTCGAGATGAGCACGCCGCTGGACGAGGAGGAGCCGACCTGGCAGCGGCGGCCGCCGATCCCGGCGCGCTTCGCCCGCTCGCTGGAGGCGCTCTCCAACGTGGCGAACTCCTTCGCGTCTGCCGATATGTCGTGGCTGGACGTGTCACTGAGCGCCAGGGGCAACGAGACCGATGCCAGCATCATGGCCGTGCCCTCCGATTTCATGCAGACCGACGCCGGCGACATCGTAGCCGGTCGCTTCTACACGAAGCTGGAGGAGGAGGCGGGCCGGCCGGTGGCTGTCATCGACAGCTCCGCCGCACGCGATCTGTTCGCGCCACTCGACGCCGTCGGCAGGACCTTTCGAATCGGCAACCAGGCCTTCCTCGTGGTCGGCGTCTACAAGCATCCACCGAACCTGTTCGCCGCACTGGGCGACAGCCGGGTGTTCGTCCCGTTCAACACGGGGCAGAAGTACCTGATGGGGAACGTCCGCTGGATCTCGTTCGACGAGTTGGTCTGGATAACGGTGGTGGCGAAACCGGTGGTCGAGATTACCGAGGCGATCGACCAGGTCACCGGCCGCATGCGCAGTCTGCGCGGACTCGGCCCGGGTGACGAGGACAACTTCGACATCGTGACTCAGGAGTCGATGCAGGATATCTGGAACCAGCTCACGGCAGCCCTCTTCGCTGTGATGTTCGCGCTCTCCAGCGTCGGCCTCATGGTAGGCGGCATCGGAGTGATCGCCGTGATGGTCGTCTCGGTGACCGAGCGCACCCGTGAGATCGGCGTCCGCAAGGCGCTGGGCGCCACGCGCCGCGATATCCTCTGGCAGTTCCTAGTCGAGGCGGTGACGCTCACCACCGTGGGCGGCGCCTTCGGCCTGGCGGTCGGCGCTATCATCGCCTGGTCGCTCAACTCCTTCACACCCATACCGGCGGTCATCCCGCTCTGGTCGGTCCTGCTCGCCATCGCCGCGGCCGCCATCACCGGCATCGTGTTCGGCCTCTTCCCCGCCGTCCGTGCCTCGCGCCTCGACCCGGTCGCCGCTCTCCGCTACGAGTGACCCCCTCTCTCCCTCGCCATCCCCATCGAACTCGCCGTCGATGGCGATGGAGACGGCGAGGGACGGAAACACGGGTTGCGGTTTCGAACTCAAAATCGACATCCTATAGACCATGGTCGATCTGCTCGCCATCGCACCGCATCCCGACGACGCCGAGCTGTTGTGCGGCGGCACCCTGATCCGTGCCGCCGACCGGGGCCGGAAGACCGCGATTCTCGATCTGAGCGCCGGTGAGCTCGGAACCCGCGGCACTGCGGAAGTGCGTCGTGCAGAAGCCGATCGGGCCGCCGAGATCCTCGGGCTCACGACCCGTCTCATCCTCGGCCTCCCCGATGCGCAGATCCGCAACGACGCCGAGAGCCGGACCCGCCTGGTCGAGGCGATCCGCGAGCTGCGCCCACGCACGGTGATCCTGCCCTACTTCGAGGGGCGCCATCCGGACCATCGAGTCGCGTCCGAGTTGGGCTACGACGCGTGCTACCTGGCGGGCTTGCGGAACTTCCCCGCCGCCGGCGATGCGCACCGCCCGGCCAAGGTCCTCTACGCGCTCGCCTATCGCGAACATGCGCTGAAGCCGACGTTCGTGGTCGATACGAGCGACGCGTTCGAGCGCAAGCTCGAGGCGATCCGCTGCTACGGCTCGCAGTTCGACGAGGTCGAGGCGCTGGGCGAGCTCTACCCGGCTGCGGTGCCGCTCTACGACCTGGTCAGGATCCGGGACGCAGGCTACGGATCGCTGATCCGCACCGCCTACGGCGAGCCGTTCTACACGCGCGAGACGATGCAGGTCGACGACGTGGTGAGCCTTCCGGTCAGCAGCTTCTAGGACCGCCACCTTCCCTCGACGCCGCACGGGGATAGTTTCCTAACGTCTCCATCGCCATCGCCATCCCCATCGTCATCGAATTCGATGGGGATGGGGATGGCGATGGGGATGGAGACGAAGATGGAGATGGAGATGGAGAGTTGGTGAGACGGCGGGTCTACCTCGATTACGCGGCGACGACGCCGCTGCGCCCGCAGGTAGCGGAGGCGATGGCACGCTACCTGGACGATGAGTTTGGGAACCCGTCCAGCATCCACGCGTACGGCCGTGCCGCGCGTGTGGCGGTAGAGGAAGCGCGACGACGGACGCTCGGCACGCTCGGCGGCGCGGGCCGACTGATCTTTACCGGCTCGGGGAGCGAGGCGGACTGTCTGGCGGTTCTGGGGTTCGCAAGACGGCGGCCGGGCGGCTGTGTCATCCGATCGAGCATCGAGCACAAGGCCGTGGTCGAGGCGACGAATGTACTCGCTGTCGACGGCTACGACGTGCGTGTGGCCCCCGTGGAGGCTGATGGTACGGTAAACCTCGATGCGCTCGCCCGGCTGCTGCCGGGCGACGGCCGGCCGACGCTGGTCTCGGTGATGTGGGCGAACAACGAGACCGGGGTCGTTCAGCCGATGGCCGCGCTGGCGGAGCTCTGTCGTGAGGGCGGCGCGACGCTCCATGCCGATGCGGTGCAGGGCTTCGGCAAGATACCACTCGAGGTCGACGCGGTCGGCGTCGACCTCGTGGCCCTCTCCGCACACAAGCTGGGCGGCCCGAAGGGAATCGGTGCGCTGTACCTGAGCGGCGCCGTCGAGCTCGAGCCGATCGTCTACGGCGGCGGCCAGGAGGGCGGACTGCGCTCCGGGACCGAGAACGTGGCCGGGATCGTGGGCTTCGCCGAGGCGGCAGTCGTTGCGGCCTCGGAGCGCGAGGCCGAGTCGGCACGGCTAGGCGCACTGAGGGACAGACTGCTCGCCGGCCTGAGCGAGGCGCTGCCGGGGATCGTCGTCAACGGGGGCGACGCACCCCAGCGGCTGCCCAACGTGCTCAACATATCGGTCCCGGGTGTCGATCTGGAGGGCGCACTCACCGCACTGGATCTCGAGGGAATCTGCGTCTCCTCGGGCTCGGCGTGCAGCACCGGCAGCGTGGAACCGTCGCACGTCATCGCCGCGATGGGTCGTGAGGGCGAGCTCGCCCGCAACGCCATCCGCCTGAGCCTCGGCTGGGGAACTCGAGCGGAGGAGATCGAGTACGTGGTGGACGTGTTCCCCAAGATCGTGCGGCACCTGCGAGGGGTGGCGGCCGGCTGACCAGCGCGCCTGGCTGGCGCGAGGACGGTGAAGGGAGACAGAGGGGAGCGTGGACGGTCAGAGAGTTCTGGTCGCAATGAGTGGCGGCGTCGACTCGTCGCTGGCTGCTGCAAGCCTGGTCGAGCGCGGCTACGACGTCGTGGGCGCCACGATCAAGACCTTCTGCTATGCCGAGCTGCCCGGCTCATCGAGGACGTGCTGCGGGCTCGAGGGAATCGCCGACGCACGCGCCGTGGCTCAGCGGCTGGGCATCCCCCACTACGTCTTCGACCTCGAACAGCAGTTCGCCGAAGACGTGATCGAGGACTTCATCACCGAGTACGCCGCCGGGCGAACGCCCAACCCGTGCGTGCTGTGTAACTCGCACACGAAGTTCCGTGACCTCTCGCGTCGAGCGCTGATGCTGGGCTGTGACCGCATTGCCACCGGTCACTATGCCCGCTGTACCCGGTCGGACCGCGGGACGCAGCTCCGACGCGCCGCAGACAGGACGAAGGACCAGACATACTTCCTTTGGGGAATCGACCGCGACGTACTGGACAGACTGGAGCTACCGTTGGGCGAACTCAGCAAGAGCGCCGTTCGGAGGCGCGCCCGCGAGCTCGGCCTGGCGACCGCGGACAAGCCGGAGAGCGTCGACATCTGCTTCGTACCCGACGGCGACTACGCCGGCTTCCTGGCCAGGCACCTCGACCGCGAGCACCCCGCCTTCCGGCCGGGACCGATCCTAACCGTCGATGGGGACGAGGTCGGCCGCCACAGCGGCTACTGCCGCTACACCATCGGCCAGCGCAAAGGTCTGCCGGGCGGCTTTCCGTCTCCGATGTACGTGGTCAGGATCGAGCCGCAGACCCGGTCGGTGATCATCGGCCCTGCGAGCGCCCTCGAATCGAAGCATGTCAAGGTCGACGGAGTCAACTGGTTGGGCGAGCCGCCGCTGGCCGGCGACGCGGTGGGCGTTCAGGTCCGTCACCGCGGGCGCGAGGTGCCCGGCGCGATCGACGGCCTGGACGACGGGCGCGTGTCGATCCGCCTCCACGAGGCACACACGGCGGTGACGCCCGGTCAATCGGCGGCGATATACGCTGGGGACATGCTGCTGGGGGGCGGGCGGCTTGCGGTGGCCGGTAGCCAGTGACCGGTCGCCGGTAAGTTCAACGTGAACAGCTCGCGATTTCCGGCTACCGGCTACTGGCCACCGGCTACCGGTAACGGCCTCAGTACTTAATCCCCTCCTTCTCCGCCAGCTCCCTCAGAAGCTCCCGCGACTTCTCGTCCAGCTTCTCCGGTACGACGATCTTGACCTCGACGTACTGATCGCCGATCCGCCCATCCTTCTCGACCCCCATCTTCGGGATGCGGAATTTCGTGCCGCTGCTCGTTCCGGGCGGTATGCGGAGTACGACGCGCTTCCCGTCCACCGTTCGCACACGCAGTTTCGAGCCGAGCGTCGCCTGGGCGATGTTGATGGGCACGGTGCAGTAGATGTCGAGGCCGCGCCGGCGGAAGAACCGATCCTTCTTCACCTCGAACTTGATGTTCAGGTCGCCCGGCGGCCCGCCGCCGGGTCCCCGTTCACCCATTCCCGACATGCGGACGCGCGACCCCGTCTCGACCCCGGCCGGTACGCGCAGATTCACGGTCCGTTGACTGGTGACCTGGCCGGTCCCGCGACAGCTGGGGCACGGGTCGGTGGCGATTTCGCCGCGACCGAAGCACGCCGGGCACGGCCGATTGATGGCGAAGGCGCCCTGGCCGAAGCTCTTGGCGCCCGAGCCGCCACACTCCGGGCAGCGGGTCGTGCTGGTCCCCGGTCTGGCGCCGCTGCCGTTGCAGGTCGCGCATTCCTCGGTTACCGGCACGTTGACGGTGATGTGGCCGCCGCGGACGGCGGTCCTGAAGTCGACCTCGACCGAGTACTCGACGTCACGGCCGCGCTGGGCCGCCTGTTTCCGGCGGCCGCGGCCGAAGTCGAAGATCGAGCTGAAGATATCGCCGATGCCGCCGAGGTCGTCGAACGAGAAGCCGCGCCGATCTTCGCCGCCCGGCGCGGCCGCGAAGTCATCGAACGGCGTGAACCGACGCATGCGGTCGTACTGCTTCCGCTTCCCCGCGTCGGACAGCACCGAATACGCCTCGGAGACCTCCTTGAAGCGGTCTGCCGCGCTCGGGTCGTTCGGGTTGGCGTCAGGATGATACTGCTTGGCCAGCTTGCGATAGGCCTTCTTGATCGCGGACTCGTCAGCGTCCTCCGGAACGCCGAGTATCTGGTAGTAGTCTTTGGTCGTCGCGCGCGGCATGCGTCAGGACCCGTCCTCGCTCGCTTCGGGCTCTCCAACACCGCCGGCTCCCTCCGGCCGGTACATCTTCACCTCGACCTTCGAGGGCCTGAGCAGCATGCCCTCGAACGTGTATCCCTTGGCGAACTCCTGTGAGACGATCTCGTCCTCTTCCGGGTGCGGCGTCGCGACGGTCACCATCGCCTCGTGTAGCTCCGGGTTGAATTTGTGACCGACAGCTTCGATAGGCTTGAGCCCCAGCTGCTCCAACGAACGCTGGAGCTTCTTCTCCACCAGCTGAACGCCCTCGAGTATGGCTGCGGCGTCGTGCTCGGACGATCCCAGCTCGGAGACGCGGGCCAGGTCATCGAGTGACTCGAGGAGCTGACGCGCCAGCTCGGCCTGGGCGCGCCGCCACTGTTCCGCTCGCTCCTTGACAGTCCGCTTGCGGAAGTTGTCGAACTCCGCAACCAGCCGCAGGTGCCGGTCTTCCAGCGCTTCCAGCTCGGCGCTCAGCAGCTCGATCACCGCCTCCGGTGTTGTCGGCGCCGCCCCTTCAGCCTGCTCGAGCGCCGCCGGGTCACCGGGAGGATCGTCGGGGAGCTCTTCAGTCTCCGATTCCGGAGCCGCGGCCTCCGGGGCACCGTCGGCCGGTTCGTCCTCGGGTTTCTTGGCTCTCTTTCGTGGCCCCATGTCCTTCTCTCGCTAACGCGTCGGTTTGGATTCCCCTGAGACTCATCGCTTTCGCTCCGGCCGTCAAGTCCCACGGGTCCCGCACGGCCGACTCGGCAGCCGGCTAGCCGGCCGGCTCGACGGCGCCCGGCGACCCGGAGTACGCCGGGATGCGCCGCTCGATCCAGCCGAGGACATCGGCCACCACACTCGAGCGGGTCGTCTCGTTCAGTACCTCGTGGTAGAGGCCGGCGAACGTCCTGACCTCGACGGGACGGTTCTTCCTGAGATTCGCCGCGTACTTCTGCATCAAGTCAGGGCGAACGAGTTTGTCGGCGCTCGGTATCAGCATCAGGATCGGCAGCCGCAGCTGCGCGACCTTGCGGAACGCCTGACCGATCTCACTCAGGATCTCGCCGTACAGCCGCGGGGTTATCCGGTCATGGACCAGCCCGTCGCGCCGGTAGGCCTCGACCACCTGAGGATCGTGGCTCAGCCATTCCGGCTCCAGACCCGTGCTCATCGGCAGCGCCGGAATCGCGTAGTAGAGTAGCCGCGACAACCGCTCCTTCCACTGCGGAACCTCCATCGCCATGCCGAGGAGCGGCGCCGATAACACCGCGCCGCGCGCCGGGACCGCCGGGTATTCCTGGAGGTAGCGGATCGTGATCAGACCACCGAGCGAGTGGCCGAGGAAGATTAGCGGCACATCGGATCCCATGGCGCCGAACACGCGTCGCCGGAACTTCTCCAGATCGTGCACATAGCGCACGAATCGCCGCACGTGACCCTTCCGCCCGTCCGAGCGACCGTGGCCCCGGTGATCGAGCGCGTACGTGCTCAGACCGGCACGGGCGAAGTCCTGCGCCAAGTCCTCGTAACGCCCCGCATGCTCGCCCAACCCGTGGCAGATGATGACTACCGCGCGCGGCGTCGGCACATCCCAGCACCGGTAGTGGAGCCGGATGTTGCCGGAACCCGAGAAATAGGCGTGTGCTCCTCTCACGGCAGCTCCTTCACCAGCGTGCGGCGCAGCAGATCGAGCCCACCTTGCGCCGCCCGCGCCCGCACCATGTCACGCGTGCCGGGGTAGAATCGCCGCTCGGCCAGCGTCGCAGCCCTCAGCCTGACCGCCAGCCAGACCGTGCCCACAGGCTTCTCCTCGCTTCCACCCGTCGGTCCGGCGATACCGGTCACCGCGATGGCCGTCTCGGCACCCGACCGGCGACAGGCCCCTTCGGCCATCGCCCGCGCCACCTGCTCCGAGACCGCTCCGTGTTGCACGAGCTTCTCCTCCGGCACGCCCAGCAGCTCAACCTTGGCCCGGTCGCTATACACGATCATACCACCCCAGAAGTAGTCTGAGGACCCCGAGAACTCGGTCAGCCGCTTGGCGATCAGACCGGCCGTGCAACTCTCGGCCACGGCGACCCTCAGCCCGCGCTGCCGGAGCAAATCGCCGGCGACCTGCGCGAGGTCGATCTCCCCCTCCCCGTAGATATGCGCACCGAGAAGCTCGCGCAAACGGCTCACCGCCTCGTCGAGCGTGGCGCCGGCATCCGACTCGTCCTGGGCCCGGGCGGTCAGGCGGATGTCGTTGCCGTCGATCTTCGGTAGATGCGCGACGGCGAGCGGCAGGTCGTCGAGCCGACCACCGAGTCGCTCGGCGATCGCCGATTCCGCTATCCCGGTCGTGCGCAGGATGCGTCGAACCGGCTGCCGGGCCGCCGAGGCGGCACGTCGCGCGAGGTAGGGCGCAACATGCTCGGTGAGGATCGCTTCCAGCTCGTGTGGCGGCCCCGGTAGCATGATGCACAAACCCAGCGATTCATCATCGATCGCGATGCCGGGCGCCGTTCCGCGCCGGTTCGGGAAGACCTCAGCACCCGCCGGCACCTCGGCCTGGACACGATTCGTTTCCGGTATCCTGCCGCGCCGCGCCCAGCGCCGCTCTAGAGCGCGCCACAGATCGGCATGGAACTCCAGCCGCCGGCCGAAGACACCCGCCACCGCGTCCCGCGTGAAGTCATCCCGCGTCGGCCCCAACCCGCCGGTCGTGATCACCGCCCCACTACGCGTCAATGCCGACCTCACAGCCTCCGCAACCTGGGGCGCGGCGTCGGGAACCGTCGTCTTCTGCACGACGCGTAGACCGAGCAAATCCAGCCGCCGCGCAATCGTTGCGGCGTTCGAATCGACGGTGTCACCGCTCAGCAGCTCATCACCGATCGCCACGATCTCGACGCCTGTGAGCTCGCGCGCCATCAGTCCGTCAGCCGCGCGACCAATGCCCGGTAGCGCCAGAGGTAGACCACAAGCGAGCAGGCGGTCAACAGAACGGCGACCGCGAGGGTGATCGTCACGTAGGAACCGTGGAAGACCTTCCAGAACGACCAAAACGGACTGTCCCAGGCACGTTCCAGGGCACGAGACCGCAGCGCCAGCCAGAGTATCTCGCCGCCGATGAACATGTTCTGGAACACCGCCTTGTACTTGCCCGCCTTGCCGGCGGCGATGACCACGCCCTTCCGCTTCGCGAACCCGCGGAAGAGAGTGATCAGCAGCTCGCGGCCGAGTACCACGATCAGGACCCAGAGCGGCAAGACGTCCCAGCCGTAGACGACGGGAACGTCCGACGCCGGCGCGCGAAGCGACAGGATGTAGAAGGGTACGAAGGTAACTACGACGAGCAGCTTGTCGGCGATCGGGTCGGCCAGCTTGCCGAAGTCGGTGATCTGGCCACGCCGCCGAGCCAGGTAGCCATCCCAAATATCGGAGACCGCCGCAGCGATGAACAGGATGAAGGCCACCAGGAGCGGGCCGAATCCACCGCCCAAGATGAGGGCGAAGATCACGGGCGCCGCCACGGTCCGCGCGACCGTAATGCCGTTCGGTAAGTTCACGGGAAGGGTTCCCCGCTCAGCCCAGCGACTTGATCACCAGTTTCGCAACGGCCTTAAGCGTGTCGAACACGCCGATGCCCCTAGTTGCCACACCTTCGTAGGAAGGTACGCGGTCGGGGTTGAGGTGTCGCTCCAGCTCCTCGACCGGCGACACATTCGGCAAGTCCCGCTTGTTGTACTGGATCACGAACGGTATCTGCCGCAGGTCGTACCCGTACTCCGCCAGGTTCTCGTACAGATTGTGCATCGACTCGATGTTCGCGTCGAGACGCTCCACCTGGCTGTCGGCAACGAAGACGACCCCATCGACGCCCTTCAGGATCAGCTTGCGGCTCGCATTGTAGTAGACCTGCCCCGGAACCGTGTAGAGGTGGAAGCGGGTCTTGAACCCTCGAATCGTGCCCAGGTCGACCGGCAAGAAGTCGAAGAACAGCGTGCGCTCCGTCTCGGTCGCCAGGCTGATGAGCTTACCACGGGTCGTCGGTGCGACCTTGTTGTATATGTACTCCAGGTTCGTCGTCTTACCGCCGAGCCCGGGACCGTAGTATACGATCTTGCAGTTGATTTCCCGGGACGCGTAGTTGATCATCGACATGGTCGAGATCCCCTATTCCCGGAACAGTCGGTCAATTTCATCCTCAGCTTCGTCGACAAAGCCGCGCTCGAGGGCCGGGCTCTCCTCATCCTCTGCCCGCCCGAACACCTCCTCGAACGCCCTGTTCAAGCCAGCGACCGCGTCCTTTATCTTGATCCGCACGAGGCCCAACGTCGTCTGCTGATTAAACAGCACCACTAGGATCAGGCGCTTGCCGACGTCGGCGAGGTACATCGACTCGTTCCGCCCCTGATGGAAGAGCGAACTGAACTCCTCCTCCCCGATCAGCGAGGCCAGCTGATCGTTAGCGGAGAAATCGGCTGCCGTGAGGCTGGCGAAGGCAGCGGAATCGAAACTCGGCTGCTCACCTACCGTGGTTACCAGCTGGCCCGTCCGGTCGACGAGCAGCGCGCAGCGGGCATTAGACTCGTAAAGGAGATTGCTGAGTATCTCCTCGATTCGCTGGGAATCGCTGGGTCCGAATGACCAACTCGGCGCGCCGCCGGGTCTCATCCCGCCGCCCGTCCGTTCCCGTTACCGACTTCCGTCTCCTCGGGCTCGGCCAGTCTGCGTTCCATTCGCCCGAGTATCGACGCTGCACGTCGCCGCAGCATCGGCTCCTGCTCCCAGGTCAGGAAATCACGTAGCAGGTGAGCGTTTTCTACGTCGGGGTGCTTTCCTATGTACGTCAAGGCCGCGAGCCGGCGAAGCGGCCTGGGACTGAACAGATCACGGCGATGGCGGTGCACTTGATCACGGACGAGCAATACGCCCAGCGCGCTCACCGCCACGACGCCCGCGGCCGTGAGGCCGAGGGTCCGCAGCAGCTTGTTCCCGGCGATCCTCCGTTTAACCATCTCGAGTACTCGCTACATTCCCCGGCGTCCGGCCAGAGCCTGGGCGATCGTCACACCATCTGCGTACTCGAGGTCGCCGCCGACCGGCAGCCCGCGCGCCAGGCGGGTCACCGCTACTCCGCGCGGGACCAGCAGCTTGTGCAGATAGGTGGCAGTCGCTTCGCCTTCCACGCTGGGGTTCGTCGCAATGATCACCTCGCGGATACCGCCGTTCAGCCGGGCGAACAGCGACTCGACGTTCAACTCCTCGGGACCGACGCCATCGAGCGGCGATAGGCATCCTCCCAGGACGTGATAGAGACCCCTGAAACCGCCGGAGGCGTCGATCGCCGCTATGTCCGAGGCCTCCTCGACAACGCAAATCGTGGTTCGATCACGATCCGGGTTGGTGCAATACTCACACGGATCGGACTCACTCAAGTTACTGCAGATCGAGCAGTGCTTCACTCGCTCGGCCACCGCCTCTATGGCATCGGCTAGCCGGCAAGCCTCCTCCGGCGGGATCTTTAGCAAGTAGTGGGTGAGCCGATAGGCGGTCTTTCGACCGATGCCAGGGAGACGTGTGAACTCTCTGGCCAGATCATCGATGACCGACATGCCTGGGCCTACGAGCCCCCGAAGAGATTGCCCAGGTTGAACGGGCCGAGCCCGCCAGCCATGCGACCGATCTCCTCCTCGTATAGCTGCCGAGCGCGAGCCTGTGCGTCAGACACGGCCGCCTGCACCAGGTCCTCCAGCATCTCGATGTCGGAGGGATCCACCACGGACGGATCGATCTTGATCTCGCGAATCCGGCCCTGGCCGTCAGCCACCACCTTGACCAAGCCGCCCCCGCTGCTGGCCGTGACCGTCTTAGCTGCCAGTTGCGTCTGGATCTCGGTCAGTCGCGCCTGACCCTGCTGGACCAGCTGGAACAACTGGTGGAGACTGTTCATCCTGGTTACTCCCGCTCACCCATCATCACGGTTGAAGTTTACGAATCGCCCAAAAGCACGCAAGGCCAGCCCTTTCCAGCGGTTCGGGGCGTTGTGTCTCAGTCCAGCAGCTCCAGATCCAGCTTGTCCACGATCCGTCGCAGCCCCTCGTCGCCCTCCACCAGCCGGGCCAGGCGCTGCTGCTTCGATGTCTCCTGGCTTACCCGCGGCGGCAGCGGCTCGCTCACCGCCCCCTCTGTTATCCGTATAGGACGCCCGAGCCGTCGCGTTAGTTCCTCCTCGATCCGCCGCCGGGTGACCTTGTCGTCCAGGACTTCGGCGGCCGGCGTGCCCTTCGCCGCCGCCACCCTGAGCTCGCCGGCGTCGTTGAGATCGCTGATCTGCACCGCCCTGAGCGCGATTCCCTGACCCGGCCGTAGGACCCGGGCGTCGGTGATCATCTCCAGCCAGGCGGAACGGACCGGGTCGGGCGCTCCGCCGGCGCCGCCGAGCGGCGGCTCGGGCGGCCCGCCGGCCGACTCTGTATCGGCGTCTCGCCTCTTCCGGGGCGTGGTAGCGTCGGCGCGGGTGGGCGTCGGCGGAGCTTGCAGGCCCGGGTTCGGTTTGGCGGGCGGCTCGCCGCGGACCGCCTCGAGCAGCTGCTCGAGCTCGACGGTGCGGTCCAGCATTGCGAACTTGAGCAAGGTGACTTCCACGAGGATGCGCTGCTGCTCGCTCTTGCGGAACCGGCCGTCGGTGTCGAGCTCGGCGAGCGCCGAGAGCATGCGTAGGAGGTCACCCGGTGCGAAGTGCCGGGCCAATTCCGTGTAACGTTCGGCGAGCTGATCCGACACTCCGTTCATCGCTTCGCCGTCCTCGAGTCCGATGCGGAGCAGGATCCGCAGCGCATCGCCGAGTCCCTTGTAGAATTCTTCGAGGTCGTAACCACCATCGACCAGGCGTTGGACATAGGCGAACACATCGGCGGCTCGCCGCTCACGGAGGATCTCGAACAGCTCGAGGTACAGTTCCTCCTCGATCAGGCCGAGCACCAGGTGCACGTCTTCCGCCGTGATGCGCTCGCCGGAGAAGGCGAGCACCTGGTCGAGCGCCGACAGCGCATCGCGCAGCGCGCCGTCCGCCTTTCGCGCGATCGGCGCGAGCGCAGCATCTTCGGCCTCGACTCCCTCCGCGCGCAGCACCTCGATCAAGCGTCCGCGGATCTGATCGAGGGTGATACGCCGGAAGTCGAAGCGCTGGCAGCGCGACAGGATCGGGGGCGCCGACTGGTAGATCTTGCCCGGCTCCGTGGTGGCGAGCACGAAGATCACGCGCGGCGGTGGCTCCTCGAGGATCTTCAGGAAGGCGTTCCACGCCTCCCGCGTCAGCATGTGCGCCTCGTCTATGATGTAGACCTTGTAGCGCGATTCCTCAGATGGGGCGTACATCGCACGCTCGCGCAGATCGCGGGCGTCGTCGACCCCGCGATTCGACGCCGCGTCGATCTCCACGACATCCAGCGAGGTACGGCCCGACCAGATGCGCTCGCAGCTCTCGCACTTACCGCACGGCTCGCCGTTCTCGCGGTCCTCACAGTTGAGCGCCATAGCGAGGACCCGGGCGGCGGTCGTCTTGCCTATGCCGCGCGGCCCGCAGAACAGGTAGGCGTGCGCGACCCTGCCCCGCTCCACCGCCGTCCTGAGCGTCGCCGACACGTGGTCCTGCCCGATGATCTCGGAGAAGTTGCGCGGACGGTAGACACGTGCGAGTGCCGGACGATGCATCTTCGTGGGTCGATAAGGGTTAGCCGCTGCGCGGAGGAGTCAGCCCTCCCTCCCGCCATCCGCACCGGCGCCATGCTCGAGGGCTGCGTTCGCAGCAATCTATCGCCGGCATCCCACGCCAGCAACGGAACGCGGATGGCGCCGGCGCGCAGTAGCGCCGCTCCGCCGGTTCGGCCCTACAGTTCGCCGCGATTCACCACCAACTGGAACTCGCCCGAGCTGCCGCTGTCGAGCGCCGACGCGATGATCCGGTAGGTCCCGGTCTCCGGCAGACTGACCCTGATACGCGAGTTCAAACCGCCGGCACCGTCGTCGTCGGTCAGCGGCTCCGAGAGCCCGGGGCCCGCGAAGTAGAGATAGGCGTCGAAGTCGTCGCTGATCAGGTCGATGACATAGATCTCACCGGCGCGGCCTTCGAGCGCCCACGCCTGGCCGTGCCGCCCGTCCGCGGTCAGCGGGTCGTCCAGCGTCAGGTAACCGTCCACCGCACCGCCGACGGTGACGGCTCGACCTTCCGTGGGCAGCTGTGACAGGTCGACCGGTTCCTCGACCCGGATCGTATAGGCGCCCGTCGCGCCGCCGCTCAGCTGACTCGCTACCACCAGGTAGGCGCCATCAGTAGGAAACGTGAAGGTCAGCCTCGAGTTCAGCTCGCCGGCACCGTCGTCGTCGGACAGCACGTCACCGAGGCCGGGGCCGGTGACGTAGAGGTAGGCGTCGAAGGCGCTCGATTCCAGGATCACCACGACGGACTCACCGGCACGCCCTTCCAGGACCCAGGCCTCTGCTCTGCGACCATCGCCGAGCGTCGGGCTCCCTGCGGTCAGATTACCCGAGACCACGTCACCCAGCGCCAACGTCCGACCGTCAGTGGGCAGGTCGGTGAACAGTGCCGGGTTCATACTGCCGCACGCGTAGTCGGCGGTGGGCCCCGGCGTGTCCGAGACGCGCAGCAGATACGGCCCCGTCAGCTGCGCGCCGGTCGTGCTGGCGATCACATGGAAGGTCCCGTTCTCCAGGAAGGTGAAGGTGATGCGGGCGTGGCAGGCGCCGCCGCTGTCGTCATCGCGCAACGTCTCTCCGAGGCCCGGCCCGACGATGTAGAGGTAGGCATCGAGATCGTCCGAGATCATGTCGACGGTGACGGACTCGCCAGCACGTCCCTCGAGCGCCCACGCCTCCACGTAGCTGTCGTCGGGGCCCCGTATGTCGGCGGCGGAGAGGGCACCCCGCACTTCGGCGCCGACCGTCAGTTCGCCCTCCGCATCCAGCAGCTCGAACAGCGAGCGGCCCGCCTGGGCCTCCGCGAGACGCGGCGCTCCCAGCAGGAAGGTGCAGACGACGACGGAAGTAGCAGAGAGAAGACGAATTGGGCTAGCCACGATGTTCACCTCTGTGAGAGCGTGAAGCGCCGATCTGACGGGGTCCGCACCCTCGCGAACCGCGTACTACTATTCGCGCATCGGGGCGAAGAGGCAAGTCCGGGTCCGTACGCGGGAGTGTGGCTACTCGCCGAGCCGCCAAGCGTCGGGCAGGTGCTCGATGATCGGCGGCCGATCGCGCCTGACGATGACCGCGACCGCATCGAAGCGGCAGCGCAGGGCAGCTCGGCCGTGGCGATGGAGCCAAAGTCGCGCGACCCGCTCGATCTCGCGGCGCTTCCGGGCGGTGATCGCCGCCAGCGGGTGGCCGTAGCCGGTCCCGGCCCGGGCCTTCACCTCGACGAACGCGACGAGATCGTCTCGTGCCACGATGAGATCGATCTCGCGGTGACCGAAGCGGTAGTTCCGGGCCAGGATCGTGTAGCCGAGCCGGCGCAGGTGTCTCGCGGCAAGTCGTTCGCCCAGGACACCCAGGTCGTGGGCTGCGGCCACGGGCTCAGGCGGCGGCGGGGATCGGAGCCCCGTCGTTCGTGTGAGGTCCCGGCATCGCGGGTTCACAATTAGCACAGCCCCGTCAAACGATTCTCAACAGGGATCGGATCGGTGTCGTGGTGGGACTTCCGGGCGTCGGCGCGGGTCGGCTCGCCCGGACGCTCGAACTCAGATCTGGAGCTCGGTGCCGTCGCCGGCCACGATGATCTCACCCGAGTAGCCCGCCTGCCGAATCAACTCCGGCACATCGAGCCGTCGCAGCTGCGGATAGACGTGCGTCACGGCGACGCGCCGCACTCCGGCATCCGTCGCCAGGCGCGCCAGGCTCGTCGGCGAGAGATGGATATCCACCGCCAACTCGTCGGGCAGCGAGCACTCGGCCAGCAGAAGATCGGCACCCTGGAAGAATGGGCCCAGCGCCTCGGACGGTCCGGTGTCGCCGGTGTAGGCCAGGACCGAGCCAGGCGCCTCGAAGCGCAGGGCGAGGCTCTCATCGGTGTGCGGCGTCTCGCAGACCCGCAGCGCCAGACCGCCGACCTCTACGATCCGGCCCGGCCGCAGCTCCTCGATCGTCACATCGAAGCCCGGCTCGACGAGCCACGATCCCAGAGCGTCGGCCCAGGCGGCGAAGAGACGCGCGGTCCCGGCGGGCCCCCAGACGCGGAGCGGTGCGCGGCGCGGCGTCTCCATTGCGTGCCGCAGCGCGAAGACCAGCGACGGGATCTCGCCGATATGGTCGGCGTGGAAGTGGCTGATGATGAGATGGTCGAGGTCGCCCCAGGCGAGGCCGGCGCGGGCCAGCCCCTGCAGGGCGCCGGCCCCGCAGTCCAGCAGGAGACGTGTCTCACCATGCTCGAGCCAGTGGCAGGCCGACGCGCGCTCGGGGTCGGGCACCACCGTGCCCGTGCCTACGGTGACGAGTCGCATCACAGGTCAGGCCACGGCGCCGCGGGCGTACTCGCTGAACTCGACGCCGACGACCTTGGACACGCCGGGCTCTTCCATAGTAACGCCGTAGATCCAGTCGGCCGCCTCGATCGTCACCGGGTTGTGCGTGATGACGATGAACTGTACGCTCGGCTTGAACTCCTCGAGCATCGCGACGAACCGCCTGATGTTCGTCTCGTCGAGCGGTGCGTCGACCTCGTCGAGCACGCAGAACGGGCTCGGCTTCACCAGGTATATGGCGAAGAGCAGCGCCAGCGCCGTCAGCGCCCGCTCACCGCCGGAGAGCAGGTGAATGCGCTGGGTGCGCTTGCCCCCGGGACTCGCGGAGATCTCGACCGGCGAGTCGAGCGGGTCGTCCGGCGACTCGAGCCAGACGTCGCACTCGCCGCCCTGGAACAGCGTGGCGAACGTGCGCTTGAAGTTGGCCCTGATCCGCTCCAGCGTCTCGAGGAACGCCTGCGACGCCGTCTCGTTGATCTGACGGATCGTGTTGCGCAGATCGTCGCGCGCGGTGGCGAGGTCCGCCCGCTGCTCCTCGAGGAACTCGAGCCGCTCCTTCTCCTCGCGGTACTCCTCCTCGGCCAGCATGTTGACGAGGCCGATACCGCCCAGCCGTCCGGCGATCTCGGTCAGCTCTGCGCGCAGCGCCGCGGGCTCGCCATCGGCAGGCTCGACTTCCTCCGCCAGCTGCTCGAACGGCCGGCCCCATTCGTCCTCCAGCCGCTCGCGGGTGCGCTTGAGGTCGGCGTCGATCTGCATGCGCTCGAGCTCGAGCTCGTGGCGCCGCTCGGCGTGACCACGCTCCTCCTGCTGCGCCCGGCGGATCGCCGTCTCCAGCTCGTTCACCTTGAGCCGCATCGCTTCGGCCCGTTCGTCCATCTCCCGCGTCCCACGCTCCGAGCTCTCTCGCTCGGCGAACAGCGTCTCGAGATCCGCCGCCGCGCTCTCGATCTCCTGTTGCGATCCGGCCAGCGTCTCGCTCAGCTCGTCCGACTCGCGACCGAGCCGCTGGAGACGCTCGCCGGCGTCCCTCAGCGATCCCTGCTGCGAGCGGAGCTCGCGCTCGGCGCGATCGAGCGCCGCCGCGGCCCGCGCGTCGTTCAGCTGGATCTCGGTCACCCGCTCGCGCCGTTCTTCCCACTCAGCGCGCACGGCCGCCAGCTCCTCGGGGTCGGGCGCCGTGGCATCGCCGGCGGGTCTCAGCGTTCGCAGGGCGTCCTGCTCGGCTGCCTGCCTCTGCAGCGCGGCTGCGCGCTCCTGGCGCAGGCGGTCGACGGTCTCACGGGCGGTTCCGGACTCCTCCTGCGCCCTGGCGATGCGTTCCGCCGCCGCCTCGGCCCGTGCGGCGAGTCGTCCTGCATCCTCTTCAGCGACGCGCGCCTCCGCGCTCAGGCGTTGCACCTCGGCCGTGGCGGAGCCGAGCTCGTCCTCGCAAGTTCGCAGCTCGGTCCTGACACGCTGGCTCTGCGACTCCAGCTCGGCCAACTGGGTGCGCAGCCGCTCGAGCTCGGCGCGTCGGGCGAGCAGGCCGCCACCGGCATAGGGTCGGCCGAGGCGAAGCACGCCCTGGGTGTCGAGGCTCTCACGCCGCCCGATCCACGCCTCCCTGCCCTGCGGCGGATCACCGCTCAACGACACGCCGCGCAGCAGCTGCCGGATCCAAGGTGCGCCCGGCCCGGTCACCCGGAAGCCGGGCGGCAGTTCGACGCCGATGTCTGCGGCGGGCTCGAGGCGGTCAAGCGGGAGAATCACGAGGCCGCCGGGGCCGTCGTACTCGTCGAGGAACCAACGCCGGACGCGATGGGCGGCGGCGTCATCGTCCACGATCAGACCTTCCATGTAGGCGCCCAGATAGGCTTCCAGACCGTCGGCGAAGGCCTCCGGCACTTCTATCCCCCGCCCCAGGACGCCGCGCACGCCGAGCCGATCGGCCAGCGCCAGCGCCGCCTGGACCGCCGGGTTCAGCCCCTCCTCACCCACGGTCAACGGCGTCAGATCGTCGATCAGCGCCGCCGTGGCACGGATCCGTTCGGCCAGTGCCGCCTGACGCCCGCGCAGTTCTTCCTGCCGCGCCTGGGCCGCCGCCAACCGCTCGCGCCCATCCTTCAACTCGCCGGCCAGCTGCTCGCGACGCTCTTCCGCGCCTGCGGCCTCCCGTCGCGCGTCGTCCTCCGCCTGTGCCGCCCGGTCCCGCGCCTGCGACGCCGCCGCGAGCCTGCGCTCGGCGTCCTCGAGGCGTCGGGCCAGCTCGTTGGCCTCGGCGCGTGCCGCCTCCCCGCGCGCCTGGAGCTGGGCGCGCCGCTCCGTGTAAACCTGACGCTCCGACTCGACCGCCGCCTCGGCCGCCTCCATGGCCTGCCGGCGTTCGCTCACCTCTGCTAGCTCGATCTCGTGTCGACCGAGCTCATCGCGTAGCGCGCTGAGCGCCGACCTCCGTTCCTCTGCGACTTCCTGCAGACGGTCGACCTCCGTACGCAGTGTTTCCTGCCGCTCCTCGAGGTCGCGCCGCTCGGCCGACAGCTGGTCGAGGCGCGCGCTCGCGTTCCGACCCCGCTCCTCCGCCACCAGCCGCGCCCGCTCGCGTTCCGCCAGCCGGTCACGCACCGCCATCAGCCGCCTGGCGCTGTCGGCGCGCTCGCGCTCCAGATCGGTGAGCCGCGCCTTCAGCGACTCGTGCTCGGCCTCGGTGGTGCGAATCTGAGTGGCATCTCTGACGCGGGCCTCGGCGAGCGACTCCAGCTCGCCCTCGATCTCGCGGTGACGGCCCTGGAGCTTGGCGAGCTCGGCGTGGGCAAGTGCGAGCTCGAGGGCCAGCTTGCGTTCCCGCATCTCCAGGTAGCGCTTGGCACGGCCCCGCTGACGCGCCAGACTCCGCACTTTCGTCGCCACCTCGGAGATCAGGTCGTCGACGCGCGCCAGGTCCGCGTCCGCTTCGTCGAGCCGCCGCGCCGCGATGCGCCGCCGCTCCTTGTAGCGGCCTATGCCCGCCGCCTCCTCGAACATGGCGCGGCGCTCCTCCGCCTTGTCGCTGAGGATGGCATCGACCATGCGACCTTCGATGATCGCGTAAGCGTTGGCACCCAACCCGGTATCGCGACACAGGTCCTGGATATCGCGCAGCCGGCAGAGTGTGCCGTTCAGCCGATACTCGCTTTCCCCGCCGGTGTAGACGGTTCGGCCGATCTCGACCTCCTCGTACGGGACGGGCAGCAGGTGGTCTTCGTTCGACAGGCGCAGTATCACCTCGGCACGGTGGATCGGTTTCCGCCGTGCCGTGCCCTGGAAGATCGCCTCTTCCATCCGCGAGCCGCGGATCGCGGTCGGCCGCTGCTCGCCGAGTACCCAGCGCAGGCCGTCGGCGACGTTCGACTTGCCGCAGCCGTTCGGTCCGACGATCGCGGTGATGCCGTCGTGGAAGCGGATGTCCGCCGAATCGGCGAATGACTTGAAGCCGTGGAAATCGATGCCAACTAGCTTCATTTCAGCTGTAATCCCACCCTTTCAACGAGGTCGACCTCGAGTCCCGCCCGCTCGATCCGCTCCCTGAGCGGGCGCGCGTCTTCGGACTGTTCGTAGCCACCGGCGTAGACGCGGTACGCTATGCTGTCGGCGTCCGCGGCGCCAGCGGCCGGGACCATATAGGCGGGGACACCGTGACCGAACAGGGTCTCGAGCACCGCCCGCGCTTCCTGCGAGCTGGCGTAGGTCCCGAAGTTGAACGCCAGCCCCGCCCGTCGCACATCCCAGCCACGGCTCTCGTCCTTGATACCGTCGCGCACCAGCTCCGCCATCAACCGTTCGGCGTCCTCGCGCGCGGGCAGCATGCCGGCGAACACACGGTAGTAGACGACGCCTCTGACGACCGTGGGCGCGACGTAGAAGGGCAAGTCGGCGCGCGTCCAGTCACGCTGGCGCGTGACGGCATCGTCCAGCGAGCTGTAGGCGGCGATGGCCACCGAATACGGTAGAGCCACCTCGGGGAGGCGCGTGCGGCCGGCGGCGGCCCCCTCGGCCCCCTCGGTCCTCTCCTCCGTGCCCTCCGTCGGCTCGAGCGCTTCGGGCGGCGGCGCGGCCGATTCCTCCGGCGCTGTCGTCTCGGCTGCCGCCTCCACCTCCGCAGCGCCCTCCGGAATCTGCCGGCTACCGACCGTCTGCCACAAGACGAAGACCAGGGCGGCGGCGACGGCGGCGACGGCGAAGGGTGCGATGCGGCGACGGCGCGAGCGCCGGAAGACGGGCGGCGGCGGGGGCGCGGGGGGCGGGGGCATCGCCGGCTCGCGGTCGGCCGGCGGCGGAGCGGGTGTCGGCGGCGTCACGGGCCTCTGGCTCGGCTCGTCCTGCGGGCCGGCCGAGGTCTGCGGCTCGCCGAGCGGCCGCGACGCGCCGTGCATGGGTTGGGTCTCCGGCTCGGACGAGGCGTACCATGGCAGATCGACGTCGTCGGTCTCCTCCTCGCGGATCTGCGGTGGTGCGAGGAACTCAGCCAGTCGGCGCGCTTCGCCGGGCAGTTCCACCTCGAGGGCGGCGGCGTTGAGCACGATGCAGGCCTCGAAGCCCGGGATTGGACCGGCCTCGAGCCAGTCGGCGGCGGACACGCAGGGCAAGAGGTGGGCATCGGTCTCCTGGAGGCGGGTCGCGATCTTGGCCCAGCGCGGATGGCGGAACAGGACCTGGAGCGGTGGGGGCGATTCGCCCAGTGTCAGGAAGAAGAAGGCCTCGCTCTCCGGCCGGCCCGCCACCTTGGAGAAAGGAGCGTCGTGGAACAACACATCACAGATCCCCGGGCCGTCCTCGACTCCGAGGGCAGCGGCGAGGGCGGACGGCCTCTTGGTCTGGAGGTCGGCCAGTACCACCTTGCGACGCTGATCCGCCAGGCGGCGAACGATCTCGATCGCCGTGTTCACGGCCCAGCGACGCTGACGCGGGTTGTCGGCCGCCAAAACGAGCGTCGCAGCGTGCGGCCAGCTCAGATCGGATTCAGGCGCCGATGACTCCACGCTCACCACCTCCCATACTCCCAAACGGTGCGGGTCGCGCTACCCGCCTTCCGCCTCGACGTCTCCCGTCGCACGCGCGCCTCCGCGCTCACCCACTGGCTCCGTGTCGGCGGCAGCGGCGGCGGTGTCGGCGGACTCAGTTACCGTGAGGATCCAGGGCTTGTACCCGTAACGGGCAGTCAACGAGCGCGCCGCCTCCTCCGCCAGCTCACGTTCCGCATAGGGGCCGACCATCGCCCGGTACCAGGTGACGCCCATCACGTCCTCGTGACGGTCAACGGCACCGGGGTAGCCGACACTACGGAGCCAGGAAACGAGATTGTCGACACCGGCCGGCTCGCGCGCCGCCGAGACTACCGCGTAGACACCCGGCGTCGTGCCGGTTTCCCGGTCACCAGGTCTATCGGCGTCCACCTGCGGACGCGGCTCCTGGGCCACGCTCTGCGAGGCTCGCTCAACGGTGCGTTGCGCCAGTTCCACGCGCGGTCGAGGCGGTTGCCACTCGACCGCCAGCCACAGGCGCAACTCGTCCAACTCGACGCGCGCGACCTCGACCAGACGCAGCGCGTCGTAGAGGACCAGCTCGTCTCCCTCCATCACGATCAGCCGACCGCCGGGTGTCGACACCGGCAGGTTCTCGTCCCAATCTACCGGAACGACGCCCAATATCGAATCGACACCCACCTGCAAGACCGCAGCCTCATCCTGGCCGTCCAGCAGCGCCATCAGGTGCGACCCGGTCACGCTGAAGCGCAGCGCGCTCGCCTGTCCCGGCAGCGGGACGCTCCGCACCTTCCGCCCTCTCAGCCGGTCGAACACCTGGAGGCTGTCGCCGACCGCCACGTACAGGCGGTGCCCGGACGGCGTCACGGCGACCGAACGGCCGGGCTGCGGCAGGGCCAGCGCCTCCGCATCCTCAAGGTCCGGGACGCTGAGCCCGTGCACAGTCGAATCGCCGCTACCGTCCGCCAGGTAGTATAGACGATCACCCGCCGGAACGACGACGAGGTCGGCAACGTGATCGACACTGCGTCGCCCCAGCGGCTCCTCGTTGGGCGGCTCGACGACCAGCAGCTCGCTGGCCGACCCGGCCTCGACGACGACGACGACCCGCCCGTCGCCCACCGGGACCAGCCGCCGCACGGAGCCGCCCAGCGGAAGCTGCCAGGTCTCACCCTCCGCGACCAGCTGCAGCGAACCCGAGTCCGGCGCGATCAACAGGCCGCCACGCCTGTCGCGCCCCGCTGCGCCCAGAGCGGCCGCGATCTCCGTCCGCCCGAAGCCCTCGAAGCTCAGCAGATGACCGGTCCGGTAGTCGTAGCGCGCGATGCGCGAGTCGCCGAGTTGCAGCCAAACCGCTCTGTCGCCAGGCCACGCCTCGGTCAGCCGTTCCAGCTCCGGCGGCGCCCACGTCGGGGACTCCAGCGTCTCGGCGCTCCGATACACCAGCGGTCCACCGTCGAGCGAGAACCCCAAGAGCCCCCATCCCTGGGCACTGCCCAGCCAGGCGATCCGCTCGAGCGACACCGCCCCAGACGTCGCCGATCGTTCCCGCTCACCGCACGCCGCGGCGAAAGCCGGCACGAGCGCCAGCGCGATCAGGAGTGCAGCGCGTTTCGACAGGTGCAACTTCAGATCGGTATCCGCGGTTCTCGGATCTCGTTACGGAGGGGCTGGAGTACTGTGGGCATGGCTCAAAATAGCCGCGGCTGTGCCCGGAATGCAAGCCACGGCGCCATTCCACTCGGCGTCAGAAGGTGGGCCCGAAGGACAGCGACCAGACGGCGCCCCGCCGGCCCGGGCGGTCCAGCGGATAGGCGCAGTCGACTCGGAACACGTTGTAGAGAATGTTGATCCTCAGCGACCCACCGACCGACGCCAGCGGCGATCGCACATCGACCGGATCGGCACCCGGCGGCCGCGACCAGGCCAGCTGGCTGAACCGGTTGAACGCCACGCCATAGTCGAAGAAGACGGCCGCGTCGATCGGCGGCAGTCCGAGCGGCACGAACCCGAGGTCCAGAAAGTTGAATATCGGGAACCGGAACTCGGCGCTGGCCGACGCGATGCTGCTGCCGATCAGCTGATCGCGCACCGGGCACAGCGTCGTTACCTCGTCGGCCACTCCCGCGATCGAGCGGACACATTCCGCCTCACTGAACGAGCCACCGTCGTAGCCGCGGATAAAGTAGGGACCGCCCCAGTAGAGCCGGAACTCGCGCTCACCCCGTCCCGCGCGCGAGTGCGCGGTCAACCGTGCCGCCAGCGTGAACTGGCCGCCCAGGTTGAGATAATTCCGTAAGTCGAACGTCAGGTCGTAGACCCCGACATCGCCGAAATAGCGGCCGACCCCGAGCCGGTAGCGCCGGCCTGCGATAGGGCCCGTATAGCCGTACAGCGCGTTGTCGAAAACCAGCGCGATCGACGGCCCCGCGAACATCAAGTTCTCCAACCGCACCGTCGATCGCTCGGAACCGCCCGTCGCGCCCGGCACGATCCGATCGATCACGCTGTCCCGGCTGATGTAGACGCCGAGGGCCGAGAACTCGAGCCGCTGGAAGACGTTTAACGGGTAGTATAGATCGGTGCTCATCGTCCGGTACACATCCCGCACGAACCGATCGTCGTAATACAGCCGTTGGCTCTCGTCGTACGACGGGATCGTACCCCGGAAGCGGTAGAGTGGAAACTGCTGGTACGCCATCGACAGGTTCACGCGCTCGCGCAGGTAGGTGTACCGAGTCAGGACATAGGCGTCGTCGAACGAGCCCGCGACCTGTCCCCAGAGCAGCACGTTGTGGTCGCCCAGGATGTCCGACAGCAGGATGTACGAGCCGCCGTAAACGCCGTTCCCGAAGTGACCGCCCACCTGAGCGCCGATCACCGGCTGCCCGACGATGTCCGGTGTCAACTTGATCTGGTAATCCTGCTGCTCGAACGTCGCCGTATCCGGCAGTCCTGCCTGAGCGTCGGCCAGCACGTCGGCCACCGTCACCTCGCGCCGCACGCCGGCTTCCTCCGACCGCGGCTGTGCCGCCGAAGGCCGGAAGCCGTCGAGGACCTTGTAGTAGGACTGAGTGCGCGTAGTTGCGGTCCGCAGGTCGGGCGCACGCGGCTCGCCCTCGGGCATCTCGACCCGCTCCGGCCCCTGCGGTCCGCTGCGCACCACGATCGGCGGCTCCGCCGACTCCTCCACCGGCCATGCCATCGAGCGCGGGTCATCAATCGCGTATATGTTGTATCCGGCGCCCTCGAAGTAGGTGAAGGCGAGCCGATCCGACCGGGCCGACCAGGAGATCGCGGGACTCAGCGGGATGATCCCCGTCACTCCGGACACCAGGTCGGTCGCCTGGTACAATCGCCCTTCCGCCCGCGACCAGATGAATACGTTGTTCGTCCCGCCACGGTCGGAGACGAACGCGATGGCATCGCCGTCCGGCGACCAGGCGGGATTCGTGTTCTTCCCGGTCGCCTGCTGCGGGAGGACCTCGACGGTGCCATCGGTTACGCTGTAGAGCGCGATGCGCAAGTCGCCGAAGACCAACTCATCGAAGTCTGTGCCCGCGCCGCGGTCGGTGGCGATGGCAATGTGACGGCCGTCCGGCGACCACGCCGGGTGAAGGTCGGCGTACTTGTCGTCGGTAAGTTGCTGCAGCTGTCTCCCGGAAACGTCGACGACGTACAGGTCGCTGATGCCGCCCATCAGACCGGTTATCGCTATTCGCCGGCCGTCAGGCGCGAACGTCGGGTTCTGTAGCCCATCGAGATCCGGCTTGATCCGTTGCACGACGCGCCGCCGCTCGACGTCGTAGACGTAGAGCGCGTCGCGGCCGCCGGCCTGGGCGACGAACGCCAGCTGGCGGCCGTCGGGTGACCAGGCGGCGCTCGAGCTCATGAAGCGCAACGACTCGAAGTCGGCCTGGCGCGCCGCTTGAACCAGCCGGGTGATGACCCGCCCGTCCTCCGCCGATGCGAGCCAGAGATCGAAGAAGGAGTAGAGGTCGTTGCCGCGGTCGGAGAAGAACACCATCTGGCGCCCGTCCGGCGACAGGGCCGGCGCCAGGTACGACGCGAACTCGCTCTCTCCCGGCCTGAACGCGTGGCGGGTCAGCCGCCGTCCAACCTCCTCGGGACCGGCGAAGCGGGCGACATCCGGCAGGTATGTCGTCCTCACCGTCTCGATCCACTCGGCCGAGAGCTCCGCCACCGTTACGCCCAGAGTGATCTGGACCGCACTCTCCAAACCGAGCCGCATCACTCGCTGCAACAGCAAACCGATCGTATGGTCGCCGTACTTCGCGCCGATGAAAGCCCACACCGACTGGCCGAACCGGTACGCCAGGTAGTCGTTGTACAGCGACATCTCGGGTATAGTGCGCAGATAGCCGGACAGCACGGCGTCGCGCAGCCAGGCGTGCGTGTGCGTGTCCAGCTCCCCGATCGCCAAATACTCGGCCATCCCCTCCATGAACCAGAGCGGTGGCTCGTAGAGCAGCGGGTTCAGCTGGTCGGTCAGCCCGCCGGCGATGACATCGAACTGGAAAGCGTGCACCAATTCGTGTGTCAATACGTGCTCGAAGTCGGCATACGAGCCGGTGAACGGCAGGATGACGCGCCGCTTGCCGAACTCGGTCACGCCGCCCGTACCCTCAGAGATCAGGCCGGGCAGCGCGTTGGTCTGCTGGAACTCGCTGTGCGAGGCGTAGAGGATGATCGGCTTACGCTCCTCGAACTCGAGCCCGAGGATGCGGCTCAACCGGCTGTAGGCACGCTCCGCCATGCGGGCGGCGTCGAGCGCCGCCTCGCGTTCTCGCGGATAGTAGTAAATGTCGAAGTGATCCGTGCGCAGGACTTGGAAATCGAAGGCCTCGTACTGAAGCTTGTTGCGCCCGAACTGGGCGGCGCCCGGCTCGGCGACCGCGAGCAGCAGTAGCGCCATGAACGATGCGATGCGCAGAGCCGTCCGCGCCGGCAGCGCGGCGCTGCGTAGCTCATTGCCGCTCATCTCGAGCCGGGGTCCTCGATCAAGGCCATAGGAGCGTCACCCCACAGCCGTTCCAGTTGGTAGTACTCCCGAACCACGGGGTGAAACACGTGGACTACGAGGTCAATATAATCTATGAGCACCCAGCGGGCCGCCCGCTCACCCTCGACCCCTGCATATCGTACACCTCCGTGGGCCATTCCTTCCAGCAGGTGATCGGCGATCGCCCGGACGTGCACCTCCGAGTCGCCGGACGTGATGATGAAGAAGTCGGTGGCGTCGGACAGCTCGCGCAGATCCAGGACCATCAGTTGGCGAGCGTTACGCTCCTGGCACAGTTCGAGAGCACGGCGGACCTCCGCCGGAAGATCGGCGGGTCGCAGCCCCGCGCCCGAGATCGTCGACCCGAGTCTGGACATCGAGCTCCCGTGGTTACTCCGCTTGATAGAAGACGCCCCAGGCACCCGGCCCGGTGTGTGCCGCTATGACGCTCGTGGCCGGGCGCACGAGGATCTCGTCCGGTGTGAACCTCTGCTGTAGCTCGCTCGCCAGCTCGTCCGCGACATCGCGGCACATCACGTGTACCACGCCCATCCGCAGCCGCGTTCGCGCCGCCGGAATCCGCCCCGCCAGCAGTTCCAACACGCGCGGGATCAGCGCCTCGCGGTGACGCACCCGATCGACCGGCACGATGCCGCCCGCGCGATCGACGCTCATGATGGGCTTGAGGTCCAGCAGGTTACCGACGAAGGCCCGCGCCGCACCCAGGCGACCGGAGCGTTGCAGGTACTCCAGGCTATCGACCGTGATGTAGAGGCCCGAGCGTTCCTTCAGCCGCTCGAGCTCGGCCAGGATCGCGCCTACGCCAGAGCCGCCCTTCGCCAGCTCGGCGGCCCGCAGCACCTGAAACCCCAGCCCCAGAGAGGCGGTGCAGGAGTCGTAGATGGTGATCTTGCCGTCCGTGAATCGCTCGGCCGCCGCCAGCGCCTGGCCCAGCGTACCGGACAGGACGCCGGACAGGATGAGGCCGAGCACCTCGTCGGCATGCTCGGCGGCCCGCCCGAACGCCTCGTCGAAGTGGGCCGGTGCCGGCTGAGAGGTTGTCGGCAACGGTTGACGGGGATCGGTGAGCCGCGCCAGGAACTCTTCCTGCGTGATATCGACCTGGTCGAGAAAAGCCTCTTCACCGAACAGGACCGTCAGCGGCACCAAGGTGATGCCGTGCTCGATGATCAGCTCGGCGGGCAGGTCGCACGTCGTGTCGGTCAGGATCGCCAGCTGCCGTGTCGGTCTCAGGCGTCTGCCGCGATGCTGCGCCCGCATGTCCTCGGCCTTTACACACTCGACGATGCCGCCCAGGACGGCCAGCGCCCGCTCGACCTCGTCAGGCTGGTCGGTGTGGATATGGATCTTGGCGACCGACGCGGCGCGATTGACGATCAGCGAGCCGCCCAGCGCCCTGACCGCATCGGCGAGCCGGCGCCGTTCGGGCAGTGTCTCCCCGCGGACGACGAATTCGGCGCAGAAGCGGTAGGCGCGATCGGTCTCTTCGGGGAACTCGGCGGCGGCGGCGGCATCCGGCACTTTGGGTGCGGCGACGTGTGCGAAAGCGGGTCTGGTGCGCCCTTCGATGAACGAAACGATCCCCTCGACGAAGCAGACGAACCCTTTCGCGCCGGCGTCGACGACCTTCGCCTGTCGCAAGACGGGCAAGAGGTCGGGTGTACGCTTCAACGATTCGTACGCCGCCTGTAGCAGCCGCCTCGCCATATCTCCGAGGTCGGGCAGTTGCCGCGCCAGGCGCTCGATCTCTTGGGTGGATTCGCGGACGACGGTGAGTATCGTCCCTTCGATAGGCTCGTCGACAGCCTGGTAGAGCGAGCTTACGGCCCGACGCATCGCCGCCGTCAGTTCCTCCGGACCCGCCCGGCTCCGGCCCTCGAGACCGTCGGCGAAGCCGAGGAAGTAGTGCGACAGCATCATGCCGGAATTGCCACGCGCGCCCAGCACACCGGCCTCGGCGATCCGACCCGCCATGCCTGAAACGCTGGCGTCTTCCACGCCGTCCAGCGCATCGGCGATGGCGCGGAGACTGAGCGCCAGGTTGGTGCCGGTGTCGCCGTCGGGAATCGGGAAGACGTTAATGCGATCGAGCTCGGCGCGGTGCATGTAGACGTGCTCCGAGCCTGCCAGGAACAGGCGCTTGAGGCGCCGACCGTCGCAGTACGCGATACCCGAGTCTATTCGACTTCCTCCTTGATCACCCAGACCTTGACCGATGCCTCCACTTCCGGGTACAGCCTGATCGGCACGGAATAGACGCCCAGAGCTTTGATCGGCTCGATCAGCATCACGTGCTTGGCCTGGATCTCGTAGCCCTCCTCGCTAAGCTTCGACGCGATATCACGCGGCCCGACCGAGCCATAGAGCTTGCCCTCCTCGGCCGCCAGCATCGAGAAGGTGATCGAGCTGCCCTCCAGGCGTCCCGCCAACTCCATTGCATTGCTACGGTCCCGCTCCTCCGCCAACAGCGCGGCCGTCCGCTCCTGCTCCAGCAGCCGGCGGCTCTGGTCGGTCGCCGGGTAGGCGAGCCCTTGGGGCAACAGGTAGTTGCGGGCGTAGCCGCTCCTCACGGTCACAACATCGCCCACATCCCCGAGGTTGTCGACCTTTCTTCTCAGGATCAATCGTTGATTTCTAGCCACGATATTTCTCCAGATCCAGTATCGTACTCCCAGTTCACATCAATGGCTCGGCATGTCAACGCCCAGCACCTCGGGACCGGACACGAGTCCGTATGTTCAGCCACGTGTCACCCAGCCCCACGATGAGCGCGACCGCCGTCGCCAGGGCGAGCAGCGGATAGATCAGCAGCGCCACCAACCCGCCGATGACCGCTGTCAGTACCGAGACACCGCCCACCAGACTCAGCATCACGGCGAACCCTCTCAGCACGTACAACAGTCCCATGAACAGGACCGCGTTGCCGCCGACCCTGTCGGCGATGCTGCCGACCGGCGCGATGATCAGAGCCAAGCCGAGCAGCCATAGCCAAACCAGGTGGTCGTTGAAGCTGAAGCCGCGCAACCGCCCGAACGCTCGGCCCGTTCCACCCGCGAGCCCTTCACGCACCGTTACGGCCAGGCCGAGTGCACCGAGTGAGCTGACGCCGAGGAACGCGGGGAACAGCGCTACCTGTATTCCCGCCGCCTGCCGCAGTAAGGTGCGAGCGCTCTCGTCGTCCGTCAGGCCGAGTCGAGCGATCCACGCCTCCGTCTCGCTGGCGACCTGCCTAGCCATCAGCGTATCGACGTCGAGCCAGGCGCCGGGACTCAGCGTGAACACCAGCCCCGCCACCAGGGCAGCGAGTCCGAGCGAAGCGAGAGCGGTCGCCGAGAAGCTCCACCATGGCCGCCAGGCCGCGACCACGACGTAAGTCCCGCCCAGCAGCAGCGGCCAGCCGCGGGCGAACCACCAGAGCCCGGTGCGCTCGCCCAGCAGCGCCAGTCCGACGGCTACGGCCACCACGGCCGCCGACCACGCGTCGCGCGGCCCCGTCGCCACCAGCAGCAGCGCCAGCGGCAGGCCGACGAGCACCAGCGGCGCGACCGGCGCGAAGACGAGAGTCACCAGACCGAAACCGACGGCCCGGGCCAGCGTCCTGCGGTCAGACATCGGGGCCGGCCTAGCGGCGGTAGTCTTCCACGTACGGCAGCAGCGCCAGGTAGCGACTCCGCTTGATGGCGCGTGTCAGCTGCCGCTGGTGCGGCGCGCAGGTGCCGGTGATCCGGCTGGGCACGATCTTGCCGCGCTCCGTCACGAAGCGGCTGAGCAGCTGGTCATCTTTGTAGTCGATGACGCTCATCTTCGACTCACAGAGGTGGCAGGGTTTCCTTCTTCGCTTCATCGTTCTCCGCCTTGTCCGAGTATCCGTCTCACTAGCGACCCGCAGAAGCGCCAGCCGCTCATCCCGTCAATCGTCGTCGTCCGAGTCATCGTCATCGTCATCGTCGCGCCGATACCGTTCCGACGCCTCGGCCGCCGAGCGCGGCGTGGGCAGCTCGCCCTCGGACAAGACGACCAGATGTCTCAGCACCTGCTCATCGAGCTTGATCGCGCGCTCGAACTCCGGCAGGTTCGTCGGGTCCGTCCGGAACTGGACGACCACGTAATAGCCGTTGTCGTGCTTCTTGATCGGGTAGGCGAGCTGGCGCTTGCCCCAGTGCTCGACGGCCACGATTTCGCCGCCGCCATTGCCGGTGGCCAGCTGGTTGAAACGCTCCAACTTCTGATCGATAGCTGAACGATCGAGGACGGAATCGAAGATGTAGACGATCTCGTAATCGCGCATCGTCACCTCCCTTTGGTCAGGGCTCGAGGCCCGAGCCCGCTACGGCCCCGCCCGGTGACCGTGGGCGGAGCAGGTTGTCTGTTTAGGCAGGTTGAACCTGAAACTGGCGAAAGCTACCCGAAGCGGCCGCCGACTTCAAGCTCCAAGCAGCCGGCCGGCCAGGCCCGGCTCATGTCTGGGCCCGGAACAGCAGGATGTCGCCGTCCTCGACCACGTGCTCGCGACCCTCTGCCCGCACCAACCCCTCATCGCGCGCCGCCTTCAGCGATCCGGCGCGGACGAACTCGTCGTAGCCGACCGTCTCGGCCCTGATAAAGCCCTTCTCGAAGTCGCTATGCACGACGCCGGCGGCCTGGGCGGCCAAGCTGCCGCGTCGCAGCGTCCAGGCCCGGACCTCCTTCTCGTTGTAGGTGAAGAAGGTGACCAGACCCAACAGCTCGTAGGTCGCCTGGATGAGACGCTGCACACCAGGGCGTTCCAGCCCCAGCGCCTGCAGGTATTCCGCCCGTTCCTCCGCCTCGAGACCGAGCAGCTCGGCCTCGAGCTGGCAACACAATGGCAGCACGGGCTGGGTGCCGACGGCCCCCCTCAACGCCGCCACCCGCTCGTCGTCGCCGGCGGCGTGCGACTCCGAGACGTTGGCGACGTAGAGCACCGCCTTGCCGGTAAGGAGGAACAGCGAAGCCAGGATGTCGCACTCCTCCTTGCTACACTCCAGCTCACGCGCCGCCCGACCGGCGCCCAGCCAGTCCCTTAGCCGGCGCAGGAAATCGGCCTCCGCCTGCGCCTCCCGGTCGCCGCTGCGCGCCGCGCGGTCCACCCGGTCGAGTCGCTTGTCGACCGTCTCCAGGTCGGCGAGCATCAGCTCGGTCTCGACCATCTCGACATCGCGCACCGGGTCGACGCGCGCTGCGGGGTGGGCGACGTTCGGATCGTCGAAGCAGCGCACGACGTGGACCAGCGCCTCGACCTCACGAATGTGCGCGAGGAAGCGGTTGCCCAGCCCCTCACCGCGGTGCGCGCCCTCCACCAGGCCCGCGATGTCGACGAACTCGACCACGGCGGCGACTTTGCGCGGTGGCCGCACCAAATCGTAGATGCGGTCGAGCCGCGGATCGGGGACCTCGACCATGCCGACGTTCGGGTCGATCGTGGTGAACGGGTAGGCTTCGGCGGGTACGCTCGACGCGGTGAGCGCGTTGAACAGTGTTGACTTGCCGGCGTTGGGCAATCCCACTATGCCGGCCCGCAAAGCACGGCTCATCTAGAAGTGCAAGATCCGTGACGGATTCGACATTCGACAGTCTACAGCCGAACCTCGACAGTCAGCTGTAGACTGTTGAATGTCCGGTCTCCTCAACCGAGCGCGACGAAAAACGGCGCCAGCACCAAGCTGACGACACTCATCAGCTTGATGAGAATATTCATCGACGGGCCCGACGTATCCTTGAACGGGTCGCCGACCGTGTCTCCGACCACCGCCGCCTTATGCGGATCCGAGCCCTTGCCACCCATGTTACCCGCCTCGATCCACTTCTTGGCGTTGTCCCAGGCACCGCCCGCGTTGGCCATGTAGAGCGCCAGCAAGACGCCCGCCAGCGTGGCACCGGCCAGCAGGCCGCCCAGCGCCTCGACGCCGAGGAACGAGCCTACGAGCACCGGCGCGACGATCGCCGTGAGGCCGGGCACGATCATCTCACGTAGCGCCGCACGGGTCGAGATGTCCACACAGCGCGCGCTGTCCGGCTTCGCCTCGCCTTCCATGAGACCGGCGATCTCCTTGAACTGCCGCCGCACCTCCGTCACCACCCCCGACGCCGCTCGCCCCACCGCGGTCATGGTCAGCGCCGCGATAACGAACGGCAACGTCCCGCCGATCAGCAGCCCGATGACCACCGTCGGACTCACCAGGTTGATTCCCGTCTCCTGAAGCCCGACCGCCGACGAGTAGGCGCTGAACAGCGCCAGCGCGGTGAGCGCGGCGGAGCCGATGGCAAAGCCCTTGCCGATGGCCGCCGTCGTGTTGCCGATCGCGTCCAGGCCATCGGTGATGCTGCGGACCGCCGGACCGAGACCGCTCATCTCGCTGATGCCGCCTGCGTTGTCGGCGATCGGACCGTAGGCGTCCACCGACATCGTGACGCCCACCGTGGCCAGCATGCCGACCGCCGCGATACCGATACCGTACAGCCCCGCGAACTCGTAGGCCATGAAGATGGCGGCGCAGATCAGCAGCACGGGTACGGCGGTCGAGATCATGCCGACGGCCTGGCCGGCGATAATGTTGGTGGCCGCGCCGGTCTCCGACGCCTGGGCGATCTTCTTGATCGGCCCGGCCCCCGTGTAGTACTCGGTGGAGAGGCCGATGAAGATCCCGACCAGCGAGCCTCCGAACATCGCCCAGAACGGGCCCAGCGTGCCGTAGTCCGGGTTACCCGCGAAAATGTCGAGCTCGATCGTCAACCACCAGGCGGCGATCCAGAAGAGGACCGCTGCGATGTATGTGCTGTTCCGCAGAGCCGCCGCCGGGCTCATCCTCTCCATCAATTTCATCGAGAAGACCCCGATCATGCTGGCGATCAAGCCGAACATCACGAAGAGGATCGGCAGCGTGACCGCCGCGAGGCGCTGCTCGGTAAGGATCTGCGCGGACGTCGCACCGATCGCTATGGTGGCGATGATCGAACCGACATACGACTCGAAGATGTCGGCACCCATTCCCGCCACGTCGCCGACGTTGTCGCCCACGTTGTCGGCGATCGTCGCCGGGTTACGAGGATCGTCCTCGGGGATCCCCGCCTCGACTTTGCCAACCAGGTCGGCACCGACATCCGCCGCCTTCGTATAGATGCCACCACCGACACGAGCGAACAGAGCGATCGAGCTCGCGCCCATGGCGAAGCCTGCAATCACCTCGCTAAACGTCTTGAAGGACGGGTCGTCGGACAGACCGCCCGAGAAGATGAAGAGAACAACGCCGATGCCCAGTAGCCCGAGGCTGCCCACCGACAGGCCCATCACGGCGCCGCCGTTGAAGGCGATGCGCAACGCCTTCCCCTGACCTGTATCGCGCGCCGCTTCCGAGGTCCGGACATTGGCCTCCGTCGCGGCATTCATTCCGAACAGCCCCGCCATCAGCGAGCAGAAAGCGCCGCCGACGTACGCCGCCGACGTGGGAAGCGAGCCGAGCGCCACGTACAACAGGATCGCCACGACCACGATGAACGGGATGAGCACCGAGTACTCGCGCTTCAGAAACGCCCTGGCGCCCTCTCGGATCCGCGAGCCCAGCTCGGCCATCAAGTCGGTGCCGACAGGCTGTCGCTTCAGGTACACGTAGATCAGCGCGGCAACCACCAACCCCAAGAGCCCCAGGGGCGCCGAAAATGTCACCGCAACGTTCGTCATTAGCCCTCCTCAGGTAGTTTCTGTCAACGTCCGAGACCGGCCGACCGCTGTCGCGGCCTGGCTCTAAGGTCTCGACCGTTGACGCTCGAGAGACAACCGGATATCTGATGGTTGGGCGTAAGCTGCCGACTATTCATCATCGCTCAGAGGCGCATTGTACCGATTCATCGCCGCCTCGACTCCCTGGCGCGCCCACAGCTCCACCCCTTCAGCCAGACGCGGCAGGACCTCGAGCACGGCGTCCTCGTCGTCCGGGTCGTCGAACTCGGAGAGCACCCAATCCGCCAGTTCGACTTCGTGCGGCGGAGCGCCGACCCCGATCCTCAGGCGTGCGTACTCCCGAGTCCCGAGCACGTCCTCGATGGATTGCAGCCCGTTGTGACTGCCCGCCGAGCCCCGTGCGCGGAAGCGCGGCCGTCCGGGCTCGAGCGCCGCATCGTCCACGACGATCAGGACGTCGTGCTCGAGGTCGAGGGGCGCGTGCTCGAACAGCGCGCGAACCGCTATGCCACTCCGGTTCATGTAGGTCAGCGGCTTGATCAGCCAGATCTCGCCGACCTCCGACAGCTCGGCCCTGGACCGGAGCCAAAGATCCTCTTCTTGAAACGGAGTTGCGGACCAGCGGCGCTTGAGCAGGTCCACGAGCCACCAGCCAACGTTGTGGCGCGTGGCATCGTACCGGGCTCCCGGGTTGCCCAGTCCGACTATGGCTTTCAGAGTTATTGCCCCTTCTCGCTAGCCTCCTCCTCGGCAGGCTTGCCACGGCCGACCACTTCGGGCTCGGCCTCCTCTTCTTCGACGACGCCCTCGACCTCGACCTCTTCGGCGACCTCTTCCTCGACGCGCAGGACAGCCGGCGGCACGACAGACGCGATCGTGGCCGCCGCGTCGGTGAGGATCTCGACCCCATCCGGGACCTGCAGATCGGCGACCGTTATGCTGTCGCCGATATCCAAACCGGAGATGTCGAGGTCCAATGCCTCGGGGATGTCCGACGGGATGCAGCGGATCTCGACGTCGTGCCGCAGGTGCTCCATGATCCCGCCTTCCTTAACGCCGGGCGCGACACCGACCAGCCGCACGGGCACCTCGAGCTTCACCTTTTCGCCCTTACGAACGGCCAGGAAGTCGATGTGCAGCACCTCGGACCGGTACGGGTGGACCTGCACCTCGCGGATCAGCACGCTCGACGCGGCACCGCCATCCAGCTTCAGGTCGATGATCTGGCTCTCGTGCGAGCCCGACATGATCAGTTTCTCGATCTGTTTCCGCTCGATCTGGCAGGCCCGCGTCTGCTCGCCGTGGCCGTAGATGACGCCGGGGACGTACCCCTGTCGTCGCAGCGTGCGCGCCGCTCCCTTCCCCGTCTCGGTTCTCGACTTCGCCTGCAATGTCAGTCTAGTAGCCATTTACTGCACACCTTCAGTTGCTCGCGATGGTCAGCGCGAAAGCGTCGGTCTTCAGTCGAACAAGCTACTGACGCTCTCGTTGTCGTGGATGAAATACATCGCCCGGGCCAGCAGCTTGGCGACCGAGAGAGTACGCAGGCCGGGCCAGTGCTTCTGCTCGGGCACGAGGATCGTGTCGGTGACCGCTACCTCCTTGACCGGTAGGCCCGCCAGCCGCTCGACCGCCGGCCCGCTCAACAGCGCGTGGGTGGCGCAGATATAGATGTCGTTGGCACCCTTCTTCTTGAGCGCCTCGACCGCACCGACCATGGTGCCGCCAGTATCGATCATGTCGTCGGGGATCAGGCAGTTCTTGCCCTTGACATCGCCGACCACGGTGGCGACCTCGGCGACGTTGGGGGCGGGCCGCCGCTTGTCGATCATCGCGATTTCGCCGCCCAGCCGGCGCGCGTAGCCACGCGCCATCTTCGCCGCGCCGACGTCGCTGGCGACGACGACGAGCGGGTCGAGGGTCTGCCGCTCGTAGTGCGCGACGAAGACCGGCAGCGCGTACAGATGGTCGACCGGGATATCGAAGAACGCCTGCAACTGGTGCTGGTGCAGGTCGATCGACACCACGCGATCGGCGCCCGCCTCGACGATCAGGTTGGCCAGCAGCTTGGCCCCGACCGCGACGCGCGGCTGATCCTTGCGGTCCTGGCGGCCGTAGCCGAAGTAGGGGATGACCGCCGTAACGCGCGCCGCCGAGGCGCGCTGTGCGGCATCGATGAGGAGCAGCAGCTCCAAGATGTTCTCTGCCGGCGCCGAGGTCGGCTGGATGATGAAGACATCGCGCCCGCGCACGTTCTCGTCGATCCTGACGAATATCTCGCCGTCGGCGAACCGATCGATGGTGACGCAACATAGCGGGACATCGAGCTCGGCGGAGATCCGATCCGCCAGCGGCCGATTGGCCGTTCCCGAGAGCAGCATCATCTCGCGGCTCTTGGGATCGATGGACGATGTGTCGGTCACAGCCAGAACCTCTGTGGTTAATAAGCTTTGCAAGTTATCCCGGCCCCAATTAGGCGTCAACGGCCGTGGGGCTCGGCGGCGAGCGGGCCGGCGCCGTGGGGACGGGTCGGCGGCCGAGTCCCCGGCGATGCCTTGTCCCGGAAGCGGCCGCTGCTAACATTCCGGTGCCGATGGCGTCAATTGTCATATTCGTGCTCGGCCTGGTCGCGCTTTACGTAGGCGCCGACCTGATGATCCGCGGAGCGTCGCGGCTGGCTCGCAAGCTCGGCGTGAACGCACTCGTCATCGGGCTAACCGTCGTAGCCATGGGCACATCGATGCCCGAGCTGCTGGTCGGCGTCGTCGCCGCCGTCCGCCACCGGCCCGACATCACTATCGGCAACGTCATCGGGTCGAACATCGCCAATGTCGCGCTGATTCTGGGCGTCGCCGCCCTGATAAGACCGATCCGCGTCCAGATGCGGCTGCTGGTCAGGGAGGTGCCGCTGATGATCTTCGCCTCCCTCGCCTTCTACGTCTTCATCCTGGACGGTGAGCTCTCGCGCGGCGATGGGTTGACCCTGATGGCCGGCTTCCTCGCCTACACGCTCTACCTGCTGGAGGGCGCGCGGCGCGAGTCGCCCGCCATCGAGGTCGAGTACCAGAAGTTCGTCCCGGCCGGCGGAACGATATACGGCCATCTCCTGCTCACCGTGGTCGGACTCGGTACGCTGCTGGCCGGCGCCCACCTGGTCGTCACGGGCGCCTCACAGGTCGCCCGCATGATCGGCATCTCCGAGCTCGCCATCGGCTTGACCGTGGTGGCGCTGGGGACCTCGCTGCCCGAGCTGGCCACCGCCGTGGCGGCGTCGATCCAGGACGAGGGTGACATCCTGGTGGGTAACGTGGTCGGCTCCAACGTCTTCAACCTGCTGGCCGTGCTGGGCTGCGCCGGCCTGGCTCAGCCGCTCGGTGTGTTGGAGCAGGTCGTAGCGGTAGAGGCGCCCGTGATGCTGGCGATCAGCATCCTCGTTCTGCCGTTCGTCTGGACCACGTTGCGGCTCACACGGCTGGAAGGCGGCATCCTGCTGGCGGCCTACATGGCCTTCGTCGTGCTTCTCGCCCTGCCATCCTAATCGAGCGCCGGCTGTGGGCTGTTCGATGTCGAAATCGATCGAGAGAATGCCCGTGGCGTGAGACGCCCGGAAGCGGTGCGGCGGAATTGGCCCGGGTGGGGTCGAACCACCATTTCTGGATCCAAAGTCCAGCGTCCTGCCATTAGACGACGGGCCAGGCGGTACAGCCGCAATCTCTCAGGGCCGCGCTCGCGGATCAAGCCCCGGCGCGCGCGAACTTCAGGCGCTCTCCAGGGTATGGTTACAGGACCCCGCCGGACTATCCGCCGGTTACACCTCCCTCGAGAATATCCCCGGGACAAGAGTTCGGGGCGTAGCGAAGGTCGGACACGTGCGTGTCTTGACAGAGGGGGCTTTCATGGACGGGGGCGGTCGGGTCGTGAAATGCGTCAGCCGGGGGCTGATCTTCTGCTTGTGTCTGGCAGCGGGTCAACCTGGGGGTCACGGTATGGTCGGTGTCATCGGCTGGCATTCTTTCGACCGGCTCGTGCTGGCGCCTTCGGTCTCGGACAACATCGCGCTCCTGTTCCAGCAGTTCGAGACCGAGGTGGTGCTCTGCCTGGAGGGGGAACGGCGCGGGAGCGAGCTGTACATCACCGACTTCCGCATGCCGCACATCCTCTTATCCGAGACGGGCCGCGTGCAGGCGGCGGCCTGCAGGCCGAGCCGCAGGGCCGTGGGTACGTGGCACAACCACCCGGCGCTGGGAACGAGCTTCGCAGCCGCGAGCCCGGACGCGCTGGCCCGCAACTGCTACCTGTCGCGCACCGATATCGCCGACTTCCGCCGTCGTACCGACGCGCTGGTGAGCGTCGTCTCCTGCGGGCCCCACACCTTCGCCTACTGGAGGCGCAGCGACGTCGAGTCGGTAGCGGACGACCTGGCCATGCTGCTGCCGCCGCCGGAGCAACTCGTTCGGTCAGAGATCGGGATAGATCGTCGGGACAGCCCGCTCACACAGGCCCGCGAGCGCTGACCACCGTCACGCCTGCCACTATATCCGTCAGTCCAGCCGCCGCCTCGTCGCGCTGTCGTTCGCTCTCGTAGACGGCGAACAGCGCCGAGCCGCTCCCACTGAGCAGCGCGATCAGCGGCGCCGTCCCGCTCAGCCGCTCCTTGATCAGGCGAAGATCGGGCCGCAGGCCGAAGATCACCGGCTCGAAGTCGTTGACGGCCTCCGCGCTTATGCGCTCCCAAGACGCGACATCGGAGGGCGCTCGTTCCGCCGGTCCGCCGGCGGCCGTGCCCTGGTCGGCCGCCCGCTCGTCCCAGCGCGCGTACGCCTCGGCCGTCGAGATCGCGACGTCGGGGAGCACCAGGAGCATCGGTCGCGGCTCGAGCCCGTGGCAGATCTGCAGGCGCTCACCGCGCCCCCGGGCGAAGGCGAGCGGTGTGTCGGCGGCGAAAAAGCTGACATCGGCGCCGAGCCGTGCGGCGAGCACCAGCTGTTCGTCCGGCGCGGGCGGCGCCTCGACCGCGTCGGCGAGGACCCTCAGGACCGCGGCGGCGTCACTCGAGCCGCCGCCCAGCCCCGAGCCGGGCGGTATATGCTTCTCCAGCTCGATCTCCACCCCCGCGGCCACACCCGCCCGCTCGAGGAACAGGGTCGCGGCGCGGGCTGCCAGGTTGTCCGGCCCCTGCGGCGCGGTCTGCGGGCCGCTGACCCGGATCGCGACGCCGGGCTCGTCTCGCAGCCGGACGCGCAGGCGGTCGGCGAGATCGATCCGGCAGAAGAGGGTCTCGATGGGATGGTAGCCGTCGGCGGGGGGCGCGAATATACGCAGACCGAGGTTCACCTTGGCCCTGGCCTGGACCGAGCGCCAGCCGGTCACGCGCCCTCCTCGACGATCTCCTCGCTGTGCCCGACTTCGCCCCAGGAGAGTCCTAGCCGGCCGAGGTAGAACAGGCCGAGCACGGTCACCGGAGCGAAGGTCGTGACGTGGAAGGCGAGTGCGTAGCTCAGCGCGAGGCCCGCCGGGACGCCGAACGGGCTGAGCGCGATGCGTGCACCCGCCTCGAACAGACCGAAGAAGCCGGGTGACGATGGTACCGACACAATGAACGCCATCACGCCCTGCAAGAAGACGGCACCGAGGAACCCGGGCTCGGTGATGCCGAAGGCGAGCATCCCGATGTAGAGGGCGAGCGCGCCCCACAGCCAGTGGGCGAGCGACCAGACGAACCCGGCGGCCACCAATCGCGGGCTCCGCATCGCGCCGAGCCCCACGATGAACGACCTGAACATGGCGGCGATCGCCTCGGCCGCTCTTTTGGGCATGAGGCGACCGACGGTCGAGCGGAAGATGCCGCCCGCCAGATCGGGTCGGAAGATCAAGAGCAGGAGCGCCAGTGCGGCACCGCCGAAGATCACCAGGACGAGTAACAGCTTGCCGACTACCTGGTCGCCGAGGCCCGGTGCGATGCGGAAGCCGGGTATGAAGAGCGGCGCCGCCAGGAAGAGGGCGAGTGTCAGCGCATCGAACAGGCGCTCGACGACGAGCGAGCCGAAGGCGGCGCTCGCGGTTATCGGCTGGCTGCGGCTCAACGCATAGGCCCGGGCGAACTCGCCCACCCGGGCGGGCAGCAGGTTGTTGGCCATGAACCCGATGCAGGTACTGGCGAAGCGGGCGTCGAACGACGGCTCGGCGAGCGCGGGCCTGAGAAAGATCTTCCAGCGCGCGGCGCGGATCAGGAACGCCGCCGTCTGGATGACGACCGCCAGGAGCAGGAGCCAGAGGTTCGCAGCGCCGATATGTTCGCGAAGTTCGCTGAACGAGACGTCGTGGAGTGCCCAATAGAGGAGGGCGAGGCTGACGACGAGCCCGAGGACCGTCCGCCAGCCGCGAGTCATTGCACGGAAGCCGTCTGGACCAAAGCGTGCTCGATCAGCCCGAGCGCTTCGTCGAGCAGATGTTGGGCGCGGCCGACGTCGACCGTTTCGACGCGCAGCAGACCCGCGAGCTCGCTCGACAGCGACCGTGCGCGTGCGATGGCATCCTCGGCGGTGTACAGCAGGGTCTCGATCTCGACCGTCGGCCCGCGCGTCGGGGCCGTCGCCGCGTCCAGCGAATCTTCGGCGCGCCGCAGCGCGCTATCACGCACGCCCTTCTCCGACGCCTCCAGATACGAGCGTAGCGCCGCTATGGTAACCGCCAGGTCGACGGCGATCGCCTGCAGCCGCCAGGGCGGCTGGTCCCGGCTCGCCCGCACCGCGGCACCGGCACGGCGCGCCACGCGCCCGAGCCCGGCGTGGCCGAAGGTGACGGCCCGCTCGCGCAACTGCCGGAACGAGTAGGTCAGCCGCTCGGCGATCCGCGACGCCCCCTCGGGCGCGTGAGCGAGCTCGGCGCGCAGCCGCTCGATCGTGTCCAGGCTGCCCGTCGCCTCCAACGCGAAGAACCCCTCCCACGAGCCGGCCCCACGCTCGGCCATCGGGCACGCCTCGATGTGCGGGCCCGGATCGTCATGGAACAGCTCGCTGATCCAGGTGATCTCGCGCTGCGCCGCCGTCTCGAGGACCTGCTCCTTGAGGTCCTCGATCTCCACCGCACCTTCGACAACACCGCTCGGCTGCTCGCCGCGGATCAGCTCGGTCGCCACGTCGTCCAGCGCCTGCCGGGCCCGCCGGAACAGCACCAGGTGGCCGGGTCCCACGGTGGCGCTCGTGTCGGCGATCCGCAGGATCACCTCTTCCAGCGCGGTGACGGCCGGGCCGACGGCGGGGATCTCGTCGACCCCCTCGATGCCGCGTAGCGGCCGGATGCGCCGCAAGAGTCGCTTGAGCGGCTCACGGTTGCGCGGGTCGCGCTCGAGGACGACCAACGATTCGCCGATGTCCGAGGCGAGGCCGCGCAGCTCGGTGCCCAGGTAGCGCCGGAACCGCTCGTCGTCCTTCGGCGGTGGCGGCGGCGCCGCCGTCGCGCCCAGCCGCTCCGCGATCGCTTCCGCCCGCTTGCCGATGTCGGGCGGCGGCGACTTCACCGAATCCACCATCGCGCGGATGTCTCTGAGCGCCGACTCCAGGTTACCCTTGAGCTCGGCTCCCCAGTGCCGCCGTCCGGCCGCCAGATCGGCGGCCGCGCCCTGCACGGCGCCCGCGGCACGCGCGATGGAGTCCTGGTCGGCCATCCGCGCGCTGCCCCGCAGCGCGCGCGCGAACCGCCTCAGCTCGTCGGCGTCGGGCGTCGGTCCGGCGGCGAGGGCGCGCTCCATCTTGTCCAGGTAGTCGCCCGACTCGTCGGCGAAGAACTCCAGCAGCGATCTGGGCATTGGCTAGCCCCCCACCCCGCGTCTCGCTTCCATGACGATATGCAACATCTCGCGGACCGCCCGCTCCATTCCCACGAACACCGCACGGCTCACCACCGAGTGACCGATGTTCAGCTCCTCGATCTCGGGGATCGCCGCCACCGCCGAGACGTTCTCGTAGGTCAGCCCGTGGCCGGCGTGCACCGCCAGCCCCAGCTCGCGACCCAGCACGGCCGCACGACCCAGCCGCTGCAACTGCTCCGGTCGGCCCGCGCGACTCGCGTTCGCGTACTCGCCCGTGTGCAGCTCGATCGCCTGGGCACCCAGCTCGGCCGCGGTACGGATCGTCTCCTCGACGGGATCGATGAACAGCGATGTGTTGATCGCCGCGCCGCGCAGCCGGGCCAGCGCATCGGCGACAAGCCGCTCGCGGTCGGCGCCGCTGATATCGAGACCACCCTCGGTCGTGATCTCCTCGCGCCGTTCCGGCACCAAGGTCGCCTGCATCGGCCGGTGCTCCAGCGCGAACTTCAGCACCTCCTCCTCCACCGCCAGTTCCAGGTTCACCCCGGTGCGCACCGTATCCAACAGCAGCAGCACGTCGCGGTCCTTTATATGACGGCGGTCCTCACGCAGGTGTACGGTGATCGCCTGCGCGCCGCCCAGCTCGGCCAGTACGGCGGCACGAACCGGGTCCGGCTCGTCCGTGCGCCGCGCTTCCCGGACCGTCGCGACATGATCGATATTGATGTAAAGCCTCATAGCGGACCGGCCTCCCCGTTGAGCCAGGACCGAATCTCCGCCTCGATCGCCGCTGCCGTCCCTTCGGCCAGACCCTGCTCGCGGCTCAGCTCCAGCGCCTCCAGCGCCAGCCGCCCGTACAGCTCGCGCGTGCCGTCGGGCAGCGACTCCAGGTGCCGCCTCACCGTCTCCAGGTCACCGCGCGCCACGGGCCCGGTCAGCGCCCGCGGCAGGCCCGGTCGCTCCAGGTTCGCCAGGGCGCCGTGCCACAGCGGTTGCAATGCCTGTGCCGACTCCGCGCGGCCCACGCTCACGGCGTCGCCCAGCAGGCGTGTCGCCACAGAGACACAGGCTACAACATAGTTCGAGGCGAACACGCACGCTGCATGATAGCGTGCTTTGTCCTCCGCGTGAACCTCCAGCATCCGGCCGGCCGCCGCCGCCACGATCCGCGCCGCCGCCTGACGCGCCGCGCCGTCACCTTCATAGGTGTAGAAAGCGCCCCGCAGTCGCTCGGCCCCCTGCAGCGGATCGGCCACCGTCTGCAGCGGGTGCAGCGACCCTGTGGCGTAGCCGCGCCGGGCCAGCGGCGCGAGCAGCGCCGCCGGCTGCGCGCCGCTGTGGTGCAACGCCGTGCACCCCGCACCGGGCGGGCCCAGCCGGGCGACCTGCGCGGCCACGTCGGCGATCGCGCCGTCGGGCACCGCCAGCAGCAGGCAAGTCCCGTCGGGCGGCGGACCCGTCAATCGGCCGGCATAGCGGACGGCCGGCAGGTCGATCACCGGGTGGTCGGGCGCTTGCTCGCGCCGACCGACGAGCAGCAGGTCACTCGCCCCGGCGTCGGCGAGGACCGAGCCCAGCGAGAGCCCGATGCGGCCGGGACCGATGATCCAGTAGGCGTCCATGCGGTCAGGCCGCCGGCGCCCCGACGACAGCCACGCCGTCCCGCGCCCGCAGACGTCCGAGCGCGTCGGCAGGCAGCCGAACCGTCAGCCGAATCGACGCGTCTTCTTGCTCCCGCGTCACGACCTCGCCCTCCCTGTAGATCTCCGCCAGCAGGCGGCCGGCGCTGGCCGGGATCGTCAGCGTGACGACGGACCAGCGCTCGCGAATCATCGCTTTCAGCTCGGCGCGCAGCGGCTCGAGACCGTCCGCCTCGACGGTGGATGCGAAGACGTGCGCATCGAGCAGCGCCGCCGCACGTCCCGCGATCGCGGCCTGCTCCTCGTGGGTCAGCCGATCGACCTTGTTGAACACGACGAGCCGGCCCTTCGGGTTGAAGCGCAGCTCGGCCAGTACGCCTTCGACGATCTCGTACTGCTCCTCCCAGTTCGGAAGCGACACGTCCACCACGTGGCACAGCAGGTCGGCCTCGTTCGCCTCCTCCAGCGTCGCCCGGAACGACGCGACCAGGTGGTGGGGCAGCTTGCGGATGAACCCGACCGTGTCGGTCATCAGGGCCCGGAAGCCGTCGCCGAGGTCGACCGCCCGGGTCGCCGGGTCGAGCGTCGCGAACAGGCGGTCCTCGATGAAGAGGCCCGATCCGGAGAGCCCGGCGAGGATCGAGGACTTGCCGGCGTTGGTGTAACCGACCAGGGCGACCCGGAACTCGCCGATCCGACCCTTACGCTCGGTCGCGCGCTGCCGCGTCAGCTTCTCGAGCCGGCGCTTCAGCTCGCTGATCTTGCGCCGGATGGTCCGCCGGTCGGTCTCGAGCTGTGTCTCGCCGGGGCCCCGGAGGCCGATGCCGCCGCGTATGCGGGACAGGTGGTTCCACATCCGCGTCAATCGCGGCAGCAGGTACTGCAGCTGCGCCAGCTCGACCTGCAGCTTGGCCTCCGCGGTCCGCGCCCGCAGCGCGAAGATGTCGATGATCAGCTCGGTGCGGTCCATCACGCGGACGCCGAGCGTCTCCTCGAGCTTGCGGCCCTGGACGGGCGTGAGGTCCTCGTCGAAGATCACCAGGCCGGCCTCGCTGTCCGCGACGACGGACCGCACCTCCTCGACCTTGCCGCTGCCCACATAGTAGGCCGGGTGCGGGGACTGGATCTGTTGCTGGACGGTCGCAACGACCTCGGCACCCGCGGTATCGGCGAGCGACTGCAGCTCGATCAGGTGATCGCGAGCCGCCTGCCGGCTCGTACCCGGGCCGGGCGCGGTCAGCAGGACCGCGCGGTCCTGGGGAAGCTCGATCTCGTGGACTCTGTCGTTAGCGATCTCTGGTCCTGCTCCCTTCCGGCCTCGAAGGCCGCTTCATCGTCATTCTACCCTAGCCGTGCTCCCGGCGTGCCGCGCGCCGTTTCGCCGTCCACGCCTCGAGCCGCTTGGCGATCTCCGCCTCGAACCCGCGGCCCGACGGCTCGTAGAAGCGACGCCCGGCCAGCGACTCGGGCAGGTACTCCTGCTGTGCCAGCGCGTCGGGCTCGTCGTGATCGTACTTGTAGCCCGCCCCGTATCCCAGCCCCTTCATCAGCTTCGTCGGCGCGTTGCGGATGTGCAGCGGGACCGGCTCGCCCGGCGTCTCGCGCGCCAGCGACCAGGCGCTCCCGAACGCCTTGTAGATCCGGTTCGACTTGGGCGCCGTCGCCAGGTAGACGGCGGCTTCCGCCAGTGCCAGCTCGCCTTCCGGCGAGCCGAGGAAGTGGTAGGCGTCCTTGGCGGCGACGGCGATCCAGAGCGCGCGCGGGTCGGCCAGTCCTATGTCCTCGGTCGCCATGCGGATCAGGCGGCGGCAGATGTAGAGCGGGTCCTGGCCGCCGTCCAGCATGCGGGCCAGCCAGTAGAGCGCGCCGTCCGGGTCGGAGCCCCTGACCGCTTTGTGCAGCGCCGATATCTGGTTGTAGTACTCCTCGCCCGACTTGTCGAAGTGGGCGAACCGTTTCTGGAGCGCCTCGGCGGCCAGGCGGGCGGTGACGACGCCGGCGGCGCCCACCATGGCGGCCGCGACCTCGAGCGCCGAGAGCGCGCGCCGCGCGTCGCCATCGGCGGCCCGGGCGAACAGATCGAGTGCCTCGTCGTCGACTTTCAGACGCGCGGCGCCCAGCCCGCGCTGTTCGTCGGCCAGCGCCCGCTCGCAGATCGTTCGCACGTCCGCTTCGCTCAGCGGCTCGAGCACCAGGACGCGCGAGCGGCTGAGCAGCGCGCTGATCACCTCGAAGCTGGGGTTCTCCGTCGTCGCGCCGATCAGGATGACCGTGCCGGCTTCGACGTGCGGCAGGAACGCGTCCTGCTGCGCCTTGTTGAACCGGTGGATCTCGTCGCAGAAGAGGATCGTGCGCCGGCCGGTCGCGCTGAGCCGCTCGCCGGCCTCGGCGATGATCTGGCGGACCCGCGGTATGCCTTCGGTGACCGCACTGAACGGCACGAACGCGGCGTCGGTACGATCGGCGATGATCCGCGCCAGCGTCGTCTTGCCGCTGCCCGGCGGCCCCCAGAGGATGAGCGAGCCCAGCTCGTCCCGCTCGATCATCTCGCGCAGGATCCGCCCGGGCCCGACCAGGTGCTCCTGTCCCAGGAACCCGTCCAGATTGCGCGGCCGCATCCGGGTGGCCAGCGGTGCCGCGGGCGAGCGCTCGTCGGCGATGCCGGGCCGCGGCTGGCGCTTCGACTCGGGCGTCGGGAACAGGTCGAGCTCTTCCTTCATCGCGTCGGCGTCCTCGTACCGGGCCATCATAGTCTTGACGCTGCTCGGCGGCCCGATGGGTTCCCTAAGAAGAATTCTCAGACGTCGTCGTCACGTCATCCTCCGCGCCCGCGCCCTCGTCTGCGGCTACAACGAGGCGGAGCGTAGGAATCGCGGTCGCGGGCGCGGGCGACGGCGATGACGAGGCGAAGACGCTGGAGTGAGTTGTGCACCAAGAAGATCCACATCTCGATTCATCATGATCACTGTGGCCGAACACTACTCGCTCATCTCCTTGCGGGCGAGCTCGAGCAAGCGCGCTCGCTCGTTCTGCCGCGGGTCCTCGATCACCGCGTCGAGGCAGACATCGAGCAGGCGGCCCAACTCGGGGCCCGGCCTCAGACCCAGCGCCTTCAGGTCGTTACCATCGATCGCCAGGGCCGCCAGCGTGACCGGGTCGCCGCGCCGCAGCACGCGGAGCACCGTCCGCGCCTGCGCGGCCAGGGCTGTGCGATCCGCGGCGCCGATCCCCAGCGCCGCGGCGCGCCGGAAGTGGAGCCGCAGCGCATCGCGCGCCTGCTCCGGGCCCACGTCGCGCAGCCAGCGACGCGCGGCGACCTCGTCGCCCGGCCCGGGCAGCCGCCAGTCGAGGGCGCGGCCCAACGCTTCGACCTGACGCAGCTCGGCGTTCGAGAAGCGGAGCCGCCGCATCAGCGTCGCGACCTCGGGGCCGGCCGGCGCCAGCAGCCCCGCGAGGCGCAGCCCGCTGCGGCGCTCCGGGATGCCGTCGATCGTGCCGAGTATCCGCCGCCAGGCGTCGTCATCGAGGTGCGCGAGCTCCGGGACCAGGACGGCGATCGCCCCGGAGCGCCGGTAGAGCTCGAGGCTACGCGACGGCACGGGGCCGGCCAGCGTCTTCAAGATCTCCTCGCGGACCCGCTCGCCCGACAGCCGCGGTAGTCGCGGCACGGCCGCGACCAGCGCGTCCCAGGTCGCCGGCTCGATCGCCAGCTCGTAGCGGCCCGCGAAGCGCAGGCCGCGCAGCACGCGCAGGTAGTCCTCGGCGAACCGGGTCGCCGGCTCGCCCACGCAGCGCAGCGCGCGGCGCTGCAGGTCCTGCCAACCGCCGGCCGGGTCGTGGTACTCGTGACGCAGTGGGTGATAGGCGATGGCGTTGATCGTGAAGTCGCGACGCGCCAGGTCATCGTCCAACCGGTCGGCGTACTCGACCACCGCGTGCCGACCGTCGGTCTCGATGTCGCGCCGGAACGTGGTCACCTCGTAAACGTTCCCGTCCGCGCCGCGCACACCCACCGTGCCGAACTGGATGCCCACCGGGTACGACGGCCGGAACAGCTTCAGCACGGTCTCGGGCCGCGCCGACGTCGCCAGGTCCCAGTCGCCGCGCGAGCCGCCCAGCAGCGCATCGCGCACCGCGCCGCCCACCGCCCAGGTCTCGTGCCCGCGCTCCTCCAGCCGTCGCGCGATCGCGGCGACCGCGTCCGGTACATCGAGCTTGACGTGCGGGCCGTTCACTTTAGCCGCAGAGTACGCTTCCGCCGTTGACGTTCAGGACCTCGCCGGTCACGTGCCGCGCCAGCTTCGAGCAGAGGAAGACGATGGGCCCGGCGACGTCGTCGGCGCTGCCCAGCCTGCCCAACGGGATGTCGGCGACGACCTGCTCGCGCGCGCCCGCCTCGAGCGCCGGCGCCGCCATCTCGGTGTCGATCCAGCCCGGTGCGACCGCGTTCACCGTGATGTCGCGGGGCGCCAGCTCGACTGCCGCCGACTTGACGAACGAGATGACCGCGCCCTTCGTCGCCGCGTAGTGGCTGTGGCCCGCCTCACCGCGCTGGCCGGCAGTCGAGCTGACGATCACGATCCTGCCGCCGTCCGCCATGCGGCGCGCCGCCTCGCGCACGCAGTAGAAGACCGAATCGAGGTTGATCCGTATCATCTCTTGCCAGGTCTCGTCGGCCATCTCGGCGACGGGCACGTATTCCGGCGGCCAGATCCCGTGATTGACCACGAAAGCGTCCAGCCAGCCGAACTCACGGTCGATGCGCTCGAACAAGGTGGCCACGCCGTCCGCGTCGCCCAGGTCGGCGGCGACCGCCCAGCCGTGAGCGCCGGCGCGCCGGATCGCGACCAGCGCCTCTTCGGCGTCCTCCTCACGCGCCCGGTAGGCGATACCGACGTCGGCGCCGGCCCGGGCCAACAGCACCGCCGTCGCCCTGCCGATACCACGCGAGCCACCGGTCACGACCGCCCGCTTCCCCTTCAGCTCGATGATTCGCTCGGTCATGCAGTCCTCCGCCTCCAGATACCCAGCTTCACCTTCCGCGCCCTCTCAACTTGCGGCCCAACCGGGCGAATAACCCGCGCGTCCTCTCCAGCCGGCCGACGTTCAGCGTCGGCTCGTCCCGCAGGATGCGCTGCGGGTTCGTCGCCAAGAGCAGCCTGGCCTGCTCCTCGAGCCCCTCGGCCACCAGATAGTCCCAGGCCGCGCGCAGCGACGGACTGCGCTCGGGCCGCGCATGGTTGTCCGACGCGATCAGGTCGACGCGTCCCTCGGCCAGGAAGCGGTGGGCCACCAACCTGACGTTCTCACCGTACTCGCCCAGCAGGCTGCCGCTGTTCAGCTGGACCAGGGCGCCGGCGGCCCGCCAGTCGGCGACGACGCCGTAGCCGCGGTCGTAGCCCCAGTAGCGTTCGGGGTGCACGATGATCGGCACGTATTTGTCCTCGGCGATGCGAGCCAGCGCCTCGGTCGAGCCCTCGGGCACGGTGAACGCATAGAACTCGACCAGCGCATAGCGGCTGCCCGCCAGCCGCAGGCCCGGATCGCCAAGGTCGAGCTCCGGTACGTCGAGCTGGATCTCGTAGCCGCGGTACAGGGTCACGCCGGGAAACCGGTCGCGTGCCGCCCGCGCCAGGCCCGGCCAGGTCTCGTCGGCCAGGGCGCGGCGGCTGCCGTTCAGGTTCGATGCGTTGAGGTGCGGCGTCGCGGCGACGCTGCGGACACCGTCGTCGAAGAAGGCCTGAAGCACCTGCAGCGCGCTCTCCAAGTCGGGCGCGCCGTCATCGACACCGGGGATCAGATGCGTGTGCAGGTCCGCCAGCTCCGGCGGTGCCGTGCGCGCTCTTCTCCGGCCAAACCGCGGTGTGTCCGTCAGCTCCTCCCCGCCCAGCGCTCGGCGATCCGGCCCAGCTCGCCGCTCGGACCCATGGCGCGGCAGCGCTCGGCCAGCGCCTCGGGGTCAGAGCCGGCGGCCGCCTCGCAGGCCAGCGTCAGTAACCCGTCGGCGGTCAGCAGGTCGAGCGCGGCGTCCCGGCGCCCCACACAATCGCGCACGGCGTCGAGCAACTCGCAGGCGGCGGCGAGCAGCGCGTCCGGCAGGTCGGCGGCGGGATCGATGGCGGCCACGGCTTCGCGCAGCCGCTCACGAAGCGGTGGCGGCGACTCGCCGATCTTCGCCTGCAGCCAGGCGGCGTCCATCAGCCGCGCGCCGCCTCGAGCATCGGCCGCACGATCTCGGGGACCTGTCTCAGCGCTTCCTCCGCCCGGCCCGGCTCGCCCGTGCTCGCCTGCGCCATGTGCGGCCGGCCGCCGCCCTTGCCGCCGGCCAGCTTGGCGACCGCGCGGACCACCGCGTCGGCCCGTACGCCCCGGCCGATCAGGTCGTCGGTGACCACGGCCAGCAGCGAGTGCCGGTCGCCGATCTTGGCTGCCACGACGCCGACCCCGCTGCCCAACCGCTCGCGCAACTCGTCGCCGAACGAGCGCAGCGCCTCCGAATCGGCCGTCTCGATCATCCCCGTCGCCACCATGGCACCGTTGACCTCGACGGCGCCCTCCACCAGCTGCGCCACCCGGTCCACCGCCGCACCCTGCAGCGCCTGCTGCAGCTTCTCCTTCAGCTGGCGCTGCTCCGCCAGCAGCGACTCGGTCCGCCGCGCCAGGTTCTCGGTCGGGACCTTCAGCGTGCGGCCCAGCTGGCTGAGCAGCCGCTCCCGCTCCTTGACCTGCGCGTAGGCCGCCGGGCCGGTGACCGCCTCGATCCGCCGCACGCCCGCCGCCGTGCCCGTCTCCGACACGATCTTGAACAGGCCGATCTCGCCGGTCGTCTTCACGTGGCAGCCGCCGCACAGCTCGCGACTGTAGCCCGGCACCTCGACCACCCGCACCGTATCGCCGTACTTCTCGCCGAACAGCGCCATGGCGCCGCGATCGATCGCCTCACGATACGGCATGAACCGCTTCGTCACCTCTTTGTCCGCCCAGATCTGCTCGTTGACCAGCCGCTCGACTTCCTCCAGCTCGCCCTCGCTCAAAGGCCCGCTGTGCGTGAAGTCGAAGCGCAACCGGTCGGGCGCCACCAGCGACCCGGCCTGCGCGACGTGCTCGCCCAGCACGGTCCGCAGCGCCGCGTGTAGCAGGTGCGTAGCAGTATGGTTGCGCTGCGTGTTGCGGCGTGCCTCGTCGACGTATGCACGGACGGGGCCCGGCTTGAACTCGCCTTCAATCGGACCCAGGACGAACACGCGATCGTCCACACGCGCGACGTCCTCCACATCCATCCGCCAGCCGTCGCCCTCGACGAAGCCGCGGTCGCTCACCTGACCGCCCGCTCCCGCGTAGAACGGGTTCTTCTCGAGCGCCAGCACCACGCGCCCGTTATGTCGTTTACTGGCGACGACTTCGGTGTCTACCACCAACTCGTCGTAGCCCACCCACTCCTGGCCGACCTCGCTGACCCGGTCAATCCCTTCGACGTGCACCTCGGCATCCTCGACCGACCACTTCGCCGTCGCGGACTCTGCCGTAACCGCGGCGTCATGTGCCGCACGCGACCGCTTGCGCTGTTTCTCCAGCGCGCGCTCGAAGCCCTGGACGTCCACATCGTAGCCGCGCTCGCGGGCGATCAGCTCGGTCAGGTCGATGGGGAAACCGAACGTGTCGTAGAGCTTGAAGGCGTCCTGGCCGCTGACCGTGCCGTGGCCGCCGGCGGGCGCCAGCTCCTCGATCCGCTGCATCCCCTCATCGATGGTCGCCATGAACCGCTCTTCCTCGCCGCGCGCGGTCCGCAGGATGTGGTCGCGCCGGTCGCGCAGCTCCGGGTAGGCGTCGGCCATCAGCGAGACGACCTCGTCGCAGATCTCGTAGAGCATCGGCTCACGGTGACCGAGCAGCCAGGCGTGGCGGCCGGCGCGCCGCAGGATGCGACGCAGGACGTAGCCGCGACCCTCGTTGGTCGGGAAGACGCCGTCGGCGATCAGGAAGGCGGTGGCCCGGGCGTGATCGGCCAGCACCCGAAACGAGGTCCCGCTCTCCTCGTCCGCCTCGTACTTGCCGCCCACCACATCCTCGGCCCTGTGTATCAGCGGCATGAAGAGGTCGGTATGGTAGTTCGAGTCGACGCCCTGCAGCGCCGCGGCGATCCGCTCCAGCCCGGCGCCCGTATCGATCGACGGCTTGGGCAGCGGGTTCATCGTGCCCGACTCGTCCCGGTCGAACTGCATGAAGACCAGGTTCCAGAGCTCGAGGATCTGGCCCGCCTCGGTCAGCGCCTCGAACTCCTCGGGGCTCAGGTCCTGTTTCGCGTTCGCGGGCCGTGTGTCGTAGTGGATCTCCGAGCAGGGGCCGCAGGGGCCCGTGTCCGCCATCTGCCAGAAGTTGTCCTTGTCGCCGAAGCGCAGGATCTGGCCGGGCGGCAGGCCGGCGACCTCCTGCCACAGCTCGAACGCCTCGTCGTCGCTGTGGTGGATCGTCGCCCAGATGCGCTCGGGCTCGAACCCCAGATCCGCGGTAAAGAACTCGTAGCCGTACCAGATCGCGTCCCGCTTGAAGTAATCGCCGAACGAGAAGTTGCCCAGCATCTCGAAGAACGTATGATGCCGCGCGGTCTGGCCGACCTCCTCCAGGTCGTTGTGCTTGCCGCCGGCGCGCACGCACTTCTGCGCCGTCGTAGCCCGCTTGTACGGCCGCTGCTCCTGGCCCACGAAGGTCAGCTTGAACTGGTTCATCCCGGCGTTGGTGAACAGGAGCGTCGGGTCGTCGGCGGGCACCAGCGACGACGACGAGACGTGGGTGTGGCCGTTCCGCACGAAGTAGTCTATGAACCGCTGCCTGATCTCCGCAGATTTCATCTAGTCTAAACCCGGGTGGCCGCTACGCTTCTGTGGTCCAAATTCCGAGAATCCATTCAATATGACCGAAGAACCTAGCGTTCTCAAGCCGGCGGGGTGGCCGGGGGCGGTCGAAAGCCTAATTTTCTGGGAATTCGGGAATTCGGGAATTCGGGAATCCGGGAATTCGGGAATCGGGGAATCGGGGAATCAGGGAACCGAGAATCCGTGGAATCCGTGGAGTCCGTGGAATGCGGGAATTGGGGAATCGGGGAATCGGGGAATCGGGGAATGTGGGAATCGGGGAATGCGGGAATCGGGGAATGTGGGAATGTGGGAATCGGGGAAGTCGGGAGCGGGCGCACGCAACTACCTGAGACTTCGCGACCTCCCCTGTTCCATTGGTCCCCGAATCGAGATTCGGGAATTCCCAATGAACTTCCTAATTGGCACTTGACCGAACGGAGCTCCGCATGAAACGAGCACTCTTCGCACTCGCCGCACTACTCGTCGTAGCCAATCCCGCGACGGCCCAGCAGCCGGCCGTCGACCTGGGTCGCCCGCTGCCCGTCGATTCGGCGGTCACGCTGGGCACGCTGCCCAACGGCCTGCGCTACTACATCCGCGAGAACCCGGAGCCCCGGGAGCGGGCCGAGCTGCGCCTGGTGGTCAAGGCCGGGTCGGTGCTGGAGGACGACGATCAGCAGGGTCTGGCGCATTTCGTCGAGCACATGGCGTTCAACGGGACCGAGCACTTCGAGAAGCAGGAGCTGGTCGACTACCTGGAAGGGATCGGCATGCGCTTCGGGCCCGACCTCAACGCCTACACCAGCTTCGACGAGACGGTCTACATGCTGACCGTGCCGACGGACAGCGCCGAACTGGTGGCCACGGCGTTCCAGATCCTCGAGGATTGGGCGCACGGCCTGGCCTTCGACCACGAGGAGATCGACAAGGAGCGCGGTGTGATCATCGAGGAGTGGCGGCTGGGCCGCGGCGCCAGCGCCCGGATCCGCGACCAGCAGCTCCCCGTCCTGTTCCAGGGCTCGCGCTACGCCGAGCGCCTGCCGATCGGCAAGCTGGAGATCGTCGAGAGCTTCGAGTACGAGACGCTGAAGCGGTTCTACCGCGATTGGTATCGGCCGGACCTGATGGCGGTGATCGCCGTCGGCGACTTCGAGGCGGCGACGATCGAGGAGATGATCCGCCGGCACTTCGCCGGCATCCCGATGCCCGATATCGCGCGGCAACGGCCGACCTATCCGGTGCCCGACCACGAGGAGACACTGTTCGCCATCGCTACCGATCCCGAGGCGACGTTCAACTCGGTGGCCGTCTACTGGAAGCAGCCGCCGCGCGAGGCGAACACGCTGGGCGCCTACAGGCAGTCGATCGTCGAGGCGCTCTACAACCGCATGCTCAACTTCCGGCTGTTCGAGCTGACCCAGCAGGCCGACCCACCGTTCATCGGCGCTTCCTCCAGCCAGGGCCGCTTCATCGGCCCCAAGGAGGTCTACATACTCGCCGCCGGCGTGCAGGAGACCGGTCACCAGCGCGCACTCGAGGTCCTGCTCACCGAGGCGCAGCGCGTGGCGCGCTACGGCTTCACCGAGACCGAGCTCGAGCGCGAGAAGCGCGAGCTGCTGCGGTACCTGCAGCAGGTCTACGACGAGCGCGAGAAGACTCGCTCGTCGGCCTACGCCGCCGAGTACGCACGCGCCTTCCTCTACGACGAGCCGATACCCGGCATCGCCTACGAGTACGAGATGCACCAGCAGCTGCTCCCCGGTATCGAGCTGGCGGAGGTGAACCGGCTGGCCCGCCAGTGGATCACCGAGGACAACCGCGTCATCCTGGCGGACGGCCCCGAAAAGGAGGGCGTCGAGATCCCGAGCGAGGACGAGCTGCTGGCGACATTCGCCGCCGTCGAATCGGCCGATGTCGAGGCGTACATCGACGCCGCCAGTGAGGCGCCGCTCGTGCCCGTCGTGCCCGAGCCGGCCGAGATCGTCGAGGTCGAGGAGATCGAGGAGCTCGGTGTCCAGCGCTGGACCCTGGCCAATGGGGTCCGCGTGCTGCTCAAGCCCACCGACTTCAAGGACGACGAGATCCTGTTCAGCGCCTGGAGCCCCGGCGGCAGCTCGCTGGCGCCCGACTCGAACTACGTCGCGGCGATAACGGCCTCCACCGTCATGGGATTCTCCGGCGTCGGCGAGTTCAGCCTGATCGACCTGCAGAAGAAGCTGGCCGGCCAGGCGGTGCGCGTCTCGCCGTCTATCGGCTCGCTGTTCGAGGCGATGGGCGGCAACGCTTCGCCCAGCGACGTCGAGACGATGTTCCAGCTCATCTACCTGTACTTCACCGCAGCGCGCCGCGACAGCGCCGCCTACGCGTCGATCAAGTCGCGCATGCAGGCCTTCCTGGCGAATCGGAACGCCGACCCCGGGTCGGCGTTCAACGACACGCTGAACGTCACGCTGACACAGTATCATTTCCGCTCGCGGCCACCGACCATCGAGCTGTACGACGAGATGGACCTGGACACCTCCTACGAGTTCTACCGCGACCGCTTCGCCGACGCCGGCGACTTCCTGTTCGTCTTCGTCGGCAACTTCGAGCCCGAGGGCTTGAAGCCGCTGATCCAGACGTACCTCGGCGGCCTGCCGTCCACGGGCCGCGAAGAGAGGTGGCGCGACGAGGGGATCCGTTACCCCAGCGGCGTCATCGAGAAGACCGTCTACAAGGGGATCGAGCCGAAGAGCCAGACCCGGATCGTCTTCACCGGCCCGTTCGACTGGACGCGCGAGAACCGCTACGCGATCCGCGCGCTCGGTGACGTGCTCCGCATCCGGCTGCGCGAGGTCCTGCGCGAGGATATGGGCGGCACCTACGGCGTGAGCGTCGGCGGCAGCGGTAGCCGCGACCCGGTCCCCGACTACCGGTTCAGCATCGGTTTCGGCACCGCGCCCGAGCGGCTCGAGGAGCTGGTCGATGCCGTCTTCTTGCAGATCGACAGCCTGCAGACGGTCGGGCCGTCGCAACAGGACATCGACAAGGTGAAGGAGATGCAACGGCGCGAGCACGAGACCGACCTGCGCGAGAACAGCTTCTGGCTCGGCCAGCTGCTCGCCGCCGAGCGCTACGGCCTCGACCCACGCAACATCATCACCTACGAGGAGATGATCGACGGGCTGACCGCGGAGATGGTAAGGGAGGCGGCGCGACGCTACTTGCGTACTGATAACTATGTGCGAGTGTCGCTGTACCCTGAGGGCGGTAGCCGGTAGCCCGTTGGTCGGTGATCAGTGAACCACTGGTTACTGACTACTTGATTACGGTCACTGATTACCGATCAGCCACCATCGTTCCCCAACAACGTGCCCACGGTGTAGAGCGCGCGGACGAGATCGACGGCAGACGTGTTGGCATCCTGGAGGATAGCCCGGCCGTCAGGTGTGTAATCGATCACGAGGCGCTGAACCGAGTATTCGAGATCCTCGCCGTGCTTTATGAACCCTCCCGCCAGCCGGTCGAAGTTCCGATGGACCTGCTGGAGACAGTGAAGGTACTTCTGCTCATGGAACGCATCGTTGGCTCCGGTCGCCAGCACGTCCAACAGTGCCTCGCGGGGAAAGCGAGCGTACTCAATATCGAAGTCGGGAGCCCAGGGCCAGCCACGAGGCAGTGTCTCAATGTCCACGGGCTGGGAGAGGAACAGCGTTTTACCAATCCATAGCTCCATGCCGTGGCCGCGCCGGCTGTAATCCAGCCCGATATCGGGCATGTTGGGGACCGCCGGGTTATCCACATCGGCCGAGCCCAACAGCTCGAAGTCAGCATCCGTGAGATCGGGCAAGCCGACAAGGTACTGTGAGTGATCGATGGCGTCCATCGCCACCACCGCGATCCCGCCTGGCGCGAGCGGATATTCCGCCCCGGAGCCCGGGAACTGATGGAAGTACATGGACCAGACGCCGTCGGGGTCGTTTCGGAACCGCTCCATCGAAGCGCACGTATAGTTAGGAGGATTCTCTATGCTGGGCGAAGAGGCCGCTCCCAAGATCATCCCGTCCAGGTAGATCGTCGTGTCGGAGTTGTTGTAGATCTCGAGGTAGTGGTGGTAGTCCCACCGCACCACGTCCACCGGCGTGCTCGTCCCGTATTGCTCGGCTATCAGCAGAGAGCCGCGCCGGTCGGGCGCCAAAGCGAGGGTCTTGGTGCTCGGGCCGGGAATGTCCAGCATCAGCCCATCCCCGAACGCCCGCTGCCGGCTATCGAGCTGCGCCGCTTCGTCGTCGGTGAGCGCGCGGTAGGCGGCCAGGCGATAACGCCCCGGGATGAGGTCGGGAAAGCGAGCTTCACCGGCGGAATCCGTAAGCACCGTCTGCCAGCGGAACTCGGTCCCCAGACGGTGGACCCGGACCTCGGCGTCGGGCACGCCCGCGGTCCAACCCAGGGCCTCTGCGATGTCCGCCGCCGTCGAATCCAGCTCGACCTTCACCGTGAAGCCCTGCCCGAGCCCGCTTCCCTCGGGCTCGTACAGCTCGACGTCTCCGGCCGTGCAACCCACGAGCAGACCGGTGACGCAGACGCCCGGTAAGGTGACTCTCTGGCAAGCTGCCCACAGAATCGACGCGCGCATGTTCATCCGAGCAGCGTCGGGTCCCTCATGGCAGTAAACTCGACGTGTCTCGCGCCGCAGCGACGATTGAATCCACGGCCGCGTCGCTCTCCACCACGCCGAGCCGTGTGAAGACGACCCGGCCCGCCTCGTCCAAGATCAGGGTCTGGGGGACCCGCTGCAAGTGAAAGAGCCTCTGCGCTCGGCGCTGCGCCAGGCTCACCACAGGGAACCCGAGCTCGTGCTCCGTCGCGTACGACCGGCTCGCTTCCAGCGAGTCGAGGGACACCCCGTAGATCCACACGCCCGAGTCGGCGGCCAGCCGGTCGGCCAGCGCCCTCCACGACGGCAGCGAGGCCCGGGAGTAGGGGCAGTCGATGCCAAGGACCAGGAGCACCTGCCGCTCGCCCCCCGCTGTCCCTCCGATGAGAACCGAGTCGCCCTGTAGCGACGGTGCGCGGATCACCGGCACGTACATGCCCACGTAGGGATCATCGAGCCGCGCGGCCAGCTCTCGATAGCGCGCCTCCAGCGACTGCTTCTGCCGGGCGAGGGCCACAACGACTACAGCAGCCACGGTGAGGGCGAGAACGAGGGCCGGCCGCGCGACACCCCTCGCCAAGACAGCGCTCCTACTCATCGGTCTCGCGAGGCTGGCGTTGGGCGCCGGGTCCGGATACCGCGCCCACCGCTACTCAAAGCAGACGCAGCACTTGTACCCGTACCCCTGGTCATAAAGGCAACTGCCACCGTAGTAAAGTGGCGGATCACAGATCCCCGCTCCCTCCTCACAGTCTCTGTCGTCCGCACAGGGGTCCGGCTTCTGGCAGATCGTGTCTGCCGCCGCGGCCAAGTCAACAGGACGCCAGCTCGGACCCAGCGGGCCGCTGAGCGCCTCGGCCGCGCCGAAGCTGAGCGCCACAGCGATGGCCACGGCGAAGGCGCCGTTCCGGATCATCAGCAACACGTTCTTCATAATCGCCCCTCCTTACTTCTCAGTTTACCGCCAACGGGGCCTGGGCCCTCGCCCGGATACCCGCGCGAAGGAAAGCGACAGCGATGATCGAGAGTCGTCTGAGGGTAGCTCGCGTCGTCGCCAGCTCAAGCGGCTAGCTACGAGCGCGAGAACGGTGAGGCGCCGCGAAGATTCTGCCCTGCGGGCGCGCATGAGAGGTACTCCCTATCGCTGATTGCGACACTATCAAGATAGGGGTTGGAGAGGGGGGGGTGTCAAGCCAGGCTGCACGCTACTTCTCCACGGGGGCGACACGAGCAGCGCGCCGATTTCCAGCATCCAGCCGCCGCGGTCCGCGGCGGGCTCCATCGGAATGGAGACTGGGCTGGCTCGACTGGTTCGACGGTCAAGGCTCTATGATTAACGGTTAGGGGCGCTCGCCCCCCCCCCGTCAATGCTCTCGTATCCCTGCCGCGCGCCGTGCGCCGCCGAGCTGCGGTTGCGGCAGCGTGCCCACGGTGTAGAGCGCGCGGACGAGGTCGACCGCGGACGTGTTGGTGTCCTGGAGGATGGCGCGGCCGTCCGGTGTGGTGTCGATCACGAGGCGCTGAACCGAGTACTCGAGATCGTGACTGTGCTTTATGAACCCTCCCGCCAGCCGGTCGAGGTTCCGATGGACTTGCTCGTGACAGTAGAGGTGAGTCTGCTCGTCGAGCACATCGTTCTCTCCGGTCGCCAGCACGTCCAGCAGCGCCTCGCGTGGGAAGCGAACATACGCATGATCGAACTCAGGAGCCCAGGGCTGGGCACGAGGGAGTGTCTCGATGTCCACGGGCTCGGAGAGGAACATCGTTTGACCGACCCACAGCTCCATACCGTGGCCGCGCCGGCTGTATTCCAGCCCGATATCCGCCATGTTGGGCACCGCCGGGTTATCCACATCGGCCGAGCCCAACAGCTCGAAATCGGCATGCGTCAGATCGGGCAAGCCGACAAGGTACTCCGAGTGATCGATGGCGTCCATCGCCACAACAGCGATGCCACCCGGGGCCAGCGGATACTCCGCCCCGGAGCCGGGGAACTGGTGGAAGTACATAGACCAGACGCCGTCCGGGTCGTTTCGGAACGGTTCCATCGCAGCGCAAGTGCTGTACGGTGGGTCATCCCAATAGATCCTGAAACCCCTTCCCAGGATCATCCCGTCCAGATAAATCGTCGTGTCGGAGTTGTTGTAGATCTCGATGTAGTGTTGGTAATCCCACTGCACCAAGGCTACCGGTGTGCTCGTCCCGTATTGCTCGGCTATCAGGAGAGCGCCGCGCCGGTCGGGCGCCAGGGTGAGAGTGTCGGTTGTCGGGCCGGAGATATATAGCATCAGCCCATCCCCGAACGCCCGCCGCCGGCCGCCGAGCTGCGCTGATTCGTCGTCGGTCAGCGCCCGGTAAGCGGCCAGGCGGTACAGTCCCTGGATAAGGTCCGGGAAGTGGGCGTTGCCCGCCGAGTCCGTTAGCGCGGTGTCCCAGCGGAACTCGGTCCCCAGACGGTGGACCCGGACCTCGGCCTCAGGTGCGCCGTCGGTCCAACTCAGGGCCTCTGCTATGTCCGCGGCCGTCGAGTCCAGCTCGACCTTCACCGTGAGACCCTGGCCCAGCCCGCTCCCCTCGGGCTGGTGGAGGTCGACCTCACCGGCCGTGCAACTGGCTAGCAGACCCGTGACGCAGACAGCGGGCAGGACCCTTTCGCAGGCAACTCGCAGAATCGAGGCGCCCATGTTCATCCGAGCGGCGCGGTGTCCGGTGTCCCCTTTCACGGCAGTAGACTCGACGTTTCTCGAGCTGCAGCGCCAATCGAGCCCACGGCCGCGTCGCTCTCCACCACGCCGAGCCGCGTGAATGCGACCCGGCCCTCGTCGTTCAAGATCAGGATCTGGGGGACCCGCTGCAAGTGAAAGAGCCCCTGCGCTCGTGGCTTCGTCAGGCTCACCACAGGGAACCCGAGCGCGTGCTCCATCGCGTACGACCGGCTCGCTTCCAGCGAGTCGAGGGAAACCCCATAGATACACACGCGTGAGTCACCGGCCAGCGCCTTCCACGACGGCAGCGAAGCGCGGGAGTACGGGCAGCGGGTGTCAAAGACCAGAAGCACTTGCCGCTCGCCCTCACCGGGCTCTCCGATGAGAACCGAGTCGCCGTGTACGGACGGTGCGCGGATGACGGGCACGTACATACCTACGTAGGGATCATCGAGCCGCGCGGCCGGCTCCCGATAGCGCACCTCCAGCGACTGCTTCTGCCGGGCGAGGGCCACAACGATGATAGCAGCCGCAGTGAGGGCGAGAACGAGAGCCGGCCGCGCGAGACGCCTCGTCAGGACATCCATTCACGGGTCTCGCGAGGCTGCGGTTACCCTTGTGGTCTGGACAGGGCCCCTGACTCTACTCAAAGCAGACACAACATTCATAGTGATGATCGCACGTGCCACCGTAGTAAGGCGGAGTACAGATCTCATCACAGTCCCGGTCATCCTCACAGTACTCGTCCGGAAACTGGCACGGGTTGTCAGGGAACGTCGAGCCGCTGACCGCCACGGCCGCGCCGAAGCTGAGCGCCACGGCGATGGCCACGGCGAAGGCGCCGTTCCGGATCATCAGCAACACGTTCTTCATAATCGCCCCTCCTTACTTCTCAGTTTACCGCCAACGGGGCCTGGGCCGTCGCCCGGTATCCAACACACGGCAGACGATTATCGTGATCGGCTTGGGGTAAGGTTACTTGGGTCCCTTGCTGGCTGAGAGGCCGGCTGAAAGCGCTCGGAGAGGAAACGCGCGGCAACTCTACCGTCCTACGGGCGCGCATTGAGAAATTCCCGATGATGGTCAGTCGTATTTTAGAATGGGCAGCACAGGGGGCGGTGTCAAGCAGTTCTGTCTATCATCGCCGCGAGCGCCACACCCAGAGGCCCTGTTCTCCGGACGACGGATCAGGCAGATTCAATCACCGGAGAGCGGTGGTCAGTAGTCGGTGGTCAGTAGGGTCGGTGTGCGGTATGCGGCATGCGGTGGATCATACGCTTGGCACCGATCGCGCGGCCGCACCGTAGTGTCTACTGTCAGAGCGATAACAGATAACGTAAAGTCAAGGACATCGTTTACAGATCAGTCTAAGGACATGGTTTACACGTTGTCTAAGGACATGGTTTACACTCTAGCTCAGGGGCGTAAGAATGCTCACATCCTCAATACGGCGTTCTGCTTCGACGAACACGCCAAGGCGCCGGGGTCCGAAGTAGACGTCCCAGGCGCCTGGAGTCAGCTCTTCCAAGCCGATGCGCTGGGCTTGGAGAACGAAGCTCACGAAAACCCGCTGACTGTGCCACTTGATGCAGCCATCCCTGCCCACGCGCCGGAGCTCGAAATGCCCGGGATAGTCAACCGGCGACAGGGGCTCTGGCCACGCCCGGGGAGAGGGCTCGTAAACGCTCTCCGGAACCACCTGGCCCAGCGCTTCGTGCGGCCGCTCGCGGTTGTATTCCTCGCGAAAGCGATCGAACCGGCGCTGCTGTGCACGAGCGGAGCCGGCTGGCGGAAGGGCCGTGGCTTCTTTGAGCGTGCGGTGCAACCGCTCGTGACGGCCGTTCTGCTCGGGCCGCGCGGGCGCGATGAGCTCGGGGCTGATGCCCAGCTCGATCCACCACACGGCCAGCCGCGAGAGACGCGCCAGACCTTTGCCGGCGAAGGGAGTGCCGTTGTCGGTTCGGATCACCCGCGGCAACCCCAGGCGGCGAAACAGCCGGCCAAAGGTGGCCCGGGTCGCGGCAGCCGTGGGCTTCAGCAGCGCGCAACAGGCCAGCAGGTAGCGGGAGTAGTCGTCGACGATCGTCAACGGATAGCAGTAGCGCCCGTCCCGGGTGCGGAATTCGCCCTTGAAGTCGGCCGTCCAGACCTCGTTGGGAGCGGTGCTCTCGGTGCGTGCCGGTACCGCAACCCGTCGGCGCGGGCGGCGGCGCCGGGATTCTACCAGGCCGTGACGCTTGAGAATCAGCTCGGCCGTGCTCACCGCCGGCAAGGCCAGATCGGGATTCCGGGCATGGAGCAGCGGCAGCAGCTTCTTGCCGCCCCAGCGTGGATGGCGCCGCCTCTCCGCCAGCAGGGCCTCCACCGCTTCTGGATCCGTGGCGTTAGGGCTGTGGTGCGGGCGACGCGAACGATCGACGAGACCCGCCGGGCCTTCCGCCTTGTAGCGCCCCACCCACTTATAGCCAGTGGGACGGCTGATTCCGTAGCGAGTACACAGGTCGCTCATCGACCACAGATGGCGTAGATAGTCGCTGATGAACTCGAGACGCTGGTCCATGGCTGACGCTTCCCTCCACGGCATGGGGCACCTCCCGTCGTGTGGTGGTGCCTCTAGTTTGCCCTGAAGTGTCAACCATGTCTTTAGACCAAACTGTCAACCATGAATATAGACTGTACCTAACCGACTACCGACCACCGATCACAGACAACCGACCACCGGTCTCATGCGCGGCATCAACGTCCCCAAGAACGTGAACATCAAGCCGCCGGCGCTGATCGCCCACCGCGGCTACGCGCTCCGCTATCCGGAGAACACCCTGGAGAGCCTGGAGGCGGCCATCGAGGCCGGTGCCGGATACGTCGAGTTCGACGTCCAGCTCACCAAGGACGGCGTGCCGGTCCTCATGCACGACGCCGAGCTGTGGCGCACCGCACGTGTCGATCGCAGCGTGCTCGACATGACGCTCGAGCAGCTCAAAGACGTCTGGGTCAACGAGACGGCCCGCTTCGGGCCGAAATTCGGTGAAGTCCACGCGCCGACGCTGGCCGAGGCCGTCGCCCTGCTGAAGAAGCACCCGAAGGTCACGGCCTTCGTCGAGCTCAAGCGCGAGAGCCTGAGGAAGTTCGGCACCGACGACGCCGTCAAACGGGTCGTGGAGGCGGTCCGGCCCGTGCTCAACCGGTCCGTCATCATCTCGTTCGATCTGGAAGCGCTGCGCTCCGCCCGCGAACGGGACACGGGGAGCGTCGGCTGGGTGCTCTCGGAGTGGAACCTGCTGGTGCGCGAGGCGGCCGAGCGGTTCGAGCCCGAGTACCTGTTCTGCAACTACCGGATGATCCCGGACGAAGACGAGCTCTGGAACGGCCCCTGGCACTGGGCGCTCTACGAGGTGATCGATCCCGAGCTGGCGCTCGGACTCGCCGCACGCGGCGCGGGGTTCATCGAGACGATGGCGATCGGCGAGTTGCTGACCGACCTGCGGCTGGCGCCGGGGCGCTGACGCGATGGCGGAACAATACGACGTGGTGGTGGTGGGCGGTGGGATCGCCGGCGTCGGCGTAGCGCAGGCGGCGGCCGCGGCCGGGCATTCGGTACTGGTGCTCGAGAAAACGGCGCTGGCAGCCGGCACATCCAGCAAGTCGAGCAAGCTCATCCACGGCGGGCTCCGCTACCTGGAGAGCTACGAGTTCTCGCTGGTGCACGAGAGCCTGGACGAGCGGGCGCTGCTCCTGCGTAACGCGCCCGACCTGGTCGAGCTCAAACCCTTCTACATCCCAGTCTACTCGAAGACGCGCCGCCGGCCCTGGCTCGTCCGCGCCGGCCTCTCCCTCTACGCGATCCTCGGCCGGCTGCGCAAGCAGGTGCGCTTCAGGAAGGTGCCGCGCTCGGATTGGGACGGGCTCGACGGTCTCAACACCGAAGACCTGGACGCGGTGTTCCAGTACTACGACGCCCAGACCGACGACGCGCTACTGACGCGAGCGGTGATGGATTCGGCGGCGAGCCTGGGGGCGGAGCTGGCGATGCCCGCCGAGCTCGTCCGTGCCGAGCTCAGGTCCGACGGCTGCGTCGTCCACTACATGCACGACAGGCGTGAGAGCACCTGTGAGGCACGCGTCCTGGTGAACGCGGCCGGCCCCTGGGTGAACCGTGTGGCGGAGCGCATCGAGCCGCAGCCGCGCCGCCTCGACATCGAGCTGGTACAGGGCAGCCACATCATCGTGGACGGGACCGTCGAGCGGGGCCTCTACTACGTCGAGGTGCCGCGGGACGGGCGCGCCGTCTTCACCATGCCGTGGAAGGGGAAGACGCTGGTGGGAACGACCGAGACGCGCTTCCGCGGCGATCCCGACACAGTTCAGCCAACGCGTGCGGAGAAGAACTACCTGCTGCGGGTGCTGCACCGCCACTTCCCGCGCTACCGCGACCAGCGCACGGTCCAGGACGCCTTCGCCGGCCTGCGCGTGCTGCCCTCCGGCCCCGGCCACGCCTTCCATCGCACGCGCGAGGTCATCCTGCTGAGCGATCGCGAGGGCCGCCGCGACCCGCCCCGCGTGCTGAGCATCTACGGAGGCAAGCTCACCGGCTACCGGGCGACGGCCGACAAGGTGGTGCGCCGTATTGAGGCGGCGCTGGCCAAGCGGAGACCGGTGGCGGATACGCGGCGACTGCGGTTGTCGCCGCCTTAGGCGGCCCCACCCGGCGATCCGTTCTATTTACTGATTACTGACCCCCGTTCCCCGGCAGCGTGCCCACGGTGTACAGGGCGCGGATCAGGTCGACCGCGGACGTGTTGGTGTCCTGGAGGATGGCGCGGCCGTCGGGTGTGGTGTCGATCACGACGCGCTGAACCGAGTACTCGAAGTCCGGCCCGTGCTCGATGAACCCTCCGGGCAGCCGATCGAAGTTGCGGTGGACTTCCTCGTCGCATGGCGGAGCTAGCTGCTCCCAGTAGGCGTTGTTAGCGTCGATCGCGATCACGTCCAGCACCGCGTCGCGTGGGAAGCGAACATACTCACGGGGGACCCGGCCCCCTTCATCCCAGACGCGCGGTAACGTCTCCACGTCCACCGGCTCGGCGAGGAAATAGAGGTCCGAGGTTGGTAGGAGCCCGTGGCCGAAGAACCACGACTCCAGCCCGGCCTCCGGCATGTTCGGGACACTCGGGTTGTCGACGTCGGCCGGTCCCAAGAGCTCGAAGTCGGCATCGGAGAGGTCGGGGAAGGCGGGGTAGATCTGCGAGTGATCGATGGCGTCCACCGCCACCACCGCGATCTCGCCGGGCGCTAACGGGTATTCCGTCCCCGAGCCCGGGAAGCGATGGAACCAGCGCGCCCAGACGCCGGCGCGGTCGTTCCGGAACCTCTCGGTGTATTCGCAAGTCCAGTAGCTGCTGGTAGTGGACCCATGTCTGTAAGCCATCCCGAGGATCTTCCCGTCCAGGTAGATCGTGGTGTCCGAGTTGTTGTAGACTTCGAGGTAATACTGATACTGCCAGTCCGTTCCCGTTATGGTAAAGCTCTGAGCTGTCCCATAGTTCTCGCTGATCACCAATGAGCCGCGCTGATCGGGTGCGAGCCGAAGCGTCCGGGAATCGGCCTGATAGAAGTGGACCATGAACCCGTCGCCGAAAGCGCGCCGCCGATCCCCGAGCTGCGCCGCTTCGTCGTCGGTCAGCACCCGATATGCGGCCAGGCGGTACATTCCCTAGATAAGGTCGGGGAAGTGGGCGTTGCCCGCCGAGTCCGTGAGCAGCGTCTGCCAGCGGAACTCGGTCCCGAGACGGTGGACCCGGACTTCCACGTCCGGCACCCCGCCGGTCCAACCCAAGGCCTCCGCGATGTCCGCCGCCGTTGAATCCAGCTCGACCTTCACCGTGAGACCCTGCGTGAGCCCGCTCCCCTCGGGCTCGTACAGCTCGACCTCTCCGGCCCTGCAGCCCACGAGCAGACCGGTGACGCAGACGGCTGTCAGGACGATTCCTTGGCAAGCAACCCGCAAGATCGAGGCGCCCATGTCCCACTCCAACGTCAGCGTCTGCCGCGCCCTGCCTGCCGCGTGCTCGGCTGGCCTTGCGGCAGCGTGCCCACGGTGTAGAGCGCGCGGATGAGGTCGACGGCGGACGTGTTGGTGTCCTGGAGGATCGCCCGGCCGTCCGGCGTGGAATCAATCACCACGCGCTGAACCGAGTACTCGAGATCGTGACTGTGCTTTATGAACCCTCCCGCCAGCCGATCGAAGCTCCGATGGACTTGCTCGTGACAGTAAAGGTAGTTCTGCTCGAAGAGCGCATCGTTGTCTCGGGTCGCCAGCACGTCCAGCAGCGCCTCGCGTGGGAAGCGAGCGTACTCATTATCGAACTCAGGAGCATACGGCCGGCCACGAGGCAGTGTCTCGATGTCCACAGGCTGGGAGAGGAACAACGTCATCCCGACCCACATCTCCATACCGTGGCCGCGCCGGCTGTATTCCAGCCCGATATCCGCCATGTTGGGGACGGCCGGGTTATCCACATCGGCCGACCCCAACAGCTCGAAGTCGGCATCCGTGAGGTCGGGCAAGCCGGCAAGGTACTCCGAGTGATCGATGGCGTCCATCGCCACCACCGCGATCTGTCCTGGCGACAGCGGCTATTCCGCCCCGGAGCCGGGGAACTGGTGGAAGAACATGGACCAGACGCCGTCCGGGTCGTTTCGGAACGGTTCCACCGCAGCGCAAGCGTTGTAGGGTGGGTTATCCCAGTAGTGCCCGAAACCCGTTCCCAGGATCATCCCGTCCAGATAGATCGTCGTGTCGGAGTTGTTGTAGATCTCAAGGTAGTGGTGGTAGTCCCACTGCACCAAGTCCACCGGCGTGCTCGTCCCGTATTGCTCCGCTATCAGGAGAGCGCCGCGCCGGTCAGGCGCCAGGGCGAGAGTGTCGGTTCTCGGGCCGGACACATACAGCATCAGCCCATCACCGAACGCCCGCCGCCGGCTGCCAAGCTGCGCGGCTTCGTCGTCGGTCAGCGCCCGGTAAGCGGCCAGGCGGTACAGTCCCTGGATAAGGTCGGGGAAGTGGGCGTTGCCCGCCGAGTCCGTTAGCGCGGTGTCCCAGCGGAACTCGGTCCCGAGACGGTGGACCCGGACCTCGGCTTCGGGCATGCCCGCAGTCCAGCCGAGGGCCTCTGCGATGTCCGCGGCCGTCGAATCCAGCTCGACCTTCACCGAGAGGCCCTGGCCCAGCCCGCTCCCCTCGGGCTCGTACAGCTCGACCTCACCGGCCGTGCACCCGGCCAGCAGCTGGGCCAATACAGCCATAACGGCAGCCCGCTGATGAGGTACTGCCACGTTCCACTCCTACGGACCCGACACCAGCAGGGCGCCGAAGTCCAGCGTCCAGCTGCTGCGGTCGCCGGTGGGCTCCATGGGGATGCTGACGGTGCCCTCGGTGGGCGTCAGCGACGCGTACTCGCCCTGCGCCCAGAACGCGAGCCCGGCGGTGGCCTGCCAGCGGGCGCCGAGCCGGACCTTCGCGGTCCGGCCGCCGGTGACCTGGAGGGCCAGCTCCGGGGCTACGTACTCCTGGGTGACCGGCCCCAGGGTCACGGGGTCGGGGATGCCGCCGGACGGCGCGTAGCCGGCCAGCAGCGCGCCCGCCGCGAGTGCGAAGCGGCTGCCCAGCCAGCGGACGACCTCGACGCCGGCGCCCGGCTGCCAGTTGTGGATCACGGAGCGCGTGCGGCCCAGGACATCACGTCGCGTCCGGTAGTCGCGCACCAGGCTGAGGCGGCCCGCCGCTTCCCACCCCTGCAGCGCTCGGACCCGGACCTCGAGGTCGGCCTTGAAGCTCTTCTCGTTCGCCCTGAACGTGACGCCATCGATGTCCCAGCGTTGGCTCTCGCCTTCGAGGACCGAGTAGCGGACCCAGCCCGTCACGAGCAGCCGGTCGCCGAGGAAGGGCCGCTGAGCCGCGCCGCCGACGGTCCAGCCGTCGGCGTCCCAGCGGTCGTGGGGCGGGTCGCTCTCGTACAGGCGGTTGAACTGGATCTCCTGCATCTGCTCGGTCCGCGCGAAGCCGGCGAACGAGCCGCCCAGCGCGCGGCCGGCGACCGCGAGGTCGAGACCCCACGCCTCGCGCTCCAGGCGCCGGTCGTAGCGGGTGCCGGGATCGAGCGGCTCCGGCTCGAAGTAGCCCTCCAGCTGGTAGAGACGCGTCTGCGCCGCCGCCTGGTAGATCTGGATCCGCTCGACCGCCCGGCGCCAGCGGCCCGCCACGCCGACGCGCAGCCGGCCGTCGCCGAGCAGCTCGTAGGTCACGCCACCGGCCACCCCGGACGCCGAGCTGCGGTCGAGCCGGGGGACCGGCGACGCGATCGACCGGGTCTCGGCCGCCTCGTAGCCCAGCGAGAGCCCCAGCCCCAGCCGGGCGACCCGCCAGCCGCCGGCGCCCTCCAGCCGCGCCGCCGTCCGGCCCAGCTCATCGCCGGTCGTGTCCATCACGATGAACGGGTTGCTCGCATACGGGAGCAGCACGTCGGCGAACGCCCCTTCTTTCAGGTTCGTCCGATCGACGACGGCACGACCGATGACACCGCCCCACTCGCCCAGCTCGCCCCAGCCGAGGCCGGAGAACCGGCGGCGCGCGAACTCGCCCGCGTCGAGCGGCCGCCGGCAGTCGCCCGACGCGTTCAGCAGCCCGAACCCGAATTGGACGTGCTCGTCGCCCACCTCGAACGGCAGTCCCGCCGGGTTCCCCGCCGTCCAGAAGACGCCGAGCCGGGGCGCCGGCATGAGGAGCAGCTCGGAGAACGTCGCGCTCCGGCCGGGCAGCTCGCGCGGCAGGTCGCCCAGGTAGTTGAGCGGGCTCCAGTCGGTGACCCAGCCGGGGAGCCCGTCGCCGTTCAGCGTGCCGGGCGCGTCGGTCGCCTGGGCCCGTGCGGTCTCCGCCGCCGGCGCCAGCGCGGCGACGGCGACGAGCAGCCGCAGGGCGCGGCTAACGGAACGACTCACGCTTACCATTTGAGAAACGTCCTGGTCGGCAGTGTGAACTCGAGCCCGAAGCGCATCGGCGGATACGGTCGGTACATCCGCTCCGGGTCGTCGGGGAACGCCCCGCGCTTGTCCAGCAGGTTGTAGGCCCAGAAGCGCAGCTCGCCCTCCAGCGGCAGCGTCTTGCTGACCTGGATGCTGAGCAGCCAGTCGGCGGGCGCCGCCTTCGGGTTGTAAAGCGTGCCCTTGCGCGGCTGCCGCAGGTCGGCGTACTCCGGGTTCGTCCGCTCGCTCTCGGGCACGGGCACCAGCTCGCCGGCCCGGGTCATATAGCCGGCAAAGGCGAGTGTGTCGGTCCCGGCCAGGTCTTCCATCGCGTCGGTCACGTTGTGCTGGATGGTCGCGGTGATCACCAGGCCGAGCGCCGGCTGATGGTGGATCAGCCGATAGTGGACGAGCGCCCGCTCGCCGGTCTCGGTCACACCCTCCCAGTACGGGGTGCGCGGGATGTCCATCAGCTGGAAGTTGGTGAAGTCCTGTTGCGTGCCGAAGAACAGGTTCTCCGACTCCTTCTTCGAGCTCATCCACGACGCGATCACCTCGAGCCGGGTCCTCAGCAGGCGCAGCTCGGGCAGCGAGGCGATGAGCTCGAGCCCGCGGCTGGTGATCGTGTAGATGTTGTCGGGCACATCGATCAGCACCGGCACGCTGTCGGTCATGAAAGGCGGCTCGATGATCTCGGGCGGCACGCCGTTCCCGATCGTCGAGTCGGTGAGCTGGTAGTGATCGCGCAGCACGAAGTCCGGCTGACCGCGGATCCCGATCCCGCGCTCGATCCGATCGCGGAACCCGACCAGCGAGACGGTGGCGCCGCCGACCTCGAATTCGAGCCCCAGCTCCGCCTTCTCCGCCACGGCGAACCCGAGATCGGGGTTCGTCGGGTCCTTGATGAACGTCGTCAACACGGCGAGCCGCTCCGCCGGGTCCTCGGTGTACCAGTTGACGTTCACCAGGTCGAAGTACTGCGGCCCCGGGGAGAGGAAGGCGAGCGGCGGTATCTTCGCCGTCCTACCCCAGCCGGCGCGCAGCCGCAGCCAGCGCCGCGGCATGACCTCGAGGTTGAGCCGCGGCTGCAGGACCTGGTCGCGCACGCCGGAGAACCACGAGCCGCCGTCGTGCAGCAGGTCGAGCCGCAGCCCGGCCTGGAAGTTGACGACGACATCGCCGAACAGGCGGCGCGACATGCGGTCGTCGAGGTAGAGCGCGCTGGCGACGATCGGCGGCATCTCGTCGTAGCTGCGCGGCCGGTCGTAGCCGTTCACCCCGTTCCAGCTCACGTAGGGCGGGAACGCCGGGTCGAACTGGTAGCCCGGGCCGTCGTTCCACTCGCGCCTGAGCTCCACTCCGCCGCGCAGCTCGTGGCCGAACCCGAGCCAATCGCGGCGCGCGTCGCCCTCCAGCCGGGCGTAGCCGAGCCACGGTCGGCCATCAACGGTCCGCTCCGACGTGTATTCCCCGCCGATGTACCAGCCCTCCGAGCGGCCCTCGGTGAGCCGGTCGGTGAACGGCTGCACGCCGCTCACCCTCGGGTACCGGTTGTAAGAGTCCTGCTGGGTCATGGCGAGCGCGCCGGTGAAGTAGAGCCCGGCGTTACCCGAGAAATTGTAGCGCGCACGCTCCGACAACCGGAACCCGCGGTCGCGGGAGCGGCCAGCCGTCCCCTGCCGCGTGTTCGGGTTCTCCGGCCGGTCGTCGAGCAGCTGGAAGAAGTCGACGCGGGTATCGAAGGTGGCGCGGTCGGTCCCGCCCGCCGGCGTGTCGATCCAGCCGAGCCGCGCCCGGTGGGCGAACTGGCCGGTCAGCCGCGTCATCTCGTCGTCGGTAAGACCCGGCTGGCTGCGCGTGCGGGCGACGTCGAAGGTCAGGGTCGTCGTGTGGGTGTTCCCCAGCCGGCGGCCGCCCACCACGCTGCCCTCGAGGCTCCGCGGATCGGCCTTGAGGGCGAGGATCGGCGGGACCTGGGCGGCGCGGCTGTCCACGATGATCGCGCCCTGCGTCATGTCACCGTAGCGCGCCGACGGCACGCCGCGGATCACCTCGACCCGCTCGATCGTGTTGGCGGGGACCGTGCGCAGGTCGATGCCGCCGCCCGCCGCGCTACTGAAGACCCGCGACCAACCGCCGCGCGGCCCCACCGTCTGCAGGTTCGCGTTGTTGCTCAGCGGCACGCCGTCCATGATGATCACCGTGCCGAACGACGCGACGTCACCCGCCGATGGCCCGGTGCCCGTCGGCAGGAAGCCGCTGCCTTCGCTGCCCGACAGCGGCGCGATACGCAGCGCGATCTGCTGCATGTTGTCGAGCCCCGGCGGCTGCAGCTCGATCCCAGGGACCAGCTCGAGCACGCCGGCCAGGCTGGTCGCCGTCTGGTGCTCGATCGCCTCCTGCTCGATCACGGTCGCCGTCCCCAGCTCGCCCCGCGCGCGCCCGGTCGCGTCGGCCGTCACCGTGATCCCCTCCATCTCGAGCGCCGACCACGAGAGCTCGACGTCCCGGACCAGGAACCCCTCGGTCGGGAACGTGATCCGCGCCCGCGCCGTCGCGAACCCGATCCGCTCGACCCGCAGCACCTGCGGGCCCGGCGGCACG
>Ga0180437_10000170_pt1 | contig 137666 bp, 106 predicted proteins | sample SS_ome_4_FD_132410 | JGI IMG/M metagenome (GOLD analysis project Ga0180437, IMG submission 132410) | Hypersaline lake sediment archaeal communities from the Salton Sea, California, USA - SS_3_D_1 metaG | ecosystem: Environmental > Aquatic > Non-marine Saline and Alkaline > Hypersaline >...
CTTGCGCGCGGCCGACGCTCCCTTAGCCCTCGGCCACTGCCTCTGCCCCCATCTTCAGCCCCTCCGCACCCCTCTCCCGCTCCTACGGCAACGCGAAATCAGCCTTTTCCCGACGGACACTAGCTACGCTGACCGCCGCCGTGACGGTCCTGGCCACCGAGTGCGCCAAGGGCTTTGCCGGAGAGGCGGGCAAGTCGCTTTGGAGCCAGGTGAAGTCATTGCTGGGATGGGGGCAGGCCGAGCCGCCGCCGGCCGAGTTGGCCGATCGCGTGGCCCGGCAGCTCCAGAAGGACCCAGCCGCGGCCAAACAGCTCGTCGAGCTGCTCCAACAAACACCGGAGGCCGGCGACGCCTCGACGCTGGTGGGCCATATCGACGCGGAGAAGGTCGTCGTGGCCGGCAAGATCGAGGTCCAGGGCGACTTCAAGATGTAGCCCGCGGAGGCCCGGCATGGCCGACGAGCCGAAACGCCCGATGGTCGACGAGGTTCGTGCCCAGGATGCCCTGGTCGCGGGGGAATTCAAGGCCCGCGACGTGTATCTCGGCGGTTCCCCACCGCGCCCGGCTGCCCCGCCGCAGAAGCCGCCCCGCAATCTGCCGCCGCGAAACGACAAGTTCGTGGGCAGGGGGAATGAATTGGACGAAGTCCACCGCCGGCTCGGGGCGGACCGCACGGTGGGCATCACCCAGCAGACCGCGGTCCACGGCCACGGGGGGATTGGCAAGTCGGCCCTGGTGCTGGAGTACGCCTGGCGCCACCTCGACGACTACCCCGGCGGGCTGCTCTGGATCCGCTGCGACACGGATCTCTTGCTGCCGGAGATCGCTGCTCTGGCCGGGCCGCTGGGCATCGAGGAGGCCGAGCGCCCGGAGCAGACCGCGGCCTGGGTTAAGCAGCACTTCGAGGCGGGCGAGCCGGCGCTGCTGATCCTGGACAACGTGCGGGACGCCCGGCAGTGGGCCGACCGCGAGTGGTCGCGGTACCTTCCCGCGGGCAACTGTCGGCGCCTGATCACGACGCGAGACGATCGGTTGCCCGGCGTCCCGATGTACCGTCTGGAGCGCCTGCCACGCGACAAAGGGATCGAGCTTCTGGCCCAATACCGGGCCGATGCCCGCGAGCACGACGTGGTGGGCGACATCGTCGAGTGGTTCGACGGGCTGGCCGTAGGGCTCACGGTGGTGGGCATCTACATGGCCGACCACGCTGGCCTCTCCTGGGAAGACTACGGCCGGCACCTGGATGAGAAAGGGCTGGGGACCGTCCGGGCCACCGAAGAGGCGGCCGGGCCGCTCCCGGACTACGACCGCCGGGTCGACTCCGTGTTCGACGAGCTGGTCGATTCGCTCACTCCCGCCCACCGCCGTGGCCTGGAGTACGCCGCGCTCTTGCCCGAGGACACCGTGCTGCGCGTTTGGCTGGTCGAGCTGCTTGCCGGCGACGAGACGATCGAGTTGCCCGACCTGCCGGGCTACGCCACGCCGGCCGAGGGGGTGGCCGCCGAGTTGGTGGACCGGAGACTCCTGCCGCCCAGCGCTGAGGACGCCCGCCGGCTCTCGCTGCACCGCGTGCTGAGACGCCGCCTGCGTGAGCGGCTCGATGAGTCCGCCGAGCTCCGGGAAACGCTGCTGGATCGCCTGGCGGCCCTTGGCGAAAGCCGTGGGCGGAAGTCGCACGACGCGCTCACCGACAAGTCGCTCCGCGGGGAATTGAGCCCGCTGGTGGAGCTTAGCGAAGAACTCCGGCTGGCCGGCCGCCTGGATTCGGCTGTCAGCTTGGCCAACTGGGTAACAGCGCCCCTTGGCGAGCTTGGCCGATACGCGGAGGTGCGTCGCTCGCTGGAACGATTCATCGACCAGTCCAACTCGGTTGCGATGTCTCCTGAGGAACACGCTCCGCTGTTGTCGAACTATGCGTTGACACTCCAGCGCCTTGGGGAACTAGGCGACGCGCGGCACAACATGGAGTCCGCGATCGAGATCAACCGAAAGCACTTGCCGGAGAACCATCCAGACCTAGCCACGACCTACTCGAATCTCGCGATGATTCTCCTGGAGCTTGGGGAGTTGGGCGAGGCACGGCGGAACATTGAGGCGGCGATCCGTATCGAGCGGAAGCACTTTCCGGAAGACCATCCGGACTTGGCAGTGCGGTACTCGAATCTGGCGATGATCCTCAAGCATTTTGGAGACCTGGACGACGCGCGGCAAAACATGGAGGCCGCAATCCGCATCCAGCGCAAACACCTTCCGGAGGACCATCCGAACCTGGCCGGCAGCTACTCGAATCTCGCGATGGTTTTCAAGGACCTTGGGGAGTTACGCGAGGCGCGGCAAAACATGGAGGCCGCGATCCGCATCACGCAGAACCACTTTGCGGAGGACCATCCAGACTTGGCGGGCCGGTACAGCAACCTGGCCTACATCGAGCTCGAAGAGGGCCGGCATGGGGAGGCCAAGCAGCTCTTCCTGCGTGCATCCATTATCTGGCGAAAGCACTTCCCCGAGGACCACCCACTCATACGGATGGTGGCCGGGATGCTCCGGAAGTTGGGCGTGGATCTTCCGGGGATCGACTGAGCGGGCCGCGCGGCTCTCGCCCTCTCTCCTTCTTCCCCTCTCCCCTCACGACTCCGGCACGCTCACCATCGACCCGGCGGCATCGTCACCGAGCCGCAGCGTGACCGGCCCGGACTGGCCGGCGGTGGCGGTTTGGAACTCGCGGGGGGTGCGCACGGGTGTGCGGCCGACGTGGGTGATGCGGGTGCCGGGGCGGAGGCCGGCTTGGTGGGCGGGGCTGGGGGCGGCGACTTCGGTCACGACGACACCGTCGTCGAAGAAGGAGAGGCCGGCCCGGGCCGCCGGGTCGTCGTCGACGTAGGCGGTGGGGTAATCGACCCGGAGGCCGCGCCAGTCGGGGGGACGGGTGGTGACGATCTTCTCGCCGCGCACGGGGTACTTGGCCAGCACCACGTCGATCGAGCGGCGCCGCCCGTCGCGCAGCACGGCCAGCCGGGCCGTGGCCTCGACCGGCAGGCGGCCGACCTCGAGGACCAGGCCGTCGGCCTCGTGGATCGGGTGGCGGTTCACGGCGGTGATCAGATCGCCGGGCTTCAGGCCATAGCGGGCGGCCGGCGTGCCGGAGACCACGCGGTCGACGCGGATGCCATCGAGCCCTTCGATCAGCTCCTGGGGCCGGAGGTTGATCGGCTGGATGCCGAGGAAGCCGTACTCGACCTCGCGCCCCTCTTTGAGGCGCCCGAGCACGCGCCGGAAGGTGTCGTCGACGGGGATGGCGTAGCCGGCCCCCTTGTCAAAGCCGGTCACGGCGGCCAGGGCCACGCAGAGGCCGATCATCTTGCCCTCGAGGTTCAACAGCGGCCCGCCGCTGGTGCCCAGGTTCAGCTTGGCGTCGGTCTGGATCAGGGTGCCGAAGTGGTGCAGGGTGGGGCGGCTGGCCGACTCGGGGGCGCCGGCCACGGGCGGGGCCTTTCGCGAGAGGTTCGAGACGATGCCCCAGGCCGCGCTGGCCTGGCCGTCTCGGGCGATGGCGTAGGGATTGCCCAGGGCCACGACGAGTTGCCCCTTTTTGAGCCCGGTTGCGTCGCCCAACTCGATGGGCGTGAGGTTCGTCGCGTCGATCGACAGCACGGCCAGGTCGCTGCGGGGATCGGCCGCCTTGACCCATGCCTTGTAGACCTTGCGGTCGTGCGTGGTGACGTAGTACTCGCTCTCTTGGCCCAGGACGTGGTAGGCCGTGAGGATGAGCCCGGCGCGGTCGATCACCACGCCGGTGCCGTACTCGGTCGGCACGAAGTCGGGGTCGGCGGGCCCCGGCCCGCTCGGACCCAGGCCGCGCCCGAAGGGGTCGGGCCGGAACTCGAGCGGGAAGGTCTCGCCCGAGGGGGGCTTGCGCACCCGTGCGACGGCCACCACCGACTTCTCGGCCCGGGCGATCACGTCGACCAGGGCCCCTTCGATGGCCGCGGCGGCGGCCAGCCCGGAGGGCTCGGCGGGGGGCTGGGCCGAAGCGTAGCCCGCCCCGAGGCCCAGCAGGCCCCAGGCGAGCAGCAGAATCCAGCGGCCTTGGCGTTGGCTCACGAGCTAGGGCGCCTCGAATCGGGGAAGTACGACGGCCTTCCGAGGCCGTCAGCGTCACATCAACGTTCTCGACGGCCTTGGAAGGCCGTCGTACAGGGTCTCACGGTGGCAAGGGGACCTTCGGTCAACGGGTGTGGCACGGTCGGGAGACCGGCCACAACACAGCGATCTCCCCCTCCCTCAGTCTCTCCGTCTCTCCGTCTCTCCGTCTCTCAGACCGGCCACAACACACTCTGCTATTCTACCCCTTCCGCCGCCGGGGCGAGCCCTCGGGCGGCGAGGACCTTCTGTCGTAGCTCTTCGACCAGGGCGGGGGTTTCCTTGAGGTAGTCGCGGACCTTTTCGCGGCCCTGGCCGAGCTGCTGCTCGCCGTAGCGGAACCAGGCCCCGGTGCGGGTGACGAGCTTCTGGTCCATGGCCAGGTCGAGCACGTCGCCTTCGTAGCTGATGCCGGCGGCGTGCATCATGTCGAACTCGGCCACCCGAAACGGGGGGGCCACCTTGTTCTTGACCACCTTGGCCCGGACTCGCTGGCCCACGACCTCGTCGCCGTCGCGGAGCTGGCCGATCCGGCGGACGTCGATGCGGCAGGAGCTGTAGAACTTCAGTGCCCGGCCGCCGGGCGTGGTCTCGGGGCTGCCGAACATCACCCCGATCTTCTCGCGGATCTGGTTGATGAAGATCACCGAGGTCTTGCTCTTGGAGATGGCGCCGGTGAGCTTGCGGAGCGACTGGCTCATCAGCCGGGCCTGGAGCCCGACGTGGGTGTCGCCGATCTCGCCTTCCAGCTCCTTCTTGGGGACCAGGGCGGCCACCGAGTCGACGACGATGACGTCCACCGCGTTGCTGCGGATGAGCATCTCGGTGATGTGCATGGCCTCCTCGCCGCTGCCGGGCTGGCTGACGAGCAGCGATTCGAGGTCGACGCCGAGCTTCTTGGCCCAGCTCGGGTCCAGGGCGTGCTCGGCGTCGATGAAGGCGGCGATGCCCCCTTTTCGCTGGGCCTGGGCCACGACGTGCAGGGCCAGCGTGGTCTTGCCGCTGGCCTCGGGGCCGAAGATCTCAACGACGCGGCCGCTGGGGGTCCCCTGGCCGCCCAGGGCCATGTCGAGCGAGAGGCTGCCGGTCGAGATGCCGGCGATCAGCCCGCAGTGCTCGGCCCCCAGGGGCATGATGGCCCCCTCGCCGTACTGCTTCTCGATCTGGGCCACGGCGTTCTTGAGCGTGGGGTGGTCGTCGATCATCGAGGCCGCGGGCGACTTGTCGGCCGCGTCGCTACCGGCGGCCATAGTGCGTTTGGCGATCTTCTTGGCCATGGTTTTCCTGCTTCGGGGTTTCGAGTTGGTGGTGGTGACCATGGTCGGGCTCCTTGGTATCGGGTGCGGAAGCCCGGGCGGACGGCCCGCCCCGGGAATAGTGAACTTATGAATAGTATATCGGTGTTCACTACTCCGCACAAGAGCCGATGGTCGGTGTTGTTCGGTTCCGGGGCCTCGGGCTCCGGCAAGGCGGGCGAGCACCCCCGGGGCGGCAGCGGGCCTCGGCCCCCCACCCTAAAGGCGATCTTAGCAGGTCGGGCACGTGCGCGGGGAGGGGGCACCCCCAGGAAGCCCGGAAAAGGTACGTAGTACCTTTTTTGCCGCAAGATACACAGGCTGGCGAGAGTGGGGTGTTTGGGAAAGGACGCGGCTGGGCTAGATCAGCCAACTCCGCTGGCTCTCGGAGTGTACGACCCGAATCTGCGGGCGATGTTCGCCGGCGACGAGCTGGAACGTCAGCGGGACGGAGCGGCTTTCGAGCGTCACGGCGCCATCGACCGTCGAACGGCCGGCCAGCTTCATTTCGCCCGACTCGTGGCGGTACAGTTCGACCTGCCAGGGGTCCCGATCCACGACGAGCAGTTCGACCACGCCCAAACGCCCGTAGAAGGGGATTTTCTCGCGGGTCCGGTCGTTGGGGCTGATGATCTCAACGAGGAAGTCAGCGGGCCCCCGCCAGTGGGTGCCACAGTCTTCCGCCTCGCCAGAGTCGAGAAACACGGCCACGTCGGGGGTGCGGTAATTGTGCGTCCAGTCCTCGCCGCGATCGCTCACGTTGGTACCGGGGAAGACCTCTCCCGCGTCAACTGCCTCGGCGAGTACGACCGAAAGGTCGAACACGAGTCTCTGGTGCTCGTTGTTGGGAAACGGTGCCATCATGTACACGCCCTCCCAGACCTCGTCGTAGCGGTCCACGCCGGTCGCTTCCCGCTCCTGGCGGAGGCGTTTCTCGGTCCACGGGTCAGTCACGACCATGGTCATAGCAGAGCCCTCCCGTCAATCTGGCTACCGTGTATTATCGCACTTCGAGTGGGCCGAAAGCAAGTCGAAGCCCACCGGACGCCCTGGGCGACTCGCTACCCCCGGAGAGGCCGAACCCCGTTCCCGGCCCCCCCCTCTGCTGGTATGATACCGGGTTTGACCAGCCGGCTCTTCTCCGCACCTGAGAGCCGACCATCGGCCCGAGAGACCACGAACGGCCCCCCCCCATGAAAACCGACGAACTCCGCGAAACCTACCTGGACTTCTTTGAGACCAAGGGCTGCGTGCGCCGCCCCAGCGACGTCCTCGTGCCACGCTGGGACCCCTCGGTATTGTTCACCCCGGCGGGCATGAACCAGTTCAAGGACCATTTTCTTGGGCGCACCAAGCTGGAGTTCACCCGGGCCACGACCTGCCAGAAGTGCCTGCGCACCGGCGACATCGACAACGTGGGGCGCACGGCCTACCACCACACCTTCTTCGAGATGCTCGGCAACTTCAGCTTCGGCGACTACTTCAAGCGCGAGGCGATCCACTGGGCCTGGGAGTACCTGACCGACAAGAAGTGGCTGGCCATCGACCCCGAGCAGCTCTCGGCCACGGTCTACACCGACGACGACGAGGCGTACGACATCTGGCACAAGGAGATCGGCCTGCCGCCCGAGAAGATCGAGCGGATCGGCGAGGACGAGAACTTCTGGCCGGCCAACGCGCCGAGCCAGGGGCCCGACGGGGTCTGCGGGCCGTGCAGCGAGATCTACTACCACGGGCCGTTTGGCTCCGTGGAGATCTGGAACCTGGTTTTCACGCAGTTCAACCGCGTGGGCGACCCGCCCGACAATCTGCGCCCGCTGCCGAAGAAGAACATCGACACGGGCATGGGCCTGGAGCGCACGGCCTCGGTGCTGCAAGGGGTCGAGACCAACTTCCACATCGACGTACTCCGCCCGCTGGTCGAGGCGGCCGGCGAGGCATGTGGCGTCAACTACGACCCGGAGAGCGAGAACGGCCGGCGCCTGCGGCGGATCGCCGACCACCTGCGGGCCTGCGCGTTCTCAGTGCACGAGAACGTCTACCCGGGCCCGAACAAGGAGAAGTACGTCATCAAGCGGCTGCTGCGCCGGGCGGTGCTCGACGGGCGCCAGATGGGTGTGCGCGAGCCCTTCCTGCACAAGCTCGTGCCGACCGTGGCCGAGCTAATGAAAACGCCCTACCCCGAGCTTTCCGAGACGGTCGACCGCGTGGCCGGCGTGATCGAAAAGGAGGAGGCCAACTTCCTGGCGACCATCGACGCGGGGCTGGACCGCATCGAGCGGATCTTCACCGAGATGAAGCAGCAGGGCCGCGGCGTGGTCGCCGGGCGCGACGCCTTCGACATGTACCAGACCCACGGCTTCCCGCCCGAGCTGTTCGAGACCATGGCCGCCGAGCACAACCTCACCTTCGACTGGAAGGGCTACCAGGAGGAGATGGAGCGCCACGGCGAGGTCTCGGGCACGGGCGAGAAGATCGTCTTCAAGCACGACCCCCTGGAGGCCCTGAAGAAGGTCGTCCACGGCAGCCAGTTCCTCGGCTACGAGGCCGACGAGGTCGAAGGGGCCAAAGTGCTGGCGATCATCGCCGGCGAGAAGCTCTGCGACAAGGCCGACCAGGCGGACCCCGACCACCCGATCGTCGTCGTGCTCGACAAGACCCCCTTCTACGGCGAGATGGGCGGCCAGGTGGGCGATACCGGCGAGCTTACCGGCGCGGGCTTCCGCTTCGAGGTTAGCGACGCCCGGGTCGACGGGACGTTTACCCTGCACCGGGGCCACCTGCGCCGGGGCGAGATCTCGCTGGGCGACCGGGTCACCGCCCGGGTCGACGCCGAGCGGCGCCAGGGCATCCGCCGCGCCCACTCGGCCACGCATCTACTCCATTACGCGTTGCGAAAGCACCTCGGGCAGCACGCCGAGCAGCAGGGGTCGAAAGTGGACCGCGACTGGCTCCGCTTCGACTTCACGCACCACTCGGCCCTAAGCCCCGAGGACCTGGCGGCCATCGAGGACGAGACGAACGCCCGGATTCTCGAAGGGGCGGCCGTGCGCTGGGAGAACATGCCGCTGGCCGACGCGCGGCAGGCCGGGGCGATCATGCTCTTCGGCGAGAAGTACCCCGACGTGGTGCGCATGGTCTCGATGGGCACCTTCAGCCGCGAGCTGTGCGGCGGCACGCATCTGGAGAACACGGCCCAGGTCGGGCTGTTGAAAATCGTCGGCGAGGAGAGCGTGGCCGCCGGCACGCGGCGGATCACGGCGCTTACGGGGCTGGCGGCGTTGGAGCACATTCGGCGCCGCGAGACGGCGCTTGGCGAGGCGGCCGCCGCGCTGCGCTGCCGGCCCGAGGAGCTGCCCGAGCGAATCGGAAACCTCGCCAACGAAATCCGGCAGCTTAAGAAGCAGCTTGCCGCGGGGGGGGCGGCCTCGGGCGTGACCGTCGATCAGCTCTTGGACAAGGGCGTGAAGCTCGGCGAGGTCAACGTGATCGCCGCCGAGGCCCCCGGCGCGACCCCCGACGCCATGCGCGGGCTCATCGACCAGCTCCGCCGCAAGGCCGCACCGGTGGCCGTGATGCTCGGTGCCCGCGGCGAGGAGGGCAAAGTCACGCTCATCGCGGGCTTAAGCCGCGAGCTGGTCGAGAGGGGTCTCGACGCGGTGCAGTGGATTCGCCCCACGGCCAAGGTCGTCGGCGGCGGAGGCGGCGGCCGCAAAGACATGGCCCAAGCCGGCGGCAAGCTGCCGGATAAGCTGCCCGAGGCGCTGGAAGCGGCCCGCGAAGAGATCAACAAGATGCTTGCCGACGCCTCTTGATCCCCAGCCGATGGCGCGCAAGGCTTCGGGCGAGCGGGCAATGCGGGAGGGTCAATACCGGGCAAGACGTCCCGTCGAGAACGCCACGCGGCGTAGCGTGGCCTCATTCCCGCGGCATATTTCCAAAGGCCCACGATGAAGCGCATGGGGTGCCCGAAGGCGTGTCCGACTTGTGGCCGCGAGTATAGCCGGTTCGTTCGGCCGCGCACTCGATGGCAGACGAAGGCGTTGTTGCTTTTCGCGGCCGGGATCTTCGGGACTGTGCCGTGGGGTGCGACCGTTGTTGTTGGGTGGTTCAAGGCGCTCGAGGCCTCGGCAGCATTCCGACGCCTCATGGCAAGAGTCCCAGTACTCTGGGCGGTTCTCGGGGTGGTCGTGATTGCGCCCGCCTTGCTGTGCGGCGCCCTGGCCATGAGAATGCCCCACATCGTGCGCATGCACTGCCCAAACTGCGGATGGTCGGATCCGTTCCTGCTCGATGACCGGGCAAAGCAATAGCCAGCCGTCCTCCTTGGCGCGTCGATCCGGAACGAGGTGCTGGATGTCCCACGATTCGTTCGATGAAATGTTACGGAACAGCGCGAGCGACGCTTGTGCAGGCTTCGCCGGCCGGCTTGCGCGCGAACGTCGACGCCAGGCCCGAGCGAGACGCAATCGTAAGATCGCACGAAGAACGATGTTCGTGCTCGTTGGTTTGACCGGCGCGTCGCTCGTGCTCGGGATATTCCTGGAATCGGAGTGGCTCCGGGGATTGGCCTGTGTCCTATCCGCGCCCACTCTGATCGCGGTCGTGGTTGCCTTCTTCTTGGGCGTCTACGCCCCGCCGCACGCGTTCGAGCTTCTGTCGGAACGCGAGAGGGAGGTGCTTCGCAAATAGTCCTCCTGATGTCCCGGCCGTCGATTGCGCATGAATCGCCGTCAACGCGGGGGGTAGGGTTCGACGGCCCGTCCTCTTGTTCGCGAATCGCAAGGGCTCCGCCGATCACCCCTCCTCGACCACCTTCAACCCCATCAGATGGCCCAGGTGGCGGATGCTCTGGGTGTGGTCGCCGTAGTAGCAGACGCGGTGCAGCGAGGCGTAGTAGTCCTTGGCGCTGGCCCCCAGCACGCCGCCGCCCCAGTTGGCGGCCAGGGCGTTGGCGTCGGCGACCTCGGCCACGAGTTCGGTGCGGCAGCCCCGTTCTTCCTCTTTGGGGACTTTGGGGACCTCGATGATCTTGCCGGTGAACACCAGCAGGGTGTCGAGGTGCACGAGCTTGGTGAAGGTGACCTTCTGCCCGATGCGATAGTGGACCTCGGTGACCGCGCCGCCGCGGACCTCGGCGTGGCGGCGGAGCAGGTAGGGGGCCTTGGGGCTGGTCGGGCCTTCCATCCTCAGCGGGGCCGAGCAGTGGGACAGATGGAAGGCGTTCTTGGCCGTGTCCACGCCGCCGGCATTGCCCAGGAACCCGGCCCGGCCCAGGGCGTGCTGGAAGATGAGCATGGTGAGCAGGCAGTCCATGTCCCCGTCGCAGGCCGCGGGGATTCCCCGGTCGTTTAGGCGTGAAAAGCCCAGGCAGGGAAAGCCCCGCGACAGCCACCTCATGCACGTTCCCACGCACAGGCCGTCGATGCGGTTCTCGGCGATGAGCCGGTCCAGGGTCAGGCTGGCCCGGGCGGCCTTCAGCACGTCCTCCTCGTTGGGCTCGACGATCCCCTCCGCCTCGTCCAGCCATTGCTTGGCCACGGCCTTGGCGGCCGACTCGTCGACGCCGGCCATCACTTCGTCGTAGCGTCCGTCGGGAATGGCCACCATTTCCACGCCCAGCCGCTGTTTCACCTTTTCGGGCGTGTGGGACTCGGGCGTGCCCTTGAAGGGTGGAGAACAGAGTACGCGGCTCCGCCGCAGCAGCGGGACCACGCGCAACAGCGACGCGGCCCGCTCCAGCTCGTCGTAGTCGCTGCTCTGGAACTGGGTGATTCGGTGCCCCTCCTCGCGCCACGGGTTGACCAGACACCAGTCGTGTCCGCCGATGATCGGCAGATGGAAGACGGCCGCCGGCCGGCCCTGCTGAAAGATCGTGGGCGTCACTGCCCTCAGCCCGAAGATGTCGGCGCTGACGGCCAGCACGGGGGCGTCCGGGCCCGCGTTGTCCAGCAGCCGGGCCGTCTGCTCGGCGTTGGTTGCCTGGCCGATGACGAATTGCACGTTGCCCAGGTTCTTCTCGGCCTCGGCGAGGCGTTTCATCACCGGCGCGAGATCGGCTTCGGAAAGGCCCCAGCTCTTGCCCGTCGGCTTGCCGGCAATGATCACGCAGATCGGCACCTTGGCGTCGTGTGCGGGCGGGGGACCGGGCGCGCCGCCCTCGGCCGCCAAATGCCCGGCCGCCAGTGCGATTCCCCCCGCCGCACTTGCCCCGATAAACTGCCGCCGAGTGCAATGCGTACACATAAGTCGTCTCTCCTATGTTGGCGTCCGGAAAGATAAGCGACACGATCCTCCATCTCGATGAGCTGGCCGGCAACGCACGCGAGACGCCCGTCCGAGTCGATTCGCATTTCCCGTTCGGCATCAGGCGAGCGCCAATCCGGGCAGACCGTACTGCCGATTCTATCCGAGGGCTACGCGAGCTACAACCAAATGGACTTGCTCGCCGGCGGCCGCGAGGTAACGCTCGATGAGGTCGGCGGCCGGAGCATCCCGGTCCGCCTCCGCGACGGGGCCGCCCGGCTGTTGCAGCCGTATCTGTAGGTCCGGCTTTTCCGGCCAAATCGTTGTGCCCGGGACGGGAAATCGGGTAGAATGACTCCCTGAGGCTTTTCCCTTTCTCGTCACTCTCGGAACAGGAGGAGTGGTCATGCGATGGGTCTTTGTTGTGGTGGGGGCCGTGGCCCTGGGGTGTTTGGGACCGGGGTTTGGGGCCCTGCCGGCCTTGGCGCAGCCGGGCGACGGCGGCGGCGACGCCCGGCAGTTGAAGCAGCTTATCGAAGCGCTTCAGGACAAGATCGACCGGCTCGATGCCGGGCAGCCCGCGAAGGAGCGCGTCACGCAGCTCGGGGCCAGTCCGCTGCGGGCTTTCCCGGAAGAGCCGCGTATGGTCGTGCAGATCTACGACCTAAGCGATCTGTTCGCCCTGGCGCCCCGCTATCCGGCCATGCACGCCGACGACTTGGGCGGCCCGCGGCGCCCCGTGTTCCCCGGCGCCGCCGGGGGTGAATACGCCGGCGGGGCCATGGGCGGGTACATGAGCGGCGTGGGTGGCATGGGCGGCATGGGCGAGGGCATGGGCGGCGTGGGCGCCGGCATGATGAACGTGCCTGGCTCGCCGGCGCCCGGCGCGCGCGTCCCGCGCCAGATCCGCCCGCAGATGTTCGCCGGCACCACCGATGCCGACGCCGCGCGGACCTCGATCAACCAACTGATCGAGGCCATTACCAGCACGATCGCGCCCAGCGAATGGGACGACGTGGGCGGAGAGAGTTCGATCGCGCCCTTGGGCAACGAGCTCTTGATCCTGGCCACCGAGGACACCCACGAGCAGATCGACCGGCTGCTGAACACGTTCCGCAAGCGGTGGGGCACGCTGCGCACCGTGTCGACCGACGCCCACTGGCTGTGGCTGACCGGCCGGGAGCTGAGCCGGGCGCTGGGCGCGACCAAGGTGCCCGCCGGCGAAATCCCGGCTTACGGAATGGTCGATGACGAGGCATTCGAAGCGATCCTCGAGCACGCCGCCGACCCGGAGCAGGACCGCCCGGCCGGCTACCACGCCGTGGTGACCTGCTACAACGGCCAGACCGTACACACGCTGGCCGGCGGGCAGCAGATCGCCGTCACGCAGATGATCCCGGTGGTCGACGGCGGCAAGACCGGCCCGGGCTATCACCCCGGTGTGGTCACGCTGCAAACCGGAGCCGCGCTGCAGCTCACGCCGATCGTCAGCGTCAGCGGCAAGTACGTGGTGCTCGACGTACACAGCCGGGTGGCCCAGCTTGAGGAGGCCGGGGCGGGGCCGGCGGCCGGAGGCACCGCGGCCGGGCTGCCCGCCCAGGTGGCGGCCGCGCTGGACCGCCCCCAGTTGGCCCGGCACCACCTCGAGACCACGCTGCGCCTGCCGGTGGGCCGGAGGATGCTCGTCGGCGGGATGACCTTCGCGGGCGAGCCGGACCCGGGCCAGCCGGGCCTGTACCTGTTCGTCAAGGCCTCGGTGCAGGAGCTTCGCGACGACGCCACCGAGCGCTCGATCGGCACCGAGCCCGAGGCGGCAAAGCCCGAGAAACCCAAGCCGGCTCCCCCGCCGGCGAAGAAAACGCCACGCCGCCGCTAGCGCTGTGGCAACATCGAGCGGACATTGGCCGGCGGCGGGTTCCCTGTCCGCTATGACGTTCGAGTCCCAAAGCCCGCCGACTGCGTCGGCGGGGTCCCCCGGACGCAGTCCGGGGGCTTTGTCGTACTTTTCACCAAGCGCAAGGAGGACCCGGTCATGCTCGTGATCAAGGGGAGGGGTGTGGTCTGCGCGGCGGCCGTGCTCGTGTTGTCCGCCGTCGGCTTGGACAGCGAGTTGCGGCAATCCGCGGGTCAAGAGCCCCGACGCCCCTACGGTGGACGAAAGCCGGACGTCCGTTCCAGGCTGGCGATTCAGGCCGGCGGCACCGAGGGGAGCGAGCGGGCCGTGGCGTTTGCCCTGAAGTGGCTGGCCTATCACCAGATGCCCGACGGCGGCTGGAACTTCAACCACGGTCTTACCCCGCGGCGGGGCGGTGCCGCCCAGAACCCCGGCTCGTCGCAAAAGGCCCGCAACGCCGCCACGGCCATGGCCTTGCTCCCCTTCCTCGGTGCCGGGCAGACGCACACGTCGGGTAAGTACAAGTCGACGGTCAAGCACGGGCTGTACTTGCTGGTCAGCCACATGAAGGTCAACCCGCAGGGAGGCAACTTGACGGAGTTGGAAGGCAAGATGTATTCACACGGGTTGGCCTCGATCGCGCTCTGCGAGGCCTACGCCATGACGCACGACAAGGGCCTCCACAAGCCGGCCCAAGCAGTGGTGAACTTCATCGCCTATGCCCAGGACCCGGTGGGCGGCGGATGGCGCTACGAGCCGCGCCAGCCCGGCGACACGTCGGTTACCGGCTGGCAGATCGTAGCGCTGAAGACCGGCCATGCGGCCTATCTCCGCGTGCCCCCGATCACGGTCAAGAAGGCCACGAGCTTCCTCGACTCGGTCCAGGCCAACGGGGGGGCGGGCTACGGTTACACGACTCCGGGGACCGGGCCGGCCACCACGGCCATCGGGCTCTTGTGCCGTATGTACCTCGGCTGGAAGCGGGACAACGAGGCGCTTAAGCGGGGCGTCGAGTGGCTTTCAAGGCAGGGCCCCTCGAAGTCCAACTTGTACTACGACTACTACGCGACCCAGGTGATGCGCCATTACGGCGGCGAAGCGTGGAAGCAGTGGAACGCCGAGATGCGGGACTACCTCGTCAGTTCCCAGGTCAAGGAGGGGCCCGAGGCCGGTAGCTGGTTCGTCAAGGGCGACCTGGGCGCCGAGAAAGGGGGCCGGCTCTACTGCACCAGCCTGGCAACGCTGATCCTGGAGGTCTACTACCGGCAAGCGCCGATCTACGGCGAGTAATGGCAAGCATTGACAAAAACTGCCATCCATGCCACCATGGACTGGGATAAGCCGCAAAGGAGGCCATTATGTCCATGTCCACGCTGAACATATCGTTGCCCGAGTCGATGCGGGCGTTCATCGACGAGCAGGTATCTACCGGGGGGTACAGCACCGCCAGCGAGTACATCCGCGAGCTGGTCCGGGCTGAGCAGAAGCGGGCGTCGGGGGATTGGCTCGATCGGATTCTGATCCAACAGGTCGAGAGCGGTCCCCCTCGGAAGTTCACCCAGGCCGAGTGGGACAAGATGAGACAGGCCACCCTGGAGCGGATCGAACAGCTTCTCGTCGAAGGGATCGAGAGCGGGCCGCCGGTCACACTGTCCGAAAACTGGGTTGAGGAGAAGGTGGCGAAGCTTGAGGAACAGGCTCGCCAGCAACAGAAGTCGTGAGGACCGGCAACGATGAACCCCCAGTTCGATGTAAACCCTCGGGCCAATCAGGATCTCGATGAGCATTACCTGTACATTCGACGCGACAGCCCCCAAGCGGCCGTGCGATTGCTGCAAGCGGCCGACTCGACATTTCGGCAACTCGCTCGTATGCCGCAACTCGGTGGCGTCTATCCCGTCGAACGCCCCGATCTGGCCGGCCTCCGTGTGTGGCAAGTCAAGGGCTTCCGCAACTATTTGATCTTCTACCGGCCGATCGAAGGGGGGATCGAGGTGGTCCGGGTGCTGCACGCGGCGCGGGACACCACCGCCGCGTTGGAGGAGCCGTTCTGACGAGGCGGCTCCGCGGCCAGCCTCCTCTGATCGCTGGCCGGATCGGCGGCTTTCGGGTATTCTGACTCCAGCTATTCTGACGCTCTCGGCGGTCCGGTATCGTGGCGTTCGGCCGGGTTGTCCAAGGATTCACTCCAAGCGGGAGACCAGCCATGCCCGGCAGAATCAACGGGATCGGCACGACGTATCTGGGCAAGCAGAACGCGAAGACCGAGCGGGGGACGTGCGAGGGCTGCGGGCGGGAGAGTCAGCTCGAGTCGTACGAAACCCGGCTCTGGTTCACCTTCCTGTTCATCCCCCTGGTCCCCTTGCAGCGCAAGCAGATCCTCAACTACTGCGCCAACTGCACGCGGCACCAGGCCCTGCCGCTTGGCGAGTGGAAGCGGGTCGAGCAGGAGGCCGTGCGCCGGGCCGTGCAGCAGGCCGACGAGTCGCCCGAGAGCCCCGAGGCGGCCATGGAGCTGCACGGCACGCTGGCGGCGTTCGGGCGTCGCAAAGAGGCGGCCGATTTCGCCGAGATCATGGCCCGGACCTTTCCCGACAACGCCGACGTGCAAATGCACCTGGGCGCCTGGCACGAGATGGAGGGCCACGACACCCAGGCCGACGCCTGTTTCGCCCGGGCCCTGGAGCTGGCCCCCGAGAGCCCCGCGGCCCGGCGGGCCGTGGCCATCAAGCACATCCAGGACGGCAAGCCGGGCGAGGCCCGAAAGCTGCTGGCGTTCATGGAGGAGCCGGGCGGGCCCTCCGAGCCGGCCGCGCTGTTCATGCTCGCCGGGGCCTATCGCGACCAGGGCGACGATGCGGAGGCCCTGGCCGTCTACGAGCTGCTATTGAAGAACCATCCGGAGCTGGCCGGCGACAAGGAGCTGCGCAAGCGGGTCCAGGCCGTCGAGCAGTCGCTGGGCCAGACGGAGTCGATGCTGCCCCGCAGGCCGCGGCGCTTCGGCCGGTGGGTGCTGGGCGCGGCGGTTGCCGCCGCCGTGGTGGCTGCGGTCTTCGTGTGGAACAGCTCGCTGAAGCAGAACCAGACGCTGCACGTGGTCAATCGGCTGCCCGGGCCGGTGTCCGTGGCCATCGACGGCGGGGAAGCCGTCCCCGTCGGCGCCGCGGGGAACCGCGAGCTGACCATTGCCGAGGGCGGCCATCGGGCCGTGATCCGGTGGGCCGACGGCACCGAGGACGTCGTCGAGTTCACCGTGCGAAACGGCTTCTTCGAGCGATTCGGCGGCGACACGGTTTTCGTGCTCAACCCGGGCGGGGCGGCCACGTTCTCCTGGGAGGAAATTCTCTATTCGGACAGGCCCGACCCGCGACACGAGAACCCCTTCCGGATTCACTTCGGCGAGGAGTTTCTGGTGTTTCGCGACATCGACTACGCCTTCCGCGAGCCGCCGGCACAGCTAAAGACGGAGAGCAAGCGGCTGAAGAAGAACGTGGTCAAGGTGGTCGACTTCCGGCCGATCGACATCCTGATGGGCCTGCCCAAGCTGGCCTCGCTGGAGGACGCCTTGCGCTACGGCGAGCACCACCTGAAGCTGAGCCCCGAAGACGAAACCCTGCTCGACACCTACGTGTTCCTGGCCGGGGGCCAGAATCGGCTGGATCGCGTCGTGTCGTTCCTCGAAACGGGGCTTAGGCGCCGGCCCGTGCCGGTCGAGTGGCACCGGCGCTACCAGGAGCTGGCCCGACGCGACGGCGGCGACGAAGAGGCCCTCGTCGAGCGATACGACGGCTTGCTCGCCGAGGCGCCCGACGACGCGGCCCTGATCTACCTCCGCGGCCGGCTCGAGCTGAAGACCGACGACGCCATGGACTACTACGATCGGGCCGTCGCCGCGGATCCGAACCTCCCTTACCCCTACATGGCCAAGGCATACCATCTGCTCTCCCGCGGGGAACTCGAAGCGGCCCGCGAGCTGGCGATGAAAGCGCAGGCGTTGGCCCCGGAGAACACGGCGATTGCGGAGCACCTGTTCGACATACGCTCTTGCCTGGGGGAGCACCGGGAGTTGGAGCACGAGATCCGCAAGGGCCTCGCCCGGGAACCGCTTGATCTAACGCTGCACAATCGGCTCATGGAGGTGCTGGTCGCACAGGGTCGCTCCAGCGAAGCGGAAGCGGCCCAAGGCGCTTTTGCATCACGTGCACGCAACGAGAACCCCCAGAGCGCCGAGTTGGGGATCCCCTTGGGCGAATTGCTGCTCGCCTATCTCCAGGGCGATATGCAGGAGTACCTGGCCGTCGGCGAGCGGCTGGAAGACCCGGACATGGTCAGGAGCGCCCGGTTCGTCGCCCACCTGGAGCGGGGCGACCCGAAGCAGGCCGAGGAGCATTTCGACCCCGACTTCGCCAACTCGGGCAGAGACGCCCTGCTGCTGTTCCTGGCGTGGCGCCGGGGCGGCCCGGCGCCCGAGGCCGAGAAGTGGCTGGCGAAGGCGATTGAGATATTGGAGTCGGGCCGCCGGGAGGAGCGCTGGGCGGCCGGCCTGCTGGGGCGGGCCGCCGATCTGGAGCCGGGGGAAGTCGACGAGGTGGCCCTGCGTCGCGAGCTGAAGGTCGTCTTGCTCGCGGCCCTGGCCGCCATTTGCCCAACCCACCGGGCCGACCTCCTCGAAAAGGCCCAGAAGCTCAATGCGGTCCTGGGGTTCCCCCATCGTTTCATCCGCCGGGTGATCGAGCAGTAGGAAAAGGGGACGCAGCTCTTTTCTGGGGGTTTGGGTAAGATTGCGGCTACCATCAGGCCGGTATTTTGCCTAACCCCCCCAGAAAAGAGCTGCGTCCCCTTTTCTTCTCCCCGCTTGACATAAGCCGCCCGCCCGCTTAGGATCAGTCGTTTTGCTGGTCACGACCCGGCTCCTTTGGGGGAGGGTCCGCGGCGGGCCACTCATTTGGCGGAAGGACACCGATGGCGGTTCCCAAACGAAAGCATTCGAACTCCCGCACGAACAAGCGCCGCTCGCACGACGCCGCAAAGCCCCGGCACGTCATCTACTGTACGGAGTGCAGCTCGCCGGTGCCCTCGCACGCGATCTGCCCCAACTGCGGACACTACATGGGGCGCAAGGTGGTGGAGACGGAGTCGTAGCGCGCCGCCTCAACGGCGTGGGCGTGGGCGGGCACGGACCCCGGGGCGTGACGAGGTAGAGCCGTTTTGAGCAGGATCGCGTTTCTTTTTCCCGGGCAGGGAGCCCAGGCAGTCGGGATGGGCCGGCGACTGGCCGAGTCGCTGCCCAGCGTGCGCGACCTCTACGACCGGGCGGGCGCCGTGCTCGGCTACGACCTGGCCAAGCTCTGCTTCGAGGGGCCGGCCGAGCAGCTCGACTCCACAGTCGTCAGCCAGCCGGCCCTGTTTGTGACCAGCCTGGCGGCGCTGGAATCCCTGCGTGCCGAGTCGCCCGACGTGGTGCTGGCTTGCGAGGCGGCGGCGGGCCTGAGCCTCGGCGAGTACACGGCCATGGTCCTGGCCGGGGTCTTCGAGTTCGAGGACGGCCTGATGCTGGTGCAGAAGCGCGGGGCCGCCATGCAGGAGGCCGCCGACGCCACGCCCGGCGGGATGGTCAGCATCCTGGGGCTCGAGCGGGTCGAGGTCGAACGGCTCTGCCGCGAGGTCCGCGGCAGCGAAACCCTGGAGATCGCCAACCTGCTCTGCCCGGGCAACGTCGTGATCTCCGGCACCGTGGCGGCCTGCGAGCGGGCGGCGGAGGCGGCCCGGCCGTTCGGGGCCCTCAAGGCGGTCCCGCTTGCCGTGGCCGGGGCCTTCCACACCGAGATCATGCACCCCGCCGACCAGCGGCTGGCCGAGGCCCTGGCCGACGTGCCGATGTACGAGCCCAAGATGCCCGTGGTCTCGAACGTCGATGCCCGGCCGCACCAGGACCCCGAGGAGATCCGGGACCTGCTCATCCGGCAGGTCCTCTGCCCGGTCCGCTGGGAAGACTCGATGCGCTATCTGCTGGGCGAGGGCTTCGACGAGTTCTTCGAAGTGGGGCCCGGCCGCGTGCTCCGCGGCCTGCTGCGACGGATCGAGCGTTCGGCGGTGTGCCAGAGCGTGGACGTGTGAGGGAAGTAGGCAGAGGACGGTGGGCAGAGGGCAGAGGGCAGAATGGTAGCCGCGGGCGGGAGCCGCGGAGGCTTGCAGCGTGACCCGGTCAAGAAATCCAGAAATAGAAACCAGGAGCCCGTCATGGCCGATGAGCAGAAATCGCGAATCACGGTCGACCTGACCGATCAGGTGGCGCTGGTGACCGGGGCCGGGCGGGGGCTGGGCCGGGCCATCGCCCGGAGCCTTGCCGCCGCCGGGGCCAAGGTGGCTTGCGTCGACGTGGACGAGGGCACCCTGGCCGAGACGGTCGCGGCCATCCGCGAAGCCGGGGGCACCGCCGAGCCGAGCACCTGCGACGTGACCGACGCGGGAAGGGTCGCCGAGGTCGTCGGCGAGGTGGTCGACCGCTGGGGCAAGCTCGACGTGCTGGTCAACAACGCCGGCATCACCCGCGACAACCTCATCATGCGCATGAAGGACGACCAGTGGGACGCGGTCCTGGCGATCAACCTGAAGGGCACGTTCCTGTTCACCCGGGCCGCCACCAAGCCGATGATGAAGGCACGCCGCGGCCGGATCGTCAACATCGCGAGCGTATCGGGCCTGATGGGCAACCCCGGCCAGGCCAACTACTCGGCCTCGAAGGCTGGGGTGATCGGGCTCACGCGGACCGTGGCCCGGGAGCTGGCCGCCCGGAACATCACGGTCAACGCGGTGGCCCCGGGCTTCATCGCCACAGAGATGACCGCCAAGTTGGGGGAGGAGATCCTGACGGAGGTCCGCAAGCAGATCCCGCTGGGCAGGCTGGGCGATCCCCAGGACGTGGCCGACGCGGTCCTTTTCCTGGCCAGCGAGGCGGCGGCCTTTGTGACCGGGCAGGTCCTGACCGTGGACGGGGGGTTGACTTCGTAGATTGCGCAGGTTAGCTATATTCTCGGGTGAGGCGGGACCCATCCGCAGTTTTGCATCTGGGCAGGATAGCGAGGCATTTTCGGTTGGGGTCAGAAAACGAAATCGGGCGATATAGACACCAATACGGAAAGTCGTTATATCTTTGGAGTTCCCTGAAAAGATGGGGTAGCAGGGGGAGTTGGTTTCCCCTTGCCGCCAGGTTCTAGTTACCGGAGGGCGTGGGGCAGCCGGCGTAGCCTGCCCCCCCAACAGGTGCGGTTATTAGGAGGATCCCAAGGTGGCCTCAGTGGAAGAACGAGTGATTGAGATCGTGGCTGAGCAACTCGGCGCGAGCAAAGAGCAGATCACCCGCGACACCTCCTTCGTCAACGATTTGGGGGCGGACTCGCTGGATACGGTCGAGTTGGTGATGGAGCTCGAAGAGGAGTTCGACATCAACATCCCCGATGATGTGGCCGAGAAGATCCAAACCGTGGGCCAGGCCATCGACCACATCCAAGAGGCCGTGGATAGTAGCGAGAGCTCCTCTTCCTGACGGGTTTCGATGAAACGTCGCGTCGTCGTCACCGGTTTGGGTGCCGTCACTTCGCTCGGCTGTGACGTGGACGAGCTGTGGCGTCGTGCCGTCAATGGCGAGAACGGAATCGGACCGCTTCGGCTCTTCGACGCCACCGGCTACCGTTCCCGCATCGGCGGCGAAGTCGTCGATTGGTCGTTCGACGGCTACATCGCCCCCAAAGACGCCAAGCGGATGGATCGGTTCGTGCAGTTCGGACTGGTCGCCGGCATCAAGGCGGTGCGCGACTCGGGAATCGACTTCTCCAAGGAGGACCCATTCCGTTGTGGAGTGGTCCTCGGCTCGGGCATCGGCGGCCTGCGGGAAATCGAGATCCAGCACGACCGGCTCCGCGAAAAGGGACCCGACAAGGTCTCGGCCTTCACCATCCCCAAGCTGATGGCCAACGCCGCCAGCGGCCAGGTCTCGATCGAGTACGGGCTGAAGGGCCTGAACACCACGGTCTCGACCGCCTGCGCCAGCGCCACCAACGCGATCGGCGACGCGGTCCGCGCCGTGCAGCACGGCGTGGCCGACGTGATGATCACCGGCGGCACGGAAGCAGCCGTCACGCCGCTGGGCCTGGGCGCGTTTTCCGCGCTGCGGGCACTCTCCGAGCGCAACGACGATCCCGCCCACGCCAGCCGGCCCTTCGACGCCAAGCGCGACGGCTTCGTGCTCGGCGAGGGCGCCGGGCTGTTCGTGATCGAGGAGCTCGAGCACGCCAAGGCCCGCGGTGCCCACATCTACGCCGAAATGATCGGCTACGGCGCCACCGCCGACGGCAGCCACATCACCCAGCCCGACCAGACCGGCTGCGGCGCGGCCCAAGCCATGCGACTGGCGCTGCTCGACGCCGAGCTCAACCCGGAGCAGATCGACTACATCAACGCCCACGGCACGAGCACGCCCCTGGGCGACGTGGCTGAGACTACCGCCATCAAGGCCGTCTTCGGGGAGCACGCTTGGAAGCTGAGCGTCTCGAGCACCAAGAGCCAGATCGGCCATCTGCTGGGCGCCAGCGGCGGCGTCGAGATGGTGTTGACTGTCAAAGCGATCAACGAGGGCATCGTCCCGCCGACCATCAACTACGAAGAGCCCGACCCGAAGTGCGACCTCGACTACACGCCCAACCAGGCCCGAGAGAGGGACATCACCCTGGCCATGTCGAACAGCTTCGGATTCGGCGGGCACAACGGGTCGTTGATCATCGGGAAGCTCCGCTAGGGGCCGGGGTGGCTGCGGGGCGAGATTACCCAGACTTCCCGCCCTTGTCATCTCCCCCAGATTCACGCCTTCCCCCCAAGGCCGTTTGCGCATCGGTCTTGCCGCAACTCGGCGCCGTACCTATACTCCCTGCCCACAAGTCTTCTCAGCTAACGGGGGCTAATTTGTGCGAAGCACCCTTGGGGCCGTTCCGGCAAATTAGCCCCGCCCCCTTTTCGTTGTACGCATTCCCCATTCCCCGCAGACCTCGGCAGGGAGGCTGAGTCATGGTGGTTCGAGCGATCTTCGGATTGGCGGCGGCGCTTGTCGCGGCCGTGGTTTATGCCCAGGCGCCCGACGAGCAAGGGAACCGCGGCGGCAGTCCCCTTTGGCGCCCGGTAGCCGGACAGACTGTGGGCGAGTCGAGCCTACCGCCGGTGGGCAAGGCCGAGGGAACCCCTTCGGCTGCGGCCGGTTCCCTGGCGGGCAACGCAGCGGGCCGACGCCTGGCCGCGGTCGGCTCGGGCACCGGCACCCTGCCGAACGACCAGGGCCAGGTCTGGCGCGAGTACGACATCAGCCCCTACACGCTCCGCGTGACCACCACCCAGCGGCCCGAGCTGGCCGTGGTCGACTGGATCCTGCGCGAGACCGGCTACGAGGCGTGGCACGGCGAGCCCTTGGGGGTCTTAAGCGCGACCGGACGCACGTTGCGCGTCTACCACACGCCCGCGATGCAGGCCACCGTGGCCGAGCTGGTCGATCGCTTCGTGGCCACCGAGGCCGAGACCACGGCGTTCGGGCTCCGCGTGGTAACGGTCGACAGCCCCAATTGGCGCTCGAAGGCCCAGCCGCTGATGCGCCCGGTCGACGTGCAGACGCCCGGCGCGCGGGCATGGGTGATGGCCCGGGAAGACGCCGCCGTGCTGTTGAACGAGCTTCGGCGGCGGACCGATTTCCGAGAACACAGCTCGCCCCATCTGTTGGTCAACAACGGCCAGTCGACGATGGTCTCGGCGATGCAAAGCCGCAACTACGCCAAGGACGTGGTGCTAAAGCGCGACGTCTGGCCGGGGTTCGAGATCGAGAACGGACGGATCGACGAGGGGTTCACGTTGGAGTTCAGCCCGCTCTTGTCGGCCGATCGCCAGTTGATCGACGCGGTGATCCGCTGCAACATCGACCAGGTCGAGAAGATGGTTCCGGTGGTGGTCGACGTGCCCACGCCCGCGGCGCCGCGCCAGCGCACGAAGATCGAAGTGCCGCAGTTGACGCATTTCCGCTTCGAGGAGCGGTTCCGCTGGCCGGTCGACCAGGTGCTGCTGGTGGGGATGGGGATGGTGGCCCTGCCGCTGCCGGTCGACGCCAAGCCGAAGACCCTGCTGCCGGGCGTCCCCCTGCCCTTGCCGAAGACACCGCCGCGGGCAGACCTGCTGGTGTTCATCGAGGCCAAGTCCCGCACCGGGCAGACCCCCCACACCGCACGAACGGCCGCGCACGAAACCGACAGCTACCGGGGGCGGTACTGAACGAAAAAGGGGTCAGAACTATTTTTCGGCAGGCGGACGATGTTCCGGCAGGCAATTCGTCCGCAAAAATAGTTCTGACCCCTTTTCGGAAGAGGGCAGAACCAAAGCGATGAGCAGTTCACAGCGACGCGTCGTCGTCACCGGGATCGGCGTGATCGGACCCCTGGGAAACACCAAGGAGGCGCTGTGGGATGCGCTCTTGGCCCGGCAGAGCGGCGTGCGCCGGCAGGACCAGATTTCCGAGACGGATTTCCCGCTCCCCTTTGCCGCGGCGGCCCTCGAGTTCGACGGCAAGATCGACGCCTTCGGCCCCCTGGAAAAGGACACCAAGAAGGCCATCCGCAAGGCGCTGAAGGTGATGTGCCGCGAGTCGCAGATGGGCGTGGCCGCGGCGCAGCGGGCCCTGGCCGACGCCGGGCTGACCCGCGGCTCGTTCGACCCCGAGCGCGTAGGCATCACCTACGGCTCGGACTACATGCTCACCGTGCCCGAGGAGTTCAACGACGGCGTGTTGGAGTGCCTCGACCCGGAGGGACGCTTCGAGTTCTCGCGCTGGGCCACCGACGGGATGCCCAAGATGCCGCCCCTGTGGCTGTTGAAGTACCTGCCCAACATGCCGGCCAGCCACCTGGCGATCTTCAACGATCTGCGCGGCCCGAACAACTCCTTGACCCTCAGGGAAGCCGCCTCGCTGGCGGCCGTCGGCGAGGCGTTCCAGACCATCCGCCGCGGCAGCGCCGACGCCATGCTCGCCGGCGCCACGGGGACACGTCTGCACCCCATGAAGGCCGTCCACTCGCTCCAGCAGGAAGAGATCGCCCGCGGCAGCGTCGACCCGGCTCAGGCCAGCCGGCCGTTCGATCTGAAGCGCACCGGCATGGTGCTGGGCGAAGGGGCCGGGGCCGTGATCCTCGAGGAGCTCTCTCACGCCGAGGCCCGGGGCGCAACGATCTACGGTGAAGTCGTCTCAGCCGCGACCAGCTCCGCCGCGGATCGCCGCCGTGTGGCGCGACGCGATCGGGCCATGGCCAACGCCATGCGCACCGCCATCGAGCTGGGCGGCCTGCAGCCCGACGAAGTCGGCCACGTCCACGCCCACGGCCTCAGCACGCGGAGCGCCGACGTAGAAGAGGCCCGAGCCATCGGGGAAGTATTCGCCGAGCGCGCCCGGCCCGTGCCGGTCACGGCCGCCAAGAGCTACTTCGGCAACCTAGGGGCGGGCGGCGGCGTGATCGAGCTGGCGTGCAGTCTTCTGGCCCTTTGGCAAGGGCGTCTGTTCCCGACGCTGAACTACGAGACGCCCGATCCCGAATGCCCGCTCGCGGTGGTAACCGCGCATGACGCGAGGCCCGGCGAGGGCTTCCTCACGCTCAACGTGACGCCGCAAGGTCAGGCCGCCGCGGTGGCCGTGCGACGGTATGCATAGGAGGCCATCTTCCCGGCCCCGCCACGCTGGGGGTCTATCAACCTCGAATTGAGGTCTCTCCAAATAGCCGGCAGCAAACTGCTGCCGGGGATCGGCAGGTCCCCCGCGGTCGTTGACCGCCGGCTGTGGTTCCACCGTTTCTGGGTGCGAGGCGCGGCTTTTCTGGTACGACGGCCTTCCAAGGCCGTCGAAATGCCCGCTCTGCGACGGCCTTCCAAGGCCGTCGAAATGCCCGCTCTGCGACGGCCTTGGAAGACCGTCGTACACCTGGAACCGGAAGCGCCTCGGCTACTCGCAACACGGCCTCTCGCGTGCGCAGATCAAGCGACCCTTTAGCGGGGTAACGCATGGATCCCGGGAGGGTTTTGTCCCGCGGGCGGAGCCCGCATGACTCTCAGCCAACGGAACCCTGGCGTTATCCGCCCGAAAGGGGGGGCCGAAGCCCGGGGAGCACTTGACACCCCTCGGTGCGACCGGTATGGTTACGAGATTACCGACCCCACTAAGTTGTGCTCTCACAAGATTTTGGGGCTTCTCGGCCCTTGGCCGGGCCGAGAGGGAGGGGACGGTATCGACTGTTGACCGGGCGGCTTGACCCGCCCGGAGGCGGGAGGTCCGCCGCACCCCCAGGGTGGGGCGTGGGCGTGGACCGTCGCGTCTCCCGAAGGACGGAGTACGTTCGCGACCAATGGGAAAGTGATTTCCGATGGATCCCAACGAAGTGCTGCGGATCGTCGACACGATCCACCGCGACAAGAACATCGACAAGGAAATCGTCTTCGAGGGCATCGAAGCGGCGCTGGTCTCCGCCGCCAAGAAGCACTTCGGCGAAGAGGAGGAGATCGTCGTCCAGATTGATCGCGAGAACGGCTCCATCACCGGCACCCACAACGGCGAGCCGCTCTCGCCCGACGAAATGGCCGAGCGGATCGGCGCCCAGACCGCCAAGCAGGTGATGATCCAGAAGATCCGCGAGGCGGAGCGGGACGCCTTGTACGACGAATACGAGGAGCTGCGCGGCCAGTTGGTCACCGGGGTCATCCAGCGCTATGAAGGGGGTACGGCCACCGTGGCCCTAAGCAACGTCGAGGCGATCCTGCCCCGCGGCGAGCAGATCCCCGGCGAGACGCACCACGCCAACGAGCGCGTGCGCACGACCGTCTACGAGGTGAAGAAGCAGGGCAGCCGCGTACGGGTCATCCTCAGCCGCACCAAGCCCCACCTGGTCCAGCGGCTCTTCGAGCAGGAAATCCCCGAGATCGCCGAGGGCGTGATCCTGATCAAGGCCATCGCCCGCGAGCCGGGCTATCGCACCAAGGTGGCCGTCAGCAGCAACGACCAGCGCGTCGACTGCGTGGGGGCCTGCGTCGGCGTGCGCGGAAACCGCATCAAGAACATCGTCGACGAGCTGGCCGGCGAACGGATCGACATCGTCCGCTGGGACGACGACATGCAGGTGCTCATCCCTAACGCCTTGCAGCCGGCCGAGGTCGACGAGGTGATCCTCTGCCAGATGTTGGGCCGCGCGATCGTGCTGGTGCGCGAGGACCAGCTCTCGCTGGCCATCGGCCGGCGCGGCCAGAACGTCCGCCTGGCCAGCAAGCTCTGCGGCTGGGACATCGAAATCATGACTCGCGAAGAGCTCGACGAGCAGATCGAACAGGCCGTGGTCGGCTTCTCCGAGCTGGAGGGCGTAACCGACGATTTGGCCGAGAAGCTGGTCGGCGAGGGATACCTCACCTACGACGATCTGGAAGTGATCGAGCCGGACGCCCTGATGGAAATGGGCGAGCTGACGCCCGAGGCGGCCGACGCGATCGTCGAGCAGGCCGAGGTCAGGGCCCGGGAGGCCGAGAGGGAGGCCGCCGAGCAGCGCCGCCGACAGCGCGAACAGGAGGCGCTGGAAGCCGAGCGGGCCGCCGCCGAGGCTGCGGCGGCCGAAGCGGCCGGCGAAGGTGCTGAAGGCCTGGAAGAGGCGGACACGGAAGAAGTTGCCGTCGAGCAGGGCGAGCAGCCCGCCGTTGCGGCAGAAGGCGATGCTCCCGGCGAGGCAGGCGAGGCGGACGGTCCCCCGCCCGAGGTGCCCGAAGCCGAACCCGTTGCCGAAACCGACCGGCCGGACCCGTCCCTGCTCGGCGAGCCGACGGAGCCGAGCGAGGCGAGTGAGCCGACGCAGCCGAGCGACGCGGCCGGCGGCTCCAACGGCGAGGACGAGACGATCCGTCCCGGTCAGCCATCGCCCCTGGCCGAAGGTGGCGTCGCGGCCGAGGGGGGAGCGGAAGAAACACGTTTGGGAGGCGAGTGAAGAGCAACTGGTGTTTTGGGCACGGCCGTGCCGGATCGTGAGCTTGCCTGGGAGGACCCACTGATGTGAGCAAGCACGAGATGACAACGTCGGCCCCGAGCCGCGGGCTCGGCGCGTACCGGAAGGAGTGGCTTGGTGGCTGTCCGCATCTACGCGTTGGCGAAGCAACTGCAAGTCGACAGCAAGATCCTGGTCGATATCTGCAACAAGGCCGGGGTCACGGGGAAGGGGTCTGCGCTGGCCAGCCTGACGGACGAGGAAGAGGCCAAGGTTCGCGAGTTCTATGAGAAAAGCAAGCGCCCTGCGGCCCGGGCGGCTCGGCCCGGGGCCGCGGGGACCGATGCCCCCCAGGCGCCGCTGAGGCGGGAAGACTACATCGGCCCGGGGGCCGTTGCGCCGGGCAAGGTGCCGGTCCTGCCCTCCAAGCCGAAAAAAGAGCCGCCGGCCCCGCCGAAGGAGGAAACCAAGAAGGTAGAGGAGGTCCCCCCGGTTGCACGGGCAAAGCCGGTGGAGAAAGAGGTAGAAAGACCTCCGGAGAAGGAGAAGCCGGAAGAAAAGCGAGAAGAGAGGAAAGAGCAGAAGAAGGACGAGCGAAAGGAGGAGAAGGGGGCGCCGGCGATCAAGTTGGCTCCGATCCCTTCGGCCCCCAAGGCGCCCGAGAAGCCGGCCGCCAAAGAGCCCGCCCCGCAGAAGCCCGACATCAAGCTGCCGCCCGACGCGATTCGCGCGGGCAAGGCCGGCGCCACGCCGTTGAAGGAGCATCTGCGTAAGCACGAGGAAAAGAAGAAGAAGGCGGCGGCTAAGAAGGAATCGCCTCGCAAGCCGGCCGCCAAGGAAGCAGTGCCGGAGGCGCCGCTGCACGGCCGGGAGCGATCGCGCCGGGGACGTGGCGCCGCGCCCGCCAAGGAATCGGACAAGTCGGTGCTGGGTGGGCGCGAGGTGCGGCAGCTTCGGCGCAAGCGGGCCGCGACCGTCCGCCGCCGCAAGCAGGACGAGGACGAGGCCCCCACCCCCACGCGCCGCCGCACCCGCATCAAGCGGACCGGCGCCAACACCGCCGCCCCGCGCAAGACCAACGTGGTCGTGCAGCTCCCCTGCACCGTGCGCAGCTTCTCGGAGGCGATCGGCGTGCCGGCCCAGCAGATCCTCGGGCAGTTGCTCAAGCTGGGCACGATGAGCAGCATCACGGCGAACCTCGACCGCGACACGGCCGAGCTGCTCTCCGCCGAGCTGGGCGTCGAGGTCGACTTCCGCGAGGAGTTGGCCTTGGAGGCCAAGGTGCTCGCCCAGTTGGAGGTCGAGGACGCCGCCGAGACCCTCCAGGCGCGCCCGCCGGTCGTCACCTTCCTCGGTCACGTCGACCACGGCAAGACGTCGCTGTTGGACAAGATCATCGGGATCGACGTGGTCTCCGGCGAGACGGGCGGCATTACCCAGCACATCCGGGCCTATCGCATCGAGAAGGACGGACGCCCGATCGCCTTCGTCGACACCCCCGGCCACGAGGCGTTCACCGAGATGCGGGCGCGGGGCGCCAACGTCACCGATATCGCCGTCTTGGTCGTGGCCGCCGACGACGGCGTGATGCCGCAAACCGAAGAGGCCATCAGCCACGCCCGCGCCGCGGACGTGCCCATCGTCGTGGCCCTGAACAAGATCGACCTGCCGGGCGTCAACCCCCAGCGGGCCTACGAGCAGTTGGCTGCCGCCGAGCTCTTGCCCACCGAGTGGGGTGGCGACACCGAAGTCGTCAAGACCAGCGCGGTCACCGGCGAAGGCGTCGACGAGCTGCTCGAGACCCTGCTGACGGTCGCCGAGCTGCACGAATACAAGGCGAGACCCGACCGGGCCGCGGTGGGAACCTGCCTGGAAGCCGAGCTGGACGAAAACCGGGGCGTGGTCACCAAGCTGCTCGTGCAGAAAGGAACCATGCACGTGGGCGACGTGCTCGTCTGCGGCACGGCCTTCGGGCGAATCAAGGCCATGGACGACACGCTCGAAGCCGGCAGACGCCACGAGGCGGCCGGGCCCTCGACCCCCGTCAACGCAACCGGCCTGGGCAGCGCCCCCGGGGCCGGCGACCGCTTCTACGTGCTCGACGACATCTCCGAGGCACGCACGCTGGCCGAGCGGCGGGCCGCCGAGATGCGGCAGCGAGAGCTGGCCGGCGCCGTGCCCCACGTCACCTTGGAGAACCTCCTTGACCGGCTGGACGAACAAGAGACCAAGACCTTGAATATCATCCTCCGGGCCGACATGCGCGGCTCGATCGAGGCGATCCGCAAGGAGTTCACCAAGCTCGAGCACCCCGAAGTGCAGATCAAGGTGCTCCAGGCCACCGTGGGCGGGATCACCGAGGCCGACGTGCACCTGGCCGACGCCTCCGACGCGGTGATCATCGGCTTTGGCGTGGTCCCCGACGAAGGGGCCCGGCAGCTCGCCGACCGGCGCGGCGTGCAGATCCGCCGCTACGAGATCATCTACCAGGTGACCGACGACCTCCGGGCGGCCCTGGAGGGGATGCTCGAACCCGAACGAAGGGAACGGGATCTGGGCCGGGCGCTGGTGCAGCGGACCTTCCACATCAGCCGCTTGGGGACGGTGGCCGGCTGCCGGGTGCTGGCCGGCACGATCCAGCGCGACGCCCGGGTGCGCGTGATCCGCGAAAGCCGCATCGTGGGCGACTACCCGCTCGATTCGCTGAAACGCGAGAAGGACGACGTGCGCGAGGTCCGCGAGGGGTTCGAGTGCGGCATGAAGCTGGGCGGTTTCAACGACGTCAAGGAGGGCGACGTGCTGGAGGCCTATAAGATCGAGGAAGTCCGGCGCACCTTCGGAGACGGATCCGCCGCCTGAAGAACCTTTGCACACCGTGACCGCGCGAAGGAGGAACCTGGCATGTTCTGCCGGAACGGCCCGAAGCCTGCTTCGCGCAAAACAAGCCAGGTCCCTATTTCGCTCACCGAACGAGTACGAGATGCCTTCCCGACGCGCCCAGAAAGCTGCTGAAGCCATCCGCGAAGTGGTCAGCATGGCGATCCTCGCCGAGCTGAAGGACCCCCGGGTCCGCGACGTCACGGTCACCTACGTGGAAGTCTCGGCCGACTTGAGGCACGCCAAGGTTCATGTTTCCGTGATGGGCGACGAGGCCCGGCAGAACCTCAGCTTGCAGGGGCTCAAGAGCGCGGCCGGCTTCCTCCAGGCCCGGATCGCCGACCGGGTCGAGCTGCGCTACACCCCGCGACTGAACTTTATCCTCGACCAGGGGGTGAAACGCTCGATCGAGATCGCCGAGATACTGGATCGGGTGTTGCCCCACGAAAAGACCCCCGAGGCGGAGACCCCGGCCGCGTCGGCCGAGCCGGTGCCCCGACCCGACGACGCCGTCCCTTGACGGGCCCTAACAACCAACGAAGCAACCCCCCAACCGATCGCCATGGGATCTGTCAGCCGCACGTCGCAATTCGCCAACGTCTCGAAGGTGCTCAAGAAGCACTACAAGCCGGTCGCGCCCGACGCCCAGCGCACCGTCCTTGAGCACTTGATGTTCGCCTGTTGCCTGGAGGACGCGCCTTACGACGCGGCCGAGGAGGCGTTTGCCGCGTTGGACCACACGTTTTTCGACTGGAACGAGGTTCGAGTGACCACGATCTCGGAGCTTAGCGAGGTGATGGCCTCGCTGCCCGACCGCCCCACGGCGGCCAATCGCGTCAAACGCGTGCTCCAGTCGGTCTTCGAGGCCGTCTATTCCTTCGACCTGGAGGAACGGCGCAAGAAGAACCTCGGCCCGACGGTAAAGTGGCTCAGCGACCTGGACGGCACCACCCCGTTCGTCGTCTCCTACTTGGTGCAGTCGGCCCTGGGCGGCCACGCCATACCCGTCGACACCGGCACGCTCCGCGTGCTCAGGCTGCTGGACCTGATCACCGACGAGGATTTCGAGGCCCGCACCGTGCCGGGGCTGGAACGGGCGGTCTCCAAGTCCAAGGGGGTCGACTTCGGCTCGATGCTGCACCAGCTCGGCGCCGACTTCACCCAAAACCCCTACGCCCCCGGAGTCCGCGGGATCCTGCTGCAGATCAATCCCGAGATCGAGGACCGGTTGCCCAAGCGGCGGGCCGCCAAGACCGCCAAGCCCGGCGACGGGGAACCCGCCCGGCGATCGAAGAAGCGGCGCAAGTCGGGCCCCAAGGAAGCCGCGGCAACCGAAGCACCGTCGCCGGCCGCGCCGTCCAAGAAGAAATCGGCGGACCAACCCGAGAAAACCACCGGCGGCTCGCCCGCCGAAAGCGGCTCGGCAGAAGCCCCGGCTACCGCGGAACCCAAGACCAAGAAGAAAAAGAAGCCGACGACCGACACGTTGTCGAAACGCAAGCCGCGATGAACGCGCCCTTGACGACCCTTTGCCGATCGGTCGCTGCCCGGCGCCGCGTTTTCGGCACGGCACTGTTGGGGACCCTCTTGGCGGCGACGATCTCGCTGCCGGGGACGCCGGCCCCCGCTACGGCCGCCCCCGGCCCCGATGCGTCTGCGCGCGACGCCCCGCCGCTCGTCCTCGACGAGCAGCCCGAGCCTTTCCGACCCCGCCAGCCGAGAACCGACCAGGACCGTGACCGGCTTGAAGCGGTCACGCTGTTCGCCGCCGGGCGCATGCTCGAGCACGCCGGGCGCGAGGAAGAGGCCCTGCGCGACTACCAACGGGCCCTGCGGCGCGATCCCGAGGCCCTCGACGTTGCCCGGGCGATCGTGCCCCTGGCCTACGACCTGAAGCGAAACGCCGTGGCCGTGCGCTACGCCCTGAAGGTGGTCGAGCTGGAGGACGCCGACCCGATGCTCCTTAGGCAGCTCGGCGTCTATCTCACGCGGGAGGGGGATTTCAGCCGGGCGGTCGAACTCTACAAGCGGGCCGCCGCCGCCCAAGGGGGTACCGACCGGACGGCCGCCGACGTCCTACTCCGCATGGAGATGGGCCGGCTTTACCACCTCACCGAAGACTGCCAAAACGCGGCCGACAGCTTCGACCACGTGCTGGCGGCCCTGGAGAAGCCCAAACAGTTCGGCATCGACGAGAAGCTCGAAGAGATCCTGCTCGGCGAAGCGGGATCCACCTACAACCTGATGGGTGAGTGCTTTCTCGAGGCCGGGCGCCTCGACCGGGCCGAAAAGGCGTTTCGCCAGGCCCACCAGGCCGCAGCGAACCAGGGCGTGCTCGACTTCCACCTCGCCGAAGTCCTCGCGGCCCGCGGCCGGCCCAAACAGGCCCTGGCCAAGCTGGACGCCTGCTTCCGGCAAAAGGTCGACAGCGAGGACACCGCCCCCTACGAGTTGCTCGCCAAGCTGCTTAAGGACCTCGGGCGCCCCGGTGACTTGATCCCGCGCCTCGAAGAGCTTCAGGCCGACGACCCGGGCAACGTGCCGCTGGGCTACTTCCTGGCCGACCAATATCGCGCCGCGAACCAGTCGGAGAAGGCCGAGCTGCTCTACCTGGCCTTGCTGAAGAAGAAGGCGACCACGTCGGGCTACCGGGGGCTGGCCGAGATCTATCGCAAGTCCGGCCAAACCATGCGCCTGCTCGAAATCCTCGGCGAGGCCGTGGCCCTGACCGACACCCTCGATACCTTCGGGCCCGAGGCCGAAACGATCCTCGATGACGCCGAGCTGGTCGGCTCGCTGCTCGAGCTTGCCCGCAAGACGGGCCGCGACGAGCCGGACAAGCTCACCTTCGGCATGCGCTACGCCGCCGCCCTGTTGGCGCTTCAGGCCAAGCGGTTCGACGCGGCCGGGGAGACGTTCGACCTGGCCATCAAAGCCAAGCCGGACGAGGCGGCCGAGCTGCTGTTGGTCTGGGGCGTCGAGCTGCTCGTGTCGGAGCGATTCGACGAGGCGGCGCGGGTGTTCCAGCGGGGGATCGACGAGAAGGTGCTGCCCGAGGACAACCCGGCCTTCCACTACTACCTGGCCGCGGCCCTGGCCCTCGACGAGAAGATCGACGAGGCCCTGGCCGCTGCGCGCAAGGCGGCCGAGCGGAAGCCCGATTCGGCCCGACACCAGAGCCGCGTGGCCTGGGTCCTGTATATCGGCGACCGTTATGACGCGGCCAGCAAGGCTTACGAGGAGCTGGTCGATAGGTTCGACAAGGACCACGATTCGACCGAGACGCGGGAGGTGCTCCGCGACGCCCGGCTTTCGCTGTCGAACCTCTGCGTGATCCGGGGCGATTGGGCCATGGCCGAAGAGTGGCTCGAACAGGTGCTCGACGAGTTCCCCGACGACCCGGGGGCCTCGAACGACCTGGGGTACCTCTGGGCCGACGAAAACAAGCACCTCCACCTGGCCGTGGCGATGATCGAGCGGGCCGTGGCGGCCGAGCCGGACAATGCGGCCTACCGCGACAGCCTGGGCTGGGTCTACTACCGGCTGGGCCGCATCAGCCAAGCCGTGATCGAGCTGGAGAAGGCCGCCGGCGGCGGCGACAACGAGCCCGACGGCGTGATCCTCGACCACCTGGGCGACGCCTACCTGGCCGCCGGACAGGCCGAGAAGGCCCGAGAGGCATGGCGCCGGGCCGTCGAGGCATTCAAGAAGCAGAAAGAGGACGCCAAGGCACAGGCGGTCGAGAAGAAGATCGCTGGGCAGAAGTAGAACAACTGAAGGAACTGAGTATGGCAGGTCATTCCCACTGGGCGGGCATCAAGCACAAGAAGGCGCTGGTCGACGCCAAGCGCGGCAAGCTTTGGAGCAAGCTGGCCAAGGCGATCATCGTGGCCGCCAAGACCGGCGGCGGCGACCCGGCCATGAATCTGCGGCTCCGCTACGCCATCGACGACGCCAAGGCCGTCAGCATGCCCAAGGAGAACATCGCCCGGGCCATCAAACGCGGCACCGGCGAGCTGGACGGGGGCAACCTCGAAGAGATCGTCTACGAGGGCTACGGCGCCGGCGGCGTGGCCGTGCTCTGCCAGGTGCTCACCGACAATCGCAACCGCACCGCCCCGGAGATCAGCAAGATCTTCGAGATGGCTGCCGGCAAGCTGGGCAAGACCGGCTGCGTGGCCTGGATGTTCGAGAGCAAGGGCCTGTTTCTCATTCCCGGCGACCAGGCCGACGAGGACACCCTCATGGAAATCGGCCTGGAGGCCGGCGTCGACGACGTGCAGCCCGAGGGCAAGGACTTCCAGGTCACCTGCCCGCCCGACGCCTTCCAGGCCGTCTCCGACGCCCTCTCCAAGGCCGGCATCAAGCCCGATGTGGCCAAGATCGACCTTTTACCCCAAAGCACCGTCGATCTGGACGCGGCCAACGCCACCAAGGTGCTGAAGCTCATGGAGCGGCTCGACGACCACGACGACGTGCAGAGCGTCTCGTCGAACTTCAACATCCCGGACGAGGTGATGGCGGAGATCGGCGAGGAGTAGTGGGCGGGTGGGCAGAGGACGGAAGGCAGCAGGCAGTGAGGATGGTTGCTTCTGATCGAGAAAGCCCGCCGACTGCGTCGGCGGGGCGGCCCTGCGAAGTGCGTTATTGACGCCCGCGGGGCCCCGTGATAAGCTCGAAGGGTCGCGACTGTTCCGAGGCTATCCGCCATGCCCACGTCGATCCCCCCCGAATTCGAGTCCTACTTGACCGAAGCGGTTTCCGCGGGCCGATACGCGTCGCCCGAGGACGCCGTGCGTGAAGCCCTTCACCTGCTTCAAGAGCGTGACCGTCGCCACGAGGCGCTGCGCCGCGACGTCAAAGAGGGCTTCGATCAGCTCGAACGCGGGGAGTACGTCGAGCTCGACGAAGAAGGGCTCAGGGCGTTCGGCGAGGACATCAAGCGACGCGGTCGAGAGCGCTACCAAGCCGCCAAGAAGGACCGATGAGTCGCTTCGATCTCAGCCGCGCCGCGGAGGACGATCTGGAGTCGGTCTGGGACTTCATCGGGATCGAGCGGGACAATCCGCGGGCCGCGGTACGAGTCATTGACCGGATCATCGAGACGATCGAGCTCCTGGCGGCTCAGCCGATGCTAGGTGAGCTGCGAGGTGACTTCGCCGATGTGGCCCCAGACATCCGTAGCTTCAGCGTGGCCAATTACGTGATCTTCTACCGGCCAATCCCCGGCGGCGTTCGAGTAGGCCCGATCCTCCACGGCGCCAGGGACGTACAATCCGAACTCCGGCGGCGGCCGGAATAGCCAACTTGACCGCAAGAAGGGACCCGGCCTTCCTGCGATGCGCACTGCCCTCCGCCCGCTACTCCGCCTCATAGTGCTCCACCAGCGGCCAGTATTCGTCGAAATCGAAGTCGGGGCTGTTGTCGCCGTCGTGGCAGGTGAAGCACTGGCGCTCGCGCGACTCCTCCTTGGTCACGACCAAGGCCTTCTGGAGCCTTGACTGAAGCGCCTCATCGCTCCCCGATTCGGCGGCGACGTGGGCCCCGCCCGGGCCGTGACACGACTCGCAGCCCACGTCGATTAGATAGGGCGTTTCCTCGATGCTGGTAAACCCGCTCTCGTAGGGGTAGTGGCTCTGCGGATTCCAGCCGACCGCGTGGCAGCTAATGCACTCCGGGTCGTACTGGCGCGGCGGGTCGAGTTCGGCGAGCGTCCGGTAGCCCCTGGCGTGCCCGCTCTTCTTCCAGACCTTGTACGATTCCTCGTGGCAGTCCTCGCACTTCTTCGAGCCGACGAACGGGCCGTTCAGCTCCCTCTGCGGGTGCGGCAGGGCTTTGACCCCAAGCCCCGACCAGCCGGACCGCTTCAGATCGTCCTCGTAGGCGGTCAAGAGGGCCTTCATCTCGGCGGTGCCGGGGAACCGCGAGTCGAGCGGCACGCGCTGGTAGCGGACCGGATGCTTCGCGCCGCCGTACATCCCCAGCACGATGGCGTCCATCCCTTTCTCGCCGACCTCGACCAACAGGGCGTTGCTCCCCTCGATCCTCGCCGGCTTCGAGGGGGGCTCCGGCGCCCCGCCCGCCGTGACCACCAGATCGAAGTCGGGAAACTCCGCGGCCAGCTCGAGCGTCTCCTTCATGTCGGCATGGGCTAAAAGAACCAGGTAGTCGGCCTGCTGCTTCAGCACCGGCACCACCGCCTCGAGGCCCTTTTCGGGCGCGATCATTTCCAGGTCGGGGTTGTTGATCCCCCGCTGGAAGCTCTTGCCCAAAACGCTGGTCACGCCCAGCTTCAGGCCCCCGCGCTCAAGGATCTTCATTCGCGGGGTCAGCTCGGCGTCGAAGCCGAACAGGGCCACGTTGGCCGAGAGGAAGGGCGCGTCGTCGGCCAGCAGGTCCCCGGCCTGCAGCGCCACGTCGGTCCGGCCCAGGGCGATCGCGTCGTACTTCATCTTCTGCATACCGGCGACCATGATGTGGAACTTGCGCTCCGCCTGGCGCCCGAAGCCCCGGGCGATGCCCCCCACGTCGAGCCCCACGACCGGCCAGCCCCGCCCCCGCAGGTCCTCGAACATGGCGTGGCGCCGGCTCATGCCCCCCTTCATCCGGTCCAGGCCCGCGCAGCCGCACGGCTCGAGGTAGCCCTCCTGCCGGCCGGTGATCACGATCGCCAACTTCGGGTCGGGCCAACCCTCGAAGATCGGCCCGTTCTCCTCGATCGGGTCGAAAGGCTCGTCCTTGCCGCCTGGCCGGCGGCGGGGATTCGTCGGGTCGTCGCCGGACGTATCTTCCGTCCTCAGAGGATTCAGCTCGGGCGGCTCGCTCGGTGAACCGATCGGCGGGGCCACCGGCGCGGAAACCGGCCCCTCGGGCGGGAGGACCGGCGAGGTTGCCGGCCCGGAAGCCGGCTGCTCGGACGGCTGGCTCAGCGCCCCCTCCGTCGGGGGCTCAGACGATTCGGGGTTCGACGAAGAGCACCCGGCCGCCGTCCAACTGAGCAGGGCCAGGATCAGGAGAACAACCAGGGTGTTGCGTGGCATGTTTGTGAAATCCAACGGGGCAGGTCCTCAACCCTCCACCACGAAGCGTACTCGTATACGCAGCAGCGGGGCCTTGGGATGGCCGGTCTTCAAAAGGATAGTTCCCAGGTCGCCCTGTTCCCCACCGAGGTGGTTGGCGGGCCGGCTGCCCGGCGGAATCCGGATCCAAATCGGCGTTTGCAGGACCAGGCCGTTGTTTACCTCTTTCGTATGGCCCAGCTCCACCCGCAAGAGGTCGGGCGAAATCTCGGCGGGCTCGAAATGCACCTCGCGGCGATGGGGCCCACGCACAATCAACAGCAGGCGCCGCTCGGCCCCGTCCCGGCTGGCGACGGCGGCCAGATCGAGCAGCCCGTGCTCGTCACTCCAACCCGGCCCCGCGACCATGATGTCGCTGGTCACGGTCCCCTTGACGGGAATCTCCACCGGCGTCGGCCCTTCCAGGTTGGTTTGCACCTTGATTGTCTGCCGAAAGGGGCCCTGGGGCAAGCCCGGTTTGACCGTAACCTTTACCAGGAACCCGCTCTTTGCCCCGTCTTCCTCCTTTAACAGCTCGGGTGTAAGCGGCTCGAACGCCACGTCGAAGTACTCCGCCGTCTCGGGTCGTGCCAGCTCGTAGCCGTGCACTTCGAGCGCCTCCTCCAGGTAGCCATACAGGGGGATCTCCGCCGTGGCCGGCTCGCCCGCCGTGACCTGGCTGAAGACCAGCTCGCGCGGGACCGTGCGGGCCGCCGCCGTGATCCGGCCGCTGACGACCAGCTCGAGCCGGGGCCGGGCCGTGTCGTTGGTGTGGATTGTCGCCGTCTGGCGGTAGGGGCCCAGGACCTCGTTACCCTCCCAGGTGAGGGTCACCTTCGTCGAACGGCCGGGCAGGACATCGATGGTATCGAGGTTACCGGTGGTATCGAGGTTGCTAACCGTGCAGCGGCAGGAGGTCTGGCCCTTCCGGAGGTTGAGCACGCCGTCGCCGATGTTCTTAATCACGAAGTCGTGCGACATCTCGGCGTCGAGGTCCATCACGCCGAAGTCGTATTTCTCGGCGTCGACCGCCACGCGGGGATTGCCCGGGCCCGCCCCGCCCAGTTCCGGCGGCTCGGGCCCGGGGACCAGCGGCGGCAGCTCGCTCTCGCCGGGCAGACTCCCAAAACGCCAAACGGCCATGCCGAAGCCGGCACCAACGCCCAGGGCGGCCGTGAGTGCCAGTGCAATCGCGATCTTCATGTTCTCTATCAGCTTTCTCTGCAAACCCGTCGAGGACAGATGCCCCCCACGCTCAGTATCCGGCAGGGGGACGTGAAACGTCAAGGCGCCTCGCTCCCGGGCGAAGCCAGCCGATCCATGCGCCCGAGCACCTCATCCGGAAGCTTCTTGTCGGCGTGCGGGGTCAGGCCGTGCAGCCGGAGGGCCTCGCGGGCCTCGCGCCGGGCCCCGTCACGCCGGCCCGCCGCATCCAGGGCCACCGCCAGCTTGGCCCTTGCCGTCGCGCTGGTCGGATACAGCTCGGCCGCCCGGCGGTACATCCGCACAACCTGGCCGAGGTGTTCGGGGTCCCTCGTTTTCGCAAACACGCCGGACCACCAATCGCCGGCCGTCTCCCATGCGGAGTTCGACAGGGGCGTCCGGGCCAGCCATTTCTCAAGATGGTCCTCGAATTGCCGGAGGGTTTCTGGGTCGGGCTCCCGGCGCCACCGTTGAAAGGTGATCGACGCCAGCTCTCGCCACGGCGTCGCGGCCCAGCGGTCGGCCGTCGCGGCCCGCTGAAGATACTGCTCGGACCGATCGATGCGGTCCTCGGCCAACGCGATCTGCGCCGCCTGGACCAAGCCCCGGGCGCGAACCGCCGGGCCGTACGCCGTGCGGTAGCAGGCGAAGGCCAGGGCGACCATCACCGCCAGACCGCCGAATGCCGCGGACCGCCCGAGCGTGTGCGTCCCCTGAGCACGAAGCCCCAGGGCCACCAGCAGCCACAGCGATCCGGCCACGCCCGGGAAGCCGATCCCTCCGGCCGCCAGCAGATGCACCAAGAGCACGGCAACCCCGACGGCGGGAAGCAGCCCGGGCAGCCGGCCCCCGCGCACCCAGCCGGCCAGCAACAAGGCGGCCGCAGCGCCCGGCAGCAGGATGACGCTCACGGCCTCCGGGCGCGGCGGCACCGAGAACATGCCCTCCAATATCTCCGGTGTCAGCGCCGACAGAAGCAGCGGCCCCAGCAACCCCGCGGCCGCCCCCCCGTAAACAAACCACGCCGCGTCCTCCTCAATCGTAGCAGGCACACTCCGTGTGCCGTCGCCCGGTGGACCGTCACTGCGTTGCTCCGCGGACGGCACACTCCGTGTGCCTGCTACTCGCCAAAAGAAAATCCCCAGCGCCGCGGCCAAGGCGAGCATGGCCGGCGTGCCGGCGGTGGCCCAGACTTCGAGCAGGAAGTTGTGCGGGTCGGCCACCTCTTCGCTGGCCTGGGGCAGCTTGTAGGCCGTGTAAACGCCCTGGAAGTTGCCCGGCCCGCAACCCAGGACCGGGTAGTCGGCGATGATGGCCAGCGTCGATTGCCAGTATTCGAGCCGGTAGACCAGCGACTTGGGTGCCTCGGCCAGGACCGGCAGGTCGAGCCCTCCGGTGGCCACGGCCGCTGCCACCAGGACCGCCAGCGCAACGGCCGCCGCAACCGGCCATTTCCATCCGAATCGGAGGCGTTGCCGCCCGGCGAGAGAGAACACCGTGGCCAGTCCCAACGCGGTGGCCACGTACGCGCTGCGGCTCTTGGTGAGCACCAGGCAGGCAGCGATTGTCAGCCCGCAAAAGCCCACGCCCAGCCAACCGTTCAACAACCACCCCTGTAGGAGGCGACTCCAGTCGCCGACCGACATGTGCGGTTCGTCCTGTCGGTGACTCAACTCATCGACCGGGGGCTGCCGTTCGTCCTGTCGGCGACTGGAGTCGCCTCCTACAGCGTCTTCGTTGGGACGCTCCGTCGTTAATCGTACACCCCCGCCTGCCCCGATCCCCACCAGCACGACGAGCCAGGGCGCGAGCACCCCGGCCAGCGAGTTGGTCAGCGCGAACGTGGCCAGCGGCTCGGGGCTTTCGAGTCGGGCCTCGAACTGCTGGCGCTGGGGCGAGCCGGGCGGGTACCACAGCCCGGCCTCGCGGAGCGCCCGGTCGGGGTCGGCCTCGTACCGGGCCCGGGTCTGCGGCATCTCGTAGGCGTATTGATACAGGCCATAGCCGGAAAGCCCCACGGCCAGGGCGATCATCACGGCCACGGCCGCCCGGGCCTCGCGCCGCGTGACGAGGAGTTGTCGCACGAGAAAGAACCCCATTCCCAGCCCGATCCACTCCCAGAGCACGTTGACCGGCGCCCGGGGAGTCACGCGCACCGCGGCCCAAACCGCCGCCACGCTATGCCAGGCCACCAAGAGCAGCACGGCCGCGTCGACCGCGCCGAAGCGCACGCGGAAGCCCGGGCGCCCGATCGCCCCGAGCAGCCAAAACACCCCCAGCGCGACCCAGAGCATCACCAACGGCAGTCCGTCGCCCTGGGCCGAAGACCCCTCGCTGGGAAAGAGCGGCCGGGCCACGTAAAGCGCCACCGCGGCGCCCAAAAGCCAAGGGCGCGCGCGATCGGCCACGCCGGCGGGCGCGCGATCCCCGGTCGGCGGGTCAGGGGTCCGAGCGTCCCGTCGCAGGCTGCGGTCTTTACGTCGCTCCGCCTTTTTAGCACCGATCGCAACGGCCCCCGGACAAGCCGCGCGCGTTGAGAGAATCCCGAGCGCGGCGACTACGGGTGAGTGTCTCAACCAGTCCCGCTCTGGCCGCCCGGCCGGGCGCGTCAACGGTTGGCCAGTTCGGACCTGAGCCCTTCGGCAAGGCCGCGAAGTTCCTCCGGAGGAAGCCGCAGGAGTTCGTCTTGGGGCGTCACCGGGAGTTGCAGGAGCTGCTGGCAGAGTTGCACCCGTTCGATCAGCATGCCCTTCTCCACCCCCTGCTCCAAAGCCCCCTCCAGCAGGCTCATCTGGTCGCGGATCGCCTTCTGCCGGGCCTCGTAACGTTCCCGTTCTATAGCGTCTTTGGTTAACATCTCCAACTCCTTCATCATGTGCTCGTAAACCGGTTCTCGAAACGGCGCGGGCAACGCCTGTACGTCCATTGTCTCAGCATGGCGGAATAGGTACAGCCATTTTTCCAGCGGTTCGCGCAGCTCCTCCAACGCGCGGACGAACTTCGGCAGCTCCAACACGTGAAGCTCGAGGTGGTCGCTGAAGCGAAGGCCGTGCTCGGTGTTGTACAAGCCAAACGCCAGGTGGTAGTCCTCGACCCCCTCGAACAGCACCTGGTTGAGCAGGCATATTCCGATCGTGGGACGCAACTTGCCGTACGAGTCCCCTTCCGCAAGCTGCTGCCGGTACAGAGCCGCCCAATAGTAGAGGATGCGGGCCCGGAAGTGCTTGGGGAGCAGTATTTGCATTTCGATGTTCCACAACCGTCCCGCCTGGTCCCTCGCCTTGACGTCCAGCACCGTCAGCTTGTCCTCGGCAAAGTCCTTCTCGTCGAAGGGGTTGAGAATTTCCACGGACGCGATCGGTTCCGGCAGCCCGAGGATCGCGTTGAGCAGGTGGATCAGGATGTCGGCGTTCCGCGGGTCGCCGAAGACCCGTTTGAAGGCGTAGTCGACCTTGGGATCGATTCCCAGCATCGTCGGCGTCCTCCCGGTTTTTCGTATCCCCGCCGACGGGCTCCCTCCCTGCGGCCTATTATACCGCATTCCCCGGACGGTGGGGAGAGCCTGCAAGGGCTTGACGGACCAGGGGTCCATCCTACGGGCATGACGGACCGGAGGTCCATCCTACGATGCTCGCCGTGCTGCCGTTTCCAAAATCCCCACCAGCACCAGCGTGCAGCCGACCAACAGCAGGATGATGCACGCCCCCGTCGCGTCGACCTGGTGCAGCAACAGCGCCCCCAGGCCGCACGTGGCCGTGGCCAGGTAGATCGTCAGCACCGCGCGGGTCGGGCTCATGCCCAGCTCGACCAGCCGGTGCGAAAAGTGGCTCTTGTCGCCCACGAACGGGCTGCGTCCCTGGCGGAGCCGGATCAGCACCACGGTGGTTGTGTCGTAGATGGGCACGGCCAGCACGCACAACGGGGCCAGCACCGCGTGGCCCGGCACCCCCTCGCCGCCGAACGTCGCACTGAGCGTGGCCATGGCCAGCAGATAGCCGACCAGGTACGAGCCCGCGTCGCCCATGAACAGCCGGGCCGGGCGGAAGTTGTGACACAAAAAGCCCAACAGCGCCCCGGCCAGCACCAGCAGGAATCCGCCCACGAAGAGCTGCGGCTGGTTGGTCATCGGGTCGGGATAGAGCAGCATCACGGCGGCGAGCATGGCCGAGGCGATCGCGGCCACCCCGGCCGAGAGCCCGTCCATGTTGTCGAGCATGTTCAGCGAATTGACCAGCCCCACGATCCACACCACGGCGATCGCGGCGTTCAGCGGCGGCATGTCGTGTACCAGCGTGACCGTCCACCCGAACTGCACCATGACCAAGGCCACGGCAATCTGCACGCCCAGGCGCACCGGCCAGGGCACGCCGAAGCGGTCGTCGGCCAGCCCCAAGAGCATCAGCACCGTGCCGCCGGCCAGCAGCGCAAGGAGCTTGCTCCCTTGGTGCATCAGACCGGGCACGTGGAGCCGCACCCAGTCGGGCAGCGGAAGCCACTCGCCGGCCGTCGCATCGCCCCCGGATCCGTAGGCGGCGAACAACAGCAGGTAGCCCGCCGCCAACGGCAGCACCACGCCCAGCCAAATCGCCAGCCCGCCGGCGGTGGGCATGGGCCGCGTGTGAACCTTGCGCTCACCCGGCCGGTCGACCAGCCCCAGTCGCGGCCCGAACCAGCGCACCAGCCAGGCCGCCGCCCAGCAAACCACGAAGCTCGGCAGCACGGCCCCTGCAATCAGCCATCCGAAGTGGGTGCTCATGCCGCGCCCTCCTCAGGATGTGGCCGCAGCAGCTCGCGGCACTGCGAGAAGAACCGATGGTACTCCTCCCGTCGGTAGTCCGGGAAGGTCCACTCGTGCCACTCCCAGCGCCCCCGCCGATAGAAGAGCGTAATCTCGGCGTAGATCCCCTGGCCCAGGTAAATCCGATGGGCAAAATCCTTGGTCGAGGCCAGCACGAGCTTGGCCGGCGTGAGGTAGCCCGGGTCGAGGTTGATGGCTCTCGGCTCGGCGTGGCCGCCCTGCTCGGCGTACTCCCGTTCCCATCGATTCGTGGCCAGCTTCACGTCGGCCAGCCCGGCCGGATCGAACGGACGCTCGAAGAGCCAAAACACCTTCACAAGGTCGGGGCCCATCGTCGGCGTGTAGTAGTCGGTCTGGTCGAAGGGAAACGCGGGACTTTCGAGCGCCACGGGCCCCCACGCCGCCGCGGCCCGCTCCCGCGCCCAGCGCAGCGCCGCCTCGTAGCGGCTGAACGCGGCCAACAGCAGCAGTGCCGGGGAATGAGGGGTCGGTTCGCCCATGATCTGAAACGCCGAGCCGATTGACATCGCACCCTCGTCATTTTACCATCAAGTCCGTCGCCCGGTAGGGCACACGGCGCTCGTGACGAAAAGGGGACGGGGCTAATTTGCCGGAACGGCCCATAGGGTGCTTCGCACAGATTAGCCCCGTCCCCTTTTCGTTGTGAGCAATGCCTGACGAGGAGAAGCGAGACGATGCCAAGCCAGAAACAGTTCCCCTCCCGCTTACCGGGCCCCCTACTGCAAGAAGCGATTGCACTCATCCTCGCCGTTTTCGCGGTGTTTCTGTCGACATATACAGGAAGATGTGCAGAAATTCCGACCGGAGGCGGCGTGCCAAACATAGTCATTATCCTGGCCGACGATAAGTAACAGCGGGCTCTCTGAAAAGGCCGGAAACTCCCGAGAATAGGCGAAGAATTGCGAGTTTTTCGCACCTTGGCGAATCGTCCAGAACTACGTGGAATCAAGGGGCACTCAGGGGTGTTAACTACACTCTGCTACACGGTCCCAGTGTTTCGGCCGGCGGGGTGCCTTGTCCCAACGCGTCCCCAGTCACTCGCTGAAGACTCGCAAATCAGTCTGAGATCGTGAAGAGAGACCTGACCCCATCGCATAGAACGCGTGGAACTCGACGGTGAGCTGCTCAACGGCCTGGTCGCCCGGCATAGTGCAATGGGACCGACGCTTCGGCCAACCGTCCGTGCCTGTCGGCGAACCGGCCCACGTTCACAACTATCGCGGCTCGCGTTGCTTTCGGTCGCGGCAGGCCGTGCTCGACGACGACCATGAGCTTCTCCAACTCGGTCGGGATCTGCACGACCGGCGACAGGACGACGAGGAACGTCCGATTCTGTTTACCGAGGGTGATCTGCCGAACCATGGCCTGCACGATTTCGGCCGAGTGAGGGAGTGATGGAAGTCAGCCAGCACCAACAGCGCCGAGCTGTCTTCCGCCGCCAGGGCGTTGACGGATCGGATGGCAGCGAGCGGGTCGCTGCCACGGCGTCGGCTGGCTGATCAGCGCCGGGGATCTGCAAACCGGCCTCCACGTCCCAGACGCCAAGCCGCCACTCCTGGTCACGGAACATTTGGCCGAACTCCCGAAGGGCGCCGGAATGCTCATGGGACGGTACCCAGAGGCCGGTGAAGCAGGCGAAAATGTACTCGGAAAGAACTCTCGCTAACGTCATTTGCTTGTCCTCACAATATGCAGCAGTTCCGCAAGTAGGCCAGCTCCACAGCCGTAAGTGCTGGCCATAGCTCTTGTTATCGCTTGCTCAGCGACTGGGGGCAAATTCGCATTCGAAATCCTCTTGCGTTCGATCAGGCGATCTGTTATATTCATATATAACAGATAGGGAGTCCCCTCCATGCCCCGACGTAAGCCCCGGCGGGCGCCGCGCACGCAGCGCTCGCCCCGAGAACGCCATGCCCGCTCCCAGGCGGTCCGGCGCGTCGCCGAGGAAGCCCTGCTCCGAGGCAGCCTGGTCCGCATGGAGCGGACCTGCGGCAAGAAGAACTGCCGCTGCCAGCAGGGCCAGAAGCACCCGGCACTCTGCCTGGCGATGCGTGTGGGCGATGAGCGGAAGATGATCTACATTCCCCGTGCCCTGGAAGAGACCGTCCGCCGCTGGGTCGAGGCCGGCCAGGAGGTGGACGGCTTGCTGGATGCCATCTCCCAGGAGTGCCTGGAGACGCTCCTGGCCAAGAAAGAGGAAGCTCTTGCACAGAAGCGGAAGGAGGAACCGCCATGATGGCTCGCTTCTCGGCCTATGTGGAGAAGGTCTTCTCGTTGGGATCGCGGGTGGCGGCGTTGCGCAACGCGCGGCCTCGCCCGGTGATTCCGACGGCGGGGGTGTTTTGTTCGGCGTTTGTGATGTTTGCTACGGCCCGTAAGGCACTGAATGCCCTGGAGTCGGACCTGCGTATCCCGTCGCGTTTGCGGGGGCTGGTAGGGCCCCGGGTGCCCAGTTGCGACACGATCGGCCGGGTGTACGCCGACATGGAGAGCCTGGGCCTGCGGGAGATGCTTTGCGGGGTGGCCCACCGGCTCAAACGCAACAAGGTGCTGGCCAACGGCGGAGGCTGGTACTTCGCGGCGGTGGACGGCCACCACTTTTTTCGCCAGCCGGAAACGCTGTTGCCCGCAATGCCAGACGCGAACGCTCATCATCGATGAGAAGGAGGTGACCGAGTACTATCACCAAGGCGTGGTCTGTCATCTGATCGGGTATGACATCGCGGTGCCGCTGGACGTGGAGTTGCTGCGGCCCGGCGAAGGCGAGGAAACGGCGGCCAAGCGGCTGCTCGAGCGGGTGTTTGACCTCTATCCCCGCTTCTTCGACGTGGTAGTCGGCGACGCCCTCTATCTCGACGCCCCCTTCATTAACTTCTGCCGGGAGCACGGCAAGCACGCGATCGTGACCATTCGCGGCGACAATCGCCTGTTGCTCCAGGACGCCCGGGACCTGTTCGGCCAGCAGGATCCGGGCGAGTGGACCGAAGCGGATTGCCGCGTGCAGTATTGGGACGTCGAGGGCTTCACCTCCTGCGAAGGCGTCAAGGACCCCCTCCGGGTGCTCCACACGCTCGAGACGACCCGCCGCCGCGAGCGCATCGCCGGGCAATGGCAGGAAACCGAAGAGACGCACTCCTGGTACTGGGCGACCACCCTCTCCCCGCGGCAGCTCTCCACCCGCCGACTGTGGCGCGCCGGTCACGGGCGATGGGACGTGGAGAACGATTGCTTCAACACGCTGAGCACCCATTGGGGCCTGAACCACTGCTACAAGCACGACCCTACCGCCATCGTGAACTTCACGCTCACGCTGTTCATCGTCTTCGTGCTGGTCCAGTGCTTCTGGCTCCGCAATCTGAAACCGCAGCGGCGTGCCCAACTCACCCTGATCGCCCTGGCTCGGGAAATCGACCGGGGGTTGATCGGCTGCCGTGCGCCGTGGCACCGCCAACTCACCCGCGGCCCGTAGACCGCCACCCGCTCCGCCCTTTTCTCCTACGTGCTGCCGTTCCCGCCTCGCCGCGTCCAGCGCGCTGACACTGCGGCGTCCTGAGGGCATCCCCCGCCTTGGCCCGCACCGAGCCCGGCCCCCCCCTCGAAACTGCCCCAGGCCGCCTCTTCCGTCCCTAACGATCCATAAAGCACGGCGCCACAACACCTTCCGGTCACGTCCGTAAACCCAAATCGACCGACTTGCGGAACTGCTGCACAATATGGGCTTTGCTTGACTCGGGTCAGTGGCCGGATTATAATTGATCTGTCCATGGGCGGCGGTATGGTGCGAACATGTCGGGACGCCAGGAGTCAAGGGGATAGCCATGAAGCAGATCAACCTTTGGCGCGTGACCAAGGAAGACGACGGGCGGACGATGGCTGTCCCCATCAACGCCGTGGGGATTACAAAGAGCAAGCATGAGCTGGAGGAGATCCTGGTCACGACCCCGGAGCTGCTCATGCCCGGCCTCACGTTGGTTGGACGCCAGACGCCCACAGAGGGCGGACCACTCGACCTGTTGGGAGTGACCGAAGACGGTCGGTTGGTGGTGTTTGAACTGAGGCGCGGTACGCTCACACGCGAAGCCATCGCGCAGGTAGTCGATTACGCTTCGTTCTTGCACGAACTGGACTACGAGCAGCTCTGCAAACACATCGAAGACCGCTCCGGCACCGGAGGTGTCCTGGCTATCGACGACTTTGATAGCTGGTACTGTGAGCAGTTCTCCAGCGATTCGAAAGCGCTCTCTGGGTCGCCCGCCATTGTCCTGGTGGGCTTGGGAGTTGATGACAGAGCCCGTGGTACGGTCGAGTTCCTTTCTGCCGGGGGCATCGACATCTCGTTGTTGACGTTCCACGCCTTCGAGATGGACGGACAAACTCTGCTGGCAATGCAGACGGAAGTCGCAGCGCAGCAGGAGCGCACCACGAAGCAACAGCGGTACACTATTGAGTCCTGCGCAGCTAATGCACGGGTGCCAGCTGCAGCTTGCATGCCACTCCCGTGAATCGTAGGGGCGGACAAGCCGCCCCTGGCGTCCGGCGATCATCGGCAACGAAGGCGTCAATCAGGCCGCGCTGACCGCGCTCGTTGAGAAACTCGGTTCAGCCACGCTGTTTGAGCCGAATGTTACTTCCTTAATCGGAACGTCTTTGTATTAAGGCGGTTTGGCCTCACGGCGGGGGACGGTGAGGTAGGGTTTGGGGCGTCGTTTTCGGGCGTGGGGCTCGAAGCGGTCGGGGCGGTCGCCGACACGGTGGGCAGCGATGGCCGCGAGCATGGGCGGGTAGAGACGATGAACGGCGGACGAACTGGACGTCCCAAGGTGCGTGGCGAAGGCGTGAAGCGTCTGCACTGCGACCTTGAAGCTCAGCGACCGGGGCAGAGCGCTGTGCTCGACGGCGGTTTGGGCCATCAGGGAGCGGATCAGGTTGTAGGCCAGCAGATGAGCGCAGATATCCTTCCGCACGATCTCGGGCGACTTGCCCCGCAGTACGTCCATCGCCAAGGTGATCTTCAACGAGCGCAGATCAAGTTCCGCGTGCCGGCGGGCGCGGTACAGGGCCGCGATGTCGGCGGCCGGATAGAGTTCGCCGTCGAGCAGCGTGGTGGCCACGGTGAAGGATGCCAGTCGAAGCCAAGCCGCTCTTCCGTCCTGACGTCCTCCGACCGCATCTGGCGGCGTTCTGCCCCACGTGATCCGAACGAATGGCACTAGCTTTGGCGACTGCCTGGCCGCCACTTCGCCAGACTGCCTATCTTGACACGGCTCCGTCTACGATTTCGGTTTCCCGAGTCTTTTCGAGCCGAGCGACCAAACATGCCCGTGGTGTACTTGCGTATAGACAGCAACGGTTGGTCACGATGACCAGCCGGACGAACCCCGACGAAGCAGCCGCTTCGACCGAGGGAATGGAAGTACACCCAGGCGTTTCCGCCTAAGAACGTGATCCGCCTGCATCGCATTCTGCTCAGGCGGCCGGAATCGCCGTGAACTTCAAGGCGGTTCCATGGCGAGCCTGGATGCGGTGCGCGCCCGCTTTGCGCGCAATGAGGGGCTCCCATTCGCGGACATTTTGACCGAGGCCAGCATTCGGGACGTTCTCAATGAACGTGGCGTCCGGTTTCGGGACCGAGTGTTCAGCCCGGTCACGACCATTTGGGGGTTTTTGAGTCAGGTGCTCGGCGAAGACCACAGTTGCCGTGATGCCGTATCGCGAATCATCGCGCATCGTGCGGCCAATGGCATGGCGGTTTGCTCGCCCAATACGGCCAGCTACTGCAAGGCGCGGAGTCGTGTTCCCATGAGTGTCCTCTCCACCTTGGCAAAGCGAACTGCGGAGGAGTTGCAGACGAGCGCCGGCGACCTGTGGAAATGGAACGGCCGATCGGTGTTCATCGTCGATGGCTCGCATGTCTCCATGCCCGACACCGCAGAGAATCAAGCGTTGTACCCCCAGCCGCCGACGCAGCAGCCGGGACTCGGTTTTCCGCTCGCCAGGATCACGGTGGCGTTGTCTCTGGCGACGGGCGCCTGTCACGATTTGGCCATCGCGCCGTACAAGGGCAAGGGGACCGGCGAAAAGACGCTTTTCCGACAGATGTACAACACCCTCAACCCCGGCGACGTGGTCCTTGCCGATGCCCTATTCGACGATTACTTCATCGCCTGCGAGTTGTGCCATCGCAATATCGACCTCGTTGCTCGCGTTCAGCACGAACGTGTGGAAAGCAGGACAGCACAAAGCGGACCTGACGGCGACATCATCGTTTGGCAGCGTCCCAATAAGCCGCACGGAATGACGGGAGAACAGTACCGGAAGTACCCTAAGCAGCTCCTGATGCGGCAGGTGGCCATTGACGCTCGCGACAAGAACAATCGTGTCGAGCAGTCTAAGGTCCTCACCACGATTCTCGACCAGTCGATCGATGGCGGGCAGATTGGTGACTTGTACGAACGCCGGTGGGACGGAGAAGTGTTCCACGCGCAATGCGAGGAAAGAGACAACTTGTATCGGGGGGGCCGATCGTCCTATAGTCGACGTATCGGCGTTGCTGAAGTTGGCCTGCTGGTGCCAGCAGCGCAAGCATTCAGGTTCAGGAGGAAGCCCATGCGAGAGGTCAAGGAAGACGTCCCCCCCCGCGCCCGACGGGACGCCATCAACGTGTCCCTCTGAAGCAGTTCTGGGAGGCAGTGCCCCCGTCCACGCGACAGGAGGTGCTACGAACGTTAAGCCGGCTGGTGGCCCAGAGGCTGGAGTCGCCGAGTCGAGAGGAGGTGCCCGATGAGCGCCTCTGAGATTTCGGCAAAGCCCTCGGGGAGAGTCTCCCGCGAGGTTGCCCCCGGCGGGGCACCGAGCGGGTCGGAGCCGCTGTCGGGTGCGAGAAAGATTCAATCGCAACATCACGAGCGGCTGGCGGTGGTTTACGTCCGCCAATCGAGTCCCCAGCAGGTGCTGGCACATCGCGAGTCTGCGGCGTTGCAATACGACCTGGCCCAGCGTGCGGTGGCGTGGGGCTGGCCGCAGGAGCGAGTGCTGATCATCGACGAAGACCAGGGGCAGAGTGGCAAGTGGGCCGAAGGCCGGCTGGGATTCCAGCGGCTGTTGGCCGAGGTGAGCTTGGATCATGTGGGGCTGGTGCTGGGCATCGAGATGAGCCGCCTGGCCCGCTCCAACAAAGACTGGCATCAGTTGCTGGAGTTGTGTGCCTTGTTTCGCACGCTGCTGGCGGATCAAGACGGGCTGTACGATCCGACCAACTACAACGACCGCTTGCTGTTGGGGCTGCACGGGATGATGAGCGAGGCGGAGTTGCACATCCTGCAAGGTCGGCTCAACGCGGGGCGGCTGAACAAGGCCCGGCGGGGCGAATTGCTCAATCATCCCGTAACCGGCTACATCCGCGTGCCCGGGGACCGTCTGGCGTTGGACCCGGATGAGCAGGTGCAGGCGGTGGTGCGGCTCTTGTTCGATAAGTTCGCGGAGTTGGGGACGGTCAACCGGTTGCTGCAATACCTCGTGCGGCATGGAATTCAGCTGGGGATCCGCCCGCATTTCGGCCCCAACCGCGGCAACCTCGAGTGGCGGCGGCCCTGCCGCGAGACGCTGTTGAACATCCTGCACCATCCGGGATACGCGGGGGCCTACACTCATGGTCGGCGACCGACCGATCCCCGCCGCAAGATTCCCGGCCGGCCGGGCACAGGCCGGCGCGTGGCCTCGTGGCAGCAGTGCGAGGTCTTCCTTCCCGACCGTCATCCAACCTACATCACCTGGGGGCAGTTCCTGGCCAATCAGCAGCAGTTGGCCGACAACCGGGCGCAAGCGAAATCCCGTGGCGCCCCGCGGGAAGGGCCCGCCTTGCTGGGAGGCTTGTTGGTGTGCGGCAAGTGCGGCTGCCGGATGATGGTTCGTTAGGCCGGATCGCCGCCGCGGGCCAGTTACGTGTGTAGCCGCCGCCAAATCGAATATGCCGAGCCGTTCTGCCAAAACCTTGCTGGAAAGGTCTTTGATGAATTGATTGCGTCTCAAGTGCTGCGGGTCTTGGAGCCGGCGGCTCTGGAGTTGAGCCTCCAGGCGACAGAAAACAGCCAACAGGAGCGACAGCGCCTCCACCAACAGTGGCAACAGCGGTTGGAACGGGCGGGTTATCAGAGCGACCGGGCCGGCCGGCAGTATCATGCCGTCGAACCGGAGAATCGCCTGGTGGCGCGGCAACTGGAACGTCTCTGGGAAGAGTCCCTGGGGAAGCAGCGCGAGTTGGAAGAGGCCTACCACCGCTTCCTCCAGGAGCAACCGCCGGAACTCACGGCCGCCGAGCGGGAGGCAATCCGCGCTCTGGCTTCCGATGTCCCCGCCCTTTGGAATGCGGCGAGTACGACAGCCGCCGATCGAAAGGCTCTTGTCCGGCACTTGGTCCAGCGGGTGGTCGTGGCAGTCCAAGGGGACAGTGAGCTAGTGGACGTGTCGATCCATTGGGCGGGCGATTTTACCAGCCAGCACCAGGTCATCCGCCCCGTGGCCAAGTACGAACAGTTGCACAACTACCAGGAACTCCTCGCTCGGGCCATCCAGTTGCGGGACCAGGGGCAAACCACCTCGCAGATCGCCGCGCAGCTGAACCGTGAGAGTTGGCGTCCGCCAAAGCGTCGGCCCACGTTTAACGGCCCGATGGTCCGGGCGCTCCTGTCGCGACGTGCTCGACCAGGTCCGCGTCCGCGTGCCAAGCAGGCCGGCACTCTTCTCGGTCCAAACGAGTGGTGGTTCCCGGATCTGGCCCGGCAACTGGACATGCCGGATCCCACGCTGTACAGTTGGCTGCGCCGCGGCTGGGTCCATGCCCGCCAATTGCCCGGCGCCCAAGGTCGGTGGATCCTCTGGGCCGATAAGGAGGAATTGGCTCGCCTGCTGCGGTTACGCACGTGTCCTCACACCTGGGCCGACCAGCCGCTCTTCCGTGAGCTTACGACTCCCAAACCTCGAATCCAAGACAAATAGCGGGGCCTTGCTTAACTACCATGGCCCATGGAAAACATCGACAAAAGTTGTGACAAAGGAGGCAGTATGGGTGGCAGACGGAAGTCGATATCCGGTCGATCAAGTGCACCATGCAGATGGACATCCTGCGTTGTAAGACGCGCGACATGGTTCACAAAGAGGTTTGGACTCACCTGCTGGCCTACAACCTACTCCGCACGGTCATGGCCGTTGCCGCGAACGAGCACGGCATCGAGCCGCGCCGGGTGACCTTCAAGGGAGCCAATCAGGTTTTGACAGCCTTCGCTCCGAAGATTGAGGCCGCTCGGCCAGAGGAACGCCCGCGATTGATTGATGCAATGCTCGCGACGATCGCTTACCACCGCGTGGGCGACCGTCCCGGACGCTGGGAACCACGGGCACGCAAACGACGGCCGAAGCCAGCCGTCAGGCTAATGCAGCCTCGTCACGTTGCCAAGCTGCCGCAGAACCGGTCCAGGTGGTTCTAACGCGCAATCGCGCATCCACTAGCCCCAACGAGCAGCCTCCTCGGTATCTGCCGGGTCGCCACATCGCCATCGACGATGGCTTCATCGCCTCTCGGCCTTGCCGCCGAAAAACAAGGCATCAAGGCGCCCGCACGAGCCGCCCCGCACCAAGACGGAGCACACCACGCTGCCGTCACTCACCCCCCGGCGCCGGCATCGCGGGCGCGGGGAGCTTAAGCTAGTGCCATTCGTGATCCGAACTGGACATCCCCCCGTCTTCTTGGGGGAGCATCGATCCCGTGGACGCTCGCGTGATGTAGTGATGGAACCCGCCGCGAGACGTGGGAAGCGAGCAAACCAGCCATCGGCCGCTCCACGCTGCCTCGCCGCAGCGCGGTCCTCACAGTGACCTCAAACTCCCGGTCGTTCCCCCCTTGCCCCCCACCGTGGTGGAGTGCTAGAATTCCGGCTGGACGAGAAGTACGGTATCGGGGTACCGTCCGCGTGTTCTTCGTATCCAATACCGCAAACTGAGTAACTGGAGGCCCCCCAATGAAGGTATCCGAGCCCAAGCCGGTCAGCGGCCTACCCACCTATGAGACACCGAAATATCGAATCGTCAGGCCGTGCGCCAGTCAAACGTTCACCACGACCATTAGCGCGGTCTCCGAAAGGGCGGTCTCCAGGAAACCTGGTGCGGCTTCATCAAAGAAGAAGCCATAGTCGCATCGCCTTCAAACGCCTCAAGACGTCTGGGAGCCGCGATCCGCCGTGCTCCGGGAGAATTCGTTGCTCCGCAGGTGCGAGACATGCAACCACCCGACAGGATTCCGCTTGTGGCCCCAAAGGTCTGCTTCGAGACCAAGGCCGGTCACACGTATCTCTACAATCCGGAAGTCCAGACATACGTGCTGCTGGACAATCAAGTAAGCATCGACATCGTCTCCCTGTGCGACGGACGCAGGACGATGATCGACATAGCGAACGCGATAGACTCTCGTTACCAAGCTGCAAATCCGCCCGCCGTTCTCATTGACGTTAGGAAGATGTTGACTCTGTTGCACGAAGAGGAATTCGTTCTCTTGGAAGACCCTGCCGAATGAGTTCCAACGAGTTGTTCCTTCATGTTGTCCACGACGGACATGTGGCTGGCATGGGTCTCGTGTTCTCGACCCATGGGGACCTGCTATGCGCCCTGCCGGCAGACGCGGTTGAGCGGATTCGAGGTTTTGTTGACGACGCGCCTTCTCCTCCTTCAGTCCGATACAGAGTCGTTGATCCCCGTACATGCCGAGACTTTTCTGAACCTTCTGTTAAGGCTGCTATCGACCGCTTCAATTGCTACTTCGCGCGGCTCTTTCGCAGGGGCAGCCCCCTGTCTGACAGCTACCCGCTGTTTGGGAAAGTGATCAAGGAAGTTCTGTCTGGGTTCATAGATCGTGCCACCACGATCGTCGATTTCGGCTGCGGGCACGGATCGTATGAACCGCTTCTTCGCACGTTTGCCACGAATGTCCTTTCCCTCGATATCGACGCACCACCCGGCCCCGACGCTCAAGTGCCTGATATGAGGCCTTTATGCCCCAAAGGAACAAACGGCAGTGCGAGTTTCGAGCTGGGCACGGCTGATGCCGTGCTTTGCGCCTTCGTACTTGAGCACGTAGCTAGCCCCAGAGAAACCTTGTCCAGAATCAGAGGCCTGCTGAGGAAGGACGGAAAACTCATACTCGCAATCCCTTCGCTAGATCTAATTGAGACGTTGCGGGTTTTCCTGCTGCGGCGGAAGATGACGTTGCCGATACACCACTTGAGGACTTTTGGGATCGCCTCGTCTGGCTATTGTGAGTCGGTATTCCGCCTACGCAGGCACCTTAGACGGAGTGGTTTCAGGGTGGTGCATGTCGCCGGAGTGAACGTGTTCAAACCATCGCATTCAATCCTTGCGCGACTGAACTCGTTCGTAGGGAGCGTGTTTCCATTCAGGTACCTTGGTGCTCAGACAGTAGTGGTTGCCCAGAGAACATGAGCCGAATATCAATCGCGCACTTCTGGGAGCGATACGCAGAACGTTTCGCGGGACCGGGGCCGCCCGAGGAGCTGCCGCCGGAACTGGGCTATGGCGCCGTCTTTGACCATTTGCTAGGAGAACTGACACGTCACGACGTCCGAGTGGCAGCGGACGGATTCGTCCACGTGGTTTGCGTGGATTGTCCGTATTCGGAAGACCCCAAAGAGGATATCTGCGAGAGCCACATCGGTTTGCTCAAGGGATTCCTGAAGGCCGGTGGCCGCGCTGCGTCGGCGTGCAAGAGGACATTCACTAACAACGTATGCAATCTTGTCTTCACGTGCTGACCCGCCCATGAATAGGCCCCTCCAAGTCTTGTTGGTGTTCCCGCCAGTATGGTCGCCGGATGCGCCGTATCTTAGCACCCCCATCCTGACGGCTTACCTGAAGGCCCACGGCGTGCATGTCGTACAACGCGACCTGAACGTCGCCTTCTGGCGGCATCTCAACGAGCCCGCAAGCGTCAGGCAGGTCTATGCGAAGGTGCAAGAGAAGTGGGAGGAGCTGTCACAGAGGCAAGACATGAGCCAGGGGGAGGAGCGTTTGCAGATCCTGCTGGCTGGCGTGAAAGCACTCGGCGTCGAGCAATTCCTAACGGAAGTCCGCGACGGCGTGATCGACAGGGACAGTTACCGACAGATCCTCCAGGCCGCGAATGGCTTCGCCGGAAGCGGGAGGCCCGCGCACGCCACCCAAGACTGTGAAGATCAGACCGGAGACTACTCCGATCCGCTATTCTGGTGCGTGTCTCTCAGCCGATACGCTTCCTCCAGCCAGCGGTTGGCGCGTATTGTCTCAGACAAGAAGACAAATCCCTTCTTTGAGTTCTTCCGGCGGAGCTTGGCCAGCGAAATCTCAGGGCTGCGTCCCGGTGTACTGGGGATATCCATCGTCGCTGCGAACCAAGTGGTCCCCGCCTTTACGCTTGCCAGAGTTGTCAAGGATCTGTGCCCCGAAACGCACGTCGTCATAGGAGGAAGTTGGTGTACGCTGACTCGTCGCCAACTTGCGCCCGTCCTCGCCGCGTTCGATTGCATAGATAGCATGATCGCCTTCGAGGGAGAGGTGCCGCTCTTGGCGCTCTGCCGTACCTTGCAGGAGAACGGGGACCTCGGGACCGTTCCGAATCTCTATTTCAAGCGAGGTGGTGCTGCGGTCTTCTCGGGCCGGACGGACAGGGCGGTGGAAATGGATGACTTGCCGCCGCCGAGTTTTGAGGGCCTCCCTTTGGGCGAGTACGAGGAGCTGCAATCATTGCCTATTCAGGCGTCACGTGGCTGCTACTGGGGTAAGTGTACCTTTTGCTCCTACAGGGTCTTGGAACCCCAGTACAAGCTCAGAAGTGTACGCAGGGTCGTCACGGACCTCCTGAAAATGAAGAGTCGCTACGCGGCCGCCTCCTTGATGCTTGCTGATGCCGCCGTATCACCTAAGTATGCAGGACAACTTGCTGAAGCGTTGCTCGGCAGGAGTGTTGCCGTGGAGTGGGTGGCATTTGCGAGGCTCGATCCGGCGTTCACACCGGCTCTGCTTTCACTGATCGCGAGAAGCGGCTGTCGGCAAATCAGTTGGGGGCTGGAGTCTGCCAACGACCGGGTGTTGCAGGTCATCAAGAAGAGCGTTTCCATCGAAAACGCGGAGAGAATACTCCGGGCAAGTGCAAGCGCCGGAATCCATAACAGACTCCTCGTCATGTATGGCCATCCCACGGAACGGTATGGCGAGGCATTGGACACGGTGGCGTTCGTGAAGAGAAACTGGGAGCACGTTCACTCGCTTTCATGCAACTACTACCACCCTGAACGGGGAACCGAGATCGAGGAGCTCGCACGACAATACTCGCTCACTCTCGAAGCAGACCCGCATAGCGACTTGTCACTCGGCTATCTTTGGCAGAGCCAGCTTTCACGCTCAGAGAAGGAACTGATCGGCGACCACTACCGAAGGCTTGGCGAACGAATTCGCTTGCGGCGCGAGAACTGCGAGCACGACCCGTCAGGGCTGGTAGAGATGCTGACTAGCGATAGGAACGGTACGCTTTCCGTCCAATTGCCTGGTAGGGCACACAAGACGAAGGCTGTCAGTTACCTATCCCGGGACGCCTCCCGGCCGCGTGCGCGAAGGAGGTTCGCGGAAGTGATCGAGGTGTGACGGCCGCGCACCTGTTCGCTCGGGGCGGAGTCCCGGCGGGCACGTTCAGGCCGCGAAAGTGTGATTAGTCAACATAAGGGGAAACCTGTGCGGAAGCTCTTCTGGGACGACCCGTACTTGACGGAAACCGAGGCTACCATCCAGCGAGTGGAAGGGGTCAAGGTCCTCTTGGATCAGACGATCATCTACTCCTTTTCCGGTGGTCAACAGAGCGACGAGGGAGCGATAGGTGGCATCCCCGTTGTGGACTCGGAAATCCTGCCCGATGACGGCAGCATCGTCTATTCGCTGAGGGATGCTCCGTCGTTCGCGGTCGGAGAGTCAGTCCGGTGTGACATCAACTGGGAGAAGCGCTACCGCATCATGAGGCTACACTCAGCAACACACGTTGCGATGGCCGTCTTGTATGAATTGGAAGGCGCTTTGCCAGTCATAGGCGCAAATGTGACCAGCGATAAAGGCAGAATAGATTTTCGATGCGACACGTCCCTCACCGCATTAGTTCCAAAGATCCAGAAGCGCGCTGACGACATCGTTCAGCAAGATCTCACAATCGTTACCCAGTTTGTCGAAGTTCCGTCCAGCGGAGAGAAGCGAATCTGGATGATTGCTGGCCTCGGGGAGCATTGGGCAATCCCGTGTGGCGGCACGCACCCCAGGAGTACCGGCGAAATCCGGAGCCTTACGGTTAAACGGAGGAATCTTGGAGCCGGGAAGGAGCGATTAGAGGTTACTTTAGTTGCGATCTGCTAGCGGCGGTCAGGAGTGCAGACGATGAAAAGCTATGTCTCCAGCGTAATCTATCGAGAAGACGGAGCGTGCTTCCTGCGCGTGCCGAAGTATCTTTGCCAGAGTGTCGGCATTCCGGATGGTGTGTTCTTTGCCAACCTCTTCGTTCGGCAGGACGTTCCCAACGCGAACAGGCTTGAGATTGTTATTGCACCATTTCGCCGTAGCGACCTGTCGCGCATGTACAATGTGCGCATGAGACTGAAGAACGAGAGTGGCAGTACACATAAGATGCTCTCCGTTCTGAAGGACCCCAGAGTATTTGGTATGAATGTCCATGTGATCAATGGTATTGACGCGGCGTGTTCCACCTCGGGCGAGGTGGAGGTGATAGGTGCCATTAGCGAGACGGCAGCCCTTAAGAAGATGGTTTCCGGCGACTACATGGAGATCTTCGCGGTCAACGAGAGCATAGGCGACCGCGCGGAGGGGCTCCTGCACAAGTTCCCGCCAGTACCAGCGGTCAGTGTCTCCGACGAGGGGGTCACAACGGACTTTGGGCCTGCTGAGTCTGCTCGCTTCTACGTGCATATTGACAGGTGTTTTCATGAGGCAGAGTATCCAACGCCCCTCCCTTTTCCGGTTTGTTGCGATGACTTGCCGATCCAAGTTGTGGGCGAGGAGGACGATGAATACTTCTTGTTACGTCTGGCTTGCGATAAGTGCGTGCAGGAAACGCTCCAGTGCGCGCAGTCCGCGTTCGGCCTCGGCACGGAAGGGAACGGCAGCGCTTCCTACACCTTTGTTACTATTCGCCTCGATAGTGAACGAAACGCGTTGGCCGTACTACTCAAGCCTCCTGCCGAGAGAATCTACATCTTCAAGTTGACGTTCAAACCAGATGCAAACCTGGCCAAGATCACGGATGTGCTATCGACCCAATGGCGGTTTGATTTTCGTAGCATTTCCTCTGTGATCTCGGCTGACCGGTCAGTGATAGTGGATATTGCGGCCAATGTAACAGGCTCGCGTTTTGATGGCATCCACCCCTCGGTAATGGAGCAGCTCTTGCGTCTCAGAAACGAAACTGAAGATCTGAAACTGAAAAATATTCGGATTGAGAAGGTGTTCCAGGAGGAAGGTCGGACGTACCCGACCGATGAAGAGGAGCTTGATCTGTTCCGAATCCACAGCTTCGCCCTGATGCGGACTGTGGGAGTACCTGCCACCTTTGTGCCGCAAATAGAGAAGCGGCCCACGTTGCCGTTGCCGCACGAAGTTGAATATGGGCGTGAGATGGTGGCCTGCTGCAAAGAGATCTGTAAGACAATCGCCGACAATGGCTCAATCACGCAGTTGCAGTTGGTTGAGTGTTTCACTGCCGCCTTGTCCGGCGTCAACCTCAGTGTTGACGCAGAAGACTGCTTGGTTGCCCGTGATCATGTGCGTGTCACGGCCGCAGATGGCGACTCCCGAACCTGGCAGGTCTGCGCGAATGCCAAAGGGGCTTTCGTGGTGTCCTACTCCGGTCAGCTAGATGCTGAGGAGGTGCCCTTAAGGTCAGGCATCGTTCGTTTGATGGCTGATACTTGCAACACCTTCCGCCTCGAGGAGGAAGTCAGCCAGGCATTGTGCAATAGGCTGTTCCGGCTCAGTCTGCCGGGAATCGTTAGCCAAGGAGACACGGTCCTCTCCGTAAAGAAGCTGCTCGGCCGCTATAACTTGACGAAGAAGCTCGGAAGTGGTCATTTCGGGACCGTTTACAAGGCGTTCGACGACGAATCTGCAGAGTGGCGAGCTCTGAAGCTCACAGAGACCGAGCTTTCGCACACCGAGTTCAAGATCCTCTTGGACGTTAGACATCCACGGCTTCTGGAGTACTTGGATTTCGTGCAAGTTGAGGATAATTGGGTTATTTCGATGGAACTGCTTCATGGCACCACGCTCGAAGATGTCCTGGCCGACAAAGTACGCCTGAGGGACCTGCCAATGGACGAAAGGCTCGAGATTATGAAACGGGTGCTGGACGGAATCAAAGCGCTGCATGATGTGGGAATAGTGCATCTTGACATTAAGCCCGACAATCTGATGTTACTTGACACTGGTGACGTGAAGATTCTCGATTTTGGACTAGCGGGGTCAGTCAAAGCTCAGCAGTTCGACTTTACCATATCCAGGAGAAACGCAGCGTACGTCGCGCCCGAATTTCACAGGAAGGATAAGGAGTCTATCCACTATTGGACAGACATCTTCGCATTGGGGGTCGTGTTTTACGAACTGCTTTTTGGTACGCATCCCTATCCCTCTTACGCGGACTACCATAAGGGCATTGGGACGAAGCCGGAGGCCGTTGACTTGACTCGGCAGGTCGCACTCAGATTCCACAAGTTTAGCGAGTTCTTTCAGAAATCTCTGGCGCTAAATCACCTCGAAAGGTACAAGGACGTAGCTCAGATGGAGCAGGGACTCACAGATGCACTCAAATGAGCCCGCAGGCTTCGCGGGCACTTCTGGACATGTTGGTGGGAGTGACGACATGAATCAACTTATTTTTGCACGGAAGACCTCGGGGCTAGTAAAGGGCCTGAGTTGGTTCGACGCTTTCCTACTTGTGATATCCGCGCCAGCAGGATCTGGGATTCTGTACTACTCCGTTTCGACCGCCTCGGAGTATCCCGGAGCCAACGTCGCGCTGAGCTTCCTGATCGGGATGTTCGTCATCCTCCCCGTCATTTTCCTCGCAGCGATTAGCTCAAACGTGATTCCAAAGTCCGGGAGTCTGTACGTGTTCATCAGCCGAATCGTGAGCCCCGGCATAGGATTCGTCACGGCGAGCCTGTTCTTCTTGGGGTATACGCTCAGTATTGGAGTGGTGGCGTTCGTCGTGACCCAGGTGGTCGGCGGAATCCTGGTGAACGCCGGGATGGCCGGGGGGGCCTCGGCCGTTCAGCAGTTCGGCGAGCTTCTTCAGAACCCCTACTGGAGTGCGGTTGGCGGTACATGCCTCGTTCTTCTGACGTGGGCCATTGTGCTCCGAGGGATTCGGGTTTTCCGCAACGTGATGCGTGTGCTTTTTGCAGTCACTGTCGTAAGCGCTGGCATCACGGTGGTCTGCTTCCTGCTCGTCAGCCACGAGGGAGTAGTCCAGCAGTTCAACAGCAACTGGGGCGAGAACGCCTACCAGCGCGTGATGGCCCTGGCAACCGAGAAGGGATGGACGGCACCGGCCTTCTCGTTGCCGTCCACGTTGAATCTCCTACTCGTCGTACTCTTCTCCTATGCGGGCCTCGAATTGATCAGCTACGCGAGCGGGGAGATCTCGCAGGCGGAACGAAAGGCGATGCGAGCCTACATCTGGGCGGGTGTGTGTCTCGGGGCGATCTATATCGCCATCGCTTTCTCGGCCACGAGGGCGTTCGGCGAGTTCGTGGGGGCGTACGACTTTCTCGTGAAGAACCACGCCGAAGCCCTGAAGGAGGTGATGCCCGCGATTAGTCCATCCATCCCGTTCTATGTGGCCTCCATCATGCCGAACCCATGGCTGGGCGTCGCGATCTCACTGGGTTTATCCCTTTGGCTGGTGACCACGATGATCCCGTACTTCTTCTCGCCTTCACGGTTGATCTTCGCTCTGGCGATGGACCGGGCGATTCCCGAGTCGATGGCGGACGTGAACCCGCGAACCGGTGCCCCTACCAAGGCATCCCATCTGACGCTGTTCTTCGCCCTCGTCGGAGTCTTTTTTAACCTCATGAACGTCGGGACTGTTTTGGGGACTATTCTCTTTAGCGCCGTCTTCGTCTACTGGCTCTACGGCCTGTCGGCGATGTTGCTGCCCTACAAGAACCCGGAGCTTTTCGCAAGGGTCCCTCTTCAAGCGAGCCTACTGGGAGTCCCTCTGCTGAGCGTCGTCGGCGCGATAACGTTCGGGATCGGATGGTTCGTCATCTTCATTGCCGCACGGCAGATGTCGATGGACGTGGTGATTGCACTATGTGTTTACATGACGCTGACCATGCTCTTCTACGTGGTGAGGCTCCAGAAGAACCGGGAGCGAGGAATTGACTCCTACCAAGTCTACGCTCAACTGCCCCCGGACTGACATGCAATGTCTCGCGTGCTATTTGTTACCGACCCGCACGGTGCTGACGCCGTCCTCGAAAAGAGCTTCCGAGCGATTCGGGAGTACGAGGTCTCCCTCTACATCCTCGCCGGGGACTTGTCTGCCAAGGACATCCGCCCGATTGTTCGAGTCGGTGACGGGCGTTACTTAGCCGATCGCGGCGGACGACACGTGGAATTGGCCGAGTCGGATGTTGGAGAAATCGAGCGGCTGTTCTCGTCAACAGGTCACTATCACTTCCGTTGCAGCCCGGATGAACTGGAAGACCTTAAAGCGAACGAAGACAGAGTGGTGCGGCTGATCGACGAGAAGACCTTGGAGAAACTGGCGTATTGGGCAGATCAGATATTGGCGTCCGTTGACTTCAGGAAGACACGGGTGTTGATGACGCCCGGAAATGATGACCTCCGTGACGTCGATGATCTCTTGAGACAGCTTGAGGATCGCGGCATACATTCCCACATCAACCAGCCTGTGTCGATAGGTGCCAACGAAGTAGTCAGCCTCGACTACAGCAACCCGACGCCCTGGCACACACCGAGAGAGGTAACGGAATCGGAGTTGAGCGACAAGATCGAGGAGCTTGTCCAACGACTCGCACGTCCGGACAACGCTATCTTCAACTTCCACTGCCCGCCACGACGCACCAAGCTTGACCTTGCACCGGAGCTTGACGGCAACCTGAAGCCGGTCGTCGGCCTCGGAGCGATCAGATCAGTTCATGTTGGGAGCTCGGCCGTGCGGACCGCAATTGAGCGACATCAACCAGTTTTGGGCCTCCATGGCCACATTCACGAGTCCCCAGGCGAAGAGACCATCGGACGGACAGTTTGCCTGAACCCTGGTTCGGAGTATTTTGACGGGACGATGCACGCTTACATCATCGAGCTTAGCAATGATGGGAACGTGGCTAGTTACCACCGAATCCAACGTTGAAGATGGACGACCTTGAGAACCGGAAGAATGACGCAATCCTGGCTTGCTCATCGAGGATACTCGAAGGAGCCAAGACTGCTGGTATTGAGATTCGTCTCGTTGGGGGAGTGGCCATCTATTCAATGTGCGAGGCCTTTCAGCAAGTGATTAGCAGCGGTCGGGAGCCGTTTTCCGACATCGACTTGGCAACCACGTCGGAATACGTGGAACGATTGGAGGGCCTCTTCCGCAAATGGGGATTTGATCAGAACCGGGAAGTCAGAATCTTGTTCGGACGCCACCGGCGAGTGTTCTACACTGAGCAGAGCATCGGCATCGACGTTTACGTTGACAAGCTGGCCTTGTGCCAGGAGATCCCCATACGAGATCGGCTCTCCCTGGACTATCCGACGTTGTCATGCACGGATCTCCTGCTCTCGAAGATTCAGAACGTCTCTCCGAAGGCAAAGGATCTGTTTGACCTACAGGTGCTGCTCCAACACGTCGTTCAGCCATCGGTAGCTGACGAGTTCGACCTCAATTACATATCGCGACTGTGCGGTCGTTGGAGCTGGTGGCGGACTTTCAAGCTGAATCTGCTGCGGCTGCGAGAACACTGCGATGAGGTGGCCTTTGGTGACAGCGAAGGCGCACAGAGGGTTCTGCGGGAGATAGAGACCGCCGTGGACGGTGAGAAGAAGCCGTTGCACTGGAAGTTGCGAAACCTGATTGGAGATCGAGTGCGGTGGTACGAGATCGTGGAAGACTGAGGTGTCGGGTGCATCACTCTTGAGCTGCCGGGCGGAACGGAATCGCCCTCGTCGCGTTAAACGACGTGGCAGGATTCGCTCGTGTCACTGGGCGCGTTAGAACCGGCCACGGATGGGCGCGTTAAAACCGACAGTTGAACGGATGTGGGGTTGCGGTTTACTATGTCGTGTTGGTTGTGTGGTTGCAAGGGGTTCCCGAGCCGCTGTGGGCCTCGGCGGTGAAGGCGGCGGGGGCTTTCGGGATCCACCGGACGGCCAAGGCATTGAGGGTTGACTACTACGCACTGAAGAGGCGGGTCGAGGGGAACTCTGGCGGTGACAAGCGTGCTGGGCGGAGGTCTGCTATCACTGCCAGCAAGGCGGCGGCTGGTGCGGCGACGTTCGTCGAATTGCCCCCTGCGGCCTGGCTCGGCTCTGGTGAGTGCACCATGGAGCTGGAAGCCGGCGGCGGGGCGAAGCTGCGGGTCCATTTGAAGGGGCTGGGGTCACCCGATCTGGCGGCGCTCATGGGGGGTTGGGGGTGTCTCTGTGCAGGCATCCCGTGCGACCACCAGCCGAGAACGACATTTCGGACGCGCGATCGATGGGCACGTCCGTCAACGGATCCACCTTGGCGAGTTCAATCTGCCATCGCGAGTCCGGCTGGGTGAGAGGCTTGCTCTGGCACTCGTCACGTGGTCTAATTCCCCTCCAAGGAGGGTGCCAGGACAGAATCAGTACAACTGAGTTCTATTTCGGCCCGATTGGCCAAGGGGAGGGTTGAGATGCCGGCACAGGTCAGTCCCGTCAATCTGCGCCGAGACGACTCGGACACGGCAGGAATCTACGACGGCCGAAAGGCGGCCAGCGCGACGCACGTGGCGGACCTCCACGAGTTGCTGGAGGAATTCGGCATCCGGCTATTCGAGGGACTCTCTGCCCCGCAGCACGATCCCAACGTGTTCGGATTGCTCACGGAATGGGCGGTCCGCGAGTTCCAGATCTACGCCGCGATGCCCAATCTCCGCAAAGGAAGCGGCGCTACTGCGACCCACCCTTCGAATCCGGCGCCCTACACGGGACCGGTCAGCGGCTATGTCGACGAGGCCACCCGGGCCGCGATGACCGTTTGGAAGACCAACGACTTTCGCGTGCCGGTCGTCGTCTCGTCGTTCGCCAAGTCCAGCTACGCGTCGACGAAGCCGGAACTCGACGCGCTGCCGTTGACGGCGACGCCGATCTCGGGAGGCGCCAACCTGTGGCGCCACAATCAATACCCGCACGAAAAAGCAAACCGGATGTTTGCCCGCGACCTGAGCGGGCTGTACACGCGGCCGGGATCCGACCTGAAGCAGTACCACGTACTGGGCGGCTACACCAATGCTGGGTCCAAGGGTGTAGGTTCCAGGGCGATATACCACAGTTGGGAAGAGGCGGCTGTCCATCACAGTGATTTCGGTCCAGTGCCGTCGGCTGACCTTGCCAAGACCGCTTTTTACTCGACGTTTCGCACCGTGGCCGGCGTTTCGCGCGTTGAGTGCGAGGGCTTCTACGATGTGTTAAACGCCTATGATCGAGCGATGCTGTCCTTCGGCTTGGTCCACTGGACGCTGTTCGACCGAATTAGTCAGACGTCACCTGACCTTGGCACTGCCGAACTCCCAGCCGCGTTGGCCTACATGGAACAGGCCGCCGGATCGGCCCCGTTCCGCGACGCGTTGAAGAGGTTCGGCATTGGGTTCGCCGCCCCTTGGACGCATCGCTCGGGCAGCGCCAGTGGGCTCTCCTTGCGCAACAGCCAACTGGGGAACTACAAAGGGCTGACGGCCGTCCAGGCGGCCGACGGCCGATTCGACGAGCGAACCTGGACCAAGGACGAAGCGACTCAGTTCAAAGCTTGGCATTGGTTCTACCGGTTCGCGATGGCCGGGCGGCTGCGGCCCCAACTGCGCAAGCCAATGTGGGACTTGGCAAGGATGCGAATCCGCGATTTACTCGGCGCCTCCTGGCCAACCGGCGGAACGTTTCCAACGGTCGGCGGGCGGCCGGCGACGATCGGCGAGACGATGACCTCGGAACGCGCCATCGCCCTGCTGCTCCGCTGGCACGTGCTTCGACCGGGGGCGTTGATCGGGCCAGCAAGCGGCTCGGACCCCAGCCATCGGGATCTACGCGCGATCTGGTCGTCGGCCACCAGCGATGGAGGCGGGCCGTTTCCCGCCTCAGTGGCGAGCTGGGGCGACGACGAGGAATTCCGCCTGATCCGCGCGATCATCAACCACGCCAATGCGCTGGGCGACGAAATCGAGAATTCGATCAACCTGCTTTCTCAGTGGCTGTCGGTCAACGACCTGCGGCAGCCCGTGTCGCCCCCGCTGCACCACAAGATCCGCGAAATCGAAGGGGACGACCCTGCAGTCGAGCTTCATCCATTCGTGATCGACCCCAACCCTCCCGTCGAGTCGCACGTGGCTAACCCGTCGGGCACCGGATTGGTCGCCCATCCGGTCTTGCTTCAAAGTCTCAACCGAGGCTTGGTCCTCTCGCTGCCCGCCAACGACCGCGTTCGCCGCTTCATGGACAGCGTGCTGACCACACCTTTGGACACCGACGTCGGCCTGATCACGGAGAAGCCCAACAAGCAGTGGTTCATTTATGAGGTCCATCTGCAACTACCGGTTCCCGTGCCAGGGATGAACGTGCTCCGTAAGTTTGAGATCACGTTGCCTGACCCGACGGGCCCATTCTTGATCCGCGAAGTGCCGTCGGTATCCATCAAACGCGACTCGTTCAAGTTCTTCCCCGACGGGCTGCCCGCCCTGCCATCGGACGAGCCGCTGGGCAACATCAGCGTGACCGCCGCCGACCTAGCCGCCGGCCCTGTCACGGCGAACCTGACCACGCAGCTCAGGAACCTGCTAGCCAACTTCCCCACGATGAGCTTCGATCCCGGAGGCGGCCGGGTCGAGGTCGAGGAGACCGACCGGCGCTGGATCGTGTTCTTGGGCGCCGCCGCCGATGTCAACAAGCCCTACTTGACGCTGCGGCACGTGTCGACGTCCGGCGGCACGATCACCTTGTCGGTAGACCCGCCGGGCTGCTCGCAGCGCTACGGTGGCCGCGATCTGAAGCCGGGTGACACCGGCGCCAGCGTAACGGCCTTGCGAACGGACCTCCGCGCCCTCGGCTTCTTCGGTGTCGCCGCCACCGGAACCACCTTCGACCCCAACTTGCTGACCGGGGTCCGCGAGTTTCAGGCCTATGCGAAGCTGCCGAATCTGGCGCGAGCGGTTGATCCTCCCCCGCCCAACAATACGCCCTATGCCGACACGCTCGAACCGGCGACGAACGAGCAACCCTATCAGGGCCCCGTGGCGGGCGTTGTCAACGACGAGACGCGGGCCTTAATCGACTACTGGATCTCGCAGCGAAATCGCCTCCGCTGCCCGGTGGTCGTGCAGTCCTGCAGCGACGCCACCGGCGCGGCGATCGTCAACCAGAACCTGTGGGGCGCAACCGAAGACCCCACCACCAGCCATCGCATGTTCGTGGTCGACTTCACCAGCGGCGCCAAGCAGCGCAGCCCGCTGGGCGCCTTCGTCGAGCACCCGGCGGGCAACATCCGCGGCCCCCGCATCCGCAACGAGCCGAACTTCCGCCCCTCACCCGCCCTGGCCGAGGCGACTCCGCGGACGCTGTTAGACACCACCACGCCGGACGACGACCAGAAGAAAGTCTTCCGCGTGCTGCGTGCCGTTTACGAGGAAGCGTTCGGCGGGTACGTCGACGGAGTCGATGCCGCGGCACCCGGCGCCACGGGGTTGGGCGCCTTTCGGCTGAACGATCATCCGGGAACCGCGTCGATCGTCGGTAGCTTGGGCGCGCTGCTCAGCCACGCTCGCGAGTACCAGCTTGCCGACTACCGAACGGGAATCGAGGACGCCGGTGTGGCGCCGGACAAGCTCTGGCATCCGCTGGGCAGGCGCCCCGACGGAGCCGCGCTGCGGAAAGGAAACAAACTGAGGCGTCATGAGTGCGGCCTGCAACACGCCAATTACACCTTTCCGCTCGGCACACTCAAGCGGTTTGGATCGTCCGTCGGCCCGATTCGCGAGGACCAGTTCCGGAGCTGGCATTGGACCTACCGTCTGGCCCGGGCGGCGCGGCACGCGCAGCCCAACCGCCCACCGGGCTTGGGGCTCAGCGGCAGCGAATTGCTGCGAGTCAACTTGGCCGATCTCGGCGCCGCTGCCTGGCCCAACGACGACCTAAACGGGACCGGCACGATGCGGCCGTCGTTGGACTCGGTATTCACTTCGGAGCTGGCCTGGGCGCTGCTACTACGATGGCATCTGCTGCATCCTGAGGACATCATTGACAAGGAAAAGGTCCATCCTGACCTCGCCCTGGCCGTCAAGAATGCCGGGCTCAGCGCGGCGCCGTCTACTTGGGGCGACGCGGAAGAGTCGAAGCTGTTGACCGTCTTGCAGGACTATCTGGTCGCCAAGCACGCGGGAACGAATGATCCGGCGCGGCTGGCGTTGCCCGAGCTGAGTCAGTGGCCCAACTGGACCGCGGCGAACGCGACCGACAACCCTCGGGGATTCGCCCTCAACCTGACCGACTTCGTCGACACCGCCACCATCCCACTGGCGGGCCACGCCAGCGACTTGAATGCCGGCACGCTCCCCGTCGAGGTCGCCACCGCTTGCGCCACGCTCACCGGCGACACCTTCTGGACCAGCCCCACCGCCACACCGACCGTCACCGTGAAACGAACCGATGCGCTGTGGATCGCCAGCGTCGGCCTGCGCACCGTCAGCCTGGTCGCCGACGGCGCCAACCTGTTGCTTAGGCTCGGTCTACGACCGCAACGAAAGTCATTCACCACCAGCCCCGCGAAGTTGGGACCGCTGCCGCCTCCCGCTTACGCGACAACGGCCACCGGTACCGCAACCCAAACGGCGCTGTTGGAGCTGTGCCCGCCCACTCCTACCACGGGCGCCAAACAGAAGTTCGGTATCGCCTTGTTGACGCGAGAGTTCCAGAACGCAGGCAGCAGCCCGTTGAACTTCGACCAGGTGATCTTCAGCGTCGCGGGCGCCAGTAGCGCCGATCCCATCGAGGGACTCGCGATTCCCCTTCAGACGCCGCTGAACTTTGGATTCAAGTTGGCCGAGACACCCCATGCCGCCAAGGTCACTGAACCCGGTAGCGAGGAGGTCGAGCTGCCGATCCTGTCCGTGGCGCCGGATTCGCCACTGCCCGACGACATGGACCTAGCCCTGGATTTTGGCGGAGCCTTGGCTGCCGAAGACGTGATCGACATCCCCGGCGCGGCGCTGCAACTCGCGGGGCTGACCTTCGACCCCGGTCTGGGGCATGTCGTCGGCCGCCGGATACGCGCCGAACTGAGCATTCGCATTCCGTTCCTGCAGGGACCGTTCGATCTGTCTTTCGCATCCTCGGGAGACAAGCCGCCGTCCACGGCCCCGGACCCGGCCGATTACGACCGACTCGCCTGGGACGGCTCAACGTCGGTCGCCACGTTTGATCCGCTCACGCTGGCGTCCAAGCTGCCCGGCGGTTTCCCCTTCGTACTGCCGAGTAGCCTGCCGTTCGGGCTTGAAGCGGGCCTGACGGGCGGCAAACTCGACGCGAGTTTCGCGGCCGACTTAGGCGCCGCGGGAGCACAGCCGGTGATCGATCTCGGCTCGCCATTGGCGCAGCTCAAGTTGGTGTCGCCGCTGGATCTCACGCTGTCGCTGCAAGACGGATTGCGGGTGGCCGTCAAATCGGGCGAGGATCTCAATGCCGAACTGGCGATGGATCTGTTCGCCGAGGTGCTGGGCGCGACTCCCAAAGTCATCAACCACTTGTGGGAGAGCATCCCGTCGGGCGGCGCCGACTTTGGCAAGCTGCTGAAACTGACCATGCCCTCGGGCGTGGCCGCTCCGGAAGGTCCCCTAGTGACTTGGCGGGACCGCCGCCCCACAGTGGATGTGAGCCTGTTCCAGGGCTTCGACACGCCGACCGTCAATCCGCAGCGCCGCATGCGAACATTCGCTGGCGACTTGCTCGGCACGGCTGTGCCCTGCGTGGCGAAGTTCAAGGATGCAGCAAGCAAGTTCGTGCGGTTTCGCCTCAGCGATGATCAGGCGACATTTCGTCTCGAGGTGCCGATGCAGCTGGTACTCGGCAGCCAGGACGTCACCAGTACGGATCCGACCGTTTTCGAGGCCGAGGGTACGTTCGGATTCGAAGTCGGCGCCGCCGCCGACGCCGGCGCTGTGCGATTGACGGCGACTGCCTTGAAGGCCGACCCGGTCGTCACGTTGCGAGTCAACTCGGACGAGTTCGCCAAGGGATGCAGGCTGGGCGACCTGCTGTCGGTGCATGTGCCTCGCGGGACCGCATTCAGTTTCAACACCGATCCGCGGAAAGCGTCAGTGCGCTGGGACCGCGCCCGCAGCGAAGAGCAGACCGAGGGAAAGATCGTCGTTCGCCTGCCGGCGACGGCACCAGGGCATATTAGCCAGCCGGAAGAACTCGCCGAACCGGAGGATCTGCGCTTCAGCTTCGTAGTGCAGAAGCTGAGCGTCAACAACCGCGGGTTCGATCTCGGCGCCCTGGTTCGCGCCGAGAACGTCAAATTCGGAGAGGAGTTGGACAGTGGATTCGATAAAGGGGCCGGCCTCGCCGTGCAGAACGCCGAGTCCAAGGGGGGCAACGGGGAGCCGGTGGTGGGCGAGTTGTGCTTCGAAAACAGCCGCCTGACGTACGGCAGCCTGCAAGCCGGTTGCAAGCTCCGGTACTTCGACGACGCCAACGGCACCTTCAAGGTCGTAATGGCCCAGGACCCCGGCACCAAAGCGCTCAGCGTCGCCGGTTCGTTCGACATCACGGGAAACGTGGAGTACCGGGTCGACGCCTTGTACGCATTGTTTCAGTTGAAGCATCTGCATATCGGGACAAAGTGGTCGGGATCCAAGTGGGAATCCGAAGGGCACATGACCGGCGCGGTCCAATTCAAGCCGCCGCCGGGCGGCTCGGCAGGAAGCCTGGGCCCGCTTTCCGAACTGTTCTCCGGCGTGACGTGCGAATTCGAGCGGCTCAATCCCGTCAAGCTCGGCGCCGAAACCACTGTCCGGTTCCTGTTCCCGCCCAAGCAGTTCGAGTTCGCCAAGGTATTCGTGGTCGACCTCCACGGAATCGAAGTGGGGGCCGTTGAGAACGTCAAGTCATTCGGCCTGCTGGGCGACATCACCATCAAGGAGCTGCCGGGCGTCGACTCGAGCCTGACGTTCGGAGGCATCACCCTCAGCCAGTCCGGAGGATCGTTCCCCAGCTTCAGCATCAACCGCATCGGGGCCAAGCTCTCCACCGCCGGCGGATTCACCATTGAGGGCGAGCTGGAGTACATCAAGAACGAACAGGAGATCGGCTTCGGTGGTGCCGTGTCGATCGTAACCGATGCGCTGCCGCCATTGAGCGGACTGGTCAAGTTGACGTTGGCGAAGACCACCGAGGACCGCAAGACGGTCCCGACGGTGGCCGTCTACTTCGAAGCCGACTACGAACTGCCGTTGTTCGCCGAGTTCTATCTGCGTTCTTTGGGCATCGGCATCGGGATCAATCAGGCGCTGCGGGGGCTCAAACCTGAGCCGAACGCGGGACCGCTGCCGCAACGGATCAGCAAGTTTGTCGACGACCCCGAAGGGCTTCCGAACCCGCGCACGCTCTCCGCCTGGATCCCCGATCCGCCCAAGAAACGCTCCGATCTGCCCCACTGGATGCTGGTCGCCAATGGCTTGATCACGCTGACCAAAGCCCCTATGGACAGGCCGCATACGCTGCTGGGCAGCGTGCTGGTGGCGTTGGACCATCAACTGCAGTTGACCGTCGGCGTCAATGTCTGGCTGTTCGCCTCGCCCAATGAAGTCCGTTCGCGCGAGTTCCAGCGCAACCCCGTCGCTCGCGGCGCGATCGCCTTCTCCCCGCGCGAGAAAACCTTGTCCGCCTACTTCCGCACGCTGCCCGAGCCCAAGTTGGGTAAAGACGCACCGGAATTGGTGAGCAAGGTACTCAAGAACGTCCGCACCAGCTTGCGATTTCAAGCGGATCGTAACGGTGTGCTGTACGAAGTCGGCTGGCCGTGGGAGACCGAGATCGACATCCCCTCGCCGCCGTTGCAGGCCCCGCTGCGAGGCAGGTTGACGTCCGGCTACCGATACGGACTGTACCGGGGAGTGCTCGTCTACGGGCTGAATTTCGCGATCACCGTCGGCTTCGACGCCGGCGTGGGGGTCAACTTCAGCACACCGCTCGGCTCGGCGGGCGCGTCGCTCAAAGTTACCGGTTCGGGATACCTGCGGTGCTCGTTCAACGGTGCCCTCGACACCTCCAGGCTGCAACCCTACCTGTTGGGCGATGTCCGCGTGGGAGCGACGGTCAATGTGAAGGCTGAGGCGCACGTATCGCTGTCGAAGAAGATCTCGCGGTGGTTCAAGATCCGCTTGCGGATCGATTTCAGCGCCAGCTTCAACATCTCAATCACGGCCGCGCTGACCGCGGCGCTCGACTCCGATGGCATCGGGTTCGACGGCAGCGCCCATGTGTCGGTCAGCGTCAAGGGCTACCGGTTGGCAGGCCGCGTGGCGTTCAAGCACCGGGAGGAGAAGATCGAATCCGTGCGGCGGCAACTGGAGCGAGTGCTGCCGCCGCCGATTGGCGACAGGTCAGTCCACTTTGCGCCGGAAGCTGCCTTTGCGTTGGCGGCCACCCCATTGCCTAAGGTCTGGACGTACCGCCAGCGGCGACTGGCCAATCGCGACCTGCTCGCCGTCTGCCTGCTCCCCACGCCGGGCCGCGAATACCCCGGCATCCGCGTCGATCCGAATCTGCCCAACCCGCCGATCGGAGACCGTTACAAGCTTAAGCTGAAACCAGAAGGCCACAAGTGTCTGCAGGGCTTCTTGGGCGACCTCACGCCTCCAGCGCAATCAGGGGTTTACCGAGTTTGGACCGAAAGAATTGAGCACGTGCTGCTGACCGCCGCGCAGATTATGGAGGAATTCGAGCAGGATGATGACTCGGCGGCTCAAGACCGCCCCCAGGACATGACCGTGCTGCACTTCCTCGCCGCACTTTACGAGTCCCAGCCGTCCGGCCTTTCGGCGAAAACCGTGCCCGGCGAGGACGTGCAGGACTCGCGGATCCAGAATCCAACGTCGGCCGATGTCGACGACGCCACGGTGGGCGCTGCGCGCGAGGGCCAGGTCTCCCCCTATCTGCAGCGTGACAACCATTATGACTCCCAGGTCTCTGCGGCCTGCCGCCGCGACGTCCCTCCCCCTTCGTCGGGCGGAGATCCCGAGGCCCCATCCGAAGGACTCTCCACAGGTTTGATCGCCGCCGAACTGCTCGATTTCTTCCGCAACGACACTGCGGGCAGCGAGGCCAACTACACGATCGCTCCACACCTGCGCGCGATTTTGGTGTTTGACCTGTCAAGATTGGGTGCCGACGACCGGATTCGCGAGGCCGACGACCCAGTCTCGGAGCTGATCGTCTTCGACGACCCCGACACGACGCTGGCCGGCGACGTGGGCGTGACGATCGAATCGGTCACCGCGCCGGCCAACAACCGCGAGTATGACTTGCTTCCGGGACACGTCTTCCAGTCGGAATCTGAAATCGCGTTGGCCTGGGACTTCGCTTTTGAAAAGAGCCTCCCCGGCGACGACTTGCTGACGGTCTACGAGTCGGGATTCGAGCAGTTCCGCGTGACCCGTGTGAATCTGAATCGGACACGTTCCAAGCCGCGGGTGGTCGACGTCGCGCCGTGCTGGCTGGATCCTGGCGACGGCTCTTACGTGCGGCCTCAGTTCCAGTTCGTCGACCAGGACGTCAACGAAGACGTGGACGAGGGCGACTTGCTCCAATATCGCGTGGATGCGATTGGGCAGGACGGGCCGGACAATCCACTGACCTCCTGTCTGTTCAACGTGGTCAGGAACACGGTCAAGCCCTTGGCGCCGCCGGCGCAGGCAGTCGCCTTTCATGTTCCGGCGGCCAAGAAGCGTCAGGGCGGCGGAGCGGACGTGTTCGACGACGCAGGCACAATCGAAATCGGAGTGGTTGCCCCCAGCGACGAGCCGGGATTCGCCAAGACGGATCTGCGAATTCAAGCGAGGCTGGTGCCCGCCGGCCAGTTCGGCGCCTACGGATTCGACTCGCCGCCGGACGTGCAACTGGATCCGAGGCTCGCGCTTCCCGAAGCGGCTGCCCGATCACTGGCCGGCAAGGACGAAAACGGAAACGACAAGTACGTGCCGGAGATTCGTTTCGCCGAGCTACGTCGCGGACGCCCCTTGCCTTGGGAGGAGACCGAGGAATTGAAGCTGCTGGCGGGCAGCACGTGGACCGAAATCAAGATCGTCGACGAAGAGCAGCCGCGGGTGATCGGGATGCGCACGGAAGTGACCGTGGCGCAATTCCTCGCGGCCGTCGAGGCCGAATTCGGCGCCCTGCAGCAGGGCGTCGCTATCGAGGTCTCAGTGGGCCGCGTGAAGAATGGGGCTCCCAAATCGCCCATGGAACGATCGGCGCTGGCAACCTGCCGACATGCCGTTCTGATGACCGAACGGGAGACGTTGCCCGGCTTCTCCCCCAGCGACTATTTCCTCCAAGGCAACGAGGTCGCGGCGATCGAACTGCTGCCGGCCTTCCAGCCGCAACGAGCGGACGACGAGAACTTTCTCGACACGGGCATGTTCGTCGCCGAGGTTGTCGACACGTCCGTGGAGGAAGTCCCTCCGCAAGCGGCTCTGACGTGGAGGATGCCGGCGCCGGGGCAGACGTTCGATCCCACCACCGGCTTCCGCATCCACCGTGTCGACCGTCTTGATCCTTACCGCTATAGGACACGCCAACAGGGGGCCTCGCCTGTTTTCGAACGCGAAGTGGAAGTGCTTCCGCAGAGCGTGTTCCGATCGACGCCCAATTCCATTGACCTCGTGGGCATTCAGTCGAAAGGGCCTGATGGAGCCGGTTCGGAATTCACCGCCGACTGGAAACCGCTGGTTGACGCCGTTCGGCTGTGGGAACCTGCTGCCGAGCCAACCACCGCGCCCGGCTTCACCTACCAATACGCGTTCCAGCGCCTGACAACGTCGGGTACGACCTCAACGCCCAGCGAATTCCGTGAGCGTTGGCTGCACACGGACGTTCGGGCGACGCTTCAGCGGCTGATTGAGTTGCTGGCGCAACCCGCCCTGGGCGAGTACCGGAACGTCGGCGTCAACTACACGCTCGTCGGCCAGTTCGAGGACAAGGCCGATGCGCTCGTCGACACCGACGCGCAGAACGCGGCCCGCCGCGCCACGCGTTTTCTCGACGGTTTCCGAACGCTGACCGAGCAGCATACGGACCTGGACGACGTCTACGGATGGCAGGCCGCCGGCATGCTCGGACTGGCCTGCGAAGTGGTGCTGTTCGACGACCAAGGGACGCCGTTGCCGATCGACGAACTGGTTCGCCAACACGGCCTGCTGACGGAATTGGCGGAAAAGTGGGGCAGCGAGTTGCTGCCGGAGATCAGCCTCGCCTTCTTCCTCGGCGACGACGGCGAGTCGTACCTGAACACCATTCGACTGCAATACACGGGAAGCTGGCCGGAGTGGTCCACCACTCAGGGACCGCGGCCTTTTGATCTAGGAATAGCGCTGAAGACGTCCGTACTGGGGCGCAATCCCGACGACGTTGGCCTGCCGGTCTTCGACGCAGATATTGCCGACGCGGTGAGGGGAGAAACGGATCCTTGGGCCCAGCGTGCCGCCAACCGGATCCGCCGCGGAGCGGTGGTGCTGCGCGTCGATCGATTCAACGACCCGGAGGCTGTCGACACGCTGGACGGGAGAACGCTGAACGGGATAACGCTGCCACCAGCGCTGCCGTCCGTGCTTCGCGAACGGCTTTCGCTGCACGCCGAACAAGGGATTGTCGTGACGCCGATCATCCCCAAGAAAAAGTGGAAGGTGACGCGAACGAATTCGCGAGCCGATTTGCAGTTGGAGCTTGCCGATGGGACGTTGCGTGCGTATTTGAGCAACACCGCCGGCGGCCTGGCCGTGACCTACCGTCGGGCTCCCGCCAGTTCGGCGTCGCTGGGACGCCGGTTGCCCGTTGACCGGGACGGTCTGGTTCGCGCCCGGCTACCGATTCCCGACCGGCTCGCGCATCAGTACGACTTCGCGTTGGAGCTGGAGCGGCGCTATGACCGCTTGTGGCGACGCCTGCTCGACTCGACGGCGCCAACCAGCCTTGTCCCCTTCACTCACATCCGCTCGCTGGCAGTCGATCGAACCGCGCCGCTGGTGCCGCACAACGTGCTGGCCACGCCGTTGGCAGGTTCCGTGCAGGGGTACGTCTTCACCCATCCTGCGGAGTTTGCATCCACCTCGTCTGCCCTCAATGCGGCTCACATCCAGTATAGCGGGCAGACGGTCGCGCTCCAGCGGCGGATCGTGAAATACGACAGAGTTGAGCGCGTCTTCGCAGATGGCTTCGGCGGCGTGGATTGGGGGAAGTATAAGGAATGGGTCGAGGACAAGGGCAACCTTGAACAGAAAGGGACTGCCCCCAACCTCCACTTTCACTCGGGGCCGGCGCCCAGTCTGGCCCTGGAACCCGTGGAGAAGACACGCTCGGGGATCTACGGGGCGGATCGCTACGTTTACCCCGACCTGCCGGGCTACTACGAGTACCGCCTGATTGTCTGGAGTTCGGCCGGTCGCGCACGCAGTCCCGCAGAAGCCTCCACCTTTGTTTCGCCGCTCCACGATCAGGCGTTGTTCGATGAACAAGGCAATCTGGTCAAGCCCGCTCGTCAACAGCCACGGACCGTTCCGATACAAGCGACCGCCTACACCGCCGGCACGACGACGGTCGAACTTGGAGTTCGGCTGATTCATCCAAGACTCCACATGCGCGACGACGTGGCGGGGCTGTGGATCGCCAGCGACGAGCATCTGACACTTGGCGGCGCAGACATTCGATACGGCAGCCTGCCCGACCTGTTTCTGGGATATCACATCTTCTTGAGACTCAACCCTGGGAAGCCGGACGAGACTCCCGTGCTGACGCCGCTGCTGCAGATCATCCCGCCGCTCGACCCCAGCCAGAATACGGAAACGAAGTTCCTGGCCAAGCTCCAGGACCCGGACGTGCATTTGGCTCACGGAGGCGGCAGCGTCCAGCAGGCTCTGCTGGACGTTCAACAGCAGAACGATGGCGAACTGCGATTCGAAATCACGGTCGCGTTCGCCGACTCGGCAACGCTCAGCGACTTGCTGGCCCGGGCGCACAACCAGGGCATTGTTCCCCAGTTGTTCCAAATCTCCGTGGTCCGTGGCGGAGCATTTTCTGAAATTGTCGAAACCCCTTAGTCGAGGCCCACCGGCATGAGCGCGTTCAGAACCGCAACGATCTTGCTGCGATCTGTTGTGAAGGTCGCCAACCAGACCGTCCCGGCAGGCAGAGTCAACTCGGTCGACGCTTCCATCTCCGTCGTGGGTGGAACGCACGATATGCATTTTGAACCGGTTCGGCGGCGCGCGTCAGACGACGCGGAGGAGTGGTACGTTCACTGCGACAAGCCGATGCAGGTGGCGTTTTACTTGCGGTTCGTCAGTTCGCGATCGCTTGAACGGCTCGTCATCCCGCGATTCAAACTGAACTCCCCCCTCAGAGTGTCCGTCATCGAGATTCGCGGGAGCGTACACGAGGATCAGCGATATCAGTTGACGGGCGGGTCGATCCGAGTCGAATTGGGAACGCTGAACAACTCCCTCTGGAGCCGCATCATCGCGAAGCTATGGCCCACGAACCGATTTCAAGATATCACCCACCTGCTTCTGGAGCCATCGGGAGTCCACTTTCAGGGTTTGCTGCCGGAGGGGTTCTATCCGGACCGCAATCCTCGACCGGTCGTGCTGCGCGTGCCGCGAACGCATGAAGACTTTGTCTCGCCAGACGAGACACCCCGTCGACCTGAGCTGGGCAACCGACTCATTTGGCGCCTGACATCTCACCGCTTCGAGGGTGTAGCGGACAATTCTCAGTCCCTGGTGACGCAGACCGTCGATTCCATGGCCAGCTTCGAACTGCCACCAGCCACGGGCCGCGAGGCGCTGACCTTTATCGACTCGTCGCGTCCCGCTCCCGGTGAGGACTGCGAGATCCAGTTGTTCTCCGAGGTAACCGTCTCCGACGGAAGCCGCCGGCTCGATTGGCTGGCGACCGAAATCGACACTAGCTTGAACCTCGGCGGCGCCGGCACGACCGAGGGCACCTTCGCTCCGCGGACTCTGTATGGAACCGCCGAGTCGTCGGAAGGGGGCGTTGATCGGACCGTCCGTCTGGAGACGTTGCGGGAGAGCGCCCACATGCGCACGCCGCCCAAGATCTCTCTGCAACTGATGGCCAACGGAGATGTGACTCCGCAAGGCATGGTCGATTTGCAGGCGATCGCCAACCCCGCCGGCGCCGCCAACCGGGACAACCAGGATCCAAACATGCCCCAGTTCCGCTCGTGGATCTGCACGACTTCCGGCTGGGCGGCGTTGGAGTCGATACACAAGGAGGCGGTCATCGATCCCGACAAGGTCACGCAAGGCCCGGTGCTGGGCGCGTTGGAGCTGGGGAAGTTGATCAACAAGCTGCGCGCCGGCAGGTCGGACAGCACCGCGCTGGCCGTACAGACTCAGACGCTGCGATCCAGTGACGTGCAGATCGTGTTCAAGGACCCCCAATCCACACCGCAGTCGCTGGAGTTATCGATCGTCGACCCGATGACGACGTTGGTCACGCCGCCCGTTTTCTATCGCGAACCGCCCGCGGCAGGCGGTCCGCCCGACGCGGAAGGTGCACCTCAGTCGACCGTGCCGTCGCTCACGAGCGGCGCCGGCCTGAAAGGCGATCTGTCTGAAGACGCGTTGCGGCGTGAGGTGCAGGAGCTCGAATCGCAAGTCCGAGGCCGCTTCGAGTCGGCGACGTTTGTTTCAACCAACGTGACGAAGCAATTCCTGGAAGGAACCGACCCGCCAGTTCGAGTTCAAGCCTTAGAGACGACAGTCGACTTTTCGGGCGCGCTGGGTTCGCAAATGCAGCTCAGATTCGGCGCCCCGTCGATTGTGCTCTGGAGCCGGCCGCAGTCGCCCACAACTTCCGATGTCACCCAATTCCCGTTGGTCCGCAGTTTCCCCTGGCCCAGCACGCAGGACATCGGTGCTTTTGTCGACGCCAACCGCGGCCTGCTCCCTTTTCGACTCGCCGATCAAGCCGACTTCGCCGCGTTGCTGTTCCCCACCACGACGCTGCCGCAGCCCGACGGGGAGCCCGACTTGCAGCAGGTGATTGCCGGCAGCGGCGACTGGATTCTCGATCCGCGTGCCACGACGACACGAGCGTTCCTGCCAACGTTGCCGGGAGTCGAGCTGGAGTTGACGTCGTCGCCTCCGTTCTGGCAGTACCGGCATTCGGTCCCGGTACTTGACGAATCCTACGGCGAAGCGGCGGAGTCCAGGGACGCCGCCAAGGCACAAGCGCCCTTGCCTGACGGATTCGATCCAACGCGAGTTCCCGGCACGGTCGCCTTCCGCTTGGATTCCAGCGCGCTGGTCGGATTGATTCACCCCACCGACGCGCACGTTGCCGGTGACTTGCCCATGTCAGTTGCTGCATCGCCTCAATTGGGTGGCCGTTTGCCGCGAGTGGTGATCGAGGTGCGCAATCACGACGGCTCGCAGACTTCGCAGCATGTGCTGGGACGCGACAGCAACGTTGCCGGCATCAACCTGCCGATCGCGGTAACGCCCAATACAGGGGCCCATCTGCCGTCGTTTTCGGTCGTCCTAGGCAGCGGCGCCGGATCGCCCGCCTACGACGACCACCTTCGCCGCAACGGCCAGCCGTTGCTGGCCGCGCTCGACACCACGAGCGGCCACGTCCGCACGCACGACGGCTTGGGACGGATCGTCGAGCAATCCGCCAGCCCGCTGTTGACCTCCCGAACGGTCGGCAACAACGCGATCAGTGTCCAACTGACGGAATCGGCCGCCATCAACGACGAGCTGATCCTCGACCTGATCGGCGTCGACATCCTCGATCAGACGCTCGCCTCGCCGTCGGTTGCCAGCGGAGTGCGGGCACAGTCGTGGGCCTTGCGCGCCAAGAACGGCGGGCCCGCGAAGCTGGCGGGCTTTCCTTTGCGGCCGCTCAAGTTGCGGACGCCCGTCCGGACTCCAGAGGGCATTCAGGCCATCATCGAGGCCGAGTTGCTCTGCCGCAGTGCAGACGCGGACGACGCTGGTGAAGGACTCGTCGTGCTGACACTGGAACAGCCCACAGGGCAAGCGTGGAGAGTTATTGCCATCGAAGGCAAGATCGACTGGCGGTTTCCCGCACAAGACGGCGGCGTTTCAGGTGTCGGATTGACGCGTCTGCGAGGGACAATCGCCGCCGGGCAAACGCGCACCGACCTCATTGATCTGGATCTCGACCAAGTCGAATTGATGGGGCCGACTGGCTTTCTCGACGCCCAGGTGGGGCGGGCCTGCACGCTGTTCGATGGCCGGCTTGACGTGCCGCAAGGTCCCGCGGTGGTGCCTCCGACCACCGCCGGCTTCCAAGCCTTCGTGGGCGCCTTCCAAGTCAAGGAGGGCAATCGGCAGTCGCCGACGCTCAGTTCGACGGACCTGTTCTGGACGCTTGTCGATGGCTCCAACAATCGACGAGGGCAGCTGAGCCTCCGCTCCGGTCTTTGGTCGTTCAGCTTGGCCTCCACGGCGGACAATGAAACGCTGGTCGAACTGCCATTGGACGCTCTACTCGCCAGGCCGGGGAGCGTGCTGCTGCATTCGCGGAATGACGGCACTGCGCTTGCGACTCCGAACGGTTGTTGGTTCGATCGTCGGGCCAATGACTTCGCCGTGCTGGCCGCCCGTTTCGACTCGGCGAGCGAGCTGGGTCATCTCGGCGGCGAAGTGCTGCTGTATCTTGTGGGTAAGCCGGCAAACACGCAGGTCGAGGCCCAGTTGGGCGTCTCGTTGCGGTTGGACATGGGGGCGAACATTGCGATCGCCACTGAACTGTCAGGTGAGCTCGCCCTGACGAATCAAATCGGCCTGAAACATGGGACGGCCGCCGCGGCCCACACCGTCGTCTTGACAATGGATCACAGCCCATGGCCCCTGGAATCCCTGTTCTTCGGCCAAGGTCCAAGCAGCGACCCGGTGCCCACGCCGAGCATCTGCACCCACCGCTTGCAGTTGGGCGACTCGGACGTCAACTGGACGCTCCCTCAGCCAGTCACGCTACGCACCGCCGCAAACTACAGCAATTTGTACTTGGAGTCTCCCGTTGCCGACGAGTCACTCGTGGTCGACGCCGGATGGGTGTTTTTGCTGGCGGAGCCGAAGAACTCGGTCGCGAGGGGTGATCAGCGAGGAACCGTTGAGTTGGAGTTGCCTCGAATCGGCTCCCACTGGCGGCTACTGACGGCAAGCTTCCAAGAGCTGACATTCGACGGACTGATCTCGCACCTCGTCCGATTTCCGATGGCCTGCGCGGGTCCCGCTCCCACAGTCAGTTTTCCGGACATCAATTTGGACGGCACCGGGGTCGACTTGGTGCTTCCCGTGGCCGGCGCGCAGATGCCGCAGCCGACGCCAGTACGTTTGGACGAGGCCGACGCAGAGTCGGTATCTTTCGTCCGTCGCGGGCCCCTTGCCTATTGGTTCGACCCGGCGGCATTGGCGGGCCTGTTCACCGAAGTCGACAAAGACCTGTTGCCTGCATTCGAAAACGAACGAGGCAACGCTTCGAACAAACTGCCGGAGAAGATATCCGATTTGAATTGGCTGTTGCCACCACAAACCCCCGTCATTGGGCGGATCCATTCGGCCAGCTTTCGCTCGCCGTACATTCCTCTGGAGCGTCCTCAGGCGCTGACCAGTTCGACACTCGTGGCGTTTCCGTTCCACTTGTCGACTCAAGCGTCCGTTGGCGGACCCGCGACAGGTACGGCGGCACTTCAGTTGTTGGCAGCTGGGAAGGACCGACTCCAGCGGCTGGCGAGCAAGCAGCTCGAACTCGACGATGACAGTGGCACCGCCGAGATTCGTTGGGCCCGAGACGTCTTGAGCGCGCGACGGCGTGACGAGGGCGCGCTGATCCTGAGTGAGTTCACGAATGTGCTGAAGGTGGGCCGGCAGTTCACGCCCGGCCGTTGCGAGCGGCCGCTGTGGTCCACGGCCCCCATTGCCAAACCGGCCGATGGCGCGGTTGGCACTCCACCCTCGGCCCGTACCGACCGCCGGTTGCGAGCCCCCTCGGGGCCGATTCGGCTGCTGCCGAAACCGACCCGCGCGATTACCGTGTTTGCCGGATGGCCGGAGCCCGCCGTTGACGTGCCCGACATCAAGTCGCCGGCGGCGACCCGCCTCCGTCTGGCCGTCGAAGAGGGCGGCGCCCTGCAGGACGCCCAAGTGACGACCGCGAGCACCATGGAGAACCCGCCCTTCGGGATCGTCGCGGGCGCCCTGCAAACGCTGACGAAGGCGAACGATGTGGCCTTCGCCGTCTCGGATCCTACCAGCACGAACGATGCATGGGAGCTGATTCCCCGAGCAGAATCGGAAGTCTGGGCGTTGCGCAACGCGTCTCCGGCGACGATACCCCCGCTGGCGTCCAACTCCAACCCCGGCCCGATCCACACAGTTCGCCCGCCCCTGGTGGACATCGTCGACTGGGCAAGGCGTCCCGGCGAACTGACCCGCTCGACGTTGTTCGAAGAGCAACTCGACTTCACCGTTCCAGACTCGCCAATTGTCTCACTCGCCACGCCCCATGAGCTCACGCTTAGGCGCCCGCGAGCACAGGCTGGCCCCGACGAAGCGGTCCGACTCGAGGTGGTGCACTCCGTGCCCGTCGTACGGAACACCATCCAATACGCGCGGTTCCGACTGATTCAGAGAATCGCCCGCACGCCGGTCCCCGAAGCGACCTCCGTCTACGCCGTACTCAGTGGAAAGTCGGACATTTTTGAGTCCTCGGCCTCCGTCGACGAGGCGAAGACCACGCCGGCCATCTTGCGGGTCGAAGGCTCCGAGGTGGAACGCGCCAATCTGACCTTGGTCGCCGACAAGCTCTATGTGCCCCGCGTCAACTTTCCGAACAGCAACCTCAGGAAGACCAGGACGATTCTGATCGCCAACGATGGCACGATCCCGTCTCCGATCCCAAAAGACGACCTGGTCGCCGAGGACATTCGGATCCTCGACGACCTGCTCGACGACAGCAAACACAAAATCGGGCTACCGGCGGCGGTCGATTCGTCCTGGCAACCCTTGGGAAGTCGCACGTTTGGCTTGGTTGTTGAGCACGAGCGACTTGCTGCGCTGCACGCGCTGCTACGAAGCGTCAAGTCGGCTGTCGTCCTGCTGCTACAGTATTCCCGCGACGATCCGACGCACGACTGGACGGCGCCGGATCAGCCCCTGGCCGCGATCTACGTGGCTGCCCTCGATGCCAATCGGGAGTTCGTCAAGCCCAAGATGGGGATGGCGGTTCTCCACGGCCAGGCTGCCGACCCCGCGGGCTACCGCTTGGCCGGCTTCGGGCGGCTTGAGGACGACGACTTTGCGCCGATCGTCCCCGAGCCTGCGAACGCGGATCAGGTCTCCTGGTCGCGGACTGCCAATGTGCAATCACTGGATCGCTTGGACAGTGCGGCGAGAGCGGCTGTCGCCTCAAACCCACGTGATTGCCCCTACCACTACGACGTCGTGCTCTATGGTCCCGGCGGCGAACTCATCCCGACCGAAGGGTAATCGTGAGAACTGTCGTTATCGCGACGAATCTGCGTCTGTTTCCTTCTCGTTGGGAGCCGAGACGGGGCTCGACAAGGAAGACTACGCGACGATCAAGGCGGTGGTCGAGTCCTATGCCTACCTTGCCGACCTGGTGGGCGACAAGAACACGACGATCCGTCGCCTGCGGAAGATGCTTTTCGGTGCGCGTACGGAGAAGACCTCCGCGGTGGTCGGGGGCAAGAAGGACAAGACGGCCTCGCAGCGTCGTAAGTCAGTATCCCAGAGAGGATTCGAACCTCTAACCTTCGGCTCCGGAGGCCGAAGCTCTATCCTCTGGTTGGGTGACGGGAGGAGCGATGGGGCTGCCAGATCGTGATCCAGAGGCGCGCAACGCCCCTTGGACGAAGCGGCTTCGCCGCGGGAGGGGAGAGCGGGATGGAGGGGTGGTGCGGGATGGGAGGGCGTCGGGCGTTGCTGGGTTCTGGCGTGTGATACGTTTGGATTTCCGGCCGTTGTGGCTGGAAGTTCCTCTATCCCCACGAAAGGGTATCACGATGTCAGAACTTAGCGACCGCATGCTCCGGGACCTGCAGCTCGCGGGCCTGGTCGACGGGACCAGGCAGCAGTATCTGCGAGCCGTCCGCCAACTGGCGGCCTACTACATGGTTCCGCCCGACCGGCTCAGCGAGAGGCAAGTTGAGCAGTACCTGCTCTACGTCCGCGACGAGTTGGGCGTGGCCAAGGGAACCTTCGAGCCGATCGTGGCCGGGCTGAAGTTCTTCTACCTCCAGACGCTCGGCTGCGACTGGCCGTTGTTCACGAAAAAAAAGTCCGCAAGCCGCGGCAGAAGCGGTTGCCCGACGTGCGCAGCGACGCGGACTGCCGCCGCCTGATCGCCGCGCTCAGGAAGCCCGTCTACCGTGGCTGTTTCACGCTCATCTACGCCTACGGCTTGCGGATCACCGAGGCGGTCACCCTGCCCGTCACGGCGGTCGACTCGAAGCAGATGGTGCTCCGTGTGATCGGGAAGCGGAACAAGGAACGCATCCTCCCGCTGACCGACTCGATCCTCCAGATGCTTCGCGAGGTCTGGAAGACCCATCGCAGCAGACGCTGGCTCTTTCCCAGTCGGCGTGTGGTCAGCCACCTGCCCGACGCGACCGCACGGGCCGCTTTCGTCAAGGCGCGGAACGAGTGCGGCTTCGACGAGAGATTTCGGCCGCACTTGCTCCGCCACAGCTTCGCCACGCACATGCTCCAGCGGGGCGTGGATATCCGCATCATCCAGATCCTGCTGGGACATTCCGGCCTGCGATCCACGGAGATCTACACCCATCTGACCGAGCCGCTGCGAGATCAGCTCCGCCAGGTGCTCACCCAGACCACCGACGGCCTCTTCCAGGGAAGGAGGCCCCGCCATGGTTGAGCCGAGCACCTGCCCGCCCAAGGCGGACGTCGAGCTGGCGGACGTGGTCCGCCGCTTCGCTGCCAAGTATACCTCCCAATACGGCCGGACGATGATGCCCTCCCAGAAAAGGGCCCTCGCGGACATCGCCGCCTGCTGCACCCGCGAATTGGGAGGGCGATTGTACCGCTGCGACGACTGCCAGGAGACGTTCTGGCGTTACCACTGCTGCCGCAACCGGGCCTGCCCGAAATGCCACGGCAGCCAGACCCGCCGGTGGCTCGAAGGGCGCCAGGTCGAGTTGTTGCCGTGCGACTACTTTCACGCCGTGGTGACCGTCCCGCCCGAGTTGCACGGGCTGTTTCGGCGTCACCAGAAGGTGATGTACGGCCTGTTGATGCAGGTGGCGGCCGAGGCCGTCAGGGAACTCTGCGCCGGCAAACGCCACCTGGGGGCGTTACCCGGTATCCTCGGCGTGCTGCACACGTGGAACGGCCGGTTGGGTTATCACCCGCACGTCCACCTGCTGATCACCGGCGGCGGCATTGCGGCCGACGGCCAGCACTGGAAGCCGGCCCGAGGTGAGTTCCTCGTGCCGGTCGCCCTCCTCTCCCGCAAGATCGCCGCGAAGTTCCGCGAGGCGCTGAAGGCCAAGGCACCGACCCTCTTGGCCGGCACCCCCAACAGCGTCTGGCGGCGGGAGTGGGTCTCCTTCGTCAAACACTACGGCCACGGCAACCAGGCGGTGCTGAACTACCTCTCGCGGTACGTCTTCCGCACCGCGATCAGCAACGCACGGATTCTGGGCATGGACCAGACCGACGTCACCTTCCGCTTCAAGGACCGCCACACCGACGCCTGACGCACGGAGCGTCTGCCGGGCCTGGAGTTCCTGCGGCGTTTCCTGCAACACGTCCTGCCGCGAGGCTTTCACAAGGTCCGCTACTACGGACTCTGGCACCCGTCGAAGCGAAGCCTGTCCCATCGAGCATGGGTGCTGCTGATCCTGGAAACCCGGCCCGACACGACGAAGCCCCTCAAGCTGGTAGACCTCTTCAACGCCTTCGGCCAACCGACCCAAGGGACCGATCCGGGCTGGGCTGATCCCCAAGACGACGAGCCGGACCTCCCGCGGTGTCCCTGCTGCGGCAGCGTCCGCACGCGACTGCTCGCCGAATACCCCCGTTGCGGCGGGCCGTAGCCACGCCGCGCCGCTGACCCGAAACCGCCTCGCCGAACGCCCACGGCGACCCTTTTCAGCCGCGTTCTGCAACCGACGCGGGCGCGGCTATCTTCATGCTGCGCGCATCGCGAGAACCCCCTTCTCCGTCCCGCCACCCCATTCACCCCCACCGCCCCCTCCCCACTCCCCCTGCCAACCCGCCCCCACACGCTCCTCCCTCCCGCGGCGAAGCACTTCGTCCAAGAGACTTTTCGCCTCGACTCCGCGATGCGAAAAGTCTTGTCTCTTCTACCTCGTTTCCGTGTACCTTGCACGAGATCGACAGTCACTTGAACCTGTCGTGTGCGTCGACGGGGTGGTCCCCGGACTCTTGAAAGGGAGCTTTGGGCGAGGGCTTGGCCGCTCCTGAAAAGTCTTGCGCGAGAGGCACGGAGTTTTCGCATTGATTGAATCCGGCCTAGTCGTGCCCACGACCACGCCGACTTCAATCATCCCGGAGGCATTTCGCAAGTCGCTGTCTGGCAAGGACTTACGGCACGAGTTCCCGGAAGCTCCTGCGGAGTTGGCTTCGCCAGGTCGACTCGAACGCCCTCCTGGCCCCCAATCGGGGGCTCTCTTTGGTCACGTCGAGCGTATGCCTGTCGTCGGAGAGGGCTGGCCACTATGCTGAACACAGGGTAGCCAGTTCAGTCTGTCTGGTGGAGGTGCGCACCACACAGTACGTCTGCGGGGGAGGTTGCCCCTCCGCTGGGAGCTGGTATACTGGAGACTTGGCCCGGCGAGTGCCGGGGACCCCGACGATTCCGCAGATGGAAAGGACCACCGACAAGGCCGCCCAGGCGGCCATGACCGACAATTTGAGCACGCGAGTGCGTTAAGACTCTGCTTCGCCGAAAACCGCCAACCTGAGCCGCAAGGCTCTTGAACAGTAGAGGCAGTGCTTGCCGCGCTCCCGCAAGGGAGCGTCGGCCGGTGCTGTTCTACTGTGCCCCTTGGCGGGGGTTCGGCGAGCAGTCCGGTTCGGCGCTCCTTTTTCGTTGAGGGCCAGATGCCAAGCTGCCCTCTCCAGACAAAGCTCTCCGCCGCGCCCGACCGCTTTCGCGGTTCTCATCGGACAAGGCAAGGAGAGCAATATGCGAACGTCAGCGACACGTGATTCTGGTCGCAACATGACTGCGATTGGCGTCGCGTTGATCAGCGCGAGTTGGCTGGCGGTCATGGGGTGTGGTTCGAGGCCGGACGGCCAAAGCGATGGGACGAATCTCGATTCGGTCTCAGCGCTTGAGCAGATGGGAGCTGCCATCATTGATGGCGAGAAGTTGGGCCATTCCAGCCCCGGTATCGCGATCCGGGGTCCCGGCGTTCTATATGACAGCGAGGATCTCTGGGAAGGTGGCAGGTGGTCGAACGAAGCTTTGCTCAGCCTTGCGCTGCTCCATAGGCAGGGTCAGGCAAACTGGATCAGCATGAATGGCACGCCGTTGAGCGATGCCGGTCTGGAAGAGATGGTGGATTCTCTGCCCGAGCTTGAGGCGCTACTCGTGGGCAGGACCCAAATCAGCGACAAGGGGCTCCTTCATGTTGGGAAGCTAGGCCGCCTCAAAGTGCTCTGGCTTTGGGAAACGGGGGTTACAGACGCCGGGCTACCACACCTCACCAGTCTGAACCAACTTGTCGAGTTGCATCTTCAAGGCACGGCGGTAACGGACGCGGGGCTGGCGCATCTTTCGCAACTCGCCGCGCTGAAGAGCTTGAATCTGGCCGACACGGGCATCACCGACGCCGGGTTGCCCCATCTCAAATCGCTGGGAGGCCTGGAGCACCTGTATGTCCACGGGACGCAGATCACCGAGGAAGGTGTGCGCCAGATTCGGACGGCTCTGCCGAACTGCAAGGTGGTCGGCACGAACGACAAGATCATCGCAGACGAGACGGTCCACATCGAACGAATGACGGACGAACTGTTGGAGGCCCATACTCGCCGTGCAAAGGCTCACGCCGCAGTTGGGGAGAAGGACAAGGCGGCGATGGATTTCGGGATAGTGGCCGCCGCGTGTGCTTCCGGTTCGAGCGGGCAATCTGTTGACCGCGCCAACGACCACGAGTGACGAAGATGGTGAGGGACGACATACAACGAGACACGACCAGGCCTGCCGGAAACCCTTGAACATCCCACAAATCAAAGGGCGATTACCATGAAGACCAGCACAAAAATCGAGATCTTCGTCGCGGCTGCGATTGTCGTGGGTATAGCTGCCTTTGCGGTCATCGACAACCGACGTACGAAAAGTAATGAAGAAGCTCAAGAAGAACTGTTCAGAGGTGTTCAGTTCTACGAGCAAGGCGATTACGACTCGGCAATCGCCTGCTTTGACGAAGCGATCCGGTCAGAGGTGGACATGTCGTCCGCGTACCTGTACCGGGGAGATGCCTACTTCAACACAGGAGACTTTGACAAGGCGATACAGGACTACACCCACGTGATTCGACGGGAGTCGGCCCAGGGGGCACCATGGAACAAAGAGCAGACGATGGCACAAGCATACCGCAAGCGAGGAGCTGCTTACGAGAAGCGGGGAGACACCGAAAGGGCGCAGGCAGATTTTCAGCAAGCCAAAGAGCTTGACGCCACGGCGGGAGAGTAGGGCCAGCCGATGCCCAAAGGTGTCCGAGACCGTCCAGAATGTGTTTGACCGAGGGGCGATCATGGCCCAATTCGACCCCTACCACAAATGGCTCGGCATCCCGCCCGATGAACAGCCGCCGGACCACTACCGGCTGCTGGGTATCCGGCGCTTCGAGGACGATCCCGACGTGATCGAGGCGGCGGCCGACCAGCGGATGGCCCACTTGCGGACCTATCAGGCTGGCAGGCACGGCGAGCTGTCGCAACGGCTGCTCAACGAGGTCGCGGCGGCCAAGCTGTGCCTGCTCAACGCCGACAAAAAGGCGGCGTGCGAAATAAACCTGAAAGGGCCGGAATCGACGGCGGATTCCGTTTCGCGGCAGACCCTTGAGCAAGTCGAGCCGGACCCGGCGCCGGTTCCGCCACAACCGGCTCCCGTGCAAGCCACTCCGCTGCTGCCGCAAGTAACGGGCGGTGTCCCGGCTCGCCATGTCACCGAGCGCCTACGCCGCAAACGGATGCCCCCGGTTGCCATTGTGCTGGCCGTGGGCGTGCTGCTGTTCGGTGTGGCGGGGCTGGCGTTCCTCTTGAGCGGTCCCTCCTCTCAAGACACATCGAGCGGCCGGGCGTCAAAGGGGAGCGAACAGCGTCAGGAAAGGAACTCGCACCCCAGCACGGAGCCGCCGGTGTTAGTCACGGGATTGGGCGAGGGGTCCTCGGCTTCATCGCTGACAGAACAGCGTGACGGCAGCGGCGAGACGGCCCCCTTTCCACCCAAGCTGCCAGTCCGGACGCACAACGGGGACGCCGGGCCGGACGATTCGCCGGAGCCTCCGGCGACCACACCCAAGATGCCGCCGGATCTGATACTCCACCTGACCTTCGAGCCGAAGACATTCTCGCGTCACGACGACAAGCTGTTCGCCGAGGACGCCAGCGGCCATGGAAACGCCGGAGAGGTGATCGGCGCAGTGCCCGGCGAAGGGAAGCGGGGTGAGGGGCTTTACTTCGACGGGCAGTCGGACAGCGTCGTTCTACCTGACTTTGATGACATTCGACCACTCACGTTCTCCGTTTGGCTGAAACCGGAGGAGAAGCATGACGTGGACGTTGTGTTGTCAAGTCGGGTGATGGGTGTCGAAGGAAGTGGCATAAAGCTCCACATCAACCAGTTTCGCACCGGAAATCGAATGTTGGAGTTCGAGATTCCGCATCCACGTCGCGCTGAGGTGCCCTATTCTCGACGCAAGGTACATTCGTCAGGTCCTGTGGTTCGTTGGGGCGAGTGGCAACACCTGGCGCTCGTCATGCGGTTCGGTCCAAACAGGGTTACGCTCTTCCACAACGGCCGAGAGATTGCGCAGGGGAATAGTCTCGTTGAGCCAGTGCTCGCGCCCGGCCCGTGGCATCTGGGAACCTACATGGCCCGCTCATCCGACTATCACGGGAACATGGACGAAGTGATGCTTTTCGCTCGGGCCCTGTCGGAAGAGGAGATTCGGAGGATCTACGAGTTGGGGCTTCAAGCCGAATGAGAGCGTTCGTCACTCCGTCTGGCCAGCCAATCAGCAACGCTGAGAGCTAAAGAAGAGGACAAGCCCTCCGCCGGTCCTTGAAGAAGATGAGCGCGGCGCCCGCACCCGGCGACGATGCCGACCGGGTGGGGACGCCGTCGGATGGAGAGTCTTTCCGGCATCGGGTACGGGAGGTGGTGTCGCTATTATCGCGACTTGGTCACTTCCCGGCGGGCTGAAGCTCGTGGAGTGTGGCCAGGGCGGTTCGCACCGCCTTCGATTGCTTGCGGTGACGCTTGAGCGACGAGATCAGCTCGCCGGTCTTCGCGAGCGACTCTCGCAGAGAAGCCCTCACGGCTTCGGCCTGGTCGATTAGGGCCGTCACGACGTCGTGACCGGCCTTGCAGCCTACGGACGTACGGCGGCGGCGTGTCGACTTCGGACGCCCGTTCTCGTTGGTCTTCGGCTCGGACATGGGTACCTTTCTCTTGCGGGTTCTGGTTTGTGGGCGTTGTACTTCGGCCCCGGGTTGTTGCGACTCGATGCGAATCGCGTCCGGGCTTGGGGCTATGGCCGACTTGGGTTCGAGGATCGCCCAGGCGTATTGGCGGCGGTCGTCGCAGCAGAGAACCGGGGTGTTCGGGTTGGTGACGTACACGTCGCGGAACCCGAGCACCATGGCTCGGCCCAGGAAGTGGCGGTTGGTGTTGACCCGGACCGGCTCGCCGGAAAGGGTCGTACCGGTGAGGATCAGTTCCGTGGGCAACTCCTGGTCGGCCGACTTGCCGCGCACGACAACGTGGCCGTTGAGGTCCATCGTAACCGGCAGGTTGTAGGCGTCGTCGCCGGGCAGCTTGGCCAGGTTCTTCGCGAGGAACTCGGCGTCGGCCGGGGTCACCTGGAACCGGGCGATGGCGGCGTCCGTGCGGGGCACGTGTGACTGGACATCGGGGAATCGGCCTTCTTCGTTGATGCAAAGGAAGATGGTCCACGGGCCGATCCGCACCGTGACCCACTTCTCGGTCCTGCCGACGAACACCGGCTGATCCTCGGGCAACTCCCGGCAGCCGAAGAACATCGTCCTGGGAATGAGCAGGTCGTCATCCCAGGGGAACTCGAATCCCGACTGGACCAGGATCTGGCGGCCGTCCGTGGCCGCGATCTGTCCTGAGGCACCGCGGAGCTGGATATGATCTGTGGCAAACCGGATCGGTGCCGGATCGGTGGTCTGCACGGCCTCGTGCAAAGCCCGAAGCAGCTCGGGCGGGTTTTCGGTGAACGTCTCCGGCGCCGAAGGGAAGTCGTTCGTCTTGGGTGTCGCCGGGGCGTCGTACTGGGTGATCTGCGGCACGCTGCCGTCGCGCCATCGGGCGGCAACGCGGCGCTCGGCCGAGACCTCCAGCTCCACCGGATCATCCCGACGGGCCTCGACGTCGGCCAAGAGATCAAACGGCGCCAGGATCTGTTCCGGCGGAAGATCGCCGGGCTGATGATACTCGACGGCGGCGTCGCCGGATTTTGCTCTGACGCGCATGCCGACCGGACCGGTCGTGAAACACACGGCAGGGGCGATGCCCCGCCTGATACTCAAGGCTTTTCGGAATACGATCCGCATCTGCAATGCGAGCCGGCGGCTGATAGTGATCAATGGGAGCCTCCTTTGAGCGTGGCAAAGGGCTGGCGGTCGGAACGAGGGTGGGAAGCCGGCCGCCGGTGTTGTGTGGTGAACCGGCCGGGAGGTTGCCCGGCATTCACCGGACGACCAGCTCTCCGGCCAGGAGATTAAGCGACGAGTCGGCGTCCACGGGCTGGCCGCGGAGCCAGCGGGCGAACTGATGGAGCATGAGGCCCGCGGCGATGTTGGCCGCATAGATCGTGCCGTGTGCCGTACAGCGGCCGGCTTGGGCCTCGGATTGGCGGAAGAGCGTGGTCGGGTAATGGTCCCGTCCCACACCGTCCGCCACGGCCAGCACCCGGATCACTTCGCCCAGCATCCGGCCGTCGGCCCAGAATCGGCACCGTGCGCCGGCCGAACGCCAGATGGCCCCTCGGGCGCTTATGGAATCGACACAGGCAAAGCCGGCTTCGCCCACCTGCAACTTCGGCCGATACCGGTCGCAGACGAGTTCCACGTCGACAGACGGGTCGATCCGCTGCACGGCTTCGGCCGTGGCATCCACTTTCGGGCGCCCGACATCGGAGCCGAGGTAGCCCTGGGTCGTGACATTCGAGAGCTCGACCGAATCGAAGTCCACGAGCTGGAGCCTCCGTGCCCCCATGGCGGCAAGCTGTAGGGCCACCTGTCGGCCCACGGCACCGACGCCGATCACCGAGGCCGTGAGTTGGCAGAGCCGATCCCGGGGTACCAGATCTTCCTGGCGGTCAAAGCGGACTGCGGTGTTCGTCATACGGCTTCCTCCGGGACGGGATGCTGTCGGTCGTCGAAGTCCCATTCCCACGGCAGACGCCACGCAGCCTCGCCTGTTGGAACCAGGCCTTCGAGGTCCGGCGATCCGGGCGCGAAGCCGGCGAGCGCGAGTTCGACCGACTCCACAGCTTGTCGGTACTCCTGCTCCCAGGCGGCATGGTCGCTGCTGGCGAACGGATGCCCGAACTCCACCTCGACCGGGATTTCGGCCTCGCCGCCCGGGCCGACGCTGAAGCGAAGGCGAGCGTACGTGTCGCCGCCTCGGGCCAGCACGAACATCACGGCCCAGTCGGCCGCGCCGAAGCACCGCCGGAACGTCTCTTCGTCGATGTCGCTCGGCCGGGGGGAACTGCCCGGGTGGGTGTGGAGCCATATCCTGGCAAAGGCATCCGGTTTGCGGCCCGCGTCCACCTGTTCGTCGAAGAAGTCGGCCACGGCCCCGTCGTCGAACTCCACGGAGACGGGCGAACACTGTTGCCGTACGAGCCTCACGTCCTCGACCAGCAGCAGGTCGTCCGGGCGGGCAATCCCGAACCCACCGACCTCCGTGTCGCCCAGATCACGCACGTACAACAGCTTCGCCCAGGCGTAGGGGCTGAAGCGTAGCACGGGAGAACGCTCGCGCCGCTCCGGCCATCGCCGGCGCCGCTTCCTCCGCCGGCCGGGCTTCCTCTTCGTTCGCCTTTCGGCATTTGGGACACTGATCATAGTCCAGGCACTCCTGGCAAAAGGATTGGTGGCATTTCTCGCACGCTGACATGCACGTGGCACAGAACAGCTTGGCACAGTGGGGACACGCCTGCAGGCAGTGCTGGCACGAGGGTTCGCCGCAGTCGTCGCAGCGATTGAGGCACTCCCCGCAATAACGATCGTGGCACCCACCGCAGATTGAGACGCACTCCGAGCAACACCACGCGCCGCACTCCGCACACTGGTCCGAGCACTCCGAGCAGACGTCCGAGCCGCAGCGGTCGCACGCGTAGTGGTAGTCTTCGCTGACCAGCGCATCGCAGTCCTTGCAGCGGATCGCGTTCCACTCGTCCAGGGCGACGTAAGCGCTGCCGGGGTTGTAGGTCTGGAGCACCTGCCGGACGAGGACGAAGAAGTCCACGAGCCGCCCTTCGCCAAGCGCCCGCCGGATCACAACCTTTCCGTCCCCTTCGCAGAGATCGTCGCTCTGAACATGGGGATGGGTAGTTTCGGAGTCCGACGCGGCCGGGTTGGGATCGAGCGCGACCACCTTGTAAGCGTCCCAGTCCGTCCGACTCTGCCAGCCCAGGACGATCTCGAAGCGGCCGAGATTCACGCCCTCCAAGATGATCGAATCGGTCGTTACTGAAAGTGTCTTGCCCTTGAGGCAGATCTCGGTGTCGTCGAACTCCTCCTCCAGGGCCAGGATGTCCTCGTGCAGTTCACGCTCGCTGGGGACGGTCGACGGGTGGCCGATCGGGTCGAGCTGCCCGGCAAGATTTTCCAGAGAGCGCCGACAGGTGCTCACCGCATAGGCGAGCTGCTCCCTCAACTGCCTGGCGGCCAGATGCCATCCGCGCCGAGCTGCCATGGTGATCCGGCGGGCAAGCCTCCGGCACTCTTCCCAGGCCAAGGCGGTGCTTTCCGTATTGGGGCCCTCCGGCTTGGCTTGAACCAACAGCTCCCGGATGAGCACGGCGGCCCGGAGCGCGTTCCGCTGATGTTCGTTCATTGCGATCTCCGAAGGATGCTTGTCCCGCGACGGGAGACGGCCGGCCAGTGCGCCAACCGTGTTCCCGTGGCAAAGCGACGTGTGTGGACACAAGCTACGCCCCCTCGATCTTCGTCGGGGTGAAGCTTACCCGGTCCCCTTCCCGGAGCACCTGGTCCGCCGGAACGGGCTGGCGGTTGACGCGAATCAGGTAGTTCTCCGGGTAGGGGGAGCGGATCTGCTGGTCGAACAGCTCGTGCACGGTGGTGCCTTCGGTGACCTCTACGTAGTCGGCGAAACCACCACCGTCGTTGTTTATGACCAAGATTTTCATGGACGTCCTTTCATGGTTTGTTGAGGTGTCATGTGTTCGCGGGAGATGAGGTTGGCTCACGCAGGAACCAGTTCGCGGCACGGCCTTCCGAGGATCGGGACCGACCGCTCGGCGTCCAACTGGTCCCAGTCGATGACCTGCGGCTCGGTGTCGGCATAGTCCGAGTCGTCGGCATCGCCGGTGGGCTCGTCGATCAGGAACCCCCGATGCTTGACGAAGGAGACTGATTCGCCCGTGGCGCGGGCGACGGCACGGTTCAGATCACACTGAGTCATCGCTTTCTCCTGGGTCACGAGGAAAGCGACCGCCCGCGCTGGGCGGCCGTGAAGACACAACCGCCCCAATGCCACGGGGCACACTCAGACGATCGAGCGGCCGGATATCAGTGATCCGGCAGCAGCCAGTTCTCTTCGAGCCACGATCGCTCGGCGTCGAGGGCCTGGCTTCGGGACGCAAAGGGGCCCAAGCAGGGCCCTCCGGTTGGAGAGAGGTCCGCCGTCCAGCGGCCATCTTCAGTGGGCTCGACGTGCGAGCCGCGGACGATGGTGGGGCGGCCCAAGGCGTGCAGGTCCAACTCTTCGCCGTACAGACAGCGGACGGAACCGGCAGGGGTGACGAGAAGCTCCATAGCGCCCTCCGGCTCACTTCGGGCGCCGCAGGATGTTCCGCCGGGGCCGGTCCACCAGCAGGCCGTCCAGCACACTCTGGACACGGGACAGCTCCGTGGCGACGTGCTGCCGGAGGCCGTCGTTGTCGCGGAGCTGCTGTGGCTTCACGCCGCGGACGATACTCTGGGCGTCGGCCACCAACCCATCAAGCTGCTCGTTGCTGCGGACGTTCAACTCTCGGAACCGCTCGAAGAACTCGCTGAGGTTGTTTACGGCCGAGTCCCGGAACACCTTTGGGCGATTATCCTCCGTACCGCTCAGCCGCTCGGTAAGGTGTGAGACCAGCTTCGCCAGCTCCGCGATGAACGCCTCCTCGGCCAACCGGACTGCCTCGTTGAACCGCTCCTGCACCCGCTGACACTCCTGCTCGTAGAGCGCCGGGTTGAGCTGCCGCAAGTAATCGGGCGGTTCCACGGCGGGAAAGTCGTGCTGGATAGAGAACAGCCCGTCGAGCGACTCGGGGTAGTCTGCCGGGTTGTACAGCGTGCCCAACCGATCGCGGGCGGCCGCCTTGAGGCCGGCGTAGTGCCGATCCAGCGTTGCGACGGCCTCGTTCAGCTCGTCCTGGAACTCCCGCATCCGGGCGTCGAACTCGTCGATGCAGTCCTGGCGGATGAGCCGCACACCGCCTTCGGGATACGGCAGCGACATCGACTTCCAGAACGCTACCGCCCGGTTCTTGACGGCCGTGACGGCCTTGAACGCCGGATGCGACGTGTCCAGTAGCCGCTTGGCGGCCGAGATGTAGCGGTCTTCCGCCCCGAACTTCTTGGCCGCCCGGGACTTCTGTTCGGGCGTGAGCGCCCGCCTGGTGCCGAGCCAGGAAAGCGATACTCGCACGGCGGCCATCGTCGTGCGCAGGCTCTGCGCAGGCGAAGCGTTGGCCTGCCCAGCGGGATCTTCGAGCAACGTGCTCATTGGGAATTCTCCTTGCATTGGTGACGGGGAGTGAGCGAGATCGGCAAGACGATGACGTCATTCACGTGGTCGGCGTCGTCGACCGCTTCGCGGTGGTCGTCGTAGATGGTCGTGGACGCCAGCGAGTCGGTGTCGAGGTCGTAGAGGACGTAACGCACGCTCTCGCGTTTCGTTTCGTGAATCATGTGCGAACTTGCCTGGATCGGCTGCTCTTTGTTGTCCTCGTCCATGTCGTCGGCATACGCGTAGAGGCCGACGAACTGTGGCGGCTCGTCGCGCCACTCAACCCTCTCACAAGCGGCCTCGATGGCCCGGCTGGCCTGATCTTCGGGCGTGTCCGCCGGGATCTCGATGAAGTCGGTGTCCCACGTGCCGCAGTCCGAGCCCTGTCGCCACATGCGCCAGTATTCGACGGTTCGCATGGCCGGCATACCTGCCTGCTCTGCGGGGGTCGCTTGGCGGGCTGGGATGTCCGACTCGGCGTCAGTCTGGGCGCCGGCTGCTTCCAAGAGCGTGCGGCAGTCCCGCCCCAGCTCTTTGAAGACGGCCAGGGCCTCTTTCATGTCGGAGCAGTCGGCCCAGTTGTCGGCGGTCTCCGCGACCCGGCGGCACATGGCGATGAAGTCAGAGTCCCTTAGAGCCGCCGGGCCAGCCTCCACGTCGATCCCGGCAGCCAGCAGCGCCCTGTCGACATCCCAGCCGGCGAGCTGATCCAGCGGAGTGGCCGGGAGCTGCGTGACGAACGCGTAGTACGACCGGCCCGACGGGGCCTCTATCTGGTAGACGCCTTCGCTGGTTGCGTCTTGTCCTTCCGTATCCCAGTCAACCAACACGACTCGCGTGCTTGCCGGGGAACAAAACGCGTCCTGCACCACGCCGCCGGAGACGTTCAGGACCACGGTGGCCGGGCCGCACGGGTCCGGCACGGCAACGAGAAACTCGTCGAGCTTCGGGTTGCCATACTCACCGAGGATCCCCGGCGTGGAACAGGCGGTTTCCAAGAGCCGGTCCATGGCCGTCGCCAACCCTTCGGGATCGGTGATGGAGGGGTCGTACTCCACTTCGAGCGTTAGAATCGTCTTCAAGGGGACTCTCCTTTCTGCCCAGCCAGAAGCCTCAGGCTCTTCTCGGTCTCTTCCTCGCCGAGCTGGGCGACGAGGTACTCGATCTGGCTCGACACGCCGCAGTTGTTGATGTCCGAGGCGATCTCAGAGGCGACGTCATGGACGATCTCGTCGACGTCCTCGTCCGTCAGGCCCAGATCGGCGACCAGCCGGGCCAGGCGGTCTTCGGGCTCGGACCCATCCTTGGTGTCGTGCGTCTTCTGTTCCTGCACGACCGGCAGCAGGGCGTCGATCTGATAGCGGTCCGCTGCCTGGTCGGCGATGGCGTCGGTCAGATTGACGACCCCTTCCAGGAACTCCGCGTCGGCGGGGCCAAGTTGCACCACTTTGCCCTGGTGGAGGGCACCGGCAACCTCGATTAGCCGCTGCCGCTGGGCCTGGAACTCCGGTCCGTCGATTGCCAGCTTGTAGGTGCGGAGTGGATGCTGGAAATCGGCCGGCCTCGGCGTGTCTTCTTCGCGGAATGCCTCGATGTGTGCCTCCAGGAAGTCCCAGGTGGTACACCACTCGATCTTGGTGGCGGTGACGAAGACGCAGCCTCCGCCGAACTCGCCCGCACGCGGCTTCGAGCAGGTGGTAGCGTAGCTCAGCGTCCAATACTGGTCAGGGCGGAACCGCTGCAGGAACTTCTGCACCAGGTGGGCCACGCGATCCGGATAGCCGGACTCTTCGACGTGGAACCAGAGATACCGGCTCTTCCCGTCGGGGTCATCGTCGCCGAGGAACTCGTACTCGAAGCCCACTGGATCGCCGTCCTCGGTGTCGTACTCCGGCAGGTCACGCCAGGCGCGGCAGCCTTCCCAGTGGTCCACCGTGACCACTTCCTTGGGTACTTGCTCTTCCGTGTATTCACGGCCGTCGTGGACGTGGATGATATCGAGCTGCTCGCGCAGCCAGGTCTCCCCCTCGGGCGCAAGGTCGCCCAGGGTCTCGGAGAACTCCAGGTAGTTGTTGGCCATGGTCGGCCTCATTGGGTTATGGGTTTACGATCTCAAGACTCGTTAGCGGCGGGATTTTCGGCGGCAATAGACCGCGAAGCCGGCCCCGAACCTTTCGGAGTGCCGCCAGGGCTTCTTTCTGTTCGCCTTGCTCCAGCCGGCTTAGCGCCCTGGTCAGCGACCTCTCGATCTTCGCGACGCTGTCCGCCAGCACGATCGGATGACGGCCGGGAGTGGTCTCCACCTCCACGGGCCTCGTCCCTGGCCGGAAGAAGAGCGATGTGGGGCTGTACTCGTACTTACCCTCGCTGGAGCGCTCGTAGGCGATGCCTTTCTCTCGCAGGAACTCCTCCAGCTCCTCGAACTCTCCCCAGCATGCCTGGTCGTCGCAGAGGACCAAGAGAAGCCGGCCGTCATAGTCCGTTCGTGCAGCCAGCAAGTCGTCGGCCGAATCCGGGGCGAAACCGTACTCGCCATATTCCAGCCCCACGTTGGCGGCGCTGATGGCACCACAAAGCTCCGGCACGAGGTCTGCAAGGATCTTGCCGCCGATCCGGATCTCGGCGGCCATTCGGTCAGCCATGTCGGCTCCTTTCGGTTAGATGCGGGTCCCGCATGCGGGATCAGCCCTGAGACGGCGTGTCCGGCACCGGCGCCCCTTCGGTCAGACGCTTGTAGTCGTCCTCGTCCAGTTCGTACGTCTCGTGGGGAAGATCATCGAGGTAGACGGCTTGGATCTCGACGCCGCAGTAGCCCCCATTGGCCCTCCAGATGGCCTCGCCCAGCCGGTCGAGGAACTCCTTCTCGGTTACGCCCGCGCACAACTGGTCGTCACCCCAGCCCATCAACTGCCGCCGCTGGGCCTCGGGAGGGTCCTCGTGCCAGTCTTCGAAGTTCCACTCCTCGCCGGCCGCCTCCCGGATGGCATCCGCCTTCTCCGGGTCGTAACGGCCGACGATTACCGTCATGCTGTAGTTGCGGCTCATGCCGGCTCTCCTTCAGGTGGTGATGGGCGGGCGGGATCGGAGTCGTCCATGACGGCCAGCCAGTCGTGGCCATCGGGGCAGACGAGCGTCGCGCGGCCGTCTTCGGCGCGGACGGTCTCCTGGCCATCCCAACAGACCTGCGTCTCGCCCTGGTAGTCGGCATCGCCGTCCCCGTCGAACTGCAACAGGGCAATGCCGGGAATGGTGTCCAGTGTGCCCCTGGCCTGCTGGCCGCACTCCGGGCACTTTGAGGGGTTGAAACGCATCGGATCGTTCCTCCGTCGTAGACTTGAGAATCAGTTGTTGGACGGGTCGGCCCGGCGGACCTTGCGCCCCGGTCTGGCAGCGCCGCCCCGGCGATCACCCGTGTAGATTCCTCCCCGATCGGCATCGAGACACCGACCGGCGGCCCACGTCCGGAGGCGCTCGACCGACTCGTGGGCTGTGCGGGCGACGGGCACGACGTTCTGGGCCGCCTGAACCAGCGGCACGTCGAGCAGGGCCGCCAAACGGCAGCAGGCCCGAATCTCGGCCCCCGTCCACGATTCGTCATTGGGCTTGGGCTGCTCGGGATCCAAGTCGAACAGGTCGACGTAGATAGCCCAGATCGCTCGCCGCTGCTCGGGGCCGGGCAGATCAACGAACCAGATGGCATCGAAACGTTCCGCGCGACCGAACTCGGGCGGCAGCTTCGAGATGTCGTTGCACGTGGCCACGAGAAACACGTCGCTGGTGCGATCATTCATCCAACTCAGGAATTGGCCGAACATCCGCGCGGTCACCCCGCTGTCGGTCTGGCCCGAGCTGGCGACGCCCGCGAAGGCCTTCTCCACTTCGTCCACCATGCACACTGCCGGGGCCATCGAGTCGATGATCTTCAGCGCCTGGCGGACGTTGGCCTCGGTCGAGCCGACGAGCGAGCCCATCAATGAGCCGACGTCAAGGGTGAGGGTTGGCCGGCCCGTCTCGTTGCCCAGTGCCTTGGCGATCGAGCTTTTCCCGCAACCCGGCGGCGAGAGCAGGAGCACGCCGCGGGGACGGCGCAGCGGGTCGCGGTGGCCTTGGTTCCGCATGGCACGGAGACAGAACGACTTGAGCGCCTGCATCCCGCCGAGTCCGTCGAACGTCTCGCCGCCGCGATGAAGCTGCAGGAGCCCGCTTCGCTTGAGCGTCTGAGCCTTGATCTCCCACACGGCGTCGGCACTCACGTGGCCGTGCCGCACCAGCGCGAGGCTGAACGCCCCCTCCGCCTCGAATCGGGTCAAGCCGGCTGCGGCGTCGAGCACGGTCTGCAGCGCCGGACCGTCTGGCAGTTCGCTCTCCTCGGTGGCGATGCCCCGGGCGATTTCCTCAAGTTGATCGCGGCCCGGCAGCTCGTGATCGACAACAACGAAGAGCTTCTCCAACTCGGTCGGGATCTGCACCATCGGAGAGATTACGACGAGGAACGTCCGATTCTGCTTTCCGGTGCTCACTTGCCGGGCGACGGCCTGCACCATCTCCGGGCTCCCCAGGAAGCGATGGAAGTTGGACAGGACCAACACCGCGGAGCTGTCCTCCTCCGCCAGGGCATTGATGGAGCGGATGGCGGCCAGCGGATCGGCTCCCTGATCGGCGGCTTCTCCGTTCTGCCCGGCGATGCGGAGGCCCTGCTCGATGTCCCACTGCGTCAATCGCCACCCGTGCTCATGACACATCCCGGCAATTTCACGCAACGCGTCATCGTGCTCGTAGGACTGGATCCAGATCCCGGTGAAGCAGGCGGAGACATATTCGGTCAAGCGCGCGCAGAGCGACATTGTGGTTCTCCTCGGGGGAAACGTGGACAAGGCGACGCCGCAAATGGCAGCGGCAGACCACGGAGCAGTGAGCTACGTGCGTTGCCGCTGGGTCAGTTCGGTCGCCTCGGAATGATGGAACTCGGTCGTCAGATCCTCGGTGCTACGTCGGCCGAGTGCCTGTTCCAGGAACTTGGTGGCGTCACGGCAGGAAGGGCCGACGAACCCGCGGGTCTCGATCGTGGTCTGACCGGCCGGGCTAACGATGACTTCGATGGTCTTCATGATTCGGCGCCTCCATTGACCGCGATGGTCAGCTTGATCGAGCCGTCGACCAGCGGAGCTTCGCTGACGCTGTGGCCCCGCTTTCGCGCTTCGATCTTGGCCTTCTCGACGGCGTACATCTGCAGAAACGCATCGAGACGCTCCTTCTCGCCCCAGTTCTCCTTGAAGTTGTCGAAGCAGATCTCACCTGTGTCGAGTTGGCAGACGATCGGGTAACGCCAATCGGGCAACTGCGCGGTCAGCCCGGCGACCTCACCGCTGAACAGCTTTACTGTCCGGTGAACCGGTTCGGGCAACCCGAGACGACGACAGGCCGCGCGCACGGCCTCGGCGTCTCGGACTTGCGTTTCTATGGTGACGATGTGGGACACGTGTTGGCCTCCTGTACACGTAGGGTTTCGCATTTGATGTGCCGACCTTTCCGAAGGGCGGCCCCTCACGCGCTGCCGGAATGACCGTGCAGCGGATCGCCTTTGTCCGTGATCGCCGCCGGGCCGTCGGGGCAGTGTTCGATCGCTTTCGGCGCGTTGGGCGATGGCAACAAGATCGGGCTTTGCGACGTTAGCTCCTCAACGAGCACTTCGCCTACTGCGTCGTCATCCTTGCGGTCGACACGCAGACCCCACAACAAGAGACAGCAGAACAGAAGCACCAGTCCGCACACCACCAACGGGCCCAGGTTCGCCAGGATGGGCGCCAGGATCGACTCCCGTACCCGCTCTTCAGCGATCGCCTTGCGTTCCTTTTCGAGTTCGTCCCGCTGATGGTTAACCTGGGCCTGTTGGATCTGGAGGTCTTTTTGTATGCCTACCAGCGCTTCGCGCGACCGAGCGTCAGCCTCCACAAGCTCTTTGGAGCCTTCGGCAACCTGCCGGTTGAGCTGAGCCATCTCTTTGTCCAGCTCGGCCTGTCGCTCGGCCGCCCGCTCGGCAACTTGCGCGACGCGAGCATTGTCGTCGCATCCCCCAAGGGAGCCGAGCAATAGCCCAAAGATCGTCACCTGAAGGGCAACGGGCCATCTATTCATGTTCGTGAGTCCTCCATCGTTCGAGTAACCGGCGAAGCAACCGCTGCAGCGCCCGCCGCAGACGCAGTTGATGAACCAGCGCCATGACGGCGAGCAGCAGCGCCAGTGAAAGCGCGACAAGCAGAATAGTATCCAACGGCGTCTCCTTCGGTAGGTTTGATGGGTTGGGATCCGCACCGGACTGAGGTGGGGTAAGCCTGCGATGACTGAGGGCCGCTGCGCTAACGCGGGCCACCATGTTCTTATGACACGTTTTCGGCCGAAATTCAGCGACCGGCCCGGTGCGTCTTTGGTGAGACGTTCGGCGAATCGTTTTCGTCAGATCGCGTGCAGACTTGTCGTCGATACTGTCGTACGACCAGAAGCGCGATGTCGTCGACCAGGCGCCGGCGTTCTGCAACGGGGTCGGGTTCGAGGGAATGCCGGTCAGCCCGGTGTGAATCTGTCGGCTCCGATCTTCCGCACATATCGCGGTCTCCGTGTTTGAGGAATAAGGGGCGGGGAAGTTCACAATCGAGGCATGCGCGCGAACGGCCCTACGGACATCGGCAATGCCGTGGCCACAGGGCAACGCCGCAGCCGCCCGAGGTCCTGCACGTGCAGCCGAGGCCGCCTCGTGTCGGACGGTTCATAAGAAAAGCCCCGCCGAAGATGGCGGGGCTTTGTGGAGGACCCGGATGTTGCGCTATGGCTCACGCCGAGCGGCGCGGCTGCCCGTTGTTGTAGGGGAGTTCGGGTACGGGAAGCCCCCGCATTTCGAAGTAGCGTCGCCGCGAATACCAGATGTTGCCTGAGTTGACGTTCTCGCCCCTGCTCTGCAACACCTTCGCCGCCTCGCGAAGACTGAGCCCTTCCACATCGACGAGTTGATGGACCGGCTCTGCAAGACGATCCACGCGTGGCGGCTCGCGAAGCCACACTTCAACCTCCTCACAAGGCTCAGCGTCAGTCACTCCGGGTGCGTCGGCATCGGTGGCCACGGCTTGGATGACTTGCGGTCGAAACACGGCCCGGACGTTGCTATGCTTGCGGCCCGGCCGCTTCTCGACGTGGACCATGATCTTTCCGCCCGTAATGCGGCGGAAGACGGCCGTCGCCCTGTAGATCATGTCCTCGCCAAGCCTGCCCGCGGCTGCGTCCTCCAGGAGCGTGGCGAAGTCCGCCAGGATGCGACTGACCGCCTGGGGCGTGATCGGCTTCATGGCCCGGTCGGCCGCTTGTCGGAGCCGTGGCAGCTCGAGTTGGCAGGAATTGCGTTCCGCCTGGGCTGCCCGGATCTTGGCCTTGACCTGCTCACGGTCTTCTTCGGAGCCTTGGCCGGCCAGATCCATCAGATCCTCAATTCTACGGCCCAGCGTGCGGACCCTCTTCTCCGCAGCCGAGATCTCGGCCTCCAGGTCGTTGCCGACTTCGGCATCAAGCTGTCGGGCCCGGCAGAGGACATCGCGTATCAGTTCGGCATCGCGGTGCAGCAACTCCGTTGCCTTCTTGCACATCGCGCGGCACGCCTCCTCGCGTTTCACGGCGGAGAGGCCGGGGCAGAGCCGGCCGTTCTTGCACTGCATGCCCTTGCTGTGTGCACCGCTCTGATAAAAACGCACCGGCTTCTCAGCCGTGCTGCAGTGCGCGCAGTGATAGAACTCCGTAATCAGGTCCCATAGTTGCGCCTGCTTCGTCTTCTTCGGTCCGCGGGGACCGAGCTTCAGTTCGGCCAGCCGTTGTTGAACCTCCAGGTAGAGTTGGTCGTCCACGATACGAAGATCTTCACACAGGAAAACCGCCCACTGGGATTCGGGTTGATCGATCTGCTGGGTGTAGTCCAGCTTTGTGCTGAATCGGTTACGCTTGCGGCCGAACTCCCAGCGGCCCGTGTAGGCGATCCTGGAGAGCATCCGTCGATAGGCAGTGGCGGAGATTGGCCCCGGCTTCGCGCGGGGATCGCAGGGTCCACCCGCGGCCCGCCAGCGTCTCAGCCCTTCCGCGAGGGTCATCCCGTCTCGAATCCACTCGTAATGCTGACGAATGAGTTCCGCGACTTCGGGCACGACCTGGGGCGCCATGCGCGGACGTCCTCGATTGGTCAGGGGCGCCCCGGCCACTTCGACGGCGCGGTAGCCGACCGGGAGAGCGCCTGTCACCCAGCCCTTGAGGAAGAGCCCGCGCAGGCCTTCGCGGCAGTTCTGTGCGATCCCCTCGAGCAACTCCTCGTCCATCCAGCCGTTGACCTGGAGCTTGAGTTTCCAGGATCGCTCATCGGCTGTGTCGACCCCCTGACTGACGGACACGGCCCGGGCACCGGCCTCGACGACCTCTTCTTGGACAAATCGATAGGCCTCGTAGGAACGACGAAAGAGCCGTGAAAGCGAGTAGACGAGTAGCACCTTGGCAGTCCCCTGCTCCAGGATCGCCTTCACACGTTCCAGGCCGTCACGCCGCGTGCGCCGGCCCGTGACGGCCTGGTCTGAGCAAACGAATTCCGGTGGCAGGTACAGCCGGTTCTGGGCAGCAAACGTCGCATTGGCCCGAGCCTGGTCCTCGTCGCTATGCTGCATCTTGGACGAGAATCTCAAGTACGTCAAAGCAATCGCAAGACCGGCACTCAGCGCCCAGGCGATCCGCGCTTCCAGCGGGGCGGCCGCATTGAAGCCAGTCAGATCAATGCCGGCCTTGGTGGCCGCTTCGAGCCACCACTCATTTGCCTTGCGGGCCAGCTCCTTGGTTGCAGCGCCCGCAGCAGGAAGATTCGTACTCATCCGAGGAGTCTCCTTATGGGTTGCCGCCTGGTGCCGTTGCCTTCGTGGCATGCTCCAGGTCCGTCCGGGGCCCGGCACTGTCGGCGACGAGAACGGAGCGCGGGCATCATATACTCATGTAATCGCATCCCGATCGCGGCATGCGGTTTTCACTTGAGGGCCATCGTCATCGACACATTGAGCGTACGCGCGGCGCTGAGAGCCTGACGCGGAAGGCTACGGGCGGCGTAGAAGATGCGCCGGCCAAAGCCGGGCGTATAGACGTACCGGCGAGAAGGATCGTGATCCGGATAGCAGCGTTCCGAAGCGCGAATCCGAGAGACAGAGTCCCCCGTGATCGACGGAAATCAAGTGGGGGAAGAGCTACGGCTTCCCTCACTTACTTATGACGCGATTCTCTCACCAATTCAGCAAGGAGCGAGGCCATTATGCCGGCTTCTGCTCCCGCGCGCGTTTTCGAAGCTGGTCGCGGATTCCTTCGAGCAGCCTGATCGTATCCTCAACGAGGGGGAGGAGCGTCAATGCTTCCTCCCCGTCGGCGAAGGCAGCTTCGTCAAACATCGCTGCCGCCTTCTCGTTGACCTCTTGGACGAAATCGACCAGAGCGTGCTTGTGGTCACCGAGATCGTCGTCGGGTTTCCCCTCGCCGCCCCGGGGCCGGCCGGGTTTCCGTTGCCGCCGCGCGTAGGCTTCTGCGACCGTCAGGCCCTGCAATTCCTCGCCGCTTGGAAAGCAACGGCGGATTGCACGAGCCCTGCTTGCCCGTGTTCGGTCGATCTCCAGCTTGTCGAGGTACTTCCCCCATTCACCTCGCTTGAACCGGCCACGGAGGATTTCCAGGGCACCGCCCAACTTCCAATAACCAATCGCCAAAGACCTCTCACGGTCGACGATCAGTTCGTGCTGCGTCCGCGCGTAGTCACCGAGCTGTTCAACCGTCCATTCCGGCGTCGGCTCCTCGGCCCCGAAAAGTTGCGTTTCGCAACTTTTCTCGTCGCTGGTCTTCTGAGCCATTTGTCCACCTCCATTGGGGGTCCCGGATAAGTAGTCACACGAGTCCCGATCCCTCGGACTCTACAGGCGGCGGATCGCACCGCGATCGCGTGACGCGAAATCCGTGGCTCGCTGCCAGCACGATGTCCGTGCGCCGGCTGACGCGGAAGGCCCTGAGCGTTCCCGAACGTGTTTCAACAACCCCACCTACGGCCGGAATCCGGCACTGCCGGCGTCGGATGTGCCACCTCGGCCGGCCAAGAACGACGCTGGTGCCCCGGCGGCCGGCCGTCAGCTCCTTGCGACCCTTGCGGTTGCCACGGGGCCGCGCCGGACGCGTCGACGGGCCAGTCGACGAGGACCGAAAAATCGGTATTTGTGGGGACGTCACGTTTGGTAGATTGTCTGGCCCGCGGCAATGGGATTACCAACCCTTTCCCAAACCTGACCCTTTCGCAAATAGGAAACCGTCATGACGACGACAACGCACAAATCCGAAATCGCGGAAGACGTTCGCGAGAAGCTTGGCGACTGCTACTTACTCGTACAGACTCCGCAGGTTGCAGCCATCGTCTGGCGGCGCATGCTGCACAAGAACCACCGGGACCGGCTTGGCGGAGATTTCGAGGATGCGTACGGTCGCTACCGGACCGTTAGGATGTGGCAGAAGCTGTTCGGCGTGTCACCCGCGCGGGCCGTTCTGGACATTTCGCTCGGCGCGGATCTCATCTCCTCCACGACGTATCGCTGGCTGTTGCAAGAAACGGGGGAGGTCTTTGCGCCCGGTGATGGACGGCTCCTCGCCGCTGTCGAAACCGGCGCCTTGGTCCTGCTTCAATCGCCGCCTACAGCCTTTTGGAATGGCAAGAAGATCGAGCTGAACTGGCAGAAGAAGATGCGGGCGCCCTGGGAGTTCTTCTGGGAAATCAGCGTCAAGGCCAAACGTGGCCTCGTGCTCGATTGCCGCGACGTGGGGGAGGGCATATCTCGCAAAGCAGCCGAGAACCGGAAGTCCCACTTGCTCTTGCCGGATGCGTTTCCCGCGGACCTCGGTGAGTTGTTCATCGCGGTTGGCAACGGAGCCTACAAGCTGGACGTGCCACCAGAAAGGATTCGCATCTTCGAGCTCTATCACGAAACGACTCTCGTCGAGTTCTCCGGTTGGCGGCCCGCTTATCCTACCCGGAGTCGGTAGTCCCGGTTACAGCGGTTCGAGTCAGCAGCAGGCGGTCAGACTGAGTACCTCTCTACTCCCGGCGCAGCGGGCGGCGGTCCTGTGGCCTCAGTTGAACGCTTCTTTCGGCCCATCCCGTCTTGTGCGCGAAGAGACGCACCGCCTCACGATTTCGCACTGGGCGAGGACCATGCGAATGTGCCTTCCCATGCTTGTTGTTGTCGCCATTGGGCGAAAGCAACGGTTCGGTTCGGTCGGTCGAGCGGGCCAACCAGCCTTGTTCAAGAACCGGACGCGGATGGGAGGCGATTCGGGGACTCATGGTCAGCGCACTGCTCTCCACGACAGAAGCAGCCCGGCGACTGGGTATATCCAGAGCCACGTTGTACGAATGGCTCGCCCGGTCGAATGCCGGGAGCTTTCTGATCCGCGGGCAGTCCGTGACCATCGCTCACTACCGCAGCGGCGCCGCGGGCCAGGGGCCGATCAAATTCGAGGCCGAGGAGATTGAACGTCTGAAGAATCTGATGCGGGTCACTCCCCGTCGCCCACGACCAAGGCGAAAACCCGCCAAGCCGGTGAGCTTTCCGGGCATCACAGTTCGGCTCGGCGTCCCCGACGGTCGACTCGGAGGTAACGGCTGATCGCACCATCAGCGACCGGGCGAGTCGTCAAGACTGCTATTCGTCCCACGCCGATTGCAGGTCGTTCTCGTCCGCGGTCACCAGCACCCATACGGTGCGAGTGTGAGGAATCGCAAAATAGTGCTCCTCGGTCAAAAGTCGCATTTCGTCGAAGTCAATCCAGTTCCTCAGAGCACCGCTGCCCGTGCCGTCGCGATAAACACGTACACCTGGGTCGGCTTCGATGAACGCTCGTGCTTCTCGCCCGCGAACCGGTGTGTTGCGCAGAAGCGAGTAAGCTCCACGGTCACGCAGAGCGCGAGACACCCAGCCGAATTGTATCTGCCCCTCCCGTGTGGCAATCGTCGCGCATGGAAAGTCCGACAGTTGAGTCCATCGAACGAGCATCCCCGTCAGTGATACTTGAAAAGCACGACGCGCTGCGTGGAAGTCAGACAGCGATACGAAGTTTTCTCGGTTCACTGTTGACCGGAGGAGACTGCTCGGCATCAACAGGCCTGAGGCGAAGAAGTCCGCTTGCTGCTCCACCAGTGGATCAGCGATGAACTCAGTAAGCGAACCATGAGGACTTCTGCTAGTAACCAGATACTCCCTGTGCTTTGGGAGAAAGAAATGCCCCAATTCGTGCGCAAGAGTAAAGATGATTTTGGAGTGATGTTCACCTGAGTGGGGCCACTCATTGTAGCGAGTGTTGTAGCAGATCAAGAAACGAGGGCCGACGTACTTGATTCTCCCATCGAACGCGTCCTGAAAGTCGTAGCCTTCAGCGTGAATCAGGTGCCGCTCGGCCGCGATGATCGAGAACGGATCAACAGGCGGCCGTGTGAACTGATAAACACGCGCCATGTCTTCGCCCACTCGGGCGGCGTAATCCCGCTCGGCGTAGAACAGCTTCCAGGAGCGATCATCCGCCATCTGCGTCTTCTTCCTCGTCCGGAAACTCCGCAGCCCGCGCTTCCATTTCACGCAGCTTCTCTTCCAGTTCCGGGGGCAGTTCGTCGCCCCTTGCACGGAACATCTCCGCAAGCTCACGCGCCTCCGCCGTGTTGGGCTGCCAGCTCGAAGCTTCGGGCTCCTCTTTCTCCCAACTCAGAGGGATCCGCCCGTGAGTCTTTCCGAGCATTCGTTGGAGCTTCGCGTCCGACATATCACCGGGTCCAATCGCGTCAAGCATGGATTCGATTTCGGCGTCACTTTGGGGGCGAAATCCTCTGGGCACGATGGCGCGCCGGACCAACCCGTCAAAAACCCGATCGCTCGGTTGACGCTCATCATTCATGGTCAGCCTCCTGCGTTATCGAGTTCGTAGCCGCGTTTTCGCATTTCGTCGATGATCTTCTTCTTGGCTCGGCGTTTGTGTTGTCGAATTGTACCCGCGGGAATTGGCACGCCGCCAGAATGTCTCCTTCCCAACTCCACGCCCAGCATCCCGGCATCTACCTTAACGCCATCCGCAAGTGCGTATGCTTCGATCACGGCCCTCTCGACCGATGGGAGAACTGCCAGGGAGTCCCCCAAAGCCTTGCAGATCCCCTTCTGGTTTCCCTCAACAGCATTAAGCGTTTCGTCGATGTTGTCGCTTGGTTGTTCAACATTGCCGAGCCAATCGGTGTCGGTGGGGCGTTCCAAAAGCCGTGCCTTCTGCCAATTGAGGTGCCCCGACACGAGATTTCGGGCGACGTTAACCGCGATCTTGTAGAGGTACGCTCGTAGACTCTGCGTCGCGTCGTAGTGATCTCGGGATTGCCAGAACCTCTGGAACGCCTCCGCGACAATATCTTCGGCTTCCCCAGATAGGCAGGGGAATTGACGAGCGATCGCGCGCTCAATAGACGAGGCGTGTGCCATCAGCAGATCGCCGAGCACCGACTCGTCACCGTCCCAGGCTCGCAGTGCTAGGTCCTCGTCGGCGTCGACCGGGTTAGCTGGATTTCCCATTGGTGTGCTCCCGCGGGAAATGGCTCCGTCCGCTGGTGTTCTACCCAAGGCCGTTACAGAAGACCTCCCGTGAGTTGCCAAGATTGGCTTGTAACAGTTCCGGGTAGTACCTACAGCGGGGGCGGCGGTCGTCCCCGAGTCAGTATAGCGGCCGTTCCTGGGCCACAACAATGGGGGGAACGGTCCTGCGCCGGCCGAAAGAAGAGCGGCAAAATAACGGCGCCCGCCGAACGCACCGAGCGTTCGCCTCGCCGACCATCGCCATGACCTCGCCGCAAGAGCACCCCGGAGACGCCCGAGACCAGCCGCCCGGACCACCCCCCCAACGGAGGTGCTCGCCGGGTCGGGCAGCACGTATTTTCAACGATGGAGAGACAAATGATCGTCGTAAGAATGAAGTGCCAAATGTGCGGTGAGCGATTCGAAGCGGAGTTGCTCGACCGTGATGACCCGCGGGAGCGGTACACACCCGGGAGTCCCGTTCGTTGCCCGCGCTGCCAAAGCACGCGCGTCGAGACGATCCAGCGGGTGCGCCGGGCGAGCTAGCTCGCCAATCACTGCGTTATCGCAGGTATGTACTCTTGCCGGAGGCCTCCATGATTACAGCGTTTCTCTCCTACTCTCACCGTGACGAGACGATGCGGGATGAACTTGAAGTTCATCTGGCAATGTTGCAACGTCAAGGAATCATCGAGACGTGGCATGACCGGAGAATTGGTGCCGGCAGCGATTTCTCCGGCGCCATCAGCGAGCGTCTTGATGCCTCGGACATAGTTCTTCTTCTCGTGAGCCCGTACTTCCTGGCGTCCGACTACTGCTACGATGTCGAGATGTCGCGAGCCATGGAGCGCCACGATCAGGGCTCGGCACGAGTCATCCCCGTAATACTCGACCCGTGCGATTGGCACGAGTCCCCGTTCGGGAAGTTGCTCGCTGTTCCGAAGGACGGAAGGCCGATCTCCAAGTATGCGAACATGCACGACGGATTCCTTGAAGTCGCCAAAGCCATTCGGGAGGCCGCACGTGAACTGGGCAAATGCGATTTGCCCACCGAGCGTGAGGCGGTGGATTTCGGAGTCCCGAGGCGTAAAGGCGCTCGCGCGAAGGCTCGCTCCAGCAATCTTCGTGTCACACGGTCCTTCACGGACAGCGACAGGGACGACTTCCTCGATGACTCGTTCGAGTACATCTCGAATTTCTTTGAGAACTCTCTTGAGGAACTTGGTAGCCGCAACCCAGAGATTACAACTCGATTCAAACGCCTTAGTGATGCCCGATTCACAGCGTACGTGTACCGGAGTGGTCAGAGCGTCACTGAATGCTGTGTGAGACAGGATGGTACACTGGGAAAGAGCATTACGTATTCGACTAACGCCGTGGCTGATAACAGCTATAACGAGTCACTCTCCGTTGACGACGATGGCCATGCCTTACTTCTCCGCCCCATGGGCATCGCAATGATGAGCCCTGGGCGACACGAGAGCCTCTCGCAGCACGGAGCGGCTGAGTATTTTTGGGCCATTCTGATGCGGCCTTTGCAGCAGCCGCGATAGGCTCCGCACCTTCAAGGAGCCGGGGCGCGTCTCTTCGTTCAACGACGGTATCCCCATCGGCTAGGCTTTCACTCGCAGGTGTCTGGATCAATGCCGTTTTTCGCTTTGGACCGTCCACGCTATCCGCTGCCGCTACGCTGCCTGCCTTCTCGCCGTACGCCGATCGCCGCCCACAGCGGGTCCTGATAGTGCTGGCCCCATTCCCGGCCATAGTGGTCGAAGGTGACCTTCGGCGTGTCACCGATCAGTTCCGCCAATACCTCGATTGAACAACCCACGCCCCCGTTCCAGAAGCCCGACAACATCCGATGGCAAAACGTGTGCCTGGCCAAATAGGTCGAGTAGGTCTTCCTGATCGGGTCCGCATTCCAGCCCAGCTTTCTCTTGATCGTGAGAAATCGCGCCACTCCGGTCACCTTCTTCCAGGCACCGCCCCGTGTGTTGCGGAACAGCGGGAAGCCGGAGCCTCTCGGGGCGGTCTGGGCCAGGCGCCGTGTCAGCTCGGCCACCTCGGATCTTACCGGGATCTTTCGAGTCTTCTGTGTCTTGGATGAAAACACTCGCCACATCATGCCGCGTTCGGTCTCGACGACGTCGTCGGCACTCATGCGGGCGAGTTCGCAGAACGGTCGCAGTCCTGTGTGGATCGCCGCGAACAGGAAATCGCGGTACAGTTCGTCCGTCGCCCCGTAGATCGCCTCTTCGTCTTCCGGGCTGAACGACTGGAGTCGAGGCCGGGACGGGGGTTTCTTGAGGCCCTTGAGCTTGTGTGGTACGTCGTGTGTGCCGCGGCCGTGATTGAACGCCGCCAGCACAATGGTGATGGCGTTGCGGCGCGTCACGGGTGACCGCCACGTCGGGTGGCTCTCGACCCAATGCTGAACGTGTCCCTTCGTAAGCTGCGAAACGGGCAACGAGCCGCAGTAGTCGCACAATTGGTTCAGCCGCCGCACTACCTCGTCGCAGTAGTCCTTGCTGATCGTACCGGCGGAGATACCTCGCCTGCAATACTCGATATACCGCGAGCAGACCTTCGCCACCAACCACTCGTCGTTCACGGCCGGTTCGGCCGTGGGCCGCCACTGGCCGGCGACTCTCACCCGCGCCAGCGCCAGCTCGGCCGCTTGGCGGTTCTCCTTTCCTCGGATTCGCTTTCCGGTCTCATCGACGAGCGGCACGCGCCGCTTCGTCCCGGGGGGCGTGTAGTACCAGCAGTCCGTCTGGCGCCAATGCCACGCCGAGCCACGAGCCCGCCGCTCTCGCTTGCCATTTGTTGCCATCTCTTGAAAGCCTCAGCCTTGATGTCCGAGCATTGTCATCCCGGTTTCCTGCGCTTTGCGGCACGATTCTTTCGTTGCGCCTTGCCTTGAACGGCCGACCTCCCGGCCTTGTGGCGTGAGGAAGCGGCCTTGCGAGGGGAAGCCCGACGCCGCCTCTCCTTTCGGTTGGATTCCGTGTCTTCTCCGATCGCTGCCCACAGCGGGTCCTGATAATGCTGCCCCCATTCTCTGCCGTAATGATCGAACGCCACCTTGGGCGTGTCGCCGATCAGCTCAGCCAGCGTTTCGATCGAGCAGCCCGCACCGTCGGCCCAATAGCCCGACAACATCCGGTGAGCAAACGTGTGTCGGCAGGTGTAGCAGGAGTATTTCGCCTTAATCGGATCCCTGTCCCAGCCCAGCTTCTTCTTGATCGCGATAAACCGGACCACACCGGTCATGCGCTTCCAAGGCTTTCCCTTGGTGTTGCGGAACAGCGGAGCCCCGGAGCCTTTCGGCGCCGTCTTCATCAGCTTGCGGGCCAATTCGGCCACCTCGGGCCGCACCGGGATCTTGCGGGTCTTCTTCGTCTTCGATGAGTACACCCTCCACATCATTCCCCGCTCGGTCTCCTCGACGTCGTCGGCCGTGATCCGGGCCAACTCGCAGAAGGGCCGCAGGCCCGTGTGGATGGCGGCAAAGAGAAAGTTGCCGAAACACGGCTCGGTCGCCCCGTAGAGAGCCTTTTCGTCCTCGCCGCTGATTGAATCAAGCCGGGGTCTAGAAGAAGGTTTCTTCAGGCCCTTAAGCGGATTCGCCACACCGTGCATCTCCTCGGCCCGGTTGAATGCGGCCAGCACGATCGCAAGCACGCCCCGGCGTGTGGCCGAACTCCGCCAAGTCGTGTGGCTCTCCAGCCACGTCTGACAATGCGCCTTCTTGAGCTTGGCGACCGGCAATGCCCCGCAATACTCGCACAGGTCGTTGAGCCAGCGCACGGCGTTGTCGCGATGGGACTTGCTGATCGATCCGCTGGCCAGCCCGCGCTCGCAGTAAGTCAGGTACTCCGAGCAGACCCGGGCCACCAGCCACGGACCGTTGTCGGTGGCATCCCCGGCGGCCTCCGCCTCCCAGGACAGCTTCTCCTTGGCCAGGGCCAGTTCGGCGGCCTCCTTGTTCCCCTTGCCCCGGATCCGCTGGCCGCCCTCGTCGAACAGCGGCACCCGCTTCTTGGTGCCCGGCATCGTGTAGTACCAACAATCGGTCTGCTTCCAGTGCCAAGCCGACCCGTGCGGCTGCCGCCGATCTCTCCGCTTCCGTCCCATCGCCGTCCTCTCTTTCCGGGCGTCCGCCGCTCGGACACCCGCGGCGCGTTGACCCGTGGTGGCTGGTCACCGATACTGAACCCCTAGCCCGGCTGCGCGAATCCACGGTCCGGAAAATCGCCAACTCCGATGGAGGTATCACGATGCGAACCGTGCCCAAAAGTGCTGGTTTATACCCCTCTTATTTACTAGCGCCATTACTACACAGAATTGCTACACTCATAGTTACCAGCATCACCATATGTTTGTCAATACCCCCCGCATTGTGCGATGAATACCCAAGTGAAGGCAGTGTACCAAATATTGTACTGATCCTTGCCGACGACCTCGGCTACGGCGACTTGGGCCGCTACGGTCAAAAGCGAATCAAGACGCCGTGCATCGACCGTCTGGCCGCCGAGGGGATCCGGTTTACGGACCATTACGCGGGCAGCACGGTTTGCGCGCCGTCGCGGTGCGTGCTGTTGACGGGTTTCCACACGGGCCACGCCACCATTCGCGGCAACGACCCCGGCCTGCTGCGGGACGAGGACGTGACGGTCGCCGAACTCCTCAAGCGTGCCGGTTACGCCACCGGCTGCATCGGCAAGTGGGGCGTGGGCCATCCCGAGCCCGGCGACCCGAAGCGGAACGGCTTCGACTACTTCTTCGGCTACGTCAACATGTGGCACGCCCACAACTACTACCCGGAGTTCCTCTATCGCAACGCAGAGAAGGTGCCGCTGGAGAACAAGGTGCCGCCGTTCGATCGGCCGCGCCCGGAAGGGGCCGGCGTGGCCACGGTGCGCAAGCAGTACGCCCACGATTTGTTCGCCGAAGAGGCGCTGAAGTTCGTCGAGCGGAACAAGGACCGGCCGTTCTTCCTCTACCTGCCGCTGAACATCCCGCACGCCAACAACGAGGCGGGCCGCCGGGGCATGGAGGTGCCCTCCTGGGGTCAGTACGCCGACCTGGACTGGCCCGAGCCGCAGAAGGGCCACGCCGCCATGATCTCGCGCATGGACGCCGACGTCGGCCGGCTGGTGGCGAAGCTCAGCGAGCTGGGCATCGACGAGCGGACCATCGTGCTCTTCACCAGCGACAACGGCCCGCACCACGAGGGCGGGGCCGACCCGGCGCTGAGCGACAGCAACGGGCCGCTAAAGGGCACCAAGCGCGACCTCTACGAGGGGGGCATCCGCGTCCCGCTGGTGGCCCGGTGGCCGGGTAAGATCAAGCCCGGCACGGTGACCGAACACCCGTCGGCCTTCTGGGACTTCCTGCCCACGGCCTGTGAGCTTGCAGGTGTGAAAATACCAGACGGAATCGACGGCCTGAGCTACCTCCCCACGCTGCTCGGCCAGCCGGAGAAACAGAAGAAGCACGACTACCTGTACTGGGAGTTCTACGAGCAAGGCGGCAAGCGGGCCGTTCGCCAGGGCAAGTGGAAGGCCGTGCAGCTCGACGTCCTCAAGAACCCCGACGGGCCGATCGAGCTGTACGACCTGGCCGAAGACCTCGGCGAGGAGAGGAACGTCGCGGCGGAGCATCCGGAAATCGTCCGCCGCACGAGGATTCTCATGCGCGAGGCACACGTAGATCGAAGACAGGAGAACCGCCAATGAGTCATCGCTGCTGCAACGCGCAAGAACAACGCAGCCGCCCCTCGCGCCGGGAGTTCGTCGGCATGGCAGGGGCCGGGCTGGGGTTATTCTTGGCCGAATCCGTGCGGGGCGACGCGGCCACGCCGGAAACGGCGGCCGGCGCCGCACTGAAAGAAGGCGACCGAGTCGAGCTGGACCGGCCGGCTGAAGAGAGCATCGAGGAGGCATACCGCCTGGGCCACCAGTACGAGAAGCGCCACGGCGGCTGCTGCCGGTGTACGCTGGCCGCGGTGCAGGACGCCGTGCCGTTCGTGCCGGTCGAGCCGTCGCTCTTCCGGGCGGCAAGCTGCCTGGACGGCGGGGCCACGCCGGTGGCCGTGCAGAATTGCGGGGCGTTTACCGGGTGCGGGATCGTCATCGGCCATCTCACCGGCGGGATCGAGCGCGACGGCGGCGAGTTCCGCGGCGGGGCGGGCCTGGCCCACCGGCTACTGCACCGCGTGTACGACCGGTTCAAGGAAGCGTACGGCACGGTCCTCTGCCAGGACGTGCGCAAGGGGGCCGAGGGCGATTGCCCCGAGGTCTGCGGCCGGGCCGCCCGCTGGGTGGCCGAGGTGCTGCTTACGGAGTTCGCCGGCTGGAAGCCCCCGGCGGACGAGCCGGAAGATGAAAACAAAACACCACAAGAGGCTGAGCCGGCCCCGGCCTAGCCGGAGGAGAAGGTCTCATGAGAGTAGGTTCCACGGTCGTGGCCGCGGTGGTCCTTCTCGCCGCGGCGCCGATGCCCCTTGCCGGGGCCGACGCCGCGCCGCACCACACGGTGCTCGTCGAGGCTGAAGCCTTCGACCACTACGGCGGCTGGGTCGACGACTCGCAGTTCATGGACCAGATGGGCTCGTCGTTCCTGCTGGCCCACGGACTGGGCGTGCCGGTCGAGGACGCGACGACCACGCTCGAGCTGCCGGCCGCGGGGACGTACCGCGTACTGGTGCGAACTCGCGACTGGGTCGCCCCTTGGGACGCGCCTGGGGCCCCGGGCCGGTTCGAGCTCGTCGTGGGCGGAAAGACGCTTGACGCCACGTTCGGAACGGAAGGGGCCGCGTGGCACTGGCACAACGGGGGCACGGTCGAGCTGCCCGGCGGGAAGGTGCCGCTGGTGCTGCACGATCTGACGGGCTTCGAGGGCCGCTGCGACGCGATCGTGCTCTCCACCGACCCCGATTTCACACCACCGAACGCCGACCCCGGAATGGCCCAGTGGCGCCGCGAGTTGCTGGGCATCGGCGAACAGCCCGAGGACGGCGGCGAGTTCGACCTGGTCGTGGTCGGCGGCGGGATCGCCGGCACGTGTGCGGCGCTGTCGGCGGCCCGACTGGGGCTTTCCGTGGCCCTGATCCAGGACCGGCCGGTGCTCGGGGGGAACAACAGCTCCGAGGTCCGCGTGTGGCTTCAGGGGGCGCGGAACAAGGAGCCGTATCCCCGGGTCGGCGACGTGGTCCGCGAGCTCGAGCAGCGCCAAAGCGCCCACTACGGCCCCAGCAACACGGCCGAAATCTACGAGGACGAGAAGAAGCTCGACCTGGTCCGGGCCGAGGAGGGCCTGAGCCTGTTCCTGCTGCACCGGGCCAACGGCGTGGAGATGAAAGCCGGGCGGATTGCGGCCGTCATTGCCCAGCACACCAAGACCGGCGTGCGGCGCCGGTTCGCCGGCCGGTGGTTCGCCGACACGACCGGCGACGGCTGCCTGGGCCAGCTCGCCGGGGCCGATTTCGAGATGACCGAAAAGGGCCACATGGGCCGCTGCAACCTGTGGAACGTCGCCGGGACCGACCGTCCGCAGCCCTTCCCCCGCTGCCCCTGGGCGTTAGACCTAAGCGACAAGCCGTTTCCCGGGCGCGGGGCCGACGAAAAGCGGGGAATCCTGGCCCTGGGCGGGTGGTACTGGGAGAGCGGCTTCGACCACGACCCGTTCGAGAAGTCCGAGTACATCCGCGATTGGAACTTCCGCGCGGCCTACGGGGCTTGGGACGCGCTGAAGAACGTCGACGCGTTGTATCCGAACCACAAGCTCAATTGGATGGCGTACGTCGCCGGCAAGCGGGAATCGCGGCGCCTGTTGGGCGACCTGGTCCTCTCGAAGGAGGACCTCATCACGGGCAAGGAGTACCCCGACGGCTGCGCCCCCACCGGCTGGAAGATCGACTTGCACTTGCCGCACCCGCAGTACGTAAAGGGCTTCGAGGGCGACGCGTTCATCTCCCGCGCCCTGTTCACCAACGCCCCGCAGCCCTACTGGATCCCGTACCGCTGCCTGTACAGCCGCAACGTGCCGAACCTGTTCATGGCCGGGCGGGACATCAGCGTCACGCACGACGCCCTGGGGTCGATCCGCGTGATGCGGACCGGCGGCTGCATGGGGGAGATCGTCGGCATGGCCGCGTCGCTGTGCAAGAAGTACGACGGCGACCCGCGCGACGTTTACACCAACTACCTCGACGACCTGAAGAAGCTCATGGTCGAAGGCGTGGGCCGGTTGCCGCCGGAGCAGGCCGCCGCGGCGGAAGTCGCGCTGGCCCCGCCCAATTGGATCGAGAAGCTCGGTCCGAACCTTGCACGCGAGGCGACCGTGACCGCCCCGCCGGGCATGGACGCGGGCAAGCACACCGCCGCGCGGATCAACGACGGCGTGGTGGGGCCGCTCCGCAACGAGCAGCGGTACCTCACGGATGCGTCGTTGCCGCACGAGATCGAGCTTAGGTTCGCGAAGCCGCAGGCCGTGGCCGCCGCCCGGGTCGTAAGCGGTTACGTGAGCGGCGGGGGCGTGGTCGGCCCGATCGAGGATTTCGGTTTCCAGTACCACGACGGCACGGACTGGAAGAACCTGCCCGGCGCCGACGCGACCGCCAACGCCAAGGCCGACTGGTCGTCCCGATTCCCCGCGGTCACCACCGAGCGCGTGCGCCTGGTCGTGACCCGGACGCAGACCGCGGTGTCACGGATCTGGGAGATCGAGCTGTACGGGCCGAAATGAACCCAAAAGGAGCACCGAAATGAGACGCTATAGCGTGAAACCGTGGCTGTGCAGGGCGGGCGTCCTGCTCGCGGTCGCGTGGGGCGCCGCTCGCGCCGAAGCGGCCGAGCTGCTCTGGCAGATCGGCAAGCCCGACGGCGACACGGCCGAGTTCGCCCTGGGACGGGGCGGCTTTCGAGACTACCAGCGGGACGGGCTCTTCGTGGTGGGCCGCTCCGATCCGCGGCGCGATTGGCCCTACGCCCATCCCGGGCCCGACGACGCCTGGGCCGGCTCCGAAGCGCACACGTTCACGATCCTCTTTGCCCTGAAGCAGAAGCCCGACGCCGACTGCAAGCTCACGGTCGATCTCGCGGATACCCACGACCGCACGCCGCCCCCCATGACGATCGAAGTCGGCGGGCGGGCGTTCACGCACCAGACGCCGGCGGGCGGCCCCGACGATTCGATCGTCGGCAACCCGGCCACGGGCCGCGAGCACCGCTTCTCGATCGACATCCCCCCGGAGCTGCTCCGCGCGGGGCTCAACGAAATCACCATCACGATCGACCGGGGAAGCTGGGTCCTCTACGACTGGATCGGCTTCGAGGGCCCGGCCTCGCTCGAGCTGGCCGAAACGGCGGGCACGATGCTCCGCGCGGTCCGGGTCGACCCCTGGCTTACGCGCAAGGACGGCAAGCCCTGGCAGCAGGTCGCCGTGGGAGTTTTGCACCTAGGCGAGCCCGCCCCGGTGACCGTGAAGGCGACCGGGATGAAGCCGATCGAGCTGACCGTGAAGCCCGGGCCGGGAACCGTGTGGCTCCGCATGGCCCCGGCCGAGGCGGAGACGCCGCTGGTGGTCGAACTCGAGCGAGACGGGACCGTGCTCGACCGGGTGTCCACCGTGCGCGTGCCCGGGCAGCAGCGCGAGCCGGTCGATTGGGTCGACCCGCTGCTGGGCACGGCCACGTCGCGGTGGATGCTCTACCCGGGGCCCTCGATGCCCTTCGGCATGGTCAAGCTCAGCCCGGACAACCAGAAACAGGGCTGGAAGGCCGGCTACGAGTACACGATCCGCAACATCGCGGGGTTCAGCCATCTGCACTCGTGGACCATGGGCGGGCTGTTGACCATGCCCGCGGTCGGCGAGCTGAAGGTCCTGCCCGGCGGCGAAGGCGATCCGGACGCCGGCTACCGCTCGCGATTCTCTCACGAAAACGAGACGGCCTCGCCCGGCTACTACTCGGTGCTGCTCGACGACTACGGCATCAAGGCCGAGCTGACCTGCACGACCCGGGCGGGGATGCAGCGGTACACCTTCCCCAAGGCCGAGCAGGCGCGGATCTTGTTCGATCTGCTGACGCCGACCGAGTACGGCTTCGACGTGCTGGACGCCAAGATCACTAAGGTGAGCGACACCCAGATCGAAGGCTATAGCGTGCAACGCAGCGGGCGCTGGGCGACGTGGAACGACTACACGGTGCACTTCGTGGCCCGGGTGAGCAAGCCCTTCAAGGGCATGGGCGGCTGGGTCGGCGAGGAAATCCGCCAAAACGCCGACCAGATCGCCGGCAAGGGCGACGTGAGCGCGTTTCTCAGCTTCTCGACCGAGCAGGGCGAGGAGATCCTGCTCCAGACCGGCATTTCGCTGGTGAGCATCGAGCAGGCCCGGCTCAACCTGGAAACGGAAATGAAGCCGTTCGGTTGGGACTTCGACGCGGTACACGCCCGGGCTCGGCAGACCTGGAACGAGCTACTGGGCAGGATCGAGGTCGAGGGGGGCCGGCCCGTGGACTGGACCAAGCTCTACACGAACCTCTACCGCTCGTACTGCGCCAGGACGATCTGGAGCGATGTGAACGGCAAGTACGTCGACATGTACGAAAAGGTTCAGCAGCTTCCGGACCCCGACTCGCCGGTGTACGGCTGCGACGCCTTCTGGAACACCTTCTGGAACCTCAACCAGCTCTGGAACCTCGTCACTCCCGACGTCTCCGACAAGTGGGTCCGGTCGCTCTTGGAGATCAACCGCCGGGGCGGCTGGCTGGCCAAGGGGCCCACGGGCATCGAGTACTCGAGCATCATGGTCGCCTCGCACGAGATCGCCCTGATCGTGGCCGCCTACCAGCAGGGCATCCGCGGCTACGACGCCGAAGAGGCGTTCCGGGCGATCAAGCACATCCAGACCACGCCGGGCAAGCCGCACGAGGGGGGCGGGCACGTGGGCAACCGGCAGCTCGGCCCGTACATGGAGCTGGGCTACGTGCCGGTCGAGGCGGGGCCGGTCTCCAACACGCTCGAATACGCCTACGACGACTGGTGCGCGGCCCAATTGGCCAAGGCCCTGGGCAAGACGGACGACTACCGCGAGTTCATGAAGCGGTCGCTCTACTACCGCAACGTGTTCGACCCCTCGGTGGGCTATATGCGGCAAAAGCACCAGGACGGGCGCTGGGCCGACAAGGAGTTCTCGCCCTATAGCGGCCGGGGGTTCGTCGAGGGTAACTCCTGGCAGTACACCTGGTTCGTGCCGCACGACCTGGCGGGACTGGTCGAGCTGATGGGCCGCGACGAGTTCAACCGCCGGCTCGACGCGGGCCTCGAGGACTCGGTCGACAACCGCTTCAACGCCACCGGCGACCGCATGGCCGACTACCCCGTCAACCACGGCAACCAGCCCAACATGCAGGCCGCCTACCTGTTCAACTACTCGGGCAAGCCGTGGCTCACGCAGAAGTGGGCCCGGGCGATCATGGAGCACTACTACGGCACCGGCCCCATCGACGGCTACCCCGGCGACGAGGACCAGGGCCAGATGGGCGCCTGGTACGTGATGAGCGCGATGGGCCTGTTCCAGATGGACGGCGGCTGTGCGGTGAAGCCGATCTACGAGCTGGGCTCGCCGATCTTCGACCGCGTGACCATCCGCCTCGACCCGAAGTACTACCCGGGCAAGCAGTTTGTGATCGAGGCCCGGAACAACTCGCCGGAGAACGTCTACATCCAGTCGGCCGTGCTGAACGGCAAGCCGCTCGATAAGCCCTGGTTCTGCCACAGCGAGCTGGCCACCGGCGGCACGCTGGTCTTGGAGATGGGGCCCGAGCCGAACACGCAATGGGGCACAGGCCCCGACGCGGCGCCGCCGAGGAATATCGAGGAGTAGGGGGCGACGATCGTCAAACGCCTTGCGCCTTGGCCACCATCCGCTCGAACACTTCGCGCTGCTCGATTAGGGCCGCGACGCGGTCCGGCGGGTTGGTGCGGCATTCCAGCAGGATCCAGCCGGGGTAGTCCATCTCGACGTACAGGCGGATCAGCTCGGCGTAGGGGTAGCTGCCCAGGTTCAGCTCGCGCACGTGGGCCGTGGCGCCGAAACGGTCTTTGACCAGGTCGAAGTGGTACTTCAGCCCCTTGCCTTCTAGCTCGTCGCCGTTGCTGTTCCAGCAGACGCCCACGTGGGGGTCAGTGGCCACGTCCATGATTTCTTTGATCACCGGCAGCGGGCCGCACGAGCCGTGTACTTCGAGCCGGATCTCCTGGCCGTAGTCGGCAGCGAACTTGCCCACCACGTTGAGCGACTTGCCGATCTGCTCGATGGTCTTCTCGCGCGGCACCTCCTTATGAAAACTGTTCGGCTTGACCTTCACGCCGCTGCCGCCGCAGTCGTGGCTGAGCTTGACGAACGCCTTGGTGGCCTCGATGGCCGCTTCGAGCCGGGCGGGATCGGGGTGGTCGAAACACTCGTTGCTGCCGGGGCCGACGAACGTGACCGGGCTGTCGTCGAACCGCTTCTTCACTTCGGCCCGCTCGGCCGGGCTGAGGCTCGGCTCGACGCCGTGGGGGTGCGTGGTCCGCAGCTCGACGCCCAGCACGCCGGACTTCTCGCAGTTGGCCAGCAGCGTGGGCAGGTCCCAGTCGCGGCCCCAGAGGTACGTGACCAGGCCGAGCTTCATTTTGCTGCCCGGCTTCTCGGCGGCCAGGCCGAGGGCCTCGCCCAGCGGCCCGGCGGCCAGGGCGGCGGCGCCCAGCGACGCGGATTGCTTCAGAAAACGGCGGCGGGAGCGGTTGGTCATCGGTCATCTCCTCCTGTGAAGCCGCGGCGGGATGAAAAAGGGACCTGGTTCATTTTGCCGGAACGGCCCGAAGGGTGCTTCGCACAAAATGAACCAGGTCCCTTTTTCGTTTCGGGTTGATCGTCTTCAACACCGATTATTCCCTCCCTCACCGGCGGATGCAACAACGCACCGTATAATGGAGGTCATGACCACAGGTACCTGCGCCCGCCAAGCTTCCCGCAAAGACCGCGCCGGCACGGTTCGCGTGCTCTTCCTCTCGACCGGCTGGCCCAGCGGCATGATCGATCTGGCCTCGTGGGTCACTCGCCAAGGGCTGGCCGAGACCGCGATCTGCCGGGTCGACGGGGCTGTGGATCCCCGGCTCGTCGAGCGGCTCCGACAGGTCCGGCCGCACGTCGTGGGAATGCGCATCGAGGGCGGGCAGTTCGAGGTTGTCCGCGACCTGGTGGCGGCCCTGCGGCGGACAACCGACGCCGAAATCATCCTGGGCGGGCCGACCGCCACGAGCCATCCCATCGAGGTCCTCGATGACTGCGGTGCAGACTACGTCTTCGCCGGCGAGGCCGAGGAGCCGCTGGCCGAGTTCCTGCGACTGGCCGGCACGCGAAACTCGAAGGACCGCCAGCCGGAGATCCCGGGCCTGGCGTATCGCTATGGCGGACGGACCTATGCCAACACGCTCCCGGCCGACGGCTATGGGCGGACCGTGCTGGACACCGACCGGGCGGGGCGGCGAGTTCGGCTCGGCTCAGCTTGCAGCGCGGCGCGGCCCGTTCCGCCGCGCGAGCTTATCGCTGAAAACCGGCTCGACTGGTCGCTCTTGCACGGCTTCACCGCGGAGTTCGACAGCCTGTACTTCACCGGGGGACGGGGGTGCCCGGGCGTGTGCACCTTCTGCGCGAGGCTACACGGGCCGCAGGTCCGAGCGAAGACGGCCGAGCAGCTCATCGAGGAGATCGAGGCGGCCGACGCCCGGGTGACCAACGGCGAGCTGCGCGTGACCCGCTGGGACCTGTTCAAGCACACGGACGAGCCCGGCTTGCGCGAGCGCCGCGTGAGCTGGACCGCGATCTACGACGAGGATTTCTTCTTGGCCCGACCCCGGGCGATTCGGTTCTTCGAGCTCTGGGACCGCAGCCCGCTCAGGGAACGATACCGGCTCAGCCTGCAAACCAACCCGTGCTCGCTGCTCACGGCCGACGGCCGGCCGCATGAGGAGCTGTTCCGCTGGATCGACCGGCTCAAACCGATGTTGCAGCTCGGCGCGGAGTCGTTCCACCCGGACTTGCTCGCGCGGTGGCACAAGCGCCACAACGTCGCCCAACTCGAGACGGTCCTCGATGCGCTGGACCGCACGCGCCAGGACTACACGGTCTTCCAGCTTCTCACGGACTTCGACTCCACGCCGGAGGAGCTGATCGACGCGCTCTGGCTGCTCGCGACGAGTGCGTTTCGACACCGGCGGATGCGCGTGGCCAGCAGCCCGTTTACGATCCCGCTCTACGACTCCGACACGCGGCGGCTGCTGGAGTTCGGCGGTCGCCTGTCGCCGGGACGGGTGAACCATTTCACCGATTACGAGCGGCCGCAGCCGGGCTGGATGGACCCGCTTACGGCCGAGCTGGCCGACCTGGCCGATGCGGAGTTGCGGTTCGCGCTGAATATCGAGCAACGGGACGGGGCCCTGTTCGAGGCGTTCGACGCCGTGCTCCGGCGGATGCGCGAGGAGCCGCCCGGCGAGCGCACGCGGCACCTCTGCGACCGGGCGGAGTGGGCGATGCAGCAGGTCAAGGAGATGCGGTTTCAGGCGATTTGACTAGGGTTTCCCCACCGCCCAGAGATACCGTTGCGAGGCGACGTACAGGGTCCGGTTCGCCGCGACCGCCGTACACCACATCGGCATACCCAGGCGGATCGTGGCCAGGAGGCGGAACTCTCGGCCGGCGGCGAAGACCCGAAAGTGGCGCTGGGTGCCGAGGTACACCTTGCCGTCGGCAACCAAGGGGGAGGCCCAGGTTTCTTCCCCGGTCTCGTGGACCCATTGCGGCCGGCCTGTGTCGGCGTCGAGGCAGTGGAGCGTTCCGGCCACGTCGGCCACCCAGAGCAGCCCGTCGGCGATCGCGCAGGTCGACACGCTCCGCTCGATCTCGTCGTAGGTCCAGATCTTGCCCGGGCCGGTGATGTCGCCTGAGAGGGTAGCGTCGATACAGGTGAGCATCCCGCGGCCGCGCCCGTGGTGGGGGTCGCGTCCGATGGCCACGTAGACGCGGTCGCGGTGGAAGACCGGCGTGGCCACGATTTCGCTCAGGCCGACGAATCGCCCGTCGTTGCGGTTGCGGCTCATCGGGTTGCGGCGATCGCCGCAGCGGTAGTCCAGGAGCTTGCCGTCCTCGTAGACGCGATACTCAAGCGGGATGCAGTCGCAAGACCAGACCTTCTCAAGCGCGTAGGGCTCCTGGCGGACTTCGCTTACGGCCTCGAAGGCGTAGCACCGCCCGTCGCCGGCGCCGAAGAAGACCAGCTTCCGGCCGCCCACTACGCCCAGCGAAGGGGAGGACCACTGGCCGTGCAGCAGCCGGGTACCGATCTTCTCCTCGTCCATGGCAACCAGCCGGCCGGTGTGTTTCTCCAGCACGATCAGGCTGGGGGCCAGCGGGGCGGGGACCACCAGCGGGCTGGTGTCGCTGGGCCACTGGTCCACGCCGTTCGACGTGCAGACGTAGAGGAAGTCGCCGTCGGCCAGCACGCAGCAATTGGCGGCGTCGGTCGGGCGCGTGGCCACGCGCGGGTCTTCCCACATGTCGAACCGCCAGACGATGTCGCCGTCGTGCGGCGAAAAGGGGACGGGGCTAATTTGTGCGAAGCACCCTTCGGGCCGTTCCGGCAAATCAGCCCCGTCCCCTTTTCGCGGCTCCCCCTTGGCCACGATGTACCGCCCCTCGTCGACAAACGGCCCGTCGTTGCCGTCGGCCATGCCGTCGACGTCGAGGCAGAGCACCTCGCAGCGATTGCTGACCACGTAGAGCCGCTCGCCGTCGACCGTGGCCGACGAGCAGAGGCCCAGGTGCATGTGGTCGAAGGCGAACTCTTTGGGGTCGACTTCCTTGCGGGGGATGATCAACTGCCAGAGCGTCTTGCCGGTGGCCGCGTCGAGGCATTTCAGGAGCCCGCCGCGCGCGGTCTTCAGCCGCGGGTCGCTCAGGCCGAAGTCGTTGGTGCCGACGAAGACCCGGCCGCCGGCCACCACGGGCGTGCCGTAGGTGTGCGAGCCGAGCCGGGCGACCCAGCGGACGTTCCGGGTGGTGGCCGGGTCGATGGTTCCGGCGGATCGATTGCCCGGGACGAACTCCGTGGGCAGGCCCTTCTCGGCCGAGACCATGTTGCGGTGGTTGTCGCCACCCCATTGCGGCCAGTCGGCTGCCGGCGCGACGGACCGCAGAGCCGCCAGAATTAGCAGGCTCGACAGGAGGGTTTGTCCGTGGTTGGCGGGCATTCGGCGATACCTGGACGGTGGTTTGCGGGTGGATGGAGAGGCTCTCGGGCGAGCCAGACCCATTATGATTGCGAGCCCTCGGCGGGTGCAAGCAATGCTGCTTCGACGCTCCGCGTTGGAGTCCAGGCTCTAGCCCGTCCTTCCGCAGGCATTTTGCGGGTTCAGGCAGCCTGAAGGCTGGACTCCAACAAGAAGTCATGGCCTGGGAGTGCCGCCACCACAGATCTTCACAGCCTCTTGGGCGTGAAGGGATGTGGTCTCGCGGAGCGAGACATCTACTCGACGAGGCGGCTGCTCAGGCGACCTCGATGGCGTTGGTCAGGCGGTCGCTGCCGGGAACGGCCATGGCGGCGTGTTGGGCGAGCTGCTTGCAGTAGAAGGTGTCGCAGCGTCCTTTGAGCAGAACGCCGTCCCGACCGACTTCGACGATGAGATTGCGAACGGCCCGGCCGGTTTCCCGCTGGACGGCCCGTTCGATCGACGCGGCCAGTTGTTCGGCCTCGGCCAGGGTCTCAGGCAGCACGGCGTCGAAGGCGCCGGCCCCTGGCCCGGGCTGAAAAAGGCGGTCTTCCATGGGTTTCTCCTTGGCGTCGCCGGTCGAGCGAATCCCTTCGCCGGCGACGGAGCGCATCCCGCAGGAACGTCCCTGTCCGACCTGCCATGGTCATAGTGTCGAACGAAAAAGGGGACCTGATGTATCTTGTGCGAAGCACCCTTCGGGCCGTTGAAGGCAAGATAAACCAGGTCCCTTTTTCGTTTGGGCGCCGCGAAACGATGATGAAGAGATGACGCGATTATTCCGGGGGTCTATGCGACGTCGATCGCATTGACCACGTCGATGCCTTGGCACACGGAGCGAACCACCTCCTGAGCGAGCTGCTTATGGTAGAAGCTTGACACGGCGCCGGAGATCAGCAGGCTCCCCGCGCGATGCTCCACCTGGAGATCGCGCAACTCGTAGATGGGGCTGTTCGCCAGCGCCGATTGCGCCCGCGGCAGGATCTCGCTGGTTGATGTCGAGGTCATGAGACGCCGGTTCCTTCCCAGGGTACGCACGCCGCAGAACGACCCGACTTGCCGCCAGGGCCGGTCTTGGGTGCGACTCGAATCCGTCCCTCTCGCTCCGAGCTACTCGCCGCGATTGGTCGGCAGGTTGAGACCTGGAAGAATGAAAATCCCTCCCCCGGTAATCTAAGGCTTCCCCCCGCTCCAAGTCAACCCCGGCTATCGAAAAAGCCCGGCGGCTAACCGAGTGCTAGCAGACCGCTCGGGCCGACCTCGGGCGGGCTCTCAGGGGCCGGCGGGCACCGGCGGCCCGACTGGGGTCGCCTTTTTCCAGGGCCCGGGTATAATGCCGTGCCTAAGTGGCCACTACGGGCAACCGGCAGGGTGAGGTTCGCATGAGTCAGATCGAAATCGCCCCGGAGAAATCGACGCAACACTCAGCAGAATATGGACTTACGGCGCAGACGCTCTACGAAAAATGCGTCGCCCTGGCCCGGAATCTCTGGTGGAGCTGGCACCCCGAGGTGATCAACCTCTTCCGGGAACTCGACCCGATCCGCTGGCGCCAGCTCGACCACAATCCCATCGCCCTGCTCGCGGAGTTCACCCCGGAACGGCTCGAAATGCGGTCCGGCGAGCTGGTCCTCTACAGCCGCATCAACCACGCCTACCGCCGTTTGAAGGAGTACCTCGCCGAAACCCCCCTTTGGGGGAGAACTTACGCCGGTGTCCTGGGCTCCAAGCCGGTCGCCTACTTTTCCCTGGAGTTCGGCGTCCACGAGTCGGTCCCGGTCTACTCCGGCGGCTTGGGCGTCCTCTCCGGCGACCACGTCAAGAGCGCCAGCGCCTTGGGCGTCCCTCTGGTGGCGGTCGGGCTGTTCTACGACCAGGGATACTTCCGCCAACACCTCGACATGGACGGCTGGCAGCAGGAGGAGTACGTCGACACGAAGGTCGAGAACCTCCCCATGGAGCCCGCCCGGGGGGCCGACGGAAAGCCGATCACCGTCTCGATCGACACCCGTGCCGGAAGGCTGCTGGCCAAGGTCTGGCTGATGCACGTCGGGCGCGTGGACCTCTACCTGCTCGACTGCGACGTGCCGGGCAACAGCCCCGAGGACCGCGAGTTGACCAGCCGCCTCTACGGCGGCGACAACCGCACCCGCATCCGCCAGGAACTGGTCGCCGGCGTGGGGGGCGTCCGGGCCTTGCGGGCCCTGGGCATCTCGCCGGGCGTCTACCATCTGAACGAGGGGCACAGCGGTTTCGCCACGCTCGAGGCCATCCGCGAGCGCATGAAGGACGACGGGATGAGCTTCGACGACGCCCTGCGCGACGTCGCCCAGCACACCGTCTTCACCACGCACACCCCGGTGCCCGCCGGACACGACCGCTTCGACGGCGGTCTGATCGAGGAGCACCTCGGCCCGCTCCGCGACGAACTGGGCATCTCCTTCGAGCAGCTCATGGGCTTAGGCCGCGTCGAGCCGCAAAACGAGCACGAGCCGTTCTGCATGACCGTGCTCGGGCTGAAGCTTTCGCGCCGGGCCAACGCCGTGAGCAATCTGCACGGCCACGTCACCCGGCGGATGTGGGCCCATCTCTGGCCCTGGCGGGTCGAGGAGGAGATCCCCATCGGCCACATCACCAACGGCGTACACGTCCAGAGCTGGCTCGCCTGGCAGATGCAGCAGCTCTACGACCGCGACTTCCCTGCCGGCTGGATGCGGAGCATCGGCGAGCCCGAGCCCTGGCAGCACATCCACGACGTCGACCCCGGCGAGCTCTGGGAGACCCACTACGCGCTGAAGAACCTGCTCTTGGCCTTCGTGCGCCGGCGGGTCAGCCGCCAGTGCCGGCGCCGCGGCGAGAGCGACGAGGCGGTCGAGGCCGCCCGAAACATCCTCGACCCCAACGTGCTGACGATCGGATTCGGGCGCCGCTTCGCCACGTACAAGCGGGCCGCGCTGATACTGAGCGACCTGGACTGGTTGGCCGAGACGGTCAACGACCCCGAGCGGCCCATGCAGATGATCTTCGCCGGCAAGGCCCACCCGGCCGACGACCCCGGCAAGCAGCTCATCCAGCGGATCGCCAACCTGCGGCACGACCCCCGGTTCGCCGGAAAGATCGCTTACGTCGAGGACTACGACATCAACGTCTGCCGCCACCTGATCCAGGGCGTCGACGTGTGGCTCAACAACCCTCGCCGCCCGCTCGAAGCCTCCGGAACCAGCGGCCAGAAGGCCGTGCTCAACGGCGCCCTGAACCTTTCGGTCCTCGATGGCTGGTGGGCCGAAGCCTACGACGGCAGCAACGGTTTCGCCATCGGCAAGGGGACCGCCCACGTCGACGACAAGGTGACCGACGCCCGCGATTTCGAGCACCTCAACCGGGCGCTGGAACGTGAGGTTATCCCCCTCTACTACGACCGCGACATCGACGGCCTGCCACGCCATTGGATCAAGCGAATGATGAACTCCATCAGCTCCCTGGCCTGGCGCTTCAGCGCCCACCGCATGGTCGCCGACTACGTCCACCACACGTACTTGCCCGCCGCGGGCGGGCATAGCTGCGAGATGGAGGCGCGGTAGACGGAAGAGGGGGAGACAGAGCGACTGAGAGACAGAGGGATAGAGCGACGGACAACCCTGCGCTTTTGGGCTATTTCACCGTGAAAGCGTTCCCCCCTCTCCCCATCTCTCCATCCCTCCGTCTCTCCATCCTTCTGTCTTCCTGCCCCCTGCCCCTCCTGACCCATGAACATCTACGTCCTCATCGGCCACCAGCACCAGGGCAGCTTCAACCACGCTATCGCGGCCGCGGCGGTCGAGGAGCTTAAGGCCGCCGGGCACGACGTGGTCTACCACGACCTCTACGCCGAGGGCTTCGACCCCGTGCTGCGCCACGAGGAGATCACCGGCCAGGTCCCGCTCGACCCGGTCGTCGAGCAGCACATCGGCGAGGTGCTGGCGGCCGACGGCTACGTGGTGGTCCATCCCAACTGGTGGGGCCAGCCCCCGGCCATGCTCCGCGGATGGCAGGACCGCGTGCTCCGCCAGGGCCGCGTCTACGAGTTCACCGCCGACGGCGTCGTCGGGCACCTCAAGGGCAGGCGGGCACTCGTGTTGACCACCTCGAACACCCCCCGCGACGTCGAGCTAGAGGTCTTCGGCGACCCCCTGGAAAACCTCTGGAAGACCTGCGTCTTCGGCTTCTGCGGCGTCGAGCACTTCCTCCGCCGCAACTTCGAGTCGATCGTGCTGAGCACCCCCGACCAGCGCCGCAACTGGCTCGAAGAAACCCGCCGCCTCGTGCGCGAGCACTTCCCGGCCGACTGAGCCTCCCCCGGGCCGTATTGTCGAACGCACTCCCGGGGCCTTCAGGCCCCGTCCCGGCGCAGCCGGTATCAGGCCCGGCGTTTACGCCGGGTTCGCGAGGGCGTCCGGACCGTCTCTTCCCCCGGTCTTTTCCCGCCCCAGGGCCGTTCACGGCCCTTCCAGACCGCCGGGGCTTCAGCGCCCCGCAAGCAGATCCAACTGCTGTCGGCGAACCTGACAGTCCTCACGTGTCGGCTTCCCGTGCCCGCCCCCGCCAGACGGCCGGGTCGCGGCTTCCGTGAAGCATTGCGAGCACGACGACCGTTTCGCCGTGGATTCGCTAATGGACGACGTAGGGAAAGCGGTGCAGCCGGGCCGATCGTACGGCGCGGTAGCCCACGGCGTACATTTCCGGGTTGTCCGCGATGCGGGAGAGGGCGGCTTGCAGTTCGACGACGAACTCATGCCCGAGGCCGGCGGAGGCGTGCTGTGCTTGACCGCGGCGCGACGAGCGTCTCCAATGTAGGGGCTCACGCGGCTGACGTCGGGTCCGCCGGGGCTTCTTCTTGACGCGAGCGGGCCGCTTGGTTTGGGCAAGGGGCTGTCATGGGCGCAGGCGAGCGGGTTTTCGTGGGCACTTCCGGCTGGACCTATGACGACTGGTCCGGGGTGTTTTACCCGGAGGGGGTCAAGGGGGCCGAGCGGTTGGGGTATTACGTGGGGAAGTTTCGCACCGTGGAGGTCAATGCAACGTTCTATCGCACGCCCACGCGGAACATGATCGACGCCTGGAACCGCAGGCTGCCCGGCAAGTTCCATTTGGTCGTGAAGGGGCCGCAGTTGGTCACGCACCGGAAGAAGCTGGCCGACTGCGACGAGCCGCTTCGGGTGTTTTTCGACCGGGTGGGGCAGCTCAAGCGGCTGCGCGTGATCCTCTGGCAGTTGCCCCCCTCGCTGCACAAGGACGTCGAGCGGCTGGATCGGTTCTTGGGCTCGCTGCCGGCGATCCGGCCGGCCCGGGCGTACGTGCGCCACGCCGTGGAGTTTCGGCACGTGAGCTGGTGGGACGAGGACGTGGCGGAGCTGCTCAGGCGGCACCGGGCGGCGTTCGTGGCGGTGAGCCATCCCCGGCTGCCCGATCGGCTGACTGCCACGTGCGATTTCCTCTACGTCCGTTTTCACGGGCTGGGCGAACAGCTCTATCGGTACGACTATTCGCGGGCCGAGCTGGCCCAGTGGGCCGCCCGGCTGAGCCCGCTGCTGCCGGGGCGGCGGCTTTACGCCTTCTTCAACAACGACTACGCCGCCCGCGCACCGGCCAACGCGGCTCTGCTCAGGGAGCTGCTGGCCGAATAGAACGAAAAAGGGACCTGGCATGTCTTGTGCGAAGCATCTCGTGGGCGGTTCCGGTAGAATGTACCAGGTTCGTTTTTCGGCGGCCGTGCGTCTGGTCGTTCTGGGATGGATGATCGTCAGCCGTGCGACGGCCGCTCGGGCCCAGACCCCCTCCGAAAACTGGCCGGCCTGGCGTGGCGACGGCTCGGGGATCGCCGAGGGGGAGCACCTGCCCCTCTTCTGGAGCGACACCGAGAACGTCCGATGGCGCACCGCCCTGCCCGGCGAGGGAAACTCCTCGCCAATCGTCTTGGGCAGCCGCGTCTTCCTTACGGCCGCGCTCGACGACGGGGCAAAACGCCTGGTCCTCTGCTTCGACGCCGAGAGCGGAAAGGTCCTGTGGACGACCGCACTGCTGCCGGACGAGAAGACCGAGCTGTATCCCAAGACCGGCTTCGCCGCCCCCACGCCCACGACCGACGGACGGCGCGTCTACTCCTTCTTCGACTCCCCCGGCCTGGTCGCGCTCGACATGGACGGCAACGTGGTCTGGAAGCGCAACTTGGGACCGTTCCACACGCCGTACAACATGGGCAGCTCGCCGATCCTCTACCGGGACATGGTGATCCAGTGTTGCGACCACCGCGGGCCGAGCTTTCTGGTCGCGTTGGGGGCCGAGCGAGGCGACGAGCGTTGGCGCACCGAGCGAGCGACCAGCGGCTTCGGCCACTTCGGCACGCCGCTGGTGATCCGCGTGGCCGGCCGGGCGCAGGTGGTGGTCAACGGCGAGCCGGTCGCGGCCTACGACCCCGAAACCGGCCGTGAATTGTGGACCTGCCACGGGATGAACCCGTGCGTCGCACCCAGCCCGGTCTTCGGCCACGGCCTGGTCTATGCGAGTTCCGGCCGGACCGGGCCGGTGATGGCCATCGACCCGGCCGGGCGGGGCGACGTGACCGAGACCCACGTGCGCATGCACCTGAGCACCGGGGGCCCCTACGTGCCCACGCCGCTGGTGTATCCTTACCTATTGGTGCCGGGCGACAACGGCCGGATGCTCTTCTTCGACGCCGCGTGCCGGCGCGTCGCCGAGGGCCGCGTTCGCGACCACTTCAGCTCCTCGCCGGTCGCCGGCGACGGCAAGATCTATTGGTGCTCGGAGCGGGGCAAGACCTACGTGATCGACGCCGCCAAGCTCGCCGGCGACCCACCCTCGGTCGAGGTGCTGGCCGTCAACCAGCTACCCGGAGTGTGCATGGCAACACCGGCAATCGCCGGCGGCCGGCTGTACATCCGCACCAGCGAGGCCCTCTATTGCATCGCCGGCACGGGCGGAGCGGCCGTGGTGCGTTCCGACGGCGGCCCGGCCGGCACGTTCGCCGAGCTGAAGAAGCGCTACGAAGAGCACGAAGCCTTTTGGCAGAACGAGCCGGAAGCGCGGATCCGCCTCGAAACGCTCGAAGCCATCGCCCGGCTCGACGACCCGGAGGTCATCCCGTTCCTCCTCCACACGGCCCAGAAGGAGCCTCACTGGGACATCTGCGAAGAAGCGGCCAAATCGCTGGGGCGCAAAGGCCCGGCCGCCGTCGACTCGCTGGTGGAGCTGCTGCCCGACCCGCGCCCCTTCATTCGCACCATCGCCATCAGCGAGCTGGGCCGGCTCAAAGCGACGAAGGCCGCCGACAAGCTGCTGATCGCCACGCGCGACCGTGAGCCGCTCGTGCGCAGCGTCGCCTTCCAGGCCCTCACGCAAATCGCCCAGGAGGATACCCCCGCCCTGCCCGAGATCATCGCCGCGATGACTGCCGCCGTGGCCGCCGGCGACCGCGAAGAAACCGTGGTGAAACAGGCGGCCCTCGACGGACTCGCCGCCCTGGGGAGCAAGGCAGCCGCCCAGCGCCAAGACGTGGTCACGGCCCTGGTCGCCGCTCTCAGCGACCGCAACCCGCGCCTGGCCGACCGGGCCCGGCAGACGCTCAGCAGCGTGTACCACGTGACGCCTGAGGAGATCGAAAGGCTGCAAGGCGGGGACTCGAAGTAAGGGGCGGCCGGGGAATACAGCGTGCGCAACTCCGCGTGAGTCGTTTAACCGCAAGCCGAAGGCGTGCGCGCCACGTACAGTTACGTGCGAATCGCCGCGCGCGCCTTCGGCTTGCGGTTGAACGAGAATGTGCCAGGGCTCACCGTTCACGGAGCTGCTGGCCGAATAGGCTGGAAGGGGCGCCCCATCTTGGCGCAACCGGCGAAGGCCGGTAGGATGCCGGCGTATGGATTCTTCTCGCTCAGAAAAGTCTCTCTTCGTTTCCCTGCACCTCATTCACCCGGAGGACGGGCCATGCGACGTGCCGTTCACTTATCGGTTGCGCTGAGCGCGTTGTTGTTGACACCGTTCTTCGGTTGTAGGGGACAGCAAGACGCCGAACCGGGGGGAGCGGAGACGCCGGAGGCAGCGTTTGCCGCCTTTCAAGAGGCCGCGCAAGAGAAGGACTGGAAGGCCGTTGCGGAGTTGCTCACGCCGGAATCTCAAGAGTCGATGGCAGCCGGAATGATCTTTATCGCGTCGTTCATGGCCGCTTTCGACGAAGGCAAAGGCAAAGAGCTGGAGCAGTTGCTCAAGAAGCACGGTCTCGATCCCGACGCCGCCAAGGGCCCCGACGCCGAGGAAGCGGCCAGTCTTGAACAAGCCCTGAAGGCGGCAGTCGGTCCGATCAAGGACAAACCGGCCTTGATCGCCGAGATGATCGGTTGGCTCGACGAGAACGCGGAGGGCGCGGGGGGATCGAGCTTTGCAGAGGGATTCGGCTCAATCGCCTCGGCCAAGCTCAGCGACCTATCGATCGAGGGCGATACGGCGACGGGCACGGTGACCGGTGAGGACGAGTCGGGCCCGATCGAGTTTCGCCGGTTGAACGGTCGCTGGCTGATTCATATTCCGGAAGACGAAACACGCATGGGCCCGGGCTCCGATGAAACGTCGGACTGGGGCCCTTCCGGCGGGTTCGATGAGTTCTCTTTCGGGTTCGACGAGGGCGATCCCCTTCCGCCCGTCGAGGCCGTGTCCGTCGACGATTTCAACGCGGCGTGGCAAACGTCGTTGGACGTGAGCAGCAAGCCGGCCATCGAGGTCTTGCGCCAGCTTGCCGGGGAGTGCGCGCTTGAAGTGCAGGAGGGGGGCGACGTGGCAGGACCGCTGTCGCAGCCGGTGACGATCAAGCTGGAGGCCGTCTCGCGGCTCGGGGCCATTGAAGAGGTTGCCAAGAAGGTCGGTCTGTATCCGCGCTACACGCTTCGCAAGCTCGGTTTTCGGCCGGGGCCGCGGCCGTTGCCCGTTGCCTTTGCCGGGCCGTTCTTGGTCGAGGTTGCGGGGCTGAAGGAAGTCGTGCCCTATGCGACCGGCTCGGTCGAGCTGCGCTTCCTGGCGGGCGCAATCCCCACTGCTGCGATCGCTCAGCTCAAGGGTCTCAATTTCTCTTTGGACGTCGAGGACGACAGGACGCTTACGCTACGGCGCGTGGAGGTGACCGGCACGGGTGGGCAGGACGTGCTTGACGCAGAACAGGGCGGCCTGATGCCCCAGGCAACGCGAACGTTCATCATACTCGCGCGAACCATAGGGCTGAAGAACCTGATCCGCAGCGTCGTCGAGGTGGAGCGGCTCAGCGGCGAGTTGTCGTTCGCGCTGCCCACCAAGATGACGACGTTGACGTTTGCCGACGTCGCCAAAGGCGCGACGGCGTCGGTCGAAGGGGTTTCCCTGAAAATCGGCCGCGTTGGTCTGGGCGAGCAGTCGAGCGTTGCAATCGAGTATGAGGGGACGGACTCGAATCACATGACGGTTGTTCCGCTGGGGGCCGACGGTGAGGCTCTGAAAGTGCTTCTTTACTCCGGCTCTTGGTCCGATGGGAAAGGTAGCCTCGACGTCTTCGTGGAAGGCAAACCGGCGTCGATCGAGGTGCGGGTAATCCAAGAAACCCAACGAGTGCGGTTGCCGTTCGAGCTGGGCGGCATCCCGCTCGAGTCCCACGAGCAGATGCCCGAGGAGATCCAACCGCTGAAGTTCGACGGCGACGAACCGGTCGCCGTCGAGTTTGCGGGGTTCAGGGGGAGCGGGGATGCGAGGCAGATCGTCTTGCGCGTCACCAACCACGCGAACAAGGACCTGGCCTCGCTGGACCTGCGGCTGAACTACTACGACGCCTCCGACAAGAAACTGGACGACTCGCCCCATGTCCATTCGGGCGGACCGAGCTTCGTGGCTGCCGGTGGTACGGAAGAGATTGAAGTCAGCACGTTCTTCATGCCCGACGAAACCAAGTCGATTCGCGTCGACGTGACTTCAGCCGATTTTGCTGACGCGACGAAGTGGGAAGCCGATCGCTAGATGGCGTGCGCTGTCCCCAACTCGTCGTCTTTCGACCCCGTTGCCGTGCCCTATCGCCGGCGTCCTAGCGAGAGCGTCGGGGCGTAGGCCGCGTCGCCCTCGACGCCGGGCCGGGGCAGCAGCGTGCGCGGGTTCTCGGCCACGCCCACCGGGCGGCAGTTGGCGCCCTTGCGCTTGCCGTCGCCCAGGTCGGCCCGGGCCCGGGCCAGATGGGCCTCGAGCCGGGCGACGACGTCGGGGTGCTCGGCGGCGACGTTGCGGGTCTCGCCGACGTCGTCGTCGAGGTTGTAGAGCTGCCCGGTGGCGTGCAGCTTCCACGGCCCGGAGCGCACGGCCCGGAGGTTCGGCCCGGCGTAGTAGAAAAACGCCTCGTGCGGCGAGCGGGCCCCGGGCTCGGCGCGGAGCAGCGGGGCCACGTCGCGCCCGTCGATGATCCGGTCCTCGGGCACTTGCGCCCCGGCCAGCTTGGCGAACGTCGGCAGCAGGTCCATGGCGGTGCAAACCTCGTCGCAGACGGTTCCGGCCGGAACGGCGCCCGGCCACCAGGCCACGGTCGGCTCGCGCATTCCGCCCTCCCAGGTGCTCCCCTTGCCGCCGCGCAGGGGCCGGCTCACGCAGCCGCGCGATCCGCCGTTGTCGGACGTGAACAGGACCAGCGTGTTCCTGGCGATGCCCAGCTCGCGCAGGGCGCCGAGCAGTTGCCCGACGCTCCAGTCGACCTCTTCGATCTGTCCGCCGGTGACCCGGTCGGGGTTCTTGGTGCGCTGCATGAAGCGTTCGCTGGCCTGGCGGGGGTGGTGGATGAAGGCGTGGGGCAGGTAGACGAAGAACGGCCGATCGTGGTGCCCGCGAATGAACTCGACGGCCGCCTCGGTGAACTGGCGGCAGAGCGCCGCCTGGTCGTCCATGTCTTTGACCTCGCCGACGACTTCGCGCCCGCGCACCAAAGGCAGCTTGGGAAACGGCCAGCCCGGATGGCCCGGCCACATGTCGTTGGAGTAAGGGATGCCGAAGTAGACGTCGAAGCCCTGGTCGGCCGGCAGAAAGCCCGGCTGGTCGCCGAGGTGCCACTTGCCGAAGCATCCGGTGGCGTAGCCCGCGGCGCGGAGCACTTCGGCGAGCGTGATTTCATCGGGGTGAAGTCCCCACGTGTCGCCGGGGAAGAGCACGGCGTGTCCCGATCCCCGCGGCAGCCCGACCCGCGCCGGGTAACACCCCGTCATCAGCGCGGCGCGCGAAGGCGTACAGACCGGCGCGGCCACGTAGAACGAGGTGAGCTTCATCCCTTCCGACGCCA